>OITE01000001.1_pt1 | contig 515831 bp, 425 predicted proteins | sample 1586751 | NCBI WGS metagenome assembly OITE01 (sample SAMN02674883, study PRJEB24791) | human gut metagenome, SKBSTL010 | isolation source: stool | host: Homo sapiens | place: USA
TGCGACCGACGTGACGCATAGCCGTAAATCAAAGGCGGCTATCCTTATATTCCATTTATGACCTCAAAAATACTGTGAAAATTCACCTTCCTCAATAACCAAACATAGCCTGCTTATTAAATCCCGAAATAAGACAGGGAGTTCAGCTCCCTCCGATCTGCATAGTCCTGTGGCTTCGCTATGACATCTGATGTCATATTATGAACTTTGATGATAATCTCTTGTGCTCCACAACCTTCTATATTATTTTTGTCTCAACCACTTAAACTAATGATTATGGAGATAGTAAACATAGAAGCCAGCGCATTTATAGAAATGAACAACATATTGTTCAAGATAGAAAAACAATTGAAAGGGCTGAACTCCTCCAAACCTGATTTGAGTGAATGGTTGGATAATCAGGATGTATGTATTCTTATGAATATATCAGTCAGGAAGCTATTGTCTCTAAGGCAGAAAGGACTAATCCCTTTCAGTCGTATTGACAGAAAAATATATTATAAAAAAGAAGATATTCTAAACTATTTGAGGAGAGACCTTAAAACATATACAAATAATGGAAATGGGACAGATGGTATTGAATAAGGATAGTAATGAGGTCAAAAGATTTATTGAAGCTATGGAAAGTATATCCAAAATGTTGGATGCAAATTCTTTAATCTACAGACCTATATTGGACGGGAACCGCTATATAACAGAACAAGAGTTATCAAAGGTTCTCAAAATTACAAAAAGAACACTCATTGAATATAGGATGAATGGCAAATTGCCATATTACAAAATAGGAGGAAAGATCCTGTATAAGGAACAGGACATTATAGATATATTGGAAAGAAACAAAGTTTTGGCATTTGAATGACATTTCTTAAATCACTAATAATCAAAAGATAAACTTTATAAAATAGCTTGTAGCTACCCCTAAATAAGCATATAAATATTTGGAGGAATAGAACCGAACACTTACCTTTGTAAAGTCAAAGGATGATTAACGAGAATCTATCGAAAATTGGTGAATTTGGCATATGGCTGATTCAGTGGTTCGGGGATTTTTCCAAAGATATTAAAGTACTGTAATTTAGGATTTTGAATTAAAATATTCGATTCCTGGTGGCACCACTTCAAAATAAAAAACGTTGTGAATCATCTTTCGCAACGTTTTTTATTTATCTCCACAAACTATATTAGTAACCCTTTTATGGTTCAAACTAGTACTTCAACAAAGTAGAAAATCCCGTAATAACCGAACTGAACTAAAGACATAACCGGAATTATATTTTTCTAACTGCTCACAGTCTGTCGATGCAGCCCATGCCGCTGACAAACACTGTATCTTTACGGAATTGCATGCCTCGATATCAGAAACCGCATCGCCTACATATATCATTTCATTCGACTTAAAGCCATAATATAATGATATGTCCTTCATTGCTTCTGATTTTCTGTTCTTTTCAGAAGAGCCGGTTTCTATTCGGTCAAAACACCCATCCATACCAAATTGTTTCAATGTAATATCACAACTTCTTATACCTTTCCCCGTAATAAGAACTACTATTACATTTCTTTCATGTAATTGCCCGATCAATGTTTTCATCCCTTCAAATGGCTTGGGACATAAAATGGCATGCATTTCTTCATAAATTACATAGAAATCATTTAATGCCTTCTCCCGACTATCACCGTAAACCACTTGATTGATCATACCTTCTTCATTTAATCCGAAGGTCCGCGCTATCTCGTCATCTGATAGTTCATGATCTACATAAGGAGTAGTCGCCTCTCTGAATGCTGCTAAACATAGCGGAATAGTATCTCCTATCGTACCATCCAGATCAAAAGCTACCAGCCGGATCATAATTTTCAGATTTATTGATTTGACGAATCACCTTACATGGGTTTCCAACAGCCAGACTGTTTGCAGGAACATTTTTGGTAACAACACTTCCGGCACCAATAACACTTCCCTTACCAATAGTGACCCCGGGCAATATAATAACTCCACCACCGATCCAGCAACCATCTTCAACAGTGACCGGAAGGGCAAATGTATGACGGACATATCGAACTCCCTCCGGTGCCTCAACAGGTGTTAACCGTTCATTCAAATCAACGGGATGCGTTGCCGTATAAATCTGGACATTAGGAGCAATCAGTACATTATTACCAACTGTAATCTTATTGCAATCGACCAACACACAGCCCATATTTACCGTAACATTATCACCAATATGAATATTACATCCATAATCGCAGAGAAAAGAATGTCCTACGGAAACCTCTGTTCCGATACTACCGAACATTTCTTTCAGAATCGCATATTTTTCTTCTTTTTGTTCATAAGACAGTGAATTGTATCTCATCAACAAACGGTGAGTTTTTCCTTTTAGTTCTAGAAAAACCGGAGCATGGCAATCATACCATTCACCGGCCAAGCATTTCTCCATCTCTGTTTTCATTCGTTCCCTCCCATGCGGATTTATAAGAAAGTAACAATTTCATCCTTGTCCTTTCGGGTAGTAAAATGATCAGGTTGCTCTTGGATATATCCCAATGATACAATAGCTACCGGATATCTTTCGGACGACAGCCTGAAATTAGCTTTAAACAATTCCGGATCAAAGTTGCACACCCAACAACTTCCCAGCCCTATTTCGGCTGCGGCTAAACAGATATGCTCTGTAGCAATAGCAGCATCGATATCCGCATGATTTTTGTTATCGGATTTACGTACCCATGCTATCGATTTATCGGCACAAACAACAATGTATACCGGTGCCCGTGCGAACCATTCTCTATTATAACATTGCCGTAAATTCTGTTTTTGTTCTTCACTGACTACCACCATGAAATGCCAAGGCTGATAATTAACTGCAGAAGGAGCTAAACGGGCACATTCAATGATATAGTCGATTTTATCCTGTTCGACCCTGTCTGACTTATAATTTCTCACCGAGAAACGTTTTTTTGTAAGTTCTAAAAAGTTCATATCCTATCAATTTTTTATATTTAAAGCAAAGTTATACCATTTCCAGATCTATTATTATGTATTACTTTTCGTTATATCGGTAAAATTACGTTTTTTAGACTATATTTGTCTTATGAAAAGAGAAAACTTACATCAACCGTTTGAGATTAGTTTCAGTGAGTTTGACGAGTCAATGCTAAAAGAACACGACCATACTTTTTTTGAGTTGGTCTACATCTTATCGGGTACAGGTATCCAATGGATTAACAATAATAAATTTTCTTATCACGACGGACACCTATTTATGATAACTCCCGGAGACTCACATTCATTTGAAATACATTCCACTACTAAGTTTATCAATATTAAGTTCAATGATATCTACATTCATTCCGCTGTTTTCGGTACAGAAAACATAAAACGATTAGAATTTATCTTACAGCATGCCAACCACCAACCTGGCTGTATTTTACGAAATCGAACAGACAAACTACTCGTAAAACCTATGATTGAAGCCATCATCAGGGAATACGTCAATAGAAACTTATATAGCAAAGAAATCATAACGCAACTGATAAACACCATAATAATAGTCGTTGCACGCAATATCGCCATGTTTCTGCCTGAACAAGTAAATGAATGCTCCGAAGAGAAATCACTCGGTATACTGCAATATATCCAGACCTACATTTATCAATCCGAGAAAATCAAAACGAAAGCTATCAGTCAACATTTCGGCATTTCAGAGAATTATTTGGGACGTTACTTTAAAAAACACACAAACGAAACAATGCAACAGTACATACTGAATTATAAACTGAAACTGGTAGAAAACAGATTATTGCATAGTGAAATGAGAATCAGTGAGATTGTAGCAGAATTAGGCTTCACCGATGAAAGCCATTTAAATAAACTATTTAAAAAATACAGAGGTTGCAGCCCCACAAATTTCAGAAAGAATAATGCAGTATAGCCCCAATAATAAGTTATACAAGTTTCAGACGCCCTATTCGTCTGATATGCCCGATATCTTCTCCTTCTTTACATTTTCCTTTTGTTGCTCTCTATACTGTCGCGGAGGCATGCCATACCTTTTCGAGAACAGTTTATAGAATGTTCCGCGGTTGTTGAATCCGGTCTGGTCCATAATCTCTTCAATAGTAAGATTCTTGGCTATTAACAGTCGTTCTGCCATTGTTAGACGGTATTCCTTAATGATATCAGCAGGAGACTGTTCGGTTATCGGTTTTAGTTTCCGGTAGAACTGGCGGGTACTATACCCCATCTCACTACTTAGCAATTCCACTTGTAAATCGGGATTTGCAATATTCTTCTCTATAATCTCGAGCATTTTATCCAGGAACTCCTGATCTTCTTTATGTATACAATTGCCATGTTCCATAGTGAAGGAACTGAAAATAGAGCTATAATATTCTTTCAAGTCTGCCTCCCGTTTGATGAGACGATAAACGATTTTCTCCAGATACTTCACGTTAAAAGGTTTGGTAACATAGGCTTCTGCTCCTGACTCGATGCCCTTTACCTGATCGTCTTCGTGATGTAGGGCGGAAAGGAGGATCAGTGGAATATGACTCCATAATTTGTGTTGCTTTATCTTCTGAGCAAACGATAGTCCATCGATACCGGGCATCATGACGTCTGAAATAATTAAGTCGGGTTGCTTCTGCTCCAGACTGCTCAATGCATCTTTTGCATTATCAAAAGAGCGCACATTGTATTTGTCTGCAAAAAGTTCTGAAACGAACCATAACATGGAATTATCATCATCAATAACCATGATGGTCCGTTTACCCATATCAAACTCTATGGCAGTCTTTTCTAAAACAATAGGTTCCTCCGTAGCCGTATGTAATAGTCCGGTTTCATAAGTAGTTTGTGTAGTGTCCCGTTCAGTTATGGGAAGATTGGGCAAGGTAACGGTGAATGTAGTCATTTCATAGAGAACACTATTTACGCTGATTTCCCCATTCAACTGCGTAATCATGCTCTTACAAATAGCTAATCCAAGTCCTGTCCGAGAATTCTTACCGTTCATCTCAACAGAATCCAATATTTTATAACGATCGAATATTTTGGATAAATTTTCTTTGGCTATCCCTTTTCCAGAATTGGATATACAAAAAATTAACGACTGGTTTTCCACTTTCAACTCTATTGTGATAATTCCTTTGTCAGGCGTGTACTTAAAAGCGTTGGATATTAAATTGCTGACAATCTTATTAAAGCAACTGATATCCGTATTCCATTCAATGCCCGGAGAAATATGTAACTGATAATTCATTTCTTTATTTTCAGCCAGTTCTTCGAAAGATTCCGCTATGCTTCTAACCTTTTCCGACACGGATAACTGCTGAATAGAAAGTACTTTATTGCCGGTTTCCAATCTGCGAAATTCAAGTAACTCTAAAATCAGATTATTCAGTTTTTCAGTATTTTGTTGTATCATCTTTGCATACTTCTGAGTGTATGCGTCAATCTCCGGATTGGCAAGTATCTTCTCACAAGGACCATAAATCAAGGTCAGTGGCGTACAGAATTCATGAGTGATATTAGTGAAAAAACGCAATTTTGATTCGTAGATTTCTTCTTTCTTCTCTCGGTTCATCTTGTCCAACATACGGTGTTGTTTGCGACGGTATATATAAATGAGCCTATATATCCCTGCAGTGCACAGCAGTGCAAATAGAATGAAATATACCATATAGGCCAGCGGACTGAGATACCACGGCGGAGTGATACGGATAATGACGGATTGTGTTTGGCTTTCTTGCCCGTTTATATTGTTTTTGTATTTTACTAATAAAGAATATTCACCCGGAGCAAGATTAGAGAAAATAGCGCTGGTGGATGTTCCGTTTTCTATCCATTGGTTGCTCATTTCTTCAAGCTTATAATAAAAAGAATAGTTGTTGCCATTGATGTAATCAATAGCCATAAAATTTAGCTGAAAGAAGTTTTGACTGTAATCCAGTTGAAGGATTGTTTTACCTTCCTTTTCATAAAGAAACTTATGAATATTGTGTTCTTTGCCAAAGATAGACAGTCCTTTCAAGGTGATTTGCGGCATATACTCTTCGGTGATACAGTCATTTGTCTGAATGGAAATAAAACCATTTGTACCTCCAAAAAACAGTGTTTCCGAAACGACATCTTTATAGAAAGCACCATCACTGAACTCGGTGATTTCCAATCCATTTCCACTGTTATAGGTTTGCCCTGTACGAGTCTCGGGGTTGAAGCGTATCAATCCCTGGTTGGTACTCAACCAAAGATCGCCTTGGTGGTCCTCTAAAACTCCGTGTACAGTGTTATTTAAAAATAAGTCCGCTTTCGTATATAAGGAATCATCTTGTTCAAGATGCAACAACCCCGAGCTAGTTCCTAACCAATAACCTTTTGCGTTTTTGTAAATAGCAAAAATGTCGTTAGCTGTCTGACTGCTTACAATACTGTCAAAACGATGCGGAATCATTTCCCCTGTCTCTACATTCATGCGGTATGCACCGCAACCACGATTGCCAAACCAAAGTATGGAGTCGTTTTCCTGGTAAGAAGTAAAGAAATAGTTCGAAGCCATACGCCCGTTATCAATAACAGTACGGGAAGCAGATTTTACAGTAGGAGTAGCAGTAGAAGCATCAAAGATAACTTTTACAATGCCTTCACCTACCGTAGATACCCATAAGGTCGTATCATTCGGTTGTTTTATAGAATGCACATACTTCACTTTTTCTCCATTGGCAATGATAGGCAGTTCTTTTAATTGCCTGCTTAAGTACGAATAATAATTAATTCCATTTTCGGTTCCGATCCACAATTTATCTTTGCATCCGGGAGCAAAACAATAGACGGAATTATCTGCCAGCGCACTATTATATGGTGTAATCCGATCAGACGACATAGGCATACTGTTATCCGGAGTATACTTTTTAATGCAGAGTATCCCACTTCCTTTGGTTCCTATCCAAAGCGTTTGCTCCTGATCGTAGTAAAGAGCCCTAACCGGATTACTTATTTGATATACAGGAGTGTCTAAAAGAGTATTGGTAATAGAAAAGGTGTCATTATAATACATGTATACACCTTGTCCGTCTGTTCCTATCCATACAATATCTTGAAATTTATCTTTCATCAGACAGAAAATACCGGAATGTATTTCTGTTTTCTGTATCTGATATTTCATCTTTTGAGAGGACATATATTTTAGAACAATGAGACCACTGTTTTTGAAACCGATGTAGTAATCGTTTTTTTGCTTGATGATGGAAGATACTTCCCCATGCACTTCAATTTGACTTCTTAGATCAGCTATATAGTATGCTTGCCGGTTATTAAAATCATATTCGTAAAGAGCGTAGGTTTCGTCAATAAAGTAAGCCATATCTTTCTCGGCAAAGGCATGGTATAATTTACACGAATGCGTAAAAAGATTCTTACGGGTTAATGTCAGCCCCTGTTTTGTATTCTCAATACGATAACTTTGAGTCTCTTCATTGGAGGTAAATATCCATAAAATATCGTTTGAATCTACAGTCATAGAGAGTACATGGCTAAATTCAAGATTGGGAATTTCCAATCTATTGAAAGATTGTGCTTCTCGCTGATAATAATAAAGATAGCCATCATCTTTCAGAATAAAAAGCATGTCATCCTTATTGTTAGCCATAAAGTATTGCCCTTTGAATTCAGTGAAACTCTGACTGGTCTGTTGCTTGGTATCTAAGCGATTCAATCCATAATTAGTCTGCACCCATAATATATCCTTCTCCGATTCGATGATTTGATTTATCAAGTTTCCGGAAAGTAAGGTTTTGGAAGAGCTTATTGGGGTATACAAATATATGTCGGTTCCATCAAAGATATTCATGCCATCGCAAGAGCCGATCCAAATGATGCCCCGATCATCCTGATAAAGAGAGAGAATAGCACTATTTGAAAGACCATCTCTATTGGAAAATTGTCTCAAACTGTATGCATGAACCTTCAAAGGCAGGCAAAATAGTAAGCAAAGAAAATACAGTAGTGACAAGTATGTTCGATAAATGTATTTCATGTTAGATATAATGCATTAGTGGGTTCACAAAGATAATACATGCCGGACAAATAATTCTCAAGTGCATGATAAATGTTTTCTCCCGAAGAGATTGCCATTTCTATCAAAATAGTATCCGAATCCGGACTTACTCCAAAACTCCTCCCTGCAAAGCAATATGAAAGGAGAGAAATGATGCAACCAGTCCGGATTGGATAAAGATCAAGATAGGATTATCACTCAATGACAGAGGCAAATCCTCCGTTACGTGCCAGACGCACTATTATTTTATCTCCTTTTTTAAGAGTATATTCTTTTTTTCTGTAATCCATAGCTTGTCGGTTAGCATTAACCCCATCCTCAAAAGACGTCATCCGATAAGATTGCCCTTCTTTCAGGAAGTCAAAATCCAATTCAAAGGTTCTCTCTTGCTGTCGGTTGTTAGTCATGCCACCGATATACCACTTATCTCCTTTACGTTTTGCCACAATCACATATTCCCCAGCCTTAGCTTTCAAAGCAATGGTTTCATCCCATGTCTGCGGGACTTGAGTAATATATCGGGTACATTCGTCATTGCGATAGTAAAGTGTAGGATTGTCCGCCATCATCTGCAACCCACTTTCGAAAATAACAAATAAAGCCATTTGGTAAGCTCGTGTACCTATACTGGCTGAATTAGGGCGTTCGGAACAATAAATTTCCGGTTGCATACTAAGCATGGCACCCGGCGTATAGTCCATTGCACCAACCGCATTTCTCATAAAAGGCAGATATATGCTGTTGTCCGGTCGACATCCACCCATTTGTTCCATTCCTCTTACGCCCTCATAAGACAATACATTCGGATACTTATATTCCAATCCGGCAGGCTTAAATGCCCCATGAAAATCGACAAACAGATGGTGCTTGGCAGCCTCTCGGGCTACTCTTTCATAATAATTCACCATCCACTGGTCACTTCTGTCCATGAAGTCGATTTTGACTCCCTTCACACCCCATTTCTCGAAAGTCTCAAACAGCCCGAAATTGTTTTCTACAGTGAGCCATGTCAACCAAAGCACAATGCCTACATTTTTTTCTTTGCCATAACGAATGAGTTCATGCACATCTACCGCAGGATTTGGTGTATAGGGATCACGGGTACTCATAGCCCAGCCCTCGTCCATAATAATATATGGTATACCATAATTAGCAGCAAAATCAATAAAATATTTGTAAGTATCGAGATTGCATCCTGCTACAAAATTAACATCCGGTCCGTAGGGAGTAGCACCGTTCCACCATTCCCAGCTTGCCAATCCGGGCTTAATCCAGGAAGTATCTTCCAATATGTTCTTTTCGGCCAATCTATAAGACATCGTATTCTCAATGAGTTGGCTATCTTCTGTACTAATGACAAAATAGCGCCAAGGGAAATTACGCTTTCCACTGGTTTGTGCTATATAGTCGGCTTCTTTCAGTATTTTGACACTCCGATCACCGTCTTCTCCAAATTCAAGAGGTACTTTGGGAAATACAGAAACCATACCATTGCTGCCATTACTTTTCAGAAAAACAGCCGGATAATCGGTTAGTGATGTTTCACTGATTAATATCTTACTTCCTTTTTGAGTATCAATCAGAATTGGCAATAAAGCCATTGAGGCAGATGATTTCCATTCTTTGCTATACAAATGGGTATATTCTTCTTCATAAGCCGTTTTAAAACTTCCGGACTGTTGCATGTGTAGCAAATAATTACCAGGGAAGTTCACTTGGAGGGTCTCATTCTTCACATTGATCATTCCTTTTTTATTGGTTATAAAACGGTAGGCAATTCCGTCATTGAAGGCACGAAACTCTACGGAATAACCTCCTTTGAAGTCTAGAAGAAGTTGGTTGTACCGATTACTTACAGACGAAAATTTCAATGGAATAACAGGCTTTAAAGACTCGTCTATATTCTTATGGCTTACTTTAGTCATTTTAGGATTCGTTCCCAATTCCTGGTCACCGATTTCCATTGCAAGGTGACACTGCTTTAACAATGTCTCATTCCGGCAAATGACATCGTAGTAGATTTTATCTGAAAGATTCACTGAAATCTGAATATTCCCATCCGGCGAAGCCAGCTTGTGTATGTTCTGTCCCTGAACATACAAAGAAATACTGAAAATTAATAGCAGCAGTAATTGTTTTTTCATACTAAATGATGTGTTTTAAAGTTTTATTGTTTGCAAAATTAGCACATAAATAGAACATTCTGTTCTGCATTTGTGACATATATGTATTCATTTATGTCATTATGGGTTCTATATACTTTAATGTCATGTATTGGGGTGCGTTTTTAAGTATAGATTTCTATCTTTGTACAAATGAATAAAACTAAAATAATGTGTATATCAAAGTAAAAACGAAAGGGTATGAAAAACAAATGTATGCTAGTTGTAATTTTACTGATCTTGTCAGGTACAGCATTTGCAAAAATAGTGCTGCCACCTATTTTCTCTGATAATATGGTGTTGCAGCAACAAACCAATGCCCCCATTTGGGGTGAAGCGCAGCCTATGAAAACTGTAAAAGTAACCACCTCATGGGATGGGAAGACGTATGCGGTTCAGGCTGATAAAGCAGGAAAATGGAAAGTAACTGTTCACACGCCTGTTGCCGGAGGACCATACGAGATTGCCTTGACAGATGGTAAGAAAGTAAATTTAAAAAATGTGATGATTGGCGAAGTATGGATATGTTCGGGACAATCGAATATGGAAATGCCATTAGGGGGATGGGGAAAGATTACAAATTACCAGAAAGAAATTGCAGAAGCCGGACACTCTAATATACGACTCCTGCAAATAGAACAAATCAACAGTACCCAACCGGAAACGAATATAAAAGTCCGCAATGACAGTTGGCAGGTTTGTTCACCGATAACCATCCCTGAGTTTTCTGCTACAGCTTATTTCTTTGGCAGAGAAATCTCAGAGAAACAAAATGTTCCGGTTGGCTTGATACATACTTCTTGGGGAGGCACAAACGTTGAATCCTGGATAAGTGGAGAAGTCTTGAAGGAGATGCCGGAATTTGTGAAAACAGTGGAGTCCATTCAGAAGATGCCGGGTGATAAGAAAATACTCAAAGCAGAATATTTAAAGGAGCTCACTGCCTGGAATAACCGTGTGGACGAAGGTTTTGCTGAAGGAAAACCGGTAAGAGCTGCTGCATCATTAGATGACAAAGATTGGGAAAGTATGAATTTCCCGGGTGAAGTGGGTCCACAATTGGCCGGCTTTGATGGAGTTATGTGGGTTAGAAAAGAAATCGAAATTCCCGCTAGTTGGGCAGGTAAAGATGTACAACTATCCCTGGGGGCTATTGATGATAATGATATTACTTATTGGAATGGAATAGAAATAGGCCGTACAGATGGGCCGACTCTTCAACGCAAATACATCATTCCGGAAAAAATGGTAAAGGCTGGAAAAGCAATATTAGCCATTCGAGTCTTGGATACAGGTGGTAACTGTGGCATTTGGGGAGACCTTTATCTTCGCTCTACAAATGATGAACAGATTAGTCTGTCCGGTGATTGGAAATATCAGGTTGCTGCGGATACTCATAAGGTAGGGGCACTTCCGGTAGACAGATCCGTAGATCCCAATTTACCGACTTCCCTTTATAATGCAATGATTCATCCACTGATATCTTATGGTATTCGAGGAGCAATTTGGTATCAGGGTGAGAATAATTCTTCCAGAGCCTATCAGTATCGGGAACTTTTCCCATTGGTAATAGAGAATTGGCGCCGGGATTGGAAACAGGATTTTCCATTCTATTTTGTGCAACTGGCCAATTTTATGCATGAAGTTTCCCAACCGGCAGAATCAGAGTGGGCAGAGCTTCGTGAAGCACAAATGCGTGCATTGGCAGTAGGCAATACCGGTATGGCTGTAATAATAGACAGAGGTGACGCCAACGACATTCACCCTAAAGATAAACAAACCGTAGGACATCGACTGGCTTTGATTGCCCGTGCCAAAACATATGGGGAAAAACTGCCTTATTCCGGCCCGATCTATCGCTCCCATCAGATTGTAGGAAATAAGATAATTCTTTCTTTTGATCATACCGATGGTGGATTGAAAAGTAGCGATGGCAAGGAGTTGAAAGGCTTTGCTATAGCCGGGCGCAATCATGAATTCCATTGGGCCAAAGCTGAGATAGACGGAGACAAAATTATAGTCAGTGCACCTGAAGCGGTACCTTATCCGGTTGCTGTGCGATATGCTTGGGCCAATAATCCGGTCTGCAATTTGTATAATGGAGCAGGACTTCCGGCTTCACCTTTCCGAACAGATGACTGGAGAGGAATTACACAAAAGGATTAATTGTTCTCATAAAATACCCTCATCCTTTGTCACTGTTAAACGAAAGGTATGAGGGTATTTTGTAAATGCTGATATATGGTCTCCAAGGGTATCCTGAATGTTACATAAATAAATTACCGGATTACTACTTTCTGCACCCTTGTCGTATGGGATAAACATTTATCGTCCACGTAAACTATAAAACCTTTTCCCCTACCATATTTTTTCCCTTTCTTATCAAAAATAATGGTAATGGTTTTGCCTTGGCAATATACATTATCCAAACAAAAATAGTCCCAACATCCATCAGGAACAAGAGGGTTTATGATAATACTTCCATCTTCCTGCGGACGAACTCCCATTAATCCTGAAATAATCAAATTACAAAAAGAAGAGTGGTTATAATCTTTCCCTCTTTCTACACCACCTTTAGAATCATCCCAAGTTCCGTTTTTCCATGATTTCAGGCGAGTCCTCGATATCCAGTCTCCCGTATAGGGATTGATATTTTCATCAATCCAACAAATCGTATCGTTATTGACTGATAAAATACGATGACTATTACTGTATATGTTCAAAAGACTTAAATAATCTTTTTTAGTGATGATGGGAGAATCATAACTATTGAAATAGTTAGCCATTGCTGCCAGTGTCATGGAAGTCAAATAGGGCCAGCTGGGACCATTCCATTGACATTCGTGTCCTTCGTATGAAATCTTGAAATCAGGGCAACGCTGTTCTACAGTAGTTGGGCCATAGGCTGCTTCAAATCCCTTGGAATCAAATAGTTGTTTCCATGCTATGGAATAGTTATCCGGCGGTATATTATAGAACCAGGGAATGTATCCAAGAAGTTCACGTGCATAAGAGAATTCCATCTTGCCATTTAGAGGTATAACCTTATAGAAATCAGCCTGTTTATCCCATAGCCTCCGGTTTATTATTCCTTTTAACTTATCAGCCTTCTTCTGATAGGTCCGGGCTTCCATGTCACGATCTACTATTGAAGCTATTTTTGCCAACGCAACAGCCTCACCGTACATATAGCTGTTAATGGTAGGGCGATAACCACGTCCACCTTCTGACAAATGTCCGGAAACAGACATCTCCATTCCATCCCTGTCGTCAACCTGCCAGAACATTCCAGTCGAATCCCGCTTTTCTTCTTCCCACTTTGCAAAGTTATCTTTTAGCTTGGGATACAAATCGGCCAGTAGCATTTTATCATTGTGAATTAAATAGTAATTGTAGATAGCGTCTGCAGCCCCAAAGCTGTATAGCCTCGGATTCCCGCTACCAGAAAACCAGAAAGAAGCATAATCAGATAAAATTTCAGCGTTTCTCAGCCACCGGCCCTCGTAGAAATGATGGTTAGCCGCACAACTGATGGTATTATACTTTCCGGCCCAAGGAACATCCGGCAAGAATTCAGTAATAACGAACCCGTCAGGAGTCTTCTTTATATGCTTTCTATAGGTCCACCATCGAAAATAATATGTTTTCTCCAACTCCTTATCCGGACACTCAAAAAATGGAATATTCTTTCTTAAAAAATCAGATGCACCACAGTTAGGGATATCTTGTTTATACAATTCATTATCTTCACGATTGAATTGATTGACGTAAGACTCGATTACTTCCGGAGCATCTTTAATGAGGAAGTTTTGCCCCTGCATGTGCAGGGGCAAAACTATACCTAAAGCTATAAATAACTTCTTTATTTGCATATAGCTTAGAAATTTAAGTCATGATTGTCATAAATAGCCAAACCAATCTGTTCCAAATGTTCATTCCGCCCATTGTACCAAAGCATCCAGCAGTCTTTCTCTTGAATGGCAAATGGCTTGTAAGTGGCACTGGCATCCCACCCACCTTCCGTAGGAGAAATGATCGGGTTTTCGGAGTATCTTTCCCAATCATTGATTCCGTCTTTGGAACGTGCCATTCCTATCTGCGCAAAATTAATGTCATAGAAACCGATATAAAACATTAAATAATCATTTTCGCGTTCTATCACCTGACATGCGGTAACCTTATGCTGTTCCCAACTTTGTGCAGGATCGGCTTTAAATATCGGATTTTTGTCCCATTTAGTCCAATGTAACCCGTCTTTACTCGTTGCATAACCGATAGCATCGGGTTCATATTGTTCTCCTCCGGAATACCACATTTTAAAAATATTCTCGTGTTTATCCCAAATTACATGAGGACACATGACCGCAACTTTCTCCCAAGGCTGTTCCGCTGACAAGACCGGTTCTTTGCTTTGCCGTTCAAAGTTATAGCCGTCTTTACTTATAGCATATCCAATCCATGACTTACCGTCATTTTGTCCCGTATACCACATGTGATACAGTCCGTCTTTGTAAACAACAACCGGACGATTCATATCAGCCTCCCAACTACTGCCTTCAACAGGTGGCAAAACTATTTGCGGCGCACTCCAATTTTTTCCATCTTTACTTGTGGACAATGCAATACTTTTTTGGGGGCGCCAAGAACTGTACATCTTATAAGAGTCACTATCTTTCAGTACACAAATATCGAATACCGTACCTAAATCGCCACCACCCAAGACAGGATTATTTTCATATTTTACCCATTTTCCTGTGGCCTCCTCTTTTTGTGTTGTTTTCTTTGGGGAGGTAGTGCAACTACAAATTCCGATGATGACGGTAAGGCTAATCAATGTCTGAATTACATTTTTCTTCATGTTCATTTTCTGTTTTTTACCTTTGCTTTTCCCCCTCCCTACAGACAGGGAAAAACAAAGGTATGGATATTACATTAAATTTTTAACTTTAACTATTACTATTTTTCCCAGCCGGGATTCTGTTTCAAGTCAGGATTCAACACCAATTGTTCAGTAGGAATCGGCTGAAGATACGCTTTTGTTGGGTCGAAATGAAAATGTCCGTCCGGAATGTGGCGTTGATAAGGTTCAAAATAACCTTCACTGTCCACCCAGTAGTTGTCCTGATTACGTTCGGGACTCCAATGCCCCACCTTTTCCATGAAATCTGCCTTATTGATTGCGGCGGGAATGTGGAAGTCGTTTTGGAAATACTTCACTAACCAATCCAGGTTTTCAAACTGAGCAGCGTTTGCCCCCTGTATTCTATCGTGATTCCATAAGTGGTGGGCACGCCAACGCTTTAAGTCATCGTGGCGGTAACCTTCACATGCTAATTCTATACGGCGTTCACGTCGAATCTCCTGTAGCAGATTGGAAACCGGTACCCCCTCATAACCTCTTGCTGCCGTAAAGTCTCCCTTCGGATCGGTATAACCTACGGAAAGTGTGAGATGTGGCATACCTACCCTATCACGCAGTTTATTAATGGTAATGTCTAAATCATTCTGTGTGATGTTACCCAGTTCGGCTCTTGCCTCTGCATAAATCAGCAGTGCTTCAGCATAGCGAAAAATGATACTTCCTTTGATACTTCCCGAAATGGTCTCCTGTTCGTTGGCATCGGGATCAGCACCTTTGGCCAGTTCATATCCTGTGGAACACTTCTCTACACCGGAAAGGGTAATATTCGGCTTTATGAACACAACCGTTGTATCCTTCCCATTGATAGTTCTCGGACGTCCGGGAGTAAACATTGTTTGTGCCAAGCGTGGGTCACGGTTGGCAACCACATTCAATAAATTAGTATCCCCTGCATAATTTTCGGCCAGGCTTATCGGCAATGCCTGTGTACCGTCTTCACTGATGCAGAGATAGGAATCAACCAATGCCCTGGTCAATCCTACACCGGCACCATTACGTCCGGGATTACGGTTATCATTGTGCCAAAATCCCAGTGAGCGATCAAATTTCTTCCATAGCATAATCTCCTTGCTGCTTGAATAGTCCCAACGGTTGAACAGTGTGTGATAGCCGTCTTCCACGCCCATGTTGTCCAAGTCAAACAACTGGCTGTCAATGACTAACTTCGCCATTCTGGCCGCTTCTTCCATATAAGCTTGTACATTTCCCTCTCCGGCGAAAGGTGTACCGGCATGATACTTTTCCCAAGTGGCTTCGAACAGGGCAATTCGTGCTTTGTATAGCATAGCTGCCTCTTTTGAGACACGTCCGGTCTCCTGCTGACTATATGTCGGTAATCTGTCTATGGCGTCATCCATGTCATTCAGAATCTTATCAGCTAACTCGTGCCGCTTCAGGCGAGGGCCGTACAATTCTCCTGATTCAAGATCCAGTGTTTTATCAATCCAGGGAGCACCGCCAAACTTCCGCAGAAACTGTTCATAGTAGAGCATAGCTCTGAAGAAGTAAGCTTCACCAATGTATTTGCGGGCTTTTTCCGGTTCGGGAGACTTGTCACAGTTATCCAACAAAAAGTTGACACTGCGTATTTTTCCCCATTCAGTAGTTCCCCAGCCTTCGCCACTGGAAGGAACTTGGTGCAAACCTTCAATCAAGTCTTTGTTATCTTGATAATTATCACTAAGCAGGTTATCCGAACCTCGGTCAATATGATAAATATAGTTGTTAGGCGAGCCCCAAAATGAGGTATAAAACTGATTTACGTACAGTTTGCATTCATCTGCCGTATAGGTCAGATTCACATCCGCAATCTGATCCAGTGGGTCTCTTGCCAACCAGTCTTCACAAGAAGAGATTGCCATGCCGGTAAATAGGCAAAGTGTATAGATTAACTTTTTCATCTTTTTGTATTTTTAGAGTTTTAGAATGTAACGTTAACACCAAAGGAAATTGACTTGGAGATGGGATATGCACCGCCCCACGGAGCTTCGGGATCAAAGTTCTCGTTAATACCGGAGAAAGTCAGCAGGTTATCTCCACTGAAGTAAATGCGTACTTTTTCCAGCCCTACCTTATTAATAATAGCTCCCGGTAACGAATATCCCAACTGAATGTTCTTCAGGCGGCAATAAGCACCAGTGTCCATGTAACGGGTCTGTTTCTGCAAATTCTTACTGGTGCTCCACAAATAGAGTCTTGGTAACCATGGATCCGGATTACTTCCATCCTCACGCCAGCAGTCCAGTGTGTTTTTCCATACATTGGAACCCCATTGCCCACCTCCGAGTCCAAAGGCAACAGGACCTTCCAGCCATAAGTCACGTTTCATGGTTCCTTGTAAGAACATCGAAAAGTCGATACCGTTCCAGTCTGCATTGAAGCCAAAACCAAAATTATAGCGGGGAGTATCATTACCAATGATAGAGAGGTCTCCATGGTCTTCCAGCGTCTGATTTCCATCGTTAATGTTAGGATCATCATCCAGATTCACATACTTGATGTCACCTACAACCCAGTCACCACCAAACTTGTTCTGTACGCCAGAATCGTTAATGGCTTTCGCTTCAGCAGGATCGGTCATTATATGATCGGTGGTATATCCCCATATGGTCCCCATCTTCTTACCTACGTAGTAGTCATATATCAGCCCCTTGGGATTTGAATATTTCAAAACAGTTCCTTGGTAATCTGAAAGATTGAACGATACACTGTAGTTGAATGATTTGGATGCCAGCGAGAACTGGTCTCTCCATCCGAGTGTCAGTTCCCAACCCTCATTACGTATATCGGCATTGTTCGTATCAGGAGAGTTTACACCCAGCACGGCAGGCAAAGTGACACCCTTTGTAATAAGTCCGATAATATCTCTTCTGTACCAGTCGAACGACATAGTAAGCCGATTGTTCAGTGCGGCGATGTCAACGCCAAAGTCCAAAGTACGATTCTTCTCCCATGTATTATAGGCAATCATATTAGGAGCACCAAAGGCACTGATTCGTTTGTCACCCATAATATAATCGGTCGTAGCGTTATAAGGTACGGTAGAGATATATTGGTAATTTTTTCCCCGCATATTGCCCAATTCTCCCCAAGATCCTCTTAAACGTAATTCGGAAAGTATCGAAGTATAAGGTTCGAAGAAAGCTTCCTTAGCCACATTCCAACCGGCGGAAAAAGCTGGGAAAGTTCCCCACTGGTGTCCTTTGGCATAACGGGAAGAACCGTCTCTGCGCAGGTCGAACTCAAAGAGATAGCGGCTCTTGTAGTCATAGTTGAAACGACCGAAGAAACCGAGAGTAGCATAATGATCCAGAGAATCCCAGGCCTCTATCTTTCCTGTACTGGTAGAAATGGACGGTTGGCCCGGTAATACCATCCCCATTTTATTGGCATAAAGACCGAAGTTCTTCTTATATTCCGACTGCATACCGGCCATTATCTTGAAATTGTGTCCCTTGAACTCTTTTTCATACGTAGTATATGCATTCATTGATGTGAAGTCATCATTGTTAGATTCCTGCCATACACGCGTATCTTCAGTTCCAAATCCACCTTCAAGGTAAGGCTCGTTGCTCACCGAGTAGGAATAAATGAGACCTTTGGAGTAACTACGTTTGTTCATCCATTTGTTGTAGGTAAAGTCGGCATTGATAGTCCAACCTTTCAGTGGCTTGATGACTACGTTAGCAGTGCCCCAGAAGTTATCGGTGTATGAGGTCTGAGGATTGGCATCGGCAATGAATACCATACGTCCGGCCGGAGAGAAATGTCCATTGGGATCACGCACAGGAATAGTAGGCCACACTACTTGTGTCCAACCAATCATATCGTTGACACTGCCACCCGGATTCATGCCGTAAGCGGGAGATACACTCTTTTCGTGTGAATAACGTACATTCAAGCCCACGGTCAGCCACTTCGTCACGTCAGTCGTAATTTTGGCCAACGCATTGTAACGTTGATAATGATCATCGTAATATCTCAGTTTGCCTTCGTCTTTCAAATATCCCAGAGACATGACGTATGTAGTCTTGTCGCTACCACCCCGAATTGAAATGTTGTGTTGTTGGTTGAGCTGGTTATTCTTGAACATAGCTTTTTGCCAGTCTTCGTTGGCATTTGAACGTCCGTCTCCCCAATCAGCCCAACGGTCCGGATTATCTCGTTGCGGCACGTTGTTGGGAATACTGGTCGGATCATAGTAATATTTTTCAATACGATCCATCGTCTCCAGGTCAATAATACCACTACCGCCTCCATTGATGTCAGCTTCTCTAAAAAGTCTGGAAAACTCCAATGAACCGGCAGTTTTGGGTAGTACGGTCGGACTGTTGAACGAAAAATTATTGTTATAATTGATGACAGTCTTTTCATTCTTCTTACCTGACTTAGTGGTAACCAATATCACACCGTAGGCAGCTTGTGCTCCATAGATAGCACTTGCAGCAGCATCTTTCAATACAGTCAACGTCTCAATGTCATTGGGATTCAAATCATCGAAATAACCGGTTACACCGTCTATGATAACCAATGGACTGTAGGTTGCGTCCAGTCCGGCATAACCTCGGATATTGAACGATGCCTTCTTACCCGGACCACCGTCTCCATTGGAGATATTCAAGTTGGCTACCTTACCCTGAAGTGCTGCGGCAGCATTAGTTACAGGACGGTCCTCAAGTTCCTTCGCCCCCACTGTGGCAATAGCACCCGTAAGGTTGGCTTTCTTTTGTACACCGTAGCCCACTACCACTACTTCGTCTAACAATTCCGTATTGTTCTCTAATGTAATATTTAGAAAATTACCAGTTACTTTTACTTCCTGAGATAAATAACCGATAAAAGATACCACAATAGTAGAACCTTTTACAGCGTCGATGGCAAAACTACCGTCTATGCTAGTAATCACTCCGGTCGTGGTCCCTTTTACAACTACATTAGCACCAATTACAGGTTCGCCAATATTGTCTACAACCTTACCTTTTACTTGTATAGCCTGCTCTATGGCGGCCATCGCGTCCATACTTCCAAAAAGTAGCAATACCATTAGAGGTATTAGAATGTGTTTTTTTATTTTCATAATACTAACTTTGATTAAAAAGACATTTATTTTTCAACATCTGATAGTTCCTTGTTTATGTAAACAGGAAGAATGAGCTAGGAAGAGTTTTCTTTTGTCATACCAATTCTTTTTTAATAAGTGTTTATATTTATTTAGTTACTGCTAACCGAGCATACATCTCTACCATAGCAGCTTGCGTTAACAGCCACTTGCGGTCATCATGGGTTCTTCCACTGAAATCGATATCAAAAAGCCCCTTCTCATCACGCACATGTTCCCATGCATAATCCATGTTTTGATTGAAAGAGTTGATATATGTTTTATTATGGTCAGTTTGGTAGAGTTCAATGAACCCTCTCAGCATAACGGCAGTAAACCATACATCCCCCTTTTTAAGGAGTTTGAAAGGTTCCCCTTCTTCAGGTATAAAATTTATAAAAAAATAGTTATAACACGCTTTTGCTATATTTTGAGCATCCTTCAAAAAATGGCTACGACCGGTAAGTTGATATAATAAAGTGGCAGCCTGCATCATTTGCCCACTATTGTAGGCATATTTAGACTTATCAATTTTTCCATCCAAAGAGATATTGTCAAAGTATAAATAATCGGTCGAATCTTGCAGTCTTTTTTTAGTCCACTCATATAGTTCCTGCCCTTTTATCAGGTAAGAACTATCTCGGATAGCTTTGAACATTTTTAATGCGAACACTGATGCCGGTGCGTTAGAACATGTATTTTTAGATACTTTCTTTTGCTCACACCAATAGATACCTCCGCCTAATTTGTCATCTGCTCCACTCTCTATAAATTTCCAGATAAGCTGGGCTTTCTTCAGGTATTTTTCTTCTTTTGTATTTAGATAAGCATCTGTGAAGTCAATACCCAACCAGATATTATCATCGTAGAAGCGGTCGGATTGGGAAGCCGTGTTTATGTACGAGGCATAACCGGCAGGGCTTCTGCTGATATCTAAATATTTTTCAAGTCCCCGCAATACCTTGTTATCGAGTAATGTCTTATAGCTCTCATCCCCGGTTGCTGCACATAGTGCATTTACAGCAGAAAATGTCCCGGAATAAGGCCATAAGTAAGAATATTGATTGGGGATTTCTTTTTGTTCTTCAGAAGCCAGATACGTGGCTGTGTAATTTCCTACATTAGAAGGATAATTCTCTCTTAACAGACAGGTTCCTGATACAGAATAATTTGCATATAAAGAATCAAGTGTTTGTGTAGCCCGTATCAGAGTTAAGCCACTATCTATAGTAGTTTGTTCTTGTGTATCGCATCCGGTCACAGTCAATGCACAAATGAAGATGATGAAAAGTACTTTTTTTGAGTTCATTGTCGCTCTGTTAGATTATTATTGTGTATCATTACTTTCTTTTAAAGAGGATATTTTTAAGATATCCTCTTTTCCTTTGTTTATAAAACCTCTTTCACCTAATCAATTTCTCTAATAACTACTGAAATCTGCCTGCAAAAGTATAAGATACGCTGAAAGGTGTTTTATAAATCCATGACATAAAAGTATAGCTGTATCTTATGACATAAATTTGGATAATTATGTCCCGAAATCGTATAAGAAAAAGTGAGAAAAGAGAAAAAAAGATGATTTATGAAGAAGGAAAGAGAAAATTATATATTATCCATCAACAACCAAAGTACAATTCCGGTCAAACTTTGACGATTGGTAGAGCATCACTTTATCTCTTCCCCCAGTAGTATAATTAAGATCCGAAAGCAATTCATGTTATTTTGATCGCATTTCTTCTTTGGTAACGGGGATTTATTACATCGATTCCTGTTTTTTTGCCTCAAATATGATTAAGCAGATAATAAAAAATGAATAAATATCACCCATTGGAAATAAAATGCCATATTTGCACAATATTATATTCATTTTACCCAAAACAAATTATCAAATCCCATGCATACCACCATTTTAGAAACCGAACGTCTCCTTCTTCGTCCTTTCCGGGAAACGGATCTGCAAGAACTCTTTGAATGTTGCCAAAACCCAAACTTAGGAAATAACGCCGGCTGGGAACCACATAAAAGTATCGAAGATTCCAAAGAGGTCTTGCATACTGTATTTATGGGAAATGAAGGAGTTTTTGCCATAATTCTCAAAGAAGATAATTCACTGGTGGGTTCTATCGGTATTATTACTGACCCCAAACGGGAAAATACCCGGACACGTATGTTGGGATACTGGCTGAAAGAGTGCCATTGGGGAAAAGGTATGGCCTCGGAAGCGACACGAACCATATTGGATTATGGATTTAACGTACTGGGATTGCATTTGATTTCAGCGAACTGTTATCCGCATAACACCCGTTCCCGACTTTTATTGGAACGGAACGGATTTGTATACGAAGGTATACTCCATGAAGCAGAAATGACTTATGACGGACATGTATACGACCATTTATGCTTTTATCAGAAAAAAGAAAGAGTGCCCATGGACTAAAAAGATCTTACGATGATATCCGCAAATAGAGTACGGACTGAACAGCCAACAAAATCACAAAAAGATATTCCGCTGTCAGATATACTGCCAGAGAGGCGGTATAATGACTTAGCAGATACAAATAGAACAAATAAATAATAATTGTTATCAACTGGAACCAAAAGGCAATACGGGTTTTACCCGTACCCGTCACCGCATTAATATACACATATCCAGGCAAAGCAAACACATAATTCAGCAACATCACTGCAAAAGGGATACTTGAAATATTAATAAGTTGAGAACTGTCCGTATAGAATCCAGTAATCTGCCGACGAAAAACCATAGCTAATACTATCAGGGGAAGACCAATTGCATAGCCTAACTTTAAAATTTTCCTACAAAGTGGAAACAGGTATTGCCTCTCTCCTGCTCCGATCAAATTACTGACTAATGCTCCCGTAGTGGCAGCAAACGAATTAACAATTACAAAGAAGATTGTAGAGACACTTCGAATAATATTAGAAACAGCAAGCTGAGCTTCTCCCAGTCGTTCAATAACCACGAAAAAAAGAAACCACGGAGCAACACTGATAAAGGCATGGAGCATACTCCATACAGAGAGGTGCCATAGCTCCACTAACAAACATTTGTCAAATATAAATTTTAGTCCAAACTCTGTTCTATCGATTTTCAGCCAAGTATAAATCATAACAATCAGAAGAGAAGCAGCTTCGGACAAAGAAGAAGCTATCACCGCACCCGCTATTCCTCTATCAAGAACAAAAACAAACCAATAATTACAGGGAATATTTATTAGAACGGCTGCCAGTGCCGCCCATGACAAAGCATTGGTTCGGACAATACCAATATAAAAAGAACGAAATGCCAGAAAGGGAAAAGAAAAAAGCAAACCGAAACATCTCCAATCCAGATAATCAATCACGGCACAATATATCTCAGAAGAGTGCACAAAATATCTCAAAAGAAACGGAGAAAAAAAATAAGAAGAGAGGCTAAGCAAGATAGCAAGTACACATAGAAAGACTAACCCCTGAAAGAAAGTTCCGCCTGTTCCGGTATAATGTCCCTTTCCATTGTACTGTCCAACCATCACTTGTACTCCCAAGCTAAAACCAAATCCCAACATATAAATAGCAAGATAATAAATACTGCCAAGAGCGGAAGCACCAAGTTCCACCTCACCAACATGCCCTAGAAAAACAGCATCGGTTATATTGATTAATTGTTCCATCAGAATGCTCAACATCACAGGATAGTTGATAAGCCAAATTTGTCGATAAGTATAATTCATTGCTCAACTTTATGAATACTGCACATTTATGACACAAGGAAGATATCCTACCCAACAGTATCAACATGTACATAACTGATAAATAAATAAATAGATATGAAACTCAGGGAGAGAAGCCGGGGCATCTATCCTATAGCTGAATAATTTTATTTAGAAAAAATTATTCGTCGAGCTTAGCTATATACAAAGTTTCATGTAGGAGATTAATGACTTAATGATGAATACGGAACAAAGGTATAAAAAAGAAGCGGATAAACAATTTCCCCCTCAAACGTTTTATTCTCACATAGAATGAAATTACTTTATTCTCATTCGACAAAGGCGAAGGACTTAGCGAACACAGTGCTCCATTCGATGCTTTAGTACAGGTATTGGAAGGATCTGCGAATATTGTTGTAAATGGACAAGTTTTTACGGTAAATGCAGGAGAAAGTATTGTATTTCCGGCTAATGCGCCGCATGCATTGACAGCTATTGAAAGATTTAAAATGTTACTGACAATGATTAAAGAGTAGAATCCTCTGATAAAACATTCTGGATTGAGATAGAAGAATAATGTAGCAGGTAAGTTTATTCTTGATTTTTTTAATATCTTTGTTGAAATCAAATCTTACCTCAATACGATGAATGTCAAAATAGAAAATAGCTGGCAACAGCGCCTGCAAGAAGAGTTCGATAAACCCTATTTCGAAAAATTAGTGAACTTTGTCAAGAATGAATACGGGAAGGCACATATACTTCCACCCGGACATCAAATTTTTCATGTATTCAATTCATGTCCTTTTCAGAATGTAAAGGTAGTCATTTTAGGTCAAGATCCATATCCTAATCCGGGACAATATTATGGTATATGTTTTTCCGTACCGGACGGTGTCGCTATTCCCGGTTCACTTTCCAACATTTTTAAAGAGATACATCAGGATCTAGGCAAGCCGATTCCCAATTCGGGTAATCTGGATAGGTGGGTCAAACAAGGAGTATTCCCCATGAATTCCGTACTTACCGTACGAGCTCACGAAACAGGTTCACACCGTAATATAGGATGGGAAACTTTCACCGACGCAGTCATCAAAAAATTAAGTGAAGAACGTGAAAACCTGGTATTCATGTTATGGGGATCATATGCCAAAGAAAAAGCATCACTAATCGATACCGATAAACATTTAATATTAACCACCGTACACCCTTCTCCCCGATCCGCCGATTATGGATTTTTCGGTTGCAAACATTTCAGTAAAGCCAATGCCTTTTTACGAAGCAGAGGCATAGAAGAAATTGACTGGTAGCATTTTTATTTGCATTCAGCAACATCGGACAAGTGCTCTCTTTCTTTTCACCCTATCTTTGCAACATTGAAATACCAATTGAATCATGGAAGGAAAAAAGACAACGCAAGAAGAATATCAGAAGTGTGTAAATGCAGTAGTAGATTATATTAATCTCCACTTGGGTGAAGAAATTGACCTGAAATCATTGGCCAGAATTTCCCATTTCTCCCCCTTCTACTTTCACCGCATTATGAAAGCGTTTTTGGGTGAACCCATCGGTACCTTTATTGTTCGGACACGAACTGAAGCAGCGGCACGCCTATTACGTTATTCATCAACTTCCATATCCGATATTGCCTATCGGATCGGATATGCTTCTCCATCGTCTTTTTCCAAAATATTCAAACAAATGTATGGTATCTCTCCAACAGAATATCGTAATAATAAAAACTATGTAATTATGAAACCAGCAATTATTAAACCGGATCTGGAATTGAAAAAGGAAATCAGAGAACTCCCCCAACGAAATGTAATTTATATCCGCCTCTTTGGTGATTATAAACTAAATGACTATGCAGGCACATGGATGCACCTTATTCAGTTTGTGAAAGAACAAAATCTTCCGATGGGAGACCCTTCTCCACTCTGTATCTACCATGATGACCCCAAAGTAACCCCAACCGATAAACTTCGTACTGACGTATGTATGTTGTTACCATCAAATGCAAGGCCGAAAGGAAATGTAGGATTCAAGCAATTGCCTGCCGGACGTTATGCAACCTTCCTATACAAGGGTTCATACGATCAGTTGCAAGCCGTGTATGACACAATTTACGGCAAATATCTACCTGAAATGGAGTGTACACTAAGCGATGAACCAAGTGCTGAAAGGTATCTTAATGATCCATCATGTACTCCTCCCGAAGAGTTATTAACCGAAATCTACATTCCAGTCGAATAAATCTTTGAAAGAGCATAGGTTGGCAAGGTATAATACTGCTTTGCCAACCTATTTATTATTTTAGCCATACCATAAGAAAAGTCAGAACAATAAACACAATTCAATCCTAAACAGCTAACTATCAGCTCCATGATTATCACAACTCTCCCGAAAGTAATAATATAAGAATCCATCCAAATTAAATATTCATTATATAAATACAAAATATTATCATAATTCATAGTAATAATTATATTAATATCATTAGCTTTGTTATTTCAGAAATGTAGAATATAAGACAACTGAAAACATAACATAATACTATAATAATGAAAAACATGAAACTCACATCCATTATGATAAAATTCATAATGATTCCTCTTCTATTTACTACCTCATGCGTAAATGAAATTTCAGAAGATCCTGTAGATATTCCCGGAGAGATACCCATCCGTCTTTCTACACAAATTTTATGTAACCACACACGTGCTATCAATAATGAATTTCAGGAAAAAGATGCCATCGGTCTGTATGTATTGACACAATTATCAACCATCAACCAGAAACGATACATTGACAATATGCGTTTCACATGTTCCCAAGCAACCGGTTTCGAACCGGAAGAAACAATCTATTATCCCAAGGGAGACGGTAAATGTGATTTTATAAGTTATTACCCTTTTCAAGAAACAGGTATTAACCAAGACCAAAGTATAATGCAAGTCCAAATACATACCGACCAAAGTTCTGTAAGCAAACACTCGCTCTCCGACTTTATGATCGCTACAAACAGTGATATTACCCCCAGTCAAAATATGGTATCTATGGAATATAAACATAAACTCTGCAAACTGAAAATCACTATAAAACCAGCTCCGGGAGAAGATATAGATGAACTCTTAAATGACAATCCATCTCTATCATTAAATGGATTCCATTCGGACGCATCATATGATTTTCTCACAGATCGATTCGAGCCATCGGGACAAACAATTAGTGTCACACCTCATGGAGAATGGAAAATAGAGAATAACGCTCTGACAGGAAAAGAAGTCATATTAATACCCGAAAAAATAGAATCTGACAATCACTATATAAATATAGATATAAACGGTAAAAGCTATAGTTGTCCATTTCCTGATAATTTTCAATTAGCCAGTGAAAAAAATTGTTCTATAGCCATTATTTATAAATCATCCGAAGGTATCCAAATCAACAATTTCGATCATAGCATTACAGACTGGACAGAAGGGGATTCCGGTGAAACGACAGCCCAGGAAACATCAGGCGTAATTCATCTCTCAGCTCTAAAATTCAGTAAAAGTAACGTTTATAAGGCAATTAACGAAGGAACTCAGGTAGCTGAAATATGTAAAGAGTATCTTTTAGCTGATAACATCGACGCACAAGCCATTGTCGTCTATCCCGTCCTAAACGGAGCAACAGATCTGAATAACGGAACAGTAATTTGTTTACTTGACGAAACAGCATCCGTTCATGGAGGTAAAGTCTCTTGGGACAAAGTTAATAACGCATTAGACTACACGCCTGGCAATCAAAGCATCATCAGCGACTTCTATATAACCCAAGACAACTCAATATCAATTTCTAAGCCGGAAAACCCTCTACCGGTGCGATTACAAGAAGAGGTCCTGACAGATATACGAAATACGGAAACCCAAACTTACCCTATAGTCAAAATAGGAATCCAATATTGGATGGGACGTAGTCTAGAAGCGACACACTATACTGACGGTAAAGCAATTACTTTAAAAAAAGATTTTACAACAACAGCAGCCGGATATTATACCGGCAAATACACTGATGCCATTCAAAGTTTTTATTTCTATAATAGTACCGCTGTCACTTCCGGTAAGTTATCACCTCAGGGATGGCAGATCCCGACAGAATCAGATTGGGAGTCACTAACAAAATATATAAATAACGATGCTTCCAAACTTAAATCAGGTTCTTGGGTCAGTGATGACAGTGGTGAAGAATTTCCTATAAATAATATAACTGGTTTTAACGGAATACCAGAAGGATATATACTGAAAAGTTGGAAGGGATATTATGCTAATGGTAAATACACTGTCGTATATTGGTCTACCGATACATCCGGAACTCAAATAAATAAAGCCTTTTATCTATTGCATTCAACTAATGAAATAAAAGAAGGTAACATAACAGACAGAGCTCTTTCTGTTAGATGTATCCGTAAATAACAAGCATTTTGCATAGCATACAGAATCTAAAGTTTAGGTCAGTAACGGTGATAGCGATCTATCTAAACTTTAGATTTTATATTTTATCGTAAAATTATTCTTATCATCCGAATAGGGAATCTTCTAATTTTTTCTGTCTTTATAATCAAGAAATCAATTATAAAACCAAAAACAGAAAACATATGCAGAAAGTATTCTTTATCACCACAATTCTACTTACATTATTCGCCCTTTCTATCCGTGCCGAACACAATCCTCGAAAAAAGCCCGATGTATCTGCCCAATTCCAAACCGTCTCCGGTCACAGCATCAGTTTAAATGGCATCGGACTAGCCTATAGTTATGAATATGCTTTTGCCCCCAAAGGGACTATTATTTTTAGTGCAGGATCTTCTTATGCTTTTGGAAGAATACTACAGCTCAAAATGGAATCACTCCGCGAATTTCATATCGATACCAAAGACTATCATTTAGTAACCGGAGATTTAGCCATAGAACCACGTTTTTATTATAACCTGAAGAAAAGACATCGCAATGGCAAACGTACTTGGGGCAATTCCGGCGGGTATTTATCTGTTAATTTCGGATATTCTTTTCCTATAACCATTACCAGTGGAGTGAAAGCAGCCCACATATATGTTATCACCCCCTATTGGGGATTCCGTCGCGTATGGAAGCATTTTCTATTCGATCTATCGGGTGGAGTCGGCTATATCGGATCTTCAAATGGAACTTCTGCCGTTTATCCGGGTTTAAGAATAGGTTTAGGATACAGATTCTGATCCTCCTATTTTAATTGTAGAATAAGCAACCAAAGTGTCTTATACAAAAAATGGCTACTCATCCCGAGCAACCAATCTTTTGTTAACCTTAAATCTAATACTTATGAAAAAAACACAATACAAATATACCGAATTTCAATCAATTAGCAAATATCAGATCAAAAATATTCCGTATTATAACACCGTTTAATATTCACGCCTATTTTGTTAATACTTCGCATTAAAAACGTTAACAATTAACACATTCGTTCACAATTCTCTTGTAACTCTATAGCCTTTGGGAAAACAATATTGTTCTCCAAATGAATATGATGGTGCAAATTATCTTCAAACGTCCTCAACATCTCAAGTAGCAACCTATAACTACTACAAGCGTCACCAGGTACCAGATATCCATGAGTTAACCCGGAAATCCTGCGAAAACGTTCTCCTTCGGCATCATGTTCGCTCATCATTACCGAAATAGGGCTACTCACACTTCCACAATGGAAAGCCGGAATAGGACGATGTTGAGCCACCGCATCAAATAAATCATATATATAAGGAAACAAAACCATCTCCTCCTTAGTAAGATGATTGTTCAGATCTATCCAGGATTCCTGAAACAGTTCACGCACTTCATAAAGTTCCGGGTGCTTTCCGGCATGTGCTTCACAAACCCTATCAAGCAACTGGAGAATTTGCGGTCCCTGATAACGGATATTACGATGATGGAACTTCAAAATGTAATCTACTAATAAATCTATAGGCCAACTTTTAAAGTCAAGAGTTAAGGACTGTTCCGATTTTGTTTGCTTCAATTCTTCAAGCAAACAATCTGCGTCTATCCCCATTTTCCCACAAGCATCAGCCAGGGAAACATCTCCATTACAGCAAAAATCAATACCATACTTATTGAAAACCTTTGCATAATCAAAACAATCGGCTACAATTTGTCCAACCGCCATTAGTTTATAATCTTTCATAACTTTCATCTTTTATTATTCAGTGGGCAAAGGTCGGAAAGGAGATACAAATAATTTGTAACCAATGTTACAGGATAGATTTTCTTTCGTTTTTTAAATAAATAGAACGAGTACACCAAATGAAGATGTGTCAAAACCCAGATACGCCACAGATCAGCATCGTTAGTTATCAATAGATTAAGTTCACTTTGTGGAACCCTGTGTTACTCTGTAGTGAGTTATGACACACCTTCAGTACTACTCTCAATTAAAATAATACAAGAAGATAGCGATACCTTCAAGGGCTTTCTTTGGCTGATCTTTAATCTCAATCGCAAATTTAATCTCAGCTTTAGCCACACCACGCAGATTAGTCAAAGAATGGAGACTTGCTTTCAAACGTACACTTTGGCCTGACAATACAGCTTGTCCAAACTTCATCTTGTCCATACCATAATTGATCATCATCTTCAAATTATTGACCTCAATAATCTGATTCCATAAATGAGGAAGCAATGACAATGTCAAATATCCGTGAACAATAGTGCTATGATAAGGACTCTCCACTTTAGCACGTTCCGTATCCACATGAATCCATTGATGATCCAATGTTGCATCAGCAAAAAGATTGATACGTTCCTGAGAAACTTCCAGATAGTCAGAGACTCCAATCTGCTGGCCTATCAACTTCTCAAAATCTTCATAAGAATTAATAATCACTTTATCCATATTTCTTTATTTAAAAATGTACATCTTTGCCACAAAGATATATTTTTTTTAGATAAGTTAAAATTAATCCGATCTTTTAGATTCTTCCGAAGAAAAACCAAACGGTTTTATACATGAATCTGCTTTCCCAAATATTCTATACCGATATTTCGAAACCAATAAATAGATCGCATCCCTCAGCTTAGCCGGAATAAGAATTAATGGATAAAGACACTGCCAGAATCCCCCCAAATCTTTTAAAATATAGAGTATAGCTGTAGATTTGGAATAACAACGATTATTCCGAAAATAATAAAGAGTTTTATTAGTACTTTCAACAGCATATCGTTTCAAGAGGGATTTCCCCGTTTCGGACTGTAATGAAACAAAACGAAACAAGCCTTTTCTATCCCTCTTTACAACAAATGTAACCGCACCATTGCAAAGGTTACATATACCATCGAAAAGTATAACATTCATTCTAACATTCTAAATGATGGAAGTCTCGAATGCACTGGTCAGCATATCATAATCAGCATCGCTGTATTCTCCTTTTTCCCTTACTTTCTTCACCTGTTTTATAAATGTTTCCACTTGTGAAAGGAAAGCCTGATAAGACTTCATTTCGCCTTCATGACCATTTACAACAGGAAGTTTTTTCGCCGCATCCAGTTGTTTAGTTAGCTCGGCTACCTTCAGATCAATACGTGGACCGTCCATCCTATGTTTACGTGCATAAAGATTCAGAATACTCTGCATCGTGGAAGACATTTTCCGGACAGACATAATTTGTGCTTTTAACGGATTATCCACCAAAAGTACCAGCTCGGCCTGTTCGGTGAACGGACTCAGAATATCAAAAATATTCTGTTTATATTCGGACATCTGCGTGCTTAACTGATAATTCACATCCAACAATTTCTTCGCATTCGTTACATCTTTCTTTTTCAAATAAGAAAGATAAGTATCAAAGTTGGCATAAAATTCTGTCCTTGCCTGAAACAATCCGGTATAGTTCTGTTTCAGATTCTGGCGGGTCTCCTCGTTGAAACAGTTACCCGGATTCAACACTATTGCCGAGTCTTTTGAAACAACGGCCGGAGGAACAATGGCAGAAAGAGCCGGGGCTTTTCCTTTTTGTTCCATATAATCCAATACAGCATTTACATCTTTTTCCTTCACCATATCTTTCAACACCCCAAGCGAAGTATTATAATACTTGATTACTTCTGCCGCATTTTCAATATCTGCCGTACTGACAACAGGAGCTTTACTCTTATCCCCGCCTGAGCAAGAAGCTAACAAAAAAGCACTTACAAGTGCTCCAACTAACAATAGATTTTTTTTCATAATGTTTCCTTTAATAATTAATAAATAGAACAAGCTTATAGAACGTTGATATTGCACTAATAACAATATAAAAATCATTTTGCTTTCAAAATCATCTATAAATTATAAAGGAAACCAATCGGATGGAAGAATAAAGATTAATATAGGGAAACCATATAAAACAAAAAATGGCTACTCATCCCGAGCAACCAATCTTTTGTTAACCTTAAATCTAATACTTATGAAAAAACACAATACAAAAATACCGATTTCCAACTAATTAGCAAATTTACAAGCCATATCCAGTCATAATATAACATGGTTTAATGTTGTCGGCAACTTATTAACATTTCACATTTATACTGTTAACAATTAACAAGTTCTTTTTTACCTCAACAGATATAAAGAAGGCTAATCTATCCCAAACTATTTATTATATCCTCCCAACTCACCGAATATAAAACATCATCCAAAAGCATCGAGTAAAGAAGCACGTATAAATCTATAAAAGCACGATTAATAATCAGATTTCAGCAATTGCAGAGATATGCAATCTGTTACTTCTAAAAGTAGAACAATGAAGTCAACACTGTATTTATAGTCTCTTCATATATGGGCATAAAAAAAGGCTATCTATCCCAGACAGCCAATCTTTTGTTAACCTTAAATCTAATACTATGAAAAACACATTGCAAAGATACGGACTTTTATCAACTTTGCAAATTTACCAAGCGAAACGGACCATCTTATAACATGGTTTAATAGAACGACCGACCTGTTAACATTTAGGCTTTCTTTTGTTAACATTTAACGGATTTATAAAGATTTGGCGGAATAAAAGATATACAGATGCAAAAGTCAGGGAAATGGTGCTAAAGAGGGTTTATTCGAATAACAAATTCTGAAACAGACTGTTTATGTAAGTATCAATCCTCAAAACCATCCTATTATGAACAGATTTGAAAATAAGATAATCATTATCACGGGAGCTGCCGGTGGAATCGGCGCATCAACCACACGCCGCATTGTATCTGAAGGCGGCAAAGTAGTTATTGCTGACTATTCAAGAGAAAAAGCAGACCAATTTGCTGCCGAGCTTAGTAATTCGGGAGCAGATGTACGTCCGGTTTATTTTTCTGCTACAGAATTGAAAAGCTGCAAAGAACTAATCACCTTTACAATGAAGGAATACGGGCAGATCGATGTACTGGTAAACAATGTAGGAGGTACAAATCCCAGACGGGACACAAACATCGAAACTCTGGATATGGATTATTTTGACGAAGCCTTCCATCTGAATTTATCTTGTACCATGTATTTGTCCCAACTGGTTATCCCCATTATGAGCGCACAAGGTGGTGGAAATATTGTAAACGTAGCCTCAATAAGTGGAATCACGGCCGATTCGAATGGTACTCTTTATGGAGCCAGCAAAGCAGGAGTCATCAATCTGACCAAATACATTGCCACCCAAACGGGAAAGAAAAACATCCGTTGCAATGCAGTAGCACCGGGATTGATCCTGACCCCGGCCGCACTGAATAATCTTAATGAAGAGGTACGCAAAATATTTCTCGGGCAATGTGCGACACCCTATTTAGGTGAACCGCAAGATGTTGCCGCGACCATCGCCTTTTTAGCCTCCGAAGATGCACGTTACATTACCGGACAGACCATAGTAGTAGATGGCGGATTGACAATACACAATCCGACAATAAACTTAGTATAAAAAGAATCTTATCAAGTTACTGAGGTTATATCAAAATCGAGAATAGCTTATAAATCCCGATAATGCATCCGTCGCTTCCGACAAAGGTATTTTTAATCACAAATCATACAGCGAATATTATTTTAACAAAATGTGCTCCTTCTCTCTAGAAGCGAGCACATCTGAATAAAACAAACAATCTTATTTATCTTCATGAGATAAAAATACAACGATACTTTCCTATTCTACCGAACCAAAAAGTATTCTAACTAAAAACATAAACTAAGCTCGTTTCAAAACGTGAATAGACAGTTTTTATACAAAAGCAAATCAAAGAAAACTAATTGACCACTTACTATATCTGCTATATTCCTGTTCTTTTGTAAAGACATCTACACAGTTCCTCAATATCTCCCGCTCAAAATTACCACAAATCATCCTCTTTAAACAAGCCATATTTCTTCACTAATAGAGATAATTCCGGATCTAGATTGGCTCGGAATCTCATTCGGTCATCTATTTCCGCCGCACTGAGCAACAACGATACAGCCCGCTGCTCATTACCCAGACGAGCATTCAGAATAGCTTGCATATATTGGGTTTCGGCAGTCTGCGACGATTGTTCAAGTATTCGTAAGGCAGCCTTATCATATCCCAAAGACATATAGGCAATTGCAGTATTTACGTCCTCGTACGGACGCAGAATTTCCAAAGCTTGCCCATACTTACGTTTCTCCAGATAATCCACAGCTCGGGCATACATTGTATCCGGTTCATTGGTATAGAGTGTGTCCTGCCGCATACCCCGACGGGAGAGACTGAAAAGGAAATCCACCCTGCGTACTGCCGGATAGAGTTTGTCAAGCATGTAGGCATATTCTGTCTTATACTGACTTTTAATCAGCCATTCGCGCCGATCGGGCTCCTGTTCACGATCAATAATTCTCAAGATTGCACCTTTATTGCCTTGAAAATTTTTATCATTTACAATCAGACGGCGCAGTTTCTCCCACCCCTCAGGTACGGTACGTATCTTTATCAACTCCGGCAAGTTCGGAATCCCATCCTTCATCTCCTGCCGGATGATGTTGCCCGCCTCATCCATCTCGATAGCAGCACCGATAGCCAATGAATCATAAAGCAGTTTGAAGTCCTCCACCAAGATATTACGGATTGATTCCGCACGTTTTCGGGCTATTTCTCCATTAACGTACCAGTTACCTTCGGGTGACGAGGTAGCCAAAAGTGTCAGACTGTCTATGATATATACCGGATCGGTCATTAATGCCAGAGTAAGGTTATGTACCTGCTTCACTCCCTGCCGGTTTACGTCAATAGTTTCATCCATACGAAAACTGTTTTTTGGAAAGTAAAAGTTTACGCTAGCATTTGCTTCCGCATCACGGGTAACTATTTTTCGAACAAAGCGTGGCGTCCTGTCAACAAACTTAGTCATCGAACTCACCAGATAAGTCAGCGTATCCGAGTACGGAAGGGGAAACCTGCTTCCATTACTATTCAGCACATCACCAACTACATATACCTTCATACGTGCCGAATTTTCATCTGCCGGTACTTTCTGCGAGTAGAGGAAATGTACCTGATCAGTAGCATAAATCACCGTATCGAGCTGCGCTTCAGGATTGAACGGAAAACGAACGATATCACGGTATTTTGTATCTTTCATCGCCTTACGCGCCTCATTACGGGCAATTTTCTGTGTATTATAGAACATCTTTATCAGACTGGTCGAATCAAGAGAATTGATACGTGCCAGTCGCTCTTCATAGCCCGTCTGTCGGGCCGCATGCCGCAGAGCAGGCGGATGTATGTTATACAATTTACGTATCAAACGGTATTGCGGATAAGTTGATCGCAGAAACTCGTAACGACCGATATAACGATTGACCGTAGTAGCCGAATCAAACCGGCTGAGTTCAAAATCCCGCCGTGTTTTACGTCCCGGGACACGCAATACTATAGAATCGGGCAAATCACGATGATAGGTATATAGAGGCAGAAGACCACGAAAAGGTCCTATCATTCCCCTATCAGATACCCCTTGTTGCTGCCGGACATAATATTCGTATATATCTTCTTTTGAAAACTTCGACAGCAATGTATGCCGTGTCTGCATTGTATCTATCCGTGTCCTCGTCTCCCACAAAGGAAATAACGTATCCGGATCCGGACGGCGAAAATGAAACATCGGGAAGAAATTTTTCACCTTCTCGTAGCGACGAATATATTTCTCCGTTAATTGGTTGCGGTTCAGGTACGACGAAGTAGTATCACGTCCCACCATAAAAGCTCGCAGAAATCTTACTCCTTCCCTACTTTCAGCACGCGCGCCTTTGGTGCGATAATATCGGTAAAGGGTAGCATCCAGCCGTTCCATTTTATCATTAAAATAGCCAAAGCGAGAAGCATATATTCGTATCGCAGCATCCGGGTCCGCTTTATAGAGTGCACGCTTTGCCTGCCACATAGGGGTACTCAGTGCTTTGTCGCGAAAATAATTCTTGCGGGCTATCAGTCCATCGGATTGGAAAGCGGCATTATCGGCCCATTTATTGTTGAAGAAGCGGAAACGTTCCAGCAGATGCCTACTTTGAAACTGTAAGGTGTCATTCATCCGCTCCCATGCACGACCGTATCGCCACCACTGCCGGGTAATCATTCGTTGAGAGTTATCCAACATACGACTTTTCATCAGGCTGTCCCGCCTGCCTACCTGACGGTTGAACATATCAAAACGCAACAGCAAAGGGTCCGGACGACGTTTCCTGGCATCCTGTATTGCCCAACGTTTCTCTAACCCGCGTTTATACCACTTCAAACGCTCCAGATAGCGCTCGAAAGAGTGATAGTTTACATAAGTCCGGTAAAAATTGACAGAATCCGGGATGATTTTTTCGACAAAACGGTCATAATGCCGATAATCCCGCTCTTGTGCCTCCCGAAAACGTTGGCCCGTGAAACGCAATTCTTTCAATGAATCGGGCGTATCCCCCCGCATTAATACCGGACGGATATTAAGCATCCAGTTATCCTTCTGCAGGGCTTGCGGCACCGTTACTACAAATTCTATGTTAACCATCCCGTTGCGCTCCGCCGTGTTACGGGTAGAACGGACCGACACCACAACCTCATCCAGAGCCAGCGTAGTCAGGTTCTCTTTATGGATACTATCCCATTCTACAGACATACCCACAGGAATAGAATCTCCTTTAGAATTGACAAATGTAAAATTTGAAACCGGAGGCAAGCTAACAGAATCACGCTTTACCACATTCATCGGTCCCGTTTCCTGCCTGGCCGGCAATGCCAGTGTCACCCTGGGCTGATCTTTATGGAGAAGACCGAATGGCGTACATGCAGTAATAACCATTATCAGAAATATAATATAGAAACTTTTAGTATTCTTCATACACTCGTGGGTCGAATAAAAAATCAACCTCAGAATAAATAAACAAGATTAAATGCCAATTTAGGAGTCGGTAAAAAGTAAGTTCCCGATTTTACCTTATCTCCACAATGTTCGCAACGGTATTTTGTGTACGGAGCCACAAGCAATCCCAATCCTGCCTCCACTTCCATATTCCAGCGTTTACTCAGCAACCAGGAACGTCCGTAAGTCATTCCGGCACCATACCCCCATCCCTGATAACGGTAGTCACCACCCAACAGACCATCCCAAGCCACATTGTAACGGGCCCCCATGGCATACATACTGATAAAACTACCTGCATAGGTTTGCCAGAACCAGTACCGTGCACCGGGTTCTATCAGAAAGTGTTTTATCTTACGTGTATCGCTGAAGTTCCACGGATTATAAGAAAAACCAAGATTCAACGTCCAATGGGTACTCAAAAGCATACTGCCCTCGGCATTAAAAGTAGTGGTAGCCAATTTAAGCGTATTGGTCTGTACTGAATAAAACTGTGCCTGCAGATTACTCGTAAGACTACCTGCAAACAATAGAAAAAAGAATAATAAACAATATCGTATGATTCGTCTCATTGATGTTTCAATATATGAAGTTTATTTTTGTCAACAAATAGTTTAGTGCACCATTTGTCATAGCCATTTCGATAGCTATAGACCGTAGGTGGAACGCTAACCTGTATATGGGTATCCGAGACCAGGGTATTGTAATAATCTGAGAGGTTTAACAAACAGGGTTCGGTAACGGGAAAGAAAGGCAGACAGTCTCCATCACTCGTAAAAAATGCCTCGGCAAAGTCATCCAACTCAGGATACATGATACTCAAGTAATACGCAGAACAGCCAAATGCACACCACCTATCATCAACATAAAAAAGATAGATGTGATACAGATTGTCAAGTTCCATCGTTTTTGCTAATACCGGAATTTCCATATTACATTTTATTATTGGTTAATAATCACTTACGCATCTCACATTGCTTGAAGTAGTTTTAAGCTGCCAGGAACACTGAGGCACCCCCTGTTTGAAATCGAAATACCATGCATTGGCAGCATCTTCCTCTGTGGCAGCCCAATATATTTTTGACGATACATTTTCCATCTGTGCTGCCGGATAGATAATTCCCACAGGCTCACGAAACAGCCACATCAATTGCAGCTCGCGCTGGGTAGGAACACGCCATTTACGGTTTGGGTCACCGGCTATTTTGTAACTACGGCAGCCCGTGGCAGCAGTTGATCTAAAATCTGCATTCAGATTTCCATTTCCATCGCCTGCACCTTCTGCCTGCATCCAGGTGACATTAGCTACATCGGTAGGAGCTATAATGAAACGCATCGGAATCCTGTCATTGACAATCGGATTCCCACCATTTCCACGGGATACCTGGTGACGGATGGTTGCGTCGTTTTTCATCATTTTGAACCCGGAGACCCATTGGGCGGACCCTGCCAATCCTTCCGCATAAATCACGGCATAAACCTGGCTGTTGACAGTCTCTTTTTTGATATACTGCCCGAAAGCATCTGAAGGGAAACAGAGGCATACCCAAACAATCGGCAGGAGGATATAATATTTAAAACTCATAATTTTCACTTTTCAATGGGTTATATTTTAATGAATGGTGTTAACTGCATCCGGATCCCGAAAGCCCCGTACATAGTGACGATCATCATTACTATTGACAGGTGCGGTTTTCACTTCTCCTTTATTCGTGATGATAAAAGCATTAGGACTACCAAGGGCGGTAGATGACCAGTAGCTGGCACTCAACTGACTTGCCGTACTTGCAGAAGAAATCCATGTTCCGATCAGTTCCGAGACGGAAGGAAGATACCATGAAAATGATGTATCACCTCCATTAACCAGCCCATTCAATCCTCCATAACAGGCCTGCGCCGCCGGATAATGCAGATAAAAAATATCATTTGCCTCCAGTTGTCGGGTATTGCCATAACCGTCTGTCAGGGAGGTGGCTCCACGATTATTATACGAACCTATAACCTGCCATCTCACATCCTGTCTGCCGTTTTCCTCACCCCCCGCCTGTTGTCCCGTATACTTGCTATCCTGAAAGAAAGCCTCCAGTCTTTTGGAATATTCCCATTTAACGGCAGACGGATCGGTTTTTGAAGCCAAGGCGTTGTCATTTGCATCATACGCTTTAAGTTCTCCGGAGAAATAGCCGGGAATAAACCTTATGACATTGGTGTCGTCGTCCGACCTTCCCTTCAGGGTGATATTATAGGTCAGGTTATTATTGGAGTACACACTGAAATCAGTAGTCAGGTTCTTTCCCAGATAAATCTGATAGAGAACGAAATCTTTTACTACGGGAAATGAACCCACTCCATCAGGAGACATCTCTCTACCCATAATTTGGAGATAAGTACCTCCGATTGGCGCGTTATCACGGCGAGTGCCCGAAGTGGAGATCGCTACTGACTGCTGAAGATTGACAGGGAGATAGGAAGACTTCCCATTCAGAGGAAGAGCCTCGCCTACTGTGGAGGTAAGTGGCTTGAACCAATAAGCCGAAAACTGGTTCAGGGGATCTACAGTGGGGAAAACGGCGAACCGCCCCAATGTGTTAAAGTAACTTTTATTGGGAATACTCATTAATATCAAGTCCCAATTTTTTAAGTTACTAAACGCCGGATTATCTGTCTTAACATTAAAAGTGACCTTCGCTACCGTCCGTTTCAAAGCTATGGATAGCTGTTTGGCTTCACCGGTATTTATGGTGGCATCAACCGAACCAGACATGATTATTGCATCTTTCTTCACTCCGTTTACTGTAACTTTATGCAAAGGGAAGTCTTGGTTTCCTGCTTGCGAAATATGCATATTCTGCAAATCCGAATATGTGGAAGTATTTTCCTGCAAAGTATTAAAATCTGTCCCATCAACGTTCGCTATAACCACGAACCGATGTTTAACGACAGTCCCGCCGGGCCCTGTTGTAGTTGCCTGAAGCTCTACATCCGCTGTTGTGATTACCCCATCCTTACAAGGATAGGTAGCTTTACCGAGTAAAGTGGCAGTTTCCGTTATTCCGGCGAACTGTAATACGGTATAGTTATAGACGGCGTTTTCTTTATCAATGGCTGCGACAGCATCTCTTGTAACGGGTGTTTTCACCAATTCGATGTCCATATCCTGATTGGAAACGGACAAAACAGTACTTTCTCCTCCCGAACGCGTGTCGCCCTGAAAGGGGGTATTAAAAGCCTCGGTGCTGAAATTCAACCTGACGGGAACGGTTTCCGAGGATAGAGGCATTTGGGATGAAGGCATCATGTCGTCGTCCGTACACCCCGCCAACAACGGGCATATCATGCATATTGAGAATATTAATTTTCTAATCATAAGAATATTATTCATTCATGAAATTATATGATGTCGTTATTGAAGTTGCCGGATACAACGTACAGAGAGTCTTGTGCTTTTATCTTGAGCGGATATGTTAGGGCCTCTACCAACAAGAGTGTTATCATCATAATAGAGCATAGCCCAAGCTTTGTCCTCACTTTCTTCGGTTCCTGTCCAGTAAAGTTTCTCCCGGTTTACATCATTCGTTAGTTTCAAATTTATAAATTGTTTAGTACCGGCACCATATATTGCATATACCAATAGTGCCCTGAGCTCGGATGCCCTTGGAAGCCTCCAGTCTTTAAAGCCCCCCCCGTTATATTTCCTGCAAAGTTCTTTTGCAACCAACTGTCCCATTTCATCTTCCCACGGCACCGGTTCAATGGAAACATCTTTTGTAGTCATCTGAAATAGCCTGCAAGCCGGTTCCTGGGTAGCAACATTAGCATCATCCTCTATGATTATACCTTTGGGAGGAGGCGGATCCGTCACCGGTTTGGCCGGCACATATTCTCCGTTGCCACCATACTTCACAGTAGTAAGGTAATTATAATACCGACGGTCACCAGCTGGCAAGTCTTTGTATTTTGGAGGAAATACTTTGCCATTAGCCGTCGTCCAACCACCATTATCCTCGGCATAGTAGAAACTCATCTCTTGATAATTTGTAGGATTAGTTACATTTTGACCAAAATCTCCATCAATACGTGTTGATGTCCAGTTTAAAAGCCGCATATTCAGAGACGAATTATTGAATTCAACGTTATAAGTATTGGCATAACCCTGCTTGAAACCATATGTGTCTCCGTCATTGTTCAGGTGCTCTCTTCCGAGAGAAAAGATTTCTTTCTTTCCGTCAATTATCAATGTGAAAACAAGGTCGTCGTCTTTAACATTCTTATCCATAAATGCAGGAACCAGAAAGTCGTATATTATAGGAGTTGCTGTATCTCCGGAGGGATCCAGTACCTCTGCAGTCCTCACTTCTCCTATCGGTCCCTGAATAGCTCCCTGCATTGCCATACCCGTTGCCGGATTGATCTTTCCTTTGTTTTTAATCCATCCTCCCGATAGGTTGTCTATGGATACGCCGCTCAGCTTGTGACTTCCTTTATCAACAGATTTCGTTACCTTGATACTTATCCAGGAGTAGGCATGCTGAAACTTCAGAGGAATAGTCACCTTGTCTGAGCCACCGGATGAAGGTATCGTATATGAAGTGTTGGTATTGTAGAGTATTTCCTTCTGTTGGGGGTTATTGGTCTGTGTAAAATCAAACGGAATTCCATCAGTGAAGTTCTCGGTTCCGGCAATGGCAGGATAATAAGCGATTACCCTTAGCGGCTTTCCTTCCGGTCCCCGGGGAGTTACCACTGTACCACTAGCGTTATTGCTGAATTCCCAGTTCCAAGGCGCATCGCCCGAAGGTCTACTCATGGTTGCTTTCAGATTACGGGATCCTTCAAAAATCTCACCCCGTGATGCATTATCTTTGGTGACAGACATGCCAAAAATATATTCGTTTTTGGCAAAACCTTCAATGGGAACAAAACTTCTTGTTTCAGTAGTGGTTGCATCAATCGTCGACGCATTGAAATTCAGGAGCACACCGTTTGCCTGAGTCTCTGTCTCGATCCGGTCACTATTATCACAGGCTCCTGCCAGTAATAAAAAGCACGATACAAGGATGATTGTCCCGGATAAATTATGTTTCTTTTGAGTATCCATATTTATTGTATATGATATTTTTTCATTTACTGCGTTTGTCGTACACACCGGATTTTAAATTTTTTCGTTGTTTTGTCATAGGGTGCCGCATTGCCCGGATTCGTAGCATCAAAGTTGATTCCCCAAGCCTGTTCGGAGTGTCTTTTATCTACCTTCGAATCACTTACCAGATATTCCGAACCGCTCCAGTAAGTTCCGCTTAGTGGAGCAAACCCTCTCATTGCCTCCAGGCTCCCTCTGTTTAAATAGAGCAAAGCCAGCTCGGAAAGCCGCGGAAGCCTCCAGTCGCCAAATCCGTCTCCTTCATAGTTGCGGCAAATGTCAAAAGCCGTAAGGGTTTTACCCGTTTTCCACGGATTGGTATCTCCACCCGTCACGTCAGTGACATCATCGGCCGATACCATAAGGGAGGGGTATACTCCCTCATAATCAAAAGCCACCTCTATGGTGTGATATAGCGATCCGTTTCGAGGTTCTATCGGATAGGTTATAGCATAAGCGTTATTTGTTTCGTCATAAAATCCGTTATAGTTAAAGTTCATTTTAGTCCCCTTCCAGGTATCTCTCTTTTTAGGAATAGTAAGTCCGGTTGCTGTATTCCACAACAACATGCCACCATTCGTGTTTTGGTACACCATACGGTAACCGATTATGGAAGGCACGGAAACCGCAGGAGGGAATGTCCATGGAGTAAGCTCGGCAGTAAAGCTTATATCTTTCGGTATACTTTTATAGGCCAGTTCGGCTGTATCATAACCGTCATCCGTTACCTTCGTTACGGTAAACCGATAAACATGGTTACGCAATATGTCCATTTTTTCACCCGAAACATCATTTTTGAAATCCACGCGGTAAAATGTTTCTGTTTGCGAACCGTTATATTTACCCCCTACAATAACTGCCAGGCGATCTGTGTGGTTAGCATCATATACATCTCCCCAGTTCAAATCGGCTTCAGGAAGGTAGATCTTTCCAGAACAATAAGTATTGTTTATAATATGTGTAATGTCATAAACCTTCGTTTCCGTAGTCCCCACGGGAGAAGGACCTGTTATAGTCACTCCATCCACTCGTCCTGTGGAGGAAAAATTATTTTCAGAAGGCATGTACGCATATTGCTTGCCCGCTTTCCAGATCTGAATCTGGGTCATGTTAAATTTCACCCCGTTTTTATTCCATGTATCATCTGCATTTTTTATACCAATGCCGATATCCACACGCGCCACTCCGCGTATCAGGGACACATCGGACAGACTCATGTTTTCAGTGATCTCTATTGAATTTCCGGAATTGGCTACTCCGAACATCGGGAAGGGACGGGATCCATCGAAAGACGGAATATTGTTCGTCCCGCTAAGCTCTTCGCTCAGCAATGTCTTTTGCACCTGGTCATAAGATTTCCCCGACAGACTGTTCAGGAAACCGTAATCGGGCAGGTTGGCAAGCAACACAAGTTTATACTTGTCATCCGGATTTACACTCTGCAACAATGTAGCATTGAAAGTCCCCGCACTTGCCGGTGAGCCCTTGGCCACATGACGCAAATTGCCGAAACCTGTGCCGTTTACATTAAATTGGAGAATACAAAGGTCTCTGATGGATGAAGCCGGATCATCGGAAGCCGCTACCGCACCACTGTTGGAAGCGGACACAGACAGACTTACAAGGGTGGTGGGGCCCGGGTGACTACTATATGAATCATCGTCCTGACGGCAGGAAGACAATAACAGCACCACCGCAAGGAGCATTACCAACCGAAGTAACTTCGATATAGGGTTATTCGTCATATTCTCTAATTTTATCTTCATTCTATAGTTCTATACTCTATGGAAATCAGTTATACTCTTTCCAGATATATTTCTCTCCCCAACCGGTTATCTCTACCTGCACATCGACATCGAGCTTGAAGTTCAACAGCACGTTCAGGGTTTTACCCACTACGGGAACAAGAGGGCGATTACCGCTATCCGTACTTACGCTTCTCAATAACTTACCGTCATGGTAGATATCAATGATTATACCGCCGCTCCCCATAACAGGAAATAGGTTAAAGGTAGGCATCGTACAATCTTTTCCCACCTCGAAAGAGGGAGTGAATGCATAGGAAGCGGGATCTCCTCCATAACGGCCTTCAAAATCCAGACGGCTGGCGGTTTCATGCACAACGAGTGAGTAAACACCCCGGTTGCTTTCTCCCAAAAGCTCCAATCCGCGGATTGTTATATTCATTGACGCAACCATCCGGGAGACAGACAGTTCCTGCTCTTCCATATGATTAGACGTCGAGGTATTTTCTAAAATAAGTTCTCCGTAAAACAAATCCGCAGGAGGGTTGAAGAGACTCATCTGTGCTCTTGTAGCAGCAGAAGGTTTCAAAGAGATGAAACCGGCAGAGAGCGGATCGCCTTTTTTCAGTGAACCGGCGGACACAACACCATCCCCGGTATTACACCAAGTGATACAATGAAGTACGGGAATGCCCGGATAATCTAATACAACAGATTCCGAACTACTTATAGGCAGGATGTCTAACAACAGGTCTTTATCATCGAACACGTAGAGGTTTATATCCTTCATTGTTTCTCCGGAGACATCGGCAGGCAGCTTCACCTGAAGGGAAACTCCCTTGAAACAATCATCGGTATTCTCGGCTATGCACCCGGATAACAGCACTGCTGTGAATATCAAGGATAATATCCCCGGCATAAACCGGAATTTGTAGTCACCTGTCATAATGGATATTCTTTCTTATTTTGGATCTTTGATTTAAAAAAGGGGGGACCGTCGCAAGCGAACCGGCAAACGGAACCCTCCGTTTTCTAAAATTTATCTTTCCCGTTTAGAGGAAAAGATTCTCTGAAATGATGAAGTTAGTTGAATTCTTTATTGATTACAGCAGCAGCTGTCCATTCGGCAGGAGCTACGGTTATTTCAACATTGGCATCTACACTGGGCTTGGTCGGATCTGTCGTACCACCACCACCGGTTCCGTCTCCCGGATCGAAACTGCCATTCAGGGCTATGTTGATAGAATACCTCTGTCCTGCGTTGAGAATAGGCTGATTCCCTGAGTCTCCGGTTTTCTTCTCTCCAAAATACATTGTAAAGTATCTGGATTCTTTCTTCAGAGACTCATTTTGTTTGTTGACCTTACATACAACTTCAAGGACTACTCCGGTTAAATTTTGAGAAGCGTTTTCAAACACATACCAAGGAGCGGAAGCAAGAATATTATCTATGGTATTTGTAGCACCGGAAGGGATAGTGGTTTGCAAATAATCGGTTGCCTTGACAGGATTAGTGCCTGCAGGAGCATCCTTCCATGGAGGCGTGCCCCATGCCAAACCGCCGGCATAAGCGAAGTCTGCAGGAGTGAATGCACCTGTCCATGCACCAAGGTCGGTAGCGGGTAAAAGAACAGAATTGGTCTGTGCCATCATCAGGTAAGCCTGTTTGATAGTAAACCAGTTGTCACCTGTTGCAGCAATTCCATCTTCAGTGTCTGCATAGTGCCCTACGTTCTTGCCACCGATAGTAACTTTCAGCGTTTCGATCTTTGCAGCCATAAAATGCAATTTTACGTTGGCAGTGCCTGTATTATTATCAGCATTCATATTAATAGCTCCCCAACCGCTCATCGTCAGGTTAGTTTTTGTCTGGTTGATCGGAAAATTGCCACTCGCCTCCGTACCCAGAGAAGAAACCACAAATTCTTTCAACTTAGAAAGACTAGTTACACCGGTGAAAATAGTACCAGCCGGTACATTGGCAACCAAAACCACCTGAGAGGCATCCGTAGTGGTAGCAAGCGTTATTGTAGTGGCTAACTTGTTGTTTTCCACAGGCATCGGGGTCTTAATAAGTGCACCTGCCGTGTTAAAGAAAAACGCAGTCAGGTTATTAACCACTGCATCGTCACTTCCAATAGCTCTTGTCGTGCCTTCGCTTCCTGCAAAACGGATGGTCACTTTAGCCGGCGGAGCACTGTCCGTAGGAACAGCCACGTCATCATTCTGCGAACAACTTGCCAATGCCGCTATCGCACACATTGATAATAAGATTTTTTTAACTTTCATTCTGTGATTTTTTTAATGAATAAAATTGATAATGTTTATTTGTTTCAAGCTTAAATATTGTTTTTTACTGCATCTCTATTCTATAATAGAGATTGAAAGGAGAGTAAACAAATCATAAAATTCTAGTTATCAATAAATTAATGTCACATAACCGACATAATACCTTATGAAAAGAACAATTAATATAATAAGTTAAGGTTTAATTCACAGTATTTTAGTACAATACGAAAAGCTATCAGAACAAGATGCTGAAATAATACTGAAGTAAAATGAATAAGCCACCAAACTCAATATGATATGAATAAGAAATCTTCACTTAACAATTTGCTCTATATACAAGAGCATCGTTCATGCAGAAATTACCTGGAAAAGGTAGAAAACGGATTCAAATATATTGAATTCTCACATGAAGAAGTTATTCTGGAAAAAGAAATTTCATGGAACTATCTTTTATTTGTTCTCGAAGGAGAATGTGTCATCAATTGTAATCAGTTTAGAGAACGTTTGTTTCAGGCTAACTGTATGGTGCTACTCCCCAAAATGGCTATGGTTGAAATTAAAGTCATAGCCGGTACCCGGTTACTCTCCTTATCCTTTGATGTTCCCTTAAACGTATGTGATAAGTTCATATTACAATCGTTAACAGGACTATGCAGGAAACTGGATTATAATTTCCAGTCACTCGCTATCCGTTATCCCCTTCCTCCTTATTTGGAGATTGTTACGTATTGCCTGACCAATAAGATGGATTGCGGACATTTTCACACTTTGTTGCAACAGGAATTATTTTTTTTACTCCGGGTTTTTTATCTGAAAGAAGAATTAGCCTTATTGTTCCACCCGATCATTTCAGCAGAATTAACTTTCAAAGATTTTGTCATTGGAAATTATTTTAAAGTAAGCAATGTAAATGATCTCATCTCCCTCTCCAACATGTGTAAAAGCAGCTTTTACTGTAAATTTAAAGAAGTATTCGGAATGACGGCCAAGCAATGGTTGCTGAAACAACGGAACACACATATATTAAATAAAGTGATGACCTCAGAGACTACAGTCGGAGAGTTGATGGAGGAGTTTAGATTTGAGTCACAAGCTCATTTCACCCACTATTGCAAGCAGCATTTTAATTGCACACCACGGGAGTTGATTATGAAATATCAGGTTGTAAATCAGTAGTTTTTAACTACTTTGTGAAGTTTTGTACGAAATATCAAAATTATTGTTCTTTTTGGCAATAATGGCAAACTGACAATGTCGTACTTTTGTAGCGAGAAAGATAGATTGATGAAAAATATGAAGTATTAATCTCTATTATAGAATAGAGAAATACAGAGGAACTCATTTTCTCTCCAGAAGATTATTTACCATCTTATTGATCCGGTGAAGAGGAGCCAAATCCAATTCCTTAAGATAGACAAGTGTCATTTCTTCTTTGGTATGCCCTAATCCCGCACTGATTGCCGAAACCGGGGCTCCGTATTCTCTGGCCAGCGTTGCCCATGTATGGCGCGCGGTGTACGTAGTCAACGGAGGATCAATCTTCAGTTTCGCAGAGATTATTTTTAAGTGCCTGTTGGTATGTCCTAAAGCTGTACGATACTGAGTATATTCATTTGCATTGTTTTTGATAACCGAGAATATATACTCTTCTGCATTGTTCGTATTATTCCCATGCTCGTCTATAATGGATTTGATCTGGGGTGTAATGACTATTTGTATCAATTGTTTTGATTTATGTCTTCTATAGATAATCCGATTACCACTTATATTTTTCCACTTCAGATATGCAATGTCAACAAAAGCCATTCCCTGGGCATAGAAACCAAAAAGAAAAAGATCCAATGAACGTTTTAACTCTTCATCGGAATGCAATGACAGACAAGCCAATTTAACCATCTGTTCCCGATCTAATGCACGTTTTACTGTTTTACAGGGCTTGGTACATATTTCCTTGAACGGATAATCGCATGGAGGAACCAAGCCGTCCTTTACCGCGAGATTATACAATGCCCTGAAGTTCCTTAAATAGTATCCGATCGTATTTTCCGTAGCCCCATTTTTGGATAAAAAGTCTCTGTAGCAAGTTACAAAGCGGTGGTTCACTTGCGATATTTTCACCTCTTTCTTACCGATATATTTGGCAAGTGAAGCATAGGTACTTTGATAAGCAGCGGCGGTTCCGTTTTTCATTATTGATTTTTTCCATTCTATTTGTGTATCAATGTAAGGCAGTAATAAGAATTTCCCGGTCACTTTTGAAAACATGACAGTAGTGATATCATTTATTGTATATTCCTCACCACGGCTTTCCAGTCTGCGAACTCGTGCGGTCAGTTGCTTATAGATCCTCAACAATTCACGACTGATTTTGCAACCGGTATGGCAACCCGAAACAACATTTCCGGCAATAATTATAAAGTCCTCTTCTTTCATACGGTATTTCGTATAAATTATTTTTTTGCGCTTTTGGTGGATTAGCTGGAATACCACCGGATAATTCCCATCTTTCAATGCACGGGTCTTGTTCAATTTTAATTTTACTGATGTCATAAGTTTTAATTTAATATAACAAAATTATCTTTTCGGGTTGCAAATAAAAGATTCCTCCAGCAATTGCGCAAAAGATCGATACCAAATCCTTTATTGAACTTTTGTATTCCGAAATAATTTTGTTAACGAGCCTCCTGTTTACATCAGGAGACTACAGTATACCGGACGTCAAGTGACTTTCGCAGTTATTTTATTTGTGTGCTTTAAATTCATTTTTTTAAGAAGTTATACTGCATAATCCAGCGACAGAACTGTGTGTGTGCAACTTGTTCTAATGCCTATCATATAAGATCTGCGTCTTTATTAATTCTCTTTTCTTCATTACCATAAATACTGAATATGAGTGCAGGTTATGTCTTCTTATTTCTTGAATACAAAATTATGCAATAAAAAGAAGAAGCTTATTACCAATTTGCGTATAAAATCTACCAATTAAGGCAAGGTACTCATATTATCATCCTTATTGCTGTTTCTTATTTGCATCGGAGCAGCACCCAAATGTTGCTTACAATAAAAATTAAAATGCGAAGAGGTTGCAAATTTAAATTCATACATGATCTGCTTCAATGAGATAGCGGGATTCATCAATCTTTGTTGTATCTGCAAAGCCTTCCGTTTCTGCATCCATTTATAAGGAGATTCATCAAAATTCTCCCTAAAAAGCTTTTCAAACGTCTTTATGCCATACCCCAAAAGACCGGCTAACTCTTTAACGGTTTTCACTTTTAAATAATTATCCAACACCCGTTCGTTAAAGAGTGGATTGCTGCCTAATGTGAGATAAAATATCTGTACTATCTCCTCATACGTATAGAAGTGCTTGAACATGAGATACAGTTCTTTATGTTTCAAAATGTACATATGATGACAGTTTATTCCGGACTCAAGATAATGCTTCATTTGATTCACTACTGTTTTGACCTCGTCCTTCATCACTACTCCACGGCAATCGAACTTCACACCGCCCTTTATTTTATATAATATTCCTGCCCTGGCACTCGTACATGGAAAAGTGGTTGTATTGTATCCTGTAAGAATCAACGCTGTTTTCGTAACAGCTTTCCATTTAAAACAGTTGTTTTTAGGCAGAAAAAACATTTCATTTTCCAATACGGGCCGATTAGTGTACTGCTCAAAACTAATTGTTATTTCACCTGAAAGAATAAAGATAAAAAAGTTGGTAGTTTTATTATTCAATTCCATACACTCTCCCTCTTTCATAACAATATACTGAGGTATCACTTTAAATTCCGGAGAGAAATAAGGACAAATATCCGGTTGTTGGTTTAATTTTTGCATGGTTGTTTGTATACGGATTAAGTTTTAAAACTAATAAAAAGATAGAAAAGCACCAACTTATAAGATCTTTTTTTGTTTTTAATATCAGCTATCATCATTGAAATGAACACCGTGTATAAAGAAAATACTTTATCTTCGGAATGATGATTTTGCCATATGAACCGATACGGAATAGATTGCTATAGAATATTTTGTATCTTTGACGAGAATAACAGAGAAAAAAGAACCCAATGATCATTCGTACCATACTCGATACAGACCTTTATAAATTCACTACTTCGTATGCTTATATCAAACTATTCCCGTACGCAATAGGCACTTTCAGCTTCAAAGACAGGGACGGGACTGAATATAGCGACGAGTTTGTGGAAAGATTGAGAACGGAAATCAGTCAGCTATCACACGTGGCACTGACCGAAAAAGAACTGGAATATATGATAAAGAACTGTCGCTTCCTGCCCAGGGTCTATTGGGAGTGGCTCTCTTCTTTCCGTTTCCAACCCGAGAAAATAGAAATCCGTCTGGACGAGAATCGGCAGCTTCACATCGAAGTGAACGACTATCTTTACAAAGCAACGCTTTATGAAGTACCTCTACTCGCCATCGTTTCGGAGATAAAGAACCAATCGTCCGGCAATGTTGCCAACCTGGAAGACATTCTGTACAAACTGTCCGAAAAGACAGAACTGTCCAATAAGCATCAGCTACTTTTCTCTGAATTCGGAACCCGAAGGCGCTTTTCGTTCGATGTGCAGGATCAAGTCATCGGGCACCTGAAACAGACAGCCCATTACTGTATCGGCACTTCCAATTGCCATTTCGCCATGAAATACGGCATGAAGCCCATGGGTACGCATCCCCATGAATGGTTCATGTTTCACGGAGCGCAATTCGGCTATAAACATGCCAACTATATGGCCCTTGAAAATTGGGTAAATGTATACGATGGCGACCTTGGCATCGCCTTGTCCGACACTTATACATCTGCCATCTTTCTAAGCAATCTAAGCCGCAAACAGGCTAAGTTGTTTGATGGCGTGAGGTGTGATTCCGGTGATGAATTCCGGTTCATCGATCAGCTGACTGCACGTTATAAGGAGTTGGGCATCGACCCGACCACCAAGACAATCGTATTCAGCAACGCACTCGACTTTGGCAAAGCACTGGATATCCAGAAGTATTGCCGGGGAAAGATCCGTTGCTCTTTCGGCATCGGGACAAACCTGACCAACGATACGGGATTCAAGCCATCGAACATTGTCATGAAGCTATCGCAATGCAAGATGAACATGAACCAGGAGTGGCGCGAATGCGTGAAATTATCAGACGACATAGGGAAACATATCGGCAGCCCGGAAGAGGTGCGTGCCTGTCTATACGACTTGCGGTTGGAGTAACCTCCAACCGCAAATACATTTTATCATAACAGTGCTTTGATGGCATCTGTGATTTCTTCATCGGTCCGCCCCATTCGATACCCCCGGATGACCTTTCTGATCACCCGATCCTGATCTAATATAAAGAATAAAGGTGCCGCGCCATAAGTCCGGTATGACTTGACAATACCTTCATCACCGCACAAAAAACTATAATTTATTTGATTCTTATCCGCATAAGTTCGCAGCGAATGGGGTTCACGTCCCCAGGTTTCTATAGAAACCACTTCAAATTCACCGGCATTGAACTTCCCTTTCAATCCGTTCAGAAAAGGAATGGAGGCATGGCAAGCACCACAACCGATACCGGTGAGGTTCACCAATAGCACTTTACTTTTAAATTCGGATAACGCCACCGGTTTCTCATACATATCTTTCAACATCCAGTCGGGAGCTTTCTGTCCTATAAGATCTGTCGCCGCAGGCTGAGTGGTCTTTTTTTGCTCGCCAGACTTGCGGATCTCATAGTCTTGGGGCACATAATCATATAAGTTAAAATCGGCTATCGACAATTGATTCAAGACTACATCCGAACAAGTAGTAGCAGAAATCTGATGCGACATTTCCCTGCGCATTTTATAAGGCAGACCGTTCGCTTTGCTAATCCACAATTCGTAAATCGAGGTCGGGTCTCCCAAATCAAAAGGAGGCTTCGGTATGTAGTACGCTTTTCCAAAAAATTCAACCTGCCTGTCTTCATGTATCACCAACTTGAAGTAATACTCTTCTCCTAAATCCTTCCATTCGGTGGTGATGCTATCCCCCGTACTCAAAGCATATCCGATGATATTCCGGGTATAACAAAAAAACGGAGGAGCCACCAACCTGAAAGGATGGGATCTGGTCGTGAAATCATCGACCATAATCCCTTTATGCTCATGAAAACTTATCATTTTCACTTTTCCATCATAACCAAATTCAAATCGCGTAGTATCCTTGGCGTCAAGACACACATAGCTCGCGCCGATGGTTGAATCAGAAGGATTGGTGTATTCTTTAATAAAACGATGAAAATTGGTAATGGCAGCGGTATCGCCTGGTTGCCAGGACTGAGATTGCCCATGATAGGAAGCTGATTCTATCTTATCAAGATTACCGAGAACTTTTTTCAAATAAGTTCTCATATCCACATCATTCTTAGCACAGACATTCATGACTAACAAGAATGAAATAACAGATAACAAAACGGACTTCATAGTATTTTATATTTTAGATACACGCAAATATAACCAATGAAAACAGAAATCGACAAGCGGTATCCCAATTTTTATATTTAATAATAATATTATAATATCTACTAACTTTTCATAGAAAAGAAATACGTCAATGGCACGGACACAAATAGATGCGGATATTCCTATTTTAAGATCAGAAAGAAACGATTTCTCTCTTTTTAATAACACACCATCTATTCAAAATTTATGTAATAGAAGGATACAACGCATAGATATGACATTTACATACAGAATTCTGCATTATATTGGGTAAATATACCATTTTACGTACCCAAAGACTTAACTCTTTCCGAAAAAGAAGTTAATGTTTTCCCGGTAAGAAGTTAGTCTTTTCTTCAGAAGAAGTTAGTCTTTTGTCCGGAAGAAATTAATAAAGCAAAAGAAGAGGTAAAATACATGCTTTCTGAAGTTATCAGAGACCTCAGAGGGAGCATTTACCAACTATCATTTTAGAGAACGGAATTGAGTTACATCAACAGAATGCTTTTATACCGGAAGATTATCAATCCATAATATCAGATAAAGAGCCCCAATCACATCATTTTAATTTTGACTAATGGCAAAACAACAGCTTTTTCGGGAGCAATCGCAAAGAAGCCCGGAAAGAAACGAATACAGCCCGTATTAAAAATACAGAATGACAGTTCGACGTGCTTCTGTCAAAATGAAAATTTTCATCTGAATCGTTTGTCTTTCCTCCTCTCTTTACTTACACATGCTTTTTCCGCATCAGGAGTTGTCTGATCTTCTCCCTGTCACCCACTATCCATACCAGATCTCCCAAACGGAAAACCGTACTTTGATTCATGGAAATCAACTCGTCTTCCCGCTCAATGGCAACGATAAGGCTGTCATACTGTTTTCCCAACCGTGACTGGGCAATACTTTTATTCAGGAGCGGAGATTCTTCATCTACCGTGAAAGAGTGAAGCGTCACCTCTTGTCGCACATTCTTTTCGTCCGGAAAATCCTGCCGGATGTCGAGTTCCGAACGAAACTTCTGTAACTGGCCGTCTGTACCGACCACGATCAACTTATCCTGCGGATAAATGCACTCGTCACTTTGCGGAATGTATATCCTCCGTTCTCCCCTGACAATCCCCACTACATTGACACCAAACTCACGCCTGAAAGGAAGTTCCTCCAGCGACTTCCCTATATAAGATGAATAAGGAGATACCCAAACGGAGGTCAACTCGATATCTTTATCACTAAACTCACTGTTGAAACGGCTCTTCAGCGGATAGCGATTCCGGGCTGCTTCCTCCCTTCCGTTCAGATTGGTCAGGAAGTGGTTCTCCAAATGCGAATATTGGGTGAGGTTCTCCCTGAGAAGAAGTATCAGTCCCAACACGGCAACAGCTATGACAATACCTATCCCGTAATTAAGACTAAAATAACTGATGACAACTCCCGCTATGAAAAAAACAGCCACCGAAACACGGAACAGAATCAACGCTACCAGCCTCCCGTGATTGTAATTGTCGTCATTCCACAACTTCAGAAACACGTCCGGAGAATTGTACTTATCTGAAACAAGGGCCCACAAGAAAGGAATCATCAGCAAAAGGGTGAGCAGGCACATCACTACACTCAGCCATCGTCCCGGGGAATCAAACATTCCGTTTATCGTTGGGTATACGGTCTGAACGGACAACAGCCAAATAGCAGTAAGGAGGACACTGTAAATAATCACTCTTCCGACAATCGTTTTCAGTAACCGCTTCCAGTCACTATCATGATTGACGGTCTTCTTGCCGGAAGCGTAACGGTCCAGGAATTCACGGGTCCGAGGGGAAAGTACTTTATAAAGCCATTCGGAAAACGGATTTGCCAACCGGATAAAATAGGGAGTGGTAAAGGTAGTGATAACGGATACCGCAACGATAATCGGGGGAACAAACGGGTCCAGCACCTTGAGCGAGGCTCCCAATCCCGCGATAATAAAAGCAAACTCTCCTATCTGGGCCAGACTGAACCCGGACTTGACAGAGACCTTCAGTGGTTCGCCGGACAGCAAGACTCCCAATGAAGAGAAAATCGATTTACCCACAAGAGTCACCAATGTAATGATAACCACCGGCCAGGCATACTGAAGCAGGACAGACGGATTGACCAGCATACCGACAGATACAAAGAAAATAGCTCCGAAAAGATCTTTCACCGGCTGTATGATGTGTTCTATATGTTCGGCCTCAACCGTCTCAGCAAGAATAGATCCCATAATGAAAGCACCCAGCGCAGCCGAAAAACCGGTACGGGTAGCCAGCACGACCATTGCCAGGCAAAGCCCGAGAGAGACAATCAACAGAGTTTCATTATTCATCAACCGCTTTGCTTTTTTCAGGAAGAACGGAAGGATGAATATACCGACCAGAAACCACAAAATCAGGAAAAAGGCAACTTTCAGGACACTCATCAAGAGTTCCTCACCCACAAACTCTTTGCTCACCGCCATAGTAGAAAGGATGACCATCATCAGGATAGCGATCAGGTCTTCGACCACCAAGGTTCCGAACACAATGCCTGTAAACCGTTGGCTGCGCAAACCAAGATCATCAAAGGCTTTAATAATAATCGTGGTAGACGACATGGACAACATTCCACCCAGAAACACAGAATTCATCGTACTCCACCCCAACAGATGCCCCACCATAAAACCGATCAGTAACATACTGATCACTTCGGTTGTTGCCGTAATAAACGCCGCCGATCCGACATTCATCAATTTTTTAAAGCTAAACTCGAGTCCGAGAGCAAAAAGCAAAAAGACAACTCCTATCTCAGCCCAGGTATTGATGTTCTCCATATCGCCAACAGTCGGGAAGATGCGGACATAAGGCCCGGCCAGCAATCCGGCAACGATATATCCCAGGACCAGGGGTTGCTTCAGCCATTTAAATAAAAGAGTAATGATACTTGCGGACATCAGTATTAAGGCAAGGTCAGCAATCAAGGTAGGTAAATGTGACATAGTATGGTATGTATATTTCGTTAGTACTTCATTCCGTTTTATGCTCGTTTATTGTACCCAAAGAACAATCGGTAGTCCGTTTGTGTTCCGTATATATGACATTTATTTTGAAAAAAAGCTGCGGGGCATTGCACAAAACTGAACTTTTCGTGCAAAAAGTATCCATCCTATTCAATATTTCTCTATATTTGTCGCCGAATTGGTTCGGAATCCGTGGTCAACGGACGAAGATTAAAAGGGAATCGGGTGTAAATCCCGGACAGTCCCGCTGCTGTGAAACTCTGTATAGCATCTTATCAATCAGCCAATTTCGCACCACTGACAGAAAAAGCAAACTCTGTCGGGAAGGTCCCGGTAAGATGTAGAGTCAGTCAGAAGACCTGCCATTCATGAATAAGAGCATTCTCTCCTCGTGGGTTAGGAAAGAAAGCATCGTTGTTAAGCCCCAAATCGTAGAAATACTGTGTTTTCATCGGGTGGACGTATGTCCGCAGGGTGGAAAAGCGCGAATATGTATATGCATTTAATTGAGAAATGAATATGATTAAAAGAATCTTAGTCGCCAACCGCGGTGAAATTGCCGTGAGGGTGATGCGCTCCTGTCGGGAGATGGAAATAACGAGCATTGCCGTTTTCTCGGAAGCGGACCGAACAGCGAAACATGTGCTTTACGCCGATGAAGCTTATTGCATCGGACCGGCAGCATCGAAAGAGAGTTATCTGAATATAGAAAAAATCATTGAAGTGGCAAAGTCATGCCACGCAGACGCCATTCACCCGGGATACGGGTTCTTATCGGAAAATGCAACCTTTGCCCGCCGTTGCCGGGAAGAAGGCATCACCTTTATCGGTCCTGACCCTGAAACAATGGAAGCCATGGGAGATAAAATCTCGGCACGCATCAAGATGATCGAAGCCGGGGTACCGGTAGTTCCGGGCACTCAAGACAACCTGAAAAGTGTTGAGGAAGCCGTAGAACTCTGCAACCAAATCGGCTATCCGGTAATGCTGAAAGCCTCGATGGGCGGTGGCGGAAAAGGAATGCGACTGATTCATCATGCAGACGAAGTGGCCGAAGCCTATACAACAGCCAAGAGCGAATCGCTTTCCTCGTTCGGAGACGACACGGTCTATCTGGAGAAGTTTGTGGAAGAACCCCATCACATCGAGTTCCAGATACTGGGCGACAAGCATGGCAACGTAATTCACTTGTGCGAACGTGAATGCTCGGTGCAGCGCCGCAACCAAAAGATCGTAGAAGAGAGCCCTTCGGTTTTTATCACACCGGAACTGCGCCGGGACATGGGCGAAAAGGCAGTAGCCGCTGCCAAGGCCGTGAACTACATCGGCGCGGGAACCATTGAATTCCTGGTGGACAAGCACCGCAATTATTACTTTCTGGAAATGAACACCCGCCTGCAAGTGGAACATCCCATCACAGAAGAAGTAGTCGGCGTAGATCTGGTAAAAGAACAAATTAAGGTAGCCGACGGACAGGTACTGCAACTGAGACAAGAGGACATCCAGCAACGGGGACACGCCATCGAATGCCGCATCTGTGCGGAAGATACGGAAATGAACTTCATGCCCAGCCCGGGTGTCATCAAGCAAATCACAGAACCCAACGGTATCGGAGTACGCATCGACAGCTATGTATACGAAGGATACGAGATTCCGATTTATTACGATCCGATGATCGGCAAACTGATCGTGTGGGCCACCACACGGGAATATGCCATCGAACGGATGCGCCGCGTGCTTCACGAATATAAGTTGACGGGCGTAAAGAACAACATCAGTTACCTGCGCGCCATCATGGATACACCCGACTTTGTGGAAGGACACTATGACACAGGCTTCATCGCCAAAAACGGTGAAGTGCTTCAGCAATGCATCACGCGCACCAGTGAGCGTGCGGAAAACATTGCGCTGATTGCCGCCTACATGGACTACCTGATGAACCTGGAAGAAAACAACAGCGGACTGGCAGCGGATAACCGCCCGATCAGCAAGTGGAAAGAATTTGGATTGCACAAAGGGGTATTAAGAATATAAAAGTATGGAAATACATATAGGAAATCGCGTGGCCGAAATAGAATTGGTCAGCAAGGAAGACAACAAAGTGGTTCTCACCATCGACGGAAAAACGTTCGAAGCGGACGTTGTTATGGCAGAGAACGGGAATTGCAACATCCTGATGGACGGACGCAGCTCCAACGCCCAACTGATTCGCAAAGAGAACGGAAAGAGCTACAAAGTGAATACCCACTACAGCAGCTTCAATGTCGAGATTATAGACAGCCAGGCGAAATACCTGCGCATGCGCAAGAAAGGTGAAGAGGAGCAGAACGACCGTATCACTTCGCCCATGCCGGGCAAGGTGGTGAAAATCCCCGTCAGTGTGGGACAAGAGATGAAGGCCGGAGAAACGGTCATCGTCATCGAAGCCATGAAGATGCAGAGCAACTACAAGGTGACTTCGGACTGCCGGATTAAAGAGATTCTGGTGCAGGAGGGCGATAACATTGCCGGAGAGCAGACGCTGATAACGTTAGAATAAAATTAAAGCAAGAATAACAATGGAAGATATAAATAAAGCTTATGCCACGTTCGCCGAACGTGACCGCATCGCTTCTTTGGGTGGAGGCGCAGCCAAGATTGATATACAGCACGAAAGCGGAAAAATGACCGCCCGCGAACGCATCGACATGTTGCTGGATAAGGGTACATTTGTAGAGCTGGACAAGCTGATGGTGCACCGTTGCACCAACTACGGCATGGACCGGAACAAGATTCCGGGAGACGGCGTCGTGTCGGGCTACGGAAAGATCGACGGACGGCAAGTATTTGTCTATGCCTATGACTTCACCGTTTACGGCGGTTCGCTATCGGCATCGAATGCCAAGAAAATAGTCAAGGTGCAGCAACTGGCTTTAAAGAACGGTGCTCCGATCATTGCACTGAACGATTCGGGCGGTGCACGTATCCAGGAGGGAATCGAAAGCCTGTCGGGTTACGCTGACATCTTCTACCAGAATACGATGGCAAGCGGGGTGATTCCCCAGATCTCGGCCATTCTGGGTCCTTGTGCCGGAGGTGCCTGCTACTCTCCCGCACTGACGGATTTCATCTTTATGGTGAAAGAGAAAAGCCACATGTTCGTTACCGGGCCGGACGTCGTGAAAACGGTGATCCACGAAGAAGTCAGCAAAGAAGAGCTGGGCGGCGCCATGACACACAGCAGCAAGAGCGGTGTGACACACTTCATGGCCAATACCGAAGAAGAGCTGTTGATGTCGATCCGCGAGCTCCTCTCATTCCTCCCGCAAAACAACATGGACGAGGCACGCAAGCAGAATTGCACCGACGACGTCAACCGTGAAGACGCCTCACTGAACAGCATTGTCCCTGCCGACCCCAACGTACCGTATGACATGAAGGAGATCATCGAAAGAGTAGTCGATGGAGGCTATTTCTTTGAGGTGATGCAGAACTTTGCCAAGAACATTATTATCGGTTTTGCACGCATGGGCGGACGCTCGGTAGGCATCGTAGCTAACCAACCGGCTTATCTGGCCGGAGTGCTCGACATCGACGCCAGCGATAAAGCAAGCCGCTTCATCCGCTTCTGCGACTGCTTCAACATTCCGCTGATTACATTCGAAGACGTACCGGGTTTCCTGCCGGGTTACACCCAAGAGAACAACGGCATCATCCGCCACGGAGCCAAAATTGTGTATGCTTTTGCTGAAGCAACAGTACCCAAGCTGACCGTAATCACCCGGAAGGCTTACGGCGGTGCTTACATCGTAATGAACTCCAAACAGACGGGAGCAGACGTGAACTTTGCCTATCCGAGTGCAGAGATCGCTGTAATGGGTGCCGAAGGTGCGGTGAACATTCTGTTCCGCAAGGCGGACGCAGAGACGAAAGCCCAAGAGCTGAATGCCTACAAAGAGAAGTTTGCTACCCCCTATCAGGCTGCCGAACTGGGATTCATTGACGAAATCATCCTGCCGAAGCAGACCCGCAAACGCCTGATACAGGCATTGGAGATGACGGAGAACAAGATGCAGACCAATCCGCCCAAGAAGCACGGAAACATGCCGCTTTAAACAGCTGGCGGATGGAGTAATCATAAGAGAGAGGAGGGTGAATACCAGTTTCAACACCTCCTCTCTCTCTCTTTTTAACCTGACTACTTTAAAAAAACGCTTTCACTTATCGCTGCCGCATCTCGTTTACAAATTCATCCGTTGTATACACCTTTTCCGCCAACAACGTGAAGTTGATAAACGCTGCCGTATCGGCATCCATCCCCGGAAGCTTGGCAGAAGCCGTAGCATCAAACACCACCGCTGCCTCAAATCCCCGTTCCTGCAACTCGCGCAAATGGGATTCTGCACAGAGATTGCCGGACATGCCGCACACCACTACTTTATTGACCCCGCGCTTACGGAGTTGCAGAATCAAATCATTGTTTTCCGGACCGTAAAGTTTGTGCGGAGCTGTAACGATGATGTTCGTGCCTTCGTTGATATAAGGCTTGTAGAGATCCAGCCAGTCGGCACCCGAACCTTCAAATCCCTCACCGGTCAGTTGTCCCCGGCACTCAAACATACCCGTGTCATGCATCAGTTTCTCGATAGGCCCCTCAAAAAGCCATTGGTGATCGTGTTTGTAATAATAATGTGGAGAGATGAATACCAGCATACCTTTCGCTGCCGCTACCTCAAAGATGCGGCGGAGGTTCTCTACCGTACCGTTCTTCTGTATATTCTCTCCAAAAGCTCCCCAACCTAAACCGTTCTCACTCAGAAAATCGTTTTGTGGGTCTGTCATTACAATCGCTGTATGTTCGTCAATAACGAACGGGGTATTGATACCTTCCATAATCTTTTTCTGTTTTTAGATGTTTATATTCTTTTTCAACCCGGGTGCTGCCATATCGGGCAGCCTCCGTTTTTTTCGACTTTGCAAAGGTCGGTATTCGGTACGGTACGGGAAATGGCCATTCAACCGGATAATTTGGCAATTCTTCCCGATTACACAAAAACATCTATTTTCATCCCGGAAAGGGACCGATATAGGAAGGAAGCCGAAGCAGGAACACCTATTTATATATAAAACACCTATGTTATAAACCATTAGACAGTAACTCCCGAGAGTTCTTTTTTGTATTCGGGAATAATTGCCTATTCAATATGTGATATCGCTATTTCCCGTGAACTAAAAGCCGCCTATCTTTGCAACATCAGATTGAGACAACTAAAAGAAGACCCAAAACGTTATGAAAAAGAATTTATTAATTTTAGTCGCACTGCTGACATCGGCAACGATATCGGCACAGAACGGAGGAACCATTATGAAGAAGTATGAGAACCAACTACCGCAAGCCGGCAGAGGAAACGTGCATGTTGCCTACCAAGGCAAAGCCATCGACCAAATGATTTACGATTTTATGGAAGAACAGGGAATACCGGGCATGACACTTGCCATCGTACAGGCACCATATATTCCGCGTGTAGCAGGCTACGGAGTGACGGATCTTGAAAAAGGAAACCTTGCCGCTGCCAAGACTCTTTGGCCCATCGGTCCCATCTCACAAGGATATGCAGCCGTGGCAGTGATGCAGCTCTACGAAAAAGGAAAACTAGACCTGAACGACCCGATCGGCAAGTACCTGAAAGATATACCCGAAAACTGGAAACCGATCAGTATCCTTCAGTTGATGCAACACAGTTCGGGCATTGCGGACTATCGTAATGAAAAGGGATTCGATGTATCGGCCGATTATCGCCCGGAACAACTGATCGAAACGGTAGCCGCCATTCCGCTCGCCTTCGAACCGGGGACAGACGTGAAACAGAGCGCCACAAACTTTCTGCTACTGACTTCTATCATCGAAAAGACCGGCAAGATGCCGTATCACGACTTTGTGAAAAAGTATCAGATCGACTACCTGGGACTGAAACAGACATTCTTCGGCGAAGACCTGGCGAAAGTAAAACAGGAGGACGTGACCCTCACCGGCAACGTGCATCAGACATTCAAAAAAGATAAAGACTACATCAATCCCTCGGAAACGACTACCGGATATGTGGAAAAAGAGGGTCACCTTGTCGCCGCACCGGCTGTCAGCCCGACGGCACTGAAAGGATTCTCCGACATCTGGGCATCAGCCGAGAATGTGAGCCACTGGGACATCGGACTGGCGGGAAGTGCATTGATCGAAAAGCCCGAAAACCGTGACATGGTGTACAAGCCAACCCGGCTGGCCAACGGCAAGGTGGTACCTGCCATGGCAGGATGGCAGTTCTATAACCACAACGGCCTGATGGACATCAAAGGCAACGTATCGGGCCATTCGGCTTTCCTGAGTCGATTTACGGACGCCTCGGAACTAGTGTGCGTTACCCTACTGGCCAATAAAGAGGGGGTAGACCTGACAAATCTGGGACGCCGTATCGCAGCCGCTTTCGACAGTGATAAGATGGGTACGGGAGCCAACGACAACCTGCTCTATACTTATGAAAGCCAGTTCAGCGTGCCCGAAACCATGACGCGCATCGAGCAGACCCTCCACACGATGGGCGTTCCCGTCTTTGCCAAGTTCGATCACGGGAAAAACGCCGAAGAAGTGGGATTACAACTCCTCCCCAACCAGGTCATCGTTTTCGGTTCACCGAAAGTTGGCACAAAACTGATGCAGGACAACCCGAGTATCTCAATCGAACTGCCGCTGAAGATCTCCGTTTGGGAGGACAAGAACGGAAGCGTATGGGCCACTTTCCCACAAATGAGGACGATGGCGGCCGAATACGGGCTGGAAGCCGAACCGGTAATCGGAAAGATGCAAGAACTGCTGGAGAAAATCGTAATTAAAGGGGCAAGCGTATACTAACTTCCTGCTGTAGGGATAAACGCTTTTCCTATAGGCATCACTTTTAAAGAAAGAAAAACGAAACAAGGGGCTATCCGACTTTTGGGATAACCCCTTGTACTATCGTCTATTTCGGTAAAAAGCCTTATCTTACCATTGCAAAAAACTGAATAGCAATGGCCAAGATAGTATTTAAAGAGTTAACTTCCAATCACAATGTACCTTTTCCGGCTCGTTTATCAGAAGAGTCACCTTCATACATATGAAAAAGGATCATATGAAAAACGGCCAATTGAAACCCACCTATAAATACAGATTACTACAGAGAAGCAGTTCGTTACAAATCCGGAAATTTATAGGCAAGCCGGAGATACGGCAACTTTTATTCCTTTTTTGAAAGATTTTCAAGAGATTTATCATAGACAATCCCTTATACAGTAGTAATTCATGCCGTTCTGGTCAGCATCATACATCAGGCTATACGCATTGGTCTCTTCGAAGAGCCGTTGTGGAAATATAAAAACAAAAAAGAATTGTTATATTTATAAATGAAATTTAATGTAGAACCTGATATAACTGATAGGGAGGATAGAAAGAAAATAGGAATTGTCAGGATGAAAGAATGGAAAAATTTAACAGAGAGTAAATGCAGTGAATTAAGGGGAAGGACTTCGAGTGGATATTCCACAGCCATAGACAAAATATATTGCAAAACCAACAACTTAAAATCGTAACAAATAACTATTTTTGTACCACTACTACAAAAGTTCATGCTGAATACAGAAAATATACAATCACTCATTGATAGTGGAGAGGGCTACAATGTGGAATTTAAGGTTCGTGTTCCTTCTAAAGTTCGCGAGCTGACAGAAGAAATATGTGCTTTCGCCAATGCAGATGGAGGATATTTGCTTATTGGTGTGGATGACAATGGGCAAGTCGTAGGTACAAATTTAGAAAACGACAAGCGTTCCGCCATTCAAGGCTCTATTAGCGAAATATCTCCGGCACTTCATTGCGAATTGTGTCCGGTAAGCATAGAAGATAAAACAGTTTGGGTGATTGATATTCCGCCCGGCAAGGATAAACCTTATATATTTTCCGGTTCTATCTATGTACGTGAGGGAGCAAACTCACAGAAACTTCGCACAGTCGAAGAAATGCGCAGTTTCTTTCAGGAGTGTAACAAAATCTTTTTCGACCATATTCCCTGCTATTGGTTCAATATCTACACGGATGCAGATGAACAGATGATAAAGGATTTCCGAACAGAAGCCAAACTAAGTCCGTCCACACCCGGCAAACAAATATTTGAGAACTTGGAATTGTTTACTGAAAATGGAACGGCAAAGAACGGTGCAGCAATGTTCTTCGGCAAACAACCTGAACGGAAGTTTCCACACGCTGTCACAAGATGTGTTCTCTTCAAAGGAACAAACAAAGTCTATATTATAGATGATAAAACATTCGGAGGTTCACTATACCAGCAATATTTATATGCTATGGCTTGGCTGGAAAGTAAACTGCAAGTAGCCTATAAAATAGAGGGAGCAGGACCGAGAGAGGAAATTTGGGAAATACCTCTAACCGTATTTAAAGAAGCCATTATAAACGCCCTGTCACATCGTGACTATTATGAACAAGGCGCAAGTATTATGATAGAAATGTTTGATGACAGAGTAGAAGTCTCCAATCCCGGAGGACTTTTGCCCGTTGTAGCTAAAGATTTCGGACATAAAAGCATGACACGTAATCCGTTAATTTTCGGTTTATTTACCCGTATGCACTTGGTTGAAAGAGTTGCATCCGGCATTCCTCGTATGCGGGAAGCTATGCGGAAAGCTAATCTGCCCGAGCCAGAATTTCATACGGAAGGGATATTTACAGCAGTATTCAAAAGGGGTATCAGTATCAATCATGATACCGTAAATGATACCGTAAATGATACTGTAAATTCCAAAGAGCAGGAGGTTCTAAACATCATCAAGCAATATCCGGGACTTAATTCGTCTAAGATAGCAGAATTAATAGGGAAAAGTGTACCTACTGCTAAACGCTATTTAAATTCTTTGGTTAGATTGGAATTAATAGAATTCAAAGGTGCTCAAAGAAATGGTGGATATTATTGGAACAACAAAAATAATGAAACATCAGGTAAAAATTAATCTTTATAAATTCGTACTATGAGGAATATCAATATTCTATCTATCATAGAAGCTTATCGAAAACTAAGTAATACTCTATTCCAAAAACTTATGAATAGTTACGGAATAACTAGTGGAATAAAGAATTACGAACTTAATGGTATAGAAGCTTTTGTGGATGAATTGCTAAAAGCAAATAATAACATTTCTATTGTTAACAGATATTATTTAGGTTATTCAATACCACAAATTGGAAAAGAATTTGACTTACTAAGGTTTGGCCATAACTATATTATCAATATAGAAATTAAAACAGAGAGTTCAATAGAGAAGATATTAAAACAACAACAAAAGAATAAATACTACCTCAGTTTTTTGGACAAGCCACTTCATATTTATACCTTCATTTCAAATGAAAATAAACTGTATAAACTTGTAATCAGAAATAATGGGGATGAAATAGAAGAAATAACCTTTAATGAATTATGCAATATATTGATGTCTCAAGAAGTAGTGACATTTAATAATATCGATGATTTATTTAATCCATCTGATTATTTAGTTTCTCCTTTCAATTCTCCGGAAAAATTTATGTCAGAGGGCTATTTCCTGACAGTTCAGCAGGAACAAATATATAAGGAAATTCAAACAAAGTTATCTGATACCGTAACAAATTTCATAGCCTTAACAGGGGGTGCAGGAACAGGTAAAACATTATTAACTTATCACATAGCTAAAGAAACTATTCAGAGAGGTAAAAAAGTACTCATTCTACATTGTGCCCCACTAAATAGTGGCCACCAAATTTTAATGGACGAATATAATTGGAGTATATATATGCCTAAGTATGCTCCCAATACGATAGATTTCGACTTAATCATAATTGATGAAGCTCAACGAATGTATCCATATCAATTTGATAAATATATAAGAGAAGTACGTACTCTCAATAAAAAGTGTATCTTCTCATACGATGAAAAACAATATTTACGTGACAATGAGAAACAATATCATACCAAAGAAAGGATTGAAAAAGAATTATTATGCACTCCCTATAAGCTAACAGATAAAATTAGAACAAATAAAGAAATTGCATATTTTATAAGACAACTTTTCAATATCAAAAAGAATATACCCAATATAGACTATACCAATATTGAGCTTACATATTGTAAAGATTGTTACTCAGCAAAGTTATTATTGCAAGAATTATTGGAAAGAGGTTGGAAAACACCTAATTATACCCCAGGAACACGCTCTTTTTTCCACTATGAAGCATATTTATCTAATGATACAGAAAGCGCACATTCTGTAGTTGGTCAAGAATTCAATAATGTTGTAGTAGTCATAGACGAATCTTTCAAGTACAACTCCCAAGGAGATCTAATTGCTGATAATACTTATTATTCACAAAGACAAATGTTATATCAAATAATCACTAGAACTAGGAAAAAATTGCATATCGTAATAATTAACAATGAAGTCATGTTAAATAGATGCATAGACATACTAAGTAAATAGTTTTACCAATAAGCAATCTCAACCAAAGAAATATAAAGAAACACACTATCTTTACATTTAGAAATCGTACCCAAGATACAAACTAGTGTCAAATGGTGCTAAGTTGTGAAAACCTTATTCAAGGGAGTAACATCATAACGAAGATATAACTGATTGAAAAGTAGTGCTATGCAAACCAACTTTCGATTACCAAAAATTATTTATAAAATATTTGGAGGAAACACACGGGAAAAGTCACAAGCGGCTATAGAACAACGCAGCATGACTTCTCCCGTATTTTTTTACTGTACTCAGGCATGCAAAATAGGTTTCATTCTTTTGAGTAGGTTTGTTTATCCGAAAAGATAATATTTTTGTCTTCCGGGAACAATCGTTGAGAAATAAAACAACCGACATTTTGCGTTCAGTGAACATCTGATTACGGAACAGGCGGACTGAAACGGACCTCCGGAGGGTATGTACCCCACCTGGAATCCGCATCAGTCCGCCTGTTCTACATTTATCTGTATATCCGTATTCTTAACTCGCTATTGCGAGAAACGGAATGACCGTCATTATCCTTTTTCTTTCAGGATCACATCGTGTGCACCACCCTCTACGATGCTTGTGGATGAAACCAGCGTGATCTTGGCATTTTGTTGCAAATCGGGAATGGTAACAGCACCGCAACTGCACATCGTAGCCTTGATCTTACTCAGAGTGGCCGCCAGGTTGTCTTTCATCTTGCCGGCATAAGGCACGTAACTGTCTACACCTTCTTCAAACTTAAGCGATTCCGTTCCACCCATATCGTAACGTTGCCAGTTCTGGGCACGATTTGAACCTTCACCCCAATACTCTTTCACGTAGTTGTTCTTGATGCAGAGCTTCTTGGTAGGCGATTCGTCAAAACGTGCGAAATAACGCCCCATCATCAGGAAATCGGCTCCCATGGCAAGGGCGAGCACCATGTGATAGTCGTGCACCAATCCGCCATCACTACAAATAGGTACATAAATACCTGTCCGTGCCTGATATTCGTCGCGGGCACGAGCCACATCTTGCAGGGCAGTCGCCTGTCCGCGTCCGATACCTTTCTGCTCACGGGTGATACAGATAGATCCACCTCCGATACCCACCTTCACAAAGTCGGCACCAGCCTCTGCCAGATAGAGGAAACCTTCTTTATCTACCACATTGCCGGCACCTACCAGCACTTTATCTCCATATTGTTGTTTGATCCATTGCAGGGTCTCATACTGCCATTCCGAATAACCATCCGAAGAATCGATACAGAGCACATCTACTCCGGCTTCTACCAAGGCAGGGACACGCTCCTGATAGTCACGGGTATTGATACCGGCACCTACCAACAATTTCTTGTCGGGACTCGACACCTCGTTCGGATTCTCCTTGTGGCTGTCGTAGTCCTTGCGGAAAACAAAGTAAGCCAGACGTCCTTCTTTGTCGATAATAGGAAGTGTATTGAGTTTATGATCCCAGATAATCTGGTTGGCCTCGCTCAGTGTCAATCCCACTTCACCCACAATCAGCTTCTCAAAAGGAGTCATGAAGTCTTTGATCTTTTTATCCAGCGGGTCTCTGGAGATACGATAGTCACGGCTGGTTACCAATCCCAGAAGATGTCCGTTTGGCGAACCGTCATCCGTTATTCCGATAGTAGAGTGACCGGTCTGGCGCAACAGGCGGAGTACGTCTTCCAACGTATGTTCCGGCGTCAGATTCGAATCACTGGTCACAAAACCGGCTTTAAATTTCTTCACTTTCCGCACCATTTCCGCCTGACTGGCGATGGGTTGCGAACCGAAGATAAACGAGAGTCCTCCGTTACGCGCCAACTCGATGGCCAGTTCGGGACCGGAAACCGATTGCATGATTGCCGAAACGAAAGGGATGTTCAATTCGATTGCTGCTTGTGTGCCTGCCGCATGTTTCACCAGCGGGGTGCGCAAAGAGACATTGGAGGGTACACACTGTTTGGTGGTAAGACCGGGAATAAGTAGATATTCACCGAAAGTTCTTGAAACTTCTTCTACGTAAACTGCCATAAGATAAGTTATTTTTTGGCATGCAAAATTACATCTTTCTTTTTAATTATGTGACTGGGGAAGGGAGATTTTTTCAATAATCCTCTCAAAAGCTTGTTTTTAATCACATCGGGGCAATAAAGAGGAGACTCACTCCTGAAAGCACGTCATGTAAACCACCTCCTTACAATATCACATTCTCCTGATGTCTGTCCATTCAACTACGGATATTATTGAACACAATCTTCATATCAACCTATTTTTAAAAGTTCCTTGAATCCTTCTACCGACTTATTCGGTTCAAACTCTATCACCCGATAGTCTGCCACAGCATTAAAAGGGTCCTCACCGATTATCTTTTCTACTTCTGCACGGCTCTGAGCACGGCAAAGAATAACTCCCCCCGTCCGGGGCACCTGCGGCCCGGAAGCAAGAAAGATTCCGGCAGCATAATACTTATCCAGATAGCAACAGTGTGCTTCCAGCAATTCGATCACCTTTTCGATAGGTGCTTTATAAGTCAATATTAATACAAACATGGCCCGATTTATTTTAGTTCTCCCGCAAAGGTAATACAAATCGGCCTACGTTAGGCTTTCTTTATAGATTTAATTCAAATCCGAAATGTTTATTTTAAATTAACAGGAAAAAGCACTACTTGGCAAACACTTTCGTACCTCCGGTGTTATACATCATCATATAAAAAACAACCGCTTATGTCACAAGAAATGAAAGCATTCCCAGGAATGAAAGCTTCACAGAAACTCAACTTCAATCATTCCGAAGTTATTATCAACAGCGCACCGGGCCGGAAGGTTATCTTGGAATCGACTCTGTTAGAGCAGTCATCCGTGGAAAAAGGATGTGGGGAAACCACTCCGCATGCTTGGAAAACAACATCGAAAGAGTCTCTGAAAAGACCCGTGTTTAACGAGATATGGTACACATAATGCCAGCTTGACCTGACAGAAACCTTATCCTGCCAATTCCGCCCTGTACTCCATCGGCGAAACCCCTTCGTGTCGCTTAAAATACCTACCCAGATACGACTGGTCGGGAAAATTCAGCCGGTCTGCTATCTCCTGAATACTGAGATCGGTCGATTGGAGGAGTACCTTTATTTCAAGTGCCGTAAAATCATCAATCACTTTTTTGGCCGAATGACCTGTCAGCGAACGACAGATGCTCGTCAGGTACTTAGTAGAAATACAGAGTTTGCCTGCATAGAAAACGACATCCCGTTGCGAACAGCAATATTCGTGCACCAGAGCAACGAACTTATGAAAAAGTTCGTTCGGACGACTGCCGCCCTCAATCTCTTTATGGGTGAAAAGGCGGTGTACTTTGTCGTATACATCAAGCAGGAAACTTTGCAGGTGATTGCGCGCTATCTGGTTGCGGAAACGATGATCGGTATCGGCATAAATAGCAGACGTAGCATGCAGGAGACCGTTAATGGGGGCGGTAAATTCGGAAGGAAGTGTATAACAGGGCTTCTCTTTTATAAAATGAAAAAAGGAGGGTTCAAAACGGATACAAGCCTCACGAAACATTTCAATATGTGAAGCGAAAAAGGAGACCCGAAAATCATCGCTCTTCTCATCAAGGCTGATAACAGCACCCGGAAGGAGTACAACCTGGGTATTTACCGTTATCTCGTATTTCTTCAGATCGATGGCCATTGTACCACGACCGGCACGGCAATAAAGGATAATGGCACAATTGAGTTTATGCAAACGGTTGTAAAAGGGAGAAAAATCATCGGTCCCTGCCACAAACGGCTGGTCGAGCGTGAGGGTAAGCGGGTTTCTTTTTTCCATATCATGTTCTTTATTTTGCCTACAAAAGTAGGTCTTTTTAGTGAATTAGCCCGCATACTGTTCCGATAATGAACAATACTAGGGCGGGTATGAAAAGCAGTCGACAGTGAAAACGCTCTACCTTTGCCACGACAAAATTAAATAGGAATTATGATTGAAAAGGTTAGTAAAGTAAAGCAGGCTATATTATTCGCCTGCTGTTTGGCCGCCACCGGATGCAAGCAAGCACCGCAGGCAACTGTAGAATCGGGATACAAAGTAATAACCCTTGCGCCTACCGACCGGACGCTATCGAGTACGTACTCGGCAACAATACGCGGACGCCAAGACATCGAAATCTATCCGCAAGTGAGCGGTACACTGACACAGGTGTGTGTCAGCGAAGGAGAACGGGTAAAACGGGGACAGTCGTTGTTCATCATCGACCAAGTGCCTTACGAAGCTGCCCTGCAGACAGCATTGGCAAACGTGGAAGCAGCCAAAGCCTCACTGGCTACAGCACAACTGACGTATGACAGCAAACAGGAATTATATAAGCAGAATGTGGTTTCGGCCTTCGACCTGAGTACGGCCAAAAACTCTCTTTTGGCAGCACAAGCGCAATTGGCACAGATGAAGGCTCAGGAGGTGAACGCTCGGAACAACTTATCGTACACATTGGTAAAAAGTCCGGCGGACGGAGTGGTGGGAACACTGCCCTACCGGGTAGGAACGTTGGTGAGTGCCAGTCTGCCTGAACCGCTGACTACCGTTTCGGACAACTCGGACATGTACGTCTACTTCTCGATGACGGAAAACCAACTCTTAGGACTGATCCGACGCTACGGATCGAAGGAAGAAGCACTGAAACAAATGCCGGAAATCGGCCTCCAACTGAATGACCGATCGGACTATCCGCAACAAGGACGAATCGAGACAATCAGCGGAGTGATAGACCGGAACACCGGAACAGTCAGCCTACGGGCAGTATTTCCCAACCGGGAAGGATTGTTGCACAGCGGCGGCGCGGGCAATGTGATTGTACCGACAGAAAAAGCGGGTGCATTGGTCATTCCGCAAGCCGCCACATTTGAGGTACAGGATAAAGTATTTGCATATAAGGTTGTGGACGGAAAAGCGCAATCCGCTCCGGTACAGGTGACACGTGTGAACGGCGGACAGGAGTATATTGTGGAGAGCGGTTTGCAGCCCGGCGACGTGATTGTGGCAGAAGGTGTAGGATTGCTTCGCGAAGGAACAGAGATAAAAACAATAAATGGTGAATGATGAACCGAACTGCCACAGCCGCCCATCCAAGTAAGCCGGCTTTTAATATCCACTTATTAAACGTATTACTAACAAGAATATTATGAATTTACGAACTTTCATTGAACGGCCTGTCCTATCGGCTGTTATATCCATAACCATTGTCGTGGTCGGGATTATCGGATTGTTTACGCTACCCGTAGAACAATATCCGGACATTGCCCCGCCCACCATCATGGTGAGCACCAGCTACTTCGGTGCCAGCGCAGAAACTCTGCAAAAGAGTGTTATCGCACCACTCGAAGAGGCCATCAACGGTGTGGAAGACATGACCTACATGACCTCCAGCGCTACCAATGCCGGAACAGTCTCTATCACCGTCTACTTTAAACAGGGGACTGACCCGGACATGGCGGCGGTGAATGTACAGAACCGAGTTTCCAAAGCTACCGGACAGCTCCCCTCGGAGGTAAACCAAGTAGGTGTCACCACTTCGAAGCGGCAGACGAGTATCCTGCAAATGTTCTCGCTCCACAGCCCGGACGACTCGTACGACGAAGCCTTCCTGGCCAACTATATCAGCATCAACCTCAAACCTGAGATTCTCCGTATCTCGGGCGTCGGAGACATGATGATTATGGGAGGAGATTATAGCTTGCGTATCTGGATGAAACCGGACGTAATGGCACAATACCGGCTGATCCCTTCGGACGTATCGACTGTCCTGGCGGAACAGAACATTGAGTCGGCCACCGGATCGTTCGGTGAAAATTCCGATGAAACGTATCAATATACCATGAAATACAAAGGACGCCGAATCACACCGGAAGAATTCGGTGAGATCGTGATCCGTTCCACCGACGACGGACAGGTGCTGAAACTAAAAGATATCGCCACAATCGAACTGGGACAGGAAAGTTATGCTTACAGTGGTACGACGGACGGGCATAACGGTATCTCGTGTATGCTCTTCCAGACAGCCGGCTCCAATGCCACAGAGGTGAACAACCAAATCAACCGATTCCTTGAAGAGGCAAGGAAAGAACTTCCCCAAGGAGTGGAACTGACACAACTGATGTCGTCCAACGACTTCCTGTATGCCTCCATCCACGAAGTGGTGAAGACACTGTTGGAAGCCATTCTGTTGGTTATCCTTGTCGTGTATGTCTTTTTGCAGGATATCCGCTCGACACTGATTCCACTGGTGGGGATCATTGTATCACTTATCGGTACGTTCGCTTTCATGGCGATAGCCGGATTCAGTATCAACCTGATTACGTTGTTTGCCCTGGTACTGGTCATCGGTACGGTAGTGGACGATGCCATTGTGGTGGTCGAAGCCGTGCAAGCACGGTTTGACGTGGGATACAAATCATCCTATATGGCAAGTATCGATGCCATGAAAGGAATCAGCAATGCCGTCATCACCTCCTCATTGGTGTTCATGGCAGTTTTTATCCCCGTATCGTTCATGTCCGGCACATCGGGTACGTTCTATACTCAATTCGGACTGACAATGGCCGTTGCGGTAGGTATCTCGGCAGTAAATGCCCTGACACTGAGTCCGGCACTTTGCGCCCTGCTACTGAAACCGTACATCAATGAAGACGGTACCCAAAAGCAGAACTTCGCCGCCCGTTTCCGTAAAGCATTCAATGCAGCTTTCGATGTTGTGGTAGAAAAATACAAAGGCATCGTTCTCTTCTTCATCAAGCGCCGATGGCTGACGGGATCACTCCTGATAGCTTCCATCGCCTTACTGGTAGTACTGATGAATACAACAAAAACCAGTCTTGTGCCCGACGAAGACCAGGGTGTCGTATTCGTCAACGTCAGTACGGCCGCAGGCAGCTCGCTACGGACGACAGACGATGTAATGAAACGCATTGAGGAACGCATGGAACAGATTCCACAAGTGAAGCATGTGCAAAAGGTGGCAGGATACGGATTGCTGGCCGGACAAGGAAGCTCCTTCGGTATGCTGATCTTGAAACTGAAACCATGGGACGAACGCCCCGGAAAAGAAGATGATGTGCAGGCAGTGATCGGACAAGTGTACGGACGGACGGCAGACATCAAGGATGCCAGTGTATTCGCCATCTCACCGGGTATGATTCCGGGCTACGGAATGGGTAACGCACTTGAACTTCACATGCAGGATAAGACCGGAGGAGACGTCAATGAATTCTTCCAGACCACACAGCAGTATCTGGGAGCCCTCAACCAACGTCCGGAAATCGCCATGGCCTACTCTACATTCGACGTGCGCTATCCGCAGTGGCTGGTCGAAGTCGATCCGTCGAAATGCAAGCGTGCCGGTATCACACCGGACCAGGTATTGAGTACTCTTTCCGGATACTATGGCGGACAGTATGTGTCCAACTTCAACCGATTCTCAAAGGTGTACAAGGTGATGATCCAGTCCGACCCGCAGTACCGGCTTGACGAAGCGTCACTGAACAATACATTCGTACGCATGTCTAACGGAGAGATGGCTCCCCTCAGCCAATTCCTCACACTGACCCGTACGTATGGCGCCGAATCACTGAGCCGTTTCAATATGTACAACTCTATTGCCGTAAATGCCATGCCGGCCGATGGTTACAGTACGGGTGACGCCATCCGTGCCGTTCAGGAGACAGCTTCCACTTCCCTGCCCAAAGGTTATGGATACGATTACGGAGGCATCACCCGCGAAGAGAATCAGCAAAGCGGTACGACGGCCATCATCTTCGGCATCTGTTTTCTGATGATCTACCTGATCCTGAGTGCACTCTACGAAAGCTTCCTGATCCCGTTTGCCGTCCTCCTGAGCGTACCCTGCGGTCTGATGGGTTCATTCCTTTTCGCACGCATGTTCGGGCTGGAGAATAACATCTACCTGCAAACGGGACTGATCATGCTCATCGGATTGCTTGCCAAAACCGCCATCTTGCTGACGGAATATGCCGCCGAACGCCGTAAGGCAGGCATGGGACTGATTGCTTCTGCATTGAGTGCCGCCAAAGCCCGCCTGCGCCCGATATTAATGACGGCATTGACCATGATCTTCGGTCTGCTCCCGCTGATGGTAGCCAGCGGCGTAGGTGCAAACGGTAACCGCTCGTTGGGAACAGGTGCTGTAGGTGGCATGGTCGTCGGTACACTGGCACTGCTGTTCATCGTACCGTCGCTGTTCATTGCCTTCCAATGGCTACAGGAACGGATACGTCCCGTACAGATAGAACCAAGTCATGACTGGCAGATTCAGACAGAGCAGGAAGTGAGTGAACACGAAAAAGAAGAAGCTAAGAATCGCCCTCTAAAATAAATAAACAAGCATGAAAAAGTTAATCATATCCCTTGCCGCTATCCTCGCCCTAAGCAGTTGCGGCATCTACTCCAAATACAAACCCGTCACGAAGATTCCCGACGGACTTTACGGACACGGAGGAACAGACACCCCCGGGTTGACTTCCGCCGATCCGGAAATCCAACGAAGTGATACTGCCGCCAACTTCGGCAACCTCAGCTGGCGGGAGGTATTCACCGACCCGTATCTGCGCGTACTGATCGACTCTGCCCTCGTGCGCAACACCGATCTGCGCACTGCCCACTTACGGGTGAAAGAGGCTGAAGCTACCTTGCTTTCCGCACGCCTCTCCTATCTGCCGGCTTTTTCACTTTCTCCGCAAGGTACGGCAAGCAGCTTCGATGGCGGAAAAGCTACTCAGACCTATTCACTGCCCGTCAGTGCCAGTTGGGAGATCGATATCTTTGGCCGGCTGACCAATGCCAAACGTCGTGCCCAAGCTGTCGTGGCCCAAAGCCGAGATTATGAACAGGCGGTGCAGACCCAACTGATTGCCGCCGTGGCCAACAACTATTTTACCTTGTTGATGCTCGACGCCCAGATCGAAATCTCCACCGCTACGGAAGCTGCCTGGAAAGAGAGCGTCGCCACCACCCGTGCCATGAAAGCAGCGGGAATGGTGACCGAAGCTGCCTTGTCGCAAACCGAAGCTACCTATTATAATATATGTACGACTCTGCTCGATCTGCAAGAACAGCTCAACCAAGCCGAGAACGCCCTTTCTTTGCTGCTGGCGGATGTCCCCCACCGTATCCCCCGCGGACGTCTGGCCGACCAACAGCTCCCGGAGAATCTATCGGTAGGCGTACCCCTGCAGATACTCTCCAACCGGCCCGACGTACGCAGTGCCGAACAGTCGCTGGCACAGGCATTCTACACTACCAATGCCGCCCGTTCCGCCTTTTACCCCTCGATCACACTGAGTGGCAGTGCGGGATGGACCAATTCGGCAGGTGCCATGATTGTCAACCCCGGTAAGTTTCTTGCCACAGCAGTAGCCTCTCTTACCCAGCCCTTGTTTAACCGCGGAGCAAACATCGCCCAACTCCGCATAGCCAAGGCGCAGCAGGAAGAGGCACGCCTCAGCTTTGAGCAGACCTTACTCAATGCCGGGAGTGAAGTCAACAATGCTCTGGTACAATATCAGACGGCACGAGACAAATCGGCCTATTTCAACCGTCAGGTAGCCTCTCTGGAGAATGCTGCACGCAGCACGCAACTACTGATGAAGCATGGTAACACGACTTACCTGGAAGTGCTCACCGCACAGCAGACACTGCTTAATGCGCAACTCTCCCAGGTGGCCAACCGCTTTACCGAAATCCAGGGAGTCATCACCTTGTATCAGGCATTGGGAGGGGGCAGGGAAACTGCCTCCGGAGAAAGAAATTCTTAACAGAAGAATACAGCCTAACTTTTCAACCTTTCTTAAATGATGACGACTGTCTGTCCGGTACCTTGTGTACCGGGCTGTACAGAAAAAGCCCGTACTACCTCTTCTCTAACAAAAAGGATGTACGGGCTTTCCTGTTTTAAACGGTATCTTATGCGTTCAGCGCCTGTTCGATGTCCGCGATAATATCATCTGCATTTTCGATTCCCACCGACAAGCGGATCAGATCCGGACGAACACCGGCTTCTATCAATTGTTCGTCTGTCAGCTGACGATGCGTATGACTGGCGGGATGAAGCACACATGTGCGTGCATCGGCTACATGGGTAACGATGGCCGCCAGCTTCAGCGAATCCATAAATTTGATGGACAACTCACGACCGCCTTTCAAGCCGAAAGAGATCACACCGCACGAGCCATTCGGCATATACTTCTGCGCCAGTTCGTAGTATTTGTTGCCCGGCAGACCGCAATAGTTTACCCATGCCACCTTGTCGTTCTGCGCAAGATATTCGGCTACCTTCTGTGCATTGCCACAGTGCTGAGGCATGCGCAAATGCAACGTCTCCAAGCCCAGATTCAGCAAGAAAGCGTTTTGCGGACTTTGAATACTGCCCAGGTCACGCATCAATTGCGCGGTTGCCTTTGTCATATAAGCGCCCTTGCCGAAAGCCTTGGTATAGGTCAGTCCGTGATACGATTCATCCGGTGTGCAGAGTCCCGGGAACTTGTCCGCATGGGCTTCCCAATCGAAGTTTCCGCTGTCTACGATGCAGCCGCCTACACTGGTGGCATGCCCGTCCATGTATTTAGTAGTGGAGTGAACCACGATATCGGCTCCCCACTCAAACGGACGACAGTTGATCGGTGTCGGAAATGTATTATCAACAATCAAAGGCACACCGTGACTATGGGCAATGCGGGCGAATTTCTCAATGTCGAGCACTTCAAGTGACGGATTGGAGATGGTCTCGCCGAACAGTGCTTTCGTATTCGGACGGAAAGCCGCCGAAATCTCTTCTTCACCGGCATCGGGGCTGACGAAAGTGACATCGATACCCAATTTCTTCATCGTCACGCCAAAGAGGTTAAACGTTCCACCGTAGATGGCCGACGAACAAACAAAATGATCGCCCGCCTGGCAAATGTTGAATATGGCATAGAAATTGGCAGCCTGTCCACTGGAAGTCAACATAGCTCCCACACCTCCTTCGAGAGCGGCGATCTTGGCGGCTACAGCGTCGTTCGTCGGATTTTGCAGACGGGTATAAAAGTAACCGCTGTCTTCAAGATCGAACAAGCGGGCCATCTGCTCACTGGTTTCGTATTTAAAAGTAGTACTTTGATAGATGGGCAGCACGCGCGGCTCGCCCTTTTTCGGAGTCCATCCTGCTTGTACGCACAGGGTTTCGGGCTTGAATTGTTTTGCCATAATGATATTGAGTTTACGATTATATTGCCTTAAAAAAGTTATATCGACGCAAAAGTAGAGAAAATTATTGGTTTAAAAGGCTATCTTTGCGAGCGAAAAAGCAAAAATTCACCTTAGAAGTCAAACAATAGCACAGCAGCCCGAGCCTGCATCTTTTATACGTAGCGATATGAAAAGAAAACTCTGTCTTCTCCTGTTCTTCTGTCTTTTATTGACTGCCCCGGCTTTGCGGGCACAGCAGAAAGCCACTCCCAGATCCGGTGAAGGTATCTCTACCTTCCTCCTGCGCCACAACCGCGCCCCGAAGAAATACTACAATGATTTCATCGAACTCAACAAAGCCAAACTAGGGAAGAGCAGAACTCTTAAAATGGGTGTCACTTACCTGATTCCCCCTGTCAAGAAAGCGTCGGCCGCCACTTCCGGAAAAACGACGGAGGCAGCAGCCGAAAAGACATCCGCACATCACCCGCGCCGTACGGAAGTCAACGAGCCGCTCTTCGGGAAGTGGCTTTCAAATGTCAAGGTCACTTCCAATCGCCTTGCCGGTACCTGCTTCTATGTTGTCAGCGGACATGGCGGTCCCGATCCGGGCGCCATCGGACGCGTTGGCAAACACGAACTCCACGAAGACGAATATGCCTACGACATCGCCCTTCGCCTTGCCCGCAACCTGATGCAGGAGGGTGCCGAAGTCCGTATCATCATTCAAGATGCCAAAGACGGCATCCGTGACGAGGCTTATCTCTCGAACAGTAAACGTGAAACCTGCATGGGCTCTCCCATCCCGCTGAACCAGGTACAGCGCCTTCAGCAGCGTTGCGACAAAATCAATGCCCTTTATCGTAAAGACCGCAAGAAGTATAAATACTGCCGCGCCATCTTCATTCATGTGGACAGTCGCAGCAAAGGTACCCAGACCGACGTCTTCTTTTACCACTCCAACCGCAAAGCCGAGAGTAAGCGCCTCGCCAAAAACATGAAGGAAACCTTCGAGTCCAAATACGGCAAGCATCAACCTAACCGGGGGTTTTCGGGCACCGTAAGCGGACGCAACCTCTATGTTCTGGCCCACACCACGCCCGCCTCTGTTTTTGTCGAGTTGGGCAACATCCAGAATACCTTCGACCAGCGTCGCCTGGTGATCCCCTCCAACCGGCAGGCACTCGCCAAATGGTTAATGGAAGGGTTTATAAAAGACTATAAATAAACAGAACCTCTTGTTTTTCTGAAAGATTACAAAAGGATGTGAATGTACTGAGAGCAGATGACCGGAGTGAGCCGATAAATCCTATATTTGCTGCCGGATGTAAAGTAAAACTTTTAAAGTCATTTTTATGGAACAGTTATCTTTTATAGAATCATTCCGGACTTCTCCTTTCATTCTCACCGAAGGCGCTATCGTAGAACGTTTGCGTCACGAGTTTCACATTTCACCGGACAAACACATTGCACATGCCGCACTGATCTACGATGACTCCCATCGTGAGATTCTGGCATCCATCTACCGGCAATACCTGCAGATAGCCACTGAGTTCCGCCTGCCACTGATGCTGATGACTCCCACCCGCAGAGCGAACATCGAGCAAATAGCCGCGTCCGATTACCGGCATAAAAATGTACTGGCGGATACTATGGCCTTTCTCTCCCGCTTCCGTGACGAAGCTTCCACTCCCGTATATATCGGCGGACTGGCCGGATGCCGCGGCAATGCCTACGACGGCCGCTACTATCTGTCGGTAGAAGAAGCCATGGAGTTTCATTTCCCGACAGTCCGCACGCTGGCACAGTCGGGGGCGGACTATCTGTTTGCCGGCATCATGCCGCAACTGACAGAAGCCATCGGAATGGCCAATGCCATGGCTGCAACAGGACTGCCTTACATCATCAGCTTCATGGTATGTCGTGACGGACGCCTGATAGACGGTACTTTCATTCATGACGCCATCGATGCCATCGAAAAGGAAACTTCCACCCGCCCACTGTGCTATATGGCCAACTGCGTACATCCCGATGTGTTGCACCAGGCGCTGCTGCATCCCCGGAACGATACGCCTTTGGTGCGTCAGCGCTTTCAGGGTATTCAGGCCAATGCCGCCAACCTCAGCCCGGAGGAACTGGACGGATGCGATCATCTGATTTCTTCTTCACCGGAAGAACTGGCAGACAGACTGATGACACTGCTGTGGGACTTTCCGTTAAAAATCTGCGGAGGCTGTTGCGGAACCAACCAACAGCATATGCACCGTTTCGCAGAAATGCTGGCTTACCGCCGTGACAATAAAGCGTGGTAACTGTCTGCTCCGGTAAACGGGACCGCCCGTGCCGGCAATGCAAACTCTCACTCCTTCCTCCTGCGGTTCAGATATCTGCGCAACAATGTGGGAGTAAAGCAGAAAATCAACTGGGCTTTACTCCACTTGTAGCATTGCTGGAACACAAGCATACCGATAGCGATGAACAGGGCAGCGCCCGCAGCAGCTTGCAGAGGCAGCCAATGCACACCCTCTTGCGGGACTATCAGAGGGATCAACGCCAATGCTCCGGCGGGAGCAAAGTACTTTCCGGTCCACTCGAAGACAGCAAACAAGCAGCAGATGATGAGCAAGGCGACCACCGTTTCGGGCAAATGCAAAAAGGTATGCCCGATGATCTGAAAAGCGGTCCCCAAGGCAGCTCCGGTAACCAAAAACAGAAACACCTGCATGGGGCGGTTTCTGAATCCGGCTTTCGAATTGACAATCTCCGTGAATGTCACGATCAACGGAGGAATAATGAAATAACTGCATCCGCAGGAGATAGAAAGGGCAGCTACCAGTGAAACCCAAAAGAGCAAAGCCGCCCAACGGAAAATCTCCTTTTTCCACTCACGCCCGGGCAGGACGTAATCCGTCTCCCGGCGCAAACCTCCTTTTTCCATCAGCCTCTGTCCGGCAACAAGCACGGCGGAAAGCAGGAAAACGGCCGACGGATAGATCCAGGTCTCAGTGTGCAGCAGCACCGGCAGCATACAAGCCGAAATCAGCGGAATCAGAGTAGCCCGGCTGAACAGCAGGCAACAGGCGGCAAAGGCAAATGCCAGGCATAAATTGCAGAGCAACGGCAGCATGGAGTAGCGCACGATACAAACTCCGGCAACAGCCCCTGCTGTCATCAGCCCGATCAGCTGCCAACGCCCGACTTTCCAAACCCGCTTATCGATCACCCACAAGCCAACGGCGAGCGCCGCCATCTCCGGAAAGATAATCTCTTTCTCGCCTGTCCATTCGGCTATGCCCACCATCAGCATCACCATGAAAACAGAGAATACATATCTGACTTTTTTCGTTTTGTCCATCATGAAGTCCAATAAAGATCCGCAAAGATAGTCATTTATCAGGAGGCATCCCTCCCGAATGGCTACCGAATGGAAATTTAACCGTAAAAATTCGACGATCGTCCGATCATAACCGTCCCGGATTTGTTACTACACCAAGTGTAACATCAAATTCTTATGACCATGTCCGATTTCAACCCCAAACCGTCCGACAAACTGACGGCAAGCGAACGTAAAGAACTGGATACCTCCGAGTTCGGCATACCCCAATTAAGAGAGTTCCCCATCCACGACGCCGCCCATGTACGCGCGGCAGAAGCCTACTTCAGGTATGCGCCCGAAGAGTATAAAGCGCAGTTGGCACGGAACATCCTGGCCAAAGCACATCTGTTGGGAGTGAACGTAAAAAGCCCCGCCATCCTGGAGTGGGCGGAGAAATAACCGGAAATAAAAGCAATAAGGCAGGCGCGCGAAGAAAGATTCCCGGATTATTTCCTACTTTTGTACCCATATACCCCCTCACTTTATAAAACTGTTGTATATGAGTTTCTCAGGATTCGTTTTTGATATGATCAGGCGCAATAAGGAGAACAGAGACCTGCTTACTCTGCGCCGGGAACGGATGAAGGACCTTCAAGGTAAAATGTACCGGAAAGGGACGCTTCAAAATCCGAATGTAACCCTGGAAGAGCTGGAGAAGATAGAAAAGGCCACCCGTGAAAAGGAAAAAGCGGAAACACAATATTATCTGCGCGCCACGCTGATCTTCCTGACCGTGACAGCCATACTGGCACTCATACTCTGGTGGATATTGTAGCACCGTCCCCGCTTTAGAGAACCGTCGGTTCCACATCCGTTACCGTTCACCTCCTCATACCTTTATTCAACCGATTATGAACACAAAGACATACCCTTGGCTGCGTACGGGCGCATCGGTGAAACGATAAAAGAGAACGCTCAGGACTACGGACGGTGTCTGCCTTTCTGAAAACGAACGGGACTTATTTGTAACCGGTATGAAAATATTCTTTCATGCCGGGATGATATTCGTCGGATAAACACTACCTTTGTTGGAATACAACGTTTCTAACCTAATATCAATCCATATAACATGACTCCAGATTTCGATTACAGTGAAGTGCCTTTCGGATTCAACTATTGCCTCAACAAATCATGTAAGCAAGCCTCCACGTGCCTGCGCTACCGGTTGTACACTCATATTCCGGCAGCTTGCCAGACCATAAGAATAATCAACCCCGTTTACGCCGCCACCATCGACGACGTGTGCCCTTTCTTCATGCCCGACAAGAAAGTGCGGTATGCCTTAGGCATCACCCACTTGCTGGATCATGTGCCTTACAGTGACGCAGTCAGCATCAAAAGACAAATGCTGGCACACTTCAAGCAGGCCACTTATTATCGTTGCCGCCGCAAAGAACGGATGCTCGATCCTTCCGAACAGGAATACATCCGTAAATTATTTGTCAGTAAAGGGATCAAAGAACTACCGGTATATGATGAATACATAGAAAAGTACGACTGGTAGCACAAGCATTTATAAAGAAACCGGCAACTTCGGTAAAGGGAAAGGATTGCTTCATAAAAGAGAAACGAATGCTTTGTCAAAGGGGAGAAAACGCCCTGTTGAAAGGGAATGGCAGACCTCTCCCAAAGGAAAAATCGCACGACCCAAAGAAGGCAGTCAGCCTGCCGAAGAGAAAAAACCTACTATCTGAAAGGGAGCAATCACTTCAACAAAAGAAATAATCACTTCAACAAAAGGGGAATAGTGCCCTCTTCAAAGAAAAATAATCGATCTGCCATAGAAAAGCAGTTGCCTCACCACAGAAAAACAGCTGCTTCACCACCCAAGAACAGTTGCCTCACCACAGAAAAACAGACATTTAACCGATGACAAACAGATATTGCTTCCATGGCAAATCATCATTTAAATGAAGAGAAACCTTCCACTAAAGTGTCACAATCTTTACTTCTAGGCGACAACTTTTTGTCGCCCGAGGGAAAAAAGTTTTTCACCTACACGACACAAAGTGAAACAATAGAGAAAGGAATAAATACATCTCCATCTACCGGATTCTTCCACTGAATTCTTCTAATAAACTTATCGGATTCTATATTCAAAATAAGATTGCGAATGTACCGTTTTTTACAGAAGCTCCGATTCAATATCCAAGGGTAGCCGGATGTAATTGTGCGATAGTGAACTGCCTTTGTGCGTGTCCGCACAATAGCAAAAGAGTGTTCAGGAATATATTGTATTATATAATAGCCATTTAGCGATATGGCATGATTCTTGCGAGCATAAAGAAAAAACAGTAATAGAACCATGATCAAGCATTACTTGAAAGTAGCATTACGCAATTTGATGAACTTTAAAGTTCATAGTCTTATTTCGGCTATTTGTTTAGCGATAGGTATCACCTGCTTCAGTATGATGAATTATTTTATTGATGCCATAACGGGTAAAGTAGAACTGTCCGATAATAATAAATACAACATCCGGTTGTCCGGAGCATCTTCCCAGACAGCCGCCGATATCTATTTGTTTAAGGAGGATTTTGATTATCTGAAAGAGTTGCCGATAGCGGGCATAGATACCCTTGTGGCTTCTTCCTCTTATAGCAATGGAAAAGAGATTACGGCCATCGACAAAAAACAACGGGAACTGCCGTTTTTGGTGTCGTTCCAAAATGTATCATCCAATTATTTCACCTATAATTCGCTCCAATTGAAGTATGGCAATCAAGAGATAACAGCTCCCGACGAGGTGATCGTCTCCCAATCGTTTGCCCGGAAAGCATTTGGAGAAGAGAATCCGATAGGCCAGGTCATCCGTCAGGAAACAGAGGCTGCCAACCCGTCTGATCTTATGGTGTATAAAATTGTCAATGTTGCTTTGACAGAAGAAAAAGATTCTCATGGGAAAACGATCGATTGTTATTTTCCCTTGTCCGCAAAATCCCGTACTCCACTCTGCATCAGATCACGTCTCACCGGACAAACCACGACCGAAAGCCTGAATAAACAGTTAAAAGGCCTGACCTGGAAGCATGGAGACCAGGATATCTATTTATATGCCTCCCTGGAGTCGGAACAAAATGGCAGTGTTCAAAGAACGATAAGCATTCTGCTCGCCCGTTTTATAGCTTCGCTGATTTTATTGTCTGGTTTGATCAATTTTCTGAAGTTCATTATCCAGATGTTTTATAACCGGCAACGAGAACTGGTGCTTCGCAAATGTATCGGTTCGGACATCAAAGGATTGTTTGCCTTGCTTTTCGCCGAAATCTTCTGGATGCTATCTGTCGCTTTCCTTCTGTCCTTGGCCGTGACGGAAATCACGCTCTCTCTGGCATATACGTACATCCGTCCGGAAGACATGATCTCATTCTCCCTGGTGGACTTGTATGGTTCACAGTTAGGTTTGTACCTCGCTTTGTTGTTGATCTGCATGCTCGCCATTCTTTATCCTATCTATCGGTTACGCCGGTTGAGTGTTCTCCATTCGGTCGTGCAGAGACAGAAGCGGCACGTGTTCCGCAATTTCATGATTGCTCTACAATTGGCGATCTCCATCCTTTTCACAGGCGGTGTATTCGGCATAACGCTTTTGTTCAATGAGATGTTTGAAGGAATGTACCGTCCTTTGAGCACGGAAGAAGAGAACCGGGTGATTTCAATATCGGTCAATACCATATGCATGCAGAAAAACATGGATGCCATTCTTTCGGATATCCAGTCTTTGTCCGAGATAACCGATCGGACATCCGCCTTCAATACCTTCGATGCCGATGTTTATACTTACATGACCTATATGAAAGACGGAAAGCCGAGAGGAAATGTGATGATGATCCAAGCAGAGCCTCATTATTTTGAGTTCTTCAAGATCCCGTTCTCCGGAAAATTAGTAGATAAGGATGCTCAAGGCTTTGTTTATATAAGCGAACAGTTTAAAGAACAATTGCAAAGGGATAGTATAGCAGGTAGTGTCACGCTGGATGGCAAAGAATACCGGATTGCCGGGACTTACCGTGCACTGAACAGGGAAGATACTCAGAGCAGTTCAGTCGGTTCTGTCTTTCTAGTTAACCCGCAAGCCTACACCTATTACTTCAAAACTCTCCATTCCGATATTACTCCGGTCGCCCTGGAAAAGATAACGGAGATCTGCCGGCGTTATGTACCCGAGACATTGCCTCTTAACATTCGTAATACGGGTGATTCCAAACAGTCCGTCATGGGAACTGTAGCACTCTTGCAGACAGCATCCCTGTTGTTGGCGATAGTCAGTATCCTCCTGTTGATATTAAGTATTTATTCCGGAATCTCCATGGATGTGATAAATCGGCAAAAAGAAGTGGCCATCCGAAAAATAAACGGAGCCACCCCGAGAGTGATTGCCCTGTTATTCGGCAAAATCTATTTGATTATTTATCTTTCTGTCTTCGTCATTATCTATCCGCTGGTACGATTGGTGTTGATAAACATCGCACAAAAAAGCAATCTGCAAAGCATATATAGTTGGAGCTGGGGAATCCTGTTGTTCTTCACGATGGCTCTTTTGATCTTTTTGGTTACGGCATACAAGATTTATAAAGTAATGCACCTGAATCCGGCAAGCGTCTTGAAAAAGGAATAAAAACGATCTCTATTGCGCCTGCCTGTTATAAGGTCAAAATGAGGAGATGTGTCAAGACTCGTATTCACCACAGGTTACACGGATGTATACAGATAAGCAGTATTGGTTATCAGCAGATAAAAAAATCGTTTAGTGTAAATCTGTGCAATCCTGTGTGGTGAGTTATGAAACCCTCTCCTTTCCTGCGCGATGCACAATAACCATGTCAGGGTGTTGATGCGCCCCAAGGCTTTGGTATTTGCATTTCCTGCTGTTCCGGGCATCCATGTGTAACAGTCCTCAATGAACGGCTTTTCAAGTTCACCAATAGCTACATCTTCAATGTTCTTTCGGGTTTTCATGAAAAGGCAAAAGACTTTTGTAGTCGGCAACCGGTTCACAACAGATGTCTTCCGCTTTTCCTTTACCTATCTTTTCCTCATGCTATTCAAGCTGTTCTTTGAAAACAACTACTTGTTTTTTAGCATGCTTACGTTATCTTTGCACATCTTTTAGAAATAGAAAGTTTAAAAGGAAAATGCCGGATTCCTTTATCCGATCTATTTGTCTCCTTTACTTTTATCCCTATCTTTACGGCCCTAAACAATAAATGATATGAACTGGATTATCCTAACGATTGCCGGATGCTTTGAAGTACTGTTCACTTTCTGCATGGGAAAAGTGAAAGAAACAACCGGAACAGAAATGTACTTATGGTTTACCGGATTCCTGATTGCAACCCTGATCAGCATGCTGTTACTGGTGAAAGCAACACACAATCTTCCCATCGGCACAGCCTATGCCGTATGGACGGGGATAGGTGCCGTGGGTACGGTACTTGTAGGTATTCTGGTATTCAAAGAACCTGCCGGCTTCTGGAGGCTCTTCTTTATAGTGATGTTAATCGGTTCGATTATCGGATTGAAGATGGTGTCGCACGGATAGAGAGGAGTAATCTGTAACATACGGTTCCGTTGACGGAAACTTTGGAAATGTGGTTACTGCTTTGGAAGTACACCGCCTACTCTTCAAAGCCATTCTCTTGTGCAACCTCGTTTTCTGCTTTATCCTCTCAGCACTGCCGGCAATTCCGCCAACGAATGAATCATCAAATACTCTCGCTCCGTCCCGGAGATCACCTCGTGTTTCCACATAGCTTCGGCCGGCACATGAATAGCATGCCCACCCAATGACAATACCGGAAGCACGTCCGATTTCAGCGAGTTACCCACCATTAAAAAAGATTGTGGAGCAACGTCCAGTGAAGAGATCAGCCGCTGATAATCCTGCGGTGCCTTGTCGGTCATGATCTCCGTATGATCAAAATAATGGGAGATTCCCGAACGTTGCAGTTTACGTTCCTGATCCAGCAGGTCGCCTTTGGTCGCTACAACCAGTTTATAGTCATCCTTCAGTGTCTCAAGCGCTTCCGTCACCCCGCCGAGCAGACGGATAGGCATCTCCAACAGTTCTTTTCCCATCTCCACGATGCGTCCGATCACTTCGGCAGGCACCCGGTTCCGGCTAATCTTCACGGCAGCCTCCACCATGGAGAGCGTGAACGGCTTAGCCCCGTATTTATAGATATCCATATTCTCCATCTCTATGGCGAATAGGCGGGACGAGATTTCTTCCGCCGTTCCATACCCGGCAAGTAAATGGCAAAATTCACTCTCAACCTTGTCGTAAAACACCTGATTATCCCATAATGTATCGTCCGCATCGAATGCGATCACTTTAATTTGCTGCATGTCTCTCTCTTTTGATTCCTGCAAAAATACGCTTATAAAATGAAAGCAGCCTGCATCCGGTAAATAAAATTAAGTTCTTTTCCGGATTCAAGAACCAACACATACGGCTTTTGTTATTACCGCATAATCAGAGATGTTCAATTTTCAAACAGTAAAATCAATGTATGATAACCTAAAACAACAGAAGTATGAAAAAGTTAATGTTTGCTGTAATAGCTTGCGCGATGGGCCTTTCGGGCTGCTCTTCGGAGGATGACTGTGCTACCAATCCCGAACCTGCGGGAGATGTGACGGAAATCAAATTAAGTGCCGGTATCCAAGGAGTGGCAACCCGCAGCCCGGTATCGACCAATGACAATATAACGGCTCCGTTTGTGGCCTCCGCCACCACCGGAGACTATACGACGAATGCATGGAGTTCCACCGTGACGTTTGTGGCATCGCCCACACCGACAGCCGCACTCTCTTTCAGCCCGGCACGGTATTATCCGGTGGATAATTCTCCCATCTATATCAGAGGTTACTACCCGGCAGGGACACTTTCCGGTAAAACAGTTACGCTGGCTGGCGATGGGACAGAAGACGTGATGCTCACCGCTCAAGCCTCAGGGACGAAAGCGACTGCGGGAGCACTGTCGTTTGTCTTCAACCATCTGCTGACGCAATTGCAATTCAAACTTGTGGCCGGTGCAGGATATCCGGCATCGGGTGTCAACGTGACCAGTCTTGTCATCAAGCAACAAAAGACACCTGCCACACTGGACCTGAATACATCCAGCCTGACGTATACTACCAAAGACCTTACCCTTTCGGGTACATTCCCCATCCTAACGGCCGGAAGTACAATCAACAACTATCCGATGGTGAAAAGCGGCGAAGCCCTCACGGTGGCAGTCACCACAAGTGACGGAGTGACTTATCCCGAATCTACCATCTCGGTCACTACCGAAGTCGGAAAATCACATTTAATCACCCTTACCTTTACGCCGAAGGAAATCACGTCCTCTATCAGTGTGACAGCCTGGCAGACAGGAGGGACCGGATCGTCCACATTACAATAAACGTTCTCATAACACGCAGGTTGTGCAGGAGATGGCGACAGCTATATCCGCGCAATCTGTCACATCAAGAAAGAAAGGGGCGATGAAACGGACTATCCTCATCTTATTGGGCTGGATGCTGCTCTCGCAAGGATGCAGCTATGGTGTGGGCGACGACTGCCTCCCACCCGAAGAACCTGTACCCATACGGATGGCGATTGCAGAAGGAAAGCTCTCCACGCGGGCACCTGTCACAACGATCGATGCAAGCAATCTGTCGAATGTCGGCATTTACGCAGTCAGCGAAGGGAGCATAGCCGGGCAATATCCCTGGACATCCACTCCTTTCGCCCTGAATCTGGTACCGAGCGGCATCAGCGGCAGCCAGCTCTCTTTCAACCCCAAACTCTATTATCCATTGGGAGGGAAACGGGTCATTTTCTACAGTTATTATCCGCGCACGACAGCCACAAGCGGCAGCAATTACATCACGGCTCCGGGCAACGGTGTCGCCCCTGCCTATCATTTCACGCTGACGGGAGCAGAAGACATCATGTATGCCGCAGGCACTCCCACAGGAAGTACCAGCACCATGCCCGTCAGCCTGACATTCAACCATGTGTTGACCCAACTCCAACTGAACACTTCTCTATTGGGCGCACTGTCCAGCATCAAGCTGCTGGGTGTGTACAATAAAGGTACGCTCGACATTGGCAACGGAAATGTCACCTACGACAGTTCCACGACGGATATCACATTGACCGTCCCCCTTCTAGGTTCGGTTACCAATACCGTAATGGTTCCTGCCGGAGTAGCAAGTTATAAGGTAGAAGTCGTTCTGCTGCTTTCGCTGTTGAAAAGGACATATCTGGTGAAACCCACTTCGGGTAATTTCCAACCGGGGGTAATTTATACGATCAGTCTCTGATCAGGAAAAGAGTAACGACAGGAAGTTTGCATTCTCCTCCTGCTCTCCGTCTTCCGGATTATGGCTGTAGCCGTTCTCCATCAACAAGTCACGGTATATCAGGCAGAGCTGCATGGGTGAGTGGTAAGGCTCGTATGTGCTGACCGGAAGTTGCGACACCGCATGCAGGGCATCTGCTATTTTCATTGCCATCCGCCTGTTCTCCTGTATCCGGTGGAAACACTCTTCCCGCTCCTCTACACTTTCGGCATGTACCATCTGCGACGCAAGTTCTTCTATTCGGTTGAGAGGTCCCCGCAGCTCCCTGCTGACGTGGGCAAAAAAGGCTGAGCGCAACCGGTCCGCCTGTTCGGTGCGCTCCTTCTCTATACACAGACGGTTGGCTTCCATCACCTGTGCGGTTATATTCTTGACGTATCCTTTCAGATAATAGAATCCATTGCCCAGCGGTTGGCAGGTCACAACATGATTTTCAAGATAAAAGTCCTCTCCGTTACCATGAATCTTATAACGGATTCCTTCCTGGGGAGGACGCCCGGCATGAATGTCGGCCATAAATTGAGTGACGGTCTGCAGATCTTCACCGTTCATCAATTTCAGATAATCCGCTGGATCGACATACTGCAATTCGTCGTGCCGATGGATGGTATCGGCGAATCCAATGTAACGTAATCTTCCCGTTTCGGTACTGTATGTCCACATACCAACTCCTGCTATTTTCAGCATTTCCAGCAATACCTTTTCCCTGAAAAGGGCATCAAGGCTCTCTTTACGATGTTTTTTAGCCATTCTGTAATGATTATGAATACTTAGATGGTCCTGAGTTGTTTTACAGTTAAATCTATTTTATAAGTCCATTGTCTATCCAATTGCATAGTACACATCCGAAAGATGTTTGTTGAAGTACAACAATCGGGAAAAGAAAAGGTTCGGTAGCGGTCCTCTACTTTCCGGATGAGGAGCAGGCCGCTAAAAAGAGGATGTGTCAAGACTCCTGCTCACCACTGATTGCAGCGATTGACACAGATAAACATCATTAGTTATCAATAGATTAAGTTCGCTCTGCAGAACTTAGTGTTGCTCTGTGGTGAATTTTGACACATCCCCCTATCTTCTATCCTACGCTGTGACAGCGTTACTCATCCCGATATTTGCAGCAGCCGGGCAGAGCATCGTAAACTGCTTTGACGGCCTTGTACTTATCCGTATCATGACCCGCTGCGGCAATGGCTTTGGCAACGGCGTCGGCCGATGTTTCTGACAGGTCAAGTTGCAGGTGGATCATTTGTTTCTCCCGGTCCCAAAGAGCGGACCGGACACCGGAAACACCTTTAGCGGCTGTTTCGATGCGTTCCTTGCACATATCGCAAGAACCACGGACGGCAAACAGTACGTGTTCACTTTCCTGAGAGACAGCATGACTGCCAGACATACCGGACATGCTGTGTCCTTGGTGTCCGGTCATGGGAGCAGTTCCCGGAGTATCTTCGTTCATCATTGAGCGTTTGCCTTCGAGTTGTGCACTGGCATCGATGGAGAAGACTCCGTTGGTCACAATCTCCTCACCATCGGAAAGTCCGTCGAGAACCACATAGGCTCCGCCAAGAGCGGGGCCAAGGGTGACTTCACGCATCCGGAAGGTGGGAGTATCCGTATCGGGCAGGCGCACATAGACCACAGCACGCTTGCCAGTCCAGAGGACAGCCGTTTGCGGAACAACAATCCGGTCTTTATACCCCTTTAGAGGAGCAGCAACCTGGGCAGTAGCATACATTTCGGGCTTCATCTCCAGAGTGGGATTGGCTACATCCACGCGGACCCGGGCCGTGCGCGTAGTGGCATTAAGAATGGGATCGATGAATGAAATACGCCCGGAATACGTCTTTCCGGGAAAGGCAGAAAGAGTAAACTCCACCCGGTCACCTTTGGCAAGAAAAGGTAAATCCACCTCAAAAGCGTCGAACATGGCCCACACACGGGAGAGGTTGGCAATATCGAAAAGAATGCTCCCCTGTGAAACATAGTCGCCCCGGTTAACCCGCTTGGCAATGACGATCCCATTCGTGTTGGATTTAATCTCTACCATAGGAGACGCCTGGCCGGAATATTGGATAGCGTCGACCTGGGCATCCGTCAAGTTCCAAAGGCGGAGTTTCTCGCGGGCAGCCTGCACAAGAGCGGGTTGCTGCATACGGACCGCTTCGAGCAATTCCTGCTGGGCGGTGAAGAGTTCAGGCGAATAAAGAGTAGCAAGTGTCTGCCCGGCACGTACGGTCTCGCCGGTGAACTCGATGTCAAGCCGTTCAATACGTCCGCCGACATAAGCTGTCTGCGACTGCAGACTACGTTCGTCCGGAATAATCTTACCGTACAGCCGGACTTGCTTCACGGGGTTACTGCGACTGACACGGGTAGTCTGAACATCGGCGAGAGCCATGGCCTCATCAGAGAGCCGGATGGCATCGGGATCGGAAACAGCATCACCTCCAGAAATAACGTTCTTCTTAAGAGGGATCAGGTCCATACCGCAGATAGGGCATTTGCCGGGTTTGTCCTGACGAATCTGCGGATGCATGGAGCAGGTCCAGACACCGGATTCGTCCTGCACCAGATCATGAGACGTTCCATGCATATCATGGTTATGAGCTTCAGCATGTGTTCCCCCGGCAGACTCCGGAGAAGATGAAGGGCTGAACAAAAGCCACCCCAGCACAAAGCCGGCAAGGGCTATCAAGGGATAAAGTACTTGCTTCTTACGAAGAATATCTGATATCTTTTTCATACAATTACTATTTTAGTGGTTCTATTTATCTTCAGTCGGCTATCAGCTTTTCTATGGCTGCCACCGTAGTATTATAAGCGGCTACGGCCTCACTCTTTTTCAGTTTATAATCGAGCATCTGACGCTCCACCTGAATCACATCGGTCAGCGATTGACGCCCGGCGGTAAATTCACGCACCATCAACTGCCAGGTAGAAAGAGAGAGGGCATACTGCCGTTCGTAAAGCGACACCTTGCGGGCGGCATCGTCGAGTTGCTGGCGAACGTTAATGTATTCAGCCTGCAACTGGTTCTGCACATTGTCACGTTTCAGTTCGCTTGCCATCCGGTAGTTATGGCTCTCCCGCTGCCGGGCATTGTATTTCCGGCGGAACAGCGGAAGACTTACCTTGACCATCGGCATCACCATGTCCTTACCGTTCATATCGGGCATTCCCATCGGATCGGCCACTTTATTGACCACAGAGTATTGAAGACCGATACCGATCATAGGATAACTCATGCGACGGTCCATCTTTGCCTTGGCACGATAGGCTTCTCCCTCTGCCTCGAGCATGGCAAGCATGGGATTACGGGTGAAGATGCTGTCGAGCAGGAGCTGTCCGTCTATCCGGTAGAAGCGTTGTGTCAGAGAATCGGGTACACAGACAGAAGCATCGGACGGACGGTTGAGCAAGGCGTTGAACCGGGCTTGAACGGTCAGCCGGGCAGAAAGTAAACTGGCAAGGTTATCCTCCAATCCGGCACGCTCCATTTGAATGCGGAGAACATCGGACATACCACCAACAGCAACGTTTCCCATTGATCCGCCTCCCATGCCGGACATGTCTCTACCGGAAGAGCTGCCGGCAGAAACACCTGGAGTCCCCGCAGACGCTGGGCTGCCCATTCCTCCCATACCGGACATGCCACTCCCCGAAGAAAGTGCAGGCGGCATCGAAGCAACTGACGTTACAGAAGTCGACGAGGGAGCTGCCTGTGCCGACGAAGCGGAAAAGCGGTTCAGTGCCAACTGCTCGAGTTGATAAAGAAGACGGATATTAGCTTCCGTAATGTGATATTGCTCGTTGAGGCTACTAAGCTGATACCACTGAGCCTTAACCTCATACCAGAGATTATTACGTGTATCACGAAATTGTTCGTAAGCCATACGTGCCATCTCAGAAGCTTCACTGCGGGCGGCCTTGCGAGTGCCGAACCAAGGAAACATCTGCATCAACGTAAAGTCGGCTATCTGCTTTCCCATCAGCGTCTCCATAGGTTTAACGAAAAAACCGATTTCCAATTCGGGATCGGCAAAAGCACCGGCCTGAGGGATCTTCTCCAAAGAGGCTTTATAGAGCATGAAGTCGGCATTGACTTGCGGATTACTGCGTGCCGCCTGTTCCAGATAGTGGGACAAGCTGTCGACAGAGGGTTGCACCGAAACAGAAGGCACCTCCACAACGGATGGCTGCGCCGAAGCCGAAACGGCAAAATGACTCAGCGAAAGGAATATCGCCAAGGTGAGTAAAGATATATGTTTCTTGTTTATCATATCTGATTGTTTTTATGTGAATCCGATAGACGAATCGAAGACTGTCGGATTCTGATTCTGTTATTCTTTATAATAATGATGAGTACGGTTTTAGCCCCATACGACCGGCAGAGGGGACATTCCAAATATCCGGGAATGTCCCGGATAGCCATCAGGGAGTAGGCCGGATGCCCATCTGAAGATCAGATACCGGGAGAGCCTGTAACCGGCTCAGAAACTTCACTTCCGTTTTTCTTCTCACGTCTCCTCTCCACAGTCTCACGCCACCAGCATTGTAATACCGGGACGACAAACATGGTCATTGATTGTATCAGCATTCCTCCAAACGTGGGTATAGCCATCGGTACCATGATATCCGCTCCCTTTCCGGTAGATGTAAGTACGGGAAGCAGAGCGATGAGTGTTGTCGCCGTTGTCATTGCAGCAGGGCGGACACGCTTCAGCCCGGCTTCTACTACCGCCTCACGGATGTCATATTTCGTACGGGGATCGCGTTCCAGAAAAACATGGTGAATATACGTTCCCATCAATACTCCATCATCCGTGGCCACACCGAAGAGAGCAATGAACCCTACCCAGACCGCTACACTCAGGTTGATGGGATGCATCTGGAAGAGGTCACGCATGTTTTCACCCGCAATGCTGAAATTCATAAACCACGGTTGCCCATAGAGCCACAAGAGAATAAAACCGCCAGCGAAAGCTACGAATACACCCGAAAAATGAATCAGCGAGGCCGTCACCGTACGAAACTGGAAATAGAGTACCAGCAGGACAATGAGCAAAGCCAACGGAACAACAATCATCAACCGGTCCGTAGCACGTTGCTGTTGTTCATAATTACCGGCAAACTTATAAGAAACACCTTTGGGGAGAACCAGTTCACCGCTTTTTACTTTAGCCTCAAGCAGATTACTCGCCTCCTTCACCACATCCACTTCGGCACGGCCTGAAAGTTTATCGAAGATGACATAACCTACCAGGAAAGTGTTCTCACTCTGGATCATTTGTGCACCACGGGAATATTCGATGTCCGCCAACTCTTTAAGAGGTACCTGTATTCCGGTAGCAGTAGGTACAAGTAGCATGGAAAGAGCCTCCGGACTATCACGCAACTCACGTGCATAACGTAACCGGATGGGGAAGCGCTCGCGCCCCTCTACAGTACGGGTCAACGCCATGCCACCAACAGCAGCACTGAGCACTTCCTGCAGATCGCCCACCGCCACGCCATAACGTGCCATTGACTCACGATTCAGCTTTATTTCAAGATACGGAGCACCTACCGCCCGGTCGTAGAACACAGACGAGGGAATGACAGACGGTACAGACTTTAATGCCTGCTCAATCGCCTTACCTCCCTGCTCTATATCCTCCAGTGTGGGACCGTATACCTTCACCCCCATCGGTGCACGCATACCGGTTGAAAGCATTACGAGCCGTGCCTCAATAGGTTGCAGTTTCGGTGCAGAGGTCAGTCCCGGCAAATGGGTAACATTGACAATCTGTTGCCAGATATCATTTGCATTCTTAATCTCCGGACGCCACTGGCGGAAATAGTCGCCACGCGAATCAGGCACCAGACTATCGGCAGGGATAAGCCGGAAACCATTGGCAGGATTATATGTACCTCCACCTTTCAGCAGGAATGCACCATCATAATTCACACGGAAACGGGCACGCTTTCCGTCTTCTCCGATGATATATTCGGGACGATAATTAATGGTATTCTCAAACATCTGGACCGGTGCCGGATCGAGAGCGGAATTTACACGTCCCCACTTACCGATGGCAGTTTCTACTTCTGGAATGGCCGCCAGCCGCTTATCGAGTTTCTCCACATAATCTAGATTCTGTTCAATACCCGTATGAGGCATACTGGTAGGCATCAATAGAAAAGAGCCTTCGTTCAGGCTGGGCATAAATTCCTGCCCGATACTCCGCCAGATGAGGAAACCACAAACGACGGTTGCTGCAGGAATCATCATAAACTTCCAACGATTGGCCAGACACCAACGCAAAATACGCTCGTAGAAAATGACCAGTATCCAAAGTAAAGCCAGAATGATGGCAACGCAACCGGCTACAAACAGCACATTTACCGACAGTCCCCGTTGCGGTCCCATCGGCAGCCACTCTTCGGACAGATAGAAAACAGCTACCAACAGGGCAATACCGATATTAACATAATTGCCTGTCTTAGGATTCTTCCAACGATATGCAAGCAAGTTATTGATTCCAACCGCCGTCAGTCCCAATGCAGGGACACTATCGTATACGGCGAACAAAACAATACCCGCTGCTATAAGCACACAGTTCATTACGCGCCGGATCAACCTCGAGTCAATCCGCACCGAAAAAAGGATATAAGCCAATGTAGGCAGCAAAATTAATCCCAACACAAAAGCTGATGCCAATGCATAAGTTTTTGTATATGCCAGTGGAGAGAACATTTTCCCCTCTTGCGCCTGCATGGCAAATACGGGTAAGAAACTGACAATAGTCGTAATCATTGCCGTAGCAATAGCTCCCGACACCTCGCTTACAGCTTTATAGATCAGTCCGACAAATGGTTTACCCCGCGTGATACCCTTATTCTCCGGCATCTCCATGTACCGGATAATACTCTCGACAAATACCACACCCACATCTACCATCACCCCGATGGCAATCGCGATACCGGACAGCGCCACGATATTTGCTTCGATACCGGTATATCGCATCAGTATAAATGTAGCCAATACGGCAATAGGCAGCATACTTGCTATTACAACCGATGCCCGCAAGTTAAGTACCAACACAATGATGACAATAATACAGATCAATATCTCGTGCGAAAGGCTCGTCTCCAATGTACCGATGGTCTCCTTTATCAATCCCGTCCGGTCGTAGAAAGGGACGACAGTCACTTTCGACACCGTCCCGTCAGCCAATGTTTTCTGCGGCATTCCGGCATCCATCTCATGTATCTTTTCTTTCACATTATTAATTACTTCCAGAGGATTGGAGCCATAACGGGCAATCACCACGCCCCCTACAGCCTCTACTCCTTCCTTGTCCAGACCGCCACGTCTCGTCCCCGGCCCGATATTCACAAAGGCAATATCGGAAATACGTACAGGTACCCCTTCACGGACGGTAACAACCGTATTCTCTATATCTGCCACATTTTTCACATACCCAAGACCACGAATCAAGTATTCCACTTTATTCACCTCCATTGTTTCGGCACCAATATCAAGGTTACTCTTCTTCACAGCATTCATCACATCCATCACCGACACATTGAACGAGTACATCGCATCCGGATTCAACTCGATCTGATACTCCTTGATAAAACCTCCTGCTGAAGCTACTTCGGACACACCTTCGGCAGCAGACAAAGAGTACTTGACATAAAAGTCCTGAATAGTACGCAATTCCTCAGCGTTCCAGCCGCCGGCAGGTTTCCCGGTTTTAGGATCACGCCCTTCCAGCGTATACCAATAGATTTGTCCCAATGCTGTAGCATCCGGCCCCAGCGTAGGCTGCACATTTTCGGGCAAAGTGCCCGGAGGCAACGAGTTGAGTTTCTCTAAAATGCGCGAACGACTCCAATAGAACTCAATATCATCCTCAAAAATAATGTAGATAAACGACATACCGAACATAGACGAACTGCGGATGGTCTTCACCCCCGGTATACCCAACAATGAAGTGGTCAGCGGATAGGTAATCTGATCTTGGATGTCCTTAGGCGAACGTCCCATCCATTCCGTAGCCACAATCTGCTGGTTGTCACCGATATCGGGGATAGCATCCACAGGAATCGGGTTTCGCGGCACAATCCCCCCATGCCAGTTAAAGGGCGCAGTAGAAATTCCCCAAACCACGACAAGTGTCAGCAGAAGAATAGTTATCACCCTATTTTCAAGGAAATAACGAATTATTTTATTAATCATACAGATAGATTATTTATTTTAAATTAGTAAACACTTGGCAATGCCAAAAAGGATCAGTAAAGTGATAATAAAATAGAAAGTAGGAAGCCAAATCCCCATCGATACATGGGTATGACGACTCCTACCTCACTTTAAAATCAGTAAGGTCTAATTTTCTCTTCTTTTCTGGCCGAAAGAGAAGCTATGTGAAAACTAAATCAGATAAGTACAATGATGAACAAACAGCGGAATATCTGTTTGCCAAGGTGGGAAATTGAAAGAAGCAACACTTCGACGCAGACTTTCTGCCTCCAATGGTATAAAAGCACTATACATCACAGGTAACAGTTCTGTCACTGCCGGTAATAGATTAGTTACCGGTACGTGGTTCACATCCTGATCTACCGCCAGTTTGACGTAATGCGCCTCGTCTTTACAACAATGTGAGGTCATCTTCTTCTCTCCACACGATGCACAAACGGACGCACTTCCCCACTCTACATCCGCCAGACGGCCCATGCAGTAATGGAAATTAATCGTTATGCCTGATGAAACAACGGCATAAAGCAACGTCAAGGTGATTAATATAAACTTCTTCATGTGCATTTTGAGGCTGCGAAAATAAGTATCGACACCGATACTACCGATACCCGTTACATATAATTAACGTATGAACATCCTTTTTGGTTTAATCCTTTTGGTTATCTTTACCCCACTAATTAACATAATAATTGTCATGAAACATATATCTATTAACTATATTCTAACTACTGCACTTGCGTTAGGTATCGGCATCAGCATCCCTGTCCTTGTAGGCAGCACTTGCCTCAGCGAACAACACTCTGTACAATCCGAAGTTCCTTATTGCGTCACTCCTCCCACTGTCCCCGAACAAGCTGTGTTTGATGGTGACACCATCGACCTGCGTCGTTATGACCGCCGTGAACGTATGGACCGCGAACTGATGTCCTTCACTTACATGCACTCCAGCACCATGCAAATGATTAAACGGGCCAACCGCTACTTCCCTGTCATTGAACCATTACTGAAAGCCAACGGCATTCCGGACGACTTCAAATATCTGATGGTAATAGAAAGCAATCTCAACCCGATAGCACGTTCACCGGCCGGTGCCGCCGGTTTATGGCAATTTATGCCTGTCACTGCCCGTGAATTCGGTCTTGAAGTAAATGATAACGTAGACGAACGCTATCATATTGAGAAAGCTACCGCAGCCGCCTGCCGCTATTTCAAGCAGGCTTATGCCAAATATGGCGACTGGATGGCTGTATCTGCCTCTTACAATGCCGGACAAGGACGTATTTCCTCTCAACTGGACAAACAATTGGCGGATCATGCCATGGACCTCTGGCTGACAGAAGAAACCTCACGCTACATGTTCCGCCTACTGGCTGTAAAAGAGGTATTCGGTAATCCTCAACGTTTCGGTTTTCTGCTGAAGCGGGAACATCTCTACCCTGCCATCCCCTACAAAGAAGTGGCGGTAGATACAGAAATCAGTGACTTGAGCAACTTTGCACAGAAACAAGGCATCACCTATGCACAACTTCGCGATGCCAACCCCTGGCTTCGAGGTTCATCACTAAAAAACAAAACCGGGAAGAAATACGTTTTACATATACCCACGCAAGAGGGTATGAATTATGATCCTCGTAAAACAGTTCCTCACGAACATAAATGGGTGATTGACTAATGGTTAATCAAACGAGTACATTGGTATATTAATATATTGGCACATTGAAAAGTGATTCTTGGCTCCATCGTTTTTTGCATAATCAGCCGCTAAAGCATAAGCTGTATGTCATTATCTTCGAATCCGATACACCCGCAGGGAAAGCATTCGACGTAACCCTGATCATATGTATTCTGCTGAGTATCCTGCTTGCTATAATCGAAAGCCTTCAAGGTCTGCCTTCCTGGCTTTCCACTCCCTTTATCGTGCTTGAATATCTTTTCACAGTTTTTTTTACCTTTGAATATGTCACCCGCATTTATTGTTCACCCAATCCACGGAAATATATTTTCAGTTTTTTCGGTATTGTCGATCTTCTGGCTACATTGCCACTCTACCTTGCCTTCTTCCTGCCCGGAGCACGCTATCTGCTGATTATACGTGCTTTCCGGATTATCCGGGTATTCCGAATATTCAAGTTGTTCAACTTCTGGCTCGAAGGTGAACGTCTACTCACTTCCCTGCGGGAAAGCAGCAAAAAGATCGCCGTCTTTTTCCTCTTCGTTGTCATCCTCGTCGTTGCCATCGGCACTTTAATGTATATGATTGAAGGGACTCAACCCAATACACAATTTAATAATATTCCGAATAGTATCTATTGGGCCATTGTCACCATGACCACCGTAGGCTATGGAGACATCACTCCTGCTACCGCTCTTGGCAAATTTCTTTCTGCCTGCGTGATGCTGATCGGTTACACAATTATTGCTGTCCCTACAGGTATCGTCTCTGCATCCATGATGAAAGAATACAAAAAATTAAAAGACTTACAATGTCCCAACTGTCATAAAACGGGGCACGAAGAGAATGCCACTTATTGTAAATACTGCGGACATAAATTGAAAAATGATGAAATTTACCGGCAGGGAAACACGGCAACTGATCCGGATCGGACTACTTCATAAGTATTTTATCCCCTTCGATCTTTACCTCTTCTCCGTCCAACAGTATTTGCACTCCCCTGCGCATGGCAGTCTCCACATTCAATCCGAAACGTGCATACCCCAACAACTGGGCGGTTACCCGCATTAAGTCAACCAAAGGTAAAGCGACCTGCTGTTCCAGTATATTCCGAGCCGCATTGGCTACCTCACGAGGAGGTAAATCTACGGCTTCACGCTTGGAGTCTATGCGGAATCCGGTATACGAGTCTGCTTCTTCCTTGGTATTCCAGTAGAAAACCAATCCATCAATTTCCTGCTTGTAATAAGGAGTTTTATCCAGTATACCATCCATCCATTCAATCAGGCGAGCTGTCTTCCGAAGAATGCCATAAGCATTAAAGATCCTGCTGCTTAACAATGAACGGCTAATCGGAGCCTCCGTACGCATGATCTCATTCAATTGTTTTCTGATACGGGGCTCCCGGCGTGGCATCATCAATTCCCAAGCAGATACATTTACAGAGTTTAGAAAAGTTTTTTCATAGATCTCCGGTGACGCAGCCTTCACTTCTTCCCGAATTACTTGCTCCGGCAACTTCACTAAGCAGTGTTGTGCATGGCATAGTAAACCCTCTTTTTGCACTTCTCCCGATCCTGAAGCCAAAGAAATCACCGGAACGGATCGTTGCGATTTTCCGCACTCTGCTCTTTTCAATTCCGCCTCTATATGGTCAATAACTTTCTGTGAGTCTTCCCACCAATCCAGAGTCCATACTTTACAAATGTTCCATCCCAACATTTTCAGTACACTGTCTTGCACAATCTCCCTATCCCGAGCTGTTTTTGCAGCCCGATAATTCTCGCCATCACACAAAATCCCGAGCATATAACGGGAGGTATCATTAGGATCGATAATACCTACATCTACTTTGAATCCGGAACATCCGATTTTGGTTTTCACCTGATGTCCTTTTTCACGAAGTGCCGCAGCAATCAGCTCACCCATTTCGACCTCTTCGGATACCGCTGCATAAGAATGATTCAAAACTCCGGTACCCTTACCTGCATATTCAAGGAAATATTTCAAACCTGCCACTCCTATAGAAGATGTCTTTTTCAGATCAATCTGGTCAGCTCTTAATGTAGAAAAGACTTTCATCTCATATCGGGCACGTGACACTGCCACATTCAAACGACGTTCGCCACCATCCCTATTCAACGGTCCGAAATTGAGACTCACCCTTCCGTTGACATCCGGACCATAACCTACAGAAAAAAGAATAACGTCCCGTTCATCCCCTTGCACATTTTCCAGATTCTTAATAAAAACAGGTTCTTCACGATTGAATGCAAGATTCTCTAATTCTGCGTTCTGTAAAACAACATCCGATAACATGTCTTCTATTAAAGTCTGCTGTACGGAACTAAAAGTTACAACACCTATACTCTGATTTCTCAATTCCGGATCGGAAAGTCTGCGAACAATCTCGTCTACTACCGCCTGTGCCTCAGCTTGATTCTGACGACTTTTACCCTTATCGTAATATCCCTCGATGGGTACTAAAGTAACTTTGGCAGCCAGATCATCCGGAGATGGAAAAGTCAGCAACTTATTATCATAATACTGAGAATTGCTGAAAGCAATCAGGCTTTCATGTTTACTGCGATAATGCCATAACAAATATTTAGAAGGCATAGACAAAGCCAGGCAATCATCCAGGATACTTTCCAGATCTTCTATCTCTATATGTTCTTCATCAACTGAATTACTGGTAAAGAAATTAGTCGGAGGCATTTGCTTCGGATCACCTACAACGACTACATGATTTCCACGGGCAATAGCACCTACGGCTTCACAAGTAGGCATCTGTGAAGCCTCATCAAATACAACCAAATCAAACTTATCGTGGTTCACATTGATATACTGCGCTACTGACATTGGACTCATCAGCATACACGGACACATACGTGACAATAAGTTGGAAATCGAATCGAACAACTTACGAATAGACATTCCACGTCCGTTACTGCGAATACATTTCTGCAAAATACCAACCTCCGAACTTTGGGCAGCCGCAAGTACAAACGATGGGATATTAGAAGCCAGTTTTGTATAAAGTTCCTTTTTTATTAATTCCTGATACTCCGTATTCAATTCACGAAAACGCCGGATGCTGTCATTGAACAGCTCCCCGTTAAAAAATTGCAGAACCTGCTCCTTCCCGATGGCATATTCAATAAAACTATGATAAAACCCTTTCAAATAAATATTCATCATCCGTTCGGCAGGCAAGTTACGTTCCGTATATGCTGCAAATACAGAAGTCAAGCCACAAGCCTCGAACCGACGAGATACATTCAACCAACGATACCAATCTTTCAGCTTATCCGTGTTCCTTGCCCAAATCTCACATTGTCGTGACGCTCCTGCCAGCCAGTCGTCTTCACAAGCATGAAGCACCTCTTTGGAAACGCCCAATAATTGCAACATCGATTTTTCCAATTGCTTTATACACTCCCAGTCGTATACCAAACCTTCCAACAACTCCCGATTCATTTGCCGGAACAAAGAATAACCCTCAGAGAGTTGTTCCGCCAGCTTCTCCTTAACTCGCCGTATAGACATAGGATCATCCACTACCTCCACCAGAAGCCTGTTCAATTGGAGTATAGCCTTGCTCATCACTTCTATATCGTCCCATTGCTCTTCACCGGGATGGGATTTATTCCCAAATAAGTCCTCAAACCAACGACTACTGCTATCTACTTCCTGTTTTTGCTGCTGATAAAAGAGCAATTGTTGCAAAGCGGGAAGAACTTGTTCTTTATTGACACGGCCCTGAAGCGAAAAGAGAGACAGCTCCTTACAAAACTTCCGTTGTTTTAACAAGCGAGGCAGAAACCAACTCTGTGTAATATCTTTCCATTCCGAGATCTTTTGCTGCACCGGTAAAGTGAGAAAAGTGTCTTCAAATGATTGTTTTAGCAGATTGCAAAATTCATCTCTTTTTCGTCCATGTTCAATGATCCGGCCTATCTTATCAACATTCTCGTCAAGATCGGTTAACAACATCAAGTTACCGGTCATACCAGGAAGTTGCATTAGGATTCGGATGAACCGAACAAAGTTATCCAATAGCTTCTCTGTGCATTTATTCCCTATTCCATAATTTGAGAAGCATCTATTCATCTTCTCTTCCATCTTCTGCAACAGAATCATATAGTCTTTCAGAAGTTTATCCGCTTCTTCTTTCAGTTGAGAAGAGTACTCCATTATATTGATTCCTGTGAGAGGATGCTGATGGGAATGTCCACTTACTTTTCCAACTCCGATCAACTCTTCCACAGCATGATTCCATTCATTGAATTGCTCCTTAGTCAACGAAGCAAGCAAAGAAGCGGGTATCATTATTTCTTCTGTTTCGTCAATGGAGCTATAACGGGTGATAGCCTCATAGACAGATATGCCACAAGGATATATTCGGTGTAATGCCTCTACATATCCATTAATCTGCTGACGCATTTTAAACAGCCTTTCCGACTCTTCCTTAAACTCTTCCGGTTCCTTATAACGAAAGATCTCAGTTGATTCTTTCAGCTGACTCAGTACATCTGTCTTTCGTGCTTTATTAGAATGCAGTTCCAGGCAGAACGGAGCTAAACCTATATTCATAAGCCTTTTCTGAACTACGGAGAGTGCAGCCATTTTTTCGGCCACAAACAATACCCGTTTACCCTGATACAGTGCATTGGCTATAATATTCGTAATGGTTTGTGACTTGCCAGTTCCCGGAGGTCCATGTAAAATAAAGCTTTTCTCATTTACAGCTTCATAAACCGCTTCAAGCTGCGAAGAATCGGCACTGACAGGCAACGCAATATCAGCAGGGGTTAAAGCATGATCCAGTTCTATGGCATTGGCATCGACTTCTGCAACCTCCCATTCCATTTTACCACTCATCAAACTGCCGACAATCTTATTTTTACTCAACTCTTCGGCATTCGAGTGAATGTCATTCCACATGATGAACTTACTGAATGAAAAAGTACCCAAAATAGCCTGTTCTTCTACGTCCCAACGCTTTTCGTTCATCACAGCTTTCCGAAAGATTGAGAAAATACGTTTCACATCGGTTCCATTTTCATCTTTCGGCAATGAATCGAGCCCAGAAATAGTGATGCCAAAGTTTTGTCTCAACATCTCCAACAAGGTAATGTTAAGCATACTCTCTTCTTCACGGGCACGGATAATATATCCTTTGGATACCGACTTACGGATCATCTCAACAGGAAGTAACAATATCGGGGCATAGCGAGGACGCTCACTATGTTCGGTTTCATACCACCTCAGCAGCCCCAAGGCAAGATATAAAGTATTTGCACCATTTTCTTCCAATGCTATTCTGGAAGAACGATATAAATAAGTAAGCGATTTCTTCAGATCCTGTTCGGTAAGATAGGTTCTCAATCTTTTTTGAGTCAGTTCCTGCTTAATCAAACCAATCATCGGATCCGATTCCGTTAAAGTGCCATAAAGTCCGAAGTCATACAACGGATTATCCCAATCAGAGGGCTTACCCAAAATCTGAAATTCTGTTCCGTCCGAAAAAGCATCTTCCATCTTATCTATATCCGCAGAGATCACTTGAAGGGCATTACGGGTAATACGCAGGTTCAGAAAATTATTACGTAGACTCAGGTCAAGTAACTTTCGTTCCCACAAAAGTTGTTTGGTGAATTCCACATAACTATCCTGATTATCCAAATCATATTGCTTAATCTCTTCCGGAGCACTAACAGGACTAATGTACAACCCGCTTTTAGGAATCTGAGCTACCTCCGGACCCACAGTCCATGCTTTCCCATGCATAACCCGTTGAGGTAAAGGCAAAATATGAGCAAAACGGCTGCGAGCAACATCTATAAAACAAGTAAAGTCATTCACAGCCAACATTTTGTCATTAGCCAGCCCGACTGCGGTATCGAAAGTCACATTGTTTCCATCGGTCATACAAGTGGCTTCCAGCAAAATAACTTCGTTGATACCGTCCGCCGTTCGTTTGGTCAATAACGAAGGGTCATCGTTCACCGCATCAGGAAATGTCCCGTCAATCAACCAGCATCCCACAAAAGCATGTCCCTGAATGATCACCAACAACGGATGCAACCCCATGGCTTCGGCACATGAAGCATACAACAGTGACAGATCCAAACAAGTCCCTAATTTACCGGAAAGTACATTATCCGAAAGCCTGACTCGCTGACCGGCATCACCAAAACTGGACGGAGGCGTGCAGTATGCAATATGCTGCTCTTTAATAGCCTCGTACAGAGCCGCCAACTGTAACTTCACCCGATTGGGATTACAACTCTGATAAGCATCCAATGAAGAATTACCGGACCACTCTTTCAGGATAGATGACGCCCGCGAAAGAACTCCTGTAAGTACCGGATGATTAGGAACCACAAATGCAGACAAAAGTTCAGGCAATACCTGAATGCCTCCCCATTGATCAAAAGCCAGGATATCAACAGGATACTTCTCTTGAAAAAATACGTTTTCTTCATCAGAAACTACCAGAACGATAGTACCGGACAAGCGTTCGGTTTGCTGAATAAAAAAAGAAGGGTCCAGCATCAGATTTAATCCGGTTATTGTAATAATCTCACCGGAAGCTAATTTTTCTACCATTACCGGTGAAACTGATGCAAATTCAGGCTCCAGAGTTAGAAATACCTTTAAATCCGCAAGCGGATGTTCTGTATTATTTTTAATAGAAAGTAACCGGACAACAGGTATCCGGTTTTGCTGCATGGAATAATTGATAACAGGCAAATAAATAAATTCCACATCCAATTGTGAAGAAGGATTCTCTTGACTCATGATAAACGAGATTAATTAATTCACATTCAAACAATAACATGTGGCAAAATTACATATTTATTTATAAAGGAGACCTCTTTAATTTAAAGAATTTACAAAACAAGCAGAAATATATGTATTATTTTCTTTTCTTATCTAAAAAATATTCTGCCAGTAGAATAAATACATATCCGCCGGCATAACTGACCATATCTTTCAAATCGAAAGTAGAACCAAGGGCTATACGGAGTATACGATTCGATATTCCCAACACATCGACCAACTGAAAATATTGAAGTATCTCTATGAAACAGGCAAAAGCAAGCACATACAAAGGTAATTGTGACAAACCGTTCGGAATAAAAATCCGTATAAAACAATAAATCAACACAACAACCAGTGCGTCACCCATATAAGGACGTACAAAGTTATCACGAACATATATACCAATAATAATCTCAACTACCAGTATTACGACAAAACATATCGCATAGAAAAAACTTTTATTCATGGTGTCTTTCGAATTTTATCTTTCACAGGATATACTGAGAATACAAAGTTCGATTGTTGTTTATCAATACTATTAAAAACTTTATGTATTATATCAACTTTATGATGTCAGTATTTCCGATAGAAATAATCTTTTGACTGCGAATATACGTTATTTCTAAAAAACTATTGTATCTTTAGGTAATGAATAAATGATTGAAATAAAGATAGAAAGGAAATTTACGTATGATGTTGAACTTCGACTTTGTATTAAGACTGTTAGTCGCCGGAATCTTAGGTGCCATCATTGGCTTGGACAGGGAATATCGTGCCAAAGAAGCGGGCTATCGCACACACTTTCTGGTGTCATTGGGTAGTGCACTGATTATGATCGTTTCTCAATACGGCTTTCAAGAAATCATAAAAGAAAATAGTGTTACACTCGATCCAAGCCGTGTAGCGGCACAAGTAGTCAGTGGGATTGGTTTTATCGGTGCCGGAACGATTATCTTTCAAAAACAGATAGTCAGAGGACTGACTACAGCGGCAGGGATCTGGGCGACAGCCGGAATAGGCCTGGCAGTAGGCGCGGGCATGTACGTCATAGGTATTGCTGCCATGGTACTGACCCTGATTGGTCTTGAAGTGCTAAGTTACCTGTTTAAAAGCATAGGAATGAAAAGCTCAATGATAACTTTTTCGACCGATAACAAAGAAGTACTGAAAGGAGTGGCTGACCGATTTAATTCCAAAGATTACCTCATAGTGTCGTATCAGATGGATACACAGAAGCACGGAAGCATAGAAACCTATCAAGTAACAATGATCATCAAATCCAAACGGAACAATGACGAAGGACATTTGCTATCTTTAATACAAGAATTTCCTGAAGTGACAGTAGAACGAATTGAATAAGATTATTTCTGTTTTTCGGTGATATACTTCCAATAACGCACCGGCATATCCTGTTTATGTTTACGAGGATTCAGTCTTTCTTTAATTGTGATAGATTTAAAATAAGTCTTCCAAAGTTGTTGGAAAAGTTTTTCGTCCTTATCCATCAAACTTTCGTCCAGCATTCCGGTAATCAGATGTGCTGCTTGACCATCATCATCAAATGTCACCTCCTCTACCGTGTGTAGATCATAATAAAAACCATAACGGCGCTTCATATCATAAATCAGCCACCGCTGATCGGCAAAACGATCTTTAAAGTGACCTACCGTCAAAGGTAAAGCATTGTGCTGTGGTTCAAAAGCAGCGAAAAAGGTACCATCCACCGCTTTCTGAAAACGTACGAACTGCAACATACGCAAACGCTCCCAATCTACCCGCTTCCATATTTTGGAAAGAGCGAGAACATCCGGATCACCGAAATTAGTCTCAATGGAGACGGGAGAGTCAATGGCCTTTCGGATGTATCGGAACAAAAGCATACCTACTTCCGGTAACTCTGAAAGCCAACACCAGGTGATAGCTGAAAGGGCTGATGCCGATATCTTCTTCTGCAATCCCCGCCAGACACGTCCTGCCTTCTCTTCATCAGTGATAACCGTAAAAATGTCATCATAGAAAAGTGGTAAAGTATCTCCTTTCGAGAGTAAGACATCAGGAAAGGTCTTGCGGTTATAAGCATCGAATAGTGCTGTCAGCAAGCCATCAAGTGTTTTATCGTAGATAAAAAGAATCATAACAATCTCAATCGTTAAAAACAAATGATAACTGATTTTCATCCGTCTTTTTCTTAGCAGATTTGGGCAGTAACAAGCTACGTACGGTCTGTGGAGTCATTTCATTTACAGTCCGCATGGGTAATTCGCTGCAAGTAATAAAATATTGTGCTTTTTTCATAACCACACCTATTTTTTTAAGTTGATAATATCCCAACTTCGAATAACGACGGGAAGCTATAATTAATTTTGCCGACTTTACCCCAATTCCCGGAATACGAAGTATCATTTCATAATCCGCCTTGTTGATATCAACAGGAAACTGCTCGGGATGACGTAACGCCCACGACAACTTGGGATCTATTTCCAGATCAAGATCAGGATAGGTGTCATCCACAATTTCATTGACTTTGAACTGATAGAACCGCATCAGCCAATCTGCCTGATAAAGACGATTCTCACGTACCAAAGGAGGCTGTTTAAGTGCAGGTAAACGAGTATCGTATGTATTTACTGATACGTAACCGGAATAATAGACACGCTTCATCGTGGGACGCTGGTAAAGGGCGGAAGAAAGAAAGAGAATATCCTTATCACTTTCAGCCGTAGCACCGACAATCATCTGTGTACTCTGACCCGCAGGAGCAAAGCGGGGCGCATACCGGAACTTTTTTCGTTCTTCACTACTTTCCAGTACGCCCTGTTGAATATAAAGCATCGGTGCAAATACACTTTTATGATCTTTTTCAGGAGCCAGCAGTTTCAAGTTCTCTTCTTTGGGGATCTCCACGTTCACACTAAGCCGGTCAGCATAACGCCCGGCTTCGTTCACCAATTCCCGGCTGGCTCCCGGAATACTTTTCAAATGAATGTACCCGTTAAAGCGGTGCACTTCACGCAGATCTTTCGCCACACGTACCAAACGCTCCATTGTATAATCGGGATTTCGCACCACACCGGAACTCAAAAACAACCCTTCAATGTAATTTCGACGATAAAACTCAATCGTCAAATCTACCAGTTCGGACACAGATAACGTAGCCCTGGGCAAGTCATTACTTCTCCGGTTAATACAATAGGCACAATCGTATATGCAATAATTGGTAAGCATCACTTTCAGTAACGAAATGCAACGTCCGTCTTCCGCAAAACTATGGCAAATACCCCATCCACCCACCGTATTACCTAATGTACCGGGCTTGTTGGCACGCACCGTGCCACTTGAGGCGCAGGAAACATCGTACTTGGCCGATTCTGCCAGTATCTTCAATTTTTCGAGAACATTTGCATTCATAAGCGGTAAAGAGTTTGCATGTTTTGTATCTCGACTTTTATCTTATCCCGCAGCGACTGGGGCTTCAACACCTCCACTGCCGCTCCTTTGGATAATAACTCCTGAATAAAATCATAAGTATGCGAAATATAAAGTTCAAAATCAACATAACTCTCTGTAACGGCAATCTCCTTTTGACTGGAATGTAAAGGAAGATTTCTCAGGTATGGAGCCTGTGAAATAGTGGTCCTGAGGACAGTGTGCTGAGGAAGCAGATTTTCATCACGAATAATACCAAAACTATCTCTGAAATGATCCTGAGGAGTAAACTTACGTGGGAAATTGAATGTCTCTTCCGAAAGAGCGATTCTCTTGATCCGATCGAGAGAATAAGAACGAAAAGCTTTATATTCCCGGTTTATTCCTATCAAATACCAGCGATGACGGAATAATTTCACGAAATAAGGCTCAAGTAGCACATCTTTGGAGTGTTCCCAGTTGTACGCCTGATATTCCATAGCAAGCACGCGTCCGCTACGCATAGCATCAATAACAAGATCCATGAATTGCACTCCCGAAGGTACTTCCTCAAATACAATCCGGTTCTTCATATCCACATTTTCCTGCAATACATTGTTCAACGAAAAACTATTCAGTAACCACATCTTCAACTTATCACCCAACATTCCTTCGGCGTCTGCTATATAATAGGTATTGTTCCGTTTATCACATTCAATGTTTATGTCGAACATTTCTTCAATGGCCTGTCGATGGTTATGGAAAGTCCGCAAAGGTATATCAGAACGATTATCATCTCCCGCTCTCCAACGACGATTGATTTCGGCAAATGTCACAGGAGCATTCCGGAAGATAGTATCCACCAGCCAGATTAGTTTATTGAATTGTTGTTTTGCCATACTAAACTTGATTTCTGCTGCAAAGCAAGGAAATGTTTATGCCAAAAATAAGCACAATCCTCCAAAAGATCAAAAGATAATCTCTTTTTAACCACTTCATTGCAGGATACAACAGTTCTTAATAATCCGAAAACGATCTTCGTTTGTTATTTATAAAAGAGACTGAAAATTATGAAGAAGAAGTTTACTATATTTGTCGTGCTATTGGCCGGTATCATTTACATCGGCCATGCACAAGGCGTACAATGGATTTATCAACAAAAACAGGAGAAAAAAAACATGAAGAATCTGAGTGAAATATATTTTGCAGGCGGTTGTTTCTGGGGAACAGACCATTTCCTGAAACAGATCAGAGGAGTAAAATCGACTCAGGTCGGATATGCCAACGGAAACATTGCTAATCCGACTTACCAACAGGTGTGTACAGGAAAAACCAATTTTGCAGAAACCGTTAAGGTGGAGTATAATCCACAAGAAGTTCCCCTAAAGCTATTGATCGACCTTTTTTTTAAGACAATAGATCCTACAAGTCTGAATCGACAAGGCAATGACAAAGGTTCGCAATATCGTACCGGTATTTATTATACTGATGAAGCTGACTTGCCGACTATCCGGACAGCCATCGACGAATTGGCTAAAGAGTATTCCAAACCTATAGTCATAGAAGTGAAACCCTTATCCAATTTCTACAAAGCCGAGGAATATCATCAGGATTACCTGGATAAGAATCCCGGAGGATACTGCCATATTAACCCTGCACTATTCGAGTTGGCAAAAAAAGCAAATGCACAGGCTGAGCAGCCCCAGACAAATTACAAAAAACCGGATGACGCCACACTTCGTAGTAAATTGACGCCCGAGCAATATGCGGTCACACAAAAGAACGCAACCGAACCAGCTTTTCATAACGAATACTGGGATGAAAAACGAGATGGCATCTACGTAGATATCACTACCGGTGAGCCTCTTTTTATATCAACAGATAAGTTTGATTCCGGCTGTGGCTGGCCCAGTTTCACCAAACCTATAGAAAAAGAAGTGATAAAAGAGAAGATGGATACATCACACGGAATGATACGCACAGAAGTACGGAGTAAAACGGGAGATGCACATTTAGGACATGTCTTCACGGATGGCCCTAAAGAAAAAGGAGGATTACGTTATTGCATCAACAGTGCATCCTTACGCTTCATTCCAAAAGAGAAAATGAAAGAAGAAGGATATGGAGAGTACTTGAAACTTCTGCCTCAAAAATAAGTCACCAACAGATATCAAAATCATTGTCGGAATCCCAGTGTACACAAAAAGAGGATATCCACAAGATTATCGTTTCTGAAATATAGACGGATTAAAATTCTGTAAAACAAAAAAGCCGGTTTCAAAATTGAGACCGACTTTTCCATTTTTTCTATTCGTAAGATTACTTCTTTGATTCTTCCAAAGATACTTTACGGAATTCTTTCATTGCTTTTTCGATTTCCAATGAAGCTTTACGGGCACGAGTTCCTGCAGCTTTGTTACCATTTTCAATCTGAGCATTTGCATCTTTGTTGAACTCAGCTACCAAAGTAGCAATCTTTTCTACTAATTCTTTCATAATCCTTATTTATTTCTTCGTTAATAATGATGGGCAAAAATACATCCTTTCCCGAAATAAACGCATAAAAACGATATTTTTTTTGAAATTATCAGCTAAAAATCAGCAAAAAAAGAAGGTTTAGTCTTTTTTATCTACTTTTGCAGGCATGAAACCGCTTACAGATACTGATTACATACACGCATTGATAGCTGAAGGGGAGCATCAACAGCAAGACTTTAAATTTGAAATATCCGATGCCCGTAAAATCGCCAAAACACTGTCAGCTTTTGCCAATACCGATGGAGGACGGCTGTTGATCGGCGTTAAAGACAATGGAAAAATAGCCGGTGTACGTTCGGATGAAGAAAAATATATGATAGAAGCAGCTGCCCAACTTTATTGCCGGCCGGAAGTTGATTATTCCATGCAAACATTTCACGTTGAAGGACGTTCTGTATTAGTCGTACAAATAGATGAAAGTGAACACAAGCCCGTTTTTGCAAAAGACGAAAACGGTAAATCACTGGCATATATTCGGATCAAAGATGAAAATATCCTGGCTACTCCGGTACATTTGCGCGTCTGGCAGCAGAGCGGCAATCCGGCAGGAGAATTGATCCGCTATACCGAACGGGAACAACTGTTGCTGGACTTACTGGAAGAAAATACTTCGCTTTCTCTTAACCGCTATTGCCGGCAAGCAGGTATTTCCCGACGGGCTGCAGAGCATTTACTGGCTAAATTTATCCGGTTTGATATCGTGGAACCGATATTCGAGAACCATAAATTCTACTTCAGGCTAAAATAAAAGAATTTGCCCCTGATACCAATTAATTAATAGATATGAATCTAATTAACGATATATTATGGACCTACATCCTGATTGCAATGCTGTTGGGATGCGCCATTTGGTTCACGATTAAAACCCGTTTCGTGCAATTCCGCATGATCGGCGAAATGCTACGTCTGTTGAAAGACTCTGCCGGAAAAGGAGAACATGGAGAGAAACATATTTCTTCGTTCCAGGCCTTTGCCATATCACTGGCAAGCCGTGTCGGTACAGGAAATCTGGCTGGCGTAGCTACGGCAATTGCCATCGGCGGACCGGGTGCCATATTTTGGATGTGGATCATTGCTCTATTAGGAGCATCGAGCGCTTTTGTAGAATCTACCCTCGCACAATTATATAAGGAAAAAGGGAAGGAATCTTTTATCGGAGGCCCTGCCTACTACATGAAGAAAGGGTTAAAAAAACCATGGATGGGAATTCTGTTTGCCATACTGATTACTGTCACTTTCGGATTTGCCTTCAACTCAGTACAAAGCAATACCATTTGTGCAGCTGTAGAACATGCGTTTGGCATCAGCCATGTGCCTATGGGCATCATCCTGACCGGACTGACTCTATTGATTATTTTCGGAGGTATCCAGCGCATTGCTAAAGTAAGCAGCATCATCGTCCCTGTCATGGCACTGGGATATGTAGGATTGGCACTGGTCATTGTACTCATCAATATCACACATCTGCCGGATGTTATCGGAACCATTGTCAGTCATGCTTTTGGTTGGCAACAGGCTTTAGGAGGAGGTGTAGCAGCTGCATTGATGCAAGGCATCAAACGTGGGCTGTTCAGCAATGAAGCCGGTATGGGTTCGGCACCGAACGTAGCTGCAACCGCATTCGTATCACACCCAGTGAAACAAGGACTGATTCAGACCTTAGGAGTTTTCACAGATACTCTTATTATCTGTTCATGCACAGCATTCATCATTCTTTTCAGTGGTGCTCCGCTCGATGGTTCGACCAACGGAGTACAACTCACTCAACATGCGTTGAACAACGAAATAGGAAGCATAGGAGGTATATTTGTGGCAGTTGCCCTTTTCTTTTTTGCGTTTAGCAGCATCATCGGCAATTACTATTATGGAGAAGCAAATATTCGATACCTCACCCACAAACGATGGATAGTTTACCTTTACCGTCTATTGGTAGGGGGGATGGTATGGGTGGGAGCCATGTCCACTCTCGATTTTGTATGGGGACTGGCAGATATCACCATGGGGTTAATGGCCATCTGCAACCTGATAGCGATCGCCTTTCTGGGAAAATATGCTTTCCGATTGCTGCAGGACTATCGTGAACAGAAAAAGTCAGGCATCAAAAGCCCGGTATTCACCAAAAACAAGATGAAGGATATTGAAAAAGATATTGAGTGTTGGTAAAGAGCCTCAAAAAGAATAGATGTTATCCGTATAATCTGTAGTAATTTAACAACTTATTTAGTAAATTTGCAACCTCAATCTATAATTGACAAAATGACTTATGAGCATATTCGCTAACTTATTTAAAAAACAGGCCGACGCTGACGCAAAAGTAGTAGGCAATGTAGAAGATTTCGTATCACTGACACGTGTATATTTTCAATCTGTAATCGCAGTAAATTTAGGTATCACGAATATCCGTTTTCTGCCGGATGTAGCCAACTTCAAACGTTTATTCAAAGTAGCCACACAAGGTGGCAAATTAGGACTTGCCGAGAAATCGGCTTCCCGCAAGATGTTGATGCAGGATTACGGTATCAGTGAATCGTTTTTTAAAGAGATAGATACCTCTATCAAAAAAAACTGCCGCACACAAAATGATGTACAGGCATATCTTTTCATGTACCAGGGATTCTCAAGTGACCTGATGATGCTGATGGGTAACCTGATGCAATGGAAGTTCCGTATGCCGGCGATATTCAAAAAAGCCTTGCGCTCCATGACAGAAAAAACTGTGCACGATGTATGTACCAAAACAGTATGGAAAGCTGATGACGTACACAAAACGGCTGCCGCAGTACGCCAGTACAAAGAACGTCTCGGATTTTCGGAACAATGGATGTCAGAGTACGTATACAACATTGTTTTACTGGCTAAAAAAGAGCCGAAACATAAGGACGAAGAAACGAAAGCAAAATGAAAAGCGGAATGTTATTAAACAAAAAAGAATCGTAAAGAATAGCATGAATAGCAAAGCGGAGGTTTTCTACCTCCGCTTTTTTTGTTATATTTATGCAAATATTTCAATTTTAACAATCTAAAAACAATCGCGTATGAAACAAAAGAAAATGCTTTCACTCACACTTTCCCAAATACGGCAACTATACTGTCAGGAGTTACCTGAACTCACAGCAATGGCTCAACAAAGTCTTGACGACACCGACTTTAAGAACCACCTGCAAGAGTTCCTCACTCCTTACATATCCGGAGGGAACAAAGCGGGTGAGCAAATTCGACTCCTTATCAGCTACGACGGAAAGACAGTTCATGAGCTGTCTAACGAACAGGATATGCAAATACAGACCTTATCCCTTCTCCGACGCTTCTTGACCGGGAATTTGGAAAATGCAGAAATACCTACTGACTTATTCCTGGACCTATACTATCTCTTTAAAAGGCTGGAAGAGCCGGAATCCCCACTCCCCTCTCCACAACGAATTAAAAACCGAACCGAACGCTGGGCCACCGGACTGGACGAAGATGTGATAGAGTTACGTTCCGAGAATCAGGAACGGATGCTGCATCTACTGATACAAAAAATAGAAAACCGGAAATCCAAACCATCTTCACGTTTTCACTTTGAAGAAGGAATGAGTTATGAAGAGAAATATCAACAGGTCTGTCAGTGGTGGAACGACTTTCGCTTCCATCTTTCAATGGCCATCAAAACTCCTACCGAGTTGAACCGTTTTCTCGGGAACTCCCTTTCCAGCGAAACAATGTATTTGTTGTCACGGGCCCGCAAAAAAGGAATGCCTTTTTTTGCCACTCCTTACTATCTTTCTTTACTCAATACCAGTGGAGAAGGGTATAATGATGAAGCCATCCGCAGCTATATTCTTTACTCCCCCCGTCTGGTAGAAACCTATGGTAACATTCGTGCCTGGGAACGTGAAGACATTGTAGAAGTCGGTAAACCGAACGCCGCCGGATGGTTATTGCCGGATGGACATAACATTCACCGTCGTTATCCGGAAGTAGCTATCTTGATCCCCGATACAATGGGACGGGCTTGTGGAGGATTGTGCGCTTCATGTCAACGCATGTACGACTTCCAGAGCGAACGATTGAATTTCGAGTTCGACGCACTTCGTCCTAAAGAAAGCTGGGACAAAAAGCTACGCAGATTAATGTCTTATTTTGAAGAAGATACCCAATTACGAGATATATTAATTACCGGAGGAGATGCTCTGATGAGTCAGAACAAAACCCTGAAAAATATTCTTGAGGCTGTTTACCGCATGGCCGCACGTAAAAGAAAAGCAAATCAGGAACGCCCGGAAGGAGAAAAATACGCAGAATTGCAACGTGTCCGTCTGGGATCAAGATTATTAGCTTACCTACCTATGCGTATTAACGATGAATTGATAGAGATCCTAAGAGAATTTAAAGAAAAGGCTTCTGTCATCGGAGTGAAACAATTTATTATTCAAACTCACTTCCAAAGTCCTTTAGAGGTTACTCCCTACACCCGGGAAGCTATCCGGAAAATCCTTTCTGCCGGATGGCTGATTACGAATCAGCTGGTATATACCGTAGCTGCATCCCGACGGGGACACACCACAAGACTGAGACAAGTACTCAATTCGCTGGGAGTAGTTTGTTATTATACCTTCTCCGTCAAAGGATTCAATGAAAATTATGCCGTATTCACTCCCAACAGCCGATCGATGCAGGAGCAACATGAAGAAAAAGCATTTGGCAAGTTGACGCAGGAACAGGCTGACGAACTGTACTCTCTTCTTGAAACAGGTGAGGACATCGCTACTCGAATACGTCATTTCATGAAGAAACATCATTTACCCTTCATGGCAACAGACCGAAGTGTACTTAATCTGCCCGCTATCGGCAAGAGCATGACATTCAACCTAGTGGGAATAACAGAGGAAGGCAGACGTATCCTTCGTTTCGACCATGACAGCACCCGCCGTCATAGCTCTATCATTGACAAACTGGGAAAAATATATATCGTAGAAAATAAATCACTCGCAGCTTATCTAAGGCAATTAAGCAAAATGGGGGAAGATCCGGAAGATTATGCCAGTATTTGGAGCTATACGGAAGGAGAAACAGAACCTCGCTTCAAGTTGTATGAATACCCTGAATTTGAATTCCACACAACAGAACGGATGAGCAATCTGGAAGTATTATAAACAACAAACAGTGAATAATAAACAGCCTCCTAATATATAATGCGTATCCTGTTTATTATTCACTGTTCATCACTCTTTGCCGAGCATCCGTTATTCCTCGTTTTCCTCTTTCACCCGAATTACGATATTCGCTATGATAGCAGTCAAACCACCGGTCGTGATGCCAGACGAAAAGATACTACGAATAGCTTCCGGAGCCTGGCTTAACACATCGGGCATCAATTCTACTCCAAGTCCCAATGAAAGACTGACAGCCAATACCAATGTTTCCTTCCGTCCGATATTTTGTGATGCAACAATGCGGATTCCGGCTGCTGCGACAGTTCCGAACATTAACAAAGTAGCTCCGCCTAACACAGGGTCCGGCATCAGTGAGAAAACAGCTCCCACAATCGGAAATAGCCCCAAAAGAATCAACATTGCAGCTATATAGTAACCCACATACCGACTGGCCACTCCTGTCAATTGAATGATTCCATTGTTCTGAGCAAAAATAGAATTAGGGAAAGAGTTAAATATACCTGCCAGAAAAGAGTTAAAACCATCGGCCATCACACCTCCCGAAACTCGTTTGAGATAGTCGTCACCCTCGATCTTCAAACCAGAAATCATCGAATTGGCCGTTACGTCTCCGGTTGCTTCGATAGCTGTAATCATATATACGAGCCCGATGGCAATGAAAGAAGACACATTAAAATCGAGTCCGTATTTAAAAGGCTGGGGAATATTGAAACTCATCAGCATCTCTACATTCAAAGCACTCATATCTACTTTTCCCAAAACAAAAGCAAGGCCGTATCCCAGACAGAGTCCCAACACAATGGAACTCATGCGTAAATACTTATTCTTGCAACGGTTAAAAAACAGCACGCTGAGCAAAACCGCACCTGCAATCGAAAGATTCTCCCAAGAAGCAAACGTACCATTATCCATCGCAGTATAACCACCTCCACAAGAGATAATGCCTACTTTTATCAGACTTAACCCGATAAGCAACACCACGATACCCGAAACCAACGGAGTAATAATATTACGCATATATTTGAAAGTGCGGCTGATAATCATTTCAATGGGAGCAGCCGCCATACAGACACCAAAAATAAGAGGAAGTCCACCGACAAGTCCCGTAGCAATGATAGGACCGATAAACGAAAAACTTGTTCCCTGAATACAAAGCAACTTTGCCCCTATAGGTCCAAAACGGCGGCACTGGATAAAAGTAGATACCCCCGAAGCAAAGAGAGACATCGAAACCAAGAAACCGGTTTTCTCCACATCCAGTTTCAAGGCACTGGCGATAATCAACGGCGGAGTAATAATAGCTACAAAAATAGCAAGCAGATGCTGCAATGCCGCAAATAATGCATCTTTAAAAGGCGGACGGTCTTCAATACCGTATATCAAGTCTGTTTTCATCAGTTTTTAGTTTATTGTCCATTTCAGTGCCAGTGTAGGGATGACATAAAAACCATCGCGTCCACCAAAATTATTACTCAGCTCAACTTCTGAGCCCACACTCAGCTTAAATTTATCACTGATACCTTTTATACGGTTCAGATTCACCCAAAACTGGGGTTCGGTAAGAAAAATAGTCTTCCCATAAGCAGTCTCCTCACGCCACCAGTCAGCAAAGCCGGAAAAAGTGAGCAAGTTATTGCTGAAATTCATATACCAGGTTCCGGTCAGCTGAAAGTTATTGGGAGAATGGTGTTTCTGAATATACTTATACATGGCCGACAATGAAAAGCCACGCGAGAAAGCAGTATTATTATAAGTATAGGTAACTCCCCCCAAATAAGCGTTCTGATAAGAAAAACCTTTGGCAAGACCTCCATTATACTCCACATGTACCGAGAACGGATTCTTCCAGAATTTCAATTCACGGGCTATTTCCCAATAAGCAGCCGCTACTCCGTCAGAAGTATAGTCCATGTCCACAAAGAAATAAGTACTACCCCATTTATCAGGATGAAACTTCTCCACGGTAGAGGTTAATACAGGACGGTCTTTTAAATCTTTATCATACAAAGAACGTCCGAAATCATAGTGCAACTGAATGTTTTGTGCCCTTAATCCGATGCCAACGGATAACAAAAACAGGCAAAAAAGAGCAATAGCAGTCCTTCTCATGTTGAATGTTTTTTTATTAAGGCGCAAAAGTAATTAAAAATCGTGGGAGTACGTTTCTATCAAATAGATATTATCACTATTTTTGCTCCCGATCAAATAGTAAACAATGGACATAGAAATAGAAAATCATCCGTTAGAGCCCTTTCTCCCCGCCAATGCCCGATTGCTGATGCTGGGAAGTTTTCCACCTCAAAAGAAACGATGGTCGATGGATTTTTACTATCCAAACCTGAACAATGATATGTGGAGAATCGTGGGATTGCTGTTCTTTAACAACAAAGACTACTTCCTTAACGAAACCCGGAAAGCTTTCTGCCGCGAACGCATTATCAGCTTTCTCAACGATAAAGGAATAGCTTTATTCGATACCGCTTCGGCCATCCGACGCCTACAGGACAATGCCTCAGACAAGTTCCTGGAAGTGGTGCAGCCCACTGATATAAGCCGACTTCTCGGACAACTCCCGGAATGCAAAGCCATCGTCACAACAGGGCAAAAGGCAACAGATACACTCCGGGCACAATTCGAAGTGGAAGAACCCAAGGTGGGCGATTTCTCTGAGTTCGTCTTTGATGGACGCCCGATGCGCTTATACCGCATGCCTTCTTCTTCACGAGCCTATCCGTTGGCACTCGACAAAAAAGCGGCAGCATACCGCACCATGTATCAGGATTTACAAATGCTTAATATAGAATAAATATGAAAACTCTCTTTTTGCAATATCCCGCATGCAGCACTTGCCAGAAAGCTAAAAAGTGGCTGACAGAAAACAACATTGAGTATACTAACCGCCTTATTGTGGACGATAATCCCACAGTAGAAGAATTGAAAGCCTGGATTCCACTAAGCGGACTACCCGTTAAGAAGTTTTTCAACACCAGTGGTGTAGTATATAAAGAGCTGAAACTCAGCAGAAAGCTTCCTACAATGACTGAAGAAGAACAGATCGCCCTTTTAGCTACCAATGGCAAATTAGTGAAACGCCCGCTGGTAGTGACCGAGCGCTTCGTATTGGTAGGATTTAAACCCGAAGAATGGGAAAAATTAAAATAATTAGCAACTTCTTTGCATAAAAGCTTGCAAATTCAGAAGTTTATTCTACCTTTGCAGCCGCAAACACGGGAGTAGCTCAGTTGGTAGAGCACCGGTCTCCAAAACCGGGTGTCGGGAGTTCGAGCCTCTCCTCCCGTGCAAGGGTAAATAGCTGTAAATAAATGATTTACAGCTATTTTTATTTTAGAAGTGGGACAAAATCGGGACACTTTAAAAACAATTGATTTTCAAACATTTACGCTCATCACACTTAGCCATGGGAATTAACTATTTGGTGTTTCATGTTGAAGTGCCTGCTCCAGTTCCTGCCGGATAGAGTTCCGGATCTCGTCATTGAAACCATATCGGATTTGCGGAAAAGTCTCGTGATAAAGAACTCCCCTGATTGCACGATTGTAGAGAGCCAGGTTACTACGGATGTGACGGGAAATACGATCGGAACCACGACGATAGTTAATGTCAAGGAAGCGAAGGTAGGGGAAGATGCGGATGAAGAACTCTTCCCAGGAATCGGACTCAGTAAAACTAAAAGGCCGCCGGCTGAGATGTGCTTTGAGCTGTCCGGATTGAGTCTTTAGGTTGGCCTGAACAACATTCTCCTGAATGGCATAAATTTGGTTTATACCTTGGGAAATGGTGTCATGAATAAAACGTTTTCTGATTAAATCGTCAGTAATCATAGTGCGCTGAAGTTATTTTTCAGCGAATGTAGGAAGGGGATACAGGAGGGGAAAGGACACAAAAAAAGCCGGGAACTACCGACCGGCTAATCTTTTGTGTAACGGAACTCAAACGATGATAGTTCCCAGGCTTCTTCTATTTATTACTACGCTCCTGAAGCATCCAGCGGAAATCGCATCCGGATGCTCCCGGACGGTTTTGGAACTTGAAGCCGGCAGAAGTCATTGCATGGAAGAGTTGTTCCTTCGTAATATTGACCGAAGGATCCAAACGTTTGATAGCGGTATAGACTTCATCGGTAGAGAACCAATGGGTGGTATGACGAGCGTCCGGAGCAGGACGATAGGTTGCTTGCAATCCAGCTATATAAATGCTGATATCGGTGATTTTCTGTTCTTGATTATCCATGATTTATAGGTTTTTTGAAAGTTGATATATGTTGTGCAAGATAACGAAGGTTGCGCACAATACGGAGACAATCCTTATCTGAATCTAAAATGGCTGGAATATCTTCGGCAATGACGATATCTATAACCTCGTTGATTTGATTCAAAGTTTCATCGACATAATTTTCTTGCTGAAGAAACTTAACGGTTTGAATGGCTTCGGGAGTAATAATTGCTCCATCAACATTAGTGTTCATGGTCAACCTCCTTTTCTTTTTTAAGCGCACCCTGTAATAGAAATATTACTTCTTCAGATTCTTCACGATTGAACGCTACAATTTCGTTTCCATCAATTTTGATTAAAAATAATTCAGATTTGCCATTGATCCGATAGGTTTCAATCTTATCGACAGCTAATTCCTTGCCTGAAGACATGATTGACCTCCTTTCTGACTATCAAGTAAAATGGTCTCCTTAGAATTATCTTCTGAAAATGCGTATGTGCTTTTTACGACGCAATAATTGAGATTAAATACAGTATCAGGGCATCCACACGACATTACCCTCGCAGAGATGCAACCGGAAATCTTACTGTTATCACCACTGAAAATGATTGGTTTAAGTTTAGGATGTTCAGCATTAATTTCATTTACCTTAGCTTCAATTTCCATTTTCAAAGCATCAAGGGAACATTCATCCAGGATAAGAATGTGTTCGAACCGCCGGATCCAGTCAACGAGTTTCTTCCAAGCCCGGTTTTTAGGTGAGATGATAGAAAGACTGTTTGTAAAGTACATCATGACCGACCTCCTTTCTGCATGGAAATGGTTAAATACTGACCTCGAGCGAGGCGGATGGAGGTGGTACCGTCATCGGAACGATTTACGAAAAACTCACTACCTTCTTGAGATAGCATGCCTGAAAGCTCACTTAAGAATGCTTGGAGCTTAGACACCGGAACTTTTCCGGATTGGGATTTCTTTTTCATACGAATCATTGTTTGACTTTTAGGCATAAAAAACGGTTGCCATTTCCCGTGTCGTCAAACAATGATTCGTAATCCCGAAGGCTTAAGAATTGGGAAAGAGGGCAACCGCCATTTCATATTTAACATTTTCGTGGCATCACAAAAATGATAGAGTATGGGCATAAAAAAAGCCCATCGAATTTCGTGGAGCAATTAACCGAAGCTCACCGGGATTAATTATAATCATTGTTTGACTTCCGCAAAGATGGGGATAAAATTTGAATGAACAAAAAAAATGCGGAGTTTTTCAGGCTCCGCATCAATAGATTTTAAAAATAGAGATCATCATCCCTATCATCTCTCAATCGCTCTTTATGCTTTTTTTCCTTTTTAGATTCTTCCTGCTCTTGGTCTTCTTTATAATCCTTACGAGTATAGATACCTGAATCGACTTTTTCATCTCCACTGAGTTCCTTACTTAATAAATAATGGTAGACGTTTTGTTTGGATACATCCGTATTTTCGGTTAGTACATAGGCTTGTTCGAATCGCCATCCTAATTGGGCCATGTAATTAAGAGCATCGACCATTGAATTGAACTTAAGTTCTTTTCCATCTTTATCCACTAAAGACCGATTGTACTTCCCATCCATAAACTTTCGAGCTTGTCCAAAGTCTATCGAAACTTTGACTTTGGTACCAGTAAAATTGCCAATACCGACAATATCACAATAAACACGGGTAGGATTCCAAGGATCCTGAGCAAACGAACTGATGCAAAAGAGCAGCATCGAGATAAAGAATAGCTTTTTCATTAATTTCATTTTTTGATGTTCACAATATTCCAAACTTTGCTATCATATTGGCAAGGCTTTGCCACCATATTGGCAAGACTCCTCCTTAACTACTGACCGAAAGATTTCAATAATTAAACAATAAATCGTGTCAAAGTTAAGCATTGATTCTTTCACAGTGCAAAAATTGTACTATAAATAAAAGACTACACCAACATTTATGCTGCCAAGAGATAGCACAGATATCAAACAAAATAGTTTATCTTTGTTGGAAATAGGAAAAAGATGGAAACAGAGAATTTTAGAATCAGTAGCAATAGCATCGAGCATCTATCGACAGACATCCTCAAACTGTATTATGAAAGTGCGCAAAAACGTATGGGTGACTATCATAAGCAAGCTAATGACACAACAGATAGAGCCTACAAATTGATTACAGTTTACATTGGGATACTCACCCTGCTATGTGGCTATCTATACGTAAACTGGGCTATTACACCGTCTATTATGGCAATATTTGCATTAGCCATTGGTATAGCCTTAGCTACCGCATTCATATTAGTGATTATACTTCCGAGACTGTATGTACCTTTAGGAAGAAGCCCTAAAGAGCTGCAACCAGAGGTCTATGCACAATACTTTGCTCAAAGTACGGATTTACCGGATGAAAAAAGGCTCAAGCTAATTCTAAAAGATGAATTGGAAATGCTTCAGGGGTGCATTGATGTACAAGAAAGGAAAAATAAAAATCGCACCTTCCTATTTACTCTATCTTTACTGTCAGCTCTCTGCGGAATTATTGCATCGGCCTGGATCATGCTTATTTAATAATAATATCCCAGTCGGGAGAAGAAGTTCCAGGTACAGGTTCTACTGGTATCGGAGTGGGAGGAGGAAGTGGAATCCCCTCAAGATTTAATTGTGGCATATTAAAATGGCGAATCCCTTATCAATACGTGCCCAAAGGTTTACTAAGACCTTAACCCAGCTTTACGGATTACGTATTGAAAAGGGATTCATGTATTTTAGTAATAATTGGGCATTGCAAAGATGGAGAAAAATTTCTGCTACAGCAACATTTTTAGAAAAAAAGAGCTCTCAACTCGTGAAAGCTCCTTTATTCCAGAAAGAGAATACCTTTCCGGTTGTCATCAAGGTCTCGCGATCGACCGAGAAGTAAATAGATAAAAAGCCCCCACTCAGTGTGAAGGCTTCTTCTTTTTAAAGATACGTTTTTAAAAGCGATGCTTCCTCAAGAGGAGAGCACTTTTCCTTATTCGTTCACTCAAATCAAGCAAACTATTTGATAATAAATCAATTTCTTCGTCAGTAAAGGATGCAGCCTTGTTGTTGACATGATATCCATTCATACGTTGACTAAACCAAGAGCGTGACTTCTGGAAGTATTCTTCCGCTATATAAGACCAAGTAACAGCAGGAACTATGTCGTTCAACGCTTGCTTGAAATCATATTCATCAATTAACGCTTGTGACTGATCAATTGTTTCCTGAGCTTTGTGCTGAAGAGATTCAGCATATTCTCGCACTTCCTCCTCTGTTTTATCCGACAGCGTTTGGGCTATCTTACCTCGGAACTGTTCCCGTTGCTCGTCAGTATCCAACTGGAGAAACTCACTCAACAAATTATCTATTTCTCTACTTGCTTCCATAACAATAAGTATAATTTAGTTTTTAAAGCACCCCCTCAATACATGAGGGGGTTAATGTTAACCTTTCAGTTTTTTGAGGAGAACTATCAACTTATCCAGTTGAATATCGATCAGCCTCTCTAACTCTCTTCGTGGGTATCCTTGCTTTAGCAATTCCTCCTCATTCAGAGCATAAAACAGCAAGCAGCGCTTTACATGTTCTATGTGAGCCTTTAGCTCTTCCTGATTGTCAAACATCGCTTTAAAAACGTAATGCAAATATAATAAACATTTGTTTATTAGCAAAACATTTGCAGATAAATCTGCTTTCAAATTGATTATTTAACACTTACATAACCCAATGCTAATAAATCATTCAAGAAGTGCTCGGGGGAATCGGCACGAACGGTGTTCCCAGACTGGTCGTGGTATCGATCGGCAAAGTGGTACATGTATTCCTGGTCGGTACATTCGGAATCGAAACGGCTGCTCTGACGGAGTTTGGTAACAAAATCGGTGGCGCAGGTGGCGGTAATTGTACCGCCGTCCTGCAATGTGTAGGTCCTATTCATTATCCGGTAAGTTTTTTTGTTCTAAGTTTAAAATACGTTTTTTGGTCATCGGTCAGGAAAGGCAAGTTTGCCAAGGCTGTTCCGGTGGCGATATTGATCTGCTGAGCAAAAGTAATCATGTTGGCGATAAAGCGTATCCAATTTTCCATTTTTATGAAATTCGTCGTACCTACATGCTGGCGAAACTCAACCGTACGATGGCGGGAGTAAGACTCAAGGTTCAGTTTGTGGTAGCGATAGCCTCCGAAAGCATTCTGTAAATCTCTAAGGCTGCCGGCATTCTGAATCCGCTGTTCAGTTATGGATTGTAGCCCTCTGCAATAGTGGTTATTGCGTCGAGATTGAGGCATAAAAGCGTCAATTATACGTTCAGCTCTCCGGTAGGTAAGTATAAGGTTCTTCCAAGTGTTAATGGTAAAGTCGGCAGCGTCAATGTGGATATGAAGCCCGTAGGAGTCGTTTACCTTTACCTCGCAATAGTCAAGCACCCAGCAAACTTTCTGTAGCTCCCGAAGACCGGCCTCTCCCTCAAGTATCGAGCTTACAAGTTCGAAAGTATTCGATCCCGATAGGCTGCCATCTGTTACCAGTTTCCAATGATTGCGGGTATCGTGGTTGTATCCTTCGACTGCTATGCTTATACCGGCTTCCCTAAGTTCTCGAGCGAGGCGTTCGCGAGTGCAGTTATATGCTTCAATCTCAACCCCAAAGCGACGGTTGAAAGCATAATCAATCTCTGGAAGGTTATTCGGTACTACTTGGTTGCCGGGCTGGAAGGTTCCGGCTTCAATCATCCGCTTGTAGACGTTTTGAACAAAACCGTAGTTTCCATTTGTTACCAGGTCGGCAACCTGGCGGCGAGTTAAGCCTAAAAGAAGCAATTGCTGTATTTTGCTGGTCTTTGTTATTCTTTGGTTAAGAATGTTGGTAATTTGCTCGTTCATAATGCTTTATCCTTTATTATTATACAGCTAAGATAACACTATAAGTGCGAACATCGTAGCGATTACCCCTTTATTATCAAGTAGTTATCTTTGTTTAGCTGAAGCTAAACAGGATAGAAAAAAGCTCCGAATCTCACGATCCAGAGCTAATAAATATACTTCGTTTTCATTATTAATAATGAAAAAACTGTTATTGATGCACAAATATACTATTTACTTCTTGACTTAAATATCAGCCAACAGACAATAATAATAGCCATTATCAGACCACCGAATGCCCAGCCACCAAGTTCCATCTTCATGGACTCCCAACGAGTTAACTTCCTTTCAACGGGATAAGGCACCTGAACTGAATCAACTTTAACGAATGAATCCACCCAATTAATGAATAGGTACTTATAGGGTGATTAATGATATATCTATGAATGTGGGACATCATGTCAATGGTAATGGAAATAATGTATCTGGAGATATTGCATTAAGTGAATGCCAGAGAGAATTATCGCACTTGAAGCAACTGCTTGAAGAGAAAGAAAGAACTATCCAAATTCTGCTGAAACAGATCAATGACTCAGCTCGCAATAAAAGATATTGAATATAATATTCTAATAATAAACATATTAATTCAATTTCGCAGAGACAAAATCGGGACATCCAATAACAAAACGAGTATTAATAGAAGTACGTATCTTTTTGATTATCAACAGTTATAAAGTATTGAGAGAGTAGAAAGAAAGTTCGAGCCTCTCCTCCCGTGCAGAAAAAATCCCGCTTAGGTCACATGACTTAGGCGGGATTTTTCATTAATCAAAAACGGATACTGATTTCTACCGGTTCCTCACCCATTGTCCAGTCAGGTCCTTCCTTGATCAAGCGAATGGCTTCCTCATCAGCCGAAGCACAAAGTCCCTTTTTAACAGTAATGTCTTGTGGACGTCCTTCCTTATCTACCCGAAAAGTAAGAATAACTTTTCCCTTGGCACGCGCACAGTCTTTATCAGACGGATGAACCAGACTCTCTTTCAGATATTTCCGAAATGCCTTTCTACCTATGGTAGGTTGGGGAGTACCGGACATTTTCAGACTCGCTACAGCTCCCGTTATACTCCCTTTCGACTGCGAACCATACCCTACCACTACCACCTCATCAAGCGTAGCTTGATCTTCGTTCATCGCTATTAATAAGCTTTTAGTCGTATCAACCGGAAGCGTAACGGATTCATAACCAATATAATCGACTGCAAGTTCCCGATTTCCACCTGTCTTCAATACAAAATTACCATTTACGTCGGAGATAGTTCCCTGATTAGTCCCTTTCAGCTTAACGGTAGCACCGACAATAGGATAACCGCTGGAGTCTGTCACTCTGCCATGTACTTTACCCCCAACCGCTACCTGAGCAGTAAGGCTGCTGTCATTAGCCGGAATAGATTTCATAGCCGAACTTGTGGTAGCAGCCAAAGGTTCTTCGGCAATAGTGGTTTCCAATGCCTCATCGATCCATTCCTGTGTCATGGCCTTAGGCACCTCTGTGTGGGGAGATACAACAACTTTTTTCTCTCTATTCCCGGTTATCAATCCCTTCTGAATAGTTGCGGAATCTTTTCTCACCGTCGCCACCAAATCCTCTTTCTTTTCTTCCTTTTGTACAGACAAAGGTTCCAACCGAGATACTTCTTCCATTGCTATCCGTGCTTCATCCGGTAAAGTATTCTCCTGAAGCAGGAAATAAGAACCGATACAAACTCCGATCAGAAGGCTGGCAGCCACACTCCAGGCAATGGTATGCCTGCGTTTTTGCGTTGTACGCATATTCACCCGGCGACGCAACAACTCTATTTGCTCATCGGCTCCACTCTCCACCCGGCTATACCCTTCCAATGCATCGGCCAAAAAAGGATCACGCATCGCTTCTTTCTCCAATCGATGTGCTTCTTTCCCCTTGCGGAATCCCCGTATGTAATCCGATAGTTTCATCCCTTAAGCTGATTTTTAATGCAAATCTTTAAATTTCGTTTTCCATTTTGGATATAGCTCTTCACATTGTTCAGAGTAAATCCGGTTTGTTCCACAATGTCGGCATACGACATCTCTTCGAGAAAGAAACGCGTAATACTGGTCCGTTGTTCTTCGGGCAACTTTTCGAGACAGTGATGTAATGCCTTCAGTTGTTCCTCCGAACTTTCCTCTTCACTTAATAGATGCAGAAATTCGTCAGATTCCATAATATTAACCGTATAATCTAACGGAATTTCTTTATTTTCCTTCCGTAAAAGTTGCAGGCAATGATTCTTCGCTACCCGGTAGAGCCATGGCTTGAACACTTTTATCTCATAATTTCCCAACTTAGGTAGTAAATCTTCAAATAGTTGCATGACTGCTTCCTGTGCCCGGTCTTCATCATGCAGGTATTTCAGGCAAAGTCCATACAGTAACGGTATATATCGATTATATAATTCGCCGAAATATTCCGTATCGCCAGACTTCGTATAGTGTATCAGTAATTCCTCGTCCGATAGTCTCGATATGTTTCTTTTGAAAAACAACATCTATTCCTCTTCTTCGTCGATAACGACTTGATATTTTTCTTTCATTACTTCAAAATCACCTGTAATCTGGTCTAATATTTCATGTGTATCTGTACTCTTTACCAATGTGGGTATACCGTAATAGACGGATGCTTTGTAGGGTAGCAGTATCATTTTGCCTTTAGGCAGTGAACGTCCCATGCCGGTCATGAACACGGGAATATATTTCACTTCAGGTCGCAGAGACAGGATACGGGCTATACCGGATTTTATTTTTCCCATTTGTTCCGACTTTCCTCTGGTTCCTTCCGGAAAAAGAATCAGTGAATATCCGGCATCAATGGCTTCGAGCATCTTGCGAATCGGATCATGTTCCGAATCTTTTTCCCCTTTTCTCCTGATTAAAAGAGTATTGATGAAAAAGTTACTTATCGAAGCCTGAAAGCGAGTTTTCCCGAAATAATCTTCTGCCGCTACAGGTTTGACTTTCCATAAAAGGTTACCGGGCAAAGAAGATAGCAAACTGAGGGTATCCAAGTGGCTGTTATGATTGGCAAGGATGATAAACTGCTTCTCCTTTTTGAGGAACTGGCAATCGGTGAACTGAACCCCTACGATTAATTTCAGGAACCAGTGGAAAACACCTTTATATATAATCCGCATGGCAACAGATTGCATGAATCTTTTTTCCATCTTTTCCTCTTAATAAGCAATATAATAAACTAAATGAAAAAATACGGGGGCAGTGTAGGCCAGAGAGTCGATCCGGTCGAACACCCCTCCATGACCGGGAATACTGTTTCCCATATCTTTGATTCCTTTGTCTCTCTTGATCGCGGAGATGACTACATCTCCCGAGAATCCGGCAATTGCGATAAGGGCACTTACCAGGATGACATTAGGAGCGGAGAGGGGAGTCAGGAAACCGAGAAAGTAACCAATCACAGTGGTACTGATTACACCACCCAGAAAACCTTCCCATGTTTTGTTCGGACTTATTTTCGGAAGTATCTTATGCCGTCCCAAGAGTTTACCCCAAATGAACTGCATGACATCATTTATTTCGGTAAGGAATACAAGGAACAACAGCAGACCTCGTCCTCCTGAACTGAATCCCGGTAGTTCGGGAAGCGACAGGAGATAAGCAAGGTGACTGATACCGAATACCGAAAGCATCAGAATCCATTGCAACAGGGCCATCGACTTGGTAATTCCATGCGTGTCTCCCTTTAAAACCAGTCGTAAAGGCAATACAAGGAACATGACTACCGGAATGAATATGATGAAGGCTCCATACCAGGCCAGGTAGGCAAGGTAATATTGAATGGGAATGGCTAGTATGCCCCAGAACAATGCTCCGCGATCCGCTTCTCTGAATCCCAGTACCGAATAAAGTTCTCTGAAGGCGATAAAAGAGAGAAATGCAAGGAAGAAATAAGAGATGTTATAGCTGATAAATACGGCACCGATAAACATGCCCGCCATGATCCACCATGAGCGTGTGCGTGCAGCGAGTTCGCTGATATTTGTTTTCGGAAATATCTTCTTTACGAGAAAGAGAATAAGGCTTGCCGTAACAAGTAGTCCGATGATAAGCGAGATGACAATAATCAGTTCATCGCTTAATGTGGGGAATATTTTATCCAGTAGATCTTTCATTTTATTTCAGTGTTTGTAGTGTGCGATATGAGGTACAAGCGGTGTATCAGTGTTGCGATAAGACCGATGTTGATAATGATTAGAGCTATGAAGCATACCATCCGGTCGTATCCTGAATAAATAGTGCAAGTGGCGACCACGAAGGTAAGAGTCAATAATGCCATACGGTGCTGCTTGGCCATCGGGCCGTTAAAGAAATGCTGGTGTGTCTTGTATGCCCCTATCCAGCGGAAATAGGCAGTCATAACAGCGAGAAGAGCAGCCAACCATCCCAATTCAATGCCGAATCCACCAGCTACATACCCCACGGGAATGATGAACAGAGCATCGGCAAAGCGGTCGGGCATATCGTTATAAAGATCTCCATTGGCACTTTTCTTTCCTCCTTCAATGGCTACCATCCCGTCGAACAGATTGCAGAGTAATCGCGACTGCATACAAACGATAAACAGAATATAGGCTACATATTTATTGAAGCCGGGATAAATGACTGTGCCAATCAGCAGGAGACATCCCACCATAGAGAAGAATACACTCATCATGGAAATTTGGTTGGGTGTGACACCCCAATGAGTAAGTTTACGGGCAATGATATTAGCCCAGGCCGTGTTTCGTGAGGCTATTTCCCGCCTTCCATCAACTTCATTTTTCATATTTGTGATATGTTTATGATTCGCAAATATACACATCATCTGATGAGTTGCAAAGGAATGAGTGAGAATTTTGAAATGAACCTCTTTTGCAGCAAAATAAAAAAAGTTTGGGTTGTTTATGGAATCTGTGTGGAATCTGCATCTCTATAGTAAAAGCGAACTAATAGTAACATTTTAAAATAATGAAGTTATGAAAACAAATCAATTCAGAGCGATGGTGCTCGCACTGCTAATGGCAGTTATCTCTTTGGCTACAGTGAGTGCACAAGCTATTACTGTGTCGGGTACTGTAACAGATGCAAAAGATGGAACTCCGCTTGTCGGCTGTTCGGTACAGATAAAGGGTACTACGAAAGGTACGGTGACGAACATGAACGGTCAATACACGATTCAGTCTAAGAAAGGAGAGACGTTGTTGTTTCAGTATATCGGCTATAAGCAAGAGAAAAGGGTGGTAAAATCGTCCACGCTGGATGTGAAGATGAAAGCTGACGAACTTGTATTGGAAGAATGTGTGGTTGTAGGATACGGACACGAACTAAGGGCCACTAAATCAATGTCTACTGCTTATATGGCAGTATGTCCCGCATCGGGAATCATGTATAATGCTGTAAATGCGGAAGAATATGGCGAGATTCAGGAAAATGGTTTCAAGAATGTGTCGGATGCTCCACTTTCTACTTTTTCTATTGACGTGGATGCCGCTTCTTACAGCAATATGCGTCGTTTTATCAATAAAGGTAAACTGCCTCCAGTCGATGCAATCCGTACGGAAGAATTAGTGAACTACTTTTCCTATGATTATCCGAAACCGACGGGAAGTGATCCTGTGAAGATTACGATGGAAGCCGGAACCTGCCCTTGGAACGCAGATCACCGTCTTGTCCGTATCGGACTGAAGGCTAAAGAAATCCCGACGGACAATCTGCCTGCATCCAATCTTGTCTTTCTGATCGACGTCTCTGGCTCTATGTGGGGAGCGAACCGGTTGGATTTAGTGAAATCCTCTCTTAAACTATTGGTAAACAACTTACGTGATAAAGATAAAGTAACTATCGTGACTTATGCAGGCAATGCCGGTGTGAAACTGGAAGCAACTCCGGGCAGTGACAAACAAAAGATACGTGAAGCCATTGACGAGCTGGAAGCAAGTGGTTCTACCGCAGGAGGTGAAGGGATCATGCTGGCTTATAAAATAGCCCAAAAGAACTTTATATCAGGAGGCAACAATCGTATCATACTCTGCACCGATGGTGATTTCAATGTGGGCGTATCATCGGACAAGGAACTTGAAAAGCTGATTGAACAAAAGCGTAAAAGCGGTATATTCCTCACCGTATTGGGATACGGAATGGGCAACTACAAAGACAGCAAGATGCAGACTCTCGCCGAAAAAGGCAACGGAAACCATGCCTACATCGATAACTTACAAGAAGCCAACCGGGTATTGGTGAACGAATTCGGAGCAACTTTACACACTGTTGCCAAAGACGTAAAGTTACAGGTAGAGTTCAATCCGGCACAAGTGCAGGCCTACCGACTGATAGGTTACGAGAGCCGTTTGCTTGCAGACGAGCATTTTAATAACGATACAAAAGATGCCGGAGAAATGGGAGCCGGACATACAGTGACAGCTTTCTATGAAGTAATTCCCACGGGAGTAAAGAGTGATTTTGCAGGAAAAATAGACGATCTCAAATATCAGAAAAAACAAAAACCATCTACGTCTCTCAATGAATCTGACGAGTTATTAACCATTAAGCTACGTTACAAAGCTCCGGACAGTAACACCAGCAAGAAGATAGAATTGCCGTTGATTGACCATAAAAGCAACCGGGTCTCTGCCGATTTCCGCTTTGCAGCCGCAGTAGCCATGTTCGGACAACTACTGAGAGACTCGGAATTCAAAGGAAACGCCACTTATGACAAAGTGATCTCTTTGGCAAAAACCGGATTAGAAAATGATGAAAAAGGGTACAAAAGAGAATTCATACGGCTTGCAGAAACTGCCAAAAGTCTCTGAGATTGTGGAAGTTTTCCACGGTATCCACACTCCAAAGTCCCGTTTTCCACAGTTTGAGCTTTAGGTTATCGTTCATAAACAGCTATATACTAGCACTATAACACATCCACCTTCGTTTTGGCACGAGGCTTGCACTATTATTATCGTAAGCAAGTGGCTTACAGAAAAACAAACTTCATTTATTAACTTAAAACTTACAATTATGAAAAAGGTATTAGTAGCAGTAGCATTGGTTATGGGATTAGGTAGCTCAGTAGCATTCGCACAGAATGCAGAAAACGCTAACGCAGTGGTAGCAACCGCACAAGCTCCGCAAGACGAGTATACAAAGATTGAAGTAAAGGATCTGCCCGCAGCAGTAACCGAAACTCTCGGAAAAGCTTATCCTGAATCAACCATCAAGGAAGCATCGGTAACAACTAAAGAAGAAGGTAAACTTTACAAAGTAGTCGTTACTCAGAAAGACGGAACAGACGTGACTGTGGTATTGAACGAAAAAGGGGAAGAAGTAAAATAAAAGTGCACGTTTAAAGGGCGAAAAGCACTGTTTCCAATCAGGGGAGCAGTGCTTTTCCCATTTATGGAGGAATGTGGACTTACCATTACAGTTTATTTGCCTCTTATCATCTATTGACTGGCCTCCCCCTGTCCGGCAACGAATGATAGGGACAATAAATATAAGCAACCGACTTCCGGAACAAAATTCAGAGTCACTACTTAAATCAACTCGTAGCTGCTGCTCTGGATGGGCATATCGAGATTGTGAAGTACCTTCTCCAACAGAATACCCTCACGATTGTCGTACTCGTAACCGAAAGTAGCACGAATGCCCTGCAAAATAAACTGCGTAGCACGGTCCAGAGCAATGGGAAGACTGTCTCCCTGCAATAAAGCTCCGGTAATGACACTCGTAAACGTATCTCCCGTACCCGGATAATGGGCGGGCAAATAGGGACATGTGATTTTCCAGTAACGGTTTCCTGTCCGATTGTAAGCATAAACAGAAGTTTTGTGGGGTTCGTCCAACACCGGTACACTGGTGATAATGACCACTTCCGGCCCTTTTTCCGACAAACAACGCAAATACTCTTTTAGTTCCTGATCGGTATTACTCTCTTTATACGGCCGGTCGAGCAGATAGAAAAGTTCCGTCAGATTGGGAGTGATCACATCGGCATGTGTGACTAAATGCTGCATTTCCACCACCATCGATTCATTGAAATTGGAATAGAGCTTACCATTGTCTCCCAAAACGGGATCTATTACAGTCAGACTATCTTTTCTGCGAAAATCACGAATAAAATCAGATACAATCTGAATCTGTCGGGGCGATCCCAGATAACCGGTATAAATAGCATCAAACTCCACTTCCAACCGTTTCCACTCAGCAATGATACGAGGCATCTCGTCCGTCAGATCAAGAAAAGTAAAATCAGGATACTGCGTGTGGTTAGACAGGATGGCCGTAGGCAACGGACATACCTGAAACCCCATCGATGACAGAATGGGAATGACGACCGTCAGAGAGACCCTTCCCATACCGGAAAGATCGTGAATGGCCGCCACCTTCTTTACTTTATTTGCAAACATACACTTATATCAATCAAAACCAATATTCATCCAGGCAACCCGCAGTCGCATCTCCTCTGACACTGCTTCGTTACTTTAATATTACCAATACATCTCTCGCTCCATGAGCTCCCATCACCAATGCCTGTTCAATGTCGGCAGTCTTTGAGGGTCCCGAGATAAATGTACCGAATTTATATTTTTCATCTTTTATCCGTTCGTAAGCCTGATGCATATTGCTCACAATACGATTTTTGTCCAGAACAATCACCAGCTTCTCGGCAATAAAATAGAGTGCCTTGTATTTCACTGTCTGAGGAATCCAGACAGCCGCATTCTCGGCTACCCCGATTTCACCTTTGACAACGGCTATATCGGTTCCGTTCAGATCCTGCGCACGACCTAACAAATCAGGATTGAACGTAGCACACGTGATTTCCTCCAAATCGGAAGCAATGCTGCCGGCATCAGGGTAAGTACGGCGAATGACAGCATTGATATCTTCTCCCTCACCGAGCACAATAGCCTCACCACCGACGGCAAAACTCATTTCACAGAATTTGGCAACCACGTCCGGATAAACAGTTGCATTGATCTGCCAATCGGGATATTCGTAGCGGTTCTTCGTATTTTTACGGATACTCGCTAATATGTCTTCTTTACTACTCATTTGTTTTCCTCCTTTCCCTGCACTTTATTTTTCTTCCACATCTCGTTAAACGATTCGCCCGCGAATTTAGGAAGTTCTCGTCCTTTTCCCCACGCATCCAAATCGTTATACTTCATAAAACGTGGCAAATGGTTAACTACCGGAGCAGCCCAAAGCGCCGCATTGAAAAGCGTAGGATGATCCATCAACACCTTCATGCCACCGGACATTATTTTCTTACCCGTATTAGCTTTTCCAATCTTATCCAGATCCTGCCTCCATTTATAAATCTGTTCGGCCAAGTCCACCTTTGCCGGACAAACATCCGAACAAGACATACAGAGAGAACAGGCTGACAGATTATCGTAATACTTTTCCGGATCATGTGCCATTCCCAGATTGATACCGATAGGTCCGGGAATAAAGTAAGTGTAAGAATATCCTCCACTCCGACGATACACCGGACACGTATTCATGCAGGCACCACATCGGATACAGTTCAAAGTCTTGATATGGTCGGGATGGGCCAGCAGGGCACTCCGTCCATTATCTACAATAATAATATGATATTCACCTCCTTCACGGGGATTCCGGTATTGAGAGGTATAAGTAGTGATCGGCTGTCCCGTTGCCGAACGTGCCAACAGACGGGTAAACACTCCCAGAGCCTCCATGTCCGGCACAATCTTTTCCATGCCGAAAGCAGCAATATTCAGTGTCGGGCACGATGTACCCATATCGGCATTTCCTTCATTGGTACAAACCACAATATCTCCGGTAGACGCCACAGCAAAGTTGGCTCCCGTCATAGCGGCTTCCGCATTCAGAAAGATATTTCGTAAGTTCTTTCGGGCGGCATGGGTCAGATAAGTGGGATCAAAATTCCCTTTCTCCGTTCCCATTTCTTTCTCAAAAAGTTCTCCTACCTGCTCACGCTTGATGTGGATAGCCGGAAGTACAATATGACTCGGTGCCAGATTCATCAATTGCAGGATACGCTCACCGAGATCGGACTCCACCACATCGATTCCTTTCTCTATCAGAAACGGGTTCAGTTCGCACTCTTCTGCCAACATCGATTTGCTTTTCACAAAATGCTTTACTCCGTGACTGCTCAATATTTCATAAACGATGGCACGATACTCTTCCGCATCTTTTGCCCAGTGAACGATGGCTCCATTGGCTGTGGCATTCTTCTCAAACTCCAGCAAGAGTTCCTCAAGGTGGCTGTTGGAGTAAAGTTTCAATGCACATGCCTTATCACGCAATTCTTCCCACTCGGGTACTTCCTTGCTCATCTTGTCTCTCTTGGCACGAACCATCCAAAGGGTCTCGTTGTGCCATGCTGCCATCACCGGATTTTCCAGGAATTTTTCGGCAGCTTTTGCATGCTTGGTACTCATAATTGTGATGCTAATATTTCTACAACATGAATCATTCGGATAGGCAGGTGCTCACGTTCGATGATACCCTGCATATGCATCAGGCAGGAGCTATCCGCTCCGGTGATGTATTCGGCACCGGTCTCCATGTGATGCCGTATCTTATCACGTCCCATACAGACTGAAACAGCCTGCTCCTCGACTGCAAACATACCTCCGAAACCACAACATTCGTCCACATGGGAGGGCTCAAAAACTTCAATTCCTTCGACCATCTGAAGTAAATCACGCAATTTATTAAAATAAGGTATATTCAGTTCGCTCGGAGCTGACAGGAAAAGTTCACGTACACCGTGACAACTGTTATGGATGCTGACTTTATGGGGAAAGCAGGCAGGAATTTTCGTAGGTTTTATCACATCGTGAATGAAAGCGCAAAGGTCATATATCTTACCTGCGCTTTGGCACTGATGGCCTTCTTTGGCCAGAATGCCGGGATGATTCTCTTTCACAAAAGCCACACAACTGGCAGAGGGACCGACAATGTAATCGTACTTCCGGAATAAATCATCGAAACGAATAGCCATTTTTAAAGATTCATCTTGAAAACCGGCGTTCGCCATGGGCTGTCCGCAACAGGTCTGGTCAAGAGGATAATCAACATCCACCCCTAAGTTCTTCAGTAATTTATATGATGCCACCCCTACCTGCGGATAAATGGCATTGATATAACAGGGGATAAATAAACCTACTTTCATAATATATCATTAATTAGTTACAAGTCACGAGTCACAAGCTACGAGTCACAAACGATCAATAACACACAAGACACAATACGGCTGCCTATATCTTGCAGCTTATCATATATATAGCCCGAATCAGATCCCACAGCTTATAGAATATGTATCAGTTTGTGCGTTTGCAGGCTAAGTCTCCATTTAGGATGTCGCATCACGCAATCCACCGTTTCTGCGGTGTTATTACAAGAACAAGGCTGAAGGAAAAAATGTTCGGCGGGAAGTTGTTCATAAACGTCAATATTTTGTCCTTCGTAAACAACTTTAACTTCATCCATCCGGTTTAAAGCTAAATTGACACCCTGCTTGGGAGAGCAGGTCACCCAATCGATAGCAACGGGCAAGGGTTTCGTACCATTGGTTTCGATACATACATACTTGCCTGCACGGTGCAAAAGGTCTATAAAAGCATCGTCAATCCACAAAGAAGGCTCTCCTCCGGTAAGAATCACCATGACAGCCGGATACTTCCCTATTTCATTGACAATATCTTCGTCTGTCATCATTTCACCCTCTTCGTGTCGGGTATCACAGAAGTCACATTTCAGATTACAGCCCGAGAAACGTATAAAAACAGCAGGGGTACCCGTATGATACCCCTCTCCCTGTAAACTATAAAAAATTTCGTTAATCTTTCTCATAAATCACCGTATTTGCTTCCGATTCCTGCACTTCGACCTTATAACATTGAGGTATTTGCTTGCATACCCAACGGGCAATATTTTCTGCCGTGGGATTAAAAGGAAGTACCTCATTCAGATTCCTGTGATCCAGTTTCTCCTTAACGGCCTGCTTAATCTGGGTGAAATCCACTACCATTCCATCTGCATTGAGCCGCTCAGAACGGCAGTAGACAGTGATAATCCAGTTGTGACCATGAAGACTGGCGCATTTGCTCCGGTACGGAAGAATCAGCTTATGTGCAGCCGATATCTCCATTCTTTTGATTACTGTAAACATTGTTGTAGATATTATTAATGGTTACTGCACCTAATGTCACCTCGGTGCGGGCACAAAGATAATACAAAAGATAGTTTTCATTCAGCGAGAAAAGTTATTTTTCCTATTTTTGCCGAATGAAAACTATCTGTATTATATTAGGTACCATTTCGCTGGGGCTCGGCATTCTTGGCATTTTTCTGCCATTATTGCCCACTACCCCGTTTCTGCTACTCACTGCCGCCCTCTATTTCAAGGGATCTCCCCGGTTATACCAGTGGCTTCTGAATCACAAATACTTTGGTACTTATATACGCAACTTTCGGGAAAATAAAGCGATCCCGTTACGCGCCAAAATCATCTCACTGCTGCTCATGTGGGGCACAATGCTTTATTGCATTTTCTTCCTGATCCCGTTGGTCTGGGTCAAGATACTCCTCTTCCTGATAGCCGCAGGCGTAACTTATCATATACTTTCTTTTAAAACATTGAAAAAGTGAGATAAGCCTGCACGGGCATCTTCCAAACGGTCTTCCCAGTGCTTCACAGAATTCTGTCCAATCACATCCGAAACATACTTAACCGAAATAAAAGGAATTTCTTTGGCTCTGCATACAAAAGCCTGCGCATAAGCCTCCATATCAACCACATCTCCCTCAATATCCGTCAGCTCAGTCAGGAAGCTATCACCGGTATTGCAGGTTGCCGATTCGGTCCAGTGTTGGCAAAAGCCCCTGGCAGCAAGCAATTCCGACGAATCAATACGGTATTCCATTCCCAATCCGGTCATCTTATGCATATCCCGATCGACAAAATGACGGCAGACAAAAACGTCCCCTACCTGATGATTAATAGTTCCGGCTGTTCCCTGATTGATCACAATATCGGGCTTCACTTGCTGGATAGCCTCGGACAAATGAAAAGCCGATTTCACTTTTCCAATACCGGTCCGCACATAATATACCTCCACGTCGGGCCACTTGATTTCTGTAAATTCGCCTTGTACGGCATAAGTCACCAATATCTTTAACATGATTACTTTTTTTGAATTTCATACATTTATATCGCTGCAAAAGTAATCAATTAAAGCCAAATTGACCAGATATTATCTTTAATTGGTCAGAATCTACATATACCCGGCTCCTTATGAAAACATTCATACCATTACAAAAGGTTGTCATCACCAACTCTACTGTCATTTAAGTATCGGCCAATATGACCCAGTGTGGTTTCGGCATCTATATGGTACACTATTTTGTCGTAGGTCCCTTCTTCCTTTTAATAGGACCTTCGTCATTGCCCATCCCTTTGCAGGTTCCACTGATGGCTATCTGCATATTCCTTTGCAGTTGGGCATTTACTACACTAATTTATAAGCTGATGCCACGAAAAGCCGTTTGGTTTATGGGATAAAGAACAAGCATTTACGGGTGAATGGAAAGATATTCGGACTCCTTCCATCCACCCGTAAATCCATAATATGAAGAAAGCTACAAAAAAGTACCGGGGCCCAATATATCATCCATATAGCTCACATTGCGAGTACGCAGCAATGTCCCATTCGGACTATAGAACAGTTGATACTGGATGTCTACATTTTGCTGTCCCACCTTAATGACAATAATCGGTTGCCATTTCGGAAATTCTACGTAAGTGACGTCCTCTACCTGCCAGCCGGAATAGGGTCCGGAAGCATACGCATTATATACCGTGGCAGAAAGTTCATCGGTATCTCCCCACTCTGTCTGCGTCATCTGCCATTGTCCCTGTGCATTGAACCAGACATTCTTTTCATAACCATTCATCATAAAATCGGCACAATAGTAACCACCGTCCTGCGACCAGGCGATTCCATCAGCCTTGGGATACATTTTTTTCAGGGCTGTCTGCACTTTGGCAGGTGCATTATCCGCAAAAACCGACACAGCCACCACCAACAAAGCCATCAACAAGCTGAATCTCAATTTTATCATAGCTAAAGCATTTTAATCGGGTGAATACTTTTCGCTAACTAACAGTTTGCAGGGATGGTTTGTTTCGAAAAAACGGCCGACACCCATTCGAACCGGCTCAAATACTCTTTTAAAGAGAAGAAGTAATACTCTCAATCGTATCTTTCACGCGTTTCACTGTCGTCACGTTCCGCTCATACTCACTGATGTGGACAGTTCCTCCCATGGATACCGCCTCATTCTTATACTCCATTCCGCTCTTAATGCTTTCACGAGCCGAGAAATGGAATTCCTGAATACCGGTCTCTTTTGCAATCCGGCAGATATTCTTTTCGTTCACCCCACAACCTGCAAGGAGAGTAATTCTGCCGTTCGCCCTTTCACGGAGTTCCTTCAACAAAGGTATTCCAAGTTCCGCCGTTGCCTGTTGCCCCGAAGTCAGGATACGGTCGCATCCCAGATCAATTATCTGTTCCAAAGCTTCAGACGCATCACGGCAGACATCAAATGCCCGATGGAAAGTGACAGATAAGCCTTTCGAGGCCTCCATCAATTGTTTCATCACCGGTACGTCTATCCCGCCATTTGTAGTCAGGCAGCCAAACACCACCCCGTCGGCTCCAAGTTGACGAGCCATTTCTATATCCTTCAGCATGGTCTTTACCTCGACAGGAGAATAAAGAAAATCGCCGCCGCGCGGACGTATGATGACATGCAGCCGGGTGGTCGTCAGTACCTCACGTGCCATTGCTATCTCGCCATACGACGGAGTAGTTCCGCCTTCGGGGATACCGGCACAAAGTTCCACACGGTTTGCTCCACCTTCCTGTGCAGCAATGCAACTCTCTACAGAGTTGGCACAAACCTCAAATAAGTAATTCTTCATATTTTATCCATATTAAAACAACTGTTGAACGGAGAATTAAAAAAGGGCGAATTGCTTCGCCCTTATCCTAAACATTTTCTTTTTCAATCTTTACTTTGCAAAGCTCACCGCACGTGTTTCGCGGATAACGGTTATCTTCACCTGTCCCGGGTAGGTCATCTCATCCTGAATCTTCTTCGCAATTTCACCCGACAGATTCTCCGTCTGCTTATCGTCTATCTTATCCGCTCCGACAATGACGCGAAGTTCACGTCCTGCCTGAATGGCATAAGTCTTGGTCACACCCGGATAAGACATAGCCAATTGTTCCAGATCGTTCAGACGCTTGATATAAGCTTCAACAATTTCACGGCGTGCACCCGGACGTGCTCCTGAAATAGCATCACACACCTGTACGATAGGTGCAAGCAGACTGGTCATTTCTATTTCATCATGGTGAGCACCGATAGCGTTGCAAATATCCGGTTTTTCCTTAAACTTCTCAGCAAGCTTCATACCTAACAAAGCATGTGGCAATTCCGGTTCTTCATCGGGCACCTTACCAATATCGTGCAGCAATCCGGCACGTTTTGCCTTTTTCGGATTCAGTCCCAGTTCGGATGCCATCACAGCACAAAGATTAGCCGTTTCGCGAGCATGTTGCAACAGGTTCTGTCCGTAAGACGAACGATATTTCATTTTACCGATGATACGAATCAACTCCGGATGTAATCCGTGTATACCAAGGTCGATAGTGGTGCGTTTACCTGTCTCGATAATCTCTTCTTCCACTTGCTTACGCACTTTGGCAACCACCTCTTCGATGCGTGCCGGGTGGATACGTCCGTCAGTAACCAACTGGTGCAATGCCAGACGGGCTATTTCACGGCGAACAGGGTCGAACGCAGAAAGAACGATAGCCTCGGGGGTATCATCTACTACGATTTCAACACCGGTAGCAGCTTCGAGAGCACGGATATTGCGGCCTTCGCGTCCGATGATGCGTCCCTTGATTTCGTCCGATTCAATGTGGAATACAGTTACTGAGTTTTCAATAGCTGTTTCTGTAGCCACACGCTGTATAGACTGTATCACGATGCGTTTAGCCTCTTTACTTGCGGTCAACTTGGCATCATCCATGATATCATTGATATAAGACTGTGCCTGGGTTTTCGCTTCTTCTTTCAGTGACTCTACCAGACGTTCTTTGGCTTCGTCGGCCGACAAACCGGAAAGTGCTTCCAGCTTCTCAATCTCCTGATGCTGGAGTTTGTCCAGTTCTTCTTTCTTCTTGTCTACAATACCCAATTGAGCTTCCAGATTTTCTCTGACCGCATCAGCCTCGGCTCTTTTACGCTGAATCTCTTCCTGGCGCTGGCTAAGCACCATTTCACGTTGCTTCAACTTATTTTCGGCCTGTTGGATCTTTTGGTTACGTAGAGCTACCTCTTTCTCCAAATCTGCTTTCTTATTGAGAAACTTCTCTTTCACTTCCAGCAGTTTGTTTTTCTTAATCACTTCCGCTTCTGTCTCTGCTTCTTTCAGGACATTATCATATTTGGCCTTTAGTCCGTATTTAAACAATACGTACGATAAGATTCCTCCTACGATGAAGCATGCAATGGATGCTACTATTGTTACTAACATTGTAATTTAATTTAAATATAAATAAAAACGCACTGCCAAATACCCGAGAGCTTCCTCTTTCGGGCATCTTTAGCAGTGCGTGGATTTTCTTTATAAAAATGGAAACAGTTATTCCTCGTTCCTGAAATACTCTTCCAGCATTTCCGTAAGTTCTTCTATCTTGGCCGTATACGGTTGGGTATCATTACGTTGCAGCAACTGTAGCTTCTCCAGTGAAAACTGATATGCCACCATAGCTATAATCTTCTCCGGAGCCACGTTCCTGTAGTGCTCCCGATACGCATTGAGCCTGATATTTACCTGCTTTGCCGCTTCTCTTACGGTCTCTTCCTCATCACGGTTAATGGTGAGAGGATAATAAGAATCCGCTATTTGCAGGTTTATTTTTATTTTATCGTTCATACATCCTTTTTTATGTTATTCATTCAACAAAGCGATGCATTTATCGACTTCACGCACTAATTTGGACAATCGCAGCTTCGTCTCTTTTACGTCGCTGCCGTTAAGGCTGATTGTCGTAGCTGTTTTTAGGTCTGTGTAGCTTGATTCTAACGCTTTGTATTCAGCTCTCGCCTTTTCGAGTTCGGACTTCTCTTCTTCGAGAAGTTGCTTTAACTCAGCATTTTCGCGCTTTAATTCATCGTGCAGATAGATTAAATGCCGCAGCCTTGCTTCAAAGGTACTTAATAGCTTCTTTTCTTCTTCTGTCATCACTACACCAAAATTGTACACAAAAATACGATTAACTCTGATATTACAAAAACTTTTCGGCGGAAAATAGTCATTTATAGTGAAAATAGTTATCCGGGGGACTTCCTTTACCTCCCCCGACTCCTAATTATATAAAAGCCCGCTACAAGCACAATTATCCAAAATCGACAACCGATTTGTTATAAATATGCAATAAGAGCGCAAAAAACCGGATACATTTTCATCTTTTTGTGGCTTTTTGTTATTAATTTAATAGAATTTATATCAGATAGACTACGATTTCGAACTTTTATTCCTACATTTGCGGGCAAATGATAACCTTTATTAAAACGCATAATCATGGCTAAAATAACCAAAGAAGCCGCATTGCTCTATCATTCACAGGGCAAACCCGGTAAAATTGAGGTGGTACCTACCAAACCCTACAGTACACAAACCGACTTATCTCTCGCTTACTCTCCCGGCGTGGCAGAACCATGCCTCGAAATAGAAAAGAACCCACAAGATGCTTATAAATATACAGCCAAAGGCAATCTGGTAGCTGTTATCTCAAACGGTACAGCTGTTCTGGGATTGGGTGATATCGGCGCTCTTAGCGGCAAACCGGTAATGGAAGGTAAAGGTTTGCTTTTCAAAATCTATGCAGGAATCGATGTATTCGATATCGAAGTCAATGAAAAAGACCCCGACAAATTTATCGAAGCCGTCAAAGCCATCGCCCCTACTTTCGGGGGTATCAACCTGGAAGATATCAAAGCACCCGAATGTTTTGAAATAGAACGCCGCCTGAAAGAGGAACTCGACATTCCCGTAATGCATGACGACCAGCACGGAACGGCCATCATCTCCAGTGCGGGATTGGTCAATGCCTTGCAAGTAGCCGGTAAAAAGATTGAAGATGTAAAAATCGTAGTTAACGGTGCAGGTGCTTCGGCCGTATCGTGTACGAAGCTTTATGTATCATTGGGCGCACGCCTTGAAAACATTGTCATGCTCGATAGCAAAGGTGTTATCAGCAAGGCACGCACCGACCTGAACGAACAGAAGCGTTATTTCGCAACCGACCGTACCGATATTCACACACTGGTCGAAGCCATCAAAGATGCCGACGTATTCTTAGGACTCTCCAAAGGAAACACTTTGTCGCAGGATATGGTGCGCAGCATGGCTCCGATGCCTATCGTCTTTGCCCTGGCAAACCCGACCCCGGAAATCTCTTACGAAGACGCCATGGCAGCCCGTCCGGACGTATTGATGGCAACCGGACGTTCGGATTATCCCAATCAGATTAATAATGTAATCGGTTTCCCGTATATCTTCCGCGGAGCTCTCGACACGCAAGCGAAAGCGATCAATGAAGAGATGAAAATTGCCGCTGTACACGCCATTGCCAATCTGGCCAAACAGCCCGTACCCGATGTAGTGAACGAAGCCTACCATGTGAACAACTTCACCTTCGGTCCGGAATATTTTATTCCGAAACCGGTAGATCCCCGCCTGATCACGGAAGTATCCATCGCCGTGGCCCGTGCCGCTATGGAGAGTGGTGTTGCCCGTAAGAATATAGAGAACTGGGATGATTATAAAACACATCTCCGCGAATTGATGGGACAGGAATCTCAGCTGACCCGCCAACTCTACGACACGGCCCGTCGCAATCCGCAACGTGTGGTATTTGCCGAAGGCGGACACCCCAACATGTTGAAAGCTGCTGTCGAAGCCAAATCGGAAGGAATCTGCCATCCTATTATATTAGGTAACGAAGAGCGCATCGAGAAACTGGCCAAAGAACTCGACCTGAGCCTGGACGGAATCGAAATCATCAACCTCCGCCACGACCGTGAAGCGGAACGCCGTGAGCGCTATGCACACATCCTCTCTCAGAAGCGTGCCCGCGAAGGTGCTACATACGAAGAGGCCAACGACAAGATGTTCGAGCGCAACTACTTCGGTATGATGATGGTTGAAACCGGAGACGCAGACGCTTTCATCACCGGACTGTACACCAAATACAGCAATACCATCAAAGTAGCGAAAGAAGTTATCGGCATCCGTCCGGAATACAAACATTTCGGAACCATGCACATCCTGAACTCCAAAAAGGGAACTTACTTCCTGGCTGACACTTTGATCAACCGTCATCCGGATACTTCCACTTTGATAGATATAGCCAAACTGGCCGATCAAACTGTCAGATTCTTCAATCATACTCCGGTGATCTCCATGCTGAGCTATTCCAACTTCGGTTCCGACCAGGCAGGAAGCCCGCTGAAGGTACACGAGGCAGTGGCCTATATGCAACAGGAATATCCCGAACTGGCAATTGACGGTGAAATGCAGGTGAACTTCGCCATGAACCGCGAGCTCCGTGACTCTAAGTACCCTTTCACCCGCCTCAACGGCAAGGATGTCAATACATTGGTATTCCCCAACCTGAGTTCTGCCAACGCAGGATATCAGCTGCTGCAAGCCATGGACCCGGATACCGAATTCATCGGCCCGATCCAGATGGGACTGAACAAACCTATCCACTTTACGGATATAGAAAGCTCGGTACGCGACATCGTAAACATCACAGCCGTGGCTGTGATCGACGCTATTGTAGAAAAGAAAAAAGCTAATAAATGAAACGGCCATTATCCAAATCACAAATAGTTTGTATCATTCTGCTTTGGGTGGCGCTTTGTTACATAGTATTGGTATACGCCGAACGTATTGACGGTCCTACCATACTTATGCTTATCATTTCGGCAGCATTAGTGTTTATTCCCGTCTATAAATCACTTAAAAAGAATAAATAATATCTTTTTATTCCTTTTTTGCGGCATAAAATATCAATTTTGATGTTTTATGCCGTTTTTCTTTATAAAATGCTTGCCAGTTCGATTTTTATGTTTACTTTTGCAACGTCATCAACAGAGACGATAGAATTTAAAAACAATCATATTAAAAAGAAAAAAGAATTATGAATGCAGCTAAGGTATTAGAAGATTTGAAGAGAAGGTTCCCCAACGAACCGGAGTATCATCAGGCAGTAGAAGAAGTTCTTTCTACCATTGAAGAAGAATACAACAAACATCCTGAATTCGACAAGGCCAATCTGATTGAACGTCTTTGCATTCCAGACAGAGTATACCAGTTCCGTGTAACTTGGGTAGACGATAAAGGCAACGTGCAGACCAACATGGGTTACCGTGTTCAGCACAACAACGCCATCGGCCCGTATAAGGGGGGTATCCGCTTCCATGCTTCTGTAAACCTTGGTATTCTGAAATTCCTTGCTTTCGAACAAACATTTAAAAACTCGCTGACCACATTGCCTATGGGTGGCGGTAAAGGTGGATCGGACTTCTCTCCACGCGGAAAGTCAAATGCCGAAGTAATGCGTTTCACTCAAGCCTTCATGCTCGAACTGTGGCGCCACATCGGTCCTGAAACCGACGTACCGGCCGGTGACATCGGTGTAGGTGGCCGCGAAGTAGGCTTCATGTTCGGTATGTACAAGAAGTTATCTCACGAATTTACCGGAACATTCACCGGTAAGGGACGCGAATTCGGCGGTTCACTGATCCGTCCGGAAGCTACAGGTTACGGTAACATCTACTTCCTGATGGAAATGCTGAAAACCAAAGGAACCGACCTGAAAGGTAAAGTATGCCTGATCTCCGGTTCGGGTAACGTGGCTCAGTACACTGCCGAAAAAGTATTGGAACTCGGTGGTAAAGTAGTTACCATGTCCGACTCCGATGGTTACATCTACGATCCGGACGGAATCGACCGTGCCAAACTGGATTACATCATGGAGTTGAAGAACCTCTATCGTGGACGTATCCGCGAATATGCCGAAACTTATGGTTGTAAATATGTTGAAGGAGCCCGTCCCTGGGGTGAAAAGGGTGATATCGCACTGCCTTCAGCCACTCAGAACGAACTTAACGGCGACGATGCACGCAAGTTGGTTGCCAACGGGGTGATAGCCGTATCGGAAGGTGCTAACATGCCTTCTACACCTGAAGCCATCAAAGTGTTCCAGGATGCTAAGATCTTGTACGCTCCGGGTAAAGCAGCCAATGCAGGCGGTGTATCTGTGTCAGGATTGGAAATGACTCAAAACTCTATCAAACTGAGCTGGAGTTCGGAAGAGGTGGACGAAAAACTGAAGAGCATCATGAAGAACATTCACGAAGCTTGCGTACAATACGGTACCGAACCGGACGGATACGTAAACTATGTGAAGGGTGCTAACGTTGCCGGATTCATGAAAGTAGCCAAAGCAATGATGGCACAAGGAATCGTATAATCAGCAAAGAATCCAATAATGTCATAGTAAAAGAAAGCCCGTTTCTCCTAAAAGGAGGACGGGCTTTCTTTTTAAACAATCCACACTACTTCTTTACAATAACCTCCGGTTCGAAAATCTCCCTATCGAACTGCTTTCACACATATGTCCCCCCCCTTTCATACCTCCGCAACCAATCAGGCAGAGCCATCCGGCGTTGCGAGTACAACTATCCCTCTTCTGGTTGCAACCATACGAAAATACGAATAGAAAACGGCTTGACAGGCATTACCAACTATATTGAAGAGCCAGTAACGCTTTTTTAATTCCCTTCACGCGTCCACCATTTTACCGACCTCCGTCCGGTACTCCCAACGTCACCGGAATATGTCTCCCCATTCAGTTCCCACCGATATTCCGCCAACCGTTCAGTCACAAAAAATAATATTAACAGGCGGTTCAAACAGATGCCTTATCAGTTTGCTATAAAAGAAGTTGCCGGCATCACAAAAATAAAAACAATCGTTTCAATCTTTCATAAAACTAAAAATAGGTCTCTTTTTTTAATCTATTAAAAATTTGCTTGTTTGTTTTAAACCATTTACTTTTGGAATTTTAAAAACCAAAGCCTTATTTTTGAAAAAATCACAATCAGCCTTATATTCTACTAAATGATTTTAAATAACGAGTCTAATAAGAAGAAGAAATTTGAGCAGTTTTTCATTATGACTTATCCCAAAGTCAAAGCGTTTGCATGGAAATTGTTGAAGTCAGAAGAAGATGCAGAAGATATAGCCCAGGATATATTCGCAAAACTATGGACTAATCCTGAGATTTGGGAAAATCAGGAAACTTGGAACAGCTACATATATACTATGGTCCGCAACCATATTTATAACTTTCTAAAACATAAATCAATCCGGCAGACCTATCAGGAGCAATGCACAAAAGAGGAGCCGGCTATATCCGAAACTGACATTCACGATCAACTTTATGCCAAGGAAAGTGAACTTCTGATAAAACTTACGATTGCCAATATGCCCGAACAGAGGAGGAAAATCTTCCGAATGAGCCGGACACAGGAAAAAAGTAATCAGGAAATCGCCGACGAGCTGGATATTTCGATCCGCACTGTAGAGCGCCACATCTATTTGGCACTAATCGATTTAAAAAAAGTACTCCTCACCCTATTTTTTTTCTATCTCGGTTGAGTAATCAGTCACACCTAATTGTCTTATCTATATAAAGGCTATAAAAATGAAGAATTATATTCAGAGAATTATCCGTTTGTTTGCCACCTCCGACCCCGACCCAAAGCTCACCGGAGAGATCCACCGATGGCTGCTCGATCAGGAGCATGCCGGGGAAAAGGAGACGGCACTGCACGATTTATGGAACGAAACGGAAGGAAAGGTGGACAGGACTACCTGGGATTCTCTTGCATCGGTATATACCAAAGTCGGAGCCAACTCCGGGGACAGACATCAGCCACGTATCCGTTTCGCACATTATGCGGCTGCCATAGCGTTGCTGATCGTATCAGTTTCGGTCACTTTTCAAATGACCAAACAGCACTTTGCCGAAGCTCCCCTTATTGAAAACATAACACCGGACGGACGACTGAGCAGCCTTCGTCTTCCGGACGGCAGCATAGTACAAACCAACTCGGGCAGTATCTTGCTCTACCCCGAAAAGTTTAAAGGTGAAACCCGCACAGTTTACCTAATCGGTGAGGCCAACTTCAAAGTAAAGAAAAACTCCGGTCAGCCATTCATTGTCAGATCGGGTACCATGTCGGTGACAGCCTTGGGTACTGAGTTCAATGTCGCTGCTTATCCGGAAGAGAACGAAATGATTGCAACTTTGATCCATGGAAAAATAAAAGTGGAATGCGACAATGGGAAAGAGAGTTATATCGTCACTCCCGGACAACAGGTCACTTATCGTAAAAGTACGGGAGAAAGCCGGCTCGCCGAAGCAAACATCGAAGACGTAACAGCCTGGCAAAAAGGGATGTACGTATTCAGAGGCGTCACCATGTCAGAAATCCTGAACGAGCTGGAAAGACGCTATGCAGTCACCTTCCAGTATAACGCCAATTTATTTAATGATGATAAATTCAACTTCCGTTTTCGTGAAAAATCCACTTTGGAAGATATCCTGAACATTATGCAGGAAGTTGTGGGAGGATTCAGTCATGAACTGAAGGGAAATATATGTTATATAAAACCGGAGACAAAAAAATAAAATGATTTAATATATTGATTTGTTTAACCTTAAAAACAACTGTTTAGTATGTAAAAAAGTATCCGGAAAGAGGCGGCCACCTGATTCCGGATATGAAATCTGAATTCTTTGCGTTAAAGCTTATGCTTTACTTTTTGGGAAATAAATATTATGATTTAACACTAAAATTCGTTCAAATCTATGAATTTTTATCGATTAAAGTCTATTTTTTTTATAATTTTTAGCTGTTTTATTCTACAAACGGCTGCCTTTGCTCAAAACAACGTAAAAATAACAATCAAGAAAAAGAATATCACGTTGCAGGAAGCATTGCGGGAGGTTGAGAAACAATCTGATTATCTGATCGCTTTCAACGAATCCAAACTTGAGAAAACCAAGCGCGTTAACCTGAATATTAATGCTGAATCTCTGGATAAGACACTGGCTTCTATCCTGTCCGGAACGGGGCTTTCCTACAAAATCAAAGACAAATATATCATGATTATTCCGCAATCAAAAGTGGAAGTCGAAAGCAAAAAACTGTCGGGGATAGTGAAAGATGACAAAGGAGATCCCTTGATCGGAGTCAACGTCTCATTCAAAGGCAGCCCCACAGGAACCGTCACCGGTCTTGACGGACGATTTTCCATTCTGGCTGCCAAAGGAAATATCATTGAATTCTCCTACGTAGGCTATACCACCCAATATATTACAGTGGGCGATGCTTCTTCGCTAACTGTCGTATTGGAAGAAGACGCCAAGGCACTGGACGAAGTAGTTGTTACCGCACTGGGTATCAAACGTGCGGAAAAGGCATTGAGTTACAGTGTTCAGCAGGTAAAATCGGATGCTATCAACGATGTGAAAGATGCCAACTTCGTGAACGGATTGACCGGGAAAGTTGCAGGTGTATCCATCAACCGGAGTTCCTCGGGCATCGGCGGGGCGACCCGTGTTGTCATGCGCGGAGCCAAGTCTATCGTAGGAAACAATAATGTGCTCTACGTAGTGGACGGTATGCCTATCGGCAACCCTTCAAAAGGCGAAATCAACAATGACTATAGCACTCCGGGAGGAGGTGAAGGCATTTCCGACTTCAACCCGGAGGACATCGAAAGTCTATCGATACTGACAGGTCCGGCCGCCGCAGCCCTGTATGGTTCATCGGCAGCCAACGGTGTTATCCTGATTAACACCAAGAAAGGGCAGGAAGGCAAACTGAAAATCTCGATCTCCAACAATACGGAGTTTATGACCCCGTATGTAATGCCGGAATTTCAAAACCGATACGGTAATGCAAAAGGATCATACAAGAGTTGGGGTGAGATGCTGCAACAGCCTTCAACGTTCCGCCCGAAGGACTTCTTCAAGACAGGAGCCAATATCATGAATGCCGCCAATTTTTCAGTAGGAAACAAAAATAATCAAACGTTCGTATCGGTGGCAACAACAAACTCCACCGGCATCATTCCCAACAACGAATACTATCGTTACAACTTCACATTACGCAACACCGCGAGTATGCTGAATGACAAACTCCATCTCGACCTGGGAGCCAGTTATGTTCTGCAGGGAGACCAGAATATGCTGTCGGCAGGGCGTTACTTTAATCCGCTGGTACCTCTGTATCTCTTTCCGCGGGGTGAAGATTTCGAAGCAGTCAAGGTGTACGAGCGCTATGACACCAACCGAAAATTCCCCATACAGGAATGGTCTTATGGCGATCAGGGCCTGAATCTGGAAAACCCGTACTGGATTGTGAACCGCGAAATGTTTGTTTCCAAAAAGAAACGTTACATGTTTTATGCCAATGTAAAATACGATATTCTCAGTTGGCTGAACATAGCAGGACGTATACGTGTGGATAACACCAACACTACTTCCGAGCGCAAATTACACGCTTCGACAATCAAGCTGCATGCCCAATCGGACAAAGGAGCCTACAACCGGAGCATGGAAGAATATCAGCAGACCTATGCGGATATTATGCTGAATGTGAACAAGAATTTCGGTAACTTCAACCTGACGGCAAATGCCGGATTCAGTTATGAAGATCACCTGACCACCGGCATGGGCATCGGAGGAAAACTGTTTACCGTCCCCAACCTGTTCTCTGCCTATAACTTCGATCCGGCTTCCGGACCCGGTTCGCAATCGCACACCCATACACGTAACAATTCGGTCTTTGTAAGCACCGAGCTGGGATATAAGAGCATGCTTTACCTCACACTTACCGGACGACAGGAATGGGCTTCCCAGTTAGTCAACTCTGACCAGCCCACCTATTTCTATCCTTCTGTCGGAGTGTCGGGCGTAATCTCTGAGATGATAAGTCTGCCTAAATTTATTTCATTCTGGAAGATGAGAGCTTCCTTCGCCGAAGTAGGAGGACCGATCAACTATACCGGATTGACTCCCGGAACTGTCACCGATCCCATGAAAGGCGGAGTCATCAATCCGATATCTGTCTATCCTTTCCCGAACTTCAAAGCAGAACAAACCAAATCGTATGAGTTGGGAACTAACCTGAGACTTTTCAACAACAAAATCAATATCGATGCCACGGTGTACCTGACAGATACCTACAACCAGACCTTCCTTTCCAGCATGTCTCCTGCTTCGGGATACTCGGGCTTCTATGTACAAGCGGGTAAAGTGCGCAACAAAGGTATCGAACTGTCATTAGGCTATAACGATCAGTTCGGAAAAGTGGGATATGCCACCAATCTGACTTATACAGCCAACCGAAATAAAATCATGAAGATGGTGCATGACTATAAGAACCCTTCGGACGGTTCGCTGTTCAGCATCACTGAACTGACCCTGCAAGATAAGGGAGGAGTTTACCTGCGGGAAAAGGACGCCATCGGAGACGTATATGTAAAAGGCATCCTTGCCAGGGGCAAAGACGGTAAACTGATCGAAGAAGAAGGAGGATATAAAGTAGACCGCTCACAACGCATCAAGATAGGATCGGTCAATCCGGACTTCTCGATCGGCTGGAGACACAATGTCACCTGGAACAACATTACTCTGGACCTGCTGTTCAACGGACGTTTCGGAGGTATTGTCACCTCTTCCACCCAAGCATTCCTTGACGACTACGGTGTATCGAAAGACACTTATAAAGCGCGTCAGAACGGTGGTGTATGGGTGAACGGAACCCAATACGACGCGGAAAAATATTATACGACCATCGGCGGCGAACAACTGATGGCATATTATGCATACAAAGCAACCAATATCCGTCTTCAAGAAGCCAGCCTGAGCTATACCCTACCGGGCAAATGGTTCGGCAATGTGATCAACCGGCTGACAGTTTCCGCCATCGGGCGCAATTTGTGGATGATCTATAATAAAGCCCCATTCGATCCGGAAATGACCTCTTCGACAGGTACCTATAACCGGGGAGATGTCTTTATGCCACCCAGTTTGCGTAGTGTGGGATTTAGCGTGAAGATTGAATTATAACCTTTAAAAAATGCAACACTATGAAATTAAATAAAGTAAAGAATATGTGGAGAACTCTATCGGTCATAGCCCTCTTGGGTTCAACACTATGCACCTCGTGTATATCCGAAGATATCAACCGGAACCCGTTGCTCCCGACGAAAGAAGATGAAAAGATGGACGGAGTTATTTACGGAGCCTACCTGCCCAATCTTGAAAAAAGTGTAATCCCCATCGGCACCGCTTCAGAAAGTACAGAACCGGTAAACCGCTATCAGATCGGAGTAAATCTGGCCGGTGACGCCTGGGCGGGATACATGTCTCCCCGAGACAACAAATTCAACGGCAGCAAGAATTTCACCAACTATTTCATGTACGAAAACTGGGTGAACTATGTGTATTCTTTTATGGTGACGGATGTATATTCGCCATGGATGCAGATAAAACGCATCTCGCAGGATGAAGGGACAAGAAATGACGAGATTTATGCCTTGGCCCAGATCATCAAGATCGCGGCACTGCACCGCACTACGGATATGTTCGGCCCGATTCCCTACTCACAAGTGGGCAAAGGTTCTTTTAAAGTGGCATACGACTCTCAGGAAAGCGTATACCGCTCTTTTCTGAAAGAACTGGAAGAGGCTGTCCAAACCCTGGACGATTACTCGAATAAGAGCAAAGAAGTATTGCCTGCCTTCGACATTGTTTATAACGGCGATGTCAATAAATGGATGCGCTTTGCCAATTCGCTGATGCTCCGCCTGGCCATCCGTGTCCGTTTTGCCGATGCGGGACTCGCCAAAGAATATGCGGAGAAAGCCGTGAAGCATCCCGCAGGCCTGATCGACAGTAAAGAACTGGCAGCCCAGATGGGTAAAGGAGCCGGCCTGCAGATGAAGAATCCGCTGAAAGTGATCAACGAAGAATACAATGACACCCGTATGGGGGCCACCATCTATTCTTACCTGGCAGGATACAATGACGCCCGCGCTGCCGTATACTTTGTCAAAAACAATGGTTTCAAAGCCGTACGTTGCGGGATCGCCAAGTCCGGAGACGCCTATAACGGATTCACACGCCCGAACGTGCATGAAGACGACCCTCTCTATTGGATGAAAGCATCCGAAGTATGCTTCCTGAAAGCCGAAGGGGCACTGGCCGGATTCGATATGGGCGGCAGTGCCGGCGACTTCTACAACGCAGGCATCCGCATGTCGTTCAGTGAGAATGGCCTGGACAATTCGTCGGCCGAAACCTATCTGAAAGACTCCACCCGCAAACCGGCCAACTACACCGATACCTCCAACGGCGAGTTGAGCGCCAATGCTCCGAGCAGCATCACCATCCGTTGGGAAAACGGAGCTACGGAAGAAGAAAAACTGGAACGTATCATCACTCAAAAATATCTCGCCATCTTCCCCAACGGTCAAGAGGCATGGACCGAGTGGAGACGTACCGGATATCCCCGCCAAATAGTCGTTGCCGAAAATAAAACGAACTCCGCAGTATTGATCGGAAACGGATACGACCTGGGAGGCGTAAGGAGACTGCCCTATCCCCGCACCGAATATGAACAAAACGGCGAAAACCTCCACAACGCCATCAGCCAGTATTTGGGAGGAGTAGACAATGCTGCCACCAAAGTATGGTGGGACAAAAAAAGCAAATAGTAATGAACCTGAAAATTAAAGAAACATGAATATGAGAAATACCATTTTTACATTTATCGGAGTAGCATTGTTGGTAGGCTTCGTCGCATGCGATGACTGGACCTCACCGGAGAAACTCGATGTAGAAAACGAAGCAGTGGGTGACCTTTACTCCAAACGCGACTCCATCAAGTGGGCCGAAGAAGAAAAAAGGCATAAAGAGAACGAAGCTGCCTACGAAAAATACCTGGAGAACCTGAGAGCTTACAAAAGCACCAAGCACCCCATTATGTTCGGGTGGTTCAATGCCTGGCAACCGGACGGAGCGGGAAAATATCCCCGCCTGTCTCTTTTGCCGGACAGCATGGATGTTGTTTCGATATGGGGAAACTGGCACTCTCTGAGCGAAGAAAAAATCAAAGAGTTGCGGAGCGTACAGGCCAAAGGAACCAAAGTCATTATCGGCTGGATTATAGAAGATATAGGCGACCAGATAAAATGGGGACGCGACCAATGGCCCGCCGATGATACTCAAGCCATCAAAGAGTATGCGCAAGCCATCGTAGACACAATCAACAAATACGGCTACGACGGATTCGATTATGACTATGAGCCGTCATACGCATCACCGTTCAAGCCGGGCAATCATTGCGGCAATTTGACTTCTTGCTCACGCGATTATAATAAAGAGAAAGAAATCTTGTTTATGAAGACCATGCGCGAGCTGCTGGGCCCGGACAAACTGTTTCATCTGAACGGCTCTATCCATTGGCTGGACCCGCGTGCGGCACAGTATTTCGACCGTTTTGTCGTTCAATCTTACAACGGATCGGCTTCCAGTTTTGAGAGATGGACCAATGATATCCAAAACCGGTTGAATATCAAACCCGAACAGCTCGTATTTACGGAAAGCTTTCAGAACAAGCCCGGTGCACGAAGCAGATTCCCGGGTACATACGCCGGTTACGTGGCTTCCAAACAAGGCAATGTGGGAGGAATCGGAGTCTTTCATATTAATGAAGACGCATTTGAAGACGAAGCCTATGTTAACATCAGAAAGGCCATCTCTATCATGAATCCTCCCGTAAAATAATTAACCTAAAAACAGTTTGAAACATGAAATGTAACGTATCTTACAAATATCTGTTTATTGCGATCGGCATACTTTGCCCGCTCTTTTCCGCCTGTGACTATGCCGACGGAGAAGGTTCAGGCTCGGAAAACGCAGTATACATGGAAACACCCGATAATAAAGGCATCGTCAACTTCACTTTAGAGCCCGATGGCGGAATAACCTATCTGACACCCCGGCTGGCCAATATCAGCCAAAGCCCAGTGACTATACAAGTGGGTTATGACAAAGAGGCCTTGGATAAATACAACAAGGACAACGGGGCCTCGTATGAACCCCTTCCCCCCTCCGCTTTTAAACTGGCAGATGCAGAGGGAAACGAGCTATCCGCCTCCGAAGGCATACGGGTACCCGCCGGTGACTTTTCAGCAAAAATAATGGTGAAAGTAGGACAACTGAATTCCAAGGATTTCCCCGACAGTAAGAAATACGCCATTCCCCTGAGCATCACGGGTGCTTCCAACTATTCGCTGATTCCCTCACAACGCAGCGCGATCTTGCTCCTGAATCGTTCCATCCTTTCGTCGGTAGCCAAAGTCAGCGGTGGAGAAGGCATCCGGATAAAACCTGTCGGAATGCACACAAAGGCCGAATGGACCATTCAAATGAGCGCCATCTATTCCAGCCTGACCCGAAGCAACCTGACCACAGCCTATCTAAGCAACGGAACAGGAGGAGCATTCTATACCCGCATTTCATCTACTGCCGGCATACAAGTGAAAAACGGACGCGACGGGGACGACACATGGACTCAAACACCCCTGCAAGCGGGTAAATGGCTGCATATCACCTATGTGCACAAGGATAAGAAAACGACAGTCTATGTCAACGGAAAAGTCCAGAAGGTATTTGAGAACAGTGCCATCACCTTTGGCGAGAACAGCATGATCGTAGTCGGAAACTCCGGTTACCGTAACGACTATCTCCGCGAGATACGTTTATGGGACAAGGCGCTGACAGAGTCGGAAATCAACGATTACTTATACCTCCCGATGGACCCTGCAACCCCGCATCTCATTTCGTATCTGCCACTGAGCAAAGAGATGGAGACCAAAGACCTGAAAGCTCCCGCCGGTACGGAGAATGTAACCACGAAAGCCCGCATTGAATATGTGGAAAACGTTAAATTCCCGGCAGATGAATTAGTAATTGTAAATCAAGAATAACAGGAATTCAAAATGAAAAGAAGAATAAAATCCGCCCAAAGCATTTTATGGGTTCTATTACTCATTTTGTCAGCATCGTGCAGTAAAGACGAAATACAGATCGTAGATCAGGATACAAGTTGGCAAATGGACAATAAGTATATCGAAGAAGATATCCGTGAGCAACTCGGCATCGATCCGTTCACAGATCTGGTGTACCTGGGATATTACGGCAATCCTTATATACAGTTGGAGGCAATCAACGACCTGGTAAATACCACACTGGTGGGAAAGAACGAACTTTCGTTCAAAGTAAAAGTGACGAAGCCTTACAAAGAAGATATCAAAGTCAATCTTATGAAAGAAGACAAACTGGTAACCGATTTTCCAGAGATGGCGGAGGGAATACCTCTTTTTCCGAGCGAAAACTGCACCTTTGAAGGCGGTGTGCTGAAAGCCGGCGAACTGGAAACAACGGTCAAACTAACGATTAAGGATGTTGAGAAGTTAAACAACCTATCGGGTTATGTGATGGCCATAAAGCTGACGATGGAAGGATCGCATGAGCATTTGGCCATCGCCCGAACCCGCTCGGCATACTTTGTGAAACTAAATCTTTCTATACGCCTGGACAATATCGATTCAAGCAATAAAAAGATCGAAGGAAAAGGATTCAACAAAGAAATCAGTTTTAAATCGGACATACGCCCGGATAAATTAGGTTCGTTAAACGATGGCAACTTCACAGCCAACAACTGGTATACCTCCAACGCGAACAATTATCTGACGATAATTCTACCGGAAAAACAATCGCTCAAAGGGTTCAGGCTGGACACCAACACCTCTCCAAGCGGCTCGTATATGCTCAAATCCTGTAGAGTGATGGTTGAAACACCGGATGGGAATTGGGTGAACCATGGAGTATTCGACCGCAAGAGTATGGATGGAATTGCTTATATAAGCTTTAAAAAACCGGTGGAATGTACTAAAGTGCGTTTCGAGAATATGATGGCCTTCAATGGTAGATTTTCCGTTGATGTAAATGAAGTCACAGCTTTCCGGTAAAGCAAGATTTCATTACTTTTTATTCACGCCGTGAAGGGGCGGGACTGTTATTTCATAAGTCCCGCCCCTTCCTTAAAACCATGTGACAACACATTAATATACAAACAGGTGAAGCAGTACCCTTCTCCATGTTATGCCTCTGAACGCATTTCATATTCCTTACTATCTTTAGTGAAAATGGTCTGCCATTGATCCGGCCTGATCGTCCGGCTGAGATAGTTCTCCTTCGGGAACAGCCTCAGCTACTTCACGTTCGATAATCTCCTCGATCCGTTTTCTGTTTTTGCGCAACAGATCATAAATCTCATTTTCATCAAAGCTGTCCTCAAATATAATGGGATATTTTTCCACATCTTCGCTGTCACCAGCACAAACAAGAATACGCAGTTCGCTACAATGACCGTAAGATATTATGGCACTGTATTCTTTTAAAAGTTCAGCCAGTTTGGTGAGGAAATCAAGTTCTTTAGTTGTCAGTAGTCCGATCATAGTGTGTAATAGTATTGTTGTTATTTCAATAGCTGTAAAATAAGCGTAAAACAGTTGATTCTGCAAGCATATACGTATTCCTTATATTCTATTTTTAAGCAAAGTAATATTCATTTTATTCATCTTATTCCATTTTTTCGTATATTTGCTTCGAATGGAACATTTTAACGGAAATCGTTGTTCAAAAAGCAAAAAGAACATGGAAACAGAAGAAGAAATACAGAATGTAAATGTCCATCACGGACATAACATAAGGCGCACCCGGATCGAGAAAAACATCAAGCAGGACGCATTGGCAGCACTCGTAAACATGACACAACCGAATGTATCCAAATACGAGAAGATGCGGGTGATTGAGGATGAAATGCTAAATAGATTCGCAAGGGCACTGAATGTGCCGGTAGAATATCTGAAAACGCTGGAAGAGGATGCACCTTCTGTGGTATTTGAGAATATCACAAATAATGTGCATGACAATAAAGACAGTTCAATGGGATCTACAGGATATAACAACGATAGTATAACTAACACTTTTAATCCGATTGATAAAATCACCGAACTCTACGAGCGTCTTCTCAAAGAGAAAGATGTAAAATATGCCGCGCTTGAAAAACGGATTCAAAGTCTGGAACAGCAAAATAACAGCGGAAAGTAATTCCGCAAGCATATCTCTCTATATAAATGGGTGTAGCCATCCGATGCTTAGGGTGTAGCCATCCGATGCTTAGGGTGTAGCCATACCGGGGTTAGGGTGTAGCTATCGGTCCCGGATGGCTACACCCTACTTATTATGTGCAAGTTCCATCGGGACGGCATCCCTCACCCGTTTCTCCGGACAAATCTTCGATCCGGGTATATTCCACATGACATTGCATACATGTATCTGTTTCCGCTAACACATCATTAAATACATAAAAAAAACAATGGAATATGCTTGGTGTATCCAATCAGAAACTTCTGCCGGCATGTGGTCTGGAAAGAAAAAAAGAGTTTTAATCAGTTTATAACTATATCTGGCGGGCAGCTCTGTCCCTTCCCCATCCAAATCCAGAAAAGAGCGAATTATTCCTCTTTTTCACCAATAAGAGAAGGGTTTTGGTCGCTATTTGCAAACTCTCAATCAAATTTCACTCAATTCTATTATTCCACTAATAAAATACCAATTAATAGGTATTTTTCTGACAAGAAAAAACTTGTAAATTTGCATAAACTGAACTAATTTTAATTATGAAAAAATTTTATTCCCTTTGTTTGTCGCTCGTACTTGTTGTCTCATCCCCCAAAGAAGGACAATAGAATCGTTGAATGCCGTGTATTAACAAGTGAGCATATCTAAGCCCTTCGTAACGAAAACATTTTTTTTAAATCCCATTTATAGTATAACGGAGAATATTTATATCCGTCATTAAGAATATATTTAATTTAAACCGATAAGAATAATGAAAAAATTAAGAATTACGTGGTTGTGCCTGATATTGGCTGGAATACTACTAGGTGTATCATCATGTTCTAACGATGCAGAGGAGTTACAAGGTAAGCTCGTTATAACATTCGCCAAACCGACAAAGGGACTCAAAGTTGCTATTTGTTCGATGGAGAATACTAAGTACCCCATTTTAGTAGAATCCCCGAATGTTAATGGAGTATTGAAAGTATCATTGAATATAGGGAATTATTATATAAAACCCTCTGATGATTCTTCTGATATGTATTCGGACATCGGAATACAGGTTAGACCGGATAAAACAACAACAGTGACATATGACGAATCTCGTCAGGTCATTGGAAGAGAATGATTATAATATTTAAACCCAGAATGGTTTTGACAGATTCAGCTTGAACCTGTCAAAACCATCTTTTAATAAGGAAAGAAGATACCCCAGACCTTTAATATGAAGTGGTAATATGTTTCTGCGCTTTATTAAAAACATGAAATTTCTAACCAGCAATAAAAGTATAACTTCCTCTAATCTGCAAGGACGACTACAATACCGGAACATGGTTATCTGGATATATTAGACTTACTGACATAGGGTTGTCATAGAAAGTGTTTGAGAGCAAATGTCAAAGTGCCAAAATGTCAAAATGATAATCCAATGGCTCTATATCCCGTTCTTTCGGGCACGTCTCTGATGAAGTTCGGAAAAACGGCTCACAGACGATTCCCCGATTATCATTTCAACAGGTCATTCAGCTGCTTCCTTATCAAATAGAAACAATAAAGGAGTATTATCCGCCGTAATCTCCTTGTTAGAGTAGAATACCATTCTTTTACACACTTCGGACAGGATACTTTCCTGCGAGCAACGGGAAGAAAATCCGTGCTCTTATCGCCCGATTTGCATAACAATATATGTAATCTGCCAAAACATTAGGAGATATTTAAAAAAGAAGTAAGCAAATTAGGAAAATGTAACCGTCTTTCAAGGCAAATGCTTACTTGTTTTGAGGCAAATGCTTACTTGTTTTCCGGAAAAGCAAGGCTCTACCGACTCAAAAGAGCGGTTCTTCGCCAAAGAAACCAGCCATTTCTCACTTCTACCGTCCTAGTTGATCCGGAGAAAGAAAAGTACGAGTCTGTAAAAAGAAGAATTTTATTGCTTTTTATCTGTATTACAGCAGAAACGATATAATTTTGATATTCCCCTTCTACATCATCAGATTTATATCTTTTCAGTAATAGTGTATACGTCTCTTACTTAAAAATAATTTCTCTAACCAGATTCAAACGAATACCGTTTTTCTGATAAAATGATGTCATTTTGTCCTTATAGCTGACCCTAAAGTTAGGATGCCTTTTATTACATACAAATGCACGCTTATATTTATATCTCGACAAATCGTGGTTAGCCTTGAAATGATCAATGGTAGTTTGTAATTGTTCGTCCACCGCATGAAAGATCCAATCGGCTGCTTGTACTTTCAGTTCAACGAAAACAATATTGTCATCATTGGTTAACATGGCATCACAACGAAAGTCCATTGTTCCGTCACTTCGATTCATCTCTACGCAATTATCGACTGCTGTAAAGTTGATAGATTGATTCGTTTGGTTCTTTACCACAGCAACCCATTTATCCGGTTGATTCCTATCTACATAAGCAGGGGTCTTTTTTTCTTCGTCTTCATCATCGCAAATGCCAAATTCCTTATCAACGATGTTCTCTGTCTGACACTTTGCTATAAAAAAATCAATGGACATAGTCACTTAGTTTTTATAATCAAACTCTTGTTCTATTTCAAGTAACTGATCGAACAATTCATTAGTCACTCCCAATTGGATATTCAAAAAGTTCTCGTCAGAAGGCAAGCCCTCGTAAGTACTTAACCTAAATACTCCTCCGTCTTTCAGTTCGTAAATCCGGAGTCGCGCCGGATCTATCGCACTGTCCGCAGGAACTACCTCTTTTACTCTCTCTTGCAAAGTTTCATTTGCAGATACTTTTTGAGTCAGCAAAAAAGCTTTTGCGGCTAAAGTGAGATAATTGATGACATAAGGACTATGCGTAGTAAGCACAAGGCGGTTCAACTCTATCTTATTGGCATAACTTAATAAATCGAAAAGTACACTTCGCTGTGACTCCGGATAGAGATTCAGTTCCATCTCTTCAACAATGTTCACAAAGCAGGAATATTTGAACCGGGACGAGATATTGCGCAACATAGCGAACTTTACCCCATCCGTAAGTGATTTATCATTCATAACTTTATTCACTTCCTTTTCAATCTGCTTCTTCTCTTTAATGCTCAAGTCCTCTTTATTGGCATTGTCCAGCACTAGGTCGGATAAGAATCTGGTAATTAAAGAAAGAGGTAAAACAGACTGATAACCACTGGAAGCTGCCGACAAACGAATCTTGTAATCGCTGCCTTTAATCCACGATATCTTATTGAGTGCGTCATATTCAAAATCAGTGTCATTGAATGGAAGCCGATATCCGGTTTTGAATGCCTCCTTAGCCTTATCAAACTCTTCAAGCAGGGTTTCTAAAGATTCCGGCAGACTTTTCAATCCATCCGTATCATCGGCTGTACTCAAAAAATTTCGTTCAGCTGGAACATACATTACCTTCGCTACCTTATAAGACTCCGGAAGTCCTTTGGCTTCGACATGAAACTTTTCATTTTCATAGAAGAAGTTATAATGTAATCCATAAAAATGGATAACCGTTTCTCTCTTAAAGTATGATTCCAAACGGTGATAGGCACAATATATTTTCTGGAATCGTGAATATTGGGTAATGTATTTTTCACTGGTGATACGGCGTGCCAGCCCCTTCTCCAACCACGTAAACATGGAGTATAATTTGGCAATGGTACTTTTTCCCGATCCCTGTTTTCCTATCAAAACCGTATATTTGTCGAACACGACATCCGCCTCGGATATAGGTCCAAACTGATATACAGTAAGATTAACTGTTTCATTCATAAATAAACCCCTATTGATATTTACATTCAAATATACTACAAAAATACATTATTAACCCGTTTTCTCACAAAAGTTAATAAAATAAGATCGGGCAGCCGCACAATCGTCATTTGATCGAAGACCGGCAACGAAGGTAAATATGAATCAATCGCAGATATAATACACTCCAGAAAGTTCCTACCCTATAATAAAACTTTGCGTGCAAACTATTAACTGTTTATCGCTAAACCATTAACCGTTTGCACGCAAAGAGTCATTTTTGGGTAGTGGTCTTAATGCCCCTATTCTTTTTTTGATGTTCCTTTACTTTGTCCTCAGACATCAGATGCCTGTTCTTTTCATATTCTTCATGGATCTGCACTTCCCGGCTCTCCATGTCCTTCTTCAATTGCCTGTCTCTATTCATACTTTCTACGTTTTAAAGATTGGCAATATGACAAATCCGGAAGAAGAAAGTTTGGAGGTTTAAGGAAGTTTAGGAGTAGCCGGACTGCTTTTCATCGACCTTCCTTACTGAACCAGGCCGATCCGGACTTTATAATTTCCGGAAGTAAGTTCCGCTCCCGATTCCTGAAGGATGGAACGCGCTTCGGAAGTCATTGTTTCTCCATCGGCATTGGTGGCGGTAAGTGTATAACTTAAATGGGTTCCACCGGTCGGGACATTAAAATATAAAAGGTCTGTCACATTACCTGTCAGGCTTGCCTGACGTCCTGCAGGACTACTTACGGTAATGGAGAAGTCTGTAAAGTTTGCCATAAATTCATCCGAATACTCAACGCCAACCCCGATATTAATTTGGGGCGCTTTCACCGAAATCAGAGTAACATCCTCCGATACAATAGCGAAAGGATAGTCGACGCTGTAGATGGGTGTACCCGATTCATTGTCCGGCGCCTCGGTCTGATCGGGAGTAAAGGCCTTCAGGGTATATTCACCAACCGGAAGAACGATCCTTTTGGAAAGTTCCGCTGCTCCAGGATCATAACTACGTACACACTCAGAACCTTGCCAGATCTCAAGCTTAAGTCCGGCATCGACGGCACGAGTAATGGGCAGCGTTTCGGTATCACAACTGAGGATGATATTTTCTACACGGAGATAACCGACGGAATGATCGGGAGCAGCTTGCTCGCTACAGGAAGCCGTAGCAAGCAAGAGGAGAAAGAGGTATATATAGGTTTTCATATTTATTTGTCGTAATGTAAAGTGAATGAATCGAGCCAGAACTGTGAACCTATGATATAAGCATCACCATATGGAACTTTTGCATCCCTAAACTTATCTTCCAAGTGATCACGATCTTCTTTAGTACCGGCCTTAAATATAATCTTCACATGAGAGATCGGTAAGTTTCTATGTTCATTATTATACTCAAAATTCAAGGTTTGAGTTTGATAGGATGAATATGCAGTACCGGATTTCAAATAAGCTTTGCCAATTATGGTTTCTACTTCTCCTGTAATATTTTCCAAATAGGCTTCAATCAAATACTCATCATCTTTATATGGAGCAGCTTTGTACACAAAACTCATAGACGTTGGACGAATATAAGCCGCTTTACCATTAACTACATCTCCAGCAGCCTCATAATCTCCTACGCAAACGATACCCGCACTGATATGATTAATAACACTATTTCCAAGCCAATAATCTTTATTACCGAAAGAACAAGTGTTTCCTGCTCCCCACCCTAATGTCATCATATGAGCAACATTACGTTCACCATCAACTACCGGAAGCGTACTTGATTTAGATACATAGAATGCGTTAGCTCCATCAGTATGACAGGTCAAAGGATTTCGCGTACCAATCCAATCGCCTTTAAATGTGTATAATGGATTCTCACTCTTGGGATATGTAACATCATATCCAGCATTAAAATCAGAATTGGGTATGGATAGCGCCTCATACGTTTTCACCTCCACTTTCTCTCCCGGCACTTCTCCCCTATACTTCGCTCTCACATAATAAGAGGTTCCCGGACTCAGCCCTGCCTTTCGCAAATCTCCGGGCATCGCCTCCCAACTATTACCATCGGCACTAAATTCGTAAGCAATATCGGTAAACTTATCTAAATTGCCGGTTTTCACGCTATCGGCAGTGAGTGTGTTCAAAGTAAACTCTTTCGTCCAAACATTGCCCGGATAATAACCCACTTTAAAGACAGGTTTCACAGTCCGGATGGTATACATACCGGCATCACTCCAACGGTCATTTGCTTTTACCCGAACGGCTATTATATTATCCGTATCCTGTCCTCCATCGTGAGTCAGCATGCCGGAAGTGACTCCGGCAAAGTCGATAACTCCCTCAGTACTTCCTGCAGTCAGATCGGGCAAGACAATATTCACAGCAGCCAAAGCCCGCCGATCTTCTTCGGAAAGTTCCGACAGCAGATACGTCTTATTCAGATGTTCCAAATGCTTATCCGCAAAGTTAAAGGCAAACTCCACATCCTGAACCGGACGCAAAGCTGTATACGCAATGCCGGCTCTCGACAAAGCATCTGCCGTCTCGGTATAAGTCAACACATGATTTTCATCGAAATCCTCACTAAATACCTTAGCTTTCGGCAACCAGCTGTCGGGTACGGTTTCGTTGATAGTAATAGGTTCCTGTTGAGTTTCCGTAGTGACCTCAAGACTTACATTGGAAGCCTTCATGGAGAGCTTATAATTATACTTAACACCCGCTTTCACTGTCTCGATCGGATTCAAAGCATAACTTCCCTCCTGCCCTGTCTCTACAGAAGTACCGATCAATGCCATTGTCACCCGGCCTCCGGCTTTAAAGTAGGGATGTGTGGCGTCTCCCGGTTTCCAAGTAACCGACTCCCCCCCTGCGCTGACTTCCACATAATAATCTTTCAGACGTTTATCAAAGGCCTCTTGATTCACAATCTCAAAAGTAGCCAGCGCATTGGCTACCTTACAGCCGACAGTAACCGTCGTTGCTTTACCCTTCTCGATGGCAATGTCTTGAACTTCTCCATAATAATAGGGTGCATCCAATGCCAGTGACGGATTCTCTCCAAGATAAGCCTTCAGTTGATAACTGCCTACCTTGAATACCCTTTGATCTCCGAAATCTCTCAATGCACCTTTGTATTCGGGCACGATTGTCCCTTCTCTGTCACGCAGCAACTCAATCGTGAACTGTTGCCGCAATTCATCTGACAAAGCCTCCGGCAAAGTCCGGGTAACCGCCGCTTCATCCGTCAATACGATATTCAAACTGCCGTTAGGCATCGTTTCTATTTCTTCCTGACACGACAGGAAAAAGAACAAACAACACACTAAAGATAAAACAGATTTATGCATAGCTCTCTTTCTTATTCATACAATAATTCAAATTCATCGACCCACAGTTCACTGCCTACACCTACCGAACCGGTCACCTTCATCCCGGTAAAGTCACCGCCATAATGGCTCGAAGTGGCAACAATCGTTATCTTGGCAGGCTTCGCCGTTTTATTGGTATAAGTCACATCGAACCGGAACTGGGTATATTGGGTCACCGTCTCTTTTCCGATAAACTCTCCGTAACCGATCTCGTTATCTTTATCGTCCCACAGACGGAGATAGATATGGCATTCATCATTTTTCAGATTATCCGGATTACCGACATAATCCACCGGTTTAGAAGTATATTTATACCACCCCTTCAATCCGGTGGGACGTGCCCCCGTAAACGAACGTCCAAACTTGGGGCTATCCTTGGGACTTTGGGCATTCGTTTTATAATCACCGATAAACAGATTGCCGGCAGCCACCCCTACCAGCGGCACACTACCTAAAGTGACCATATAAGCCGCCTTTCCGTTCACAACGCTCTTTTCTTCCGGGCGGGTACTCGAATCACGGCTGCCCGCCAGTGAAGAGGTCACTCCATCATTTCCGGTTGCCCAGAAAGAATTTGAGCCATCGGCATTAGGATACCAACTCTTCTTAAAGGTTCCTGTGGGATTCTGCGACCAGGTATCGAAGTTTAAGTTAGGTATTTCTTGTATCTTTTCGGTAGTAAATCCGGATTCCGTACTAGGAACTTCCTCGACCACTACCCGCCAAACGTAATCGGTACCATCTTGCAATCCGGTCAGCGTCGTACTGAAAGTTGTACCACTTTCCAGTTTCACATCTGTTTCGGGTACAACGGTCCAGGTATCTTCCGACTTCTTCCTGTATTCCACACGGGGAGTGGTTCCTTGCTTCATACCCCCGTTCAATGTGGCTCTTGTAGCCCACACATCGGCACTTCCCGTGGTACCTGTCGATGTGGTACGTACCACATCGACCGTCCATAGCTCTTCTTTATCGAAACGGTTGACAACAAACTCCTGCGGTCTCCTGAAATTGGTTACAGTGGATGGATCGGGAGTGATGGTAGCCTTACTGCCTCCCAGAATCATCTTTGTTATCTTGACAGCAGACAAATCCTGTTTCTGCGAGACATACACCAATACCGTGTGATTCTTATCATCGATGATGGCAGGTAAGGCCTGGTTCTCGACTTCGACTACTCTCTCGATTGTCTGCTTAACGGTTATCATCCACTGATAATCCTGATAAGTACGCAACAGAACAGGAACGGTCTTACTGAAATCGACCCGTGTATCTGCTCCTGCCGGCAAGTCGGCTAAAGCAGAAAAGCCGGCCGAAGGAAATTTATTGGGGCTGACGCAGTATTGTTCGTCTACGCTGTAAGTGGCCTCTTCGTTCACAACGAACCTGGTAATACGCAATTCTTCTATATCGACTTCATCACCCACTTCCACTACGATGGTGCGGCTGTTCTTGTTTATCTCGGCATCACCGGTCTGCCCTTCTACTTCGAAAGCTGTAATTTCGCCTTTGATGTAAGGGTAAGGAATGTCATTCTGTATGCAAGCACCCAGAGCAAAGACCGACAGAAACAGGAATAGATAAATTTGTAAACTCTTCATTTCTCAAAACACTGCTTAAGTTAGAAATACATCGTCATTCCAAGATTAATCGAGAATAAGTCTATCTTAAAATTACCACTTGCACTATGACGGGACGCCTTGTTTACCTGATTGTGTATCTGATCGACCCATTTATAACTGAATCCCATCACTCCTACCGAAACTTCTACCGAAGCAAAATCGGATACGAATGCTGCCAATCCGGGAGCCGCACCGATCTCAAACGTGTGAGAACGCTGATAGTATCCCGTCAAGTCGTTACCCGTACCATTGGAATGTTTCCCCTGCCCGTAAGCATAAGTCAGACGCACTTCATTGAAGAAACCGAACACTTTACTGCTGCCCAGCCCCATATAGGTACGCAGAAATCCGGATGCGGAGTAGTTATGCTCCAGATACATATCGTCTTTGATGTGGAACGAAAGATCATCGCCCAGATTAATGTCTACGTTTCCTATATTGAAGTAGGTACGGGAGTAGGTGAACCTGCCTCCCGCTGCCATATTATCAGCAAAAAAGTATCCTCCGAAAGGGCTCAAACGGAATGTATAACCTTTGGCATCGATGTTTGCCAATACCAAAAACTGATATTGATCAGCACTCTGCTCCGAATACGAAACTGTAGAACCCATAAACCATTGCCCTTTCGGGACAAACACACTCTTCACGATTCCACGGTCAAACTTCTTCTTTGCCTGGACCAGTACCGGACAAAGAAGAAGTAGAAATATGATTATTTTTTTCATTCGCTATGGATTAGTTGGCGGTAACAGGTGTACCGTACACCAATTCAAAATCATCAATCAACATGACACTGCTTTCACTGCCGGTAAAGAAGTCACCATATTTACTTGCAGAAGCAACGACGATAATATATTTGGGTTTACGGGTCAAATCACGGTATTTCAAATCAATCGTAAACTGCTTCCAGACTACATTTCCGCTTTCATCGAAAGAGCCTTTAGACTCTTCATCGGTAATGGAACCGTAAGCTATAACATCTTTATTGGCTTCAGAAAGATCAACCGTATAACGCGTAGGACTGCCTTCTTTGTTATTGTTGACTTCATAAGCTGTCTTCACTCCATTATCATCAACCAAACCTTCATTGTCAGTCAAGGCAATATAGATAGCACATTTATCACCACCCGAGTTTTTCAATTCCTCCACATTATGATCTCCACGATCTATACTGGTTCCACGAGTGTATTTGTACCATCCCTTCAGCTGCGTAGGACGTGACGTAAACTCACGGCCGAAACGTATACGTGCTCCCATCGGGCTTGTATACGTTTCCATATAACGCCCGATATAGATGTTACCGGCAGCAAATTTTCCGATACCAAACATTCCCACAAATTGCGAAGACAATTTGGCCGATTTACCACCTACGGTATGTACATCGTTACTTTCTCCGATACTTGGATTTTTACTCATGGTAGCTGCTCCCACATTACCGGTATCCCAATACGAATTCTTTGCAGAAGCCTCAGCCGCAGTTCCCGGGAACCAAGTTTTTCCATTCTGATTCCATTCATCAAAACTTCCATTTTCCAGTTGTTTCTGGAGTTCGGTGGTCGCAGTAGTTATTTTTCCGTTTACTCCATTTATTGCAAAACAGAAATCATACTCCGTACCGGGAATCAGACCGGTTATAGTTGCAACAAGCTTTCCATCGGCCTGTTCAACATTGGACACCGTATTCCAATCTTCCGTTCCGGAAATGCGATACTTACACTCTTTGGTAACGACGCCGTCAGGAAGAGGAAGAGTTACGTCTGCAAAATCAGACCAGACATTTACACTCGGATTACTTTCTTTAGGAATGGCTATATTCACATTATACTCTTTGGTAGAAGGATCTAAGGTGACTGATACCCCACCAATAGCACCATTGGCCTTCATAGTATAGTTAATACGATAGTGCTGACGTTCTTTTACATCTGTAATCGGTTCGGATTCAAAAACAAAAGAACGCCCATCCGTATTTGTCAATGCCAACGAAATATTCAACTTATCCACCGCAAAATACCCGGAGCGTGTCTCGTCCTTACCAAAAACCAGCTTACCGGAAGAATTACCCACAGAACAGTTCAGTTTCGAAAAATACTTCTTCACATCAGCACTGTAATTGACTGTCACTTTCACATTGGCCAAACGGCACTCTATGTTAACACTCTGATTTACTTTCGGAACAACCGTTACTTCACTTTGCCCCCAGTAATAAGGCTCGTCAAATCCGGCTGTCCCTACATCAACCCCTTTTGAGAAAGCATTAATGGTATAGGAACCTAATGGCAATTCAAGAGGAGTAGATGTCCAGTTATGCCAATCATCAGTCTCCTTTACAACGGTCCCGGCTCTGTCAACTACCTGCAAGGCAATCGGCAACTCTTCTGCTCTTGTTGCCGGAACTAAAATCGTACTTGTATTCTTCTCCACGGAAAACTGGAGAAATCCAGTCTTACCATTGGAAGTCTCCTCTTGTTGGCATGATGCCATCACAAGAGTAAAGACAGAGACGAACAAATATATATATCTTTTCATTGAAAATTCAAATTAGTTTTTCACCACTTTTACTGTCAATTTCTTGGCTAACTCCTTACCATTATTATCAATCAGTTTAATAGTAAAATAGTGTTGCTGAAGCCCAAACGGCGATAACATAGGCATAAAACCGGATACATCAAAGATAAACTCTTTTTTATCTTTAATCGGATCATTCGGGTCAATCAGGCCTATACCGGATCCGTCTTCTAAACTACCTCCAAGTTTATCCTCCAAATCACCGGGATTAGCTAAGTCGAACGTTTCGCCCAACCCCATTTGAGAAATTAAACCTATAAACTCGTTGGAATCTGAAGTTATCGTCACAAGTAAATTCTGAATTCCAGCCGGAGCTTTCATTGTAACCTGAACTGTTGGAGGATTATTGGTATCCACTTCTACCACTTCATCCGCCCCGATAATCTCCGGTCCGTCTACTGTCGGCTGATCGGGATCTGTTGGTTGATCCGGTTCTTCCGGTTTCGATTCTTCAATCAGTTCAGTCGGTACTTTCACTGTAATGCCAGTTTCATCCATGGTCAAGTCAATATCCAACTGTATCCCCAACTTCGGATCAGAAGGAGTTACGTCGGGATTGTTCGGATCTTCACCTTCTTCTACCGGTTTCACCGTGACATTAAAAGAATCACCGCCTTGCAGACCTTCTGCATCGGGCTTCGTCACTGTATAAACAGTCTCAATGTCTCTACCACTGTCCTTCTCCGTTACTTTCGCTACAATTTTGATCGAAGTAGAGCCGTCAGGAATGCTGAGATAAATCGAACTTAAATCTTCCTTCTTTACATAAATGACTCCGCCGATTCCGTTTGAAACAGTGAACACGTAATCATCGGCAAACATATTGAGAAACTCTTCTGATATATTCAAACTAACCTTCACAGTTGCCGATTTACAAAGAACTTCTGCCTTAGACTCCATTCCTTGCTTCACTTCGATAGAAGAACTTCCTTCAAAATAGGGAGTACGCGAAGCATCTTGCAAAACACCGCTTTTAGCCACAATCTTATAGTTTCCTACCGGAACGACCAACGGCAAAGCTTCTTTCAACTTTGCATAGCTGGCAAATGAACGGACCACGGCTTCAGTGGCATTATCAACAATCTCCACCTTATAGGTATTCACATCCAGTTCATCAGTAAGTGATGTACTTTCAGCCTTTGTAGTAGGCGTAGCCTGAGTCTTGTTCACCAGATCCAATGTCAGAAGCCCCTCGTCATTCTTCAAATTATATTTGCCTTCCAATTCATTCTTCATCTCGCAGGAACTCAAACAAAGTGCTATCAATGCCAGCACCGCATATATGTTTTTTATCGCATTCATATATACCAATCTTTTTATATTTACTTACTTGCATTACCCGGCCAATACTCTTCCGGAATCTCGATATTCACATCCTTATCTTCTGTACCGGTATCCACTGTTACGTCCAACGACGCCGTACCCGTGGAAATAGTAATAACTTCCGGATCGACTGTAATAGTAAGGTGTGTTTTGGGAGCCACTTTTTTCTCGGCAACCAAAGCTTCCATCACCACCTCATTGCCTTCTTTATCTCTGAAGCCTCCTACCGTAATCGATACCTTCTCGCCGTCGGCATTTGCTTTCAGATAAGCATCCTTGCCGGAATCTTTTTTCATATTCACTTCAAAAGGAGCAGTCAGGTGTGAAGTAGAGAGCGATACGGTACAATCCGAATAATATTTCAGAAAATCTTCGGTATAGACAACCGATACTTTGACATTAGCCGGTTTGCAGTACAAAATAACATTCTTTTGTTCGCCTTCGCTGACCGTGAACTCCTGACTACCTTCCACATATAGCTTGTCGAAGCCTGCGTTCACATTCTCGCCATAGAAAGCTTTTACGGTATACCCCTTACCGGCAGTCAGATCAATGGACAAGGGCATGTCTTTGTACAAGCCATTGTATAAAGAGGCACCGTCGGCATCCTTGACCGTCACTTGATAATTATCGGCTTTTTTATATTCCGCTTCGTTGACGGAACGGGTTTTCGTGGAAAAAGAAGGATTGGCAGAGAGCCCGAGGCTCAATGTTCCTACACCGTATGAAACAGCATCACTGCCGGAATCACACGAGGCAACACATGAAATTAGCATCGCCATACTAACCATAAAAGAGAGTCTTTTCATAATGATAACTACTAATTATTACTCATAAGTTGTAAAAACCGAGCGCAAAGTTATAGTTTTCCTTTATTATAATAAATGCACAACATGCGATTCCTTACAAAATCTGAAAAAAGAGCCACAAAAAGTTGTTTAATCATAAAAACAGACCACAAAAAGGAAATAAAACAAGAAAGTCCTGCATTTCTTATGAAAAACAGGACTTTTTTTATACAACGTTATTCAATTATTTATCGGGCATAAGGACTACTCCAAGTTTCTTCTTGCCATCCATTTTCACAACAATCGGCGTTTCAAAGCGTACATGACGGAGATATTCGGTTTCAAATACGGCGGGTTGAGCATTCAGGAACTCCTGATTGTATACTCCATCATTCATAAACGCGTTAATCGTGAAATATCCCACACCAAAAGAAGTCAGGTTCTGGAAGAAATGCGTTCCCTGACTGGGATCTACCCGATAGTTAGTAAGTCCGGCCTCCACAATGACACGCGCGGCAGAAATATGTGGCCACTTCACCGGAATACCCAACCAAGTATCACTGCTTCCCCATCGTCCGGGGCCGACAAGCACATAGTTCTTGCCTTCATTCAGAAATTGCTGGTTGATTTTCTCTATTTCCCAAGCTATATTCTGATTGTTCGATGCACTGTAATGATCGGTTTTGACATACACAATATCGTGTATCTCGTTCATAATGCCATGCCCCAAAGAGTTGTTGGAACGAAGCAACACGTCTTCGTCAGGAATAGTCGTAAGATCCTCGTCCAACATATCTTTACTGTCCACAATAGGACGCACCTGAAGCAGATAGAATGTACCGGTCTTATCACGGTCGTGATTGAGCGTCACGGCAAATTCGATCTCTACCGGACGGCGCATCTCCTGCTGACCATAACGAAGCACCCAGCGCAGGATGCGTGCCAACGGAAATACATCGTGCTGCAGGATGTTGGCAAACGTGATCACTTTGCGCCCTCCGGGATACAAACCGTCCCGAATCACCTGATCGTAAGGATCGTAAGTAGAGGCAATATAACGCAACGAACCGTCTTTTTCGGCTTCCTTCACATGTAACTTCAAAAGATTGAAGCCATCGTCAATCGAGAAGTTATCACCGGCATTCTTCAGGTCGAGGGCATAAAAACGGGTCTGCGTCTCTTTCAAGGCAATATCCAATTCACTGGTCTGTAGCACTTTCGAAGGATGGGCAGGCGAGAAACGCAAAGTCATGCCTCCATCTACGATATACTTGCCCAAACCGAGAGCCAGATTTACCGTACCTTCTTCAGCCTTTTCGTCACCAATGGGATAATAATTGAGAGAGCGGGCTACACCGGACATGGAAGGATAATAACGGTCACCATACTGATTGCCGACTACCTGTTGCAGGATAACGGCCATCTTTTCCTGATCGATCACATTCGAAGTGGCTTGCATATATGCCTTACTGTCACGAAAATAGACTGATGCATATACTCCCTTAATAGCATCGGACAACATGCGAAGCATCTCATATTTATCGTCCAGATAAGGAATCATATAAGTGTTATAGATGCCTGCAAAAGGCTGATAATGGGAATCTTCAAGCAGAGAAGAAGAACGGATGGCAATAGGGGACTTCACTACATCGAAGAAAGTAAAAAAGTCCTCAACCAAGCGGTCGGGTAACTTTGCTTTCAGGAAATATCTCAGAATCGTATCGTCATCAGCATCGGAAAGGGCAACCTGATACAGATTATTCGTATCCATAAACTCGTCGAATACATCGGTACAGAGCACTACTGTTTTCGGGATAGCTACACGGGCATTCTCAAATTCTTCAAATTCCGGATGGCGCTTCACCATATTGTCAATAAACGCCAGTCCGCGCCCTTTTCCTCCCAACGAACCGTCTCCGATACGGGCAAAGTTTGAATAACGGTCGAAACGGTCGCGCTTGAATACGGCTACCACTCCCTGGTTTTTCATCTTTCGATATTTCACGATGGCCTCAAAGATGATTTTGCGGTGTGCATCGACATCCTGCAGACTATGCCAGGTGATGGGACGAAGAAATTCGGCTACCGGAAACATGGCGCGTGAATACAACCAACGTGAGACATGGTTACGGCTGATATGATAAAGGAAAGATTCGGCAGGAACGGCAAAAAGGATATTTTGCAACTCTTTCAGATTCCGTACGCGGGCTATCTCGACTCCCGTTTCGGGATTACGGAACACAAAGTCACCAAAACCGAAATTATCGGAAACAATCCGGCGAAGATCGACATCCATCTTCTTGGAATTCTTATCGATAAACGTGGCCCCGTATTTTGCCGCATAGGCCGCATTCTCCGTCTCGGACGACTGGATGATTAAAGGAACAAACGGATCTTTCTTTCTTACCTCGGCACACAACTTGATACCTGCCATACCGTCCTTCTCTCCCTTATCCACACGAGGAAAACGGACATCGGTAATAACTCCCAATATATTGTTAGTATACTTATTATATATATCCATCGCTTCCTCGTAAGTACGAGCCAATACAATTTTGGGACGACCACGCATACGGAGTGTACGTTGATGGGCATTCAAGGCCTCGGTAGAAAACTCCTGACTCTGCTTCAATACAAATTTATAAAGATTGGGAAGTACGGAAGAATAGAAGCGGATACTGTCTTCCACCAACAGAATCAACTGCACGCCCACCTCTTTTACGTCATGCTCCAGATTCATCTTGTCTTCGATCAGCTTAATGATAGACACCAGCAAATCGGTATTTCCCAACCAACAGAACACATAGTCGAATGCACTCAGATCTTCGTTTGCAATCCGTTTGGTAATACCATGACTGAACGGTGTCAGGATGACAATCGGTATCTGTTCGTACTTCTCCTTAATATGACGCCCGATATCAAAACTATCGTTATCTCCCGTACCCGGCATGCAAATCACCAGATCGAACGATACACTTTCAAGCTGCCTCAACGCCTCTTCTTCGGTGGAAACTTGTGAAAAACGGGGGGGATAACGGAGAGAAAGTGAGGTATATTCATTGAAAATCTTTTCATCGATACGCCCGTCATCCTCCAGCATAAAAGCATCATAAGGATTAGCTATCAGTAAGACGTTAAAAATTCGCCTTGTCATCAGGTTAGCAAACTGGGTATCTTTAAAGTAGAGCTGGTTTAATTTAAATTTGCTGAGCATGGGCTTCCCGTAGTTTTAAAATTCAACAGACAAAAGTCGCTGTTTTTATTGGGAAAAACAAGAAAAAACAATTCACTTTATTGCTGACTATCCATATATGCACAGATTGCTTTCTCGTTTTCGGCTTAAAATCTCTCCTACTCTCATACGTATCGACCACAAGGCCGGACATGGTTCCAACAAAGCCACAACAAAGTTAGTAAAGGAGCAAGCAGACATCTATGCATTTATCATGTATAACCTGGGGATGAAAATGAAATACTGACATAAATATCCGAATAGGTATTTTTGTCATTTTATCATTATTTAATCAAAATAATACGCCATTCCGAATGACATCAGAAAACTTTTCTTATATTTGCATATGAAACAAGTTACATTTTATCAGAATCAACCTTTTTAAAACATACTATTATGAACATCGAAAAAATCATGTCCTCTCTTGAGGCAAAACATCCCGGTGAATCTGAATATCTTCAGGCTGTAAAAGAAGTATTACTCTCTATCGAAGATATCTACAACCAACACCCAGAATTTGAAAAGGCCAAAATCATCGAAAGACTGGTAGAGCCCGACCGTATTTTCACATTCCGTGTAACATGGGTGGATGATAAAGGTGAAGTTCAGACCAATCTGGGATATCGTGTTCAGTTCAACAACGCTATCGGCCCATACAAAGGCGGTATCCGTTTCCACGCTTCTGTCAACCTCTCGATCCTGAAATTCCTGGGATTCGAACAGACTTTCAAAAATGCACTGACAACTTTACCTATGGGCGGTGGCAAAGGAGGTTCCGACTTCTCTCCACGAGGAAAAAGTGATGCGGAAATCATGCGTTTCTGTCAGGCATTCATGCTTGAATTGTGGCGTCATCTAGGGCCGGATATGGATGTGCCTGCCGGTGATATCGGTGTAGGAGGACGTGAAGTCGGCTATATGTTCGGTATGTACAAGAAACTGACCCGTGAGTTTACAGGAACTTTCACGGGTAAAGGACTTGAATTTGGCGGTTCACTGATTCGCCCGGAAGCCACCGGATTCGGCGGATTGTATTTCGTCAACCAAATGTTGCAGACCAAGGGTATCGACATAAAAGGTAAAACTGTGGCTATCTCCGGATTCGGAAACGTTGCCTGGGGAGCTGCTACCAAAGCTACCGAACTGGGAGCCAAAGTAGTTACCATCTCCGGACCGGACGGATATATCTATGATCCGAATGGAATCAGTGGAGAGAAGATCGATTATATGCTTGAGTTGCGTGCTTCGGGCAACGATATTGTGGCTCCGTATGCAGACGAATTTCCGGGTTCTACATTCGTAGCCGGTAAACGCCCATGGGAAGTAAAAGCAGACATAGCGCTTCCTTGCGCCACTCAAAACGAATTGAATGGCGAAGATGCCAAGAACCTGATCGACAACAACGTTCTTTGTGTCGGAGAGATCTCCAATATGGGTTGTACACCCGAAGCTATCGATCTCTTTATCGAACACAAAACAATGTACGCTCCCGGCAAAGCTGTCAATGCAGGCGGTGTGGCAACATCCGGACTCGAAATGTCACAAAATGCAATGCACTTGAGTTGGAGTGCAGCCGAGGTAGACGAGAAATTGCATTCTATCATGCACGGCATTCATGCACAATGTGTGAAGTATGGTACAGAGCCCGACGGATATATCAATTATGTAAAAGGTGCCAATATTGCAGGTTTCATGAAAGTAGCCCATGCAATGATGGGACAAGGAATCATCTGATTATTACTTGTCCACTAACATAAAAATATTGTTTAGTTGTATTTGTATTTATGATTGGCGTTATCCATCTCCTGAGACAGAAGGTGGGTAACGCTACTTTTTTATAAAAAGGTTTCATTTTCAACTAAAATCACCTAACTTTGCATCTCGAAACCAAATAATAATACGAAATGTTACAACCCGAATTAAAGATGCGCCGCGATAAAATTCGTGTGCTTATGGCTCAGCAAAATATTGAAGCCGCACTTATCACTTGTAATGTAAATTTGCTCTATACTTACGGCCGTATCGTCAGCGGATACCTCTACTTACCTCTCCACTCACCGGCTTTATTATTCATCAAACGCCCCAACAATATCACCGGCGAACATGTATTTCCCATCCGTAAACCGGAACAGATTCCAGACTTGATCAAAGAAAACAATCTGCCGATGCCACAAAAGTTGATGTTGGAAGGCGACGAACTTTCGTTTACAGAATACAATCGCCTTGCTGCTATTTTCCCTGAATCGGAAATTGTAAACGGTACTCCTCTGATCCGTGAAGCGCGCAGCGTTAAGACTCCTGTAGAGATAGAATTATTCCGTCGTTCGGGTGTAGCTCATGCCAAAGCCTACGACCAGATTCCTTCGGTATATCGCCCGGGGATGACTGATCTGGAATTCTCCATTGAAATAGAGAGGCTGATGCGTCTGCAAGGTAACTTAGGTATCTTCCGCGTATTCGGTCAAAGTATGGAGATTTTTATGGGTAGCGTACTGACGGGTGACAATGCAGCTTATCCTTCACCTTACGATTTCGCTTTGGGGGGCGAAGGGTTGGATCCGGCTTTGCCAGGCGGACTGAATAAGACTCCTTTAAAAGAAGGACAAAGTGTTATGGTAGATTTAGGCGGAAATTTCAATGGATATATGGGAGATATGAGTCGTGTATTCTCTGTCGGAAAGCTAAGTGACGAGGCTTATACAGCTCATCAGGTCTGTCTTGACATTCAGGAAGCCGTTTCATCGATGGCTCAACCCGGCGTTGTATGCGAAGACTTATATAATGCAGCGATCAACATAGTAACCAAAGCCGGTTTTGCCGACAAATTTATGGGTATCAGTCAACAAGCCAAATTCATTGGCCACGGTATCGGCCTGGAAATCAACGAGGCCCCTGTACTTGCTCCCCGTATGAAACAAGAATTGGAACCGGGAATGGTTTTCGCTCTCGAACCGAAAATCGTCATTCCGGGTGTAGGTCCCGTAGGTATCGAAAACTCTTGGGCAGTAACTCCCGAAGGTGTTGAGAAACTGACTATCTGCAACGAAGAGATTATTGAGTTGCAATAAGACAGCTCTTGAGAGTAAAGTCGAAACTCATATTCACCACAGGGTTACACCGATTTGCACAGATAAATATCATGAATTATCAATAGATTAAGTTCGTTCTGTGTAACCCAGTGTTACTCTGTGGCAAATAATTCAAAACAGTTTCTAGGTAAGCCTGATGAATAAACTCTGCAGATAGAAAAAACTAAATTTAACTTCCTAACTAAAAAACATTCTTTATATTTGTGAAATTCATTAATTAAGACGACTAATTACTATGAGTTTCTGTCACAATTGCGGCCAAAAGGTTGAAAATGACGAACAGTTTTGTTCAAACTGCGGGGTTCGGTTATACAGTGAACAAGAAAGTCACACTGTCCACAAAACAAGTGCGACAGCTAAATATGGATACATCCTCACAAACTTAACTGCTTTGGCCAAAAAGCTGAAAGTAAACGCATCACAGATAAAAGAGCTCCTTTCTCTCTTTATCTCTGCCCGAAAGCATGAAAATATACATTATGAATATATAGATGTCTCGGATGCCGGACTTTCTCCTAGGGATAGTTGGGAAAAACACCAAAAAGTATTGGCTGGGAAATATCGGCATTCTCTTTATCATGAAAATAAAAAGATTATATATGTATTCATCATCGGCGGTGACGACATCATTCCGATGCCGGTCGTAAAGCACTTTCGTCCCACCGGTTATGAAAAAGACATTGAAACAGATATTCTTTACAGTTTCCTGTCGGAACCGGATACACAACAAAAGCTTGAAAAATGGGAATTGTTCCAATATCCCCAAACCGTACACACAGGCCGTCTCCCATTGGCTGCAGATGCAAGCTGGGAACACCTTGAAAACTATATCCATCGCTGTGTACTACTGAATCAATCAAAAGGTCTCCCTCTCAACGAAGCTTATGCCCAATGCGACCCACATTGGAAAAAAGTGAGTATAGAGGTCATGAAAGAGATCATAAACAGCCGCTGCATGCCCTCTTACAATCCTCCCATAGATCCACGCTTTTATTATCAATATATCTTTCTCACACCTGATATAACAGTAGATGTGGTCGACAAAGTGTTCAATGCTGACGCCCGATTGTACTACTTCAATATGCATGGAAGCAATGCACCTTCTGTCAGCGGATTTCTGGGACAATCGATCATAGAAGGGCAAGGAGCTAGTATTGGCATCTCTCCTCGGGAACTGGCACGTGCAAATAAAGCGAATATTGTTGTCACAGAAGCTTGTTACGGTGCCAAATACATCCAGAAGAGAGTGGATGATTCCATGTTGTTATCAGCCATCAGCAGGCAGACCATGATCTATATAGGCTCCTCACGCATTGCTTACGGAGCCGTCGATCAACCTCTCCAATCCTCTGTCCGAACCAGCAATGCAGATATCATCGCACAAGTATTTATGTCCGAAATGTTATCCGGATCCACAGCGGGTGAAGCCTTATTCAAAGCACGCAGCGAAGTTTTCAAACGTACTCCGGAAACCTCTGCAGAAAATATGCTGACGGTGACAGAATTTAATTTATTCGGAGATCCGAGTTTAAAGGCTTCCGGAACTTCGGAACATTCGAAGGCATCAGAAACAGATGTCTTGATCGTACCATCTGCTGTCACCACAAAATGTGAAATAGAGAATTTGTACGAGAATAAACCCGGTTCTATCCTTTCGACCGTCAGACAACTTGTCAATATCAATCTGCAACATATCAGAGAAAAAATAGATAAGCATTTATATGAATATTACCAAATAAAACCACGCGAGCTAACCCATATTTTTCTGAATAAATATGCGAATGGGAAGAAAGAGTACACGTACGCCTACTCCCTTGACGAATACACCCGGTTATTGGTAAATACTTCGCCCCAAGGAGAAATTATGGAAATATTAACATCAAAATAAAAACAAGTATGAATGATACATGCATATCTTGCCACGCTCCACTCAAGCCGGGAGCTAAATTCTGCACCCAGTGTGGCGCCCCACAGCCTGTTGAAACAGAAACAACGTCTCAATGCAGTGCTTGCCACGCCCCATTAAAACCGGGAGTCAAATTCTGCACCCAGTGTGGTGCCCCACAAGCTCAACCGACCACAACAGCCAGTGCACACCCCACCGGTACGGCCTCTGCACCTGCCATGACTGTGCACAAACAAAAAATAGTATGGAATGTACAACCGGGAGAAATAGCCCGCCGCATCAATGAAGCGGAACTTATGCAATATGACACAGCTCTGGGCATTATTATCAATGATGGTACCACAGCCTATATCAAAGCAAACGGAAAACTTATAGCCGAAATACATGGAGGAGCCTACGACTTTATCAAGCCGGAAGAATTGGAAAGCCTTCTTAATACGCGTATCGGAGGATTAAGATCGGGAATCGGTAACGGATTTCGTTTTATAGCAAACCTTATTTTAGGTAGACGGGTGAAAGATCAGATCAGTAATCAGGCTGACGAACTTCGCCAGCTTCAATCTTTAGACCATACCATTGAATATCTAAAGAAAGGGGCTCTTTTTTCCATCACCCTCAAAGTTGACAAAAGTTTCCAGCTTATTTTCGGAGCAGTGCATCCGGTCCCGGAAGAATATAATGATTTTATCCCGATGAAGGTCAGGACCAGATATTTGGATGTAGACATGGGAATACGCGCCTTCTTCCGGATCGAGAAGTTTGATCATTTTGCCGATCACTATTTAGGAGATAATAATAGCGTAACCACCCGTTCACTAGCACATCAGATCACTCCAATCGTACAATCAGTTATCCAGGAATGTATGCATGATGTCGAACTGAACAATCTGCAGATTCCTTCCAATATAGTAGCACAGGTAGAACAGAAACTCGTTCAACAGACCACATGGTCCTTACACGGAATCGTTCTTGAAAAGATAGTAGAGATAACAGCCTCCAATCAGGACCTGGAAAGATTGCGTGAATTGAGCCGGGAACTGTATCTATCAGATCAGGAACTGGACTATCTTCACCGTACAAACGATTTTAAAAACCGCCTCAATACAGAAATAGCCCAACAGACATTAAATGAAGCACAAAGTGATCTGGATTTATACAAAAGATTAGGAGAAGTTAACAAAGACCGGCTTCTGACCGAACAAGAATTTGAAAACTTCTACATGGTGCTTTCAAGGGAAAGAAGAATTCAGGAAGCACAAAGCAACCTCACCGAAATACAAGCTCAAGAGGTGATCAATCAGGCATTGGAGGAGATCAAACGTACCGGATTGCTTCGTGAAGAAGAAACAGAAATCTTAAAATTCCAGATACAAGAGAGACAATATCACCGCGGATATGCCGTCAAACTGATGCAACTTCAAAATGCCATCGAATATGAAAAAGTGCGAACCGGAGGTGAACAGGAAGTAGCACTGCAGTCCATGCTTCATCAACTGGAAATGGCAGAACATGAAGATGCTTACAAAGACGATCGTTTCTACAAAGAAATAGAAAAAATCACAGCCCGCAAACGAGCCGAACTACAACTGCAAAAAGAAGCTCAACAAGCTCAAAACGAACAAGTGGAGTTTGCATATAGCTTAGCCGAACGCGGACGAGAAGCCCAAATGGAACGACTCCGCCAAATGGAAGAACTGGATGCAGACATGGAAGACCGGGCATCGGCACGACGCATGCAGGAACAGCAACAATTGCTGGACGACGAAGCAGACAGAAGACGAATTGAATTGGAAGGCCTGAAGACCCGACAAGGTATGACCGCCGAACAAATTATGTCTGAAAAGATAGCCGATATGAGTGAAGCCGCACAAGCAGAATTCGCAAGAACATTTGCTGCCGGAAAAGATGTGGAACAGGAGAGAGAACTCCGTAAACAACAGGAGGCCTGGATACAACTACAGAAAGAAGAGCGAAAAGAAGAAAACGACCGCTTGGAAAGAATCATGTCGCAAATGCTGAATACAGCCGCCAACATCAGCGGAGGTGTTATGCAAAACGAAAGGAACATGAAAGAGGAATACCGGCAGGAAATGCACCACGAACAAGCCCGCCACGATCAGCATCAAGATCAGGCGCTGAACTATACGACACGGTATGCACAACCGACGCCTTCTGCCGCCCCTCCTTCTGCGGTAACCAACGGAGGATCGGCCAAAAGCATTCAAAAAGTATGTCCTAAATGTCAGGCCGTGTGTGAAGTAAACGAACGTTTCTGCCAGAACTGCGGCAACGAAATCTAACCAATAAGAGCATGGATATAGTAAAAGGTACAGTTTTAATCAGATACATGAACAAAGATTCGAAATCGGAAGGAGAAATCCCCTTTCTGATTTCTGAAGATATGGATATCTATCGGATGTACAGAAAGGAACACGGAGATATGAACGACCCTTATTTTACTCAGTTTGAAAAACAGGAGGTAAAAGTAGCAGGCGAAATACAGGAAAATAATTTCTTTCTGGTAGAAAAACTAACAAGAATCAATTTAGATAATATAGAAAACGACCTAAAAGATAATGAAAAAGATTTGTACTAAATGCAATAGAACGGTAGAAGGCATCGAAGCGAATGGTAGGTTCTGTAGCCAATGTGGTACGGAACTGACCGAATTGCCCGCATCACCTGCTCCCGGTGGAGTATCGATCAATGAAGATAACCGCATAGACAAAAGTGTACACACGGGAGATAATATAAAAGTCGGAGGTGATAATGCGCAAACCATCAATAAACAACAAGTCAGCACTACCAATATCACCAACATCCAGCAGATTCAACAGGATGAAACCAAGAAAATAGTAAATTGTGCCATCTCCGGAAAAGCCGTACTTCTTATAGAAACGGCCAACTGTCCCAAGTGTCATCGGTGTGTTTCGCAGCAATACTATATTGACAGTAAGCGTATGTGTACAGATTGTTATGAAAAACAATATGGACATGCATACACTCCTCCTACTGTCCCACCCACAGTCTCACCGACTGTCCGCCCGACAACACCGTCCAATAGCTATCAGCAACAAGCCAAGACAGAAGGAGTCGGTACACTGATGGGAACCGGAACTGCAACCGGAACTCGCCCTACGCCTCTGCCTCCTCCTCCCGCCACTTCTGTGTCCGGCAATAGCTCTAATCCCATACTTTATATTGCCATCGCAGCGGCTATCGGAGTAGGAGGATACTTCCTTTTCAGCAATAAAGGTAGCGAAAAGACAGATGCTCCGACCAAACCGGTAACAGAACAAGTTGTTTCCGAATCGGCATCAAGTACCAGTACTAGTGAAACGACCAAGAAGCAGTCCAATAAGCAGAATAAAACAACTTCTTCCGTGAAACAATCTCAAGCGGCCATCACCCCAAAAGTGAAAGAAGACAGCCAGTCCAAGAGGGCACCTTCTTATGCAGCTGAGCCATCAACGTCAACCGCCAAAGAGAGCGTATCCGTTCAACCTAAACTACAAACTGCCGGTGATTATTACAGTGCAGCAAAAAGTGCATATAATCGTGGCAATTATACACAGGCTATCTCACAATTTCAAGAAGCGGCTGCCAAAGGTGATGCAGCTTCATATTACTATCTGTCCACCATGTACAGAGAAGGAAACGGAGTTGGCAAGAGTATCGACACAGCTTTTCAATATATGCTCAAAGCCGCCCAAGGTGGATATGCAGCTGCCTATTATGAATTAGCCGAAATGTATAGAGGCGGAAGAGGTACCGAGAAAAATATTCCCCAGGCCCGGATATGGTACCAAAAGGTTATAGATACCGGAGGTAAGAATGCGGATAGAGCCAAACGAGCTTTAGATAATTGTAATTAATCATTTCAAATAAAGTATTATGAAGAAGATCTCTTTTTTTGCGCTTTTCATGTTATTGTCATTAGGCATTGAAGCGCAGGTAAAAGTCGTTTCTCCACACCCGGACATCAAAGTGAAGTTTCTGAGATGCATTGAATCAGGTGGAAATGCTGTTATTGAATTTACCGTAAATAATCTTTCCAATCAAGACAAAGAATTCAATTTATCCAGTTGCTGTGGATATTCCACTTCCTATGATGATGAAGGAAATTTATACGAAGATGCAAACATCCAGATATCAGACCGCATCGGTCCGGCAATCAGCATTGTTTTTCCAAGCAATATTCCGGTTAAATGTAAGTTGCACATAGAAAAGATAAGCCAGTACGCAACCGAATTCTCTAAAGCAACTTTGGGACTCCTCCTTAGAGGAGAATATAAATCTATCGAATTCTTTAATATCCCCATTGTACGTGATTGATTAAACGCTTAATTACTTAACAATAATATATATAAACATGAAAAAAGTATTTTTTTTAGCACTTGGATTAGTCATCGCACTTTCCGTAAATGCACAAGTTAAAGTCATTTCCCCACATCCGGACGTCAAAGTGAAGTTTTTGAGATGTATTGAATCGGGTGGAACTGCCGTTATTGAATTTACTGTAAATAACCTTTCTAATCAGGACCAGGAGTTCACCATATTAGGTTATAATAATTACTCAACCGCATACGACGATGAAGGAAATGTATATCGGGGAGGAAATATTCAGATCTCAGATCAGACCTATTATGCAGTCAGTGTCGTATTTCCCAGCAATATTCCTGTCAAATGCAGAGAGCATATAGAAAAAGTCAGCAAATATGCAACAGAATTTTCCAAAGCCACTGTAGGAATTAACTACGGTCAAGGTACCAAAATAATCGAATTCTTTAATATTCCCATAACACGTGATTAATCAAAAATGAAAAGAATAATCTATTTCACTTTATTGCTCCTGACAGCACTTTCCGTAAATGCACAAGTAAAGGTGATCTCACCCCACCCCGACATCAAAGTGAAGCTCCTCAGATGCAAAGAAGCAGGAGGAACAGCAACTCTGGAGTTCACACTTACCAATCTTTCAAACAAAGATATGACAATCTACATGTGGGGAGCAGAACCCACCAGGGCAACAAAAGTATACGATGACGAAGGAAATATCTATGACACCGACGAGCAAGTCAGTGTACAAATAGCCAATGGTCCTGCCAGCAGCTATATGAAGTGTAGTGAAAACACCTTCCCGTCAGACGTACCTGTCAAATGCAGGGTATTTATTAACGGACTCGACGAGTATGCCGCCGAACTATCTAAAGTAATTGTCGACCTATTTGTCGTTAACGGAACCAATAAAGACATCGAATTCAAGAATGTTCCTATCATTCGTGATTAACAAATACAATTATGGGTATCTCTTTTGACTCAAAAATTCAAATACCTAAAGATTCATCTGCGCTGAATGATTTAAATTCATTCAGCACAGATGAACTCTTCTCTCCCACCGACAATCCGTTTGCACAACAGACAGATTCTGTTCTTAGTGTCCCGTCTGTTTCTCAAATCTTATACAGAGAAGATAACACTTCCACCTTATGGCTGGATGAAAGGTTGGAAGACAGCTCTAAAATAGCCCTTGATACTTTCAACCGGGCTTTTGCCGATACATTCCGGAAACGCATTCACGCTAACCTTATAAGGATTGATTATCAAAAACATCCTGAACAGTTGGACTTCTCTATGTTAATCAATCCCCTGGGGAAGATTTTCGAAACAGAAATAAACTGTTCCATCATTCAGTGGCTGCGCTATTTGAATGGAGTCGAAATGCCCGATTTTTACAACCGGGTAAAGCCCAATACCCAATGTTGGCACATGAATGTAGACCTCAATAAGTCATTCAACAATCAGTTATCCACCATTCCTATCGGCACGGCATTAGAATTAATAATGAAATGCCAAAGCGAGTTGCCTGACGAAATAGGTAACTCCTCTTCCAACTTTTTTTCTATTTGGAGAGACATAAGGAACAGGCGAAATGCAGCTTCACATCCTGGAGTAGTCGATGAAAAAGATTTCGTCGCCTTCTATCGCTCTTTCTGCGAACTGATAACCGAGGGATGGTTCACACAATTGATGAACCTGAAGTGTAAATTAAAGCCGCAACAATAAAAAGAATCGGGAGAGCACTTTCAAAAAAGTGCTCTCCCGATTCTTTTTATACCACTACCGGCTGTTATGCTACTAAGGCGTCACAACTGGAGTTTCCAGTTTTATATCTTCCCAGCCTATCCACGTAGGAGAAGCCATACATTGAGGCTCCTGAATCTTATCGATCAATGCGGTTGCACGTTTCACGGCAGCACTGGTTCTGTCAAACAGTTCTTTCATGGAGATATTCCCTTTTGCGTCCCGAATAGTCTTAATCAGGAAGTAAGTATAATATCCCTGTTTCTTTTCATGATAAACGCTTGAAGTCTGGTCACCGCTACTGGACGAGAAGCTCAATGTGTTTCCTTGTGGTAAACCCACCTTTGGTACCACACGCACCCCTTTCTGTGCCAATAACGGAGCAGCACTCTTATAACCACCGCTAAAGCAAGCATCGAGGAATACATAAGCCCCTTTCACCGGATATGTAGCCAGTTTTTTATACAAGTCACTCAACGAGATACCCAAACGAATATTCTTACCGGTAATATCTACCGGCAACAGATAAGGTTCTTTGGTAGCCTCGTCGTTATTTCCATGTCCTGAATAGTAGAATATCAATTCCGCCTGCGGATCCGTACTTGCCATATTCACCAGCCAGTCGAGTTGCTCGTGCATCATACCGGCTGTGGCATTCGGCACTACCTTGATTTGTCCGTCGGGCACCCCGAAAGTACGCACGCAATACTCACGGAACAACACAGCGTCATTGACCGCATAAGGTACATTTATTTCCGCATTAGCCCCTGTCATGCTATAATCCTCATTACCGATAATCAATGCATACCGATGGCGATTGACAGCTCCCACAGGCACATCCTCCATCAGTTCACTCTTAAAGCCGAGTGAGAAGTCTTTCACATTCACTTTACGTGCAGCTACATTTCCACTCAGGTTCATCGAAGCGGAAGCACTCAGGTACTCTCCGACTTTCACCTTATAAGCTTCATTCAGAGAAGCCGAACGAGTAGATTCCGTGACAGCCAGCATAACTGCAATCGAATCTCCATCAAAACGTTTATTCACCAAAAAACCATAGTCGAGTATAGCTACATCTCCCGGGGCAATGCTATCGACAATAATTTCCGGCGTATCAGTCGTATATACATTCTTCGGCAAAGTAAAGTTCACTTTCACCTTGCGTGCAGTCTGCGTACCGAAATTCTGTAAGGCAACAGTCAGCTTACCGTTCTTACCCAAAGTGATGGAAGAACCCTCGGAAGCGAAGAATTGGTGATCGGCAACACGCAGACGAGGCATTGCATATTCCTGAGTGTTCACAATCAGCTCGGAAGGATCCGCATCAAATCCATTCGCCTCGAACGCATAAATATTAATCTTGGCCAGACTTGTCGGCAACTCCTTCTTGGCTATATAACGGAAAGTGTATTCCTTAGACTTCCCGGCAGCAATATTACCACCGTCCAGTTCACGAGGGCCGTCAAAATACTGATCATAGCCCTGCTGTTCAGCTAGGCGAAGCCGTACATTGTAGGCATCTCCCTTACCCTGATTCTCTATGGTGAACCGTATAGCAAAACTTTCGCCGGCATCGATTACCTTATTGTTATTAGCATCCGTAAACTGGTCTACTTTGATAACCAGCATAGCCGGTTCAATAGGCACGGGAACCGCTTGTTGCTCTTGAGCCACATTCTCCGTTTTTTTCAATGCCTCTTTATAGGCCGCAAGACGAGACGGAAAGGCGGTATAAGAAGCCCCATCCTGAACGATTTTGTTCAGCACCTCATATTCCGGTTTCATATCCATATACTGATACACCCCGGCCAGTCCCTGCATATACATTTTGGAAGAAGGATCTTTCTGCAAAATTTTCAGGAAGAGGTCTTTGGCATCCATCAGATAACCCGATGCACGTTGACGTACCAAAGCATATTCCGTATCGTTGGCAATAGTGGCACCATTGTTCACAATCTCCGTAGCACAGTTAAAGTTGGCACGTGCCACTCCCGTCATCAATTCAAAACTCTCAGGGTGCAGTGCATAGAGACGTTTATAAATATCCAATGCCTCCACATTCTTTCCCTGACGCTCCAGGATGCGTGCCTTGATAGGCAACACTTTATCATTATTCGGGTCGACAGCCAGAATACGGTCTATTGCTCCAATCAGCTTCTCCATATTATTGGTAGCAATATGCACATTCACCAGATTGTATAGGAAATCAAGCGAAACGGGATACTTGGCAATAGCCTGTTCCAGCACACGTTCTTGGTCCGCATACTTCTTCTGCTTCTGATAAATCATATTCATATAAACATAGCAGTCTTTCTGCTGGGCCTCCGTACCGGTATTGAGATATTCCTGAAAATATCTCAAAGCTTTTTCGTTCTTCTCCAGATTGAAGGCCGCTACAGCTGCGTAATACACCACCGAAGCATATCGGTTATCTTTCGGCAACAATTCACTACGGAACAGTTTCAGCTGCGGCATATCGATATAAGCAGCAGCAAAATCCAATGCTTTGGACGGTTGTTTCTGTTCCGAATAGTACACTGCCCCGTTCAGCAGATAAGGATACAACGCTCTCAGTCGATTCTTGGCCCCTCCAATATACTGACTGTTATCCGGTGCCTCTACAACCTTCATGAAATTTTCGTAACTATCCATCAAATAATCATACATGGCCGTTACGTTCGTTCCCTTATCCCGCTCACTTTCAAAAAGCACATACTGTTGGTTGGCACGTTTTGAAGCGGAGGCAGCTTCTTGTGCCCCCACTTTACCTGTTACAACAACAGTAAGAATGATTGTCAGTAAAAAAAATCTCTTCATTGTTTATTGTTGAAATGCATCCATAATTACAAACTCTACGTTGATCTTGCGGAATTCTCCACCACGCTCTTTGGCTACTTCCACATGATATTCGTATTCGTTCTTTGTATTACCCAATGTTGTCACGTTCTTCTCAATATAAGTCTTTACGCCTGCTGCACGCATCAGGGCCAACTGTTCATTCTGAGTGATTCCTCCGGCCTTGGTGACTGTGATATTATCGAGGTTACCATCCTTATAATAAGGTTCGTCCACAAATTCTCCATAACGTCCGTCATAAGCCAGACGTCCGCGAATCGGGGCTGCGTCTGCCGATCCCGTAATAATCACCTTCACCTGCTTACCTTCAGAAAGATATTTGGCAAAGTCACCTTCAAACGCATTCTTGATAATCTTCATCAATGACATGGCTGCATTCGAACGTTCGATATTATAACCTCCCGACGGGAAGTCTTCCTTAGCCGAAAACTCTTTATTGATCACTTCATATTGGTAACCCACCTTGTAGTTCAGAATCTTTTTACCATTCGCATCCACTCCCGGGATTACCTCTGTCTTCACATTGATCTGCGTATTATCAGTGATCAGTTTATCTTGTTTTTTCTCCTCGATGACCTGTTCTTTGATCTCGGCCAATTGTGCTTCCTCACGGGTAGCCTGCTGCATAATTTCCAGAGGGACAAAGTTTTCATCTGCTTCCAGAGCAGTCAGTTTTGTACGTCCGATATTATCATAAATATAAACCTTGTTCGTCGTTTCGTTGGTAACTTCAACATAGGCCAACTCAAATTCATCTTTATCATTCAGCACATATACGGCATTCGAGAATTTCATCTTACCGTCTTTAAAGTCGCCCGCTTCATTGGAGGGAACTTCCAGTCCGATAGACGGCAGTCCCTTAAAACCGATATTCAACATATTATTCGAAGCATCATAACCATCTATAAAAGGATTATCCATAGAGATACGGTCACCCGCCAATGCCGTAGCAACTTCCTGAGCAAACAGCTGTTGCTGTTTGATACGGGTTTCATCGTTTACACGAATCGCATAGTCTTCCATCGATTCCCCCTGCATCATCTTCACCCATTCGTTCATCTTGGCATCCACTTCCCTACCCATAATCTTACCATAGAACGGGTTCAGTCCGTTTGCATCCCAGAAGACCATTTGTTTCGTACGATTGGTCAGCAGAAATACCTCGCTGTTCTGGTTGTTCTTAAAGAAACGCCCGCCGGTAACACCGCCTGTAGGATCAACGATATCTTGTTCCACAACACCATTCTTCAGGTTGATGATCTCTATATTCTTTCCATCTTTCACCACACTGATATATTTTCCTTCCGGATGGAATGACGGAGAACTGAGTGTTCCTCCCAACTTATCAAATATATCTACCTTATCCCAGTTTTTCGTATCGATAATGGTCAAGTGATTGTCATCTGTAGTTACAGCCAGCAATGCAGCATCCGGAGAGAAAGTCACCTCTTTAACGACTGCCGGCATAGGAATCGCTTTTCTCAACTCCTTTGTCTGGAAATTCCAGATATTAATGTTCTGTCCTACCGCTGCGGCGATAAAATAATTGTTCGAGCTCATGGCCAGTGCAGTGGCCGGAGCCTCCCCCTGAATATAAGCTAACGGCATATATTCTTTCGTATCATAAATCACAATTTCTCCCAACGAGTTACCCACAATAAAACTACGGGCATCAGCAGAATAGCACATCGACACCGGCATCGGTTTAGCCTTCAATTTCTTACGTTTCTCCTTCAGTTCGAAAAGCTTCTTATTCCTGTCGCGAAAAGAGTAAATACTTATCGGATTCTTCGCCCTCAACAGAGCGATGGAGTTTCCCGTCGGGTTAAACACAATACGCTCAATTTTTCGCACATCATTAATAGCGATATCGCGCATGGTATACAGGGCTCCGTCAGACAAATAAGCAGTACAAAAAGTCGTGTTATCAAATGCATTAATCTTTTTCTGAGAGTCGAATCCCCTTTTTTCTACAACCTGTGCCATTGTTTGTCCGCAGAACATCGCGGCTACAAAACAAAAAGCAATACCTCTGTAAGTGTAAAATCCACATTTCATCCTATTCATACCTTAAAATGATTTAGTTTATGTTTAATAGTGTTTTGCAAAATAAGCACTTATTCCGCAATCTATCACTAACAGAAACTCCTTTTTTTTTATTTTCTCGAAAGTTTGGTTGTTTATACACAGAAATGAAAAAAGAATAGACAGAAAGAGTAGATAAAAAAAGCAGTTTTGTAACGGAAAACCGTTACAAAACTGCTCTATGGCATATATAATCCTTTCCGGCATGAATCCCCGGAGATCACTAAAAACAAAAACTTATTGCATCTAAACCTCTTTGTTTTGTACGGGTTTCAATCCCATTTTTTCGGCTTTTTGAAGCATAAATGCATAGGCGGCTTCGTATTCATTGGGAATCACTCCGTCCAAAATAGCGTCTTTTATAGCACTTTTTAACGAGCCCACTTGCCTGCAAGGTCCCAGATTGAACACCTCCATAATCTCTTCCCCACTCACAGGTGGCTGGAAGTTACGGACACGGTCTTTTTCCTCCAGATCTTTCAATTTCTGCCTCACCAATTGAAAATTATTCAGGAAGCGCTGTTTACGTTCCATATTTTTCGAGGTTATATCCGCTTCACAAAGCGTCATCAGATCGTCTATATCATCTCCGGCTTCGAAAAGCAGACGCCGTACAGCCGAATCCGTCACCACATCATCCGCTATCACAATGGGACGCATGTGCAGGCTCACCATCTTCTGTACATACTTCATCTTCTCGTTCATCGGCAACTTCATCTTCCGGAAGATATTCGGAATCATCTTTTCACCGATGAAATTATGATTATGGAAGGTCCATCCCGCTTTCGGCTCCCAACGTTTAGTCACCGGTTTAGCAATGTCATGCAACAGAGCACTCCAACGGAGCCAAAGGTTATCCGTCACTCTGCTGATATTGTCGAGCACTTCCAGCGTATGATAGAAATTATCCTTATGGGCACGCCCGTTCCGGGTCTCTACTCCCTGTAAAGCCACTAATTCAGGAAAAATCAATTCCAACAGCCCGCTCCTGTCCAGATCGATAAAACCCTTCGAAGGTATAGGTGAAAGCATGATCTTATTCAATTCGTCGGCAATGCGTTCACGTGAAATGATCTCAATCCGTTCTCTGTTACGGCAAAGAGATTCAAATGTATCATCATCGATGTAAAAATTCAGCTGGGTAGCAAAACGGATACAGCGCATCATGCGCAAGGGGTCGTCACTGAACGTTATGTCCGGATCGAGAGGAGTACGAATGATCTTCTCCTTCAAATCATTCATACCGCCGAACGGATCGACCAGTTCTCCAAACCGCCCTTTGTTCAGGCAGACAGCCAGTGCATTGATCGTAAAGTCCCGGCGATTCTGATCGTCTTCCAACGTCCCGTCCTCCACAATCGGTTTACGGGAATCCCGTTGATACGACTCCTTCCGGGCACCTACAAACTCCACCTCCGTACCGTGACACTTCACCTGGGCCGTACCGAAATTCTTAAAAACAGAGACATGCGCACCGCGTCCCAAACGTTTTCCCAACGCTTCGGCCATCGCAATGCCACTCCCCACCACTACTACATCTATATCTTTAGAAGGACGTTGCAGAAAAATGTCACGGACATAACCGCCTACCACATAACACTCCAATCCCAACGCATCAGCCGTCTCTGAGATCTGACCGAAAATGGGCTCACTGAAATGCTGCTTCAATTCCTCCTGAGTCAACTCTATCATCTTTTATTTATCTTTTTTACAGTTATTGAAAAAGGCCTGCCTAAGCCCTCTGACGCTTTTGGCATACCCTCTTTATAGCTAATCAGTCTGCAAAGGTACAACTTTTCGCTCTTCACTTTCCACTCTTCACTCTAAATTTGTATTTTTGCCCTCTATAACAAAGAACAACAAAATGAAGAAACTGATTGTCCTGACATGTACATTGTCACTACTGACAGCTTGTGGTGACAGCATCGAAAAGAAAGCGGGTGAAAAGCTTGCCGCTGCCCGTGCAGCCTTTGAGCATAACGACTACAACGAAGCCAAGTTGCAGATCGACAGTATTAAAATTCTCTATCCTAAAGCTTTCGACACCCGTAAAGAGGGCATCAAGCTGATGCAACAAGTCGAACTGAAAGAGCAACAGGAAAGCCTGGTTTATCTCGACAGCATGCTTCAGGTCAAACAGAAAGAATTCGAAGCGATCAAGAACAAATATACTTTCGAGAAAAACGAAGAATACCAAAAAATCGGTAACTACTTCTGGCCTACCCAGACCGTAGAGAAGAACCTGCACCGCTCTTTCCTCCGTTTTCAGGTGAACGAACAGGGAGTAATGACACTGACGTCTATCTACTGCGGACCAAGCAACATCCACCACGTAGCCGTCAAAGTGATAGCACCGGACGGAAGTTTTGCCGAAACCCCAGCCTCCAACGACAGCTACGAGACTACCGATCTGGGAGAAAAAATCGAAAAAGCCGACTACAAAATGGGAGAAGACGGCAACGTCCTCAGTTTCCTCTACATGAACCGCGATAAGAAAAATATCCGTGTCGAGTATCTCGGCGAACGGAAATTCTCCACTACCATGACCCCTTCCGACCGTGAAGCACTCGTCGGTACTTACGAGTTGGCCAAATTACTTTCATCCATACGTCAGATTCAGCAAGAGAAAGAAGAAGCCAACCTGAAAATCGAATTTGTGAAAAGAAAAATGGAACAGAAAGCCCAAGAAGAGGCTGCGGAAAAATAAAGATAATAAAGCACCCCAACTGTCTGTTTCACCACGGATTAACGGATCACACAAAATACAGCTCACAAGCTATCGTATTTATTTGTCCCATCCGTCAATCTGTGGTGAACTCTTTCCGTCCTATCTATTTTTATCCCCTCCGAAAAGGCCGTCCCGATTATTCCCCACTATCCTGTCGCTATCAATGATCGACCGCCTCTCCATGCTCTCACTCTTCATCTCATGAATTTCCCCAATAATACGGAGTTCAAATTAAAATAAAGATAGCAATTTTTAGGTATTTTCAGAAACAAGTTCATTATGTGTAGCGATTACACAGACTATTCATAGTATCTATCTTTGTCCCCCGAAATATTTGAGTACATATGATAGAACGCTAATATGAAAGCAGTAATCATTTCTTTTTTTATCACCCTTTCCACCCTTACTAGTCATGCTCAGCAAAGAGATATTGTATTGACAGGAACAGTTACGGATCATCAAAACGAACCGCTTCCCGGCGCCACCATCCGCATTAAGGGTACCCAATTCGGTACAGTAACAGATACCGACGGGCACTATCTGTTACGTGGCAAATGGAAAGAAAACGATCTAATTCTTTTCTCTTTCATAGGAATGAAAGAGATACGTGTGAAATATACCGGTCAGAAGGTACAAGATGCAGCTATGCAAGAAGATCCCAAAGCACTGGACGAAGTAATCATCGTTGCCCGGCAGAATATCAATGAATTGGATATTCGTGCCAAATCCGGTGTTGTACAACGGGTCGATGTAGAACGTCTAAACAGTAAACCCATGATCGATATGTCCCTCGCTCTACAAGGAACCGTTCCCGGGCTGATCATTACCAACACCGGCGACCTGGGCTCCAAACCGGAAATTCGTATTCGAGGCAATTCATCTTTCCGTAAAGGAGATATGGCTAACGAACCCCTCTACGTCATGGACGGCAAAGTAATATCATCTGATGCCTTCATGACTCTTAATCCCGCCGATATTCAGGAAATAAAGGTTCTGAAAGATGCTGTGGCTTGTGCCTTATACGGAATAAAAGCAGCCAATGGTGTAATAGAAATCACCTCCCAGCGTGGCAATCCCGACGGAAGACTAACCACCAGTTACAGTTTCAATATAGGTATCACCACCCGTGGACGCAGAGGAGTCAAAATGATGGATAGCGAAGAAAAGTTAGAATTAGAAAGACGTTTACAGAATATATCGACTCCGGGATATCGATACAGTGAAGATTACTATCGGAAATATTATGCTACCGCCCCCAACCTCGACGAGCTGATCGCAGAAGGACAACAAGTACTCGACTCATTAAAGAATATCCATACCGACTGGTTTGATGAACTGATACATCGTAGCATCTACCAGCGTCATAACCTTAGCATAAAAGGAGGAACAGATAAGACATCTTATTATATATCCACCAATTATGCCAAGCAGGGAGGACGAGTACCGGGTAATGACACTCAACGTTTCACCGCCCGTATGAGCCTCGATCAGAAACTGGGAAACTGGGGATATTTTTCCTTAAGCACCGATGCAGGTTATTCGGCAACCGATACTCCCAACGGCAGCACCCATTCCCCTACAGATCTGATTTATCAACTTAATCCTTATGAAACCAAAACCGGTAAATTAATCTCCTACTCCGAAAAATCATCCGAATATACATTAAATGATTTGATGAGCCAATACCATAGTAAATCTACCGATAAGCGTGGCGGAGTAAGCGGAAGTTTCAACTTAAGGCCACTCGAAGGTTTGGAGATAGATGCAGTAACCGGCATCGATTTCCTTCTGAACGAAGCCCTTACGCTTGTTCCTTCCACGTCTATAGCAGAGCGGGAAATGGGAATAGCGATAGCCGAACGTGGAAAATTAACAAAAGAAAAAAATACAACGACCAATATTTCCTCCAATATACGTATCACTTACAACAAGACATTCGCCGGAAGACACGACCTGACAATCGGTGGAAACATGGACTACTATCTGACCCAGACAGACAACATGTCTGCCACCGGATACGGAGTAGGGACACAAATGTCACTAAACGCAATCAACCACTCCATCACCGGAGCCCGGAAGCCGACAGCCAGTTCGCTTCTGGACAAAACGGCTCAGTTAGGATTCGGGATAGTCATGGGCTACAGTTTTGATTCCACCTATGACCTTTTTGCTACTTACAAAGCCGATGCTTCTTCTGTTCTCCCTCCGGACAAGCGCTGGAATGCAGCATGGGCAGTAGGCTTGGGGTGGACCCTCAGCCGATACCCTTTCCTGAAAAACAATAAGGTCATCACTCTCCTGAACCTGAAAGGTTCCCATGGACGTATGGCAAACCTATCCGGAGTATCTGCCTCCGCCACAATCGGCACCTTCAGCTACTCCACCAATTATTACGGAAATGCCCGTCTGCTACAGTTACTCGGATTTTATAATACCGATCTGAAACCGGAACAGACTTCCACAACAGACTTCAGTCTATCCATCGAATTCTTCAAACGGCTGACATTGGGTCTCAATCTATACCGCCGCGAAACGAGTGATGCACTGCTGGACGTCCCCATCCCCCTTTCCAACGGTTTCAATACCATGAAACGTAACATCGGTGTATTACGCAATGAAGGCTACGAGCTGACCGCCGCACTAAAAGTGCTCGATACACCGGACTGGCGTGTATCTTTACGCGGTTCACTGGCCTACAACCGTAATAAGGTAATCAGCCTGTACTATACCGACCGTTTATACACCAGCGAAACCGCCCTGACTCCCGACTATGAAGTCGGAAAAGCTTATAACATGCTTTATGGGCTGAAGTCATTAGGCATAAACCCTATCACCGGTCTTCCGGTATTTCAAGGAGCCGATGGAAGTGAAATTCCCCCGACACAAAATCCGGCCAGAGAAAACTTCATCGTTTTAGGACATAGCACTCCTCCCTATAGCGGTACATTCAACCTGAATTTCTCTTATCGGAATTTCGATTTGGATATGGACTTTTACTATGTGTTCGGCGGCATTAAACCCTACAATTATTCTTATGTCCGTTCAGCCGACAGTGCCAATAAGAATGCCATTCAAAAGCAATTAGAAAACATGTGGTTCCACCGAGGAGATGAAGGAAAAATATACCATTCTCCATTTTACATATCTCCTGCCAATGCTTCACTCCAACAGCCCAATACAGAAACAGTCGGGAAAAGCGATTATCTGAAATTGGCCATGTTGTCGCTACGCTACCGGGTTCCACACACCTTTCTGGAGAAAAATTGTCATTTCATAAAATATGCCAATATCGCCTTTCAGGCATCCAACCTTTTTATGATTACTCCTTATAAAGAGTCCGATCCCGAAACAGGTTCATTGGCCGGAGCTATGCAGCCCGTATTAACCATCAATCTTAGTTTGACCTTCTAAATACAAGTAATATATGAACCTGAACCCAATAATAAATAATTTCCAACGCCCAATACGCAAAGTACAAATCTGTTGCATATTGATATTCAGTTGTGCAGCCTGTTCGCTCAATATCCCCTACGAGAATCAGTATTCAGATCCGGATGCCATTACCACAGTAACTGCCGCACGCGAACTATTGGCATCAGCCTATGATGCAATTCCCAAACCGGAATTCAGTTTATCCGTATTGAGCGACGACTTCCAGCCTACTTTTTTAATAAACTTGAATGCCGACCTGAATAACCTGTATAAATGGCATCCTAAACCGATGGAGGACTTATCGAACTCTTTGTGGGAAAAATATTACTCAGCCATAGCCATAGCCAATACGGTACTGGAACGCATCCATTATGTATCCCCTATTTCAGACAGTGACAAGCAAGAGTTGCAATGTATCATTAGCGAAGCGAAAACCCTAAAAGCGTATTGTTACTTCAATCTGCTCAGACTTTTTGCCCCCACCTATCCGGAAGGTCCCGAAAAAGACGGAATCATCTTAAAGGAGCGGTTCGAACTTGCTTTTCTAAAACGCTCGAGCATCAGTGAATGTGTGAATGCTATCCGCCAATTGCTGACCGAAGCAGTTACCGTAGACAACCGTCCTTCACAGGTCTACTGGTTTTCCCGGCAAAGTGCTTATTATCTATTGGCAGCCTTAGAACTCTATGCCGAAAATTACGATAAAGCCGAAGAATATGCCTTAAAAATCCTGTCTTCAACCAATGCATACAATGTCTTGGCCCCCGTACATTATAAAAAACTATGGGAACAAGAACCATGCGAGGAATGTATTTTTTCTCTGCATACCACCAATTCATATTATACCGATATGAATTACGAAAGGAAGAAAGGAGACTACTTCACGATCAACTCCACACTCACCCAATTATATACTGCCAATGACATCCGTTACGAAGCAACGGTCTATCCCCAAGAAATGCCTGGTGAAAGCATCGGCGAGACCTTACCGGTACTATATCTGGGAAAATACAACAAACAGAACTGGAATTATAAGCCTATACAATATATCAACAAACTTCGTGTATCCGGCATCTGTTTTATTCTTGCCGAAGCCTATTGTCAAGACCAGAAAGGTCACGATGCATTGGCCCTGGAAGTAATAAACAACTACCTGGCCCAACGTGAAGCTCCCTTGCTTGACACATCACTTTCCGGCGCTCCCCTATTGAAAGCTATCCTTCAGGAAAAATGGAAAGAATTTGCCGGTGAAGGTGAACGTTACTTTGATTTAAAGCGCTATCGGAAAAGCCTGCTTTCCGATTGGAATCTCTCTGCCACAATGAAAAATAAACCAATCAAACCAGATGACTACCGCTGGCTTTTCCCCATTCCGAAAGGCGAATATCTATATAATGAAAATATATCGCAAAATGCAGGATGGACCAAAATCGAAAAATAAACAAAATACTAAACTAAATGAAAACTAGAATGAAAAAACTGTTTATCTACACAGTAGGCATCTGCCTACTGCCTGCTTTCACGTCATGCAAAGACGATAGAGAAGAAAATAAATATACAGGAATCAACAAAATCTACCTGTCTGCCGAAACCCCGGTTATTACCGAGTCCGAAAACATTCCATTAACAGTAAATGTAGATTTAACATTGACCTGTGAACAGGACCTCGTACTCAACTTTGAATTGCCCGATGATAAAAACGGAGTTCTAAGATTAGAGAACAATCCCGTCACGATTAAAGCCGGAAAACGTTCTGCAACATTCGAAGTAGTTTCCAACCAAAAGAATTTATTAACCGAGGATACATACTTTCAGGTCGGAATTTCTCAATTCCCTACCGATAATTTAATGTTAAACGAAACATTGCAGGTACGTGTCAAGCCTAACCCTAAAATTCCGGAATTGTCCCCTCAGCAAAAAGCGTTAATCAAAGGTTATAAGACCAAATACGGCATTGACCTGAATAAATGGCTCGGAGTCCTCTCTTGCCATACCACTGTGCAAAGCCCTGCAGATGGGTATCTCCAACCCTTTGCAGCAGCATTTACGAAAGAATATGATGGCAAGACCGTCATCACTCTCAGTGAGCAGGCCACAGAAGACATGCCGGTATTAAAAATGACAGACAATCCATTCGGACTGACCGAATATTTATACTTTGTACTCCGTTCCGAGACCGTAGCAGATCCGGAATTCTGGACTCAACAGCCGGAACCGCAAAAACTGATGAAACTACTCAACTGGAATAAAGAAAGTAAAGAGACATTTGCCGTATCATTGGATGCAATCAGACTCAAAGACATCACTTCCACTTCAACCCGGCTGGAATATCTGGGTCCGGGAAAAAACTATTATGGAGCTCCTATTACCATCGTTCCATTTACCTACCAATTCAGTGCTTTAGACCGTCAAAACAAGCTCCTGGAAAGTGGAAACGCAGAAATTAAAGAGATCAATGACCAGGGAGCTTCCGCAGATCCGGCTTACTACCTCAACTGCTACGATCTTGTCAATTCCGACTACTATGATACCCCCGAAAACTTTATCAAATCCACCGGAAACATAGACTTTGCCACAGATAAAATGACTTATCAATTTCTCCTGAGCCATGCTAACGCCGGAGGATATACACGCATAACCGTAGTTTATGAAAAGAAATAATAAAAACAGATATTTATACATAGCAGCTATATTCATAGCTGCTATGCTCCCATATACAGCCTGCCCGCAGTCCACTCCAATCCTTCTTCCACCCGGGACGGTAGAGGGACGCCTTCCCAACGGACTGCACTATCTTATCCTGCACAATGCTTCTCCGGCATCCAGAGTAGAGTTCAGGCTGATCATGCGGGTAGGTTCCGTACAAGAAACAGAGCAAGAGAAAGGTTGTGCCCACTTCCTCGAACACATCACTTTCGGCGGTACCCGTCATTTTCCTAAACGCTCTTTAGTAGAGTACCTCGAGTCCTTAGGAATGAAGTACGGACAAGATATCAACGCTTTCACCGGTTTCGACCGTACAATCTATATGTTCGCAGTTCCCACCGATTTTGCCAAAGACGAAGCTCTCGATCGTTCATTACTAATCCTGCACGATTGGTTGGACGGTGTCACTATAGATCCGGAAAAAGTAGAGAATGAAAAAGGAATCATTCTTGAAGAACTACGCGGATTCGACCCGGAAGACGATTTCTATCCGCTCAAAATCGGACAAGGCATATTCAGTCACCGTATGCCTTTGGGCACAACAGACGATATCCGCAAGGTCACCCCGCAGGTGCTCAAAAATTATTATCATAAATGGTATGTGCCCTCTTTGGCAACATTGGTCATTGTAGGCGACATATCTCCCCTGGAGATCGAATCTAAAATCAAAGAACGTTTCAAATCCTTGCCCGGACGTCCGGTCAATGACTTCCGGAACTACCCGTTAGAGTACACCCGGGGAATTCATCTGGCCTCCATACGAGACTCTCTGCAACCCCGTACAAAGGTCGAACTAATGATTCCACACCCTTGCACAGTAGAGCGTACCATGGAAGACGCCATAGCAAAGGAGAAAGGGCGCCTGCTCGTCAGTGCCATTTCTTCACGATTCCGTGCACGAAAACTAAAGACCGATGTTACAGACCAATGGTATTTAAGTGACAAGAACCATTTTGTTCTGACAGTGGAAGGAGAAAACAGAAAAGAAATACTTACATCTATTTCTACAACCGTATCTCTGTTGAATGATCTGATACGCAACGGATGGCAAGAGGACGAATTACAAGATATTAAAAACAATTTTTGCCGCCGGATGAAATTGTCCACCGATGCCCCGTCACGTCCTTCCTCCATGTGGTGTGACGATTTTGCCGATTACGTCATATCGGGAGACCGCTATCTGACCGATCCATCCCAACAGCAGCAACTCAAAGAAGCCATGTCCCGTGTCTCCGGCCAATCTTTGCAAACATTGCTCAAGGAGTGGATGTCTTACCGTGAAGAAACTCTATTAGTAGCCTGTTCAACCCATCCGGGACTGGGAGCCCCGTTATCGGAAACCGAAATAGCGTCGGCATGGGCCCAAGGCGAGCAAGTCGAATGCACTCCCTTTCTTTATTTCCGTCCTGAAAAACAAGAAGAGATCGACATTGAGACTCCTCCATGTCTGGCAGCCCGTTTTCCTTTCGATCCTGCATCCGTATTACGACAAACAGAATATCCGCAAAACAGGATTCGTGAAGTAGAACTGAAGAACGGCATACGGTTAGTCCTCAAACCTACCCTCGAAGCAGATTCCACCCTGCTGATCACTTCTTTTGCCCCTTTCGGCACTTCTTCCCTATCCGATGAAGAATATCCTTTATTAGAGGGATTTGCCGGATACATAGATATGGGAGATATCGCAAAAGTAGATGGACAAGTTTTGTCCGATTACCTCTTCCGGAAAGAAATCTCACTTTCCATGGCAGTCGAAAATCACTGGCATGGCTTCATAGGCATGTCTCCCACTGCAAATGCTCCCGAGCTATTCAATCTGATTTATGAAAAGATATTCGATCCCGAATTAAAATATGACGAATTTGAGGAAATACGCCAGGACCTTTTAGAAAATCAAGACAAAGAAACGATATTGGAGAAAATGCTTCAACGAAGTCCTGACCGGTTATTATCTGCCCGCATAAACGAGTTGACCGGAACCGGTTTCGCCCGCTCTTCCCAAAAGCTTTCGTCCGAACAAATCAAAAATCTGAATCTGGATTCCATCGCAGCTTTTTATAAAAAGCTCTATACGAATCCCCAAGGAACCACCTATGTCATTTGCGGCAATTTCAATGCGGACACTCTCATGCAGCAGTTTGTCTCCGTTTTCGGACGTATTCCTGTTTCGTCACATTTGTCCCGATTTTCTTATCCGCATTTCAATTTTCCAGTCAGAAAGCATATAGAAGGCTTTCCCAATGATAATGACACTCAGACACTGTTCGACTATCTTCTCCCCGGCCACTATCAACCGGGATTAAAAAACACACTCACTTTAAAATTGATGCGTGACCTTATTCGCAACCGTTTGATCTCCGTCCTCAGAGAACAAAAATCCCTTGTCTACTCTCCTTACATTTCATTAATGTATGAAGGCATCCCACAAGGAATTTTCTACTTTGACATCAATGCATCCGCCGATAACGATAACATGCCTCAAATAGAACAGTTGCTGAAAGAGATTCTCCACCAATTAAAACAGCAAGAAGTGGATAATGAAGAACTGAATACCCTTAAACGTTCATTTCTGATAGCCAAACGCGAAGCGTTAAACGAAGAATCACCTTCTGCCTGGCGAACCGCCCTGGTCGGTTTACTAAAAAACGGTGAAACCATCAGCGACTTCGATCACTACGAACAATGTCTCGACAGCATCACTCCCGCCATGCTCCGCGAAGCATTCCGTCGCTATCTGGATACCGAGAATTATATCCTTTTATATTTAAGCAAAAACAAACTGAAAAATGATACTTCAAACCATTAAACAGATTTCATGCCTGCTTTGCCTGTGCTGTTTCCTTCAGCAGTCAGCCTTCTCTCAGGATGATAAGGACAAACCGGCCTATACCCTGTTCGACAACACAGGAAAACAAATCAGCTACGGAGAATTAATCAAACGACTCTCCGGCTATGATGTTATCTTCCTCGGGGAACTGCATAACTGCCCCATCACCCATTGGCTGGAATTCGAAATAACCCGTTCCATCTATAACATTCATAAAGATCAACTGATGCTGGGAGCCGAAATGTTCGAAAGTGACAATCAACTGATTTTTGACGAATACATGCAGCAAAAGATCTCTTACGACCGCTTTGAGGCCGAAGCCCGTCTATGGGATAATTACCGGACTGACTATTATCCGGTTGTTTTCTTTGCCAAAGAACATCACATTCCGTTCATTGCAACCAATATCCCGAGACGCTACGCCAACATTGTAAAAAATAAAGGGTTCGAAGCACTCGACTCGTTATCCGAGGAAGCCAAACGATATATAGCTCCTTTACCGATCGATTTCGAATATGATGAAGCCCAAAGCGCAGCAGCTTTCAGTATGATGAACATGATGGGAGGACGCCGGGCCGGCGACAATCGGAAGTTGGCACAGGCACAAGCCATAAAAGATGCTACAATGGGATGGTTCATAGCCCGTAATATCAAAAATAAATTCCTGCATATCAACGGTAGTTATCATTCCAACCGACAGGGAGGCATCATCCCTTATCTGCTCCGTTACCGCCCCAATACGAGTATAGTGACGGTAACCTCGGTACGTCAAGAGTCCATCCGGAAACTGGATGACGACCATAAAGGCTTGGCAGACTTTTACATCTGCGTACCCGAAGACATGGTAAACAGTTACTAACTACCGAAGCCTTCGTCCCCCCTTGGATAAAATATCTGCCTCTTCTTCGGCATCAATATCGTTTTTTTAAATCACTATATCGATACCGGAAAAGAGGATCATCGCTTTGGTATTTCATTTTTTGTATAACCTAAGTTCAAACAAAATTCTTATAAAGCGTTCATTTCAAGCAAAATTCAATATCAAGGTACGATTAGGGCCTGGAAATAAAGCTACGGAAAGTTCCTGCTATTCAGTCACTATTGATATTCGTACAGCGTTCATTCCACGCATACCGCGCTCTATTTCAAATGTCACTCTATCACCTTCCGCAATTGTCGCAGGGGCAGAAGAGATATGGAAGAAATACTTTTCGCCACAATCCGCATCCTTCACAAAGCCATAGCCTTTCGCGGCATTAAAATACTCGATACGTCCCATAAGGGGAGCCACTTCCACATCCTCTTGTTTGGGTACAGAAACCTCGATATGAGATGCATCCACTTCTTCCTCAAGCCTTTCCTGCGGCACTGAATGCAAAACACCGAACTGGTCGACATATGCAATCATATCCTCAAAAGAACTCGGACCGTTACTTTGGCGTTCCTCTTTACGTTGTTGCTTCTCCTTACGTTTCTGCTCCTTTAGCTTCTCCCGGTCACGTTTACTTATTGTTATCTTTTTTACCATTCAATAATTTTATGTCAGAATCAATACTGCCTGTTTTCCTTCATGTTGATTGTCAATAGGCAGTTTTATGTCACGCACACCAATAAATAAACGATTTCATTATTATATCCAGACTACACACCACGCTGAATGCTTGTAACACATAGGCGCAATTACTATTATCCTGAACAAAACAGCAAATAATGATGTCGACTGGAGAATGCCATAGTCCGCAGAATAAAGCGGAAAACAATCATGCACAAAGAAGATTTCAGTATAAACTCAATGTTAGTAACGGCAAATATACACATTTTATTCGGTTATTCCTAATTCTCCGGCCCCAATCGTGATGGAACCGGAATTGCCAGATAGCGCAATCACTTAACGGCACTATCCAAATCGACCTTCTCTATCAGTTCCTGATCCTACCAATAAGATATTACCTTTAGATGTTGCAGCCTTCCTACTATTATGGCAGGGTGAGTACAGAACTTCTCAGCAAAGTAACGGATATTTCCCGTGATAATTACTTATTTGCACAATTTCAATTCCTTTAATTTATACTGAGCATATCAGTAGATATTGATTCCTCAAGAGGCTCAAAGATATTATATAAAAACAGCCGGAATCACCTGTTACGGTAATCCCGGCTGCCGCCTAAAACACGAATAACCGCCGTTACCCGTTTTCCATAGCAGCCCACAACAGCCTGCTGTTTCTTTCTATCTCCTGCAATTTCATCGCCAAATCATCATCCTCTATCGAAAACGATTCACCATAGCGCATCACTTTCGTATCCTCCCTACCCGAACAGAGATATGTATACCACTCCTTTCTCAACAACATACGGCTGTAATTCAACGCTCCGTCACCATTATAACCGAACAAGGAATATAGATTCAGCATCAGCCTGCATCCCGATTCCCGCAAGTGCAGATAGTCTTCCGTTCCCCAATAAAGCGAACGTTCCGGTTGCATCAGGACAGGGATATAACCCGACCGGCAGATGGCATGAATCATCTCACTGAATCCTTTCGGCTGTTGTAAAGGAGACACATCTACCAGTAACTCCTTCCCCCCTCCTATCATCAACAAATCTCCCTTCTCCAACAAAGCCGGAAATCCTTCATCCAAACGATATCTTGCCGACAAACGCAGAGAGATATTACCGGAGTATTGCTGCTGTAAATATTGAAAGGCATCTTTCAGAAAAGAAAAAACATTCCCTTCATTTTCCACCTTTACCGGAGGTACACAGTAGATCTGCCTGACACCTTGCTGTTCAAGATAAACCAACAATTCCAACGCCTTATCCCTAGGTAAAGCCCATGCATCCGTATTAGGAAGTAAATAAGGCTGAAAATCGGTATGTACCAAAGAAGAGAGAATCATAAATTTAAATCTTTCAACCGGGGATGCCTGCTGTCCTTCTCCGAGAGAATCACACGATCTGCCGGAATACGCCAGTCAATACCCAAATCCGGATCATCCCAAGCAATGGCACCCTCACTATGCGGAGCATAAAAATTATCACACTTATACTGAAAAACAACTTCCTCGCTCAATACACTGAATCCATGTGCCAACCCACGGGGAATGAAAAATTGACGATGATTATCCTCCGTCAACTCTACTGCCACATGTTGTCCAAATGTAGGAGATCCTTTACGGATATCAACAGCTACATCCAATACCGCTCCTTTCACTACACGCACCAATTTACTCTGAGCAAAAGGGGCCTGTTGAAAATGTAAACCACGGAGTACACCATAACTCGATTTACTTTCATTATCTTGGACAAATGTAGTCTTGCATACTTTTTCCTCAAACTCCCTCTGATTAAAAGATTCAAAGAAATATCCCCGGTCATCTTTAAAAATACGGGGTTCGAGGATAACAACCCCATCGATAGCAGTCTTTATTACATTCATTTCAAACCAAGTTCCTGTATCACTTTCAACAAATACTGTCCGTACTGGTTCTTCAGCATGGGCTTTGCCAATTCACGCATCTTATCGGCACTGATCCAACCTTGTCTCAAAGCAATTCCTTCCAAACAAGCTACTTTCAATCCCTGACGTTTTTCTATCACTTCAATAAAAGTAGATGCTTCACTTAAAGAATCATGCGTACCGGTATCCAACCAGGCAAAACCACGACCTAGCAACTGGACTTTCAGTTCCTGATCTTTGAGAAATTCCTGATTCACTGTCGTTATCTCCAATTCTCCGCGTGCAGAGGGCTCTATTTTTTTTGCTACTTCCACCACCTTATTCGGATAGAAATAAAGCCCTACCACTGCATAATTAGACTTCGGTTCTTCTGGTTTCTCTTCCAGACTCAAGACATTTCCTTCTTTGTCAAATTCAGCCACTCCATAACGTTCCGGATCACTTACCCAATAACCGAACACCGTTGCCTTTTGCTCCACCTCTGCCATACGTACAGCTTCATTCAGCATACGGGTAAAACTCTGCCCATAGAAGATATTATCTCCAAGCACCAAACAGACCGAATCACTCCCAATGAATTCCTCACCAATAATGAATGCCTGAGCCAAACCATCCGGAGAAGGTTGTTCCGCATACTCTAAACGTATTCCGTAATCAGAACCATCTCCCAGTAAACGTCGGAAAGCAGGAAGATCATCCGGAGTAGATATAATCAAGATTTCACGGATACCGGCAAGCATCAACACCGAAATCGGATAATAAATCATCGGTTTATCAAAAATAGGAAGAAGCTGTTTACTAACTCCTTTGGTGATGGGGTACAGACGAGTACCGGAACCACCGGCTAAAACAATGCCTTTCATAAGTGCACTACTATTATTTTATAAAGAATTCGGTTATTTTATATAAATATCTGATTGACAACATAAAAACATTACTTTTCACACCATTTTCTCTAAAAGAGCGTAAATGTTCTTTCATTATTCGTATATGACTACCAATGCCATTTGTACTAACTCCACCTAAACGCATTGTTACCATATCCAAAGGAATATATTTAATAGAAATTTTATTAACATATATATATCTTAACAATAAGTCGAAGTCAGCACAGATTTTATAATCTATTTTATATAGTCCATATTTAAAGAAACAATATTTTCGGCAATAGAAACTTGGATGAGCTGGCATAAATCCATATTTCATTAAAACAGGTTTAAATATTCTAGATGAATAATAGCGTACAAACTTATTTAAGTTATCTGCTTTGACAAAATGTACATCACCGTACACCGCATCCAAAGATTTATTCTCAAATTCAGCAACCACACGACTTAAAACAGTTTGTGACGTATAAAAATCATCAGAATTAAGAACTCCAATTATATCCCCTGTTGCCAACTGAATACCTTTATTCATTGCATCATATAACCCCCTATCTGTTTCACTTATCCACTTTAAATTTCCATTAAACCGACATTCGAACATCTTTATTATCTCAATCGTATTATCTTGAGATCCACCATCTACAATTATATATTCTACATTGGAATAAGACTGAGATAAGACAGAAAGTACGGTATCAGTCAGAGTATTTCCACTATTATATGTCGCTGTTATAATCGAAACTCTAATTTTCTCTTGAGTAAGTGCCATATTAAATATATGCGATATTTCATTTTAAAGTACAACGATGTATTATTTTTCAATCCACCAGTAGAGGTATTCCCCAAATGTCGCCTGTAACATATTAACTTTTCTGGAATAATCTTATAAGAAAAGCTTGAAGCAGCTATTAAAAAAATCCAATTATCATGTGTACACAATTTATGATTAGGAGGAAAAGGGATAGCAATATCTAATATTTTTCTTTTAAAAGCATAACAACATCCTAAAAAACTAAATTTATATACATTAGCCCAAAATGAAACATAAGAATTTCGCTGTTTTATATAAGATTCAAACATAAAATTTCCTGAATTATCTATGATACAAGCATCTGAAACAATAAAATCATATTTCTTTAAATAATTTAAGCTTATATCAACTTTATCTTTTTTCCAAATATCATCCTGATCTGCTATAAATATTATTTCTCCAGTCGCTTTCTTCAAAGCATTCTCAAAGTTCGATGTATATCCCTTATCATTTTCATTTAAATAAATTTTTATCCTTGGATCTCGAAAAGAACGTATCAAACTCAGTGTACAGTCAGAGGAATGATCATCTGAAATTATTATCTCATCAAAATCAGTCAGTTGAGATAATATAGTTTTAAGTTGCTCTACAATAAACTTTTCACCATTGTAAGTAGCAATACAAACAGAAATTAAAGGGCGAATCATAAAAATATAAGCTCTTTGTGATATACATTTACAGACATCAGCAAAGAATAATATAGGAAGATTACTAATAAAGATTGTTTGTGAGTTCTAAAAAGAAAACACGCTATCGGAAATAAGAAAATCTCAATAATGCCAAACAGTTCTGAAATTCGGTACCCCAATAAAGGAGTTATTGAAGATAATGCGGGAAATAAGAACAAAGATAAGCCAAAAATCTTCAAATAAATAGTAAAATATTTATCTTTTCTTTCAAAAAAAGTATATTTTGTCAAAAAGAAATAATATATCCCTAACTTAAACAAGTAATAAGGATTAAATAAATTAACTTGAGAAAACCCATCTTCTCCCATCTCTTCCAACGCCTTATACATTTGCATCTTTTCTCTGATAACATCAATAGGAATCATAGAAATAACATTGATATTAAATACATGTAGAAACAAACCTAACATAGGAAACAATCCCCACAAAACAATCCTTTTTTGTGTTAGACCAGTATTTGTCACAGGTAATAATAGTAGTGCAAATAAACTTGAAAAATGAAATAAAGCTGCCACAAAAACGAAAAGCAAAAATTGTTTATAACACTTGTTTGCCAATACAGGAAAAGATAATAGTAATAATCCAGATGCTACGCCTGCCCTGATCTGGGTTATCTCGTGTAATAATAAAAAATTAGAAAAATAAATCAACAAAGCGACGAGCTGAAAACTACTATATTTTCTAATAGCCCAAAATTTAAGCCCAATTCCTAATGTCGCATATAGTAAAAATAAAAAAGCAGGAGGCAAACTAAAGTTTCTTATCACCAAACTAAAAAAAAGAAAAGTAGGTTCACTTATAGTAGTATTATCATATATTGCATTAAAATAATTCTGATAATCATGGTCTACATTTTCTGCACGAAATCCTACAACAAGCACCAGAATACAGCAAAAAAATAAATAGGAAACAGTGGAATATTTATAATTTAAAGAAGAAGTGTATATTTTAACACAAACAAAAAATGAAATTACATTAATCAATATAAATATAAACATAAACCAAGCTCTACACGAAAACCTTTATAGCAGCAACGAATTTTTCAAATGATCTTTCCCAAGTATAGGAACGTGCCCTGTTCCATCCAGCTTCTGCTATCTTCAATCTCAGTAAATCATCCTCTACTAATTTTATTATATTATTTGCCAATCCTTCTGCGTCACCAACTTCTGATAATAAAGCCGTCACATTATTCTCTGCCAAAATTGTGTACCCTGGATTATTGGTACAAGCGATAGCACAACCGCACAACATTCCTTCGCCAAGAGTTAACCCCCAACCTTCAGAATAGCTTGTACCAATAAAAATAGCAGACTGGTTATATAATTTTCTATGTAAGTCCTTTTGAGGCATTCTATAATAAGTAACCCAAGGAGGCAAATGCACAGGTTTCTCTGGCACTCCGAATAATTTTACTGAGAAATCAGGAAAACGCTTAAGTACAATTTCTAAAGCTTTCAATCCAATTGAACAACCTTTAAACGGATTATCATGCCAAAGCATAATAGCCGTATATTTATTTCTATCAGCAATTGGATTTGATAAATAAAATTCATCCTGATTAAAAGCATTTTCAACCAAAACGCTCTTCTCCCCCATATTACAAGCAATATCTTGTAGCCATGGAGCTATTACAATCTTGTTTAAGTTCATTTTCCATGTAGTGATCACCTTATCTTTACCAGCATGCCAATCCTCAAAATGCTGAATAAAATAATATTTACCACTAGGTTCTATACAACAATAATCATTTAACCAAAAAGCTGTAGCCCATGACGTTGCAATAATTATATCACTTTTAGGTATATTCCTTTCAGACAAACTATATACCAATTTATGGGAAATTTCAGGGTTGGTTTTAAACCATACAGTAGGTTTGTAATCTACAAAATACTTATATTTAATGAAACGAAAGAATCGAAATACCCTATAAAAGAAAGAAAGAAGAAAAGATAAATCTTTTCTCGAAACAATTCCATAGACAAAAGTCACCTGAACATTTCTTTGGGCTAGCCTATTTCCATACTCATATACGATTTTAAAACCACCGATAGGTACTTCACCTGTACGAGGTAAAAGAAATGTTACTTTTTTCATATAAGGATATACCATAAAAACATAACAGATTTCATTTTATTAAGAAAGATTAGAGATTGTACTATGAATTGAGGTATCATTGAGATCAAATACATATACAATATAGGAACATCCGTCACAAAAGGGATATATATACTATATTTTTTTATATCTTTATATTTAACATAGCCAAAGCCTCTCAAATACAATAAACGTTTCAGTCTAAAAACGCCTGTATATATATCATGTTTTTTAGTGCACTGGAGTTTACTATCAATTGATAGTGTCGCTGGCAAAGATAATATGGTCAGCATCCAAGTTTTCGCAAATATTTCAAACATATCTTTATACCATGACACTTTTGTTTTATCTAAATTAGTATGGTACAAAACCTGTTCTCTTAAAAAATAACATTTTAGAGAATCTAAAGAAGATAAATAATTAAACACCATACCAACATGTATAAAATTACTCCACAAATATGGTACATAATTTTCCTCCAAAACAGCTTTTTTATTTACAACAATAGAACCTATCAAATCCATTCCACCTCCTAAATCAGACAATATCTCATCGGCACTATAATAATAACGTGAATGAATTCCACTAAATTCGCACTCTCGATTTAGAACTAACAAATTCAAATCACAAGGCAACAATAAATCCATTATTGAATCAAGTCTATTCTTAAAACGATACGAATCACCTAAAACACAAATATATTCGGAGGTTTGAGACGCTATTTGATAAGCTTTCAAAATATTCATATCCCCTCCAATATTTTTTTCATTTCTTATATAAATAATATCACTATATTCATTAGCAATTAATACTGTATCATCTGTTGAATTATTATCTATTACATAAACCTTTATATCTAAACCTTTTATCTGCGGAAGCAATATATTAAGCCCTTCTCTTAATATTTCATATCTGTTATAGGTAGGAATACATATAGATAACAATGTATATTTATCTTTTTTTATGCCATTCATTTTTTTTACATTTAAAAATCCAATATCCCCAAAAAGTTAATATCAATGTAATACAACAGTATCCTCCAGTAATACCTAATATTCCATAATATATCCCCATAAAAATTGTAGATAAGCAACATAAAATCCCCCCCACTATTGAATTTATTAAAAAGGGTTCTCTTTTATGACACCTCAAATATATAGCCCATGAATTAACAAATTGATTAGCAAATAAGGATATCATCATTAGAGTCATAGGCCAGCACTTCAAAAAACGATCTCCTAAATTTATATCTCCTACAACAATATGATAGTGCTCTACAAAATATATAAATATAAACATAATAATTAATGCAGATCCATTTATAAAAACAGACTGCTTCAATGTTCTATTAAAAACAATATCTAACCGTTGATATTCCTTCTGCGCTATTAGTCCAGAGTAAAGTGGAATCTTCGTAGTCATCCAACTTAAAGACAGAGATTGTATACCATTTAATGCTGCTAAAGTCATTCCCATTTGCCCTGCTACAACAGCTCCTTCAGTTGCGAACAATACCGGATTAAAAAGCTGAAAAATGAAATAGCCACTAATCCAACTTAAAGCAATTTTCCATTGGTAAGGAAATATTTCTTTCCGATAATTCACCTTTTCTTTAATAGTTATCTGCCATATATTTTGTATAATATTTCCAAAATCAGTTTTTACAATAAAAATTACTATTAAAGTAATACCAACCAACCAATTTACTCCCAAGACATATAGTTTTGCTCCAATAATCAGTCCTCCCCAAACAACAAGAAGCCCAATCATTTGCTGCCATAAACGCATTTTAGCAACCTCTTGCACTTTGCCCAACCCCTCTAAAAAAGCCGAAACAGGGGCAAGCAATAAATTCAAAGCTGTTCCAAAAGCTAAAAGTAACCAAGGTAAGTGCCAATCAATATCATTATGATTACCATATCTATTAAAGAAAGAATAACCAACTATAATCAAGGTAATTAATAATATTCCAGCAAAACCCAAATACCACTTCACACAGAAGTGTAAGAGCGAAGCCAAACGAGATTTATACTTTTCTTCACCAGATAACTCTACAGGAGTTTTCCAACTAAGATAAGAAACTTCATGAGCAACATATTGAGTTATAATACTATTAAGTCCTAATTCAAAAAAGACCTGAATCGCAACAATACTGCCAAAAGTATAATAGAATCCCTGCTCTATACCTGTTAAATATTTGGCTACAAAAAAAACTGAAATAACTCCACCAAACGCCTGCAATATACGTGCTACAGAAGTATAAAAAATAGCTCTGTCAATTCCTAAATACCTTTGTATAGTTCTTATAAATGAAGAATCCAACCTATTAATTATATTAAATACAACAATCTTCCTTCAAGCAATATATACAATCAAACCTCTGATAGCATATTCTCCTTATATTCTTCTTCTGGCAATAAAGGTAAAGGCTTGGAAATAGGCTTATCATATTCCAATTTCGGAGAAACACTAGTCAAGCCTTCTACCACACATTCAATAATACAGTTGTGGGCTGCCTGCATCTCTTCCCGCAAATCAGGATCATCCAACCGATCAACAGTCAATCTAAAATAAGGTAAGCCATAAGCCGTAGAAAGAGATTTAATATCCGGCACTCTGTAGCCTCCATTCAAAGTAGTTCCACACATTCGATCATCAAAATACAAATGTTGAAATTGAGTAATCATACCTAAAGAAGCATTATTCAATATTATTACCTTAATAGGAAGATTATATTGAGAAATAAGCATCAAAGACTGGATAGCCATATGAAAACCTCCATCACCATTTATGGAAAAAACTTTTTTATTTGGATTGGCAAACGAACACCCGATGGCTACCGGTAATGAAAAGCCCATTGGGGCAAGTCCGCCACTTGTTACAAATTTTTGCCCGGATTTTAACCGTAAGGTTTGAGCCGCCCACATTTGATTCTGACCTATATCCGCACATATAACATCGTCGGTTTGAGTCAAAGAATCAAAATACTGCATGAAGCGATATGGAGATTTGTTTTCAACAAAACGCTCTATTTCTGCATCCTGACCATATCGTTGCTTGAGCCCATGCAGGAAAAAATTCCACTCTGAAATGTCCCCTAAAGAAATCGGCATTTCTTTTTCCTTCTGTAGAAAGCAATCAATGGTACAATTCACTTTTTTACGATTCAATAAACGATGATATTCCAGTTCGTTGTCATCAATATCAACATGAATGATGTGCCCATTTGATAAAAATTGATCCAACCGGGCACCGGTCTGTCGAGTATCCAATCTGGTTCCTAATGCAATCAACAAATCGGCATTGGCAACTCCCATGTTAGCACAACGGTTACCATAACTGCCTATCATCCCAATGTAATTATCGTATGTTTCATCAATAGCCCCTCTACCCATTAAAGAAGTAATAACCGGGAAATGGTGCCGTCTTATGAAATCATTCAGCAAAACCATATCCGAATTGCAACATCCTGCCCCTAAAAGCAACATGGGACGATGGGACGACTCCATTAATAACCTGATTTCCTCCCAGGCTATCAAAGGATTATTTAAAATACTCTCACCGGAATATCCGATCAATGTTTCCGGATTAATTTCCTCCCGTTGGATATCCATTGGCAGATCCAGCAGTACAGGCCCTTTTCTACCCGACAAAGCAATATATAAGGCTTTATCCAGTTCATATTTAATATCTTCAGCCTTATCTATCAATTTGGCATATTTAGTGACGGACTTAACCATACTTACAATATCCGTCTCCTGAAAACCTTGCTGACGGACAGGCTTATCATATTTGTATTCATATGTATTCACCTGACCCGTTATATAAAGAACCGGAATAGAGTCAAAATATGCGTCAGCAATACCCGTCATCATATTAGTAGCTCCAGGACCACTGGTCGAAATAGCAACTCCAAAAAGTCCGGATTCTTTCGCAAAGCCTTCTGCAGCGATAGCAGCGGTCTGTTCGTGGTAAGTTTGAATAAATTGCATATTCGGATTCTGAGAAACAGAATCGACCAGATGGGTGATCATTCCACCTATATATCCGAATATGACATGTACTCCCCGGGACTCGATATACGATATTATATAGTCAGATACTTTCATGTTGTTTTTTATAATAAGTGATAGTATACTCCAAACCGGCATTTAACGGTGTATTCTCAAAGTGCCCAAACGACTTTACAAATTTCGACACATCACCTTGCACCAACATTGGTTGACCGGCACGATAGGGCAACGCACCAAAACGCAACTCAAAAGCCGGATTTAATCTATCTCTCAAATGTTCAAGAAGTACTCTTAATTCGATCGCAGTAGAAGATGATAAATTATAGACACCGCAGGGAGCTTTCCCTGAACATACTTTCATTATGGCATTGGCAAAGTCCTTCACATATAAATAAGCGTAGCGTTGTTGCCCTAAAGTCAGATCCATACCAGCCATATTGTCAAGCATATTAGTCAAAAGACTGGGGATCAGCCATTGGTTTGACTCCCGCTCTCCGTATACGGAAAAAACTCTTAACCAGTACCAATCAATCCCACGTAAATCACAGAAAGAACCAACCATCCGGGAAACCATGGACTTCACGTATCCATAACTATTGACAGGAAACAAGCCGGCATTTTCAGAGACTATCCCATCAAAATCCCCATATTCGGCCTGACTACCCAAAGCTATAAATTTAGAAACGTTACTTTTCTCTGCTATATAAAGCAAAGAATTCATAAAGTCAATATTAGACAGTTGGACCGGCCAATCGTATCTATTGCCAGACAGGACCCCCGTCCAGGCTGAATGAATAATAATATCAGGGCTAAAAGAGCAAGCTTGGGATATCCAGATAGGGTTATCCGAGTTTATGACTTGTACATGATCAATGAAAGAGGTACAATTGTTCAACGAAGACATTGACCGTTTAGTTATCATCAGGTTAACATCGTTTGCCAGCAAGGCTTCTGCAATATGCGATCCTAAAAAACCAGTCGCCCCCGTCAATAATATCTTCATTTCAATAAATAATCTTTTATCTGGTCAACACAAACATCATATACCTCTTCTTCCCGGTATCTCTTATACCAGTCCACCGTCAATCCGACCGTCTGCCCGATATTCATCCTAGGCTCCCAGCCCAGACAGAACCGAGCCTTGGAGATATCCAACATCAAAAGCCGGGCTTCATGCAATGCATCCGGAGTAGAAAGGTCACGCAGTTCACCCCGCCCATACTCGGACACAACCCGGGTGGCCACATCCCAAACTGTCGAGATGGACTCGGAACGGGGACCGAAGTTCCAGCCCTCACAATAGTCCGTAGGGGCGTCCCACATCTTTTGTGCGAGCAGCATATAACCGCTCAACGGTTCAAGCACATGCTGCCAGGGACGGACAGCCTTCGGGCTGCGGATATCGATTGTCCGTCCCGATTCCAAAGCCTTGATGCAGTCCGGAATGATACGGTCTAAAGCCCAGTCTCCACCACCGATAACGTTACCAGCTCTTACACTGGCGATGGATTTTCCGTGTTTATCGTATTGCTCGGGGTGAAAGAAAGAGCGACGCCATGAAGCAATAGCAATCTCAGCGGCTCCCTTGCTACTGGAATAAGGGTCATAACCGCCCATAGGCTCGTTTTCACGATAGCCCCAGATTTGCTCTTTATTCTCGTAACATTTATCTGTGGTAATCATCACACCTACCTTCACGCTATCCGTAGAACGGACTGCCTCAAGAACATGGATTGTTCCCATTACATTGGTTTCGTAGGTTTCAACAGGGATGTCATAACTCAAGCGAACCAGAGGTTGGGCAGCAAGATGAAAAACAATCTCAGGTTGATATTCCTGAAAGATAGCCTTCATACGCTCACCATCGCGGATATCGGCACGAAGGTCGGCCTTAATTTTCTCGCCGATACCGGAAAGTACGAAATTGTCTCGAGCCGTAAAAGGGTCTTGAGCCACACCAATCACCTCGGCCCCCAATTCATGCAACCAGATGGAAAGCCAGCTACCTTTAAAACCCGTATGACCGGTGACAAGGACGCGTTTGCCCCGATAAAAATTATCAAATATATCAATTCCCATACGGCTTACCACACTTTCCAGGGAGCGACTCCCTGATCCCACATTTCATTCAATTCTGTATTGTCTCTCAGAGTATCCATCGGTTTCCAGAAACCCGTATGGCGGAAAGCGTGCATCCGGCCCGCCTTGGCTATAGACTCGAGGGGTTGCCGCTCAAAGATGGTGGAGTCACCCTCAGGGATATAATCGAACACTTCGGGTTCACACACAAAATAGCCCGCATTGATCCAGTTACGGTCCCCGTCGGGCTTCTCCTGGAAAGAGAGGACCTTGTCCGTATCGAGATCGAGCTGCAGGGCGCCGAACTTACCACCGGGTTTGTAGGCCGTAAGGGAAAGGAGGCAGCCCGAAGACTCGTGAGCCTTCAGGGTATCACCGATGTTCAGGTCGGTGACACCGTCACCATAGGTCAGCAGGAAACGTTCGTTCCCGAGATATTTCTGTACACGCCGGATACGCCCGCCCGTTTGGGTGTTCAGCCCGGTATCAACCATCGTGACTTTCCAGTTCTCGGAATGGTTGTCCAGAATGGTGGTCGTATTGTTGGAAAGGTCCACGGTCATATCGCTGTTATGACGGAAATAGTTGGCGAAATACTCCTTGATGATATATTGTTTATAACCGCAGCAGATCACGAAATCGTTGATGCCGTAATGGCTGTAGGTTTTCATGATATGCCAGAGGATGGGTTTACCACCGATCTCCACCATAGGTTTGGGGATCAGGTTAGTGGCTTCGCTCAGGCGGGTGCCGAAGCCACCGGCTAAAATGACGGCTTTCATTATGCTTGACAGATTATTGAAGGTTAATAACCGGAAATTACTTACGGGAAGAGACAAAGTCACGGATCGTACCGATCATGTGGTCGAGCATGGCACGGGTCATGCCCGGATAGACACCGATCCAGAGGGTATGATTCATAACGTAATCAGTACCTTCCAAATTGCCGATTACGCGGTATCCCTCACCCGTGGAACGCATTTCATCAAAGGCGGGATGCTTCAGTAGGTTACCCGCAAACAGGTTGCGTGTCTGGATCTTCCTGCTCTCCAGGTGTTGGGAAAGGTCGTTACGGGTGAAGCCCGCATCTTCCTTCACCGAAATAAGGAAGCCGAACCAGCTCGGGTCGGAGTTCTTCTGCGCTTCGGGAAGGATAAGGCCAGATGTACCCGCAAGGCCTTCTTTCAGGTAGGCGAAGTTCGACCGCCGGGCTTCGACAATGGAGTCCAGCTTCTCAAGCTGGGCACAGCCGATGGCGGCCTGCATATCGGTCACTTTCAGGTTATACCCGAAATGGGAATAGACATATTTATGGTCGTAACCTACCGGGAGGTCGCCGAACTGTTTGCTGAAACGGTATTTGCACGTGTTGTCAACACCCCCGATGCACCAGCAGTCACGGCCCCAGTCACGGAAAGAATTGACCAGTTTGTGCAGCAGAGGATCATCGGTATAGACAGCACCGCCCTCTCCCATCGTCATGTGGTGTGGAGGATAAAAGCTACTTGTGCCGATATGGCCGATCGTACCTGTTTTCTTTTCTACACCGTCGATTGTATAAGTAGAGCCAAGGGCATCACAATTATCCTCTACCAACCAGAGGTTATGTTTATCACAGAAATCTTTGACAGCCTGCAAATCAAACGGGTTACCCAAAGAGTGGGCAATCATTACCGCTTTAGTTTTGGGAGATAATGCGGCTTCCAGTTGAGTCACGTCGATATTGTACTCGGGGATGGTGACATCCACAAAAACAGGGACCGCACCATACTGGATGCAGGGGGTCACGGTTGTGGGAAAGCCGCAGGCTACCGTGATCACTTCATCACCCCGCCTGATTCTGCGCTCACCCAACTGCGGCGAGGTCAGGGCCATAAAGGCAAGAAGGTTGGCCGAAGAGCCCGAATTGGTCAGGGAGCAATATTTAACACCCAACCATTCGGCAAAACGGATTTCAAACTTCCGGGCCCACGGACCGGCGGTCAGCCAGAAATCAAGGGATGAGTCAACCAGGTTCACCAGTTCGCGGTCATCAAAATAACGGCCGCCGTAGTTGACAAAACTTTTACCGGGTTCGAAAGAGCGGGAGGACCCGTGAACTTCTTTGTAGTATTCCCGGGTTAAATCGAGAATTTGTTGCTTCAATAGATCTTTTTGGGACATATCGTATAATTATTTTTCTTATTTCTGTTTTTTATCTCTTACCCTGTCGAACCATAAATTCAGTCCCACCCACACAGCAATATCCGCCAAAAGCATCACCGTGTTGTCAATCACCGGAACCAACAGAATATTCACCGCACTAAACGCACAAGAAATCAGCAAGATCGTTATCATCGCCTTTCTTGGTGTGAAACCCATTGCCAGGAACTTATGATGAATATGGTTCTTGTCTGGTTCGAAAGGGCTCTTGCCACTGCGAACACGAACCATCACCACACGGATCACATCGAACGCAGGGACAATCAGCGTACTGAAAGCAATCACGAAAGCACCTTCGGTATACGGGGTGACATCCGGATTGTACTGGCTGTATTTGATGGCAAGGAAAGAGAGCACATAGCCCAAAGTCAGGCTGCCCGTATCACCCATAAAAATCTTACGGGCACGTTCCGCACTGCCGAAGACGTTATAGTAAAAGAAAGGGACCAGCACACCGAACGTGGCAAAGGCGAGCATGCTGTACGTCCAAAGTTCTTTCTGCATGAACAGGAAGCCGAAGACAAGCAGGGCAACGCTGCTCAGACCGGAGGCAAGACCGTCGATACCGTCAATCAGATTGATGGCATTGGTGACAAAGACAACCAGAAGAACCGTAAAAGGCATACCTATCCAGGCAGGAAGGGCATACAGGCCGAAAAGACCGTAGAAGTTATTGATCCAAAGGCCGGCCAGGGGAAAAAACGAAGCACAGATGATCTGGATCACAAATTTCTGACGGTAGCGCACTCCGACAAGGTCATCGGCAATACCCGTCAGGTAGAGCAAAGTCATCCCGCAGACCAGAAACAAGCACTCGGGCAACAAGTACACCGCACGGAGGGCGGGAACATCATAACCCATCAGGATGCGAAGGGCGAACACGCCACAGGAGGAAAGCAGGATGGTGGGGAAGAAAGAGACACCGCCCAAACGGGGAATGGCACGTTTATGAACCTTGCGCTCACTCGGCATATCGAAAAGCTTCTTCCGCAAAGAGATAAGCAGGATGCGGGGAATGATAAGCCGGGCAACCGAAGCAGAGATGACAAAAGCCAATATGATGAAAAGGATATTCAAGACAAAGGGGATTTAGGTTATATACAGTGTTGTGTCGAAAAAGAAAAGAGTTTACTCCTCTACTTCCCAGTTGGGATAAGGATTCTCTTCAAGACTGCGGAGTTGTTCGGCAATCTCACATTCATCGCCGGAAAGGGCACGCTCTCCCCAGCTGTCGATGATGCTATGCGCCTCACGGGAGAGGTCGTCGTCAAAGACTTCACCATAGCAATAAGTCAGAAGGCGCACCTTCAGCAAGGAAGCGGGCAAGCGGTCGAGCACTTCCCAACAACGGTTCAGGATCTGCTGGATGCGGACTTCCTTGTCACCGTTATTGTAGATCGTCGCGTTATAACCCATCAGAAGCGAAAGGCACAAACGGGCTTCTTCCTCGTCGGTGGAGCCATGATGGGGATATAAAGTATTGGCACGACTGAGTACATCACCGTTCAACCGGCTGAAGTGGTCGCTGTAGATGGGGCTGCCATCGGAACCGAGATAAAGAAGTTCGTGCGCCAAGGTGTACAAAGCGGTAATTTGAGAATCTAAAGAGTTCATGGAAATATTTACAATTTACGATTTATTGTCTGCTATTTTACTGTTTAAAGATCGAGCGGCTCGATTAGAGAGGGATGGATGTAGGTGGTGGCAACGGCCATGACACCCTGGATGGAAACCATCACACGCCGATCGTTTTTCACACGGATAAACTCACCCTCGACGCCGGCAAAGATGCCTCCTGTCACACGCACACGCTGCCCTTTACGGAAAGCTACGGCTGAGGGTTCGAGATAGACCAGTTGCTGGTCGTAACTGCCGGCAACCGCCATGAAGCTGCGCATCTGGGAAGTGGGGACAACAATGGGCTGGCGGCTTTCACGATCCATGATATAACGGATCGGAAGGGTCATGCCCATCTCGTCTTTGATACGATCGATACGTTCACGGCTCGAACGGATAAACACCAGGTTGTGGACCGCAGGAACCAATTTACGCACGCGGCGCTCGTTCTTGACGATGTATTCGTAGTGCATGGGGATAAAATTCTCGATACATTCGCCATCGAGATACTCTTTTAAAGCAAGCTCACGGCTGTAAGTGACACGAACGGCGTACCAAAACAGCTCTGGGGATTCCTTCACAAAAGGATGTTCTTTGGGGACACCGGAGTACGAAAGTACCTCCCGGTCAGGTGATGTAATGCGAATATCAGTCTTGCTTGCATTCATGTGATCTCAAAACCCTCCCCTATCACAGTAGAAGGATGCTGAAATGTTATGTGACCGCCTCAAAAAACAGCCGATTTCGTAAAAACGCTGATTTTAAAGACTAATTAGCTATGAACGAAGATATTAGATACGGTTTATGTTTCAAAAAACGTTCGTCTTTTGAAACATCATTTTTGATGAAATTCAGAACCGGACAAAAAGAAAAATTCAAAAAGAAAATCTATATTTTTTAGATTCTAATAATTCATTGATTTACAGCATCATGAAGAAGATAAAAATAGAATAAATGAATTTATTTATAAAAATATTTTGCTATAGTAAAAATACTGTTTACCTTTGTTCCATTGAACGAACGTTTTTTGAAACACGCCTTCTTTTCTTTACAATTCGATTTTCCTGAAGCTTAATATATTATATATAATCGCGCGTACGCCCATGCGCATAATCTTTTCTTTTTTAATCTATTTCACCCCGTTAAGTAAATAGGTCAGGTATACCTTACCTATTTGTTTGACGGAGCGAAACATCAATATAAAATAAACAATATACGCGTATATATAGAAATATCCATATAAGAACCACTAATTTTGCATTCGTAATAAAAAAACTTATTAGACGAAATGAGCAAAAAAAACCGAATGAAGGAGTGGTATTAAACATGGGAAATACCCCTTACGTAGTAATCGTCAATGAAAAAAGTGACGAAGGACAGAAAGTGTTGGAAGCACTGGAAGAAAACATAGAAAAGATGGATATAGGCTCGCATAGGGAGCTTGTCATCTTCTTTTTCGTATGGCTGAACCATCAGCAGAAAGATCCCAAAAAGAGAAAAAACATACGGGAACTGGCAAAGATCATGCACCGGTCACTGTTCTTCGGACAAAAACACAACAGCAACGAGGAGATGAAGCCGGATTCCATTGAAACTGAGATATTTAAGATACTAAGGATATTAAAAAGCATGAAAAAAGCGGAAGATAAAGACTTGATTATAAATCTATTAGACGATATCAGCCTGTTTCTGGATGAAAACGTCTAACAGGGGTACAAAAAAGCCCCGTACTTTTGCAATCAAAGATTTATGTTAAACTTAAAAAATGAAAAATGAAAAGCATTAGTATTACCACTTACAGGGGTTTCAGCAAAGTGAAAGGGAAATGTTCACTGCAGGAATTGATCGGATGGGTACGGAGCAGACAATACGCCAACCTGATAGAGAAAATAGGAAGGCTGGTCAGTGAAGGAAAAACCAAGGAGGCGGAGAATGTGAAACGGCAACTGGACTACTTCACCGTCACGGCAAACTATCATGAATGCAGGCTGGCGCACAGCATAGCCGCATACAACGACACCAGCACCATCGACATCGACAAGCTGCGGGAAGAGGAACTGGAACGCATACGGGCTCTGATAGAAGCCGACGAAGCGACGCTCGCCTGTTTCCTCACCGCCAAGCAGCACGGTTTCAAAATTCTGGCTTACCTGACAGACCTTGAGGCGGAGGCGTGGAGAAACTCGTTCTTCAAGACAGCAACCATCACCTACGACAGACTGGAACAGTATCACGCAGGCATCTACGAACTGACCCGGAAACACTACGAGAAACTGCTGCAAACAGAGGTGGACACCAGCGGAAAAGACTTGTCGAGAGGTGTCTTCGCCTCGTATGACCCGAAGGCGTTTTACTCTGCCGAAAGGGTGACACGCATCCCCGAGCGGACACTCACCATCGAAGCTCCCGAACCTGCACAAAGGGGAAGGAAGAAAAAGAAAGAACCCGAAACGGGACAGACGGGAGATATCAGCGCCTATACGTGTATGGAATTCAACAAATGCCTCTGCTCCACGCAAAGGCTGATGAAATATACGGAAGGAAGCCGCAATTCGTTCCTCTTCACCCTGGGAAACAAATGTTTCCGAAAAGGGCTCGAAGAGTCGGAAGTGAAGCGCCTGGCGGCGGAAAGGCTGGGAGACGGAGGAGGGATGGACACGGACACACCCATCGGAAACGCCTACACATATACCGACAGGACGGAACGGGCAGAGGAGAAGAAAAAGATACCACTCGTGGAACAGGTGATAGATTATCTGAACAAGAATTATGCTTTCAGGCGAAACACGGTGCTCGACCGCCTCGAGATGTGCGACTTATCCCAAACGGAAGAGAAATCTTTCTATGCCATGCGGAACAAGGATTTCAACTCCATCTTCCTGAACATCAGCAGACAGGGCATAGCTTATCCGCTCAACAGCCTGAAATCGGTCATCGACTCGGACTATTCACCGGAGTTCAACCCCTTCACGCACTACTTCGAAGGAAATGCCCGGTGGGACAGGAAGACTGACCACATCAGAAAACTGGCGGACACCATACAGGCGGAAGATCAGGAGTTCTGGAGGGAGGGATTCCGGCGGTGGATCGTGGCCATGGTGGCCTCGGCCCTCCGACCGGGCAAAGCAAACCAAGAAGCACTGGTGTTGCACGGAGCACAGGGAAAAGGAAAAAGTACCTGGATAAGGCATCTGCTGCCTCCGGAACTGGCAGAATATTACCGAAACGGAATGATAGATCCGGCAAACAAGGACGACCTCTTACTGCTGTCCACCCGCCTGCTGATCAACATGGAAGAGTTTGAGGGTGTGAAAACGGGGGACATCGCCGAACTAAAACGAATCATCGGGCAAGAAAACGTCACCATCCGGAAAGTATATGACACCCAGGCACAACTGTATCCACGCAGGGCATCGTTCATCGGAAGCACCAACAACATGCAGTTCCTCAAGGATTACGGAGGAAACCGGCGCTTCCTGGTCATTCCTGTAAAGACCATCGACTACCGCACCCCGGTAGACCACAAAGGGGTGTACGCGCAGGCGGTGCAACTGATAGAGGACGGTTTCCGCTATTGGTTTGAAGGAAACGAGATAGACGACATCAACACCCGAAACGAACGCCACCGCATGAAAGACCCACTGGAAGAGAACCTGTATGTTTACTTCCGTCCGGCAGGAGAAAAGGACTTTGAAGTGAAATGGAAACCCGCCGCCGCAATACTGGCTACTCTATCTGTATACGGACGGACACAGGCCAACGCGCAAACGCAACAAGTGTTGGTACAGATTCTGGAAAGGGATGCCTTCGGCAAGCGTGTAAACATCCATGGCATCACGGAGTATGCCGTAGTGGAACTCACACAACAGGAGGTGAGCGAAAACTTCAGGAAAAGGGAGAAGGGAAAGGAAATGGATGAACTCCCGTTTTAAAAGTACCGGAGGGAAGGAAATAGAAGAGAAATGCCCCGTAAGAATATATGTTATTTCGATTACATATATTCTTACGGGGCAGGACATATATTGGCGTTTTATTGACAAGCGGAATGGGATACTTCCTTATGTTATTTAAATGCGTATGGTGAAGAGTATTGTAACTTACCAAAAAAGTCCTAATAAAGTTGCATCTTAATACAACCTTTATTATCTTTGCGTCATGAAGAAAATAATAACGTACAAGAATTACTTTGCAGAGTTTATGGATAAACTCTCTGAGCTTGAACGGAAGAAGATACAACGCGCTCTATCTCTTTTTAAGGCAGAAGACAAGATACCGAGCCATTACATTAAATTCATTCGTGATGGAGTATATGAATTTCGTGTGGCCTGTGGGAACAATGAATTACGCATCTTTTTTATCTACGACGGTGAGAACGTAGTGGTATTGTTCAATTGTTTTAGGAAGAAGACGCAGAAAACCCCTGATAACGAAATAAAGAAAGCTATAAACTTAAAAAAAGAATATTATGAAGCTAAAGGAAATAAGTAAAGACATCTACGATGTAGATGCGTGGCTGGACGAAGAACTTGGCAAGGAGGGAACTCCTGAACGCGAAGCGTCTATTGAAAAGGCATGGGAAGAATATAACGGGCAGATATTGCTGGATGCCCGCAAAAATGCACGTTTGACACAGGAAGAGCTTGCCAACAGAATTGGTGCGGACAAATCTTACATCTCAAAAATAGAAAGGGGATTGATTACTCCTACCGTTTCTACGCTTTACCGCATTGCGGCCGCTATGGGTTTGTCGGTAGAGTTGCGCCCACTTTAACCACGAGGAGCACGGTTCTTCACGAGTCGCGCTTCTCTTCATTTAAACTATCAATTATGGTCGGTAGTTTATCCTATTCGAAATCAGCACCTGTACTGCTATACGTACAGATTCAAGCATTTTGCCGGATAGTTTACGGGCTGCCTTTTCAAACTCCTTTGAAAATTCAACTCTCATTTCTCAACCACTCCCAACCAGTCTATAAACTCTTCACGTTCTTCCTTTCCCAGCATTACCTTTCCATCAGGGTAATTTTCAGACAGGTAGCGGTAGGATTCGTTCCCATCGTATTCATCCGCTGCCTTGTCGAGCATGGACTCTATCAACCGTTTCAGGTTCGTACCCTGCTTTGCTGCCATAACCGAAAGATCCCTGAAAGTATCTTCTTTCAGGGTGATAATCTTTTTTCTGTGCGGTACAGTTGCTTCCAGATTCCTTAACGGACTGTTCTCTTAGCAAGGTAGTGATCAAAGAAGATAGGGAGTAGAAGTAAAGGAGATGTGTCATAACTCTTTTCATCACGGAGTAACACGGAGTATCACAGAGTCTTTTATTAATAATCAATAACTTAAAATCGCCTCTGTGTTACTCTGTGTCCTCTGTGGTGAGTTTTGACAGCCTCTTCTCTCTAATTTTATGCTCCCGGTTCTCCCATATATCGAAAGATCAGACGAACTTCTTTGGGCGTAAATGAATGGCGGTATTTATAGTATCCCACCTCCTCGAGCGCAGCCATCAGGAGTTTGTTGTGCCGCATCCAACGGCTGAGATTATTGAGGGCGGCATTTTCAGACAAATGGGGTGCATAAAGCAGAGCCAACTCGACTTTTGTATATACACGGATAGGAAACTCTCTCTCGTCATCTTCTAAATCTTTCATGTTTTTCAATTTTAAATTAATAAATAATCGGAACTTTACAATAGCATAAAGATAACAAAAACAAACGACATATCATAGCAGAAGTCATATTATTTCACAAAACATTCATTGATTTTCAATCTTTTATCCATACCGCCTCAACCCACGTCAACAAGCACAAAGCAGGGGTTACAAAGCGGTATCTTTGACATACCGGAAGAAAGGAAAAGAGCTCGTCCGACCTTCCGGATGCATTCTTAATTATTAACCATAAAAAACTATCAGACAATGGCAGTTCCATACAAAAAAATCGCGAGAAAAGATCCGCGAAAAACGGATGCTATAGAGAAATTTTATCCGCAACTGGTCACTTTAGGCCAAAGCGCAAGCCTGGAAAGCATTGCGTACGAAATGAAGGAGAAAAGTTCGTTATCATCGGGAGATATTAAAAGCGTACTCACCAATTTTGTAGAAGCGATGCGCACCTCCCTCTATAACGGACAATCAGTCAATATCCGGGATTTTGGAGTATTCAGCCTTTCGGCACGCACCAAAGGGGTGGATACGGAAAAAGAATGTACGGCCAAAAACATAATGGCAGTGAAAATAAACTTTCGTCCGTCATCGAGTGTACGTCCGAACCTGACATCGACCCGGGCCGGTGATAAAATCGAATTCATCGATATCAAAGCCGCACTGGAAGGTAAAGAATCTGAAAAAGGTGGAGACGGAGACATTGTGGATGACCCGACGGCATAAATCAGGATTACATAGAAAGGAGGTGTTGAAGAAATGAAAAAGTCAGGCTGGAGTACGGTTCTAAAGGTAATGATCGCAGTGGCATCTGCCATACTGGGAGTCCTTGGAGGTAATGCAATGAACTTGTAGGCAACGAAAACTAAATGGGAGAGGTGATATCCGCGTGGTATCACCTTTCCCATTTAGTTTTCATACTATCAACCGCTCCTGATCTTATTTTGCTACCATCACCTCGACATCATATCCCATAAACAATCCATTCTCGACAACTCCTGTGATTGATTTTATCTCTTTCTCGAGAGACGAATGAATATTGCCGAACCAGGCATCGAGAATCAGATTTCCATTTTCGGTAATTACAGGACCGTCTTTACCTTTAGCAAGCCTCAACTCCGTACGCAAAGCTCCCATAGTAAGCACTTCCCGCTCCACATAAGGCAGAGCCATCGGAAACACTTCGATAGGAACAGGAAAACGGCTTCCCAGAAAAGAAACCTGCTTGCTTTCGTCCACCAAAATGAAAGTACGATTGCTGCTGCATATCAAAAGTTTCTCCTTGAATAACGCTCCGCCTCTACCTTTGATCAGGTTATGATCGGGATCTACTTCATCGGCGCCGTCGAACGTCCAATCAGGACGACACATCCATAAAGTAGTCTGCGGAATGCCCAAACGGACACACTCCATCGATATCTCCATCGAGGCAGGGATCACAGTGACATGCAGATTCTCCGTACGTATCCTTTCGGCAATAGCGAGCAATGCCAGATATACGGTCGATCCGGAACCTGCCCCAATAATCTCCCCTTCTTGCACACGCATGGCAATCATACGGGCTAACTGCTCCTTACTCTCCCGGTTGGTGATCGTGTCCGACCATTGGAGACGCTCCACCAAGCTACTTTCCCATTTCATACTAACACTTGTTTATAACAGGTAACAACTTATTTCACCCTACGGTTCAGTTGGTTATTGGCTTTTGAGGGCTTTGATTTTCCGATCCGTTTACCGGAAGGTTTCTTACCTCCCGAGGCTTTGGGCCGTCCGCTACCCGGACGGGCACTGCTATTTCCGCTCTTCTTCATAAAAATCTTCATTATAATATTTGCCTAAATATCTGCGGGCTATAAAATCCCAGTTCTCGTGCAACACCCTCCTGCCATCCTCAAAAGGAAAAGTGACCTCGGACAATAAATCATGCTGCATGGCATAGTGCAACAAGTCGATGGGACAAAGTCCGGGAACATAAAACAACTCGGCCCCTTCTTGTTCGGCAATCCCGGGATTATATGTCGAGTTTCGTTCATCCCGGAAACAAGCACCGATATTGGGAGCAAGCAAGATGCCTTTCGGATTGGCAAAAAATACAAAATTTTCTTCATCGGCCAATTCGGGCATTAACGAATCGTCTTCGTCGGCCCACTCCAACGCATCGACACAGAAACGGCGCAAGCCCGCATAATCCTCAAAATAGACAAGCTGCTTCCCTTGGGTGGCATTCAGGAACTTGGTCACATCATGGGGAAGCTCCATTTCCGGGAAAATATCCAAAACAGGTCCCGGAGGAGGCAACAGGACACGAATCTCCGGAAGCCAGTCCATCGACTCGTCATCGGTAAGAGGGGCTTGTTCAAAATGGGCTTCAAGTAGCGCATAAATATCAGTCGCAAGTCGAAGCAGAGATTTATCCGTCGGATTCCAAGGAACCGGAGAATCGTCTGTGACAGGAGAAAGAAGCGACCATAACAGGAACGACACATCCTCAAAATTTATTTCATCATCGGCATACGCCCCTGTCAAGGTATAAAAGGGCAGAAAACGCCCGTACAACCGCTTGTGCAACCGGATGAACTTATTCCATCCACCGGAATTATTCACACAATCTTCCAGATACCAGGTGAAATAAAGAACGGCCCGGTTTTTATGAATCATCTGTCCGGTAAGCTCCGACTTCTCAAATAGGGGCAGCAGCCTGTTGGCAAAATCGACATACCATTGATCGGTATCTGCCGATTGCGGACGCGGATGGACTTCCATCCACAGTTGACGATATATTTTTTGCAGTTTCATGAATTGGAGTGTTGATTTACGGAAACAAATGTACTTCTTTTCTGATAAGATTGGCTACATTTGCACCAATTTATGAACTTTACGGCAATGGATATTACGCTCAGAACGCTCACGGAAAACGACTTGCCTTTTGTAAAAGACATCTACGACTATTATACCCTCCACACAACAGTGGTGTACTTTGTACACTGCGCCAGCATCGACGAACTAAAAAACTACATCCCCGTAGGCGATCCCGTCTACCGGTCGTTCATCATTGAAACTCCCGAAGGAGCACCCTGCGGATTCTGCTATTTCGCACGCTTCAAGCCCCGAGAAGCCTTCCGCATCTCGGTAGAGCTGACCCTCTACCTGAAACCGGAGTTTACAGGAAGAGGATATGGAAAACAAGCCATACTCCGACTGGAAGAGATCATCCGCCAAGAAGGCTTCAGCAACATAATGGCACTGATTTCGGGAGAGAACGAAGCCAGCATCCGCCTGTTCGAAAAATGCGGTTTCGAGTGTTGCGCAAACATCCGGCAGGTAGCGGAGAAGTTCGGCAAAAAACTGGATTTGAAGATGTATCAGAAAATTATTTCAGACAATTCACATCTCACTCCCTGAAAGCCGATGATAGAAACACATCCACACAAGAAGTTCTCTTCAAATCTGAAAGCACGATTAGATAAAGAACTATAAATGAGCAAACATTGTGTGGCAATATTTGTATATACAAGAAATTATCGGTACTTTTGCCACAGAAATCAGAAGAAGAGCAGTAATGAAAACGGTTAATCAAATTATTGGAGAGAATCTAAAAAAAATTAGAGAGTCATCCGGTTTTACGCAAGAACAAGTAGCCCAATCTATTAAGATAGAACGCTCTACTTACAGTAATTATGAAGGAGGAACCAGAGAGATTCCTTATACCATTTTGGAAGATATCTCAAATTTATTCGGTTGTGAACCTTTTATATTGTTTGAGGACAATATTCAGACGAATAATGAAATTATGGCTACAGCTTTCAGAATTTCAAATTTAGGAGAAAATGATTTGAAAGAAATAGCAGCTTTCAAAGATATCGTAAAGTCTTATCTCAAAATGGAACGCATTGCCCAAAATGAAGCCGAATAAGTTTATCATAGAGAAGCAAGTCTCAGAGTTTCGTATGGACAATGGACTTAGCGCTACGGAGCCTATCACTTTGAAAAGCTTACTTTTGAAACTAAACATACTCACTGTTTTCAGACCTTTATCCGACAACTTCTCAGGAATGTGTTTGAAAGATAATTCAGAGCACCGTTTCATGCTTATCAATTCTAATCAACCACGAGGAAGGCAACACTTTACGATAGCTCACGAATTATACCACCTTTATATAGAGAAAAAACCGACTCCTCACAAATGTAATCCGGGATGTGCCAGCAAAGATCCGATAGAACAATGTGCCGACATGTTTGCTTCCTCTCTATTAATGCCGGAGGGCGGTATATGCCAGTTAATACCCGAAATGGAATTAAAAACCAAAAACATTTCGATGGCAACAGTCCTAAAACTTGAACACTATTTTTCCGTTTCCCGTTCCGCTTTATTGTATAGATTACAAAATATCGGACTTATAACAGAAAGTACACGTTCTCAATTGGCAGAAATAAAAGTAAAATACTCTGCCAAATGTTTCGGATATGACACAGCTTTATACGAACCGGCCAACGAAGGACTGGTTATCGGTGATTTTGGTGAAAAAGCCCGCAAGCTATTCGAACAGGAGAAAATTTCAGAAGGTCACTATATAGAGTTACTCCATAAAATAAACATCAATGGAACACAAGAAAACGAAGATAGTACTCGATGCTGATGTAATTATCCATTTCATGGAGGCTAATTATTTCTTAATATTACCCGATATATTTCCTGAGTACGAATACTTGATATTGGATGTGGTATATAATGAAATTTCCCAAAATTCCGGTACAAAAGATTTTATAGATAAATATCTCCATTTCTTCCCTAAATTGAAAAAAGAAGTTTTTTCCCCAAAGAGGGAATCAATGAAAGAGTTCTTTTTATTGCAACGCACTCTGGGAAAAGGAGAAAGTGCATGCATGATCTATTGCAGGGACAACCGAGACGTATTGGGAAGCAGTAACCTGAAAGACATAAAAGAATATTGCTCCAAGAATAATATTACCTATCTGACTACACTTGATTTTTTATATTATGCTTACTGCAGAAAGAAAATGACAGAGCAGGAGTGTAAGGAATTCATGCAGGAAGTAAATAATGCGGGAAGCAAACTTCCGATCATCGATATAACCCAATATACATGTACCGTACAAATTTAAACTCACACATTTCAAGAAAACAAGGCCAACACAACGACAAAGCCCTATCGCAGATTACATAAACAATCACATTCCCTTCCTCTGCGCTGTAACTCTATTATGCAATCTGCGACAGCAATGCCCCCCTCCGTCCGTTCTCAAAGTCTTTTTAAAGCCAGCTTAATGACTTTCTCCACCGGAGCATCGGGTTCTTCTTTCAATATGGCAAGCACCGCCTTCTGTGAAGGTGCAGCGGCAAATCCGAGCATGGTCAATGCAGCGATGGCCTCTTCCTGTACTTCCGCATTCATTGCCGGCAACAAAGCACCGGCAGCACCTCCCACGGCAGTTGCAGCCATGGCACCGGTTTTAATTTTATCTTTCAAATCGACAATGACACGCTGTGCGGTCTTCAGCCCGATACCTTTCACCGTCTTCAGCATATTGGCATTTTCGGTACTGATCACATTCACCAGTTCGGCCGGTGAAAGAGCAGAAAGAATCATACGGGCCGTGTTTCCTCCAATACCCGAAACGGAAATCAGCAGCAGGAAAAGTTCCCGTTCCTGCTTGTCGGCAAAGCCATATAAAACGTAAGCATCTTCGCGGATGGCTTCGTAGATATAGAGTTTACAACTGCTCTTACCCTGAATGGCAGAATAAGTGTTGAGTGATATATTAACGGCATATCCTAATCCGTTACAATCGATAACTGCGGTTGCCGGACTCAGTTCGGCAATTTCGCCTTTGATGTATTCTATCATAATGGTTATAATCAGAACGCAAAGATAATAAATATTGTGCTTCACGAACCTTGAATAACAAAAACTAACTTTAACACCCTTAAGAGACCTGAAAACAAAGAAAATGACTAATTTTGCAACCGAAATAAAGAAATGTGTTAAACAAAACCAATAAAAAGATGAAAAAAGTAAGAGCAGCCATCGTAGGTTATGGCAATATTGGTCGTTATGTGCTGGAAGCCCTCCAAGCGGCTCCCGATTTTGAGATAGCAGGTGTGGTTCGTCGTGCAGGTGCCGAGAACAAACCGGCTGAACTGAATGATTACGCAGTAGTTAAAGATATAAAGGAACTTCAGGGAGTAGACGTGGCTATTCTTTGTACTCCGACCCGCAGCGTTGAGAAATACGCAAAAGAGATTCTCGCAATGGGCATCAACACAGTAGACAGCTTTGATATTCATACAGGCATCGTTGACTTGCGTCGTGAACTGGGTGCTTGCGCCAAAGAACACGGAGCTGTATCGATCATCTCGGCCGGATGGGATCCGGGAAGCGACTCGATCGTACGCACCATGCTCGAAGCAATCGCCCCCAAAGGAATCACTTACACCAACTTCGGTCCGGGTATGAGTATGGGCCATACGGTAGCCGTCAAAGCTATCGATGGAGTGAAAGCGGCTTTATCGATGACTATCCCTACCGGAACAGGCATTCATCGCCGTATGGTATACATCGAACTGAAAGACGGATATAAATTCGAGGAAGTGGCAGCAGCCATTAAATCGGACGCTTATTTCGTTAACGACGAGACACACGTAAAACAAGTGCCGAGCGTAGACGCACTGCTGGACATGGGACACGGTGTAAACCTGACCCGCAAAGGTGTATCCGGAAAAACCCAGAACCAACTGTTCGAATTCAATATGCGCATCAACAACCCCGCACTGACCGCACAGGTATTGGTATGCGTAGCACGTGCTTCGATGAAGCAGCAGCCGGGATGTTACACCATGGTGGAAGTTCCGGTTATCGATCTGCTTCCGGGCGACCGTGAAGAATGGATCGGCCACCTGGTATAAAAAAGCCAAGTGTCTGATACAAACTATTTCCAAAGACAAGGAAAGGACGACCGCAGATTCTCTTTTTAATTATCACCGATAATCGAAAAGATAAAAATCTGCGGTCATCTTTTATTAGATAAACACTCCGGCTTACACACAATGAAGAACAAACGGTACTCACGCGGCGAAGAGCTGTCCAATACTTTAAGCCATGGCGCAGGCACCCTGCTGGGCATCACCGCAGGATATTTTCTTTTGGAAAAGGCGCTCGCCAACCCTCACCCCTATTGGGCAACAGGCTGTGTACTGGCTTATCTGGTGGGGATGCTGGCATCGTACATCAGTTCGACCTGGTATCACGGCTCCAGGCCCGGCAAGCGGAAAGAACTTCTGCGCAAATTTGACCACGGCGCCATTTACCTGCACATAGCAGGGACTTACACTCCGTTCACCCTGTTAGTGCTACGCCATGCCGGCGGATGGGGCTGGGGAATCTTCACTTTTGTATGGCTGTCGGCTATTGTAGGATTCATATTAGCCTTCAAAAAACTGAAAGAACACAGCAATCTCGAGACGATCTGTTTTGTAGGGATGGGCTCTGCCATCCTGGTGGCCCTCAAACCACTAATGGACTGCCTGTCCGCCATCGGGGCCTCTCCCGCCTTCTGGTGGCTTCTCGGAGGAGGAGCTTCGTATATCATGGGAGCCGTGTTTTACTCGTTGCGGAAACCTTATATGCACGCCGTTTTCCACCTGTTTTGTCTAGGCGGAAGCATAGGCCATATCATAGCCATCTGGTTGATTCTTTAGCAAACCCGATTCGCTTTTTCTCTCCAAAAGTTTCCCGTTTTGGAAAACTTTCTGTATCAGGAAGAAAGAAAAGTTCTCCAAAAATTCTTGTTAAAACAAGAACAACTTATTGCTTTAACTGTTACCTTTGTAGCAGATTTCAGTACTAAAAAGAGGTTTAGTCATAAGGGAACGCTGTGCAAATCGGCGACAGTACCCGCTGCTGTAATTCTCTGAGAATCCGCACACTATGCCACTGCGCCCAGCGTGGGAAGGCGTTGCGAGGGAGAGATAAGTCAGAAGACCTGCTGAAAAAGTAAACATATTAAAAAAAATCTAAAGCTTTCGGGAGTTAAAGTTATGAACTACGCAGAAATTTGTATCATCAAACGAGATGGTAAAAGGGAGGACTTCTCCATCAGTAAAATCAAGAACGCTGTATCAAAAGCGTTTAGTGCCACAGGAATCAATGATGAACAGCAATTGATTGCTGACATCACGATGAATGTAATCGGACAATTTGCATCTCCTACCATTACGGTAGAAGAAATTCAGGACCTGGTAGAAAAAGAGCTGATGAAGGTTCGTCCGGAAGTAGCCAAAAAGTACATCATCTATCGGGAATGGAGAAATACCGAACGAGACAAAAAGACCCAGATGAAGCATGTGATGGACGGTATCGTAGCCATTGACAAAAACGATGTCAACCTGAGCAACGCCAATATGAGCAGTCATACTCCCGCCGGACAGATGATGACATTCGCCTCGGAAGTAACCAAAGACTATACATATAAATATCTGTTGCCGAAACGTTTTGCCGAAGCCCACCAACTGGGAGACATCCACATCCACGACCTGGATTACTATCCTACCAAAACGACGACTTGCATCCAATATGACATGGATGACCTCTTCGAACGTGGATTCCGCACCAAAAATGGCAGTATACGTACCCCGCAAAGCATTCAAAGCTATGCTACCCTGGCTACCATTATTTTCCAGACTAACCAGAATGAACAGCACGGAGGTCAGGCCATACCGGCATTCGACTTCTTTATGGCAAAAGGTGTGAGCAAATCATTCCGTAAACACCTGGCATCATTCATCAGCTTCTATGTGCAGATGAACAAGGGTGAAGAGATAGAAGAAAAGGCTATCCGTACAGTGATTGCCGAACATCTGTCGTCCATCAAAGCATCGGAACTGGAACGCGAAACGCTGCGCATGGCTCTGACTGCCCTACAGATCAATATCGACAAAGAACATCTGAACCAAATTATAGAGAAAGCATTTGTGCAGACTCAGAAAGATACGCACCAGGCCATGGAAGGCTTTATCCATAACCTGAACACAATGCACTCACGCGGCGGAAACCAGGTAGTGTTCAGTTCAATCAATTATGGAACAGACACTTCGGCCGAAGGACGCATGGTGATTGAAGAATTACTGAAAGCAACCGTAGAGGGACTGGGCACAAGGGGAGAAGTGCCGGTGTTCCCCATTCAGATATTCAAGATAAAAAACGGAGTATCGTACACAGAAGCCGATTATGAAAAGGCTATGGCTAATTTCGATGCTGCCATGGAAGGTAAATTAAAATTTGAAGCACCCAACTTCGACTTGTTCCTGAAAGCTTGCCACACTACGGCAAAAGCACTCTTCCCTAACTTTATGTTCCTGGATGCCCCGTTCAACCAAAACGAAAAATGGGACGCCAACGACCCGCAACGTTACCGTTACGAACTGGCCACCATGGGATGCCGCACGCGTGTGTTTGAGAATGTAGCCGGCGAGAAATCGTCTTTGGGACGCGGAAACCTTTCGTTCACCACGCTGAACATGCCTCGCCTGGCCATCGAAGCCCGTATCAAAGCAGAAAACATGACGGAGGACGGACACAATAAAGATGCCGTCGAGAGAAAGGCTAAAGAAATTTTCATCGAATCGATACATGGAACGGCTACCTTGATAGCCGAACAACTCTACGAGCGATATCAATATCAGCGTACAGCCCTGGCACGCCAATTCCCCTTCATGATGGGAAATGATGTATGGAAAGGAGGAGCTGCCCTGAACCCGAACGAACAAGTAGGCGACGTGCTGCGCAGTGGTACGCTGGGTATCGGCTTCCTGGGCGGACACAATGCCATGGTGGCTCTCTATGGAGAGGGACACGGACACAGCCAGAAGGCATGGGACACCCTTTATGAAGCCGTGCTGGAAATCAACAAGGTGGCTGATGAATACAAAGCCAAATACAACCTGAACTATTCGGTACTGGCTACACCGGCCGAAGGACTTTCGGGACGTTTCACCCGTATGGACCGCCGTAAATACGGAAAAATCAAAGGAGTGACAGACAACGATTACTATGTCAATTCTTTCCATGTGGATGTAAAAGAACCGATCAGCATTGTAGAGAAAATAAAAAGAGAGGCTCCGTTCCACGCTATCACCCGCGGAGGACACATCACCTATGTGGAACTGGACGGAGAAGCCCAGAAAAACGTACGCGCCATTGCCAAGATCGTAAAAGTTATGTTTGACGAAGGAATCGGCTACGGCTCAATCAATCATCCGGTGGATACCTGCCACAATTGCGGATACAAGGGCGTGATCTACGATAAATGTCCGGTATGCCAAAGTGAGAATATTTTGCGCATGCGCCGCATCACAGGCTACCTGACCGGAGACTTGAGTTCATGGAATTCGGCCAAACGTGCAGAAGAAAAAGACCGTGTAAAACACGGATAAGGAATCATGAACATCTTGTACACGTATCCCGAAACAATCGTTGACGGAGAAGGTATCCGCTATTCGATCTATCTGGCAGGATGCAGGCATGGCTGTCCGGGTTGTCATAACCCGGAAAGCTGGAACCCGCAAGCCGGTGAGGAACTGTCCGAAGGACGGTTGGCTTCCATCATCCGCGAAATAAACTCGAACCCGTTGCTCGACGGAGTGACTTTCTCCGGGGGCGATCCTTTTTATGATCCGGAAGCATTTTTGCCTGTCATCCGGAGAGTAAAAACAGAAACGGGGCAGAATATCTGGTGCTACACAGGATATACTTACGAGGAAATAGAATCGGATCCGAAACTGGCAGCCATATTGCCCTACATAGATGTACTGGTGGACGGGCGCTTCAAACAGGAACTTTATTCACCGCATCTGGAATTCAGAGGAAGCAGTAATCAGCGGATTATCAAACTGAAATAGATATAAATAAACAAGCGTCGAAAGCACCACAGATTGCACAAATATCAATGGTTTATCGGACGGACTATCAACGATAACCTTGGAAGTCGATCTGTGAAATCTGTGGTGAAGACGACCTTCCACTCCCTCCCCATCAAGTTTCAATGTGTAAAAAAACTTATATATCACTACCTCCCCCAACCGAAGAAGTCCGATTTTGTTTATTTTTGTAGCACTTCCATAAAAAAGTTCTTTATGATTCTACATACACAAACTCCGGTAGTTGACGAAACAGACGGCCTTCCTCTCCCGCACCGTATATGGGCAGTTGTCGGTATTTCTTTTGCCTTATGCATGTCGGTACTCGATATCAACATTATCAACGTGGTACTCCCGACACTTTCTCACGACTTCGGAACTTCTCCGGCAGTCACGACCTGGATTATCAACGGCTACCAGCTTGCCATTGTCATCTCTTTGCTTTCATTCTCGTCACTGGGAGAAATTTATGGATACCGCAAAATATTTCTTTCGGGAATAGCTATGTTCATCGTCACTTCCCTGATCTGCGCTTTGTCCCATTCATTTTGGACATTGACCATTGCCCGCATTTTCCAGGGATTCAGTGCTTCGGCCATTACCAGCGTCAACACGGCTCAGTTACGTACGATTTACCCCCGAAAACAAATCGGCCGGGGAATGGGGATCAATGCCATGGTAGTGGCCATATCGGCAGCAGCCGGCCCCTCGGTAGCCAGCGGAATTCTATCTGTCGCTTCCTGGCACTGGCTATTCGCTATCAACGTCCCTCTCGGATTAGTTGCCCTGACTTTGGGATTAAAGTACCTGCCCCGAAAAGAGGAACGTTCGAACAGAAAATTCGACAAGCTGAGTGCCATAGCCAATGCAATCACCTTCGGGCTCCTGATTTATACTTTGGATGGATTTGCCCACCACGAAAACAATGATTATATAGTGATACAACTTGCTGTATTGGCAATTGTCGGGACTTATTATGTGCGCAGACAGTTGAACCAACCGTCTCCTCTCCTTCCCCTCGACCTGTTGGGAATTCCCATTTTCAGGCTTTCCATTCTTACCAGTATCTGTTCGTTCACCGCTCAAATGCTGGCAATGGTCTCTTTACCCTTCTTCCTGCAAAACTCTTTGGGATACAGCGAGGTCATGACCGGGCTATTGTTAACTCCCTGGCCTATAGCCACACTGGTGACAGCACCGGCAGCCGGATATCTGGTGGAACGCATTCATCCCGGCATACTGGGCAGCATCGGGATGGCATTGTTCTGTATCGGACTTTACTCTCTGTCTACATTAACGGCGGATTCATCGGTCACCGGCATCATCCTGCGATTGATGCTTTGTGGTGCAGGTTTCGGTCTTTTCCAGACACCGAACAACAGTACAATCATCTCTTCCGCCCCTACCCGACGTTCGGGAGGAGCCAGCGGAATGTTGGGTATGGCACGGCTCTTGGGACAGACATTCGGTACGACACTGGTTGCTTTGCTCTTCAGTTTTGTAGTACACGAGAAGAGTACGGCGGTCTGTCTGATAGCCGGCAGCGGATTTGCGTTTGTCGCAGCAGTGGTAAGCAGCATGCGGCTTTCACAACCCTCCACATTAAAGACGAAGCCCCGATAACCATCTCAATCCACGTATATCGTCCCACCGGAAGCCAGAGTAACACAAAGTGACACAGAAAGAGCTTAAGCTATTCATAATATTGATCTGTGCAAATCCATGTTATTTTGTGGTGAATATAAGTTTCTTGAAGACACCTCCATGTCAATCAATGAATGAAAAATTTAGTACTCAGTCTCTCTAACCACCTCCACCAGACGGGCAAAGTCCTCCGGATGTACATCTCCGATATTACCGATACGGAAAGTATCCGCTTTTGAAATTTTTCCGGGATAGATTACAAAACCCTTGGATTTAAGGGCGGTATAGAAGGCCTTAAAGTCGAATCCGGTTTTCGGATACAAGAATGAAGTGATAATAGGTGACTGGATCGCGTCATCGAGCAAAGTTACAAAACCGAGTGAACGCATACCCTCTACCAGTACCCGGTGATTCTCACAATATCTCCGGTGACGGGCCTCCACTCCACCTTCTTCAATCAGTTCGGTAAGGGCCTGCTTGAAAGCACGCACCACATGGGTCGGTGAAGTAAAACGCCATTTACCATGCCCTTTTTCCATCGTTTCCCACTGGTCGTAAATATCCAGAGAAAGAGAACGGGCTACTCCCTTACAACGTACCAGTTCCGAACGGCGGGCTATGATAAATCCGAATCCCGGAACTCCCTGGATACATTTATTGGCACTGCTGATCAGGAAATCGATTCCCAACTCACTAACATCCATCGGGATACCTCCAAAGCTGCTCATAGCATCCACAATCAGTTTCTTGCCATGCATCTTCACTACATGTGCCAGCTCCTTCAACGGATTCAGGATACCGGTAGTCGTTTCACAGTGAACGAAGGCCACATGAGTAACATCTGAATTATTGCTCAGATAGTCGTCCACATAGTCTACCGATACCTGTTCCGTTTCATCAAAAGCAAGGAGCTCGTAGTCGATATGATAATATTCGGCAATATTCCCCATCCGGTCACCATAAGCACCGTTACTGCAAATCAGAAGTTTATCATTCTTACCGATGGCAGCACCAATCACGGCTTCTACACAATAGGTTCCGCTTCCTTGCAAAAGAACAGATGTATACTCTTCCGTATTGCGGGTAGCAATGCCGACCAGCTCTTTACGCAATGCTTCGACAATGTGCAAATTATAGTCTTCATCCCATGTACACCAGTCGGTCATCATGGTTTCCTTTACAGTCTCTGAGGTAGTAAGTGGTCCGGGGGTCAATAACAAATAAGGTTTCATATCGATTAATGATTTAGTTTTGAGTTAATTAGTTGAATCAGTGCGGGAAGTTCTTCAATGCTTCGAATGACATACGAGGCTCCCGCAGCCAGCATACGTTGTTTCACTTCAGCAATACGGTTCTCGAGTTCGGCAGCCGGCAAGACGTGCGTCTCTTCTTCGGTGAGTGCCATCTCGTTACTTCCGAGAACCACTCCCACACTCCATACTTTGGCATGTACACCTTCCTGAATATCGGCAATGGTGTCGCCTACCTTCACCACTGTATCCGGATCGGGAACCGCCAGTTTCGTGAGATTCTCAAAAATCATATAGGGAGCAGGACGACCGGCGGGCAGCAGATTCGGAGTGGCACAGTAATCCACCCGGTATCCTTTGGCCTGTGCCTCGGGCAGTACCACATCCATCATCTCGCGGGTATAGCCTGTAGTAGAACCTATTTTCAGTCCTTCGGCACGCAACTTCTCCAACGTAGGGATCACACCCGGAATAGGATCGGTATACTCTTTCAGTGAAGCAAAAAGATATTTCTCGAACAGGTGGTTCAGTTCTACGACATCCTCCTCTGTCCAGGCACGTCGATAACGGTTTATGAATTGTTCGTTTACTTCGGGCATAGTCAGCAATTCACGGATGTGCTGAATTTTCGGCAACCCCATAGGCTTACGAGTCTGCTCGACATCGATCGTGAGTCCCTTCCCGGCAAAAGCTTTGATGAAAGCAGCCACCGGAGCGAAACATCCGTAATCGACTGCCGTTCCTGCCCAGTCCATAATGATACATTCAATCTTTTTCATTTTATGTCTATAATTTCCTTGTTTTTGAATCTGATGCAAAAGTAGGGCATCCCGTACAGAGCAAAAATGAATTCCGCATGATTCATTTCATTCATATTCCGCACATTTCTTCCGAAATATTAATGTAACATTCATATCATGATTATATAATCCAAAAGTCATATATTTGCAATGTAAACAATGCGTCGATGTACTTATGAACGAACTGGAAGATATATACAAACGAATCGAATATCTCCGTAACAACGGAGTGAAAATGAAAGAAATAGCCGACTGGATACACATGGCTCCCAGTGTGCTGTCCGCACTCTACTCCAGTGTGCTGCCCACCTATCTGAACCTGCAAAAGACCAAGCCCCGGGAAGAGGCTCTGGACGAGGCACTGGCACTGGTAAACAATGTATCGAAGAAACGGCTGCTCGGCAATCTGGGAGAAATGAAAGAACGGCTCTTCGATCTGGAACCCAATCAGGAAGCCAACATAACAGGAAATGCTTTTCTGAAATTACTGGAAAAGGAAATGCAGGAATCTGTGGGGGAAGTCTACAATTACAGTGGCACGTACCTGAGCTACAGCCTTTCTTCATCGACAGACAGCCTTAAGGCAGAACCCTATCTGATCTGTGCATCAGAAAACAATGATTATGTGAAAGTAGGCATGATCAATGCCTACAAATCCGTGCACTGGGGAAGTGGCATTATCAGTAATCATCAAAATTCATACCTGATGTTCAATGAACGGGAACTTCCGCAGTTTGCCCTGGTAACCATCTATCTGCAATTACCCCATTATGAGTTTCCGCATATGCTGAAAGGATTATATCTCTGTCTGGACTATAACCATAACCCGATAGCCCGGAGAATTGTCCTGGTGAAGCAATCGGACAGCACAGACATAGACGAGTTCCTGAAAATGGAAGGAAAGTTAATCTCCAGATCGGAACTGACCCCTGAAGAAGAGATCTATTATAATTATACATGCCAGGAAGGAGACTATATCAAGACTTGTACGGTACCCTCACCCAAACTGGATGAATCGGATCTGGAAAGAGAAAAAAAGATGCTGAAAATATAAAGCGACATACCCTAAAAACACCACAGGCTACTCAGATTTAGTTATTGAACAGGAGTTATCCGAATAGATCCCCCCTGAAAACCTGAGTAGCCTATGGTAAAAAATACTTTTCCGAGAACTCCCCTATCAGAAGAAGAATCTCAATATATCATTGAAGTTAGCCCAAATCAAAAGGCCGAACAACAAAATCATACCCGCCATTTGTGCGTATTCCATAAATTTATCACTCGGTTTGCGACGGGCAATGATTTCATAGAACAGGAACAAGACGTGTCCGCCGTCCAACGCAGGAATAGGCAGAATATTCATAAAAGCAAGGATGATAGACAAGAATGCCGTCATATACCAGAACTGATGCCAATTCCAGGTTGCAGGGAAGATGCTTCCGATGGTTCCGAAACCGCCCAATTGTTTAGCTCCCTCTTTTGAGAAAAGATATTTCATGTTGCCTACATAGCCTTTCAAAGTCTTCACTCCTAATGCTACACCGGCCGGGAAGGATTCAAAGAAACCATACTCTTTCCTGATTACAGGAAGAAGTCGATCCGTATATGGATTGACCGCTACTCCTATTTTGAAAGCCGAATCCGTAGTCAAAGTCAATACATCGGTCTTTCCGTCACGCACATAAGTCAATGAGATCTGGTGCGGATTGATACTGTCATTTTGTAACGCTTTCGCATTTTGTCTTCTTTCAGCCATAGCTGCCAGGAAGTCTGTATAAGAAACCGGCTTTCCGTCGAGAGCAATGATACTGTCGCCCGGCTGGATACCGGCCATGGCTGCAGGTGAATTGACCATCACGCTATCGACTACATAGGGGAAACGGAATTCGGCAAAGCGAACACTGTCACCCAACAGACGCTGCATCATATCTTCAGGGATATATACAGATGCCTTCTTACCCTCACGCAACACCGTTACCTCCCGGGCATCAGCTATCTGGCTGAGCATATCGGGATCGTAGCGTACAAAATCGACTCCGTCGGCAGACAACAAAATATCTCCGTCCTGGAATCCCACCGCTTTGGCTGTTTCATTAAAGTCCATACCCAATGGGGCCTTCTGTACGGGAATGTATTGATCTCCCCACTTAAACAGAATCATTGAATAGATGAACAGAGCCAAAAGGAAGTTGAACAACACACCTCCCACCATAATCAACAGGCGCTGCCACGCAGGTTTAGAACGAAATTCCCACGGCTGTTCCGGTTGCTTCATTTGCTCGGTATCCATCGATTCGTCAATCATTCCGGCTATTTTGACATATCCCCCCAAAGGTAACCAACCGACAGCATATTCTGTCTCACTTTTCTTTGGCTTAAATTTAAATAGTGTGAACCAAGGATCAAAGAATAAACAAAACTTTTCTACCCGTACTTTGAACAGGCGGGCAAAGAGAAAGTGCCCTCCTTCGTGAATGATGACGAGCAAAGATAAGCTCATAATCAATTGCAGGGCACGGATTAAAAATGTTTCCATCAGATTATTTACAATTTATTTATTTACATATTAATTCACGGGCAATCCGGCGTGCTTCCGCATCGGTTGCCACATAGTCGTCGTAAGTAGGAGTCTGTACGAAAGACACCTGCCCCATGGTATGTTCTATCACATCACTCATGCCGAGAAAGCTGATTTCATCACGAAGAAAAGCCGCCACAACCACCTCGTTGGCCGCATTTACAATGCAAGGCATATTCCCTCCCCTATACATCGATTCATAGGCCAATGCCAGATTACGGAACCGCTTGGTATCGGGTTGCTCAAAAGTAAGGTTCGTACATTTCGAAAAATCAAGCCGGTCGAAAGACGAATTGATGCGATCGGGATAAGAGAAAGCATACTGAATGGGCAGACGCATATCGGGCATTCCCAACTGGGCCTTTATTGCTCCATCCTCAAACTGCACCATCGAATGAATAACCGACTGCGGATGTACCACCACCTCAATCTGGCCGGGCTGTACGCCAAACAACCATTTGGCTTCGATCACTTCGAACCCCTTGTTCATCATCGAGGCAGAATCAATAGTGATCTTAGCTCCCATTTCCCAATTCGGATGTTTGAGAGCCTGTACTTTTGTCACAGTCTTCAACTGTTCCATAGTACATGTACGGAAAGGACCTCCGGAAGCAGTCAGGATAACTTTCTCTATCGGATTGCCTACCTCTCCGGCCAAACACTGGAATACTGCCGAATGTTCGGAATCGACAGGAAGAATCGGTGTACGGTATTGCCGGGCTAACTGATTAATCAACTCTCCGGCAACTACCAGTGTCTCTTTATTGGCAAGGGCAATGGCTTTTCCGGCACGAATGGCATTCATGGTCGGCTTCAATCCCGCATACCCCACCATAGCGGTTAGGACTACATCGATAGGGCCGGACTCTACAATCTGGCATAACGCGGCAGCACCTGCATACACCTTAACAGGCAGGTCGCTGAGAGCCTCTTTCAGTTGGGCATATTTCTCTTCATTGGCTATAACTACAGCCTCAGGCATAAACTTACGTGCCTGGGCTATCAGGAGATCTACCTTATTATTGGCAGTCAGTGCATACACCTCGTACAGTTCGGGATGCTCTTCGATAACCTGCAAGGCCTGGGTACCAATAGAACCCGTAGAGCCTAAGATAGCTATTTGTTTCTTCTTTATCTCGTTCATTATTAGAATACAATGTATTTTTCAGGATTAACCGGCCGTCCTCTGTGCCAAAGTTCAAAATGAAGATGCGGACCGGTAGTGAGCGTTCCGCTATTCCCAACCAAGGCAATAGCTTCACCTCCCTTCACAGTGTCGCCTTCACGCTTCAGCAACGAACCGCAATGTTTATAGACTGATACAAAATCCTGGTTATGCTGTACCTCGATCAGGTAACCGGTTTCGGCCGTATAGGTACTCAATATGACTGTACCGTCCAAAGTGGCCAATACACTTTCGTTGGGATTGGCGGCAATATCGGTTCCAAAATGTTTCTTTTCGGCATCAAAATGATCGGAAATCATGCCACGGGTCGGACGATAAAAAATCAGTCCGTTGACATCGGGCTGTGCGGTAATAGAGGTCAGATTATATTTTTCGGTCTCTTCATATTGACGACGGAAAGCTTCTTCACGTTCGGAACGGGCAATCAGCGAATCTTCACGCATGGTGGTCAATGAATCCATTGACTGTACAGTATCCACCCGCACGGTGCCGCTGAAGATATCCTGTATATTCATGATATACATATTCTGACGGTCTACCAACTGTTGCAAAGAATCTACCCGCAAGGCATTTTCCACAACCTGAGCACGAATATCACTATTCATATATCCCGGCAAATAGTTGCGTAAAGGAGTAAAAGTGATAATGGCAGCGGCAAACAGGAAAAGCACGGTCAGAACCGAAAGTAACACGGAAAGACCATTCAGCTTGGATACATGAAGTCCCACCACCTCTTCGAGTGTATTCTCGTTGATGATAGTGAGTTTATACTTGAACTTGATATTGTTCCAAAAGGCTTTACTACGTTTCTTTTTCGGCATTATTATAGAATATCACGACAAATGTAAGCATTTCGCTTTACTTGCCGTCTGTTTCTTTATGCTATTTAACTTTCTTCATCATCGCACTCGTCCAAAGACAGCAGGCCTTCGGGCAAATCGACTGTAATGATTTTGTGCTTCTGATCGATACCGGCAATTAATTCCTCTTGTGCAGGAATCAGCAATTCATCGCCATCACGGTCCACAACAAACAGTGTATTAACGGTAGACGTATCCACATCCGTCACCTTTCCCAAAGCACCGTGACGGACATCTTCCACCCGGAATCCGACAAAGAAATCCCAGGACAACTCCCCGGGACCGGCTTCTTCGGCATGTTTCACCGGAAAATAAACTTCCACGTTGGTGAACATACGGGCACGTTCGGCAGTGTCTACACCTTCGAGTTTCACCAAAGCTGTGGAATCGGACCGGAAACGATACTCTTCTATAAAGAAAGGAACAAAAATATCATCTAACCGGCAAATCAGATAATCACAATCCGCCCGATCGAAAATATCGTCGGTAAAGGTGAACGACAATTCACCGTGTATGCCGTGTGGCTTATTGAACAAGCCTATCTTGTATACATCTTCTCTTTTTATCATATTCGTGTAATTCTTGCACCGATAGCGTTGAGTCGACCTTCGATATTTTGATATCCGCGGTCTATCTGCTCGATGTTATGAATCCGGCTGATACCTTCGGCGCTCATAGCTGCAATAAGCAAAGCGATACCGGCACGGATATCCGGAGAGGTCATATTGCCTCCCCGCAAAGTAAATCCATGATTATGTCCGATAACAACCGCACGGTGCGGATCGCAAAGAATAATCTGTGCGCCCATGTCGATCAGTTTATCGACAAAGAAAAGACGGCTCTCGAACATCTTCTGATGAATCAGTACACTACCTTTTGCCTGGGTAGCCACTACCAGCATGACGCTCAACAAGTCCGGAGTCAGTCCCGGCCAGGGAGCATCGGCAATGGTCATGATGGAACCGTCGATAAACGACTCGATCTGATAGCAATCCTGTGCCGGAACAAAAATATCATCTCCTCTCTGTTCGAGTTTAATACCCAGACGGCGGAAACTTTCGGGAATAATACCCAGATTTTCGTATGACACATTTTTGATTGTGATTTCGCTACGGGTCATGGCAGCCATACCAATGAAGCTACCCACCTCGATCATATCCGGCAACACAGTGTGATCGGTACCGTGAAGTTCCTCCACTCCTTCGATAGTCAATAAGTTCGAAGCAATTCCACTGATCTTCGCTCCCATCCGGTTCAGCATCTTACAAAGCTGCTGCAGATAGGGCTCACAGGCCGCATTATAAATCGTCGTTTTACCTTTGGCTAGTACAGCAGCCATCACGATATTGGCAGTTCCGGTCACAGAAGCTTCATCGAGCAACATAGATGTACCTTTCAATTCTTCGGCCGAAATTTCGTATATCTCCCGCTCTTCATTATAAGTAAAATCGGCTCCCAGATTCTGGATTCCTATAAAATGCGTATCCAGACGCCGACGCCCAATCTTGTCTCCTCCCGGCTTTGAAATCATGGCTTTACCGAAACGGGCGACCATAGGACCGATCAGCATCACAGATCCCCGCAGGCTGGAACACTTCTTCAGGAAGTTGTCACTTTCCAGATAGGCCAGATCGACATTCGCGGCCTTAAAACTATACGAATCGACACCTGTTTTTGCAACCGTCACGCCCATATCCCGCATTAACTGAATCAGGTTATTGACGTCCAGGATGTCCGGAATGTTATTCACTGTTACTTCTTCGGCAGTAAGCAATGTAGCGCAGATAATCTGCAACACTTCGTTTTTGGCACCTTGGGGATGAATTTCCCCACTAAGTCTGTGCCCTCCTTCGATTACAAATGAAGCCATGTTTCGAGGTGATTAGTGGTTAATGATAATGCTAATAATCACTTTGATCAGAATTTTCTTCTCTGATTATTATTTCTCTGGTTATTGTTGTTATTCGTACGTGGACGGTAGTTCTGAGCAATACGTTCAGACATCAGACGCAGAATCTCGTCATCCATCTGCAATTTGCCTCCCGAGAATTCGGCCAGGTCTTCGGCGATTTTCCGGTCGTCTACCGTATCTTTATTCCATGCCATATAGTCTTTCTTCATGTGATTGCAGATAAGGGCTACCAGATTCTTCTTTTCATCCCCTTCCTGAAATTCACACGCTTTTTTGATTAATATTTCCAACGTACGACCATAGTGGCGGTAGCGGATCTTAGTACTTGGATAAGGAATCGGATCCGGTTTCGTTACCAGATTGTCTTTACGGATAATCTCGTAAGGATAATCGATATCAAGTTTAAAGTCGGCCATAATAGCCAGATGATCCCATAATTTATGCTTGAAATCGGGTACATCTCTCAAATGGGGAAACATATTACCCATGATATTGATAATGGTATTGGCACAACGCTGACGTTCGGAACGATCCTGGATAGTCAACGCAAAGTCAACCATATTCTGGATACTGCGACCATATTCCGGCAGCGGCATTCTTTTCTGTTGAGTATTATACTGCATGTAGTTAAATTATATTTTAAAAATAGTAAATCAAATAAGGAGTGAAAAGCATTAAAGTAACTTCTTGGGTTGCGAAGCCACAAACTCTTTCAGATAGAAAGGCTCAAAATAGGCCACATCTTTATAGTCGTTGATTGCAACGGCCTTTTCTGCAAGCGGGAACATCATCTTTGCCAACGGATGAAGATCATCTATAAAATGCGCATTGGGGTGCGTAATCTTTTCACGGCACTTTGCGGCTCCATTTCCAAAGAAATAGACAGGATGCTGTTCCAGATATTCAAGATAAGAATTCTCGTCCACGATATCGGCGGAAATCTCACGCTTCACATTCAACGCACGGTCATAGATAGCCGCATATACCTCCATCCGCCGTGCATCAATCATCGGGCATAGCAATGCATCTTCCGGCAATTCATGATAAAGCAGCACAGGTACACTCAACACTTCCAATGTCGGAATACCGATCAACGGGACATTACGTCCGTAACAAATACCCTTTGCCATCGAAACGCCAATGCGAAGCCCGGTATACGATCCGGGACCACAACTGACGGCTACCGCATCCAAAGGAATGGCATGACTATCGATGAAAGACAACGCTTCATCCACAAATACTCCCAACGAAACGGCATGTGAAGGCCCCTTAAGGTCTTCTTTCACAAAAATATTCTGCCCGTCTTCACTTACTGCTACCGAACAAACGGCGGTAGAAGTCTCAATATGTAGGATACACGACATAAGAATCAGATTATTAAATTGACGCAAATTTACATGATTATTTTCAGATTACCGCACCGAGATATAAATAAAGCGCATTTCCCTTCAAAATCATTGCATTAAATTAAGTTTTTACGTACTTTAGCAGACTATTTTATACAAGCAAAAGACAAATATAACAAGTTTTAAAACCTGAAATGAAACAGATACGCTACTATATACTATTTCTATTATTCGCAAGTCTGACGGGCCTCTCGATCACCGTAAAAGCTACCGGACCGGACGGGACAGAGCATTTAACCGTTTCGCTACATGACAGTTGTTATCTTTCACTCACCCAAGCACAAAAGGAAAGAGCGCTCGCCTTTCATGACTCACTTATCCACCGTATAGAAACCGGAGAAGCGACCGAAGATCTAAATATCGTCGAGGTATACCAAAACCGGGGACATCTGTTGCGCTGCCTCCACCGATACAAAGAAGCTTGCGCGGCTTATGACCGATCCATGGTTATCTCCGACTCGCTTATAAAAAAAGAGTATAGCGCACAAGTCGATTCTCTTCGTCAGAAACATGATGTAGACACGTTATTACTTGAAAAGATAAATTTGCAGTCAGAGAAACGTCAGGTAGCTTTTATTTTCGCTTTATGCATCTTGTTTATAGCAATCTGCATCAGCCTCTATTATTACCAGACCCTGGCTAAAACACAAAAATTACAGAAAGAAGTGCTGCTGCAGAGCATCAAAGCACAGGAAAGTGAAGAAATGAAAGCCTCTTTTATTAAATCAATCTGTCACGAAATACGTACACCACTCAACTCGATCAACGGCTTTTCTGAAATACTAAGCAATGATATTTCCACTCCCGAAGAACAGGAAGACTACCAAGCCATCATCCTTGAAAACACCCGACTGCTGACTTCACTGCTCGGCAGCCTGGTTGAGGTGGCAAATCTGGACAGCCTGACAGAAAACTTCACACTCACTCCAATAGAAATAGGCAGTTATTGCCGTGCCGAAATGCAATACCTGAAAGAGGCAGAGGGGAAACAGGAAATAGACTATCAACTCGACCTGCCGGAGAATGATTACAAAGTCTACTCACATCCGCAATACTTCAGCCTGTTGCTCCGCGCTTTATTGAACAATGCCAATAAGTTTACAACCCAGGGATTTATCAACCTCAGCTGCCGAAAAGACAACAAACGAAAAATGTTGTTGGTCAGCATTACGGACACAGGATGCGGGATTCCGGCAGAGAAACATGAATACGTCTTCAGGCGTTTCACCAAACTCGATATCTTTAAACAAGGGAGCGGATTGGGACTATATCTTTGCAAGTTGATTATCAAGCACATGCAAGGAGATATTTACATTGACGAAACGTACACGAAAGGATCTCGCTTTATATTTACCCTACCAATGGAGGAAACTAATAAATGAAAAGGAAATACTACACCTGGCTTATCCTGCTATTGAGCGCAACCGTAACTCAAGCTACCCCTTCGCTTAAAGACAGCTTACAGAAGCTACTACAAGAGACGAAAGCTCCCATCAAGCGTGTCGACTTATTAATCAATATATTAGACTTGTCAGACTCTTCACCCGATGAACCGGAAATAGCACGCGAACTCTATACGGAAGGGAAAAAGACAGACGATAAAATGGCCATAGGAGCATCTCTCAGTACGCTCACAATTCACTATATGCAGAATACAGAGAAACAAGATTCGCTTTCTCTCCTGCTGAACGAAGCGGAACGACTTTTGAAAAATTCAACCGAAGACGGGCTTGCCACCTACTATAAAATGACTTATAAGGCACGTCTTTTGCAGCTCGCTCCAAGAGAAGAAAGGGTGAAGATCTGTAACCGGATACAACAGGAACTGAACGACCGCAAAGAATCGGAAACTCCTTATGAAAAAGCCGAACGTCTTTTCTTGACCGGAGTGATTCACTATCTGCTGACGGCCATGACTGAAAATATAGATTATAAGAATGCCCTTCCCTACTGGGAAGAGGGGTGGGAATTAGCCGGAAGTTTCCCTCCGGCCGCCCGAAAAAACTTCACGGGTAATCTGTACATCATGCTCAGTGTCAGCTATCGCAGCTTGAAAGACAGCAAACGCCTGATAGAGGTATCCAACCAATATTTGCAAAGATTGGATGATTATTTCAGCCGTGAAGACGTGATTCGCCGACGCCCCTACTTTTACAAAAACAACTTGTATGTATTGTGCTATCAGCAACTGATGCTAAATCATCAGCTTATAGGACGACAAAAGGCACACGAATATTATATGCGCTATTGCAACTACGTCCGTCATGGAAAAGGAGATGCCCTGCTTCGTAACAAACTTTTTTTCTACGATTTAAGCCAGAATTACTTCAGCAGCCTGGGAGAATATCCACAAGCACTCGCTTTTTGTGATTCGCTGATTCAGATGGTAGAGACCGGAAAAGCCATTAACACTGCCTCAGTGATGCACTACAAAACCAAAGCCAAGCTACTCCGGGAAATGGGACGTGCCGAAGAATCCTGCCAGGTTTATGACCGGGCTATGTTTTTGGCCGATTCACTGACACGTAAAGAACAACTCAGCGAACTCGGAGAAATACAGGTAAAAAATGAAGTCGCACAACTGGAACTGGAAAAAGCCGATATTGTTATCCGAATCAGGAACATTGCTTTTTATAGTACCATTATACTGATTTTTGTTGTTATCGGATTTATTATTTATCTTGCAATCAGCCTGAAACGTACCCGCAAATTACAAAAAGAATTATTGCATCAGACACACAAAGCGCAGGAAAGCGAACGGATGCAATCGAGTTTTATCCGGTCAATGTACAACGACGTATGTGCTCCTCTCGATCACATTAACAAACAGACCCAACGGATAAGGATCACATCGCTTTCTCCCGTTCAAAAGGCAGAATGTTCGAAGCAAATACAGGAAAGTTGCAGGCAATTGACTTCCTTATTGGATGAAATGCTTGAAAAGGCCTATCACGAAAGCACAACAGAGTCCCAAGAGACTCCTCCCGACTAAGAAAACCGTTCTAAGTACCTGTTTAAGAACCTATTAAAGAAATAGCTAAAATCTTTTTATTATACAGTTTCCATATCAGCCGGATTGTTTCTTTCTTTGAAGTGAATTTACGCCGTCTGAACCGGTATCTTCATCCTTATACCTTTCTTCAATTAACATTGTTAACGCCCTTTGCAGGTTGTCAGGTTCTTGTGCGCAAATAACAAGCCTTTTGCATTTAAAGAACATCTTATTCACATCCAAAGAACAAGTTTTAACCCTGTGTTAAAACAAAGCTTTTGAGGACAGAGATCTTACTTTTTAAAGATATTGATTTTCAGACGGTTTAGTCTGAGGTTCGCTTCTTTATCTCACAGATGGACTCTTCGGGCGAAAGCCGGGATACCTGCTTTTTTGTCAACTATAAAAGAGGGCTTACACGTCCGAAAACTGAATTAGATTCCATGAGTAAAAGAAAACTTGCCACCCAATTTGAAGAAGAACCTTTTTCGTATGTGTTCGGTTGCCGCACCTTCGTTATCGAAATACCGGATTCTAAGATTATTATGGCAGAAAATTCAAAACAGTTTCTTCTAACCAAGATGTCTTTTTTATCCATTTACAGCGATTATCTTAAAATTATCCCGTATTTTTGCACAAAACTTTTGGTAATATGATACAATCCATGACGGGATATGGCAAAGCAACTGCCGAACTTCCCGATAAGAAGATTAACGTAGAGATAAAATCGCTTAATAGCAAAGCGATGGATTTGTCGGCACGTATCGCACCGGCATACCGTGAAAAAGAGATGGAAATCCGCAATGAAATTGCACGTGTGCTGGAACGTGGAAAAGTTGACTTCAGCCTCTGGGTGGAAAAGAAAGAGTGTGCAGACGCTGCCACTCCCATCAACCAAGTATTGGTAGAAGGATATTACAACCAAATCAAAGCTATCTCCGAAAACCTCCACATTGCAGTACCTACTGACTGGTTTCAGACTTTACTCCGTATGCCGGATGTAATGACCCGTACCGAAACACAGGAGTTGAGTGAGGAAGAATGGGGAATAGTGTACGCAGCAGTCAAAGAGGCTGTTTCACATTTAGTCGATTTCCGGAAACAAGAGGGTGCTGCTCTGGAAAAGAAGTTCCGGGAAAAAATCGCGAATATCCATCGTCTGCTCGAATCGGTAACCCCTTATGAAAAAGAACGGGTAGATAAGGTTAAAGAACGTATCACCGATGCACTGGAGAAAACACTCAGTGTGGACTATGATAAAAACCGTCTCGAACAGGAACTGATCTACTACATCGAGAAACTCGATATCAACGAGGAGAAACAACGTTTGGGCAATCATCTGAAATACTTCATCAGTACGCTTGAAAGTGGTAGCGGACAAGGTAAAAAGCTAGGATTCATCGCTCAGGAAATGGGACGGGAGATCAATACACTCGGCAGTAAATCGAACCACGCTGAAATGCAAAAAATCGTGGTACAGATGAAAGACGAACTGGAGCAGATCAAAGAACAGGTGCTGAATGTGATGTAATAACGATAAATTATGAACCCAACTGAAAGAATAACTACCCCACACAAAACGGGTGAAGCCAAAGTAATCATCTTTTCTGCTCCTTCCGGATCGGGTAAGTCAACAATCATAAATTATTTGTTGGCTCAAAAGTTGAATCTTGCATTCTCGATCTCAGCCACCAGTCGTCCCCCCCGGGGAAACGAAAAGCATGGAGTAGAATATTTTTTCCTCTCTCCCGATGAATTCCGTCAACGCATTGCAAACAATGAATTCCTGGAATACGAGGAAGTATATACCGACCGGTTCTACGGCACTCTGAAAGCACAGGTAGAAAAACAGCTTGCTGCCGGACAAAATGTTGTATTCGATGTAGATGTCGTAGGTGGCTGTAACATCAAGAAATATTATGGTGAACGGGCGCTTTCGCTTTTTATCCAGCCTCCCTGCATTGATGAACTGCGCCGCCGTCTGATCGGACGCGGAACAGATACTCCCGAAGTGATCGAGAGTCGGATAGCCAAAGCCGAATATGAATTAAGCTTTGCTCCGAAATTTGATAAGGTTATCATTAATGACGACCTGGAAACAGCCAAGGCACACGCATTGAAAGTGATCAAAGAGTTTCTGGGCATCGATACTGAATAATCTCCTACTCTCTCTTATTCGTGATTATAGCATATGGCAAAGACTAAAACCGGAATCTTCAGCGGCTCTTTCAACCCGATCCACATCGGACATCTGGCACTGGCCAACTATCTGTGCGAGTTTGAAGGGCTGGATGAAGTCTGGTTTATGGTCACCCCGCACAATCCTTTCAAGAATCAGGCTGATTTATGGCCGGACGAACTGCGTCTGCAACTGGTACAGCTTGCTATTGAGGGATATCCGCGATTCCGGGTATCCGATTTCGAATTTCATCTGCCCCGTCCTTCTTATACGATCCATACGCTCAATCGCCTGAAACAAGAATATCCCGAAAGAGAATTCCAGTTGATTATAGGCTCTGACAATTGGATGGTATTTGACCGATGGTTCGAATCGGAACGTATCGTCTCAGAAAATAAGATACTCGTTTATCCCCGTCCGGGATTCTCTGTAGATAAGTCACAGTTACCCCCGAACGTACACGTCGCAGATTCTCCCATATTCGAAATCAGTTCTACCTTCATCAGAGAAGCCCTGGCTACCGGAAAAGATATACGTTATTTCCTTCATCCGGCTGTATATAAAAGAATTATACAACAGACCGGAAGCATTGATTCTTCCCACTCCTGCCATACCTGAGAATTATTCATTCCGGAGACGATGCAGTGTAATTATCACAATCTCGGCAGGTGCACCGATACGGATATTCTTATTTGAGGTACCGATTCCATTGGTCACAATCATCGGAATCTTAGCCGAGTTATACTTCAATCCTGTCAGAAAACGGCTGCCATAGTGTGAAGGAATAATGGGAGCATATCCCAAAATCCGGACTTGCCCGCCATGTGTATGCCCTGCCAGCACCAAATCAGAATTAGCGACTGACACATCCTCGGCATAATCGGGTGTGTGTACCAATAGTATTACGAAATCAGACGGAGAAAGGGACAAAGTAGGCGAAACTCCGTTATTGGCAAGGTCAAACGGATTGCGTACACCGACCAAGATAATTTGTGCTCCATCACGTCTCAACGTATCGATCTGATGTTCAAGAGGTCGCATGCCGTAACGTTGCATCTCACGGATAATTTCATCATGGCAACGTTCATAATCGTTATTTCCCATCACTCCATAAGTCCCCATTGGAGTTTTGACTTTAGCCAACGCCGCAAAGAGCTCGGGCACGTACTGACATCCCTCCTGGTAGTCACCTCCCATCAACAGTACATCGGCATGCTGGGCATTCAACAAACGCACCAGACTCTCCAGACCTTTCTCCTTGAAAAGACTCTTATAATGTAAATCCGAAATAAAAGCAATACGGAAACCGTCAAAAGCATCAGGCACATCACGATGGGTGAACTCGTACTTTTTCACCCGGTCGATACCCGGATAAACGGAAGATACGCTCACCGCAGAACTGGTAATACGAGTCCCCCGGGCTACAATGGAAGGAGCAGAGCGCGTTATAACAGGAGAGGCAACATGCGTTTTTTCTCTCTTCCGCTTGACTGAGAATTTTTTGAGTTCGGAGGTATCCGGCGAGAACAGCCGGGCCACTACATCGGAGCTATCCGGACGGACAGAATCAACATTCAATACCGGACGAGGAATCGGAGAAACCAGATTCTTCTTCGATTTACAAGAGGAAAGCAGCAACAAAAGTGCCGCCAACAGGTATATTATCTTCTTCATATTCTCTAATATCAGGAGCGCAAAGATAGACAAAAAAGCAAAAATATACGTTTTTTGCCCTATCTTTGTTCTCTCAAAAACGGATGATAGAAAAAGAAAATGGAAGAAGTGAAACGTAACTCGTTGCAGGCATGGATACTTGCGGCCCGCCCCAAAACACTGGCAGGTGCCATTACTCCGGTAATGATAGGTTGTGCATTGGCTTTTGCCGACGGAAAATTCAATTGGATACCGGCATTGATCTGCTGTTTGTTCGCCGGACTGATGCAGGTTGCCGCCAATTTCATCAACGATTTATTTGACTTTCTAAAAGGGACCGACCGCGAAGATCGTCTCGGACCGGAACGTGCCTGTGCACAAGGCTGGATTTCGGCAGCCGCGATGAAACAAGGTATCTTCATCACGGTAGGCCTGGCCTGCCTGATCGGGTGTACTCTCCTGTTTTATGCAGGATGGGAGTTGATTCTTATAGGTGCGTTGTGTGTATTGTTCGCCTTCTTATACACCACAGGACCTTATCCATTATCCTATAAAGGATGGGGAGACGTATTGGTCATTGTATTCTTCGGCTTCGTTCCGGTAGGGGGTACTTATTACGTACAGGCTCTCAATTGGACACCAAACGTCACGGTTGCATCACTGGTATGCGGACTGATTGTAGATACATTACTGGTAGTTAACAATTACCGGGATCGGGATGCTGACCGAGAAAGCGGGAAAAAGACCGTTGTAGTCCGTTTCGGTGAATCCTTCGGCAGATACTTTTATTTACTGCTCGGCATTACAGCTGCCTGGCTTTGTTTCTGGTTTCTATTCAACGGGCACCTATACGCAACTCTCTTACCCCAACTTTACCTGTTCTTCCACATTCGGACCTGGAAAAAAATGGTACAGATACATAGTGGCAAAAAATTAAACAGCATATTGGGCGAAACTTCACGCAATATGCTGTTAATGGGAATCCTATTGTCAATAGGACTTGTTATAAACGGTTAGCAAGTCAACGTTTGCTATACATCCGTTCGTAATATTTCTGATAATCACCACTGGTTACTTCTTCCACCCATTCCTGATTATTCAGATACCATTCGATTGTTTTCACAATGCCGACTTCAAATTTCGTTTCGGGATACCAACCCAAGGCATTAGTGATCTTTGTCGGATCGATGGCGTAGCGCTGGTCATGCCCCAGACGATCCTTGACAAACGTAATTAAATCTTCGTTTATCCAGTCGATTGAAATTTCACCATCGGCATTTTTCTCTTTTTTCTTCAACACCTCACGATATTCGGGATGTTCTGCCATCAGGCGATGAATCGTTGCGATTGTTAATTTTACAATCTCAAGATTAGTCTTTTCGTTATGTCCGCCCACATTGTATACTTCTCCTTCCACACCTTCACGAACTACCAGGTCGATAGCCTTGCAATGATCTTCCACGTACAGCCAGTCGCGCACATTGCTACCGTCTCCGTACACAGGAAGTTTCTTACCTTCAAGAATGTTCTTGATAATCAGCGGAATCAGTTTCTCCGGAAAATGATACGGACCGTAGTTGTTTGAACAGCGAGTGATAGTCACCGGCATCTTATAGGTATCGTGATAAGCCATTACCACCATATCGGCACTGGTTTTCGATGCACTGTACGGGCTATGCGGACAGAGTGGAGTCGTTTCATGGAAATAGCCTTCGGCACCAAGCGAACCGTAAACCTCATCGGTAGATACCTGATGATAACGTACCCCTTTACGCCAGGTAGGATATCCGTATTCATCTTTACCGGTTACCCATGCGCGACGTGCGGCATCCAACAGGTTTTGTGTTCCTAGAATATTGGTCATCAAGAAAAGTTGCGGATTCTCAATGCTACGGTCTACATGGCTTTCAGCAGCAAAATTCACTACATAGTCAAACTTGTACTCACCAAAAAGGCGGTCGGCCAGTTCACGATCACAAATGTCACCTTTCACAAAAAAGCAACGTTCGTTATCAATGTCGTTGGCAATCGTTCCAAGATTTCCGGCATAAGTCAGTGCATCGAGCACTACCACCTTGATATCACTGTGTTTAGCCAGAATATACTTCAGATAATTGGCACCGATAAATCCGGCAGCACCGGTTACAAGATAAGTTTTCATATTCTTTATGATTGATTTATTAATTTGCTAAGTCTATCAGATATTTACCATATTCGGTCTTTTCCAATTTCTCGCCCAAAGCTTTTAACTGAGCAGAAGAAATCCATCCGTTACGCCAGGCTATCTCTTCAATACAACTGACATAAAATCCCTGACGATTCTGGATAGTAGCCACAAAATTAGAGGCTTCGAGCAAACTGTTGCAATTCCCCGTATCCAACCAGGCAAAGCCACGGCCAAAGAGTTCGACTTTCAGTGTTCCTTCGTCGAGATATAGCTTGTTCAAATCAGTTATTTCATATTCACCCCGAGCAGAAGGCTCCAAAGCAAGCGCTTTTTCAGTCACCGTAGCATCATAGAAATAAAGTCCGGGGACGGCATAATTGCTCTTGGGGACAGCAGGCTTCTCTTCCAACGAAACAACCTTTCCACTTCCATCAAATTCCACGACGCCATAGGCGCGAGGGTCCTTCACATAATATCCAAAGATGCAAGCTCCCTTTTCAATGGTAGCCGCCCGGCGAAGCATAGCTGAGAAACCTTGTCCGTAAAACAAATTATCTCCTAATATCAAACAGCCCGGTTCACCATTCAGAAAATCGGCTCCCAGCACAAAAGCCTGGGCAAGTCCGTTAGGCTGCTCCTGCACCAGATATGAAAAGGACATTCCAAACTCTTCACCGCTCCCCAGAAGTTCACGGAACAACGGCAGATCACGAGGAGTAGAAATAACCAACACTTCCCGTATTCCGGCAAGCATCAATGTAGAAAGCGGATAGTATATCATCGGCTTGTCATACACCGGCATCATTTGCTTCGATATGGCCTTTGACAACGGATAGAGTCGGGTGGCACTACCGCCGGCAAGAATAATTCCTTTCATATTTTGAATGTTACAAGTTACGAGCTACAGATTACAAATCACAAGCTACAGTAAATTATATATAAACTCAATGCAAAATCCGCTTGTTCATAACGGGTTGCTTATAGCTTGTATCCCTAAACCTGTGACAAAGAACGGAAAGAATTCTGACGTGACAAAATAAAAATACAAATTTATTAGCCGGCCAGTTCAATCACTTCCAAATCCTTAAACACACCATTATCTATGGCAAAACGAACCATGGTACGTACTTTATGAAATCCGGACATCCCTGCAGCACCGGGATTGATGTGAAGCATATCCAGCGTCTTATCATACTTTACCTTTAATATATGCGAGTGTCCGCTGATAAACAACTTGGGTGGATGCACCAATAGGCTTCCCTTGATGGACGGATCATAATTTCCCGGATATCCCCCGATGTGCTTCATCAGAACTTCGGCACCGTCCACCGTAAAACGATTCACTTGAGGAAACATCCGGCGAATTTCCTGACCATCAATATTACCGTACACAGCACGGAAAGGACGGAAAGCTGCCAACTTCTGTGCCACCTCCACTGAACCAATATCTCCGGCATGCCAGATTTCATCACAAGTTTCGAAATATTGCAAATATTTTTCGTCCCACCAACTGTGTGTGTCGGACAATAAGCCAACTTTTGTCATACTTTCTTTGTTTATCTCTGCAAAGGTAACTATATTTGGGCAAACCTTACGTGCAAATGGAAAACAAATACCAATACTTCAAGAGAGATATTAGTTGGCTATCATTCAACTACCGGGTACTTCTGGAAGCTGACGACGACCGGCTCCCACTCTACGAACGTATCAATTTTATCTCTATTTATTCCTCCAACCTGGAAGAGTTCTACAAAATCAGAGTAGCCGACCACAAAGCTGTAGCCTCGGGCGTAACAGATGGAACGGAAGAATCCCTGCAATCGGCCAAGGACCTGCTGGAAGAAATCAACCGGGAAGTGAACCGACAACTGGAGGATCGTATCCACATCTATGAAAAAAAGATCATACCTGCATTACGCAAAAATCACGTTGTCTTCTATCAAAGCCGCAATGTAGAGCCTTTCCACCAACAATTCGTAAAAGACTTTTTCCGGGAAGAGATATTCCCTTACCTACAACCGGTACCGGTATCCAAAGACAAAGTAATCTCTTTTCTGCGCGACAACCGGCTCTACCTGGCAGTTCGCCTGTTCCTGAAAGGTACAAACAAAGAAGATGCTGATCATCTGCAATATTTTGTGATGAAACTACCCTACAGTAAAGTGCCCCGCTTTATCGAATTACCCAAGCATGGCAGAGAGTATTATCTGATGTTTATCGAAGATATTATCAAAGCGAACATAGACGTCATTTTCCCCGGATACGAAGTAGATTGCAGTTATTGTATCAAGATATCGAGAGATGCCGATATTATGATAGACGACACGATCAACAGTGTCGACCTGGTGGAACAAGTAAAGAAAAAAATCAAAAAGCGCAAGATAGGTGCCGTATGCCGTTTTGTCTATGACCGCGCCATGCCCGATGATTTTCTGAACTTCCTGGTAGACGCTTTCCGAATCCGGCACGAAGAGTTGGTACCGGGAGACAAACACCTTAACCTGGAAGATCTGCGTCACTTGCCGAACCCCAATCATTCCATTCCCCGGATTGAGAGACCGATCCCAATGAAACTGAATCGACTGAACGACAAGGAATCCATTTTCAGTTATGTTGAAAAGAAAGATTTATTGTTATACTATCCTTACCATTCTTTCGACCACTTTATCCACTTCCTTTACGAAGCAGTGCACAATCCCGAAACCCGTGAAATCATGGTAACCCAATATCGAGTAGCAGAAAACTCGGCTGTCATCAACACCTTGATTGCTGCTGCACAAAACGGTAAAAAAGTCACGGTATTCGTGGAACTCAAAGCCCGTTTCGATGAAGAGAACAACCTCGCCACTGCCGAAATGATGAAAGCGGCCGGTATCAACATTATCTATAGTATACCGGGGCTGAAGGTACATGCCAAAGTAGCTCTGATACGCCGTCGCAGCTTCACCGGTGAAAAGATTCACAGTTACGCTTATATCAGTACCGGCAACTTCAACGAGAAGACGGCTACACTGTATGCAGACTGCGGACTGTTTACCAGCAATCCGGTCATCGTACATGACCTCACAAACCTGTTCCGTACCCTCAGAGGCAAAGAGAATCCCCGATTCACCCGGTTGCTTGTGGCACGTTTCAACCTGATTCCCGAACTGAACAGGCTGATCGACAAAGAAATAGAACTGGCCGAAAAAGGAAGAGGCGGAAGAATCATCTTGAAGATGAACGCCCTGCAAGACCCGATAATGATAGACCGGCTCTACGAGGCCTCACAAAAAGGTGTAAAAATAGATCTGATCGTACGAGGCATTTGTTGCCTGATACCCGGACAAGAATATAGTTGTAACATACGTGTCACCCGTATTGTGGACAGTTTTCTGGAACATGCCCGCATCTGGTATTTCGGTAATGCCGGACATCCCAAAGTATATATGGGTTCACCGGACTGGATGCGTCGTAACTTATATCGACGAATCGAAGCGGTGGTACCCATTCTCGATCATGAATTACGGGAAGAAATCGTCGATATGCTTCATATCCAGTTATCGGACAATCAAAAGGCTTGCTTCGTCGATGATAAACTGAATAATATATTTAAATTCAAAACAAATGCCGCGCCCGTCAGAGCGCAATATACCTTCTATAATTACCTAAAAGAGAAGAATGAAACATTTCTGTAACATGTATGACATTTCTCTGCAATACGAAAATCCGTCCTTTGCAGCCAGAAATAACATACACATTTATGGAGACAATTTATCTATGTATTATTATCTTCCTATTCGTACTTGCCGTATTCGACTTGATGGTCGGTGTAAGTAACGATGCGGTAAATTTCCTCAATTCGGCTGTCGGAGCAAAGGCGGCATCTTTTAAAACAATATTGTTCATTGCAGGTGCCGGTATCTTCATCGGAGCGTCCTTATCAAACGGTATGATGGACATCGCAAGACACGGCATCTACCAACCGGAACATTTCTATTTCGCCGAAATCATGTGCATCCTGCTTGCCGTAATGCTGACAGACGTCGTTCTGCTCGATGTATTCAACTCTATGGGAATGCCTACCTCGACCACTGTTTCAATGGTATTCGAACTTTTGGGAGGTACTTTTGCCCTGGCACTTATCAAAGTACACAACAGTGATACACTGGGATTGGGTGATCTTATCAACACCGACAAAGCCTTGTCTGTCATCATGGCCATCTTTGTCTCCGTTGCCATTGCCTTCTTTTTCGGTATGCTTGTACAATGGCTGGCACGCATGGTGTTTACATTTAACTACAAGAGCAATATAAAATACAGCATTGCACTATTCGGTGGCATCGCTTCTACTGCCATCGTTTATTTCATGGTGATAAAAGGATTGAAAGACAGCTCTTTCATGACTCCTGAGAACAAGCAGTGGGTACAAGAAAACACGATGATGCTGGTAAGTTGTTTCTTTGTCATCTCTACCATCCTGATGCAGATATTACACTGGCTGAAAGTAAATGTATTCAAAGTAGTCGTTCTGCTGGGTACATTTGCATTGGCACTGGCATTTGCCGGTAATGACCTCGTCAACTTTATCGGTGTACCTTTAGCCGGTTATTCTTCGTTCATAGACTATACCGCCAACGGAACTTCTGTCGGACCGGACGGTTTCCTGATGACCTCTCTGATGGGTTCAGCCAAAACACCGTGGTATTTCCTGATAGGTGCCGGAGCCGTCATGGTATACGCCTTGTGTACTTCCCAAAAGGCACATGCCGTAATCAAGACCTCGGTAGACCTCTCCCGTCAGGATGAAGGTGAAGAAAACTTCGGAAGCACACCGATAGCCCGAACACTAGTGCGTTTCAGCCTCACACTGGCCAACGGTATTTCCCGCATTACTCCGCCGAGTGCCAAACGCTGGATAGATACCCGCTTCCGTAAAGACGAAGCCATCATTGCCGACGGTGCGGCATTCGACTTGGTTCGCGCTTCTGTCAATCTGGTATTGGCAGGTCTGTTGATCGCCGTGGGTACTTCGTTAAAACTTCCTCTTTCTACAACCTACGTCACTTTCATGGTGGCTATGGGTACCTCACTTGCCGACCGTGCCTGGGGACGTGATTCAGCCGTTTACCGTATCACCGGTGTACTAAGTGTCATCGGCGGATGGTTCATCACTGCCGGAGCTGCCTTCACCATCTGTTTCTTTGTTGCCATGGTCATCCACTTCGGAGGAAGCATAGCTATCATAGCCCTGATCGGTCTGGCAGCATTCACTCTGATCCGCAGCCAGTTGATGTACAAAAAGAAAAAAGAGAAAGAGAAAGGAAACGAAACTTTGAAGCAATTGATGCAAGCCACAAGCAGCCACGAAGCTTTAGAGCTAATGCGTAAGCATACACGCGAAGAGTTGAGTAAAGTACTGGAATATGCAGAACAGAACTTTGAGCTCACCGTGACTTCATTCTTGCACGAAAACCTCCGCGGATTGCGCCGGGCAATGGGATCTACCAAGTTTGAAAAACAACTGATCAAGCAGATGAAGCGCACCGGAACCGTAGCAATGTGCAAATTGGATAATCACACCGTACTTGAAAAAGGACTTTATTATTATCAGGGAAATGACTTTGCAAGTGAACTGGTATACAGTATCAGCCGCCTGTGCGAACCCTGTCTGGAACACATTGACAACAATTTCAATCCGCTGGATGCTATCCAAAAAGGTGAATTTGGAGATGTAGCCGAAGATATCACCTATCTGATCCAGCAATGCCGCCAAAAACTGGAAGGCAACAATTACAGCAATCTTGAAGAAGACCTGCACCGGGCCAATGATCTGAACTCACAGCTATCACACCTGAAACGCCAGGAACTACAGCGTATCCAGAGCCAGACCGGAAGTATTAAAGTAAGTATGGTTTATCTGACCATGATCCAGGAAGCACAAAACGTAGTAACTTATACGATCAACCTGATGAAAGTAAGCCGTAAATTCCAGATAGAAACAGATATTTAATAATCCCCTTTAAAATAGGAAGGTATTTCATAACTCACCACAGATTACAGGGATTTACACAGATAAATATTATGGGTTACCAGCAGATTAAAAATCGTTTTTGTGTAAATCCCTGTAATCTGTGGTGAATATGAGTTTTGACATCTATTTTAATCAACGTCACCTCACCACTTGATCTCCGGAAAATAGCTGCTTAAACAACCTCGAAGTGCACTTACCGTAATGGGCTTCACCAATACTTCGGATGCACCGGCTTGCATGGCATTCTCCCGGTCTGAGCTAAAAGCATAAGCAGTCTGCATAATAATAGGGAGGGAAGCTCCTTCTTCACGAATAATCCGGGTTGCTTCCAATCCGTTCATAATCGGCATTTTAATATCCATAAGGATAGCATGTGCATCTTGAGTGTGTTCACGGTATAAGTTCAACATTTCTTCACCGTTCTTCGCCCACAGAATGTCACATTTCTTACCGATAATAGCTTTAATCAATTTGAAATTGCTATCATCATCTTCGGCCACAAGAATAAGGGGACGAAAATCTTTAATTTCTTCAATATCCATTTTATATAATAGGTTTGCTTTTTATTTCATCTTATTCGATTCAGCCCGCAAGGTATAAAAAAAAATCATAGATTTGATTATCTTTGCGGCTAAAATTTAAAGAAGCGATATGATTTCAGTAGACGGACTGGCCGTGGAATTCGGCGGAACCACATTATTTAGCGATATTTCATTTGTTATTAACGAAAAAGACCGCATCGCGCTTATGGGAAAGAACGGTGCAGGTAAGAGTACCCTACTCAAGATTCTGGCAGGCGTACGTCAGCCTACCCGTGGCAGGATATCTGCTCCCAAAGAGTGCGTCATAGCCTATCTGCCCCAACATTTGATGACAGAAGACGGGCGAACGGTTTTTGAGGAGACTGCCCAGGCCTTTGCCCATCTGCACGAAATGGAAGCTGAGATAGAACGCATGAACAAAGAGCTGGAGACACGCACAGACTATGAGAGCGACAGCTACATGGAACTGATAGAGAACGTGTCGACCCTCAGCGAAAAGTTTTATGCCATCGACGCCACCAACTACGAAGAGGACGTAGAAAAGGCACTTCTCGGATTAGGCTTCATGCGCGAAGATTTCCACCGCCAGACCAGTGACTTCAGCGGTGGATGGCGGATGCGTATCGAGCTGGCTAAACTTTTATTGCAAAAGCCGGATGTGCTTTTATTGGATGAACCGACCAACCACCTGGACATCGAGTCTATTCAATGGTTGGAAGACTTCCTGATCAATAACGGAAAGGCAGTAATCGTCATCAGTCACGACCGCAAATTCGTAGATAACATCACTACCCGTACCATCGAGGTGACTATGGGACGCATTTACGATTACAAAGTGAACTACTCCAAATATCTGGAATTACGCAAAGAACGTCGTGAACAGCAACAGAAAGCCTACGAAGAACAGCAGAAATTCATTGCTGAAACCAAAGATTTCATCGAACGTTTCAAAGGTACCTATTCAAAAACACTCCAAGTGCAAAGCCGGGTAAAGATGCTCGAAAAACTGGAAATACTGGAAGTGGACGAAGAAGACACATCGGCATTGCGTCTGAAGTTCCCGCCTTCACCCCGTTCGGGCAACTATCCCGTCATTATGGATGGTGTAGGCAAGAGCTATGGTGATAAAGTTGTCTTCCGCAACGCCACTCTGACAGTAGAACGCGGTGATAAGGTGGCATTTGTCGGCAAAAACGGTGAAGGTAAATCGACACTGGTGAAATGCATCATGAACGAAATAGAGCATGACGGAACACTGACTTTAGGGCACAACGTACAGATAGGATACTTTGCCCAGAATCAGGCATCGCTTCTGGATGAAAACCTGACTGTATTCCAGACAATCGATGATGTAGCCAAAGGCGAAATACGTAATAAAATACGCGACTTGCTGGGAGCGTTCATGTTTGGCGGACCGGAAGAGTCGATGAAAAAAGTAAAAGTACTCTCGGGAGGTGAACGTACCCGCCTGGCCATGATCAAGCTGTTGCTGGAACCTGTGAATCTGCTGATTCTTGACGAACCGACCAATCACCTTGACCTGAAAACCAAAGATATCCTGAAACAGGCATTGAAAGATTTCGACGGTACACTGATCGTAGTATCACACGACCGTGACTTCCTGGACGGACTGGTGACCAAGGTATACGAATTCGGAAACCAAAAGGTGACCGAACATTTATGCGGTATCTATGAATTCCTTGATAAAAAGAAAATGGATTCGTTACGTGAATTGGAGAAATGATATCTCCGGATCTTATTCCCGTAAATTTAATATTCGATAACTAACATACGGCAACTTTTACCTGTTAAGTAAAACAGAGAAGTACAAAACCCATTTAATCAATTAAAAAAGAAACCGTATGAAAAAATTAGTTTTCTGTGCTGCTTTTGTCGCAGCAATGTGCATGGCAGGCACTACTACTGCCCAAGCTCAGGACGTAAAAAAGAAAGAAGTCAAGAAAGAGCAATGTGACAAAAAAGACAGCAAAGCATGCTGTAAAAAGGAAGAAAAAGCATGTTGCAAGAAAGAAGCAGATAAGAAAACAACTGACGGATGTAAACACAAAGCTGATTGCAAGGCTAAAGCCGGATGCAAAGACAGCAAATGTACCAAAGACAAAGGAGGCAAAAAATAACAAACGTTTCCGACATTTCATTTAAGACAGGTATGTCGAAACTCACCACAGAGGACACAGAGTAACATGGAGTCGATTTTCAGTCGTTGATCATTAACAAAAAAGGCTCTGTGATACTCCGTGGTAAAAAGTACGACGCATCTGTCTTTTTGTTTTTTAAGTAACACTGTTTGTTTTTTATCCAATGATAGACTATCTTTGCCTCGCAATAATCTAAATTAAGAATGAGGAATAAACGGTACATAGTCTCTTTTCTCCTTTTCATCAGCATGATCATGCTGGTCGTACCTGTTATCCCCCATCATCATCATGCCGATGGCGTGATTTGCATGAAGAACGACTTGACACCGGAACCCCAGTGTCCTAAACATCATCATCCGGGCAACGATTCGTGCTGCAATGACGGATGTATGACACGCCTCAACTCACCAACCCCTTCCGTACAGGCAGACAATAATCCTCATTACCTATTTACTGCCATCTTATTTACGGACTTTATCATAGAGAATTTATTCAGGCCCCAGGAGCGACGTATTAAGAATTATTACGCATACCGGGAGTCTCTCCACGGTACGGCTGTCAACCGTGCATTTGGCCTTCGTGCCCCTCCATACCCTGTTGTATAGGCTTCTAAGCCACATTTCGTAAGGTTAGGAATATCCGGACGGTTGGTTTAAAACCAACGGGAAGTTCCTTTAAAACCAACGACGCCTTGGTTTTAAGCCAAAGGTCTTTGGGTTTGAAACCTACAGAAACTCACTTTTCCGAATCATTAAAAGTAAAGAATTTATATCATCATGAAGAAACTTATCTTTATGGGAATCCTCGGATTGTTTATCCTGGGTTCCTGCAACAGTAAATCGGGTGGCAACCACGAAGGCCACGACCATGGAACAGAAGCACACGACCATGAACACGAAGGGCACGACCATGAACACGAAGGCGAAGACCATGAAGGACATGATCACGAAGGTGACGAACACAGCCGGAGCAGTGAACCGGCTACCGGTCACAGTGACGAAATCATTCTGCCGAAAGCCAAAGCAGAAGCAGCCGGAGTGAAAACAAGTATTATAGAACCGGAAGTATTTGAACAAGTGATAAAAACAAGCGGACAAGTACTGGCCGCACAAGGTGACGAATCCGTAGCAGTAGCCACCGTAGCAGGAGTAGTCAGCTTTCGCGGTAAAGTGACCGAAGGCATGAGTGTAGGCAAAGGTACTGCACTGGTGACCATTTCATCCAGTAACATTGCCGATGGTGATCCCGTACAACGCGCCCGTATCGCTTACGATATATCCAGAAAGGAATATGAACGTATGCAAGCGCTGGTAAAGAACAAAATCGTATCCGACAAGGAATTCGCACAAGCCGAACAGAATTACGAAAATGCCCGGATCAGCTATGAGGCCCTTGCCAAGAATCATTCGGCAGGAGGACAGGCCGTAACCTCTCCCATCTCAGGATTTGTAAAAAACATCCTGGTGAAAGAAGGTGATTACGTAACCATCGGCCAGCCATTGGTCAGCATCACTCAAAACCGTCGCCTCTTCTTGCGTGCCGAAGTTTCGGAAAAATACTATCCGTCTCTGCGCACCATCGGTTCGGCCAATTTCAAAACTCCTTATGACAATAAGGTATACGAACTGAAAGAACTGAACGGCCGTCTTTTGTCATTCGGTAAATCGGCAGGAGAAAATTCGTTCTATGTACCGGTCACTTTCGAATTTGATAATAAAGGAGACATTATCCCGGGCTCGTTCGTTGAAGTATATTTGTTGTCGTCTCCCATGGAGAACGTACTGTCGCTTCCCCGCACGGCGCTGACCGAAGAACAGGGGCTTTTCTTCGCATACCTGCAACTGGATGAAGAAGGGTATAAAAAGCAGGAAGTCACCCTCGGAGCCGACAACGGCAAGAGCGTACAGGTACTTTCGGGTATCAAGGCCGGTGACCGGGTAGTGACCCAAGGTGCCTACCAGGTGAAACTGGCCTCGGCAAGTAACGCAATACCTGCACACAGCCACGAACACTAACGACAAGGCGCCACAGCCCGGTTTCGATGTGGTGCATAACAACTAACGAAAAAAGAATATGCTAAATAAAATCATACATTTCTCACTTCAGAACCGTATCTTGGTACTTGTAGCCTCGGTACTGTTACTGATTGGCGGAACTTATACCGCCATGCATACCGAAGTAGACGTGTTCCCCGACCTGAATGCACCGACGGTGGTCATCATGACCGAAGCCAACGGAATGGCAGCCGAAGAGGTGGAACAACTCGTGACTTTCCCCGTTGAAACAGCCGTAAACGGTGCCACCGGTGTGCGCCGGGTACGTTCATCTTCCACGAACGGATTCTCTGTCGTATGGGTAGAATTCGACTGGGGAACCGATATATACCTCGCCCGCCAGATTGTAAGTGAAAAGCTGGCCATCGTAGGTGAAGAACTGCCTTCAAATGTAGGCAAACCGACACTGGGTCCCCAATCCTCCATTCTGGGCGAAGTCCTGATTATCGGATTAACCGCCGACTCGACCTCCATGCTCGACCTGCGTACCATTGCCGACTGGACCATACGTCCGCGCCTGCTCTCTACCGGAGGTGTAGCACAGGTAGCTGTATTGGGAGGAGAGTTAAAAGAATATCAGATTCAACTCGATCCGGAACGTATGCGTCATTATGGCGTATCTATGAATGAGGTGATGACCGTCACCCGCGGCATGAACCTGAATGCCAACGGAGGTGTACTTTATGAATATGGTAACGAATACATTGTGCGTGGTGTACTCTCCACCGCAAACATAGAACAACTGGGTAAAGCGGTAGTAAAGAGTATCGACAGCGTACCTGTACTGCTGGAGGATATCGCTGATGTCCGGATCGGACCGAAAGCCCCCAAACTGGGAACGGCTTCGGAAAGAGGGAAACCTGCCGTACTGATGACCGTCACCAAACAGCCCGCCACCAGTACTCTGGAGCTGACCGACAAACTGGAAGCTTCGTTGCAAGACCTCCGAAAGAATCTTCCACCGGATGTAAAGGTATCTACCGATATCTTCCGTCAAAGCCGTTTCATCGACAGTTCCATCAGCAATGTAAAGAAGTCCCTTTTTGAAGGCGGTATCTTTGTAGTCATCGTCTTATTCCTGTTCCTTGCCAACGTGCGAACCACGATTATTTCGCTGGTGACCCTACCGCTCTCACTGCTGGTATCCATCCTGACTCTACATTTCATGGGACTGACTATCAATACCATGAGTCTGGGAGGTATGGCCATCGCCATTGGTTCGCTGGTAGACGATGCCATTGTCGATGTAGAAAACGTATACAAGCGCCTGCGTGAAAACCGTCTCCTCCCGGAGAATGAACGTCTTTCGGTCATCCAGGTGGTATTCAACGCCTCCAAAGAGGTCCGTATGCCTATCCTGAACTCTACACTGATCATTGTGGTCAGTTTCGTACCTCTCTTTTTCCTTTCCGGTATGGAAGGACGCATGCTGGTTCCGCTAGGCATTGCCTTCATCGTAGCATTATTTGCCTCGACGATAGTGGCATTGACCCTGACCCCGGTACTTTGCTCCTACCTGCTGGGCAAAGAAAAAGGTGATAAGCTTCCGAAAGAAGCATTCGTAGCCCGCTGGATGAAAGGGGTATACGAAAAAGCACTGACTTGGGTGTTAATTCATAAACGTCTGACCTTGGGAAGCACCATCGGACTGTTCATCATTACCCTGGGATTCTTCTTCACGTTGGGACGCTCGTTCCTCCCTCCATTCAATGAAGGTTCATTCACCATCAACATCAGTTCGCTGCCGGGCATCTCACTCGAAGAGAGCGATAAGATGGGACACCGTGCCGAGGAACTTCTGCTCTCTATCCCCGAGATACAGACAGTGGCCCGCAAAACCGGACGTGCCGAACTGGACGAGCATGCTTTGGGAGTCAACGTCTCGGAAATAGAGGCACCGTTTGAACTGAAAGATCGTTCGCGCAACGAACTGATGGCAGACGTACGCGAAAAACTGGGTACTATCACCGGAGCAAACATCGAGATCGGACAACCGATCAGCCACCGTATCGATGCTATGCTCAGCGGTACCAAAGCCAATATCGCCATCAAACTGTTTGGTGACGACCTGAATAAAATGTTCTCACTGGGCAATCAGATAAAAGAAGCCATCGGCAATATCCCCGGCATTGCCGATCTGAATGTGGAACAACAGATTGAACGCCCGCAGCTCAAAATCACTCCCAAACGTGAAATGTTGGCTAAATACGGCATTACCCTGCCGGAATTTTCGGAATACATCAATGTGGCACTGGCCGGAGAGGTGATTTCGCAGGTTTACGAACAGGGTAAGAGTTTCGACCTGATTGTGAAAGTAAAGAATAACTTCCGTGACGAAGCCGAAAAGATACGCAACCTGATGGTCGACACCCAAGACGGTAAAAAAGTGCCCCTGAGTTATATTGCCGACGTAGCCTCGTCCATGGGGCCGAATACCATCAATCGCGAAAACGTAAAACGTAAGATCGTGATTTCCGCCAACGTAGCCGACCGCGACTTGCGGAGTGTGGTCAATGACATCCAAAAGCAAGTGGACGAACAAATCAAGCTCCCCGAAGGTTATCATATCGAATATGGCGGTCAGTTTGAAAGCGAACAGGCAGCCAGCCGTACATTGGCACTGACCTCCTTCATGTCCATCGTAGTGATCTTCCTGCTGCTGTATCATGAATTCCGCAGCGTGAAGGAATCGGCAGTTATCCTGATAAACCTACCGCTGGCACTGATCGGCGGTGTGTTTGCCCTGCTGATCACAACCGGCGAAATCAGTATTCCGGCCATCATCGGTTTCATTTCGTTGTTTGGTATCGCTACCCGTAACGGTATGTTGCTTATCAGCCATTACAACCACCTGCAACAGGTAGAAGGTTTGGGAGTATACGAAAGCGTAATCCGCGGATCACTCGACCGTCTGAACCCGATTGTTATGACAGCCCTTTCGTCTGCCTTGGCACTGATACCGCTGGCATTGAGCGGAAGCCTGCCCGGTAACGAGATTCAGAGTCCGATGGCAAAAGTGATTCTGGGCGGTCTGCTCACATCGACTTTCCTGAACGGATTCATTATCCCGATTGTTTACCTGATGATGAACGGAAAAAGAAAATAATAAGAACTTCAATAATTATATGAAACGAATAACCATACTTGCCGCTACCCTCTTCGCGCTATCCGGACTGCAAGCGCAAACCGGTATAGACGGGGTGCTGCGCAACATTGAAACCAATAATAAAGAGTTGCAAGCCAATGCGCAATTGATTGCCTCTCAAAAACTGGAAACCCGGACAGACAACAATCTGCCTGATCCGACTCTTTCGTATGCCCATTTGTGGAATAATAAAGACAAGAATAATACGATCGGAGAACTTGTAGTCTCCCAGAGCTTTGATTTTCCGAGCCTGTATGCTACCCGCAATCAACTGAACCGACTGAAAGCCGGTGCTTTTGACGGGCAGAAGAGTGTATTCCGTCAGGGCATCCTGCTACAGGCAAAAGATGTGTGCCTGGATATCATCATGCTGCGAAAGCAACAGCAGATACTGACCGAACGGCTGCGAAACGCCGAAGAACTCTCAGCCATGTACGCCAAGCGTTTGCAAACAGGAGACGCCAATGTAATCGAAACCAATAAGATCAATCTGGAATTGCTGAACGTGAAGACAGAAGCGTCACTAAACGAAACCGCTTTACGCAATAAGATTCAGGAACTGACTGCACTGAACGGAAACATACCTGTCGTGTTTGAAGATGCTGACTATCCGGCTGTCATCTTCCCTTCCAACTACGAAGAACTGAAAACTGAAGTCCTGGCATCGGACTATACCCTCCAGGCACTCAACAGCGAAAGTGCCGCTGCCCGCAAACAGATTGCGGTCAACAAGTCGCAATGGCTACCCAAGCTGGAACTGGGTTACCGTCGTAACACAGAATCGGGCGAGCCGTTCAACGGAGTTGTAGTAGGGTTCTCGTTCCCACTATTCGAGAATCGCAATAAAGTAAAGATAGCTAAAGCCCAGTCGCTCAATGTCGACCTGCAAAGGGCTAATACTTCGGTACAGGTAGAATCGGAGCTGACCCAGCTCTATCGTGAAGCCCATACCTTGCGTACTTCAATGGAAGAATACGAGAAGACTTTTCAGGCACAACAGGACTTATCCCTGCTGAAACAAGCATTGACGGGCGGACAAATCAGTATGATAGAATACTTTGTAGAAGTATCGGTAGTCTATCAGAGCAAACAGAACTATCTGCAACTGGAGAATCAGTACCAGAAGGCAATGGCAAAGATATATAAGAATAAACTGTAGAGAAGGAGGAATGTGCCAAAAATTGTATTCACCACAGATTACACGGATTAACACAGATAAATATCTCTGATTATCTGTTGATTAATTTCATTCTGTGTTAATCTGGGTAATCTGTGGTGAATTATGGCACACCCGGTTATAGCTCCTGCCCGTTCATTGTTAGTTATTCCTCCATATCGGGCAAATAGAAATTAAACTCAGGCGAACGGTCTGCCACCAACTGCCCGTCCTTTATCAACAACTCTGCCACCTGTGCCGACGAACGGCGCAAATGATAAGGGATGTTACCGTCTTCATCTTTGGTCTCTTCGGAATGTGCCTTACGCCCGGGATGGGTAAAATAGATAACATAAGCCTTATCTCCTACCACAACCACATCACCATGCGCACCGCTCGGCGTATCTTCGGGACGGGTACCGGGTTTATCTAGAATCACTCCCTGCTTCTCCCATGTGGTGGCATCTTTTGAACGATACACACGCATGCCGTGCCATTCGTCGGTAAGCATCCAGTAATAACCTCCGAAACGGAATACCTTAGGCCCTTCCTGGCGACTTTGGTCAATCACCGGTGTATCATTCAGTGTCCAGTGGAACAGATCATCACTTTCTGCCGTCATGATAGCCGCATTACGGGTTTCATCTTTATACCAGGCACGCCATTTTCCATCGGGCATCCGGAAGAAAGTCGCATCGATCGTTTTATCGGATGACAGCTTCACAAAGCCTTCAAATTTCCAGTCCCACATGTTCTTACTTGTATAGTGAGCCATGCGCGCATGTCCGCCCCAATCGGTTCGTACCCCCTCGATATAAGATACGAACAAATGATATACCCCATTGAAGTTTACCACCTCCGGAGCCCAGAAAGTATTCTTTCCTCTCTCCATATTGAGGTCGAGTACTCCACGATAAACCCACGTCCTGCCATGGTCACGGCTGGAAGCGATACCGATATCATTTCCATAGCAATAAGCTACGTTCCCGGCATTCACATTGGCCCGGCGCTGTGTATACAGCATCCACCAACTGCGGTCTTCTTTATTCCAGACTACGACCGGATCGGCCACTCCGTCATAAACAGGATCTCTGTAAAGAGGAGCCGGAGCAGTTTGTTTCACCCCTTCGGGATTTCCACCCGTCATTTGTGCGGATACGAACCCGCTGCATGCCAACAGGCATGACGCAATCATTGTTCTAATCATTTGTGTTTTATTTTGAGAATTAAGTTTGTGTCTGTCAGCCGCTCTCACGGAGCGGGCACGAATTTAAAATATCCGGTATGATAACTGGAAGTTAAGCACAGGATAAGCTTTAAAGTTTTTCAGGAACTTATTGAAACGGCTCAGGTCCTGATCGATCGCCTCTTCCACAATCTTTCCGGTAGTGGCTTCAATCTTCGGATTACCATGGAACATAGCTCCCAATTCGAACTTGAACCCTACGCGTGAATGAGCTACCGAACGTCCGAATCCAATACCTACATAAGGTTTCACGGCATTGGTCTTCAAAGCTGCTTCCACACGTCCGTCCGCTCCCGGCTCGATAATGATATCTCCCACCTCTATCCGTTCGTCTGTCTGTCCCGATACTTTCAGGATGGATGAAGTACCGAACAGCAGTCCGGCGGTCACATGAAAGACGGATCTCTTGAATGGAAAATAGTCGAGCAAAAGCATGCCGTTTGTCATATTTGCTTTTGCTTTCAGAGGAACGGTATAGTATTTATCCGGATTGTAACCGGTACGAGTACCGGCATCCTGAATCAACTGATCATCACGAATTCCGTCATAATCGTAATTACACTTGAACTTCAGTAAAGAGAATCCGGCACGAAGTCCCAGATAGTCATTCAACGGAGCAGCAACCTGGAGTCCTCCCCCCAGTGTTCCGGCATTCAGCGAAACGGATAAATGGCTGAAAGGCTTCACCTTATCCGGTCCCGTCTGGGCCATAACCGGGATGCCGACAACAAAGGCAACCAACCCAATTAAAAAACGACAGAAGTTTGTTTTCATAAGTAAGTTTGTTTGTGTGAATAATAAATTAACTGTCACAGAGTTCGTATGTCATCAGGCAGATATCCGCTTCGGATACGCCACTCCTGCGGATAAAGATTGTTGGCGCGATTGCCGATGTTCTTCACAAATCCCAAAGGAATCTCTTTATAAGTGACCAGTACATAACCTTTGGGAACAGAAGGCGGAAGGACGATAGCCTCTTTCCGCAGATAGGCGATGGCTTGTTCGTAAGTCAATGCTTCGGTTGAAAAAACCGACGTTTTCAACAGACGACTCATAGCAAGTCCATGTGCGGGAATCAGATCTTTGCCTTTTACTTCAGCCACTTCCGTACCGGCCTGGACGATGCGGAGAGACTGACGAAGCAGTGCCAGGTCATTTTGGTAGTACACCGGAAAAGCAGTAATCGCAGTGCCGTTCACCAATAGATTATATTCGTCGGAAGACGCCAACCAACTTTTGGCAATAGCCAGATTTTCTTTAGATACAGGTGAAGCAGCAGTGTCCCCCTTCGATTTCTTTTTCTTCGGAGAAAAAAGATCTGTATCCGCCTCCCTGTCTTCTTCCGGCTTACGAAGAGCGGCGAGAAAGAAACCTTCTCCCTGAGTCTTATGAGGCAAGAAACGATAGACAGGTGCATCGACCCCGACAAGCAAGCTACCGGTAATGTTCCACTCCGTGGGAACGGCAAGCGGTAACGGCTCAGCACCGAACTCCTGCCTGATCCAGGCAATATTCTCTTCGTCTTCGCGCGTATTATAGGTACAAGTACTGTATATCAGGATTCCTCCCGGCTTCAGGCAAGGCCAGATGTCAGTGATAATCCTGCGTTGGCGCTGCCAGCAAATCTCTACATTCTCGGGACTCCACTCTTCTATGGCACCGGGATCTTTACGGAACATTCCTTCGCCCGAACAAGGCACATCCGTCAGTATGACATCGAAAAAAGAACCGATCCGGGAAAAATCAGAAGGATCGTTATTGGTAACCACAACATCGGCATATCCCCATTTCGTCAGATTTTCCGCCAGTATCTGCGAACGGTTGCGAATCACCTCATTGGCTACCAGCAGACTGCCTTCGGGCAATACACTGCGGGCATGGGTCGACTTTCCACCGGGAGCGGCACAGAGATCGAGCATCTTGACAGGGGTTGTAACGTAACGGCGGAGCACCTGTTCCACAAACATCGACGAGGCTTCCTGCACGTAATAACATCCGGCATGAAAAAGGGGATCGAACGTAAACGTCAGGCGTTGGTTCAGATAATAGCCTTCTGCCGCCCAGGGGATACGTCCTGAGATGGATGAACAGGCAGCTAAACCGGGAAACTTACTGTTCAGCCGGACACTGGCAGGAGGTTCTTGCTCCAAGGCAACAGACAATTCTTGATACTCTTCATCTCCCATCAACGCACGGGTCGATTCGATAAATGATATAGGTAATTTCATTTTTCCTTATTATAAGATATAAAACCGATCGGATTACGAGTTTTTCCGCCTGCCTGTTTGTCTTTGGCCTGCAATTCAGCAATTGCCTGATTAATTAATTCAAGTTGCATCCTCGTATCTTCATTAATATCATTGTAATCGGCAAATGCCGCTTCTACATATTCTTTTAACTCTTTTATTTCATCTTGCAGCCTGGTGATGTCATTCACCGGAAGAGCCGAGACCAATTGGCGGACAGCTACAAAAGCTCGCATAATGGAAATATTCACTTCGATGGCGATCACTGTTTAACACTCCGGAGAGCATGGCCAGTCCTTGCTCGGTAAAGGCAAAGGGAAGTTTACGGGTACCTCCCCAACTTGATATCACAATTTGTGACTTCAAGATTTCCCATTCTTCCGTATTCAACTGGAACATAAAATCCGTAGGAAATCATTTGCTGTTCCTCTTTACAGCCTGATTCAGGACATGGGTTTCCACCTGATATAATCCGGCCAAATCAAAGTCCAACATCACTTTCTGTCCCCGTATCCCGTAAATCTTGCTCTGTATGATCTGTAGTTCCATCACTTTTGTGTATTAATACCTGCAAATATCAAAAATATTTCGTCTCTTTGCAACTTTCTGTGGCATGAACTACGTCTAACAGACAAATAAACAAAAACAATTAAAAAACAACAGTAATATGAAACGTATCATTATCGCTTTGATGGTAGCCGTAACTTTCTGTTCGCTGGCAATGGCACAGAACCCAACCATCACCCAAGACAACAAGAACTCTTCCGACTCCACCATCGTGACCGAATACACTGACATAGTGGACAGCAGTACGGTTGACACCGACTACCAAAGCAGCAGTTTCGACTTCGGCAATGAATTTCCGTTCAACATAGACAAAGGGGCCATTAACGGAGGCATACTGACAGGATTGGTAGTTATCATACTGATATTCGGATTCCCCTTCTTTATCGTATTCATCGCCTTCTACTTCCGGTATAAAAACCGGAAAGCAAAGTACAGACTGATGGAACAGGCACTGGCAACCGGACAACCTCTGCCGGAAGGTATCTTCAAAGACACTCTGCCGCAGGACTACCGGACGAAAGGTATCAAGAACATCTGTACCGGAATCGGACTGTTCATCTTCCTCTGGGCCATCACAGACGAATTCAGCATAGGATGCATCGGATTGCTGGTGATGTTCACCGGAATCGGACAGTGGATCATCTCACGCAATCAACAGCATGAACGGCCGGAAGACCCTTTCACACGCCCTACACACAAAGACGAAACTTTGAATGAACAAAAATAATGAGCCAGCTCAATGATATATCGTTAGTCGCACAGGTCGTGGTGTTCAGAAACACCAGGGCCTTCGACCAATTGGTACAGAAATATCAGTCGCCTGTACGGCGCTTCTTTCTGAACCTGACCTGCGGCGACAGCGAACTGAGCGACGACTTGGCACAAGATACGTTTATAAAAGCCTACACAAACATTGCAAACTTTAAAAATCTCTCAAGTTTCTCAACATGGCTTTACAGAATTGCTTATAACGTATTTTATGATTATATTCGCAGCCGAAAGGAAACAACAGACCTGGATGCCCGCGAGGTAGACGCTGCCAATAGTACCGAACAAGTAAACGTGGGTGAACAGATGGATGTTTACCAATCACTCAGAACGCTGAAAGAAATAGAACGCACCTGCATCACTCTGTTCTATATGGAAGACGTAAGTATAGACAAGATTGCGGGAATAACGGGGTGCCCGGTAGGAACGGTCAAATCGCACCTTTCAAGGGCTAAAGATAAATTAGCTATTTACTTAAAACAAAACGGTTATGACGGAAACAAATGATAAACTCCTGAAGCAATTCTTCGGCGAGCAAAAACAGGAAATAGAAGACAACGGATTCAGCCGCCGCGTCATGCGTAACCTCCCGGGACGGAACCACCGGCTGGTTCAGGCATGGGGAGCAGCCTGCGCAGTAGTATGCGTCATTTTGTTCTTCACTTTGGGAGGTCTGCAAGCCACCATCAGTACACTGCGCGAAGTATTTGTCTCGATGGTCCAGCAAAGTGCCACAACAGGATTCGACCCGAAATCCCTGTATATCGCCGCCCTGGTACTTGCCTTCTTCGGAGCGCGCAAGGCATGGTCGATGGCATAACACGCAGAAATCATACGAAAGCAATGCAGGATATTCAATATAACTGCCCGAAAAACAGACGAAAAACTTGCTTTCGGACTCGGGATGTACTATCTTTGTAAACAAGATACATACAATATATTCAATTTAATATGAGGTAAAAGGGAGAAGTTTCAGCTTCTCCCTTTTTTTTATGGTATCATCGGCAAGTCTTCCGGCAGACGGTGTGTCCGGAAAGAATAGACGGTATCTTGGGGGGCGGAAGACGTTGAGTTTTCGCTAAAAGCAGTAATCATTCACCTCCGAAGCCCGGTTCTTCGACCCGATATCATCAGGAGATAAATGATTATCTCCTGATGATATCGGAAGTTACTCCTATTCTTTTCCAAAGAAGTGCCAAATTGTTAATCTATACTAAATCTGCTCTTGACAAAAAGAAGGCAAGAACAGAGATGTTGTATCTTTGTTTCCTTGTAAACTAAATAAAGACTGAGGTTTTGAAATTATACGTTTTAATAATAGCGATCATTCTCTCTATAGGCACTGCCCGAACACAGAATATTGACAGCCTGTTGATGCAGCGGGAGGACACCACACAATTCATCCGAAGCGACTCCCTCGTGTTACAATTTCTGGAATACTCGAATATCCCCATAACCGATAATAATAAGGTGAAACTTATCAAAAGCGGACGGGAAAAATTTGAGGACTTGTTCGAAGCCATCCGTGGGGCAAAACACCACATTCATCTGGAATATTTTAATTTTCGCAATGACTCCATAGCCAATGCACTGTTCGACCTGCTGGGCGAAAAAGTGAAGGAAGGTGTCAAAGTAAGGGCGATGTTCGATGCATTCGGTAACTGGTCGAACAACAAACCACTCAAGAAAAGGCATCTGAAAGCAATCCGGGAGAAAGGAATCGAAATCGTAAAATTCGATCCGTTCAAGTTCCCGTATATCAATCATGCGGCTCACCGCGACCATCGGAAGATTGCAGTCATCGACGGCAAAATAGGATATACCGGCGGAATGAATATTGCCGACTATTATATCAACGGACTCCCCAAGATAGGCACCTGGCGCGATATGCATATCCGCATTGAAGGCGATGCGGTAAACATCCTTCAAGAAATCTTCCTCGACATCTGGAATAAAACCACCAAGCAAAACATCGTGGGCGAAGAATATTTTCCGAACCACCCGGAGCGGGCCGACAGCTGCAATACGGTCATTTCGATTGTAGACCGCACCCCGAAACGGAATTCCCGCATGTTGAGCCATACGTATGCCATGTCCATCTATGCAGCGCAACATGATGTACGCATCGTAAACCCGTATTTCGTACCGACTTCATCCATCCGCAAGGCACTCAAAAGGGCTTTGAACCGGGGGACGAAAGTGGAAATTATGATTTCTTCCAAATCCGACATCCCTTTCACACCGGATGCTTCGCTCTATGCCGTACAGAAACTGATGAAAAAAGGGGCAATGATCTATTTGTACAACGGCGGATTTCATCACTCGAAAATCATGATGGTGGACGACCTGTTCTGTACCGTGGGTACAGCCAACCTGAACAGCCGCAGCCTGCGATATGATTACGAAACGAATGCGTTCATCTTCGACAAGGACATTACGCAGCAACTGAATGACGTTTTCGAAGCCGACATGCTGCACTGCACCCGCCTGACCCCGGAAATGTGGAAACAAAAATCAGCCTGGAAGAAGTTTAAGTGCTGGTTTGCGAACTTATTCACACCATTCCTGTAAGTTATTCAGGCTGTTTTTGTAACTTTGGCAGGAATTTTTAGTAACCCAAGAAGTATACCATTCGTATGAAACAATATTTAGACCTGCTCGACCGAGTGTTGACGGAGGGAATAGAAAAAGGTGACCGCACCGGAACGGGAACCATCAGTGTCTTCGGACACCAGATGCGTTTCAACCTGGACGAGGGATTCCCTTGCCTGACTACCAAGAAACTTCATCTGAAATCAATCATTTACGAACTACTGTGGTTCCTCAAAGGAGACACGAATGTGAAATATTTGCAGGACCACGGCGTACGCATCTGGAACGAATGGGCGGACGAAACAGGCGATCTGGGACATATATATGGATACCAGTGGCGTTCGTGGCCAACCTACAACGGAGGATTTATCGACCAGATCAGCGAAGCTGTAGATGCCATCAAGCACAATCCCGATTCACGCCGCATCATTGTCAGTGCATGGAATGTAGGAGACCTGGATCACATGAACCTCCCTCCTTGCCACGCATTCTTCCAGTTTTACGTAGCAAACGGACGGCTGAGCCTGCAACTCTATCAACGCAGCGCCGATATCTTCCTGGGGGTACCTTTCAATATAGCATCTTATGCATTGCTGCTACAGATGATGGCGCAAGTCACCGGTCTGCAGGCAGGAGACTTTATCCACACACTGGGCGACGCACATATCTACCTGAACCACCTGGAACAGGTGAAACTCCAGCTCAGCCGGGAACCGCGCCCACTACCACAAATGAAGATCAATCCGGACGTGAAAAACATCTTCGACTTCCAATTCGAGGACTTTGAATTAGTAAATTATGATCCGCACCCGCACATCGCTGGAAAAGTTGCGGTATAATCCCCCATCGGACTATGAGTAGAATCAGCATTATCGCCGCCGTAGACAACCGGATGGCTATCGGCTTTCAAAATAAACTTTTATTCTGGCTGCCCAATGACCTGAAACGTTTCAAGGCGTTGACCACAGGAAACACAATCATCATGGGACGCAAAACGTTCGAATCACTCCCGAAAGGGGCATTACCCAATCGCCGGAATGTGGTCCTTTCTTCCAATCCGGCAGCCGAATGTCCGGGAGCAGAAGTATTCACTTCGCTGGAAGCCGCTTTGGAAAGCTGCCAAGCCGAAGAAAAAGTATACATCATCGGAGGGGCAAGCGTCTATCGCCAGGCCATATCCCTGGCCGACGAGCTGTGCCTGACCGAAGTAAATGATACAGCGCCGGAAGCCGATGCCTTCTTCCCGGCTGTAGACACAACTATATGGCACGAAAAAAGCAGAGAAGTTCATCCTGCCGATGAAAAACATCTCTGCTCGTATGCTTTTGTAGATTACGTACGGGGAATCGATTAATCCTCGTCCGTATCTACCATAATCGGCATCTGCCGCTTGATGGCTTCATGGAATGAAATCAGCGTCTCGGTGCGAGCCAATCCCAACGGCTGGAGTTTATCATGAATCACACTCAAAAGATGGTGATTGTTCCTTGCGTATATCTTGATAAACATATCATATTTCCCGGTAGTGAAATGACATTCCACCACTTCCGGTATTGCTTCCAAAGCCTTGGTTACAGAATCGAACGACTCAGGATCTTTCAGATAAATCCCAATATAAGCACATGTCTCGTACCCGATCTTCTCCGGGTCGATGACATACTCCGAACCTTTCAATATACCCAGATTAGTCAACTTCTGTATGCGTTGATGAATAGCCGCACCCGAAACATTGCACGCTCTTGCCACTTCCAGGAACGGAATGCGGGCGTTGTCGGCAATCAACTTCAGAATCTGCTCGTCTAAAGTATCTAATTGATGATGTCCCATTTTAAATCAATTTGTTTTAATATATCAATGTCTTATGCAAAGTTAGCTATTTCCCCGGCAATAAATACTATAGTTTATTACTTTTATTTGTAAAAATAGAATAAATCGGCAATAGTTAGTACCTTTGTAAAAACAATAAATTCACACGATATGAAGCTGATATTAACCCTATTCACCTGTCTTTTCGTGACAGGATGTGCATACGCACAAAATTTCTCGGACTACTTCACGAACAAAACCCTACGCATCGATTATCTATTTACGGGGAATGCGGACAAGCAGTCGATCTGTCTTGACGAACTTTCGGAACTGCCCGTATGGGCAGGCAGACGCCATCATCTGTCGGAATTGCCTTTGGAAGGAAACGGACAGATTGTGATGCGCGATGTGGCAAGTGGAAAAGTAATTTATACGACTTCGTTTTCTTCGCTCTTCCAGGAATGGCTCGAGACAGATGAAGCCAAAGAGGTCACTAAAGGATTTGAGAATACTTATCTCCTCCCCTATCCCATAAAGCCGGCCGAGGTAGAAATCACATTACGCAATAACAAACGCGAAGTCAGTGCCAACCTGAAACACGTCGTTAAGCCCGACGACATTCTGATACACAAAAAAGGGCTCACACACATCACTCCGCACAAGTATCTGCTGAAAAGTGGAAATGAAGAACAATGTATCGATGTAGCCATCCTGGCAGAAGGGTATACCACAAGTGAAATGGAAACTTTCTATAAAGATGCCGCCATCGCATGCGAAGCCCTGTTCTCACACGAACCGTTTCAGTCGATGAAGAATCGCTTCAACATCGTGGCTGTGGCCAGTCCTTCGGCAGACAGTGGGGTCAGCGCTCCCAAACAGGGAGCATGGAAGCACACGGCCTTCGGCTCCCACTTCGATACATTCTATTCCGACCGCTATCTGACTACCAGCCGGGTAAAAGCAATAAACGACGCATTGGCAGGCATCCCTTATGAACATATCATTATCTTAGCCAATACGGAACAATACGGTGGGGGCGGTATCTACAATGCTTTCACACTGACCACCGCACACCATCCCAATTTCCGTCCGGTAGTGGTACATGAGTTCGGTCATAGTTTTGGTGGCTTGGCCGACGAATATTTTTATGATGAAGACGTCATGAACGGACTCTATCCTCTCAACATTGAACCATGGGAGCAGAACATTACCACCCGCATCAACTTTGCCTCTAAATGGGAAGATATGCTCACCAAAGCTACTCCTGTTCCGACTCCGGTAGCAGATAAGGCCAAATATCCCATAGGCGTATACGAAGGAGGAGGCTACTCAGCCAAAGGTATTTATCGCCCGGCATTCGACTGCCGCATGCGTACCAACGAATATCCTACCTTCTGTCCGGTTTGCCAAAGAGCCATCCAACGGATCATAGAGTTTTACACAGGTAAATAACCTGAACTTAATATAGGAGCAGTGATGGAACTATCGTCTTGCACGCCAGCCAAACAGAATTAGAGAACCAACTTCCAACCGGTCAACAGGCGTATTGAACTTTAGCCCCTAAGACCGTAAGTCTGATCACTACTCCTATATTATTTACTGTTCATTCGCCTCTACAATGCCTCCACTTTCCTTATTCCGGCTATCTCATTTCAATCCACACCTGGCAATAATCCTCCCCTGCGTAATCCAATCGCACCGAGAACAGTAAACCGCTCTTCCTCTGAATCTATACAGATATTGTATACACAACTCTGAATAAAGCCTACGAATGAGATGATTCTACAAATACATGGCTCTACGAATAATATAGTTCCTATAAATACATAGCTTTACGAATGGTATAGTCCCTACGAATAACACAGCACTACGAGAACCTCTGCAGCCCCCAAACAAACCCATAAAAAAAAGCCGTCTGATTATCCTCAGACGGCTTTTTCTATGTGTAGAGTCAACTTATTCGCGAGCTCTCGCAGAATAGTTAATTTTCAGTGCATAAGCTTGACGAAGAGCCTGTTTAATATCGGTAACGATACCCATCTTAGTATCCTGGTCAATTTTCAAAGACACAGTCATAAAGGGTTGGTCTTCCTCTTTCATACTTGAGCGCTCGTTAGTCACGTAAGCCTGAATCTCGTCAACTTCAGCATAAGCATCATTCAACTGGATACGGCTTTCAGACCCCAGTTTTTTACGAAATTCTGCTGTCGGTTTACCTACGTAGATAAACGTAACCAAAGATTTCTTTTCAAGCTTTTCCAACTCAGTACCTTGCGGAATCTTAAACTCAACCTTCAATGAAACTTCACGCATTGTTGTTACAATCATAAAGAAGAACAACAATGTAAAGATCAAGTCAGGCAGTGAAGAAGTATTCAGCGTAGGCATCCCGCGCTTACCTGTTTTATTAAATTTTCCCATTAATTATTCTTTTTTACTCCTTTAGGTTCAGCCTCAGATATCTTCTGAGGAAAAATATCACGAATAGCCTTCTGCTGATCTTCATTTAAATCAGCATAATTCTTCTGCCACTTTTCCTGAGCCAATTCATCTCTTAACTCGTTATAAGCAGCAACCAGCTCATTCTGAACATCAAAATAGGCCTGATAAGAAGATCCACGGTCACTCTGCAAAGAGATTACATGATTCTCCGTAACCATGACATTACCAAAGAAAGGCACATCTTTAGCGTGTTTTTCCGGTAATTTTTCATCGTTATATGGATTGGCAATGAACTCTTTGGCTTTTTCTCTCAATTGCTTCACATCAACAATTTCGCCACCGCACATCAGCTGATTCTGAAAGTTCAGAAAAATCTGCAAAACGTTACGGTCCTTAACAACTACGTCATTATCAACCTGATCCTTTTCAGGAGGTGGGGGCAACTGTCTTGCCAGACCACGGTCAGTATCCATAGATGTCGTAATCAAGAAGAAGATAAGCAATAAGAAAGCAATATCCGCTGTTGAACTTGAATTAATCTCAGGAACTGTTCTATTTCCTTTTGCCATTGTAGTTACTGTATTTTATTGAGTTTCCTCAATTAGTTATGATAATTTCTTTTTGATACTACTTCCGATGATAGCAAGAACTGTTACCAACATTAAGAAGTAGATACTATAAAGGAACATATCAGTCAGTTTTAACCAGAAAGGAACATTATCAGTTCCCTCATATCCTTGAATGGTCAGTGTTTCACCACTACCCATAGACCATGCTACGACCAATACAAGAACTAGAAGAATAAGTCCGAGCAATGATCTGATAGCACCTTTAGGATTATCTTTCAAAGCAGAACCGAACTGGAAGATAGCAGCAACCACAGTTGCAACTACAGCAATGCCAAACAGACCATACATCAAGTACAGTAAGGCATCTGTGTTTGCGGGATTATCCATGTCGTATACAATTGGAGTTTCCATTTGTCCACCGAAGTAGAACAAGCCCAATACGATCACGATAAGAGCAAACATCGCGTACAGTACGTAATACGATACTTTATATGTTAACTTACTCATCTCAGATTATTTTTTGTATTTCAAGTTATATTTGATTACCATGTCAAGCAAAGAGATAGAAGAATCTTCCATTTCGCTTGTAAGAGCTTCGATTTTAGCAAGGATGTAGTTATAGAATACCTGAAGGATCAAAGCTACAACCAAACCGAAGATAGTAGTAATCAAGGCAACCTTCATACCACCGGCAACAACTGTCGGAGAGATATCACCCTGCTGCTGAATCTTATCGAACGCCATAACCATACCTACTACAGTACCCAAGAATCCTAATGACGGAGCCATTGCGATAAACAGTGTGATCCAAGAACATCCTTTTTCAAGGTAACCGGCCTGAACACCACCATAAGATACTACTGATTTTTCAACAACATCGATACCCTGGTCGATTCTCATCAAACCCTGATAGTAGATAGAAGCAACAGGACCTCTTGTGTTACGAGCGATGTCTTTTGCAGCTTCAACATCACCTTTTTCCAGAGCTGCTTCGATAGAAGACATAAATTTCTTAGTGTTGATTTCAGCCAAGCTCAAGTAAATGATACGTTCAATACAGAAAGCCAAACCAATAACCAATGCGATAGCAACCAAACTCATGAAAGATGCAGTACCTTCGATGAATTTTACTTTAATTTCTTTGTGGATACCACCTTCTTCAGCGCCAGCAAGAGGAGCAGAAGCTTCAGCAGCCTCAGCTACAGCATCAGCAACCGGTTTGTCTGCTGCAGGAGCAGCTTGTTCGGTAGCAGCAGCATCCTGAGCCTGAACGAGTTGAGTTGAGCCAAATGTTAAGACTCCCATCACAGCAACAATTGCAAATAACTTTTTCATTGTGTGTCTAATTTTTAAGATTAATTAATTAAATTATTATTATTGTATTTACTTATCGTCTCTTGTTTATACTTCCTGCGGAGAGAGCGGGATTCGAACCCGCGATACACTTTTGGCGTATACACGCTTTCCAGGCGTGCCTCTTCAACCACTCGAGCATCTCTCCAATTGGCGCTTTCTTCAAATCGGGTGCAAATTACAAAAAAAATGCGAACCACAAGCGTTTTCAGCTACAAATGTATTCTTTTTTTTCTTCTTCTGCAGCATTATCCTTCTTTTATCTTTAATAAATCAACTAAATTAATAAAATTTAAAATCTTGTGGAGCTTATTTGAGCATTCCAAACACTTTTAATGCGCTAACAGCGGTCAATTCCGCAACTTTTTCCGGATCTTCGTTATATATTTCGGCAACTTTTATTAATGTATCTTTCACATTCGCACTCTCATTTCTCTTTCCACGATTAGGAACCGGAGTGAGGTAAGGCGAATCGGTTTCCAATACGATACGTTCCAACGGAACAGACTTCAATGTCTCCGGCAACGTTGACTTTTTGAAAGTCACCATACCGTTTATACCGATCTTAAATCCCGGAAACTCCATCATCCGGGCAGCTTCACCGGGAGTTCCCGTAAAACTATGAAAGATTCCGGTCAGTCCACTATTTTTATAAGGTTGCAATACCTTATATATATAATCGAAAGCTTCGCGGCAATGAATCACTATGGGCAATTGATAATGAAGGGCCCATTGCACTTGTTTTTCAAAAGCAATCAACTGTTCTTTCAGCCAGGTTTTATCCCAGTAAAGATCGATTCCAATCTCGCCCACAGCAACGAACCGGCCGGAAGTTTCCAGATTTGCGGCAACGATTTCAAGCTCTTTTTCATAGGACTCGTTCACGGAGGTAGGGTGCAATCCGATCATCGGAAAGCAAAAGTCCCGATAGGTATCACAAACCGACAGCATGGGTTCAATCGTCGTACTATCTATGTTAGGCATAAAGATATGCGTCACACCGGCAGCACGGGCACGTTCCATAACGAAAGGTAAATCTTCGGCAAACTCTTCCAGAAAAAGATGGGAATGTGAATCGACAAGCATATTTTAAAGAATCTCCTTATTCTGTTTTTCTCCGGTCCGATAATAATAAATCAGACCATAATCACGACATTTTTCCAAGCGTTTCTCATTGGGCGATACATCCTGGAATTTGGCTTCCACCTGATTCCAGATATCCAGAATCAGCCGGTCGGCTTGCACACGCATGGATGCAAGTTGCTCTAAACTACGATTGGTGAGAGACTGAAGGCTTTTCTGTTTTTCATATCCTTCCATGAATATATCATAATGCACTTTCACTTTAGCAATCGTGGGGTTATAAATCGGAATACCGCCTTGAGAGGTGCGTTTCCGCTCCCCTTCTATAATTTTTTGTCCCCACTCGGCCAGAGACGCTTCACTACTTAAATCGGGTACACTGAAATTATCTACGGGCAAGCCATACAAAGCCTTATGAGATTCTTTGATTTCCATACGAATCACAGCCAAATTCAAGACTTGTATGAAGTGAGAAATATAAAGCCGGGCCGTTTTTACATTCGCCTGGTGTTTCTTACTGTTCCTGCTTTGCTCTCCGTAACAGTGTACATAATAAGAATGCGCCGTTTCAAATTTAGACAGAAATATACGGGCTTCTCCCAATGTCTTGAGTGAAACAGGCAAATCATAGACATCACACATATCGCCCTTCACGACCGCTGTTTTCAGCGCCCGTATCCTGGCTTGATCTGTATTTGGCAAACGTCTATAGGGCATCTCGATATTACATCTCGCGGTACATTAAATGCTTCATCAACTTTTTCAGCTCACTCTTCTTATCCTCAATGACAGACACGGCGCCCAGGCTTGTCATCGCACGAGTGTAATACTCACGCATCTTGTTTTCGCAAACAGCCTTGATGCCAATCTGAGTGTACAATTCGGTCACAGCACTGATTTTTTCTTCGGGACAGAATGAAGTTGCACTTAACCAATGATTTAATCCCTCCAACTGATCCCGGTCGGCACGTTCCAGTGCTTTAATCAGCATATACGTCTTTTTATTGCATAGAATGTCTCCACCGATGTTTTTACCAAACACAGCAGGATCACCATATACATCCAGCAAATCATCCTGCAATTGGAAGGCTACTCCGATCTGCATGCCAAAATCATACAGATTTTCGGCATCCTCAGGAGAAGCTCCACCTAAAATAGCTCCGATTTTCAAACTGGCAGCCAACAAAACCGCCGTTTTCAAACGGATCATTTCCAGATACTCCTCTTCCTTTACATCCTCACGGGACTCAAAATTCATATCCATTTGCTGCCCCTCACAAATTTCAAGTGCTGTCAGGCTGAACAAATCCATCACTTCTTTGAGGTGTTCCGATGAACTGGCAGCCATATACTGATAGGCCAGCACCAGCATAGCGTCTCCTGACAAAATCGCAGTATTGTCATTCCATACTTTATGGACAGTTGTCTTGCCGCGGCGCATATCAGCCCGATCCATCAAATCGTCATGCAAAAGAGTATAGTTATGATAAACTTCAATAGCCGTAGCAGGGTCATAAATAGAGGACACATCCTCCTTGTAGAGGTTGTATGCCATTAGCATAAGAACCGGCCGAATACGTTTTCCTCCCATGGAAAGAACATATTTAATAGGGTCATACAAACCTGCCGGAGTACGTGTAAACTGGATATCTGAAATGTGAGAATTGATCTTATCGAGAAGCTGAAATGCTGTATACATAATAAATAAATTATAAAAAGAGAGATTGAATGAAAAGAGGCTGCTTGGACGGCAGCCTCTCTTCTTATACTATACAATGATTATTGCAGTCTGAATCGTACAGGTAATGTAAACCGACAACGAACCGGTTTACCTCTCTGCATACCCGGCTTCCACTTAGGCATGGTCTTAACCACACGAAGAGCTTCTTTATCAAGGTAGGGGTCAACGCTCTTTACAACTTTAATATCACCTATGCTACCGTCACGTTCAACAACGAACTGGAGGACAACCTGTCCCTGAGTACCGTTTTCCTGAGCGATCGGCGGATATTTGATATTCTTGTACAGGAACTGGAGACAAGCAGGCATACCACCCGGGAATTCAGGTGCATTTTCTACTACTTCAAAAATCTCTTGTTCCGAGGGTTCTTCTTCTTTTACCTCAACCGGTACATATTTTACTTCCACTTTCTGTCCGGTATCCTCTGTTGAAGCAATGGCTGTTTCTTGTACATCAGCCTCGTCATCAACAATCTTCAGGATTTCAGCCTGTTTGGGAACCTCGACAGGAGGTGGGGCCGGTTTTTCTTCCTGTTGTGTGATAGGAATCATTTCCTCTTCAAACTCAATCTGGGCTACCGCCTGGCTTGTATCGATCTTTATATCACGCTCCGTCCATTCGAACGCAACGAATATAAAGGCGAGCACCACCACGTAACCGATCAGCAGCCACTGGGTTTTCTTACCTTCGAGGTCTGCTTTGGGCGATTTTTTTACTTCCATAAAATTAGTATATAAAAATTGGTGTTCTTCTGGTTTTTAAGCTGTTATTGCTTTTGTGGCACAAATATAACGCAGATATTTTAAAAATACAGTATATTTGGCGAAAAAATTTAGATAATACGTTAAAAAAGGGAGTAAACCTGCTGCATAACATAATGAAAAAGATAACAATTGCAATTGATGGCTTTTCCTCGTGCGGGAAAAGCACCATGGCTAAAGATTTAGCCAAAGAAATAGGATACATCTACATCGACAGTGGAGCGATGTATCGTGCCGTTACATTATATAGTATAGAAAATGGCATCTTTCACGGTGATACAATCGATACGGATGAATTAAAACGACGTATCGGCGACATCCACATCTCTTTCCGGATCGATCCGGAGACAGGACGCCCCAACACTTACTTAAATGGAGTGAATGTAGAGAACAAAATCCGCACAATGGAGGTTTCTTCTAAAGTAAGCCCGATCAGTGCACTCGGTTTTGTCCGGAAAGCGATGGTGGCTCAGCAACAGGAAATGGGAAAAGCCAAGGGTATTGTTATGGATGGTCGTGACATCGGGACGACCGTATTCCCGGATGCAGAATTAAAAATATTCGTAACCGCCTCCGCCGAAATTCGTGCCCAACGCCGCTATGACGAACTGAAAGCCAAGGGTCAGGAAACCGGCTTCGAAGAGATACTGGAAAATGTGAAGCAACGTGACCACATCGATCAGACACGTGAAGTCAGCCCATTGAAGAAAGCCGACGATGCTTTGCTATTAGACAACAGCCATCTCACCATCGCCGAGCAAAAAGAGTGGCTGATGGCAGAATATCAGAAAGCGATAAAAGCATAAAAACAAAAGGGTGTAACCATCCGCCTGTTAGGGTGTAGCCATCCTAAAGAAAGGGTGTAGCCATCCGGTCAGTATGGCTACACCCTTTCTTAATCATACATTTGTAATCATTATGGTAAAAGTAGAAATAGATGAAGGTTCCGGTTTTTGCTTTGGAGTGGTCACAGCTATCCACAAAGCCGAAGAGGAACTCGCAAAAGGGGTAACACTCTATTGCCTGGGAGACATTGTACACAACAGCCGTGAAGTGGAACGCCTGAAAGAGATGGGGCTGATTACCATCAATCATGAAGAGTTCAAACAACTCCATAACGCCAAAGTGCTTTTGCGTGCCCATGGCGAACCACCCGAAACCTATATCATTGCCAAAGAAAATAATATCGAAATCATCGATGCCACGTGTCCGGTGGTACTCCGCCTGCAAAAACGGATCAAACAAGAGTATATGCAGGAGGACCTCGACGAAAAACAAATCGTAATTTACGGAAAGAACGGACATGCGGAAGTCTTAGGTTTGGTAGGGCAGACAACCGGCAAAGCTATTGTGATAGAAAAGCTCGACGAGGCTCGCCGGCTGGATTTCAGCAAAAGCATACGCCTGTACTCGCAGACAACCAAATCACTGGATGAATTCTGGGAAATCGTGGAATATATCAAGGAGCACATCTCTCCCGACGTAACTTTTGAGTACTACGATACCATTTGCCGCCAAGTGGCCAACCGTATGCCCAACCTGCGAAAGTTTGCCGCATCACACGATTTGATCTTCTTCGTCAGTGGTAAAAAAAGTTCAAATGGCAAAATGTTATTCGAAGAATGCAAAAAAGTCAACCCGAATTCACATTTGATAGACAGTGCCGACGAAATTGACGACTCTTTACTACCCGGTGTCAATTCTATCGGTGTATGCGGGGCTACATCGACTCCTAAATGGCTGATGGAAGAAATCTCTGAAGCTATAAAGGCACAGATTAAAAGACAATGAATTAACGTTATTTAATCATACAGGGCACTCCTTTTTGTTATCTTTGCAACGTCAATTAAAAAACATGATTGTTATGGGAACAGTTAAGTGTGTTGGTATTTTAACTTCCGGTGGTGATGCACCGGGAATGAACGCTGCTATTCGTGCAGTAACGCGTGCAGCAATCTACAACGGACTGCAAGTAAAAGGTATATATAGAGGATACAGAGGCTTGGTGACAGGAGAGATCAAGGAGTTTAAGAGCCAGAATGTAAGTAACATCATTCAACTGGGAGGAACGATCCTGAAGACAGCACGTTGCAAAGAGTTTACAACTCCCGAAGGACGTAAAATGGCATACGACAATATGGTGAAAGAAGGAATCGATGCCCTTGTAGTGATCGGTGGCGACGGTTCGCTGACCGGAGCACGCATCTTTGCACAAGAGTATGACATTCCATGCATCGGACTTCCGGGAACCATCGACAATGACCTTTACGGCACCGACACGACCATCGGATACGATACGGCGCTGAACACTATTTTGGATGCTGTCGACAAAATCCGTGACACGGCCACTTCTCACGAACGTCTGTTCTTCGTTGAAGTGATGGGACGTGATGCCGGTTTCCTGGCATTGAACGGTGCGATTGCTTCCGGAGCAGAAGCTGCCATCATCCCCGAATTCAGTACAGAAGTCGACCAATTGGAAGAATTTATAAAGAGCGGTTTCCGTAAATCAAAGAACAGCAGTATCGTACTGGTAGCCGAAAGCGAACTCACCGGAGGAGCTATGCATTATGCCGAACGCGTGAAAAACGAATACCCTCAATACGACGTCCGTGTCACCATTTTAGGGCACTTGCAGCGCGGGGGTAGTCCGACGGCACACGACCGTATTTTGGCCAGTCGTCTAGGCGCAGCCGCTATCGACGCTATTATGGAAGATCAACGAAATGTCATGATTGGCATTGAACACGATGAGATTGTATACGTCCCGTTCAGTAAAGCCATCAAGAATGATAAACCTGTCAAGAGAGATCTCGTCAATGTATTGAGAGAACTGTCTATTTGATAGCAGTACAACAGTAATAAGATAAACGGTGGACGGTAAACATACATGTTTATGGTTCACCGTTTATCATTTATCGGCAAGAAGCCCTTTTCCGACAAGATCCGTTCCGTCTCTTCCCATAGCTGTGCCCTTCGGTCAGGACGGGTATATTTTTCCGGTAGAAGACGACAATGATTATTCAAATTAAACGTTGCCGTCCGTCCCTCCACTTCCGCATCGAGCAATAATCCGATTGCAGTAGCTGCTCCCTGGAGGGGAGTACGTATAAAAGGACGGAAAAAAATGTCTGTCAGCGGATCGAACCACTGGTCCATCCGTATGATATTGGTAGACACAATGCCCGGATCGGCCGCATTGACAGTAATCCCGCGTGCCCGAAGACGTTCAGCCAGTTCAATGGTAAAAAGCAACAAAGCAAGCTTGGTATTGCTATAGATAGGAATACGCCAGAAACTTCCCTTTCTCCCCCGAAGAAAAAAATCCGGGAAATCCAGTTTACCGATTGCATAGGTACAAGACACCATATTGACAATGCGGGTTCCCTCTCCCATCAAGGGAAGCAAAAGCCGCGTCAAGAGATAAGGACCTACATAATTTACACTGACCGTCCGCTCTAAACCATCTTCCGTAATGTGCAATCCGGTTTCCATGGTCCCGGCGTTATTCATCAACAAAGCGACAGGAGTCTTTTGCCGTAACATCCGGTCGGCAAAAGCCCTCACCGAAGCCAGTGAAGCAAGGTCGATCTGCCATACCTCTATCTTTTCATTTCCCGTTTCTTTCACCAACTCCCGGCATTTGGTTTCAGCTTTTGACGATGAATAGCAGGCCATAATTACATCATACCCCGCACAAGCCACGGCACGGGTAATCTCTGTTCCCATCCCGCCGTCGGCACCGGTAATAACAGCAAGTTTACGTTCCATCATTTATTCTCCAACTGTTCTATTTCTTTTTTCAGGCAAAGAGGAAGTTCTTCTGTCAGATGCTGATGGCAAGCCATTTCGATCGTGTACATCCTCCCAATGCAATAATTACTATGACCGCAATTACAGCGTGCTTTCTCTTCCTGACGCATCCGATTGACAAACCCCGGTTCGTTGAGTAAAGCACGTGCCATCTGCACGGCTTCGAACCCTTCGTTCAGCACTTCATCTATTTTCTCACGGGAAACAAGTCCGCCGACATAGATCAAAGGAATTTTAATTTCCGAACGAAACTTCAGAGCATCTTCCAGAAAATAGGCTTCTTTGAAAGGAACAGTCGGTATCATCATCCTCCCCGCCAATTTGACGCCGAACTTCAACCACCAACAATCCATATAATGTGTCAGGGTCTTGATAGGCATGGCCCCACGCATGACGTACATAGGGGCTTTACTGACAAATCCTCCGCTCAAAACCAACGCATGAGCCCCCAAAGATTCGAGTCGCCTGGCTACCTCGAGCGTCTCTTCTATTTCCATTCCGCCCCGAAAGCCATCACGCATATTCATCTTCACAAATACTGCCAGATCCTTACCGGCCGCCTTCATCACCTCGTTCATCACCATCGTCATGAAACGCATCCTATTCTCCAACGATCCTCCGTATTCATCTTTCCGGTGATTGGTATAAGGCGACAGAAACTGACTGATCAGATAGCCGTGTCCCGCATGTACCTCGACGGCATCAAAACCGGCTTCGCGAGCCAGGCAGACAGCACGCCCGTAAGCTTTTGCCATCTCCGGCAACTCTTCGCGTTTCATCCCCCGCACCCAAGTAGGCGAATAAATATTGAAACCTGACGAAGCAGAAATTGGGGTAACTCCGCAAATACTCTTATGAGACATATTGCCGCAATGCCCTATCTGTATGCTGGCGGCGGCACCTTCGGCATGAATAGCGGCAGTCACTTCACGCAAACCGGGAATAATTTCCGGACGGAGCCACAATTGCCGTGGAAACGACAGTCCGCTGCGTGTTACCGAAGCATAGGCAATGGTAGTCATTCCCACGCCTCCGGCGGCCACAGAACGATGGTAATCGAGTAACATGGGAGAAGGAGCATTTCCCGGGCACATGCCTTCAAAAGCCGCCGAACGGATGGTACGGTTACGCAAAGTGAGTGGTCCAATGGTAACCGGCGTGAAAAGCTTAGAAGCAGAATGTGTGTTCATAAGTACTGTGTGTTTTAATATAAGAAAGGAAAAATTCGTTTCTTCGATCCGACCTGCGTCCCAAACTCTTCCCGATAGCGATGCCAGATAGCATCTGCTCTCGGAACAAGATTGGCAACAGTCCACCAGGCGAAAATACATCCGGACAAAGACCAAGTGAGAATAGCCCAGCCTACCCACTCTACAATTTCACCCAAATAATTGGCAGAGGTCACATATCGATACATGCCTCTTTGAGGAAGGTAATGACGGGTATCTCCGGGAGCACGCAGATGACGGATGACTGAATCCGAATGCCAGTTGATCCCCATTCCGGCAAAAAATAAAAGGGTTCCTATCCAAAAGCAAGGAGTCAGCAACCATCCGGGTGTATAATAGTCCGAGGGAGCAAGATAAAATATCCATTCTCCCTGCATCAGTCCATTGAGAATATTAAAGATCACTCCCATCAAAAGAATGAGTACTGGCATCTTGCTCTTTCCTTTCATCAGGAAAGGAAAAACAAAAGCCCTTTGGAAGTAATGTAGTTGGAAAAAAAGAAAGAAAGTGAGTTCGACAGGTAAAAAACGTCGGTCGGAATGCCACCACAACCATCCCATAACCAGAAAGACAGGAGCTTCCATCAGAATCCAGGCTATCTTATTATTCACCGAGATTCCCCAGGAACGGCTGCGAAACATGCCATATCCCGCCCTTACAAAATAAAGGGCTATGAATACGACCAAAGCCATCAGGCCCATTACTAAAAGAAGCAGATTAAAGCTTTCTATACTCATATCCAAGATTTTATACAATGGACAAAGTTAAAAGAAAAACTTTAAAGGGACAAATAGTTTACGAAAATAAAGCAAGCGTATCACAAAAGTCTGTTCTACCACAGATTGGCAGACGGTACAAACATAGAACTGACAGATAATCAATCAATGCCGGTGCCGGTCTGTGCAATCTGTAAATCTGCGGTGAACTTCTGACTTCAAGCTTCTCTTTTACCGTTTCTTTAACGGTACATATTGTTCTTCTTCCAACACATTTTTATAAGCCGGACGAATGATACGTTTACCTTCAAAATTCAACTCTTCGTTGCGATGGGCACACCAACCCACGATACGCGCCATGGCAAACAAGGGGGTATAGATTTCCTGCGGCAGGCCAATCATCTCATAAACAAAACCGGAATAAAAATCAACGTTGCTGGATACTGTTTTCCCATTATTCTTAATCTTACCGAAAGTAGCGATAGCACGTTCTTCCAAAAGTTCAAGAAAAGCAAACTCCCGTTCACGACCTTTCTCGTGTGCCAAGTCACGTGCGAGTTCCTTCAGCAACACAGCTCGCGGATCGGAAATGGTATATACGGCATGCCCGATGCCATATATCAATCCGGTCTTATTGTAAACCTCCTTATTCAACATACGGGTAAAGTAAGTATCGATTTCGTCTACATTGGTCCAGTCCTGAATATTTTCCTGTAAATGATGGAACATATCGGCTACCTGAATATTGGCTCCTCCGTGAAGCGGGCCTTTCAGCGACCCGATACCTGCGGCAATGGCCGAGTATGTATCTGTACCGGTAGACGAAGTTACCCGGACAGTAAACGTAGAGTTGTTACCTCCTCCGTGCTCTGCCTGAAGCACCAACAAAAGGTCGAGTGTACGCGCATCCAGCTCGGTATAATCGCGTTTCAGCATATAGAGAAAGTTTTCGGCAATCGACAGATTCTCCTGCGGATGACGAATGTGTAACGAACGCCCGAAGGTGGCATGACGCAACATGTTAAAAGCATAAGCAATAATGGTCGGGAATTTCGAGATCAGATCGATGCTCTGACGCATCAGGTTGTCACGTGAAGTATCATCCGGATTAGGGTCGAAACGATACATCTCGAGTACGCTGCGCGCCAGAATATTCATAATATTGTTTCCTTCAAGTTCGATGATATTCATCTTGGTCTTCTGCTCCAAAGGCATATTATCATTGATCAGCTCGCGAAACGAAGCCAGTTCTTCCTTATCAGGCAAACTGCCGGATAACAGCAGGTAGGCCACCTCTTCAAATCCGAAACGTTTTTCTTTTAAAATGGCGTGGGCTAAATCTTCCAGGTCATATCCACGGTAAAACAACTTTCCCGGGATCGGCTTCAGACCACCTCCGGGGATTCGTTCGTATCCTACGACATTACCAATCTTAGTCAATCCGACCAATACACCTGTACCGTCTTCATTGCGAAGCCCCCGTTTAACGTCAAATTTTGGAAACAATTCGTTATCAATCCGGGTACAATCCTTCATTGCCTCGGAGAGTTTATAAATCAAATATTCTTTTTTCATGTCCTGAAGGTATTAATTTTTAATTCGGTTAATGATTTCCCGGGTAAATTCCGAAGTAGAGAGCGGCTGGCCTTTGTGCATGAAACGTGCCAGGTCATTAGTGGCTTTCCCCTCGGCAAAACTGGCTTCAAGCGCCTCGACGATAAGATCGGCGGGTTCTTGCCAGCCTATATATTCAAGCATCATAACGGCCGAAAGTATCAGTGAACAGGGATTCACCGCATTCTTTCCGGCAATATTGGGGGCTGTCCCATGAGTGGCCTCAAAGATGGCGTGTCCGGAATCATAATTGATATTGGCTCCCGGTGCAATACCAATGCCACCTACCATCGCAGCCAGTTGGTCGGAAATATAGTCTCCGTTCAGATTCAGAGTGGCAATGACCGAATATTCTTCAGGAATCAAAAGAGTGTTCTGCAAAAAGGCATCGGCTATACAGTCTTTGATCACCAGTTTACCTGAGGCAAGAGCATCTGCAAACTCCCGCTCAGCCAATTCGTACCCCCACTTCTTAAAACCTCCTTCTGTGAATTTCATGATATTACCTTTGTGCACCAAAGTGACCGAGGGCAATTCATGCTGCAACGCATAACGGCAGGCAGCGCGTACCAGACGCTCCGTCCCCTCACGCGAAACCGGTTTCACACCAAAAGAAGAGGTTTCGGGGAAACGTACTTTACTGACTCCCATCTCTTCGTGCAAGAACCGGTAGAACTTCTTAGCTTCCGGAGTGCCTGCTTCCCATTCGATACCGGCATAGATATCTTCCGTATTCTCACGAAAGATGTACATATTCACCTTTTCGGGCTCTTTAACCGGAGACACCACTCCGCGGAACCAACGTACCGGACGCAGACAGACATATAAATCGAGTGTCTGGCGCAAAGCCACGTTTAACGAACGTATTCCTCCTCCTACCGGAGTAGTCAACGGTCCTTTGATGCCTATCAGATACTCCTTGAAAACCTCCATCGTTTCGTCCGGCAACCACGAACCGGTAGCCCGGAAAGCACGTTCACCGGCCAGTACTTCTTTCCATTCGATACGCCGGGCACCACCATACGACATGTCTACCGCCGCATCTACTATCGCCTGCATGGCCGGAGTTATTTCCGCTCCTACTCCATCACCCGTTATAAAAGGTATTGTCGGTACATCCGGCACTGACAATACTCCATTTTGCTGTTTGGTAATTTTACTCATCTATTTATCTTTTTACATACTCCTCCAATCGTGTTCCGAAGTAAAGGTTCGTTGGTTTAGAACCAACACTCCTTACCTTTTAAACTAAAGACCCGTTGGTTTTAAACCTAAGTCCTATTGATTTTCAAACCTAAAAGCGGGCCCCTGAAAGCCTCCTGAAGGCTATTTTGCATTCAAAGCAGAACCGGCACGGAACCAGCCGATCTGTTGTTCATTGTAAGTATGTTGTACTGCAAACCGTTCTTCCGTACCATCTTCGTGGTGCAATATCACCTCCAGATTGCGTCCGGGTGAAAACTCTTTCAATCCGACTACCGAGATCAAATCGTGCTCACGAATCCGGTCATAATCGGCCTTGTCTGCAAATGTAACAGCCAGCATACCTTGCTTTTTCAGATTAGTCTCATGGATACGGGCAAAACTCTTAGCCAGGATCACCTTTACATGAAGGAAACGCGGTTCCATAGCGGCATGCTCACGACTGGAACCTTCACCGTAATTTTCTTCGGCCACAACGATGGAAGAGATACCGTCCGCCTTATACTGTTTAGCCGTACCCGAAACAGTTTCATAGGTATTGGTCAAACGATTCCATACCTTATTCGTTTCGCCATTGAAAGCATTCACCGCTCCCATCAGCATATTATCAGATATATTCTCCAGATGCCCCCGGAACCGAAGCCAGGGACCCGCCATCGAAATATGGTCTGTCGTACACTTACCCTGTGCTTTGATTAGCAGTGGCATATTGAGAAAATCATTGCCATCCCACGCGGGGAAAGGAGTCAACAACTGCAACCGTTGAGAATCGGGAGCCACTCTGATCTCGTTTTTCTCACCGCCGGGAGCCTGATATCCCTGATTACCGGCTACAAATCCGGCTGATGGAAGTTCGTCACCTTGAGGTTCACTGAGTTTCACCTTTTCACCGTCATGATTCACCAAACGGTCTTTCAGCGGATTGAAACAAAGGTCTCCGGCAATAGTCAATGCCAAAACAATTTCAGGAGAAGCCACAAAAGCAAAAGTATTCGGATTACCGTCGGCACGTTTGGCAAAATTACGGTTAAAGGAAGTCACTATCGAGTTTTTACGGGTCGGATCGTCCGTATGGCGTTTCCACTGTCCGATACAGGGCCCACAGGCATTAGCCATAATCGTAGCTCCCATCTTTTCGAATACATCCATCATGCCGTCACGCTCGGCCGTAGCACGAATCTGTTCGGATCCCGGATTCACAATCAGCGGTGCCGCCACTCCCAGATTCTTTTCATTCACCTGCCGGGCAACAGAAGCGGCACGGCTGATATCCTGATAAGAAGAGTTGGTACAAGATCCTATCAACCCCACTTCCATCTTCCGGGGATAACCGTTTGTTACCACTTTCTCTGCAAACTCTGAAATAGGAGTAGCAGCGTCCGGAGTAAACGGACCATTAATATAAGGTTCCAGTTCGGAAAGGTTTATCTCAATAACCCGGTCATAAAAATCGTCTGGTCGTGCCATTACTTCGTCATCTGCACGCAAGTCGGCAGCTACACTGTCAGCCATCGCAGCTACTTCTTCACGTCCGGTTGCTTTCAGATAAACAGCCATCCGTTCATCATACGGGAATAGTGAAGTGGTTGCCCCCACTTCGGCACCCATATTGCAGATGGTGGCCTTTCCTGTAGCCGATAGCGAAGCTGTACCCGGGCCAAAATATTCGATAATGGCATTCGTCCCACCCTTCACGGTCAAGATGCCCGCCAGTTTCAGTATCACGTCTTTCGGAGCTGTCCATCCGTTCAACTCGCCTGTCAAACGGACTCCAATCAGTTTTGGCATCTTAAGCTCCCACTCCATACCTGTCATTACATCCACAGCATCGGCTCCGCCTACACCGATAGCTACCATTCCGAGACCTCCTGCATTGGGAGTATGTGAGTCTGTACCGACCATCATCCCACCCGGAAAAGCATAATTTTCAAGTACTACCTGGTGAATGATACCCGCTCCCGGTTTCCAGAAACCGATGCCATAACGGGAAGAGACATCACGCAGAAAATCGTACACCTCCCGATTGGTTTGTGTAGCAGTTTCAATATCGCGTTCAGCCCCCCGATAAGCTTGTATCAGGTGGTCGCAATGAACCGTGGAAGGTACTGCCACCGCTTCTTTACCCGCATTCATAAATTGCAACAGAGCCATCTGAGCAGTAGCATCCTGCATAGCAACGCGGTCCGGGCGAAAGTTGACATAGTCTTCACCCCTTTCATAATTTTTTAAATCCGCCACATTATACAAATGTGTATACAAAATCTTTTCAGCCAACGTCAAAGGACGTTTCAAGGCTGCACGAACATGCTCCATCTTCCCTTTATAGGAAGCATAGAAGCTCTTCAACATATTCAAATCATATACCATAACAATTTCGGTTTTATCTGTTCTTCTATTTATTATAACCAATAATATGAAAGAAAGGTTTAACAAATTGAAATGTTTATTCCAACCCGGAAACAGAATTGTTATCTTTGCGGGAAATTTTGTGAGAAGCTATAAGTATAGCTGCTACAAATCAGATGCTACAAGCTACAAATGACTGTGACAGGTTCTGCATAAATTTCGTAATTTGTAGTCATTCCATAACTATAGTTCTTAGCATATAACTTACAGCCAATCAAGATGAATGATAATAAAATAAAGTCTTCTTCTCCACTCAGTGATCTTCAGCATCAGCAACTTTTGCTACGCATGGAATATGAATACGAGAAAGAAGAATTCCGCCGGCAGACAGAGACGATGGGCATTGCACGGAAAGTAAAACGAGGGCTCTGCTGGTATCCGGTCGGGACGGGACGGAGTTTCTACAATTCACTGAACCAATTGGTCATCGAAATAGAAAGGAAAGAAGATAAAGACATCGAACATGTATTCGAATTCGGACGTCCGGTTTGCTTTTTCGAACAGGGATATGACGGAAAAATACATTATTTCAATTCCATCTGTACAGTCAGTTATGCCGACGAGGAGCGTATGGTAGTAGCCGTACCCGGTGCCGGATCTCTACTTGAAATACAAGGAGCAGAACGTCTGGGAGTACAACTCTATTTTGATGAAACCTCCTATCGTACCATGTTCGAAGCGCTGGAAGATGTGATTCGCGCCAAAGGCAACCGCCTTGCCGAACTACGTGATATATTGCTAAGCAAGCAACCCTCCTGCTGGAGGGAAACCTATCCGGTCCGTTTCCCTTGGTTGAACAGCACTCAGGAAGCAGCAGTCAACAAAGTACTTTGCGCCAAAGACGTAGCCATCGTTCACGGTCCTCCGGGGACCGGAAAGACCACCACTCTTGTAGAAGCCATCTACGAGACCCTGCACCGCGAAAATCAAGTCCTGGTCTGTGCACAAAGCAACACGGCCGTCGACTGGATTGCCGAGAAGCTGGTGGACCGCGGAGTACCTGTATTGCGTATCGGCAATCCGAGCCGGGTAAATGACAAGATGCTTTCATTTACTTACGAACGCCGTTTCGAGGGGCATCCGGCCTATACCGAACTCTGGGGAATACGTAAATCGATCCGGGAAATGGGAAACCGGATGCGCAAAAGCAGTTACTCGGAACGGGAAGCTGCACGCAGCCGCATCAATCATCTGAGGGAGCGTGCCACGGAGCTGGAAATACAAATCAATGAAGATCTGTTTTCGGGGGCACGGGTCATCGCTTCCACATTGGTCAGCAGTAACCACCGTATCCTGACCGGCCGGCGATTTACCACACTCTTTATCGACGAGGCAGCACAAGCCCTTGAGGCTGCCTGTTGGATAGCCATCCGAAAAGCAGACCGCGTCATCTTTGCCGGAGACCATTGTCAGTTGCCTCCCACAATAAAATGCATAGAAGCGGCCCGGAACGGGTTGGAACAAACATTAATGGAAAAAGTAGCAGCCAACAAGCAGGAAACGGTCTCACTCCTGAAAGTTCAGTACCGCATGCATCAGTCTATTATGCAATTCTCCTCCGAATGGTTCTACCAAGGCGAACTACAAGCCGCCCCCGAAGTGACCAACCGGGGGATACTCGATCTGGACCTGCCCATGAGTTGGATTGACACCTCCGAAATGGAGTTCCACGAAGAATTTGTAGGAGAAAGCTTCGGCCGCATCAATAAACCGGAAGCAAACTTATTGTTGCAAGAACTTGAAACATACATCCGCAAAATCGGCGAGAAGCGTGTATTGGAAGAGCGTATAGACTTCGGCCTTATCTCCCCTTACAAAGCGCAGGTACAGTATCTGAGAGGAAAACTCAAAGGCTGTTTATTCTTCCGCCCCTTCCGTAGCCAGATCACCATCCATACAGTAGATGGTTTTCAGGGACAGGAGCGTGATGTCATTTTCATCAGCCTCGTCCGCGCTAACGAAGATGGACAAATCGGTTTTCTCAACGACTTGCGCCGAATGAACGTAGCCATCACCCGCGCCCGAATGAAACTGGTTATATTAGGAGATGCGGTCACAATGAGCAAGCATGCTTTCTATAAGAAATTGATCGGATATATCCGGCACATCAGCCAAGGACTCTGATGCCGATCTCCTTATTTCAGTCGTAACTTCTGTTTCCATTTAAAACCATAAAACAAGGGGCTGTCGGATTTTCGGACAGCCCCTTGTTCTATAGCATAAAAACGACATCAACTTATTTCTTCAAATACCAATCCTTATCTGTCGTTCCGCCGGATTGTGCCCATGAAGCAAAACGAGGATACGACTTATCAATAGCTTCCTTCTCCGTTGTACTGAATGACTCGACATCAGACAGATGAATGGCAAACGGATAATTCTGATCGGACACATAATAGATGCCTTTATCTTTATCCGACAAATCCTGCTGGGTATTGAACAGATCCATATTTTCTTTAGAGGTTGGTCCGTGATTTACCAAATGCACCTCTGTACGGTTCTTGTCCGTATTCTGATGCAAGAAGATAAAAGGATTGTAGGGTGCCACTCCGAAAGTTTCATGATCGACTGGCTGTTTAAATTTGTTCTGAATCTTAAAAGTAGAAGTCTTAGTGTTCTCTCCCGTCTCTTCAATCGCATTGGCAAACACCGAAATGGTGGCCTGCTCCAAATCTTTGTCTAATCCTTGTTTGTCCCATCCCGACTTTCCTTCCAATATGCTGCATTCCACATTGCTTCTATCGGTATTCAACTGATAGGCAAAGCCATTCTTAAAGAGAGCTCCGGACCACATTGCCGTAAACGTATCTTCAGCGGAAAGCACCTGATTCTTGGTATTGAACTCTAATATAGAGCTATATTTCACAATTACATCGTTCAAATCGTAATCACCCTTAGAAGGCCAATTGTCTTCAAAAGCCAAAATACCTTTATAAGTCATGCGATAAGCAACCGACGCATCATCCGGATCTATCGGATCTACCGAAGGTACATCCGGAGCAATAGCTTCAATCGGATTAGACCAGATGTTAAACATCACATCATTGTAATCCTGACTATTCCAATCTTCAAATGATAAAACTATAAAATCATTGATCTTGAATGCAGCCGTATGGGTACGACCATCCGAATTCAAGGCAGTGGTCGAATAAAACATTCCGAGTCCTTTACCAACACTACCGGTCTTTTCACCCTGTTTCGTAAATGCATTATTACTGATAAACCAACCGATCTTGGTTCCTTTTGGAAAAGTAGTCCCTTGGTCTTCGCCATTTTCATCGATATAATGCAGCTTCACACACTCTCCGCCTTTTATGCCGACTCCGGTTTTCGTATTGGGAAACACCACATACTTCTTAGCATTCTCTATCTGTTTTTTAGCCGCTCCTTCCGGATAACAATAATATCCGAAAGCACTGTACGCAGAACTTGTACCTCCGACAAAACGTACCTTTACTTCGGCTCCCAATTCGTCGTTAATAACAATGTCAGCCGATTGTCGATATTTCGGAGGACAATTTCCACCTTCCGGAATTGTTTGATTAATCGTTTGATAAAACGAAGGAGTCAATTCTATTACCCCTTCACTATCCAGATAATTAGGCCGTCCCTTCACGTTCCAACTGCCTAAAGTATAAAATCCCTGAGGCACTGTCTGATACTCGCCTTCGGCACGTGTCTGAACAGACTCCTCTGCCGCCGTATCCCAATTTATATCGGCTGTAATCGTATTCCCTACAATTTTAGTCTTATACAACATCGGCACTCCGATATAAGAAGTATAGATATAAACCTCCTCCCCATAGGCCGGTACCGTCTCCTTGGCACGATATTTTCCGGTTCCATCAGTCATTCTCACAACCTTGGGAGTGATATCAGTACGTTTCACCACCTGCCCTTCGGCATCTGTCGTCAACGGATTTTCAAAATAGAGTTCAAACAAAACCTGATAATCTTTCACAGGAACATCATACTTTAGATCCAATTGGACATCCTGAGTAGTCGCAAAATCAAAAGAGTTAGGCACTCCTGATGTTTTATCGTCCGGTTTATAATGATCTTTTTCATCAATACAACCTGTTACTGCATACCCTAGTAAAAAAGCACCCAGTAATGTAGCCAGCATCCCTTTCATTGTATAAATACGATTTTTCATATTGATAATATTGTTTGTTGTTTGATCAGGGCACAAAGATATATATTTAACTTGATTTATCTATCCAAACAATCTATCTATTTTTCATATTCTACAACATACCATTCTAACAACTCAGACACAACACACTAATTACAAGCAAAATAAAAGGAGGAAACAGCAGTTTCCTCCTTTTATCATAAGTTGTATAATCTATTCAAATCAATTATTCTCCGGACGAAGTTTACGAACAGTTACAGCTGTCTGCCACATTTCGCTTTCACGCAATGCCTTCAGTTCGGCCTCCAGTTTCTCGCGATAATCCGGTTTTGAATTAGAGTCGATAGAGATCTGTGCCTCGTTACCGGTCTTTACACTATTATATAATTTCTGAACAACGGGTTTAATAGCATCGTGGAACGGGCCCATCCAGTCAAGAGCACCACGCTGAGCCGTAGTCGAGCAGTTGGCATACATCCAGTCCATACCATTCTTAGCAAACAGCGGCATCAATGACTGAGTTAACTCCTCAACCGTTTCGTTAAATGCCTCAGATGGAGTATGACCGTTCTCACGCAAAACCTCATACTGAGCCAACAGCAAACCTTGTATAGCTCCCATCAGCGAACCACGTTCACCTGTCAGGTCGGAAGTAGCTTCACGGACAAAAGTCGTTTCAAACAGATATCCGGAACCTACACCGATACCCAATGCGATGGTTCTCTCCATAGCTCTGCCGGTAGCATCCTGATAGATGGCATACGAAGAGTTCAGTCCGCGACCTTCAAGGAACATCGTACGGAGTGAAGTACCCGAACCCTTCGGAGCGACCATAATGACATCGATATCTTTCTGTGGAACAACACCGGTGCGATCGCTCCATGTAATTGCGAAACCGTGAGAGAAATAGAGTGCTTTCCCGGCAGTCAGGTAAGGTTTGATAGTAGGCCATACAGACATTACGGCTGCATCTGACAACAGACACATAATAATAGTACCTTTCTCGCATGCCTCTTCGATGCCGAACAGTGTTTCACCCGGAACCCAGCCGTCTGCCACTGCTTTTTCATATGTTTTTCCCGGACGCTGACCAACGATTACATTGAAGCCATTATCGCGCAGGTTCAGTGATTGACCCGGCCCCTGAACACCGTAACCGATAACAGCGATTGTTTCATTCTTCAATACCTCACGAGCTTTTTCCAAAGGAAATTCTTCACGGGTTACTACATTTTCCGTAACACCGCCAAAATTCAATTGTGCCATTTTTCTTTTTTGTTTTAAAAGTCTTGTTCCGTTCGGACGAAAACAAAACCGATTATTAATAATTAAACTTATATTCTTTATCTTACAGTGCAAAACGCCAACCGACATTTAACTGGACCACACTATTGTTTGCTTTAGGATTAGAGTCGCTTGCCCAAGATTTGTTTACGTTAATCAGTCCGATGTTATAGTTTAGAGAGATCAGCAGACCACGTTCAAACTGATAACCGGCTCCAAGCCCCACTCCACAATCAAACTTGCGAATCACATTCATGCCTATGACTGTGCTACCATAGTCGGAGGATGATTTGTTCTCTGAGTTTACATTGAAACTGAACTGCGGCCCTCCAAACACATACAGCCCCTTATATATAAATTCTTTCGCATATACCGGAACATTGATATAATCCAGTTTATCCGTATAAGAGACTCCGCCCCCTTTATATTTGCTTCCCTGCATTGAGTAATACACTCCTGTTTCTATTCCAAACCGTTCGGTCAGCATGACATCACCTCCCAGACCGATATTGAGTCCGGGACGCACTTTAGAATCCACCTCTCCGGTAGTATTTGCCAGATTCAAACCGACCTTCGGAATCAGATGAAACTCCTGTGCATTCATGCAGCAAGCAACACAGAGCAGCAAAAGAAAAACAATCTTCTTCATTTTAATCACATTTTAAACTACACAAACTTCACTTTTGCCCGGCATACAACTTCACTGCCGTTTTTCTTAATCTCGACGTGATATTCATTCTCACTTACTTCCTCTTCAAAAAAAGAAAGCTCGTCGCCATAATAACTTTCTGCCACATAGGCCATTTCAAATCGCTGAATCCGTTTCGATTTATACAAATCGATCGGAAACAAATCGAGGATATGTTCTATATAACGAATGCTGTTCACATGACCATTGATGTCGATATCGCTGTATTTAGCTGTCAACTTAGCACAAGGTTGGTCAGTAGCCACTTTGATACGCGAAGGCTTTTCGATCGGACAAGGTTCGTCACATACATAGTCCACAATACTACCGCCATGCAACGTCAGCAAATCAGCCGGCTTGCGGGTATTTAAATTAATCATGGCCCATACCGAACGGGCATATCCGATCTTCTTGCCGTCCTTGTCTATAATGGCAAAATTACGATCAGTAAAAAGACGATATACATTCTCCACCCATGTCTGTACAGTAAACTCTTCATATTGATAAGGCATCTCTTCCAGATCGATGGCCAGACGAGACAATACCCATGTATAATTGTCCTCATTCAATGTAGCGATTCCAAAGCCGCGTTCACTGGCATGAAAGCCGGCACAGTTCAACAGATGGTTGCCAAGCACCCCCATTGTCAAACGTCCGTTGAAGTCTACATGAAAAGGCTCCGCAATAAACTTATAACTCCCTATCTTCTTATTGTCACTCATTCACTTTTCCTCTTTCTTGCTTAAGTTATATTTGGTCTCACGATCTGCCAGAAACTCGTTCACACGTTCAAAGCAACTGGTAGTGATTGCCACACGTCCCGAACGCACAAATTGCAACACACAATTCAATGCACTCAACTCTTCGTAGAGAGAAGTAATTTCTTCACTGATTCCATTTTTCTCGACGATGGCAAATACCGGATTCACTTCCACAATCCGTGCATTATAGCGACGAATCACCTTCGAAGCTTCCGGCTGTGACTGAAATTCGGGCATAGACACCTTATAAAGAGCTATTTCATGAAAATAGATTTCATCTTCAGTGAAATAATGTGCCTGAAGCACATCGATCTTCTTCTCAATCTGTTTGACAACCTTCTCTATCGTATCTTTATCGGTCCAAGCCGTAATAGTATATTTATGCACCCCCTTGATAGATGAAGCCGAAACATTCAGGCTTTCTATATTAATCTGCCGACGGGTAAATACTGCCGTAACCTGATTCAACAATCCGGCAAAGTTCTCTGAATGAACAATTAATGTATATAATGTCTTATCCATAATTCCTAACTTATTAGCATTCCAACAACATCTGGTTAACTGAACCTCCCGGAGGGGTCATCGGCAACACATTTCCCTCTTCAATCACACAAGCTTCCAACAGGAACGGACCGTCTGTCGCAATCATCTCGTCAATCGCATCAGCCAGTTCTTCACGGGTAAAGACTCTTTTGGCCGGTATATCATAAGCAGAAGCAATCTTAATATAATCGGGATTCAGCATGGGTGTGAACGAGTATTTACGGTTGAAGAACATTGCCTGCCATTGGCGTACATTGCCCAGGAAATTATTGTTTAATACGATAATTTTAACCGGTGCCTTCTGTTCCATAATGGTTCCCAACTCCTGAATGTTCATTTGCAGACCACCGTCACCCATAAATACACAAACCGTACGGTCCGGTCGGCCAAAGGTTGCACCGATAGCAGCCGGCAACCCGAATCCCATGGTACCAAGTCCTCCGGAAGTAATCATACTCCGGTCTTTTGAATATTTAAAGTATCGGGCAGACATCATCTGGTTTTGACCGACATCGGTCACCAATATCGCTTCATGATTGGTCGCATCGCTTACCGCACGCACCACTTCCCCCATCGAAAGCGTATCTCCCATCGGATGCAATTCCGGACGGATTACCTTTTCTTCTTCCACCTGTTCATAAGGCAGGAAACTATCCAGCCATTCTTTATGCTCGTTGGGCTGCAGCAATGCCGTAACAGCAGAGAGCGTCTCTTTACAGTTACCCAGAACCGCTACATCTGCATGTACATTCTTATTAATTTCAGCCGGATCGATATCAAAATGAATCACTTTCGCCTGCTTGGCGTACGTAGCCAGGTTTCCGGTCACACGGTCGTCAAAACGCATCCCGACAGCAATCAGGACATCACATTTATTAGTGTTCATATTCGGTCCGAGATTACCGTGCATTCCCAGCATACCTTTGTTCAAAGGATGCTCGGTTGGCAAAGCCGACAGTCCCAACAACGTACATCCGGCGGGCATATCTGCCTTTTCGATGAAAGCACGCAATTCCTGTTGTGCGTTGCCCAGTTCCACACCTTGCCCCACCAATACCAACGGGCGCTCTGCACCGTTAATTAATTCGGCAGCCGCTTTCACGGCCTCCGGGTCAGTCTCGGGTACAGGCACGTAACTGCGTATGAAATCGAGTTTCGCAGGCATATATTCGGCTTTCTCTACCTGGGCATTTTTTGCAAAGTCGAGCACTACCGGTCCCGGGCGTCCGCTTTTCGCTATATAAAAGGCGCGGGCCACCGCCCATGGCACATCTTCGGCACGACGGATCTGATAACTCCATTTTGTAATTGGCTGCGTGATGCCTACCAAGTCGACCTCCTGAAAAGCATCTGTCCCCAAAAAAGCTGTTCCCACCTGTCCGGCAATGACTACAATCGGTGTACTGTCGATCATTGCATCTGCAATACCGGTTATGGTATTGGTAGCACCGGGGCCGCTCGTCACCAGGCAAACTCCGACCTCACCCGAAGCACGGGCAAATCCCTGAGCCGCATGTGCCGCCCCTTGTTCGTGGCGAACCAAAATATGATTCAAAGTCTCTCTATGATCGTATAAGGCATCGAATACGGGCATGATAGATCCTCCGGGATAACCAAAGATCGTCTTTACACCATGATATTCCAAAGAACGCATTAATGCTTCACCGCCTGAAATTATATCTTTACTCATGTACTAAAATTTACGATTTTACGATTTACAATTTACGATTGAAACAACTCTGTGGTTAATCAATCAGTCTCACCGCTCCTTTATCGGCAGAGCTTACCATGCTGGCATACGCTTTAAGACTTTTAGGCACATAGCGTTCACGAGTGACCGGAGTCATCGGACGTGCAGCCAGTTCTTCATCGGTCAGTCGCACGTTGATAGTCCGTTCGGGGATATTGATTTCGATGATATCACCATCCTTAATCTTTCCGATATTACCTCCGGCTGCTGCTTCGGGAGAGATATGCCCGATGCTGAGTCCCGATGTACCTCCGCTGAAACGGCCGTCGGTTATCAGCGCACACTCCTTGCCCAAGTGGCGCGATTTGATATAAGAGGTAGGATAAAGCATTTCCTGCATACCGGGACCTCCCTTCGGACCCTCGTGCGTGATGACGACTACATCTCCGCTGACAACTTTTCCTCCGAGTATCCCATTGCAGGCTGCTTCCTGTGAATCGAACACCTTTGCCGGACCGGTAAACTTCCAGATGCTCTCGTCCACTCCGGCCGTTTTCACCACACAACCATCCTGGGCAATATTTCCTTTCAGTACGGCCAGTCCTCCGTCTTTGCTATATGCGTGCTCTATGTCGCGAATACACCCTTCGGCACGGTCCGTATCCAACTCTTTATAATAGACGTCCTGAGAGCCGAGCACCAGATTGAACTTTCCGGCAGCCGCACTCTTATACTTTTTAATAGCCTCTTCACATACGTTCGGGCTAGTTATATCATATTTATCTATCGCCTCACCCAATGTCATCCCGTCGATACGCACTACAGACGTATCGATCAATCCGGCTTTGGCAAGTTGTCCCATAATCCCCATGATACCTCCGGCACGGTTTACATCCTGAATATGATACTTCTGTGTATTCGGCGCCACCTTACACAAGCATGGGCTCTTGCGTGAAAGCATATCGATATCGTCCATTTTAAAGTCCGCCTCCGCTTCATGGGCTATCGCCAGCAGGTGAAGTACCGTATTGGTAGATCCTCCCATCGCGATGTCCAGCGTCATGGCATTCAGGAATGCCTCACGGGTGGCAATGCTCCGGGGAAGTACGCTTTCATCACCGTCCCGATAATATTTATAGGTATTTTCTACAATCAGTTTCGCAGCATCTTTGAACAATTGGGTACGGTTGGCATGGGTCGCCACAATCGTTCCGTTTCCGGGGAGAGCCAGACCGATCGCTTCGTTCAGGCAGTTCATCGAATTGGCGGTAAACATTCCCGAACAACATCCGCAAGTGGGACAGGCCCGATTCTCGATCTTGGAGACTTCTTCATCACTCACACTTTCGTCGGCCGACTTAATCATCGCATCAATCAGGTCCAAATGCTGTCCATCCAGTTCACCGGCTTCCATCGGACCTCCGGATACAAATACAGTAGGAATATTCAGTCTCATAGCCGCCATCAACATCCCCGGAGTGATTTTGTCACAATTGCTGATACATACCATGGCATCCGCTTTATGGGCATTCACCATATATTCCACACTATCGGCAATGATATCCCGGGAAGGAAGGGAATAAAGCATTCCGTCATGTCCCATGGCAATACCATCATCAATGGCAATCGTATTGAATTCCGCAGCAAAGCATCCCAGCTTCTCAATTTCTTTTTTCACCAGCTGACCTATTTCATGTAGATGTACATGTCCCGGAACAAACTGAGTAAACGAATTGACGATGGCAATGATAGGTTTGCCTAATTGCTCTTTTTTCATACCATTGGCTGCCCAAAGTGCCCGGGCGCCTGCCATGCGGCGACCCTGTGTGCTGAACGAACTGCGTAACTGCTTTTTCATTTCAATATTCCTTTTAAGTAAAGAGCCTTCCTCACTGTAGTGAGAAAGGCTCTAAATCATATCTTCTATCTGTACGAATACATACATAACCTTTCTCACGCTCTTGATGGAATCACCACGACGCGAATAATATGCAGGACTGCCAGGTTAATTGATGTATGATTATTCATAACTTCTATTTTCTATTCTTTGATTGCTGCAAAGGTAAGTGCTTTTTTATAAACTCCAAACAAATTGAAGAAAAAAATCACCTAAAACAAAATAATTGTAAGCAAAGCCCATCTTTAAATATGTATTTATCATTCAAAATCCTATATTCCCAACTATTTCTTATTATAATGTACTAATTTAAAACGCCGGAATCTCAGTTTGTTTTCATCAAAAGACGGATTCTTGTAATGGTTGTCACTTAAATACAAGCCGTCTTTACCTATATAGTGCAAGGTAGATATATACGTAAAATCCGGAAAACGAGTCTCCCCGATAACATCAAAATCTTCATTCAGAATCATTATAGAGAAAGATTTACGCCCATATTGCCATATATTCAGATAATTTTTCTCCCCGTCCAAATCCGCTTTCAAGTATACAAAACGGTAATAGACTTTCCGATATTTATCATAAATCAGATTTCCGTAACAAGGAATTTCTGAGCTTGCTTTCATCGCCCCATCAAAATCCTGTGGAGGATTCTCCTTGATTGCAGGCTTATCGATATATCGACTCTTTACTTTGATTTTTTTCATTTCTCCATCTTGTAGAGAAACTACGTAAATATCTTCATCAAAAAAGAAAGAGAATACAAATTGATCCTTGTCATTTAAACAGCAACTATATGAGAGTTCATTACCTAAGGATGGTTTAGTAACATCATCCGAAGACATAATAGGAGGAAACTTAATTGGAAAAGGACTGAGCACATTTTTAACCGTATCAACCACGACGTAGACAGGAGATTTTTCCATCACTTTGTTCCCTAAACGCATATTGATGGTTTGGGGTATATACATTTTCCCGTTATTAAAGTAAATAGGGCGATATACAAAGGTTATGGCTCCGAAAGGCAATAGAGGTATCCCATCATCCGTTTTCTCAGTTATAATCTCACGTTTTTTCTTGCCCGACTCTTCCATCACAAACACTTTACTTTGTTGCAAACTAGGCAAATATATTTCATCAAAACCAATAATATGATATCCTCCGAACATACCAACACCATTAGCCCCCTCTCTATCAAAGAAGATGCTTTTCACAAACTCTCCCGACTGCAAATCATAAACACAAATCTCTGGTTCCAATTGATTCTGAAAAGTTAGGTATTCATGCCCATCTTTATCAATAAAAGGGAATAGAGCCTTTATTCCTAACGTCACATTATCGGCCAATAAATAAACAACAGAATCTTCTGTCAGTTCCAGACCGGCATCCGCAGACTCCTTCTTACCGCCGGAACAGGATATTGCCAAAATAAAAACTCCCAGAATCCCAATTATATTTTTCATGTTTACTATTATTAATCATGTAATCACCTATACCAAAGCCATTATTATTTTCCCCTAAATTAAACAATTATTTAACTGAAAATAAAATCAACAGATAAAAAATGCCCTGAGACCATTAATTAATATTTCCAAGAGCAAGACACAATGCATCCTAAACAATTATTTTGCGATAGTTCTCTCAGGAACAAAGCAGAGAAACATCAATCATAAACAGAGAAAGAAGAAAAGAGCGGAAAGAGCAGATTAAGACCGAACCAATAAAACATGGGGATGTTGTGCAGTAAAACATCCCCATGTTATAACACAAAACATCCGGATGTTTTATACAACAACATCCGGATGTTTTTACGCAAAGAGTCTAAAGTTTCAAAGTAAACAATGGCATATTACTGACGAATAAAACGTATGCTAAATCCGTAACCACGACTATATGTATTCGTAGATTGTGGTACGGATACATTCGAAGGATTGATGGAGAGCGCCCAGCAATTATGCCCATCGACACTGCTAAACCACCAATACCCGACTTCATCTTTTTCCTGGAAAGCAAAAGGTTCATCAGCATTACGCCGTCCACCGGGTTTTCCCACAAACCCGGCAATACTCAATGCCTCGGCCACTTTAGAATCCCCACCCAGGAAATTCCGCAATTTATCCCAATCGCCCAAATGATTCGGTATTTTCCAGCCTTCAGTAACTAAAGACGTAGAACCGGAAAACACACCTGCATTGTACAACAGTCCATATTGATTGCGAATGGTTCGGCTATCTTCCGTAATGCCGGCGGGAAAACCATATACAGCATATCTCGGGTTAGCATCTTTTCTCCATTCCGAAGAAATGACTCCTGCACTGTTTGTTATCGTCCGCAGATTGTCCGCCATCCAATATTGGGTACCGATTTTCATCACCCGATATGAGTTGCCTTCATTATCAGTAGTCAGATAAGGACGGAGTCCGTTTGCCTGACTATCCGAGTAGCCGATATAATCGCCGGTTATAAAACTCACTCCGTCTTCTGTAAACAGGGAGGTGAATGGTTGCGTATTGGTACCCGGCGTATAAACGGTAGTCAGATAGTCTACTTTCCCTCCGTTATCCAATACCATTCCTTCGCCAAACGCTTTGTTATAAACATTATAAGGATAAAAGACCGAGGCACTTTTACCCGATCCAAATGAATAATCGGGAATAAACTCATGACATAGTTCTCCTACTTTCACTCCCTCAACATAAAGTTCATAAACAAACGAACGGGAAGAATCGGGCACTTTAAATTCAAGCAATAAAGTGACTCCGAGCGTTGCCGACAACTTCTTGCCGTCCTTGGCTGTCAGTTCAAGAATAGCAGTACCGGACAAGGCTCCATCGGCCGAGCTTTTATCAGGAGCAATCACCGTCATCTCCCCGGTGGTGTCCGACGTATATTGGGCCGTAACTGTCCAACCGACCGGAGCCGTACATACCGGAGCAATACTTTTATTTACGCCACTGCAAGTAAACGTAAAGGTCAGAGACTCACTCCGATGAAAATACGTCACTCCCGAAGCCGCCAATTCTACCTGTGCCCCTCCCCACTCCGGCACTTTAAATATGGTTCCATCAGTCAGATAAAATACAATATAACCGTCTTCACTGACCACCTTCCGGAACATAGGATCACCGGACGCACCTTTCGCTTTCATCGGATTGCCCGCAGCATCTTTCAATTCGACAGGACCGCTCCCATAATCAAGCGTCCAGTATCCTGCCGCATTGACCCCAATGACCGGAACAATACCATCGGTTCCCGAAGCTCTGACCTTTTGCCCGTTGTTGTCCAAAAGAAAAGAAGATGTTCCATCGGCATTCTTGATAGCCCAATACAGATGTCCGTCCGTATCCATTTTCATAGTGACGACAGGAGCTGTCCCATTCTGTCCTTTGTCTCCTTCCGGACCGTCCGTACCGTCTGTTCCATCCTGGCCATCTTTACCATCGGTACCGTCCTGGCCATCTTTGCCATCGGTACCGTCCTGACCGTCTTTACCGTCAGTACCATCCTGTCCGTCTTGCCCATCGATACCGTCTTGACCGTCTTTACCGTCGGTACCATCCTGACCGTCTTTGCCATCGGTACCGTTCTGACCATTCTGACCATCCTGACCATCTTCTCCTTTTTTACCATCGTCTCCTTTCTCGCCATTCTTGATGACAATCGTACCACTTTTGAAAAAACTGATGGTATAGCCGCTTCCATCTGCAAGTTCCTTGAAACCGGTAATATAATCACCTGATTCAGACGAATTAATGATCAGCTTCAAAGCAACGATATCCCTATTCATATTTTTGCACAACTCCTCGACAGAGTTTGCCTGCCCCTCCATTTCCGCGTGATTCTTCAACACCTCGTTCATCTCCTCCTGGCTACAGGCGGTTGCGAAGAACAGACAGAGAAACAATAGTTTGATTATATGATTCATATTCATTAGAGTTAAATTAATAATTTGCATCCCGGACACAACGAATGCTGTTACCTTCACCCGCCAACGCATTGCCAGAAGTCAACAGTTCTACAGAATTAGATTTGTAGGACATCCGGATGCGATAACTCGTTTCCGTCGACCACCACTGCCCTGTTGTTTCCTGGGCTCCGGTACTGCCATTACCGCCATTAACCGTATTAGCAGGCAAAGCCGTAAAACCGGTCAGATTGTTCGCCTCTATTCCCGTATCCTCCAACCAATTTCCAATTCCTTTCCCAACAGCTGTCGACTTCAGTTTACGTGCATCTGCCCCCACAAAGTCTACCAATGCTTGCAGTTCTGCTTTAGAAGGAACATGCCATCCTTGGGGAGCTATATTTCCTTTCATTGCAAACTGATTGTAAAGTACACCGTACAGGTTACGATATTGCATAGCTCCCGGAGCATTGGCATTAACCGCCCGGTCGACCTGACAGGCCGGAAGATCTGCCCCGCACTGAATTCCCCAATCCAGAGATGTGGCAAAACCGGTAGGAATAGGAGTACCATCATTAAATTGGGTTGTCTTCAGATTTTCTCCCATCCAGTAGAGGCTACCTATTTTTACAACCCTGTAAGCATATCCCTGCACATCGACAGCCAAGGAAGCTTTCAGCCCGCAAACAGTCCCGTTCACCAGTCCGTCTGCCCCATCTGCCGCCATCACATACCGGCTACCGTCTTCCGTAAGTATGGCAGTGGACGACGGATTGCCGGCCACCGGCATATATCCTGTTCCGTCATGCTGTATCGATGCTCCGTTTTCCAAGATCAGTCCGGAACCAAAAGTACGCGAAGCAGCATTATAAGAATAGACTACTGTAGCCCGGTCCGTCGTGGAATATGCCGGCACATACTCCCGGCATATTTCTCCTACTTTAACTCCCTCCATCAATACATCATAAACCAGAGAACTATTGAACTTCGGAAGTTCAATACGATAATACAACGTTACCAGGATGTCTGCCCGGACAGTATTTCCCAAAGCATCTGTGCCTTCTATCGTTATTCTTTCCGAAGCCGGCAGAGCCGAACCGGCAGCAGGTGCTTTCACAGTCAGCGTCCCCTGCAAAGCTTTCGGCTGATAATTAATCGTAGCATCCCATGTTCCTGCCACCTTTACTATCTGTCGGAAACTGCTGCAATCAAACGTAACGTCCTGCGTTACTCCACGACGGAAGAAAAGTGGCCCCGTTTCATTGAATATCAATTTACTGTCTCCGGTTTTAGCCACTTTATAGATACTCCCGTCAGTCATGGTAAACACGACATATTCAGGATCTCCGGTATTCACAGAAGCAAAGATGGACGGGCTGCCATCTGTCACCGTAGCCACTATCTTCTCTCCGCTTCCTCCTGTGATCCATTTCGTTACACCTCCGACAGTAACCTGCCAATAGTATTCACCATCGGTATCTTTAGCTATGCCGACAGAAGGAGTGACACCATTCACAGGAGTCATGATCACCTTGTTACCTTCTCCATCCGTCAGCCACTCTACCGCTCCGCCACCTATTTGTACAGTCCAGTAATAATTGCCATCCGTATCCCGTTTGGCACCCAGCAACGGAGTATCTCCTGCAGGACCTTTCACGCCGTCTTTACCGTCGTTACCGTCAACTCCGTCTTTGCCATCCTCACCATTGGCACCGTCCTGTCCGTCACTGCCATTATGCCCATCGGTACCATCAGTTCCGTTCGACCCGTTTTGACCGTCGGCTCCGTTCTGACCGTCAACGCCGTCTTTACCGTCCGTACCATCCGTGCCGTTTGCTCCATCACTGCCATTCTCACCATTGGCACCGTCATTGCCATTTTCTCCTTTATTCCCCGTCAGGCCATTCTTTATAAGAATATCTCCTCCTTTATGAAAAACAATCAGTGTACCGCTTCCATCAGGCAATTCGGTCACACTCTCAATGTAATCATGAGTCGGTATCGTATTCACTATCGTGGCAAGCAGCCTCACTTCATTATTGGTATCGGATATCCATTCCCGGAGTTTTCCCATCCGTACATTCAGTTCGGCTTCCCGGCGCAGGGCCTCGTTAATGTCCTCCTGAACACAGCCTCCCGCCAACAGAACCGACAAAATGATAAACATATATTTTTTATATCTCTTCATGATTTCCTGTTTTAAAGATTAATCTTCTTTCAAAAGCCGTACACTGTAGCCTGTCGAATTATTGTCTCCGCTGTTAAACTCGAGTACGGATGAGTTTGCGGACAATCTGAACACTGCACCGACACTCTCCAGACTGGCACTGCTCCACCAGATACCGACTTGCTGAAAATCGTTGAACGAAAGACCGTCAGCACCTCTGTATCCCCCTCCGACACCGGAAAAACCTGTGAGATCGGTTCCACCCCCTGTCAGCCAATGCTCTGTTCCGGACTCTTTCAATAATGTACCGGCATTAGAACCCAGAAAAGCCCGTAATGTGGATACGATATCCGATTCCGTTGGAAGCTTCCATCCGGCAGGCACCACTTTTCTGGCAGCAACTCTATTGTACAAAACTCCATAAGATACCTTATTGGCAAATGCCTCTGCTGCTGCAGCATTCTCATAATCGTACACGGCACAGGCACCCGAACCGCTATCATCAAATCCACTCTCGCTCCAGGCACGCCCCGACAAGCCGGTGGCAACAGGAGCTCCGTCAGGATAAGTAAGTGTCCGTAAATTCTCCGCTGTCCAGTACTGTTTACCTATTTTCACAATGCGGTAGGCATTGCCATCCGCATCAGTCAGCCTTTCCGCCTGCAGGCCGTCTCCGAAATCCGGTTCCCGCCCTTTCAATGAACTGTCGGTATAGAATTCCGATCCATTTTCAGTATAGATATACATAACTGCCGGCCTGTCAGAAACTGAAGCATGATAACCCGTACCGTCGTGCTTCACCGAAGCACCGGTATTCGTGATAAGTCCCGATCCATAAACTCCTCCTGTCAAATAAGGATAGACAACCGTTGCAGACAATCCCAGTTCCCGCTGGTATTCACGACAAAGTTCTCCTACCTTTTTGCCCCAAAGACGGATGTTGTACACATAAGAACCTCTAAAATCCGGAAGCATTATCTTATAAAGCATACTCACGGTGAAAGAAGTCCGTGCCGTTTCTTCTGCGGTATTCGTACTTCGCAATACCACATCTCCTGATAATGCTACGTCCGCTGTTCCCGCCGAAGGGGCCTCAAGAGTCAAAGCTCCCGCTTCAAAATCGACTGTCGCTTTCCACCCCTTCGGAACATCTACCGACAATTGCTCTTTTGAGATACCCTTACAACTGAAAGCAATCGCCTGAGACCCGCCCCGATTGAAAAAAAACAGTTTACGTCCCTCCGGAACCTCAATAACCGGTCTTCCTATAGGTAATCTGAACCGGGTTGCCCCACCGCTTAAAGTAAATTCCACATAATCCGGCTCCTTCAAGTCCACCTTCTCAAACACGGACACAGCATTTTTTGCATTGGCAACTATTTTCTTTCCATCCGCTTCAATCCATGTCTCGGGACCGGTTCCAATCTTTTGCGTCCAGTAATAGTTATCGTCGCCCCCGTCGGACGTTTCCCATTGCTTCACTCCCAGTTGAGGGGTTTGTCCATCGTGTACCGTAGAGGTTGCCTTTATTCTGTTTCCATCATTGTCGGCCAGATAATAAGGTTCACCGGAACCTATTTTTATAGTCCAGTAATATTCCGAATCAGCGGGATCCTGCATAATGCCAACCACCGGATTCTGTCCGGGGTCACCTTGCTCCCCCTTATTCCCGTTGGTACCGTCGACACCATCTTTGCCATCGGTACCATCCACGCCATCCTTACCGTCCGTACCATTCGTACCATCTGCACCATCTTTACCATCGGTACCGTTCTCACCATCTTTTCCGTCCGTACCGTCGGTACCGTCCACACCGTCTTTACCATCCGTACCATCTAGGCCATCCTTACCGTCCGTACCGTCTATGCCGTCTTTCCCGGCATCTCCATCCGGACCGGTATCTCCTTTCTTCCCGTTACGGATAGTAATCGGAGCACTTTTGGAGAAGGAGATAGTATACCCCGCACCATCCGCCAGTTCCTCGATATGAGTAATGTTATCTCCTATCCTGTCGGTATTGACAATCACCTGAAGATTATAAATATCCTCATTCAGTTTTTTACATAGATCTGTCAACTCCTGCAATTCTTTCCTCTGATCACCCTGTCTGTCAAGTAAATCGTTGAAATCGGACTCTTTACAGCCATGCAGCAAAGGCATCAATAACAACAACAGATATATTTTCTTTCTAATCATAGTTTTCATTTTTGGATTTCAACAATAACTCGCCTGGCAAGTACGCTGTAATTATTCGGATCGGAAGTAAGCATATCTATGCACTCTCCTTTCACGGCGATACGTTTGCCATCTATCCCCTTCTTTTCAAGATAGGCTGCCAGTGCTTCGGCACGCTGTAAAGAGATTTTTTGATTAATATCCGGATTCCCGGTATGGTCGGCATACCCTGAAAGAATAACTTTCAGCTCAGGATACTTTTTCAGGGTTTGCACAATGCGGCATAATTCATTTTTGTACAAGGCTACATTCAGATAAGCCGATCCTCTCTTAAAATAGACCGGAGGCAATTCGTTGAATCCCAGTACCGGATCAGAACCGGTCTTCTCCTTCACTACCGTGTGCACCTGTTGCAACTGCATATTCAAGGAAGCAATCTCCCGTTTCATCCGCTCCTTCTCTATCGAATCTTCAACGCAACAAGCAGGGGTAGGCAAGCTGACCGCACGCTCCTCTATATATCTGATCTCCACATCCGCCGCTCGTCTTGAGGCATAGAGAACATTGTCTTCTTTCTTTTTACCCACCTTCCATATCAAAGAGAGTCCGGCACTGGTCATAAAGTGGTCTTTCGACTTAATCAGCGTAGATATACCATCCATCTTATTGTTATTGACCCATATAATTCCCGTACGCAACTGTACATCAAAAGCCCGGGAAATCTTATAACGCAAAGACACATCTCCCCCTATCCCGATGTTCCACTTATCCGTCTTTTTTCCCGATAATGGGCTTTTATCTGCCTTATTTATTAACTCTGTAGAGAAATGTTGTGCATAGACGGCAGGACTCAGTAATACCGTCCAGCGACGATTTCCCCGGTTAGGGCCAAAGAAATTATTCACATTCAGATTCATCTGCAAACCAATATTCGTAAAGTGTACTTTCGAAAACACATCCTTGTACTTCCAGGTATTAAAATCCTGATTCGTATAATAAGTCATCCCGTCGGCATTCATAAGGTAATCACCCGCGTAAGATTTCGCTCCCATTCTGGTATATCCGGTTCGCGCAGATGCCTCTATGCCTATCCACGAATTGACCTGATAACCGGCAAACCCTCCAAACTGAGATCCGACATAGGTTTTATCCGCCGAGAATGAAGTAAAATCGCCAAACAGGAAAGGGACACCATATTCTGCTCCAAAATACCAATGTGAATACGATTTAAGAGGTTTATCGACCTTAACCGGCGTTTCCGTCTGGGCAAACCCGGTACCAAACAGCGGAGAAAAAAGAAGGAAAAGGATGGCTCTTCTGCATCCTGTCCCCATACAACAATGATTTTTTAACATAAGCTTCAATTTAAGAATTATTGTTTGTTTTCAATTTCTTGCGAAGTTCGCAAGGTGTCAGTCCATATTGTGACCTGCAAAATTTATTAAAGTGTGAAGGAGATGAAAATCCGAAGTCATCGATAATCTGGCTAAACTCATCACCATATACGGTAATACGGTAAATGATATGTTGCGATTTCCGATTGAGAAGCCAACGGTAGACCGACACTCCGAACTGTTCTTTAAACTTTGCCCGAAAATTAGTGACGCCATAGCCTAACAGGCTGGCCAACTCACCCACATTTTTTGCACTGAGATAGTTCTCCAGTATCTGTTCTTTAAACCTGGACGACTGTTCCGTCAAGGAACTGAACAAAATGGCGAGTTCCTGCTCATTATAAACAGAATTCAGGATATAGAACAGTTCCCGCTGCTTCGCTATATACAATGAGAGATCATATAAATTCATCTCCATGTACTGTGCAAGAAGCTGTAAAAAAGAATTCAAAGGCTCGGCAAATTTAAGTCCCACATCTTTTGAAACAGAACTATCCGAAATGGCTCCGAAAGGACGGAATGTCAATAAATCATGTACTATTAAATCACCAAATGCAAATAAGATGACCTGTGAGTCCGAAAGCATCTCGCAGGTATAGTCATCTTCTTTATCCCAGAAAAAGATATGCCGCTCTCTGACGGTAGCCAACTCTTGCTGAGCAGAAGAAACTTTCATAGTACCACTCATAATAAAAATCAAAACATTGCTATCCAACTTCAATAAGGAGTTCCCTTTTAAGATGATTAAAAAGCTAAATCCGGTTTGAAAAATCTGATTGGGTAGCAAATCAGAAGTCAAATTTTCAATTAAGGTTTTCATAGGTTGATGTATATTATAAAAAAACAAAAATGTACCAATATCTTACATTTAGAAGTACAAAGGAAGGCTTTTAACAGGTCAGTTCGTTTATACATTTTATTTAATTTGTTATATATAATAACAAATGGAAAAACTTTTTTTTCAGTTTAACGACATATAGATATACTACTTCTTTCATTTTCGTTATTCATCGCCTATCAGCCAACAGGTATTAATTTCTACTACGAAAGAATAAACTCCCCACCAGTCCATAAATCTCTGACGATTAATTCGTATATTTGTCCCCACGGAAAATCCGAATTTTATTAATAACATTATAAAGAACAGATGGAAACAGCAGAAAACAAGTACATCACTGTAGCTTACAAACTGTATACAACAGAAGATGGTAAAAGAGACTTAGTAGAAGAAACAGCAGCCGAACATCCTTTCCAATTCATTTCAGGTTTGGGCACTACGCTCGAAGCTTTTGAATCACAGATAGTAAACCTTCATAAAGGAGACAAATTTGAATTTACTATTCCTTTTGCCGAAGCTTATGGTGAATATGACGAAGAACATGTAATCGATCTTCCCAAAAATATCTTTGAGATTGACGGAAAATTCGATAACGAACATATCTATCCGGGAAACATCATTCCTTTGATGAACTCAGAAGGCCAGCGCCTGAATGGTAGTGTAGTTGAAGTAAAAGCCGATACGGTAGTGATGGATATGAACCATCCGTTGGCCGGTGAAGATTTGACTTTCGTGGGCGAGGTTACCGAGAGCCGTCCGGCTACAAACGAAGAAATTCAGGAAATGATTAAAATGATGACCGGCGAAGGCGGATGCAGTTGCGGAAGCTGTGGCGACGGTTGCGGTGACGACTGCGGAGACAGTTGTGGAGACAGCTGCGGTTGTGGACATTGCCATTAATCCCGAGCGGTAATTTATAAAACGAAAAACGGTGAACATACTGCAACTGCATCGTATGTTCACCGTTTTATTATACCTAAGGACAGACAATCTATTTCACGATCTTTATCAGGAAAGAATCCTTACTGTATTCTTTGTCATTCAAGTAAAGCCTTTTATGTATTGTAGGGTTCTGTTTCTTCCAGGTGATATATAAGTCGAATTTTACCACATCTTTCGTTCCATCTCCCCAATGAATCGTAAAGGTCTCTCCCTTATATTGATGTTCCGGAGAAAACTCACCAAAAGAAAGCACACGCTCTTTCGCTTCCCCCAGCACTTCTTTTCTCAATCCCAACGGGCGGGGCATATTAAAGCGGGTATCCACAGAATTTTCCAATGGAAAGGATTTATCCCCATATTCCACAGTAATCTCATTACCCAATATATTCGACGCAACCTGTGGGTCCAGCAAGTTATTACCGGCGGCATCCTTCACAGAAAAATAAATATTATAGTTTATGAAATCCCAAATATAATCTCCCTGGTCCTTCTCTTTATCTTCTTCTCCATAACATCCGGTCAGCAGAAGTGGAAATAATAAAAGCAACCATACAAAATGTTTTTTCATATATACAGCATTAATAGTTCGTCACTCCAACAAGATTCTTTATATCAAGAAAATGAAAGAATTAGTCTTTTACTGCTTGTCTTCTATTTTTTAACATATAGTTTAACATTAGCACCCTTTATGTGTCATGATGTCGAGCACCACCCTGTCTGTTTCATTCATACCCTGTGATCCAATCCGCGTCAGATTTCGGATGCTTTGATCGACATCCTCGTCAATAATTCCCTCGACCGAAGTAACACAACGATTCTCCATTGCCATTACCGCCGACAACACAGCTGTCGACACTCCTGTCGTCACCTTCAGAGCACAACTGGGTTTAGCTCCGTCACAAATCATTCCGGTCAGATTGGCTATCATGTTTTGAACGGCAAAAGCCACCTGCTTATAAGAGCCTCCCATCAACCAAGTAATGCCACAACTCGACCCGGTTGCCGCCACTACACAGCCACAGAGGGCGGATAGGCGTCCCAGACTCTGCTTAATATAAATCACAGTCAAATGACTCATCATCAAAGCACGAATTAATTCTTCTTCCGACTTTCCGTTTTCTTCGGCATATACCACTACGGGCAAAGTCGCAGAAATCCCCTGGTTACCACTGCCCGAATTACTCATAACAGGAATCATGGCTCCCGCCATACGGGCATCACATGCTGCCGACGTATACGAAAGAATATGTGAGAAAACGCTATCCCCCATAATTTTATGTTCATAAGTGCCCCGAAGCATCTTACCCAACGCATGTCCGTAATCACCCTGAAAAGACTGTTCTGCCGCTTTTTTATTAAGCCGTGCCGTCTCAAGAATAAAGCGGATTTCATCCAACGGAGCAGTCAACGCAAAATCATACACCTTCCGTAAAGTAAGTTCCAGAGTCTCTTCTTCCTCTTCCTCCCCGGAAGTCTGCTGTTTATTCAACAGTACTTCATCTCCCTTTGCCACGTAAACAAAGGTGGTATGCCCACCGGAAATGATAGCCGTCGCCTGTTCACCACCGGCTTCGCACGTCACTTCTATATAAAGTTTCTCCGTAATGTCTTCCTTCAACGAAATACAGATACGCTTTTCATCAATCAGTTTCTTTCCCTCTTCTACAGCTTCCGGAGTACTGTCTTTCAGCACCTCGAGCTGATAATCGGACTTCCCGATCAACGCACCCAAAGCCACAGCGATGGGCAGCCCGATCATTCCCGTACCGGGGATTCCTACTCCCATTGCATTTTTCAAGATATTAGCACTCAACAATACCTTTATTTTCTCCGGTTTGGCCCCCAAAGTCTCTGTAGCTTTTGCTACACACAATGCAACTGCAATCGGCTCTGTACATCCGATAGCAGGAATCACCTCCCGCTGTATTAAAGCGATTATCTGTTTTCTTTCTGATTCAGTCATCTGTCCAAGGTTTATATTTTGCACAAAAGTAGGAAATATACTCTTATAAACCATCCATTTAACCAAAGAATATCCTATCCGGATGAGTGAATGGTTTTACACTCTATCCTCTGGTTATTTAATAATTATCATGTATCTTTGCCTCTCAATTACAAATACTTAATAAAAAAGAGTAATGAATAAAGGATTTATACTAAAAGCCCTGTTTCTGTTATGCTTTCTTTTCTCACAAACAGCCCAAGGACAATCTTTCACTCCCGGAGAGATATGGCCCGATAATCACCAGGTACATATCAATGCGCATGGCGGAGGCATTTTATATGAAAATGGAACCTATTATTGGTTTGGCGAACACAAAACAGAAGGTGAAGCCGGAAATTTAGCCAATGTAGGGGTGCATTGCTACTCGTCCGATGACTTATATCATTGGAAAGACTGTGGTATTGCACTATCAGTGATAGAAAATGATCCCGGGCATCCCATTTCTAAAGGGTGTATTCTCGAACGTCCTAAAGTTATATACAACCCTCTCACTAAGAAATATGTCATGTGGTTTCATCTTGAACCCAAAGGTGCAGGATATTCGGGAGCACTAAGCGGAATTGCCCTTAGCGACCGGGTTACAGGCCCTTACACCTTTCTAAAAGCTGTCCGTCCCAATGCCGGTTCATGGCCCATCAACGTACTGCCCATTCATAAAACCACCCGCAGACCTTCTGCAGAAGAAGAACGTCAATGCACCGGAGGTAGTCTTCCTGCCCATCCGGACAGCCTCAACATATTGGGCCGCGACATGGAGCAGGGGCAAATGGCGCGTGATATGAATCTGTTTGTCGATGATGACGGTAAAGCTTACCACATCTACTCCTCCGAAGAGAATAGTACGTTGCACATTGCCGAACTGGATCCGACCTATACAGGCTATACAGGCAAATATATCCGGGTCTTTATTAACCGGTTCATGGAAGCTCCGGCCATGTTCAAGAAAGATGGTAACTATTACCTTATTATGTCCGGCTGTAGCGGATGGAATCCCAATGCCGCACGCTCTGCCATAGCTTCTTCCATTTGGGGAGAATGGAAAGAGTTAGGAAATCCTTGTATAGGTCAGGATGCAGACCTTACTTTTCATTCTCAAAGCACTTATATCCTGCCGGTACAAGGTAAGAAAAATCAGTTTATATACATGGGTGACCGCTGGACTCCACAAAACGCTATTGACGGGCGCTACATCTGGCTTCCCATTCATTTTGAAGGTCCCAAACCGATTATCGAATGGAAAGATTCATGGACTTTAGACTAAAAACATACCATTCTGAACATTATGACCGTTATAAAATGTTGTATTGTAGGCATTCAAATGTATCTTTTCAAAAAAGAAACTTAACTTTGCAGCCAAGTTTACAAAAAATCAACTAAACTAAAAGGATTATTAATCAAAAACAGAATCGAATGAAATTAAAGAATCTGATAGCCTGTTTCTTTCTGGGCTTTATAATGGTTTCTTGCATACAAGACGAAGCACCTAATGCAGAAGCAGACATCATAGCATGTTCTGTACCGGGTGACGTACTCAACCGAGATCCGATAATTGAAAATGACCGAATAACACTTATGGTGAAAAAAGGAACCACTGTAACAGATTTGGCTCCTAAATTTACCCTAACTCCCGGAGCTACAATAATTCCAGAAAGTGGAAGTGTATTAGATTTTAGTGTACCTCAATCTTATATTGTCACTTCGGAAGATGGAAAGTGGAAAAAAACATACCAAGTAGAAATTAGCTTCTCAGGAGTAACAAACACTGTCTATCATTTTGAGAATGTAAAATTAGACAAAAATGGCCAATACCAAATATTTTATGAAACCGATGCACAAGGAAAGGAAATCATGCGTTGGGCGAGTGGTAATCCCGGTTATGCCTTGACCGGTGCACAAGTATCTCCTGAGGGATTCCCCACTTATCAATCTACAGAAGGGTATGAAGGCAAGTGTCTTAGCTTAACTACGCGTGAAACAGGAGATTTAGGTAATAGAGTTGGTATGCCTCTTGCAGCAGGAAATCTTTTCATTGGAACATTTAATGTTGTAGATGCACTTTCTAATGCACTGAAAGCTACTAAATTTGGCTCTCCTTTTGAATATATTCCTACATATCTCAAAGGATTTTATAAATTTAAAAGCGGGAATACTTTCTATATTTTGGATGAAAATAAAAAATTGGTTGCTGTACCAAATCGTAAAGATATCTGTGATATTTATGCAGTATTCTACGAAACAGACGATAAAACCAAATCTCTTGATGGAACAAATATCTTAGCTGAAGATAATACTAATATTATCTCTATTGCCCGAATCAGTGATGCAAAGGAAACAGAAGAATGGACCTCCTTTAATCTTCCATTCGTTTTCCGGAAAGGAAAAACTGTTGATCCTGTGAAACTGGCAGAAGGAAAATATAACCTTGCAATCGTATTTTCTTCAAGTATCCGTGGAGATCATTTTGAAGGTGCTCCTGGAAGCACATTGCTTATTGATGAAATTGAATTAGGTTACGAACAAGAAGAATAAAAACCATGAAAAAAAATATATCATTTATCTGCATATTGATTATCAGTGTTTTCACCCAATTAAATGCACAAGAAGACAGAAATCATGGTATTATCTGGTCTTCTCTCAAAGGTTTAGAATATGAAGTAAAAGCAGGATTTAATATTGGTGGAACCACACCACTTCCTCTACCTCAAGAAATAAGAGCCTTAACTGGTTACAAACCTACTATATGTTTCTCTATTGAAGGAGATGTTATCAAATGGCTGGGAAAAGAACAAAGATGGGGAATGATTCTCGGATTAAGACTTGAAAATAAAGGAATGGAGGCCAAAGCACGTGTGAAAAATTATAGTATGGAAATTATTGGTGACGGAGGTGAAAAGTTGAAAGGAAACTGGACAGGAAGAGTAAAAACAAAAGTTAGAAATTCTTATTTCTCAGTTCCCATACTTGCCGCTTATAAAGTCAGCCCTCGTGTCAGGTTAAGCATCGGCCCATACTTTTCATTCTTAACAAGTGGAGACTTTTCCGGACATGTATATGATGGTTATTTAAGAAAAGACAATCCAACTGGAGATAAAGTTAATTTTGAAGGAGAACAAATAGCCCCTTATGATTTCTCTAATGACCTTCGAAACTTCCAGTGGGGTATGCAAGCTGGAGTAAATTGGCGAGCTTTCAAACATCTCACTGTATCAGGAGATCTATCATGGGGATTAAATGATGTTTTCAAGAAAGACTTCAACACGATTAGTTTTGCAATGTATCCAGTATATTTGAATGTTGGATTCGGATATGCTTTTTAAAATATAATAGTATAAATAAAAGGTTGGAATAGATTATACCAGCCTTTTATTTTTGTCTCTATATACTCCAACCTTAAAAAAGTAAGCCTCTTTTGTCAACTGGCTATTAATCCTAAGAGATAGTACTTATTTACTATCTAACTAAACGATTCAGTTTTTTGCGAACTAGTACGTAATCAGATATTATGAACTTTGCTGGTCTCCAATGTTCATTCTTACTGCTTGAATCCCAACATACGGAACTACCTTTATCATTGGTTGTATACTTCACATTACTAGAATACATTGCAGACTTACAACCATTAATGCTTTCACACTAGGCGAATATACAAAATAATTAGAACGCCCGAAGATATATTTCCATCAATATCAGAAGAAGATAATAAATCCAGGTCTTGAGAGTATTCCTTAAATTATAGATTCGCATTATCAATTAACATACTATAAAATAACAATTTAGAACTAATAAAAAAGTCTGTATTGAGAAGATTAGGACTTTTGAACAAAAAAGAGGGTATCCATTGCTAGACACCCTCTTTCCAATTATATACAAAAGGTATATTACTTCTTTTCCATAATCAAGCCAGCTTCGAAATCTGTACTTTCTGTCAAGATACCATCCACAGCATCTACGAGAGATATTACCATCTCAGCTTTATCACCAAGCAACTCACCAAACATTGGAAGAAGCCCCTTAGCGAATTTAACTGTACCAACAGTAACTTCTCGGTCCAACCAAATATTCAAAACACCACTCTTCACCTCAAAATTTAATGGTATTCCATCAGTCAAGATAGTACCCGGATCCCAAGCTCTTGTTACCGGACTTGTTTCAGCCATGAAACCACCACTCATCAATGACATAATATCAATAATCAGATATACTTTACCATCCTCTCTCACACAGTACTTCAAAATATTCAATTCTGATGGTTTTGTAGCCCCCAAATCAGTATAGCTAATAACCACATCACCGCCAGCTGTAAATTCAATGGAGTTCAACTGCTGAACATACTGTCCTAATAGACCTTTGATGGCTGTCACCACTTGCTGATCTGCAATTTCACCTGCAAATATAGGTTTCATTTCATCAGGAAGCATCGAAATTATCTCTTGTGGAAAAGTGATAGCGCCCTTCTGACTTACAAACTTAAAGATCGATTCTGCTCCTTGATTACCCATCTTAACAGCCCATTTACCAACAATAGGCAATAGACTCTTATAAGTAACCTCCGCATCAGTCAACGTCTTTTCCTGTGTAATTGTACCTACAAATTGAATCTCATAATCAGCAGTTTTTGCACTACCGTTTACTGTATATACACCATTCGTCTCTTTCAAAGTTGCTTTCTCAATGCTTATTGTTACTCCACCAGGAACAAATCCTGCAACTTTTATAGTAGCCTCTGTCTCAGAAGATGCATTAATAGAAATCGTTCCACTCGTAACTTCTACACCATTATATTTAATAGGGGCATTCTTCGAAGCATAAAAACTCTTAGAGATAGATGCATACCCATTAGTTGTAACAACTAAGGATAACTTACCTTCTGTTGAAAGAGTACCAGTTACATTAATTACATACCCTTCCTTATACTGAGTTGATCCAGTAATTGCATAACCTGCTGATTCTTTTGTATAAGTGGCTTCTACATTTACATCTGCTGCTACATTTACAATTTTATTAAAATTCAAAGTCATCTTTGAATCAGAAGTAGCCTTCAAAGTCACCGGCAAGTTATTAGATTGTGCAGTACCATTCACTGTTACTTCCAAACTATCTTTCTTATAAATGCCAGAAAGAGCGCCATATCCTTCAATTGTAACAGCTACATTCACTTTAGCACCAGCAACAACAGCTCTTGTTTTCACATCTTCTTCAGTAAGAGTCACATCACCAGTTACTTTTACTACTAGTCCTGCATCCGTAATATCTTTCTGTCCTTCAAAAGTATATTTATCATTAGCAGTTTTCTTCATAGTAACATCTACATTCACATCATCAACTCCATAGATAATGTCTTTCAAATTAACAACACCTTTATCAGCACTACTTACTTTCAACATAGCAGTACCTGTAGATGGTTTTCCATTCAATGTAGCGTTTGGTGTACTTACCCCTTCAGTTGGAATTTGCTTCCATGTGTTATCATCATCGTCACTACAAGCAGTGAACAAGCTCACTGAGCAAATCAGCGCGAAGAGATACAATAAATTTTTCTTCATAAATTAATCACGTTTAGTTAGTAATTTTTAATTTTCATTCTAAAACGGAGCAAAGTAACAGCTTTATTTCCATCCAAACAAGGTCTATCTTACGTATTTTATGTTCTAAATTTAAGATTAAGTTGGTTATCGAGCGAAATCGTATTAAAAAAAAATTAATCCATGATTCGAATCGAGCAAATATAACATATCTCCATCATCATCTTTAATAAGATAATGATAGAATTGTTTTCTCCTGCTAATTACTTATATTACACTGATTATACGAAAACAAGGGTAAGAGATCCTATCTATCAAAAAAGATCTCTTACCCTTCATCTGCTTTCACACATAATAATATAATTGTATATATGCGTTTTTAATTACTGCTACCGATTATCCTATTTTTTAAGAATCAGTATATTTCGTCCAATACTTTCACCCGAAATGCGGGGTATACCGGGACCGTATGCTCTTGTCTCATAATCTCACCAATCTTTTTGACAATCTCAGGATACTTAGGACTGTGAATGAATTTACTCCGACCAGCTCATGAAGTCCTGCCGTTGCACAAGTAATGCAGAACATACATATCTAATATTCATACAGACTCAATATGAAACAGTCCGGCACTATTTTTCTAATGGTGATATCTTAAAAGTAGTCATCACAAAGCCGTGATCGGAAGGATAAAAGAACTCCTCTCCCATAAATTTCAAAGGCTTGGTCAACTCCTGATTATAAGATTCGGAGGTAATTGCACGAATGGTCTTGCCTTGGTAATAGATAAAATCAATACGGTCGGATCGGAGTGGTTTATCTTCATTATCATAGATCCATGTAGTCCCTATATTTTTTTCCGGTTCGGGATGTATTTCACGGAAGCTGTCTTTGAAACCTGCATTTTGCATCTCTTTAGATACAGTCCACTCCACAACTGCACCACCATGATGATACATGTCTTTCGTTGCTTCAGTCCAATCAAGATGGGAATGCACATTGAAATCTCCACCCATAATCATGGGAATACTGTCAGTCTGACGAATCATCGGCTGCAAGACAGAGAGTATGCGGCGTATTTCATTATCCCGGGTACCGGCATCATCCCATGCGAGAATATCTGTTTCCGATTGTTCGGTAGGTACCAAGCGCATATCAGGTAAATAATGCAACCAGGTATCGAATAAACGGACCGGTGTGCCATCCATGTCTATTTCGACTCCTCCAAAATTGAATGTAGAAATGGAGTCAGGGAAAAGATATGTTTTTTTAATCGGATAGCGGCTATAAATACACAGATTGTCTGATAACAATACATAATCATATCCCAAAGAGTCTGCAACCATTGGAGCCGCACCATAAGTCTCAATCATCAAAATAACATCGGCCTGACTCTTTCTCAGAATCCCGATAGTACCTTCACATCCTTTTTCAGGATAATTTTTAGCATGTCCCGCATGCCATACATTCCATGACAAAACTTTTAATTCTTTCTCTTTTGCACGTTCTTGGGTACAAGAAACAAAGCTTATTGCCGCAATAGCAACAAAAATATATATAAACTTATTCATACCTATTCTATTATTGAAAATAATACATGGAGATATGACAGAAGTTACCTCCTGTCACACCTCCACAAAAAGAATTAATTATTTAGTAAAAAATGCAGTTGTTACCGGATTGCCCAACCAAGCTTCGTGAGGCTCTACGCCCAACAACCAGGCTTCTGTGGCAGGTACGTCAATAACCATCGTGCTTTCAGTAATCTTATAATTCTTTTTCACACCCTTTCCATAAAAGACAAGTGGAGTCTCCATTTCATTGAGCGTTTTTCCTCCATGATTGGTACCGATGCCACCATGGTCTGCGGTCAAAATAATCACTGTTTCGTCCATCATACCGGCTTCTTCAATAGCTGCTACTATTTCACCTAAATACCCATCCAATTCATCTAACTTTTCATAATACTCTTTAGATTCCCATTTATAGGTATGTCCGGTATGATCAGGATATTCAAATATAACAGCACAATACATCGGCTTTTTCTCTTTCAGATAATTGACGGCAAATTGTGTCGCTCCCTTGGGATGATCTTTTGTCTGTGGAGCATGTACGAAATGATTGATAGCAAGCGAATCGACCAGATACTTCATTCCATCCCATTCGTAAATATAACCGAGTTCCGCTTTAGGATGTGTGTCGCGCAGCAATCCGTACAGTCCCGGAAAACGGCCATATTGGTTGGTGATAAAAGGAGGAATTTCCGGTGTTTTGCTTCCCCAAGTAGTGTAACCGTGAAGTTCCGGTCCTACTCCGGTAAACATGGAGGCCCAATTAGGAGCACTCGATGAAGGGAGGATAGAACGGTTATTCAATGTAGAAGCTCCTTCTTTCATCAACCGATTGAAATTGGGCATGGGATGATTACGGATAGCAACAGCACTCAATCCGTCAAAAGCAACCAATACCACATGCTTGGGACGTTTCTTCAAACGTGGGCCGGCCGCGCTTACTTCACTGACAAATAAACCAAGAATCAAGGAAAATATAAATAGTATAGATATCTTTTTCATTTTGTATATACATTTAATTGTGTAACTTAAAATTATAAATATTGCCGCCAAAATCGGCAACAAACAGACAGTTACCACTAACTGCCACGCTTGAGAATACAGGTGCTCCCAAAGCCCGCTTACCGCGATAAGCCCCCGTATTCAGGTCAACGGCATGCAAATATCCATCACTGGCGCCAAAGAGAACAGCCGAACCTACAAGGACAGGCGAAACCTCGACCGTACATTCCTGATTATGTGAATACGGAACGGTATAGAAAAGACTTGTCCCGGTACGATAATTCCAGACTTCCTTAAAAGTGAGGCGGTCAAAAGCGACCACACCTTTATTGGAAGTAGAAACAATCAGATATTTATCCGTCACAAGCGGCGCGCAAGCCGAATTAAATTCATAAGAAGTTTCTGCCATTTTCAGAATATCTCCGGAACGGGGATTGATTACATACAGATTTTCACATGAAGCTAAATAGAAATTACCATCATAGAAAGTAGCTGATCCGTCTCGAAAACGAATCTTGCTATCACGCTTCTTCCACAACAAAGCACCATTACTGATGTCATGTCCGAAAAGCCCGTTCCAATGGGCCGATGCAACTAACACTCCCGCACCCACGGTAAAAGTGGAAGTGGTTCCCTCGCCTCCGTCCCAGGCTTTATTCTGCCATAAAATTTTTCCGTCGACAGCCTGCACAGCACAAGTACCTTTTGCATGTCCGGCATATACCACACCATCGGCTACGGCCAATCCTTCGTCGAGAAGCGGCAGCAAAGAAACCGGCAATTGCGTTTGCCAGCAAGCTGTTCCTTTTTCAGCATCTATGGCATAAAGCATTCCCGAAGCATCCGAAGCGAATATACGGCCATCTTCATAGGCAATGGTATTCTTTATCGAATTGGAAGTGACAAAGGTCCAGCAAAGATGTCCTGTGGTCGCATCATAGGCTTTTACATAGCATTTCTTCGCTTTGTCATCATCAATGGTTCCGATAAAGACTTTGTTCTGCGCAACAATCGGCGAGCACATGTAAATGTTGCTGCCGACATTCTGAATCCAGTTGGTTTGCAAGGGTAAAGATACACTGTCATTCACCAGTTGGTTGTGTGCGGCATTTCCACGAAGCCCTGCCCAGACATCAGATGTCGCAATGACCGATAAAGGCTGCTTAGTTACAGTATAGTCTACTCTCTTCGTCAAACGAGTTCCATCTTCAAACTCAGCAGTCACCAACAGGCGTTGCTTACCGCCGGATACCCGGACCGCCCCGCTCCATCCCCAGTCTGTTTCAGGCATAAGCGTCACAGTCGATACAAGCCTTCCGTTTCGTTCAACAGAAGCTGTCACCTTCTTCGCATCCGATATAGTACGGTAAGCATTGATCCGGACCGTCATTTTTCCGTCAGGAACTGAAACGGTTTCACCTTCCGCCGGATAGGCAGAAGTCAATATTCCGTCTATATAAGTATAACGAGTTGCTGAACTTAATTTACCTTTGGTATCAGCATTGTAAATTCTGAAACAAGAAGTTCCATGGTCTATTCCTCCTTTGTCCGGAGTGGATGAGCAGTAAGTATGAAGTCCTGACTTCAACTGCTTATAATAATGATTGTGCCAGTGTCCGTAAATCATGGCATCCAGATTGTAATCAGCAAAGTCTATCTGTTCGCCATTTTTATCTTTGAAGAGCAAATCGTCTCCCCAAAACCATAAGTCGTGATTAAATAAAACAATTCTTTTCCCTTTATCCGTTTGTGCAAGATCATTCTTCAGCCAACGGATGATGTCGGAACGCCTGTACGAAGGTGCATGATCACCACCCAGCATCGGAGTTACTACATAATGTACATTACCGACATCAAACGAATACCATGAAGGACCAAAATGACTTTGCCACAACTCTTCACCGTATTTTCCGGCACGCAGATCATGATTCCCCACACAATAGTAGGTCGGAACTCCCAAATCTACGGAACGGAGATAACGTCCATGAAAATCCTGATGAGCTTCATAACAAATATCACCGGTATGGATAATAAAAGCAGTCAGATTGGTTTTCACGTACTCTTTCAAGTTATCGATCCAATCACCGTATAGAGAAGTTTCCGTATCTGTAATTTGTACAAACGAATATCCATTCCCGGTATCTACCGAGGTCTTGCAGATACCCAATTCATACTTTTTTCCGGTTCCGTCAAAAGATAGGTAATGGGAGGTTGATGCCTGATACCCATCGGGAACAGTCAAAGTTACAAAACGTGTATCTTTATGTCCCGGAAGTATGAAATGACCATCATCTGTGGTTTTCACCACATTGAGACCATCTTGTACGCAGACTCCTTTTAGCCCCCTCTCTCCCGCATCACAAATGCCATTACCGTTCGCATCGATATAAACTTTTCCTTCTATTTGTGCGAACACAGAGCTACCGACTCCCAGGAATAAAGCAGCCATGCTTATAAATAATTTCAACATATTTATTAATTTATCAGATTAATTGCCCTTGTCACTTAACGAAAACAAGAGGGCCCCTTCATTACTGCCGAAGCAGCCCTTCCTGTTTTCTGATTAAGATAAGCCTATTCCCAGAATGGATTCTGATAGAGGTTCTCGTTAACAGTTATATCTTTGGTAGCTACCGGATAGTAATAATATTTTGGAGATACAAAAGTATACTTATTATGTTGGGCAACCAAATAGATATAGCCTTTTGTTCCTTCGGTAAGTCCGATGGTATTACCTTCCAAAGCATAAACTGTCAGTTTATACTTTTGCTTGTCTTCTTCGGGAATTTTATCTATATCTGCTTTCTTTTCTACTATAGCGACATCCGGTTGACCGTCACCTGTCACATCATAGTATCCCATCCCCGGAATATAAGCTCCTTCGGGAGCTGCTTCAAACAACTTTCCACATCCCCAACGCATCAAATCGCCATATCTGAACCCTTCGCATGCCAACTCGATTCTCCGTTCACGGCGCACTTCCAAAACAGCACCTTTCTGTGCTGACTGTACATTGGAGTAACGTTCATCCTGTACCGGATCAATATTAGCCAGCCAATCATCCAACGAAGCATCCGGCATGCCTGCACGCTGCCTGATCAGGTTAATTGTCTGGTTGACATCATCTTGCGTGAGTATACCCAGCTCGGCTTTTGCCTCTGCATACATCAACAAAACCTCGGCATAACGGATAATAGGCAAATCTGTATACGATTTTCCCCAGTCAATCTGATCGAATGTCAGCGGACGGAACTTAATCTGAGGATATCCTCCCAAGTTCAATTTCGTACGATGGGGTTCAGTGGTTCCCACATTCAAAACACCCGGTTTCATAAATGTTTGTTCCAGGCGGGGATCTCTGTTTTCAAAGACTTCAAGTACTGTCTTCGTTTTATAGCCTTCCACTTGATGAAAATACTCGGTATGTCCATCCTTAACAACTAAATAATCTTCCATCAGGCTACGGGAAAGACCGGTGTTGTAGTCAAACTGAGCCTGAGCATTGTGCAGACGTCCTAACGCCTTGTCGTAGTCAGCTACCAGAATCATTTCCGGATTTTGTGTAAGATCCGTACTGCAAAAAAGTGACTGATAGGCCGGTAAACCACTCTCTTTGGTTGTAGACAAACTGTAACTTTTTGTGTCCATAATCTTCTGGCATGCCTCTACCGCTATTTTCAAGAATCGGTCGCCGTCATTCAGCTTCAGTTCCGGATGATATTTACGGAACGTTCCTTCATGCAAAGCAATCCGTGCCTGTACAGCCAAAGCCGCATCACGATAAATACGAGTCGTGCTTTTAGTCGTTTTCATATGAGTTACGGCAAAGTCAAGATCTGCCATAATAGAGTCTACCACCAATGCTCGGGGGTCCTGCGGCTTATACAATAAATCAATGTCTGTCGTTTGCAGGTCATGGCTATACCAAGGTACATCCGAATAATCTTTCACCTTTGAATAATAGACCAGTGCACGAAACATACGTGCCAACCCAATATAATGATCAATCTCACCGCGATCTCCTTCTACACGACCTGTCCGAGCCAACATAAAATTGACTGTACGAATGTTGCTCCAGCTCCATTTACCTATATTATCCGCCCGATATTCGCCGCGCATCATTTTATAAATATCGGTATCTTCTGGGTAAAGCATATTGTCGGAAGGAGTATCCGAATAGCTTGCACCGATATAGCCGTACATGCCATTGGTATAAGTCTCCAAATCAGCAGGAGAAGAAAAAAAGACTTTCTCTGTAATACTCGTTTCCGGAAAACGATCCATAAACCCGTCATTACAACTTGTCATCAGTCCTGCGCCTGTGAAACAGCACGCAGTCAGTAATATATGTTTTATTTTTGAACACATAGTTTATCTAAATTAGAATGTAACATTTAAACCGAATGAATAAGAACGCTGAAGAGGATAGACAATGTTACCTAAGCTCTCCGGATCTACTTTGTAATGCTTGTATAAACCCGAAAATTCACACAAATTATCACCGGAGAAGAAAATGCGCAAGCGCTCAATTCCTATCTTATTCAACAATACCTTAGGAAGTGTATAACCTACTGTGAGGTTTTTCAGACGCATATAAGCTGCATTCTGTAAATATCTGGTCTGTACCACTCCACATTCTCTATCCGTATTTTCCGCCACATAAGCTTTCATACGGGGGAAGTACGCATCCGGATTTTCCTCCGTCCAATGGTCATACATATTACCTTTGGTGATATTGGTCCAAGGCTGTGCATAGATACCCCAGAAATAGAGGTCACCCGTACCCGGATAATAATCCTTCTTACCTACTCCCTGGGCAAACAAGCTGAGATCGAATCCATTCCACTGTGCATTGGCCGATAAACCAAATGTATAACGAGCACGGCTATTACCTATAATTTTATAATCGCCATGGTCTTCCAAAGTCCATGCTCCGTCAGTAATTTTACCATCCTTGTTTTCATCTTTAAACTTCAGGTCACCCGGTGCCAAAGGACGGGTACCCGGATAAGAAGTACACCATGACTGATCGGCATGATTCTTAATGTCTTCTTCGGAAGTAAAGAAACCTAAAGTTTCTACACCCCATATCTCACCAATCTCTTTTCCTACATAATAATCGCCCAGCAATCCCTTGGGATTTTCGTACTTTGTAATATAAGCACGGCTATCCGCCAGATTGAAGTTTACATCATAATAGAACGGTTTTCCGGCCAACTTGAACTGATCTTTCCAACCCACAGTCAATTCCCATCCTTCCGTCTTTAAATCGGCTGCATTCTGTTTGGGCACGTCGGTTCCCAAAACACTTGGAAGCGTAACTCCGGGTGTTAACATATCTTTTGTACGACGTACATATACCTCACCTGTTATGCTTAAACGGTTATCAAAGAAATTGGCATCCAAGGCAAGATTGGTAGTAGTTACCTTTTCCCAGGTTAAGTTACCGGCAACCAATCCGGGAGCTCCCACATATACCGGTTGCTGCTTATCCAGTATCTGACTGATTTTTCCTGATCCCATCGTGGCAAGATATGCATAAGCATCCACATCCTGGTTTCCTAAACTACCATAGGAACCTCTCAACTTCAGAAAACTGACCACTCCGGTCAAAGGCTCAAAGAACTTTTCACGTGAGATGACCCATCCTAAAGAAACAGAAGGATTAAATACAAAACGGTCATTCTTAGGGAAACGTGAAGTACCGTCATAGCGTCCGTTGAATTCAAAAATATATTTGTCGTTATAAATATATCCCAAACGCGCAAAAGCACCTCTCAGAGCCCAGGTCGTTATACTCTGGGACATATTCATATCACCTGTAGCCAGATTAATAGTAGGCAGTGAACTTGAAATCAATTCTTTACGATTTGCTTTTACGTAATCATATTTATACTCTTCCTGATTGAAACCCACAACAGCAGTGACAGCATGCTTCTTCGCAAATGTTTTTTGGAAGGTACCATATACATCAAATAGAATATGTTTCGTATCGGAGTTACTGCTTGAAGCATCGGATACGGTCGAAATCGGATTAAATGTCAAAACAGGTAATTCCGGTCCGTTACGGTAAGTCACAGGCAAATTATACCAATTACTTCTGGTTTTTGTATTTGAAAAGGCAAATGTTCCTTGTACAAAAAAGACATCTTTGATCACATCTATCTTAGTCGACAAGTTGATATTTGTATTTGTTTTCCAGTCGGTAGCACGACCACCTTCGGCCAATGCTCCCAATGTACCGACACTGGCATCTGTCCAAGTTCCATCAGGATTCTTAACCATATCCATCGGATTCTTACGATACATCTGTTTATAAGTGTTGGTCATGGCATTCGCATAATCATAATCGGAAGTCGTCAGGCTGACATTACTGTTCAAGCTCCACCAGTCTGTCAGTTTAAACTGTAATTTGGTACGCAGGTTATATCGGTTATAAATGTCATTACCATACTTAAACATACCGTTCTGCCGATTGTATCCTCCCGAAAAGTAATAGGAAATACGATCTGTTTTTCCGGAAATATCAATGTTGTGGATAGTTGAAAAACCTACATCGTTGTAAGCCTCGTCAACCCAGTTTGTCCGACCAAAGTAAGTATAAGATCCATCCGGATTCAAGAAATAAGGAGAAGTAGAAGGATCCTCAGAACATTTCTTCGCATAGGCCAGTTGCTCCTCGTTATAAAGATTATACCATGGATATGCCATCGTATTTCGAGTGGTTGCCACCAGATAAGGATCTGTTATAATTTCCGGCATGCGGGTATTGGTACGTAATACAAAATTGTTGTTATAATTGACGGTAAGTTTTTCATTGCTACCATCCTTAGTTGTCACCAGGATGACACCAAACGCAGCACGTGAACCATATATAGCAGATGACGCAGCATCCTTCAATACAGAAATATTTGCTATATCAACAGGATTCATACGATTCAGTTGATCACTGGTAGAGACCACACCGTCGATGACAACCAACGGAGAACCTCCATTCAATGAGGTGGTACCACGAATATTATAAGAAGGAGAATCATCTGCTTCACCATCACCGACCGATACATTGAGGTTGGCAACAGCACCTTGCAGCGCTTGTCCCATATTCAATACCGGACGGTCCTCGATCGCTTTGGTAGAAACAGTTGCTACCGAACCCGAAAGATTAACTTTCTTCTGAACAGCATAGCCAACTACCACGACTTCATCCAGCGCTTTACTGTTTTCTTCCAATACAATGTCTATCACTGATTTATCACCTACCTTTACAGTCTGGGCGATATAGCCGACATATGAAAACTTAAGTGACTTACCTGCCGGAACCTTCAACGAATATTTCCCATCGATATTAGTGATAACACCGGTAGTAGTTCCCAATACCGTTACATTTACACCTATCAACGTTTCGCCTCGTGTGTCTGTAACCGTACCGGTTATCTCTTTCGTTTTCGCAGTATTATCATTTGGGGTATTTTGTTTCTCCGCACCGGGAACCAAAATAATCTTTCTATTCTCCACTACACATTTGCAGTCCGGAAGAATTTTGGATAAAATCACATCAATACGTTCGTTATTGGCTTGTACCGTAACTTTACGGTTCATGTCAATTTCGGCATCATTGTAGAAGAAAGTGTATTCACTCTTCGATTCGATCGATTTAAGCACTTGCTTTAGGGGAACTTGTTTCACATGAAGATTGATGCGGGTTTGCTGAGCATAAACTCCCTGAAAAACAAATAGAAACAAAATAAAAGACATTAGTCTAACTAAACGAATGTTTCTTTCTGTTAAGAAAAAGCTTAAAAAGCTTCTCCATTTAAATTTATTCATATCTTTGTAAAAGATTTAAAGTAAATAATTGCGCCTCCTGCAAGAGACGTGATTAAAAGAACTCAGAGATAGGTAAGTGCTGCAACATTTACCTATTTTTTTGCTTGGATGTGTGTTTCTACATATTTTCAATTCATTTTAAGATTAATACTTGTGTTGCCTATCGCTTTCTGGGAAGAATATGTAAGATACCATTCTCCCAGTAATATCTTATTGGAGCAACCAAAGTCATCGCTTTCAGAATTTCATCCAGATTCTCTCCATTCCTGACAGAGAACGACATAAATACTTTTTCAGCAAACTCTGACGGACATTCAATATCCACCCCATACCACTTATTTAAATTAATAATAATATCAGCCAACTTATCATTATCAAAAGTCAGTTCATTTTGAATCCAACTGATATAATCATCCGTATTCACCATTTGTACTTTCGTACGTTCACTCTTCTTATCATAATTAATCAACTGCCCGGGAGTCAATACTACCGAATGATTCATCTTACAACCGGCAATCTTCACACTACCTTCTACCAATACTGCTTCGACCCCGGATTTCCGTCGATAGTTGTCAACAATAAAACGAGTCCCCAATACCTCTACTTTCATCTCTCCGGCTTGCACACGGAAAGGAAGCTTCTCATTCCTCCGTACCTCAAAATAGGCTTCACCGGACAAACTGACTTCACGGGCTGATGAACTAAACGTTTCAGGATATTCCAATAAACTATTGGAATTAAGCCATACAACCGTACTATCCGGCAAAACAAATCGTCCCTTACTTCCATTGGCAGTCAACAAACGATTCATGACATCCGGCTGTTTCGGGACCGAACTGCTACCCCAATAATAAAAGACAGACCCTACAGTAAATAACATCAAAAAGACAGCTGCCACACGCAAGAACGGAACGAAGTGTTTCCGGAAAACGAATCTGTTTTTACGCAAACCGGATTCTGTTGACTGTATCCGATTTTTAAATCGCTCTAGCGCTATCTCTGTTTCCAGATCGTCGGTAGCTATCGTGTTGCCTAAAAGCCATAAATCACGGACTTCGGAAAATTCATTCCGGTTCTTTTCTGATTGTTTCAGCCAGTTGAACAGAAAAACTTTCTCTTCACCGGTAGCCGTACCATCCAGAAAACGTATGATAACTTCATTTATGTCTTTAATTTCATTCTTCATTTTTAGCTCCTCTATTAGTAATACAAGTGAAATTTAAAAAACCCTCCTCTAAAAACATACTTTTTTTAAAATATTATTTAGAGCAGAGATAAAGCAAGAATAAAAGACTCATTAAATCCTTGTTTTTAAGATGAGTACGTAGTTCCAACAAAGCACGGGTCAAATACTTTTCTACGGTTTTTGGAGAAAGATCGAGCTGAACGGAGATTTCCTTTATTTTCAGACCATAGCTTCTACTTAATATAAATACCTTTTTTACCTGCGTAGGAAGTGTTTCGATAAAAGTTTCAATTTCACCCTGGAGTTCTTTCATGAACAACGAGTTTTCCTGATTATTCTCCAGAATTTGCAGTGCTTCGATTTGATCGGAAAATTGTTCTACGGATTCTTCTTCGGTATATTTCTTACTGGAAAGGATATTAAGCGATTTATTATAGACAGCCTTAAAAAGATAGGCTTTTACCGCGCCATCAAATTCAATATCTGTACGTTTATTCCATAAAGCAACAAAAACATCCTGCACTACGTCTTCTGCAATATCCCAATCATTCACAAAACGGAACGCATATACCCGCAACACCTTATAATATTGCCGAAATAATTGTTCTACCGATTCAAGATTCGAATACATTGTGTTTTCCTTCATTTTAAAGTATTAGTTAATAAAAAGGCATTGACAAAGTAACAAATAATAATAATAATCTCAAAATTTTAAGAAACGGTTTTAGTAATTGCAATAAATAAGTTGTGACAGTTTTCAAACAAACCGTTTTTCTCATCTCTATAAAAGCAGGTATCTGCATAAGGGCTTAGATAGCCATAGCCATTGAAAGCACTGTCCGTACTCATACTTACCGATTGACATTATAAAAGCAATATTCCGAAATCCGTATTAAAAAATTGCAAAAAGCCATTTTATACTAACTATTCATTTTACCAAAAACGGCGAAACAGGAGCGAATCGGCAAACAAAATGTAAATATCGGGTCTGTTTATACCCTGAAATCCGGAAGCAGGAAACAGGAAGTTAACATCGTAAAGATAAAAAACAAACTTCTTACCAAGAGAAAGTTAACATCGTGAGAGCAGGAAGTTAACTTCCTGCTTCCACGATATCTGTCTTCCAGAAAGAAAAGCAAGGCCACGTCGTAGAAAACAGAATAAATGGCCCTCGAAAAAGAGTATTTTCTTCTAGAATCCAATCACAAACGAGTATCACACAAATAGCATTTTGAAATCTTTCTAATATTTCTGCCTTTCATTTTATTACCATACAAAACCAAAAGCTCTTCTTTATAATCAAGATATCATCCAATCACAAGACGCGTGAATTACACTATCGCAAAATCCACACATTTTTATTCAGCCCATCTCCTTCGGGCCGTAAAAAAGAGTTTCTACACATTTTCAAAATACAAAATGACAGGATTGTAAGTGATCATGAAAAAACAAGTTGTGATACCCATTGTGTGCATTTTCTCTTACCATCCGGGATTCTGTACCAGTTTTTTTGACTTTTGTATCTCTGCCAACGGAATGGGATACAGATACATACGTTTTTCAAAAATACGAGTTTCAAAAGCAGTACGTTTCATGAAACCTTCAAGATCGGTAGCATTCATATCCATACCATGAACCGGACCACCTTGTTTATAACCCTCCTCTTCAGCACACATCCAACGGCGCACATCAAAATAGCGTTGTCCTTCGGCAAACAATTCGATACGACGCTCGTGACGGATCGCTTTTTCCTGCAACTCCCGGTTACCGATAATTTCCGGCTTAATATCTTTCAGTAAAGGAATACCGGCTCTATAACGAACACTGTCCACATACTGAATGATGCGTGCATCACCCGGATTTACATGATTCAAAGCTTCTGCATATAACAAATAGAAATCGGCCAAACGGAACAACATACCTGCTCGATATTTGGATTTCGGATTGTTTCCCTGATTCAACAAGTCACGGTTCATGCCTTTATAAAGTAAGTATCCCGAATAACTCATATCTGCTTTAGAATTATCGTCAGGCATTCCTTTATAAAAATAAATTTTCTTATCTGTTTTTTGCCATACTTTGCCGGAATAAGTTATATCCTGGTAAAAACGAGGTTCACGGTTCTTATACATATTCGGTATACCGTCTTCACCAATGCCCTCTTCTTTATACAAACCCGATTCTTCAATGCTCTTGCCATCACTCATCAAAAAGTCATCGATGGCTTCCTGGAGGACTCCGACACAACTGAATCCGCTAAAAATTGCACGCGGTGTACATCTACGCTCACGACCCTCACCATTTACGCCTCCCCAGGAGTTCTTACTACTTTGCCAAACAGCTTCGGAATTGTTAACGCTTACCTGAAACAACTGATAAAGTGACTCAGCCGGATCGATTTCACCATTTTTCATTACTTGGTATAAAGAGTAGCGTCCCTTTGAATAATCGATAAAACGTTGTAAAGCATCCAATGCAGTCTTCCATTTCGTGTCATCTTTTGCCGGGAAAAGTTGCTTGCCTTGATTATCCTTCAAAGCAATAGCTTCGGGATAACCACCATTGAACAACGGACTTGCCGCATATACATGCAATTTAGCCAAGATAGCCAATGCCGCCCCTTTGGTTGGCGCTGCCGCACGCTCATTATTGATGGTGCCATCCGGATTCAGTTCTTTCTCCGGAAGTAGGTCATAGCATTCATTAAGTTCTTTATCGATAAAAGCGACTACTTCATCTACCGAATTTCTGTAATAGTCCAAATCAGCGGCCGAGGGATCAGCAATTTCGGTCATAATAGGAATTGGACCATATAACTCAAACAACAGGTAATGATAATAGGCACGTAAGAAACGTGCTTCATTTTTCAAAAGAGCCAGTTCTTTTTCATCAATAAAGTCAGCCACATCGCCATTCTGCGGAATAACGTGGGCATAGGCAATGAACTCATTCGCCTGTCGTATCTGCTTATAAAGACTCCAGCGTGACAAAGTTGCCGATCCGGCATGATAACCGATTGTCGGAATCGTCTTCACATTGTTCTGTGCAGATTTCAATTCATCAGAAACAGCCGGCCAGGGATTGTCCAAACCGGTCAGATCGGCATAAGCACTCGTTATAATGATGTTTGACACATCGGGAATACCCGTATAGATGTAGCGATGAAACCGACGTGCATAACTTGTGTTATTAAAAACTTCTTCCATAGTCATCTCCGCAGCCAGATCATCAGAAACATTCAGATAATCTTCACAACCGGAAAAGAGAGTCGCACTAAATCCAAGTGCCAGTATATAGGTGGATAAATTCTTAAATACTTTCATATAAATACTATTATTAATTTAGTTAGAATGTAAAGTCAAGACCAAAAGTAAATGTACGGTTCAAAGGATAAGGGAATCCTCCATTGCTGTTTCCTTGTTCGGGATCCCACATTTTAATATGATCCCATACACACAGATTGTTTCCTTGCACATAGAAACGTAATGCCTCTATATTCAACTTTTTCAGCAACTTTTTATCAAAATTATAACCTAATTCGATGTTCTTCAATCTCAGGAAACTTGCGTCACGCAACCACCACGTACTGGCTACCGTATTATTCTGGAAGTTGTTACTATGCATACGGGGAAACATTACATTCTGACTCGGATTCTGTTCTGTCCAGCGATCGGCTACCACCGAACGTACAGCAGATTCTTCAACTCCCCACTGGAAAGGGAAAAAAGTTGCGTCAGCTCCGGTTCCCAATATTGTCGAAGTGTTACCGGCTCCCTGAAAAAAGATACCTGCATAAAAACCTTTCCATTCAGCATTAAATCCAAAACCATAGACCACTTCGGGAACAGTAGGATTTCCTACATCTTCCTTCTGGTCATTACTGTCAATCTTACCATCACCGTTCAGGTCTTTGTATTTGATATCACCCGGACGCACACCGCTTGAAAGGCCGGAAACGACCCCGGGTTTTAATTCATAAGTACGGTTGAGCCCCTCACCATTGATGATAAAGTCATCATATGTATACAGCCCCTCGGCAATATATAGTTTATTTGAGTTGAGTCGGGTGCCTCTTTTCTCCAACCAAGGATATACCTGTGGCACTTGATCGTATTCGATAATTTCATTACGGGCAAACGTAAAGTTTCCACGTGCACTCAGATTGACCTGCCCTATTTTCTGGTTAAGGGTCAGACTGGCATCCACTCCATGATTCTTCACAATACCGAAATTCTGCCAAGGCATCTGCTGGAAGCCGGTTACATTGGACACTGTATTACGCTGCAACAAAATGCTTTTACGCTTATTATTGAAATAGTCTACTTGCAAATCAATACGGTTGTCGAATAACCCGAGATCAATACCGTAATTCTTCTTTTCCTCAATTTCCCATGAAAGGTAAGGAGCTTCAAACCGGGCTTCGGTTATTCCATTACCAATACCTCCCATACCTCCCGTATCGCTGAAACCGAGGTCATATCCTCCATTATCCTGTTTCATCGTACCACGATACAAAAAACGGTCGCCACCGGTATCATCATTTCCCGTACGGCCGATAGAAAATCTAAATTTCAACTTATTGACCACCTTCTTCAATACCTCCGGATAAAAGGGTTCGTTACTGACATACCATGCCAATCCCATTGCCGGGAAAAAGCCGAAACGATATCCTTTGGCAAAGGTTTCGGAACCTGTATAACCGAAGTTTCCTTCTATAAAATAACGCCCGTCATAGCCATATGTAGCACGTCCCACAAGTCCCTGCTTTCTGTAAGGTAGAGCATTATTATGATATTGAGTCTCTTTTTGCATGTAAAGAACCATGGCAGTCACATCGTGTTTCTGCGCAAAAGTCCGGTTATAGTTGAACGAAGTCTCAAAATATATCTTTTTATTCGAAGAGTTTTCCAGTTTCTCGGTTAATACGTCGCTGCCTTCCACTACTTTCTTAAATTGCAATCCACCGTTTTCATCACGTCCGGTCGCCAGATATTGAGTAGGTGTCTTTGTACGTTTTGCTATATATTTCATGTCTGCATCGAAACTGATCAGACCTTTCCAGTTCAGTCCTTTAGTAATAAAGTCTAATTTTTGGTCTACTTCCAGTTTCGACTGGATAGATGTTCTCCATTCTTTGGCATATCCAGAATTCATAAGCAAGTTATACGGATTCACCCGATTACCCGAAGGACGCGGATGTCCGGCAATTGTCCCGTCTGAGTATTCAGCAGGCATCAGGTAAGACGGGGTGCGGCACATCGAATTAAAAATAGTATTTGTACTTGTCCCCGGATAGTTTGTCTGCAAATATTGCCCACTTATATCTACTTTTACTAAAGTCGTTTTCGTTGCATCAAAATCAATATTACTACGTAAATTATAACGTTTTAGCCCGATATTATTGTCATACTCGTTTTTCTTACCTTCTTTAAAGATACCGTTCTCCTGATAAAACGCTCCGGAAACAAAATAACGCGCACGTTCGGAACCTCCCCTTACATTAAGAGTATAACGCATATTGTAAGTATGCTCTCTCAACATCTCCTTCAACCAGTCGGTATCGGGATAAAGATCACGATCGGCTCCCGGACCATACATGGCAATTTCTTCCGCTGTGCGTATACTGGCTGTTCCTTCATTATTTAAAGCTTCATTATACAGATCGAGTGTCTCCACCGAATTCATGAATTTAGGTAGACGAGTCGGAGTAAGCAAAGTGGACTCGGCACGAAGAGATATTTTGGGCTTCTGTGAATTTCCACGCTTAGAAGTGATCAAAATAACTCCGTTGGCACCCTCTGCCCCATATACAGCCGTCGCAGCAGCATCTTTCAGCAAAGTAAACGATTCAATCTCGTCGGGTTCGATATCTTGCATATTACGAGGCACACCGTCAACTAAAACCAACGGATTCGTACCTCCCTTAAAAGAACTTACACCTCTAATCCAAAACTCAGAGTTATCATATCCCGGCTCACCCGAACGTTGAACGGCAATCAGGCCCGGCACCTGTCCGGCCAAGGAATTAGTCAGATTTCTGTTAGATGATACTGCCAGTTCTTTAGGCCCGATGGCATTAATAGAACTTACTACACTATTTTTTTTCTGTTTGCCGTAACCAATTACCACTACTTCATCCAACAATTCGGTGTTTGGAAGCATTTTTATAGCCAAAATCTTTTCACCTTTATAGGTTATCCGCTGTGGCTCGTAGCCCACATACGAAAAAAGAAGTATGTCCCCTTTTTTGGCATTTATCGAGAAATTGCCATCTACATCGGTAATAACTCCTGTAGTAGTTCCTTCCAATTTAATTTGTACTCCAATCAAGGGCTGGCCATTCTCATCCACCACAAGTCCGGCGGCATTACGGACTTGGGCAAAGGCTGAATTGAGTCCGATAGATAATAAAAACAGAACAAAGCAAATTGATCTTAATACTTTATTCTTAAACGCATATTTTTTTGGTATCCCACCGATACGATTACTGGCAGTATCGGTATCATGACTAATATGAACAGTTATCGGTAAAACTGATATTAGCATAAAAGGTTTTCTCATAAGCTTAAATCTTTTTTGTTGTGTAGGTTTTAAAATTAATTTTCAAGAAAAGAGATACTATCCATCTATCGATGCATAGTTCTGTCTGGGATCGGGTCTTTCTTATGTTTTCATAGGCGTAATAAATATGGTTTATACTTCATCTATACTGAACCATGCTGATATTAATTTGCACAAAACGGCTGATTTTATCAGAGTTCCTGTAGAACTTAAGAAAAGAAAAAACCTATGAAATAAACAGGTAAACGATATAAACGAAAAGGAGAAATTGTAAAGTGTAGTTCAGAATCCTAAAGAAATATACCTATTTTCCACCCCTGGATATTTTCCATGAAAAAGTATATAATCAAAAGCTAGATGGTCAAATCATTGATAATAAATAGTATAGAAAGCCATCTTATAGAAAGGAACTTTTAGAGTCATAATTACGATATTTTAAAAAAAGATATGCTTAAATAATTGTTTTATTAAAGTTATTAGTATATTTGCCACGAAAAAGAACCATTTATTACGAACTTTTAAAACTGTTAACTTCACAATCTAAAAGGTAGCATCTGTATGTATAATGCATAAAACTTTCCAAGTTCTACAGGAACTTTTCTCAAGTACTTTTGAATTTATTTATTTCCCAACAGAAGTGCATATTAATAACATTTTTATAGAAGATCATTGTAAAATAATTACTAAGTCAAAAGTTGTATACGGTATATCTTTGGTAGCATGAAAACAATCTGATGACATTACACTAAAATATAAATGCGAGTTAATAATTGAATTTACAACTATTAACTCGCATTATTAATTTATTTATATCAGTTGACGACTGTACCCCTTACATCCAATTCACGAATCGCAGCTACTGTACCATTACCCACCCCATCCGGAATGACCAATTTGATATAGCGTGCCGTGGATGATTTTACATAATATTTTAGTGCGGCATCCTGATTCGTAAAACCAAACTGACCGATCGATTCCCAATTCGTCCCGTCTTCACTGGCTTCAAAACGTACCACCTTTATCGGATTATTACTTCCTCGCCCACGTGGCAATAACTCTATCTGAGCTATTTTGACCCGATGATTCATATCGATAATTATTTCATAAGGTAAAGGATCAGATCCTCCCTGCCAACGCGAATGCCAGAAAGTCTCGACATTTCCGTCAATTAAATGTTTGGCATGTCCATTATTGCTGCCTTCACCCGAAGCCTCCTCGGTAGTGAACGATACAATTTTCCAATCTGTTTTAGAAAGTTTATCCCCTTCTTTAATAATGCTATAAGCTGCATAAACATCCTTATCAGCCCGTATAGTAGCATCAGAAGTTACCTCTGCTATTTGCACGGGTAACATATAATTTCCCGGCAGGACATCGTCTTTCAGTTTATAAGTTGCTGTAATCTGATTTACTCCACTATGAAGAATCGGAGTTTCGGGAGCCACATAGGCATCGGACGGAAGCATGCTGAAATAAGTACCGTGAGCCGTATTATAGGCATCAATCACCGACTGGCGGCTTTCCAAGCGACAGCTGATTTCCCATTTATTGGTGAATGGGACCCCGATCTGTACAGGTAACTCCTTTACTTCTGCCAGGTTGATCTCTTCTACTCCGGCATTCATAATAGTTACAATCGGCTCTGAAACTTTAAAACCCAACAATAAAACAGAACGTCCTGAAACAAAAGGCATTCCACTGGATGTAGCACGTAAAGGCAACACATATTTCAAATGATCATATCCGGAGAGCTCTTGTATCTTAGCCGGGTCGTAAGTGAGCTCACCTTTCAACAGCCTTTCGTTTGCGGGAATATCGACAGAACTTTTTGTTAATTGATAACAGTCAGCAGGAAGAAGTTCATATGAGGTTCCATCGGCAATATTCATTGAATCGAGCAAAGCTTTGTCCACAGAAAAACTTACTACACTGGCAGTTGACTTCAAGCCCCCCTGTTGTATCCATAAATCTGCTGTATACTTTTCGCCTACATTATAAGATTGCAATGTATTAAACCCTTCCTGAGAAACAGCCAAAACCCCATCGGCTTTGGAACTTACATCAAAACTATCATCACAACTGCTCATAGACAGTGCGACGTAAGCTAACATTCCTATGTAATTAAATCTATTCATAAGTACATCTTTTTTATTTATTCAAAAATCACCATCCCGGATTCTGTACCAGATTCTTGGTCTTTCTCATTTCGGAATCAGGCATGGGATACAGATACATTTTCCGGTTAAATACAATCTGGCTTGCTTCCACTATGCGATTGAAATCTTCTTTATCATTCGACTCACCGCGTACATTCATTCCGTGCACATAGCCATTCTGACGACCTTCCCCGTTTTTATCAGCAATCATCCATCTTCTCACATCAAAATAGCGCTGCCCCTCTGTGGCCAGTTCAATCTGGCGTTCACGTTGAATGGCAGCCCGTTGCAATTCCTGATTACCACGAATAGCCGGATTCAAAGTCTCTATATCGGGGAGTCCTGCACGCTCACGCACCAGATTGAGGTATTTCAAAACTCTCGCGTCATTAGGATTGACTTCATTGGCTGCCTCAGCATACATCAAATAGAAATCTGCCAAACGGAAAATAATAGAGGGACGGAACTGGGAGGCTACTCCCGGATTAGTTAAACTGACCGAACGATTGAAACGTTTGAAAAGCATATAACCGGTCAGGGTAGCCTGTCCTTCCTGTACGCCGGAGTTACCACCATTGTAAAATAATACCTGATTACAGCTCACTGGCCATTGACGTCCATTGAAAAAGACTGTATTATAAAAACGAGGTTCACGATTGAGATAGCGATTGCTGACAGTCACATTGGTATACTTCTTAGAAAAGTTATCATTCTGATCTTTGTAAGTCCCATATCCTTCTTCCTGATAAAGTGTAGACTGCGGCAAATAGGCTGTAGCCGAAACAGGGAAACCGTCTTTCATATAAAAAGCATCGACCAGTTCCTGAGTAACTCCAGTGGAACCTAAGCCATTTTTTTCGCAACGGGGAGCAATACGACGGTCGAAAGCATCACCATTCATTCCCCCCCAATCATTATTTGCCGTAGCCCAGATAATCTCATGTGTATATTTCTGAAACAGATTATACACAGACTTATCCGGATCAATGACAGCACCGTTATCGTCTTTATACTCTTTGTATAATTCATATCTTCCGGCCTCAGCATAGTCAATAAAGTCTTTACAAGCAGCAAGAGCTTTCTCCCACTTACCGGCGTCATAATCAGGAAACAGACGGGTACCATCCGGATTTGTCACCGACAGAGCTTCGCGGTATCCGCCGTTTAAAAGAGGACTTGCAGCATACAACCACAATTTTGCCCGAACAGCCAAAGCAACTCCTTTAGTCGGCCAGGCACGATAGTCCTTATCTTCAAAAATAGGCTCCTGAGTCAATTCAGAAGCAACAGCTGTGAGCTCGGAATCAATATACTCTATTACTTCATCTACTGTATTCCGGGGTACATCCTGATCCTCAGTCGCATTGTATATTTTGTCCTTTACCAAGATGATCGGACCGTATTGTTCAAACAACAAATAGTGATAAAATGCCCGCATAAAACGCACATTGGCTTTCATCTGTGTCAGCTCGTCTTCCAACAACTGGTCTCCTTGGGTTCCCGTAGTCATTATCGGATGTGCTTTCTGCAAAAAAATATTAGCCTGACGAATGTATTTGTAACAGTCACCATAACGATGAAAACCCATGTTGGCAGCATTTCTATCCGAATTATTATATTTGGAAGAGTTTCCATACCCAACGACCAGCTCATCACACATACCCGTCCAGGGATTTTTGAAAGCTCCCACATTCACGCTGTTAATCCCTGAATAATCGGGGATACCGGCAAAAACATTGGCATACCATCTCTTTGTATACGATACATTATCAAACACCTGTTCGGTATTCTGCAAACCTCCTGCAAGTTGATCGGAAACTCCCAAATAGTCGCAAGAACTAACAAAGCACAATAGCGCTATCAACAAAGTGTATATAGAATTTTGCTTTTTCATCTTTCTATTTATTAATCAATTTTGTCTTTTTAGAATGTAAAGTCTAAACCGAGAGTGAAAGTACGGGGCAAAGGATAATTCAAACCCGCATTGGCATTACCGGCTTCCGGATCGAAATATTTAATGTCATCCCACACAGCAAGGTTATATCCCATAATATAAATACGGGCAGCCTCAAAACCAATCTTATCCATAAATTTCTTAGGAAGCTGATAACCGAACTCTATATTTTTCAGTCGTAAGAAGGAACCATTACGCAACCACCAAGTGCTTGCCACCCGATTATTGGCATTATTGGCATTGTTCTTATGCAAACGCGGAATAATAACATCCTGACTGGGATTGTTTTCAGTCCAGCGGTCTAAAGCAAACGTGCGATAATTGGACTGGTCGACGCCCCAAGAGAACGGATACCACCCTTCGGAAGTGGCTCCTCCCAGAAGAACAGATGTATTGCCTGCTCCCTGAAAAAAGATACTCGCATAGAAGCCTTTGTACTCAGCGTTAAGACCAAATCCATAAATAATTTCAGGAGTACTCGGATTACCCACTCCTCTTACCTGATCATAAGAGTCAATCACGCCATCACCATTTACATCGACATATTTGATATCACCCGGGCCAATCAGTCCTCCTAAAGTAGGACGTGGAAGTTCCGAACGGAGTTTATAGGTTTTCAATCCGTTAGCATTGGTACTGACTATAAAATCGTCTTCTGTATAAAGGCGGTCGGCTATATAAAGAGTATTCTCACTAACTCTTGTACCGGTAACAGCTTGATATCCATACTTCTGAGGTAGTTCATCATATTCAAGAATTTTATTCCGGGTAAAAGTAAAGGTTCCCCGAGCACTAAGTTTCAGTTTACCTATCTGTTGATTGAGATTCATCGACATATCTATACCCTGATTACGTACTTTACCAAAATTCTGCCACGGGTCTTGACGAAGCCCGCCCAATTGTGGAACAGTACGACGCTGTAACAAAATATCCCTACGCTCAGAACGGAAATAATCGAAGATAATATCGATGCGGTTATCAAACAGTCCCAGATCGAAACCATAATTCTGCTTGTCCTCAATTTCCCAAGCCAGATAAGGAGCGGCGAAACGTCCTTCAACAATTCCGTTGCCAATTCTGTTAGTTCCGCCCGTATCACCGATACCCTGCGTAAATCCGCCGGCATTGGTAGTAAAAGTGGGACGATACAAAAAACGTTCCTGTCCGGTTTTATCGTTACCAGTCCGCCCGACAGACGCTCTTAGCTTTAGTTTATTTACCACTTTTTTTATTACTTCCGGATAAAATGATTCATTGGAAAGGTAATAAGCGGCACCTATTGCCGGAAAAAAGCCAAAACGATTGCCTTCAGCAAATGCCTCAGAACCGGTATAACCAAAATTACCTTCAATAAAGTAACGCCCATCATAGCCATATGTAGCACGTCCTACGAATCCTTGCTTACGGAATGGAAGGGGAACATTATGCTGTTGCGTTTCTTTTTGCATATATAGTAACATTGCTCCCACATCATGCTTTCCAAATGTACGCTTATAGTTGATAGATGCATCGATATAAATTTTCTTGGTAGCAGATGTCGCACTGTTTTTGGGATCTTGAATATCCGGATTACCCGATACTACTGTGGAAAAAATCAGCTGCCCTAATTCATCACGGCCTGTGGCATGGTATCGTGTCGGATTATACTCGCGACGAATAATCATCTCACTATCGTAGTCATAACTTACATTTAAGTTTGCAGACAAACCTTTAGTAATAAAATCAAGTTTCTGGTTGACATTTACTTTCGATTGTATACCTGTCCTATATTCTTTGGCATACCCGGAATTCATTAATAAGTTATAAGGGTTACGCATGTTCGCATCTCTTTCCTGGGCATACGTGGCTACGGTACCATCACTGTACACTGCGGGGAAAGCATAAGGAGGCGTGATTAACATAGAACGGAAAATGGTGGAAGTACCCGTTCCCGGATAATTATTAATAAGGTATTGCATAGCGAGATCTACCCCTACAGTAGTGGTGGAAGATACAGCCATATCGATATTCGAACGCAAGTTAAAACGGTCTATACCAATATTGGTATCATAAATCCCATTCGGCCTGTTCTTGAATAATCCGCTTTCGTTATAATAGGCTCCCGACACAAAATACTTGGCTTTCTCAGTACCGCCGCGTACATTGAGTGTATAGCGATGACTAAAGGTGTTCTTCCGGAGAAGTTCGTCAATCCAATTGGTATTGGGATACAAATCCGGATCGTCGTTGTTACGGTAATGGGCTATCAGTTCATCTGAAAACTGCGGTCCTTCACCATCATTACGCAATGCCTCATTATATAAACTAAGATAATCGGCAGAACCTACAAACTCAGGAAGGCGGGTAGGTGATGAAATGGTGTGTTCGGTCTTAAAAGATATTTTAGCTTTTTCAACACGGCCACGTTTAGTAGTCACCAATACTACACCGTTAGCTCCTTCTGCGCCGTAAATAGCAGTAGCAGCTGCATCTTTCAGAACAGAAAATGTTTCTATTTCATCCGGTTCAATATCGCTCATATTTCTCGGCACTCCATCGACAAGTACGAGCGGGGAAGTTCCCCCGGCAAAAGTACTGACTCCACGAATCCAGAATTCAGCATTGTCATAACCGGGTTCTCCAGAACGTTGTACGGCGATCAGACCTGCTACCTGACCGGCAAGACTATTATTAAGGCTGCGGGAAGGAACAACAATATCTTTGGGCTTGATAGAACTCATGGAGACCACCACACTTTCCTTCTTCTGCTTACCGTAACCAACTATCACTACTTCATCGAGTGCTTTTGAGTCCTCATGCAAAACAACGTTGATATTACGACGTCCCTTTACTTTGATTTCTTCGGTATTATATCCCAAATATGAAACCAATAAAATGACATCGTCCGAGGGAAGCATCACTTCATAACGTCCTTCCATATTGGTAATGGCACCTATGGTAGGATTCCCTTTTACGACAACGTTAGCACCGATGATAGACTCACCTTTTGCATCAGTAACAACCCCGGTTACTTTAATTTTGTTTTTTTGCTGTGAAACCGAAGGTGTCGCAGAAGTCTCTTTTTTATAAATGATTATTTGACGGTCTTTAATGGTGAAACCATTATCGGTATGTGCCAGTAACTGCTCCAGTATTTTATCAACAGACTGGTTAACCACATTTACACTAACCTTCCGGTTTAAGTCAATAACACCGTCTCTATAAAAGATTATAAACTCACTATTCTTCTCTATTTCTTTAAAAACCTGTAATACGGTTTTCTCGGCAGATTGCATAGTAAAGACTTTGGTTTGAGAGTAAACACTTGAAGCATAAGCCATTTCGAATGCAAAAGTGAATAACAAAAACAAAAAAATACTTTTTATTGATAATAAAGTTCTTACTTTAGTCCTATCGGGGCTAAAAATTCCATGATTATTCATACATTTGTACGATTTGATTAACAAATTTGTTTTTACGTAGTTTAATCTAATCAGGGGTTGGATGATATGAGGGTATTATCCAACCCTTTCTTTTAAAATTTAAGGTCCTTGTTTCATAGTATTAAAAATCACTTGGTTAATAAAAAATAATTATCTCTGGTCTCTATTTGTGCAGGTATAGTTTTACTTAATACTTCCAGAACATCCCGTAAATCGTCTCGTAAATCGAGCTTACCACTACAAGTCAATCCTATCAAACCGGAATCAGGTATGACACGCTTTCCATAATATCGAGATAGCTTTTCGGTTATGATTTCAATCTTCTCATGGTTGAAACAATAATAACCATCCACCCAACTTATATATTCAGACACATCTACTGTATTTACCCGTAGCCCGTCGTCTTGTCCGTCATAAGTCAACATATCATTGGGCTTCAGAACTTTTTTAGGATATTTATATGTATCCACTTCTACTTTACCTGATACTAGAACCACCGATTGATTTTTTGTAAAATCGTAAGCACTTACATTAAATTCCGTACCCAACACTTCTACTTCCATGCGATTGGTTTTCACAACGAAAGGATGCTTTTTATCAGGAGATACTTGAAGATAGACTTCTCCATTCACATAAATTTCCCGCTTATGTCCCGAAAACTCTGACGGGTATACTATACGGGTATTGGCATTTACGGCTACTCGGGTACCATCGGAGAAAGTTATGAAAGAACGTTTCCCCGAAGGAACAATTAATTGATTGTAACCGGTTTCATTTTCTTCGTCCAATTGGGTCTTTCCGGAACTAATAGCTATCTTACCACCTTCCTTGTAGTGCAACCTGCTTTCTTTCCCATCCATAACCAACTTACGTCCTTCCGATAAAATCAGCTGTATGTCATTACTGCTATCCGGCTCGGAAATACCGGCCAAACTGTAACAAGAACTTTCTTCATAAAATGAAATAAGTGAAAAAACAAAGTAACTGCTCAATGCCAACACTGATATGCAAGCAGCAATCCCGGCCACACGTAAGAAAAGCAACTGTTTTTTTCTTTTCACTCTTTTCTCCATCGCTACCTGCCGGCTAATTCGCTCCCAAAGTGTCCCCACTTCATCGTCTGTCATCCGTTTTTGAGGGCTTTCCGCCACAGCCATTAAAAAGCTTCGGGCCATACGTAATTCTCCGGCAAAAGTTTCATTTTCCTTTTCCAGTTGTGACCAGAACTTTTCACTTTGCTCCGTAGGGTGTTGCATCGAATCCAGGAAAGTCCCGTCATTCAACAAATCGGCAGCAGTATAATGTATATAGTGATTTTTCTCCATTTTCTTCTTTTCATAAAAAGACAAACAGAGTTTCGAAATCTACTCAGTGTAAATGGATTTTTTTTATTACTTTTTTATTATCTACTGATAAACAGAATATTAAAATAGAAAAAAGAATGGTAATATACCATACATTTCACGTAATCTGGAGAGAGAACGCTGAAGTAAATTATAGGCTGACTGATAATTAAGCCCCATCAATTCACAAATGGCACTGTAATCTAATCCTTCAAAAAAACGATAGTAAATAATCTCTCGCTGTCTGGGAGAGAGTGTATTTAGCAAATGAGCAACAGTATGCTTCTGAGAGGTTTCATCTTCTGTCTCAATCAGTTTTTCTTCAACCGACAAATCGAATTCATAATTGATATTGGAGATATAAGTGTCATGCAAATTCCCTTTATTGAAAACATTAAAAATAGAATTTCTTAATGAAGACATTAAGTAGATTTTAACATTATCCGGAGGAGAAGAGTACCTATCCTTCTGCCTATAAACATTCACAAAAACATCTTGAACACAATCTTTCACCATCTCTGTATCCGTCGTAAAACGGCATCCGTACTGATAGAGTTGCTGAACATACCGGGAATATAGCCATGCATAGGCATCGTCATCTCCTTTCAGAAACGACTGCCATTTTATCTTACTACTTTCAATAAGTTCATCATTATACATATTGCACGGCTTCTAACAATATCAGTTGCGCAAAATAAATAAAAAATCATCAAATGTAGTTAATGCAGCTCTCTTTTTAATTATAAAGTTCCTTTATAGTTGCTAATTTCCTCTATCGGAATAATTAGAGAGCGGACTATGTTTGATGCCAATTACAATAAGATTCATCTTCCACGGATAAAGGAAAACTCAAGAGAACAACTCTTTCCTGAATTTTATTGTTATATTTGCATATACTAAATTTTAAAGCCTTATTCAATATGTTCAATTCATTTGGCAATATTTTCAGACTAACCAGCTTTGGCGAATCCCATGGTAAAGGAATCGGAGGAGTGATCGATGGATTTCCAGCAGGTATCGTCATCGATGAGGAGTTTGTTCAGCAAGAACTAAACCGCCGTCGTCCGGGACAATCGGTAATTACTACCTCCCGAAAAGAAGCTGATAAAGTAGAATTCCTTTCAGGCATTTTCGAAGGAAAGTCTACCGGATGCCCTATCGGGTTTATCGTATGGAACGAAAACCAACATTCTAATGACTACAATAACCTGGAGAAAGTATACCGTCCGTCACACGCCGACTACACATACACCGTAAAGTATGGAATCCGCGATCACCGGGGCGGTGGTCGTTCTTCGGCACGTGAAACCATTTCAAGGGTAGTAGGCGGTGCATTGGCCAAATTAGCATTACGCCAATTGGGTATTCACATCACGGCATATACTTCACAGGTAGGTCCTATAAAACTGGAAGGCAATTACACGGATTACGATCTGGACTTGATCGAAACCAACCCGGTACGCTGTCCCGATCCGGAGAAAGCAAAAGAAATGCAAGACTTGATTTACAAAATCAAAGGAGAAGGAGATACCATTGGCGGTGTACTGACTTGTGTCATCAAAGGTTGTCCTATCGGACTTGGGCAACCCGTATACGGCAAGCTCCATGCTGCATTGGGCAATGCTATGCTAAGCATCAATGCCGCAAAGGCTTTTGAATATGGAGACGGATTCAAGGGGCTCAAACAAAAGGGATCGGAACAAAATGACGTATTCTACAACAATAATGGCCGGATTGAAACACGTACCAACCACTCCGGAGGTATACAGGGAGGCATCAGCAACGGACAGGACATCTTTTTCAGGGTAGCGTTTAAACCGGTGGCTACTGTTTTGATGGAGCAGGAAACTGTAAACATAGACGGTATTGATACAACACTAAAGGCCCGGGGACGCCATGACCCGTGTGTATTGCCACGTGCAGTGCCTATTGTGGAAGCTATGGCAGCAATGACCATACTCGACTATTATTTATTAGATAGAATGACACAACTTTAACAACTATTGAACGTGAACGAAATTCAGAAATACATTGCAGAGAATGAATCGACGATGATGGAAGACTTGTTCAGCCTCATCCGTATTCCCAGTATCAGTGCATTGCCGGAACACCATGATGATATGCTGGCATGCGCACAACGCTGGACACAATTGCTACTCAAGGCCGGAGCAGACGAAGCCATCGTTATGCCTTCGAAAGGTAATCCGATTGTATTTGGGCAAAAGATAGTGGATCCGAATGCTAAAACAGTGTTGATATACGCTCATTATGACGTGATGCCTGCCGAGCCCCTCGACCTGTGGAAGAGCCAACCGTTCGAACCGGAAATACGTGACGGACATATTTGGGCACGCGGAGCCGACGATGATAAGGGACAAGCATTTATCCAGGTGAAAGCATTTGAATATCTCGTAAAATATAACCTGCTGGAGAATAACGTAAAGTTTATCTTTGAGGGAGAAGAAGAGATTGGTTCACCAAGCCTGGAAGCTTTCTGTGAAGAGCATAAAGAATTACTAAAAGCCGATGTTATCTTGGTATCAGATACCAGTATGTTGGGGGCCGACCTTCCTTCACTAACCACTGGACTGCGCGGTCTGGCTTACTGGGAAATCGAAATAACAGGTCCTAACCGTGACCTCCATTCGGGACACTTTGGTGGAGCGGTAGCCAATCCGATCAACGTACTTTGTGGTATGTTAAGTAAGGTAATTGATACCGACGGACGTATCACAATACCCGGATTCTATGATGCTGTAGAAGAAGTTCCACAAGCAGAACGAGAAATGATTGCCCACATCCCTTTTAATGAAGAAAAATATAAGGAAGCCATCGGAGTAAAAGAACTTTTCGGTGAGAAAGGATACAGCACTCTCGAAAGAAACAGTTGCAGGCCTTCATTCGACATTTGTGGTATTTGGGGAGGTTACACCGGGGAAGGTTCTAAAACTGTACTCCCTTCCAAAGCCTATGCCAAAGTATCATGCCGCCTGGTTCCCCATCAAGATCATCATGTGATCTCAAAACTTTTTGCTGACTACATCCGGCAGATCGCTCCTGCTACGGTAGAAGTAAAAGTGACTGCCATGCATGGAGGCCAGGGATATGTATGTCCCATATCACTGCCTGCTTATCAGGCAGCGGAAAAAGGATTTGAAATTGCTTTCGGAAAAAAGCCATTGGCAGTACGCCGAGGAGGAAGTATACCTATTATATCAACTTTCGAACAGGTGTTAGGTATAAAAACTGTATTAATGGGATTTGGCCTAGAATCGGATGCTATCCATTCTCCTAACGAAAACTTCTCTTTGGATATATTCAGAAAAGGAATTGAAGCTGTAGTAGAATTCCATCTGATATATGGAAAGAAATAATATATCCACTGCGGATAACACAGATTAATACAGAATTTTTTAGTTGAATTCTGTATTAATCTGTATCTGCCTCGGTAGACATTTTTATTGGGGTAATTCAAACATAAATGTAAACGATCTACTGTCTTTGAAATCTTTCACTACATCTCCTGCATAAACCTCTCCGTGAGTCAAAGACAATTTCTTAATACTTGCATTCGGACTAAAATCGACTTTATGTAAATCTATCCAGAAAAGGTTAGGAGTTAAAGTAGACTCAAAATAGTATACCCGATTTTTTTGATCGGAAACCGAACGCCAACGAGTGGAAGAAATGTAAGGCTTATCCGGAGTCGTAATTCCAAAAGGAACAGAAACATTACGCATGACGCTCAACACACTCGGTACGGCAATTTTTGCATCTGAGGTCTGCGGAATAGCATGAATATAGAAAGAAGCGCGTACAAAACGATCACTTGAACGATTAGTGCCCGGCAGCATATTTAAACCACCTACTTCCTTCCAATAATCATTCACAGCCAACTGTAGATCATAACGGGGTGAATTAGTCATCACCTGATACTCCTTACCTTCATGAATAATCAGATTTCCATCGATATATTCCAAAACAGCGGAATTACCCGTTTCATCAGTGATAGCCATGTGCAATGTAGATGCCGAACCATTAGGCATATCCGGAGCATCAATACGGAAAGTCTGTTTCTTCAACTCTTCTACAGCCTCACTTACCGTAGCAAAATTATCCAGCACATACTGTGTCCAAATGCTGATACCCATAACAGGACGAGTATCATTACGACGGACATAAATAGATTCCGGCAAGAATAACAAGCTGGCAACCAGTCCTTTTTCGTTCATGCCGTCACAAGTACCGATATCATATCCGGTTGCTACAATGCTACCGTACTTCGAAACCCACTCTACCGTATTTCCTTTATTATATCCGGCCCGTTTGATACCGCGAGGGAAAAGATACAGGTTAGACTGAATATCCTCTTTCCAATCCATTGTACGCCCGGTGATTACCATATTGTCCGGACCAATATATACTGCACGCGTACATGCTTTTACCGGTTGTCCACTCCAGATAAAATTTACAGCTATGACAATCAATGTTGCCATCATTATTTTTCTTCTCATACTCTTTATATTAAAATGGTTTTGTTATCTGCATTTAGATAACAAAACCATAGAGTATTAGTTTTATTCAAAGGCGGGTACTTCCGAAATACTTCCGTATCTATGATATTCAAAGGCAATACTTTGCTCCTTAATATAATTATCAGCTCTACCCTTCCGTTTTTCACCGGAAACGCCGCTGCAATATGTTTGTCAGCCTGTGCAGCCGCCTTATATATTTTCATCGGTATCTCAAGGGAACAAGTACGGTACTAACCATGATTCTCCCGGTTCCAATGTCAATGCCCGCAGTAATTTTTCATTTTTTATTCGTTATCATTGGCCCCACTACATTACCCGGATTCCAAACACTCCCCGCTTTCATGCTGGAAGCCACATCAATCAGTTTCTTTTGGAAGTTCTTATCTTCATATACCGAACGCTCAACCAACAACAAACAGGCAGAACACTTCTGTCCCGCATTACCAAAAACTGATATGACAATATTCATAATAGTATGATCACGATCCCCCGAGGCAGTCAGAATAATGACATTCTTCCCTCCGGTCTCTGCCGAAAGCGGAGTAGCCGGAATAGCTTTTGCTATGCTACGGACCGTATCCGTTCCACCAGTCAAGATAATATGTTTCACCTTACAATCACAAAAACATCGTAGGGCTGAACATAACGGCACGATAGCTATGCAAAGTCTGCAATGCCTGCTGTGAAAACCGATCAAAAAGAAGATGTCGGTTCATAATAACATATTTAAGGAGATGTGTATCTGCAAATGCATAGATATTTCACCAATAATCAATCATCTTTTTGATGTTTTTCCAGAAGTCGGAAATTACATTCCTTTTTTGATACCCGATTTAATCAACCATGCATTCACCGGATAGGACACCATGAATCCCAAAAGCATGGCAATCTGCATCATAAACCAGAATGTCCAGGATGTTTTTTCCAGAGATTCATCTTTAAAAAGTATAAAAGTAGCAACAGCCATCCAGCTATACATCCCTACCTGCCAAGCTAATAATGAAAAAAAATCGGCCTTAAAGGCACGAGAAACAGCTTCACGAAAAGAGATAGCTTCCATTTCGCGAATTGCAATAAATTGAAAGAAAACACCGAGAATCAATGCCAATACAAAATCGAGTGCCCAGCTACCTGCTATTAAACTTCCTCCTATCTGCAAAGGTACCCAGTATGTAAACCATTCTCCGATAATATCCGCCAAAGTGCAACCGGCTCCACAATGAAGTGCCGACAAAGTGATAGACTGCCATTGTGGACGTACTTCAGACATATCCATCTCCATCGATATCTTCATATCCATTTTCATATTCTCCATAGGTACTGTTGCCACCATATTATCTTTTCGGACACCAAAAGTATAATAAGCAAACAAAGCGAAATAATGGCCCCACAATCCGGTAAGTACCCACACTATATTCATTATTTTCATGGATTGCCTGTGAAATATTACATTAATTGCCAGAATAAGGGCTATGATAAGACCGGCGCATACAAAAAAACAAGATACCGCGTTGAAAAACATTGTATTCATAAGGCTCGTTATTAATTGATAAGTGGTATTAATAACGAGCTTTTTATAAAATAGTTCAGTTAAAATTATGTATTAACAAAACAGAAGCCCTATTCGAACGCTTTCCGATAAGTGCATCCATTTTTCCATTCGGAACAGCCATAAGCAGTTTTACCCTTGATTATCACTCCCTTTCCACAAACCGGACAAAGTTTCCCTACCAAAGAATCTGTTTCTTTTAAGGCATCCGCCCGAACAGATTGACCGGTAGAAGACACATCGACTGTTGCAGGCTCCGATTTACCTTTCTTTTCCTTCGGAGTAGCAGATTTCCGTTCCCGTTTTTTCGGTTCTTTCTTTTTCTTTTCTTCTTCTACCGCTGTAGCCTCCTGAATGGTGATACGACGGTTCGTATTATCAGATAGCACACTATTTACTATCTCAGACACCATTTGCTTCAATTCTTCCAGGAATTGACGAGCATCGTAAGTTTTCTTTTCTATCTCACGCAATTTCTTTTCCCAGATACCCGTCAGTTCAGCCGACTTCAGCAACTCTTCATGAATCAACTGAATCAATTCCACTCCGGTAGGGGTAGCTATCAGATTCTTCTTTTCCTTACGGATATAGTTACGTTTAAAGAGAGTTTCGATAATAGCTGCACGAGTAGAAGGACGGCCGATACCATTTTCTTTCAATGCATCCCGAAGTTCATCGTTATCCACCAGCTTGCCGGCTGTTTCCATCGCACGAAGCAGGGTAGCTTCCGTATAGGGTTTAGGCGGCTGAGTCCATTTTTCATTCAAATCCGGTATATGCGGACCACTTTCCCCTTTCACGAAAGCAGGAAGCACGTTTTCATCTTCACCTTCTTTTTCTTCATTCGGATCTTTTACGTCTTTGGCAAATACTACCCGCCATCCCGGTTCCAGAATCTGCTTACCGGTTACCTTGAACTCGATACTATCAACCTCTCCCATCACTGTTGTAGTAGAAACTTTGCAATCAGGATAAAAAACCGCTATAAACCGGCGAGCTATCAAATCAAATACCCTACACTCCATATCCGTCAGGTTTTGCGGATGAACTCCTGTAGGAATAATGGCATGGTGATCGGTTACTTTCGAACTATCAAAAACCTTTTTCGACTTAGGCAATGAAGCTCCTGCCAACGGCGTAGTAAGTGCTTCATAATCTTTCAGTCCTTTCAGGATATTCGGACACTTAGGATAAATATCGTCACTCAGGAAAGTAGTATCTACACGTGGATAGGTGGTCACTTTCTTTTCATAAAGAGATTGGATAAGTTTCAGAGTTTCATCGGCAGAATAGGCAAATTTCTTATTGCATTCCACTTGAAGAGAAGTCAAGTCGAACAGACGGGGAGCATACTCCTTTCCGTCTTTTTTAGCCACAGAAGTCACGACAAAAGGCAGATCTTTAATGCGTTCCACCAATGCCATCCCCTCTTCACGATTAGCTATCGGATCAATGCCCCGGTTCTCTGTTTTCTTAGCCTTACCACCGGACTTTTCTTCTTCAGCCGCCAGCTCTTCATCACTTTTACGAATAAGGGCCGAGAAAGTTGTATCACGATACATGGTTTTCAGTTCCCAATATTGTTTAGGCTGAAAATTTTCAATATCCAGTTGCCTGTTGACGATCAGTGCGAGTGTAGGGGTCTGTACTCGTCCGATCGAAAGCACTTGCCGATTCTGCCCATATTTTACAGTATAGAGCCTCGTGGCATTCATCCCCAGCAACCAGTCACCAATAGCCCGGGACATCCCCGCCTCATAAAGTGGTTGAAAATCCTTCTGATCTTTTAGTTTCGCAAATCCTTCTTTAATAGCTTCTTCTGTCAGTGAAGAGATCCACAAACGTTTTACCGGACACCGCGCTCCGGCTTTCTGCATCACCCACCGCTGAATCAGTTCTCCCTCTTGACCGGCATCACCGCAGTTTATTATCTCATCAGCCTTTTGCATCAATCCCTCAATAATATGGAATTGTTTCTCGTAAGTAGGATTCTCTATCAGTTTGATGCCAAAACGTGGAGGAATCATAGGCAGGCTGCCCAGGCTCCATGACTTCCAGCCGGGAGTATATTCGTGAGGTTCTTTCAGGGTACAAAGATGACCGAATGTCCAGGTAACCTGGTATCCGTTTCCTTCAATATACCCTTCTTTCCTTTCGCGGGCTCCTAAAATATCAGCAATATCACGTGCCACAGAGGGCTTTTCGGCTATGCAAACTATCATTTGTTTTTCTTATTATAATGAGAATTGAGCAGACAAAGGTACAAAAAAATAGGAAGGGAGAAGTAGTAATCCGTCTCCATTTATTTTGTAGCTTTGCTTCGTATAATCTTTAAAATCCGAAAAAACATGAAAAGCTACAAATTATTATTGGCATTTACCTTATTCCTTGCATTTGCTTTCAATATGAAAGCACAATACGTTCACGAACGTTCCGACCAATATACGCCTCCTGAAGATAGTCTGGTAATACAAAAACTACATCACTGGCAGGACCAGAAATTTGGAATGCTGATTCACTGGGGTTTATATTCTGTTGCAGGAATCGTAGAATCATGGTCTATCTGTTCGGAAGAGGCAGATTGGATTCCACGCGACAGCACTATGGCCTATGAAGACTACAAAAAATGGTATTGGGGGCTGAAAGATTCATTCAATCCTACCCGTTTCGATCCGGAGCAATGGGCACAAGCGGCGAAGTCAGCAGGTATGCGCTATGCAATATTTACAACTAAGCACCACGACGGATTCAATATGTTCAATACGGCTTTCTCCGATTTTTCAATAGCCAAAGGCCCCTTCCAAACAGATCCCCGGGCAGACGTTGCCAAATACGTGTTTGAGGCTTTCCGTAACAATGATTTAATGGTAGGAGCCTATTTTTCTAAACCGGACTGGCATTCGGAATATTATTGGTGGCCGCGCTACGCCACTCCCCGACGTACACAAAATTACAACATTGACAAGAATCCCTGGCGTTGGAATCAGTTCAAAGAGTTCACTTACAATCAAATCGGAGAGTTAATGCATAACTACGGTCCGATCGACATTTTATGGTTAGACGGCGGATGGGTAAACAATCCCGGAACGAAGTCAGTCTTAGACATGGACCGTATTTCACAAATGGCACGACAGGCACAACCGGGTATTTTATTCGTAGACCGTACCATCCATGGCAAATATGAAAACTATCAGACCCCGGAACAGCAAATTCCGGACAAACAACTCCCCTACCCGTGGGAAACTTGTATGACACTGGGAGTAGACTGGGGATATACTCCGCATGCAGTATTCAAATCACCAGTTACAGTAATAGCAAAACTAATGGAAATCGTAGCAAAAGGAGGAAGTTTATTACTTGGTGTAGGTCCTACCCCCGAAGGGATATTACAGGATGAGATTGTCAGCCGTCTGCAAACCATAGGAGGATGGATGAAGAAGAATGGTACGGCTATCTACAACACTGTTACAACACCCCAATATTATAGTGAAGGTATCTGGTTTACCATGAATAAAGATGGAAAAACGATGTATGCATTATATAGTAATCCGGAAACTGAAAAGTTTCCCGACTATATAGAATGGGAAAACAATATCCCTGCAAAAAGAAGTGCCATCTATTGTTTACAGAACGGGAAAAAAGTAAAATGGGAAATAAAGAATAACCGAGTACGTGTCTACCTGCCTCAAAACCTAAAGACAGAAGTTAATGCACTCGCATTCTCTTTTACCAGACAAGCTATTCAATAAAGCGCAAAGGACAAACATCCGATAATAAGCCAACGGATAGAACCCAAAAGAGGCGAAGTATAAAAAAATACTTCGCCTCTTTATTGTCATTCTTTAAAGATGGTCTTTAATCCTCATCCATCAGGATTTCCAGAATCTGACAAGCAGCCTTGGCCACCGGAGTACCCGGACCAAAAATAGCAGCCACACCAGCTTTATACAAGAAATCGTAATCCTGAGCAGGTATTACACCACCGGCAATTACTACGATATCTTCACGTCCCAGTTTTTTCAGTTCTTCAATAATCTGCGGAACCAAGGTCTTGTGTCCGGCAGCTAACGAAGAAACTCCCACTACGTGAACATCATTCTCTACCGCCTCACGAGCTGCTTCGGCAGGAGTCTGGAACAACGGTCCCATATCCACGTCGAAGCCACAATCGGCATATCCGGTAGCTACTACTTTGGCACCACGATCGTGACCGTCCTGGCCCATCTTTGCAACCATAATACGGGGTTGACGTCCCTCTTTTTTTGCAAACTTCTCAGTGAGTTCGCAAGCGCGCTTAAAGTCAGCGTCGCCTTTGCTTTCTGATGAATACACGCCTGATATAGTTCTGATTATTGCTTTATAACGTCCTACTATTTGTTCGCAAGCATATGAGATTTCACCCAATGTAGCACGAACACGGGCAGCTTCTACCGCCAACTCGAGCAAATTGCCCTTACCGGTTTTCACACATTCAGTGATAGCGGCCAGTGCCTTGTCCACTTCGGCCTGATTACGACCTTCTTTCAAACGTTTCAGGTTCTCGATCTGCTCTTTACGAACAGCAGTATTGTCTACTTCAAGAATATCAATCGGATCTTCTTTTTCAAGACGATACTTATTTACACCGACAATGGTCTGCGATCCGCTGTCGATACGTGCTTGTGCACGGGCAGCCGCTTCTTCGATACGCATTTTCGGAATACCGGTCTCGATAGCCTTTGCCATACCTCCCAACTTCTCGATTTCCTGAATATGCTCCCAAGCACTGTGAGCCAATTCATTGGTCAGAGATTCCACATAATAAGATCCACCCCACGGGTCTACGTTCTTGCAGATATAAGTCTCTTCCTGAATATAGATCTGAGTATTACGGGCAATACGTGCAGAAAAGTCTGTCGGCAAAGCAATAGCTTCATCGAGAGCATTGGTATGCAACGACTGGGTATGTCCCAGTGCAGCAGCCATGGCTTCGATACAAGTACGTCCCACATTGTTGAACGGATCTTGTTCTGTCAATGACCAACCGGAAGTCTGAGAGTGCGTACGCAGTGCTAGAGATTTCGGGTTCTTCGGATTGAATTGCTTCACAATCTTCGCCCATAACATACGTGCTGCACGCATTTTGGCAATTTCCATAAAGTGATTCGTTCCAATGGCCCAGAAGAAAGAGAGACGCGGAGCAAAAGCATCAATATCGATACCTGCGGCAACACCTGCACGGAGATATTCCAAACCGTCAGCCAATGTGTAAGCCAATTCGATATCGGCTGTCGCACCAGCCTCCTGCATATGATAACCGGAGATAGAGATAGAGTTGAACTTCGGCATCTTCTGTGAGGTATATTCAAAAATATCAGAGATGATTTTCATTGAGAATGCAGGTGGATAAATATAAGTATTACGCACCATAAATTCTTTCAAAATATCATTCTGGATCGTACCGGCCATCTCCTCGAGTTTAGCTCCTTGTTCCAGTCCGGCATTGATATAGAATGCCATGATCGGGAGTACAGCACCGTTCATAGTCATAGATACGGACATCTTGTTCAAAGGGATACCATCAAACAAGACTTTCATATTCTCGAGTGAACAGATAGATACACCGGCCTTACCCACATCACCTACCACACGTTCGTGGTCGGGGTCATAGCCGCGGTGTGTAGCCAAGTCGAACGCAACCGACAGACCTTTCTGTCCGGAAGCCAAGTTACGGCGATAGAAAGCATTTGACTCTTCAGCTGTAGAGAATCCGGCATACTGGCGGATAGTCCAGGGACGAAGAGTATACATCACTGAATACGGACCACGCAAATAGGGAGGAAGACCGGCAGCATAGTCCAGGTGTTCCATTCCTTCAAGGTCTTCTTTGGTATAAACAGGCTTTACGCAGATGTGTTCCGGAGTCTTCCAGTTGGCTTCGATTCCGTTAGCCTTTTGCCATTCCGCACCGTTAGCGGGCTGGAATGCTGCGTAGATATCTAAGTTTTTAAAATCTTTTCTCATCTTACTTCAATAATTTAGCGTTGAACTCTTTAAGTGTTTCCAGTACATTGACACGTACGTGGATGAAGTTCTCGATACCGGCAGCTTTCAGCTCTTCGGCACATTCCGGATTTCCGGCAATGATGAACATGGCACGACCGTTCAAGGCCCGGAAGGCCGGAATAGCGTACTCTGCATATTCGTCATCGCTTGAGCAAAGCACCACAATATCAGCTTTGGCAGCCATCGCTGCTTCCACGCCTGCTTCAACCGTTTCAAAACCAAGATTATCAATCACCTCATATCCGGCACAAGCCAGGAAGTTACAAGAGTATTGTGCACGTGCCTGACGCATAGCCAGATTACCGATTGTCAGCATAAAGGCCTTCGGACGTTTGCCACTGGCTTCCGTTTCCAGGCGTAATGCCTCAAATTGACTTGCAGCACGATCGAAGTTCAATGTAGCAACATCTTTTTCGCAAGTATCGTGCCCGCCACAACAACAGGTCGCTTCTACCGGTTTCTTATCACCGGCTTTTTCATTGAAATTAGGGAACTGGTTAGTACCCAACAGGACTTCACGACGCTGAGCCACCGCTTTATGGCGCGCTTTGTTACTTTCGTTTACAGCCGCCTGAACAGTACCGGCTTTCAAAGCAGCATAGAAGCCGCCTTCTTCTTCAACGGCAAGGAAGATTTCCCATGCCTGCTTAGCGATAGATACCGTAAGGTTTTCAATATAGTAAGAACCGGCTGCCGGGTCAATCACTTTATCGAAGTGTGATTCTTCTTTCAACAGCAACTGCTGGTTGCGGGCCAGACGTTCGGAGAATTCATCGGGAGTTTCATAGGTTTTATCGAAAGGAACTACCGTCATTGAATCTACGCCTCCCAATGCAGCAGACATTGCTTCTGTTTGTGTACGAAGCAGATTCACGTGAGCATCAAACAATGTCAGATTGAAAGTAGATGTTTCGGCATGTACCTTCATCTTGGCAGCACAACGGCACTCACCGTTAGGTCCCTTGTTTTCGCAATCACGCAGACATTCGGGATTGTAAGAAGCCACAATGTTTGCCCACAACATACGGGCAGCACGGAATTTTGCAATTTCAAGGAAATAATTAGAACTGATACCAAAATTAAACTTAATTTTCTTAGCCACGATGGCAGCGGGAATCTCGGCTTCAGTCAACTGATTCATATATTCATTGCCCCATGCCAATGCATATCCCAGTTCCTGAGAAATATAAGCACCCGCATTATTCAGGGTCAGTGCATTCACATTCAGCACACGATATTTGGGTAATTGTGCAGTAGCCTCGATCAGGGCTTTGGCTGTTTGCACCATGTTTCCCTTTTCTTTGCCTTTGGCCAGCATCTTATTGAAGAAGTCATAATTGATAGAGCCTTGCAACTTCGTCAAATCATAATCCTTTTTCTGGAAATAAGCTACCAACAAATCGGCAAGCTCCACTACATGTCCCTGACAGGTAGAAAAATTCAGTTCAACACATTCTGCACAAATGTCGTTCAACAATGTCTCAATGTATTCCGCATTGAGTTCTTTTGCTTTTACATGGAAAGAAAGAGAATCGATGCCTTTGTTCAGAATATCCAGAGCTTTCGCATTGGCTTCTTTCGGAGATTCCACCTTAATCTCCTGACGAACCAACCACTCATTACTATTCTTTTTCGTGCCTCTTAAATAAGGGAATTCTCCGGGAAGTGCATCGGTTGTTTTAAGTCCTTCCAGGTCTTCCATCCGGTAGAAAGGTTTTACCTTGAATCCTTCGTTTGTCTTCCAAACGAGTTTCTTCTCAAAATCAGCTCCTTTCAGGTCAGCTGTGACCTTCTCCATCCACTTCTCGGTGGAAACAGGAGAAAAATCTGAGAAGAGTTTTTCTTTACTGTCTGCCATAGTTTATTTATTTTAAATTAAAATAAGATTGTTATCTCAATTTATGTCTCTAATTCTTTAATCAAAATGTAAGATTGCGACTTGCAAATATACTGAAATACTCTAAACCTCACGCTTTTTTTAGGGAAAATTCGCACTACCTGCTACCCCTGTGACTTCCCCAAATAAAAGGCAGGCAAATATTTGATTACCTCCGATGTTATAGCTAATTTTGCACCCGTTTACATAAAATTATAAACTACTATATTATGGATTGGTTACAAGATTTATTATGGAACCCCAACTCCGTAGCCCACATCGTCTTCCTCTACGCTTTCGTAGTGGCGGCAGGTGTCTATTTGGGAAAGATCAAGATCTTCGGAGTCTCTTTAGGGGTTACCTTTGTTTTGTTTGCCGGCATCCTAATGGGACATTTTGGCTTCACAGGCGATACCCATATCCTACATTTCATCCGCGAATTCGGATTGATATTGTTCGTATTCTGTATCGGTCTTCAGGTGGGGCCTTCTTTCTTCTCTTCATTTAAGAAAGGCGGAATGACCCTAAACATGCTGGCCGTAGGAATTGTGGTATTGAACATTGCCGTAGCAATGGCGCTCTATTTCATTTTGGGAGGCAGAATCGAGCTCCCCATGATGGTAGGTATCCTGTACGGCGCAGTCACAAACACCCCGGGACTCGGTGCCGCACAAGAAGCACTGAATCAATTGAGTTATTCCGGCCCGCAGATTGCATTAGGTTATGCCTGTGCTTATCCGTTGGGAGTAGTAGGTATCATAGGCTCTATCATCGCAGTGCGTTACATCTTCCGCATCAACTTCGCCAAAGAAGAAGAGAACTGGAATCAAGAGACTGACGGCACACACCACAAGCCACACCTTATGAGTCTGGAAGTACACAACGAAGCCATCTACGGAAAAACCCTGGGCACAATCAGCAGCTTCCTCGGACGTCCGTTTGTTTGTTCGCGTATCCGTAAAAACGGGCACGTCAGCATTCCGAACCACGGCACTATCCTGGAACAGAATGACCAGTTATTTGTGGTATGTTCAGAAGAAGATTCAGATGCCATTGTAGCCTTTATCGGACGCGAAGTGCAAGTAGACTGGGAGAAACAGGATATGCCGATGGTATCACGTCGTATCTTGGTAACCAAACCGGAAATAAACGGAAAGAAGCTCGGTATGCTGAACTTCCGCAGCATGTATAATGTCAACATTACCCGTGTCAACCGTTCGGGTGTCGACCTGTTTGCTAACCCCAACCTGATACTGCAAGTGGGTGACCGTGTCATGGTAGTAGGCTCCGAAGACGCTGTAGAACGGGTAGCCAGCGTGCTTGGTAACTCTTTGAAACGCCTCAACGAACCGAACATTATCACATTGTTTGTGGGCATCTTCCTGGGTATCCTGTGCGGTAGTCTTCCCATTGCATTTCCGGGTATGCCGACTCCTGTCAAGCTCGGCCTTGCCGGCGGACCGCTGGTGGTAGCCATTCTGATAGGACGTTTCGGACACAAACTGCATCTGGTAACTTATACAACTCAAAGCGCCAACCTGATGATACGTGAAATCGGTATCGTTCTCTTCCTTGCCAGTGTAGGTATCGAAGCCGGAGCAAATTTCGTGGATACGGTAATCCATGGAGATGGTCTGCTTTATGTAGGTTGCGGTTTCCTGATCACGATTATTCCTTTGCTGATAATCGGGGTCATAGCACGTTCGTATTATAAAATCAATTACTTCATGCTGATGGGATTGATCGCGGGTAGCAATACCGACCCTCCCGCATTGGCCTATTCCAATCAGGCAACCGGTAGCGACGCACCGGCAGTAGGTTATTCTACCGTATATCCGCTATCGATGTTTCTCCGTATCCTTGCGGGACAAATGATATTGTTGCTAATGATGTGATAACGATACACCCTGATACAGCAATGGCCAGTTACCATGTTTTTATTTACATAGTAATTGGCCATTTCTATATGGTAACAGCTTCTATTACAAAGCCAGTTTCTTCACCACAAATTCTTCTATAAACCTTACCGTTTCATCAATTCCCAATACCGAAGAATCGATGCAAAGATGATAGGTCGCAGCTGCTCCCCAGGTTTTATAGCTATAGTAATTATAATATTCCGAACGCTTCTTATCCGCCTTATTCATTTTTTCGGCGGCTGCTTCTTCAGAAATTCCGTGGATGCGGCACAGACGGGCTATACGATCCTCTTGCGAAGCAGAAATGAAAATATTGGCACAACGGGGATGTTCACGCAAGATGTAATCGGCACACCGCCCCACAAACACACAGGATTTATTTGCCGCAAGATGCCGGATGACATCACTCTGGATTTTAAAAAGAGCATCATTGCTCAGGCAATTGGTGCAAGGCATGGCACCATCACTAATAAAAGGAAAACGCATCCCAAACAACCCGCCGATAATACCCTGAGAGGCTTTCTCGTCGGCTTTCTCGAAAAACTCCCGACAGAGTCCGCTTTCCTCCGAAGCCAGATTAATCAGCTCTTTATCATAGAAATCAATGCCTAACCTGGCTGCCAATTTTTCTCCGATCTCTTTTCCGCCACTGCCCAACTGACGGCCGATATTGATGACATAATTACCATTCATAGTACTTTTGTATATTGGTTCAATAGCAAACATACACATTATTTCCGAAAGAAGAAAATAAATAATGTACCAATATACAGAGTGCCGCATTTCTTATCAATTGGTAACTTTTATCCATTTTCAGAGTCGTATCTTTGCAGCCGCTAAAAAAATAAACATTGTTTTTATGAAAGACAGCATTGACTTCGGAAATATGGAAATTCCGAGACTATTCAGGAAATTATTGATTCCAACAGTACTTGGAATGGTCTTTTCCGCCGTGTTTGTAATCACCGACGGTATATTTGTCGGTAAAGGTATAGGCAGTGATGCCCTGGCAGCGGTCAACATCACGGCTCCGCTATTTATGATAACCACCGGCATCGGACTGATGTTTGGAGTGGGCGCATCTGTTGTAGCTTCCATTCACCTGTCACAAGGTAAACGAAAAGTTGCGAGTATCAACATCACACAGGCACTTGCCTTTTCGGCCTTACTTATTCTAGTGCTATCGGCACTCTGCTGCTATTTCGCAGAGCCTATCGGCCGATTACTCGGCAGCTCGGAACGGTTGTTGCCTTTGGTGGTGGAGTATATGAATTGGTACGTACCTTTCCTCGTATTCTACCTGCTCCTAAGCGCCGGCATGTTTTACATCCGCCTGGACGGATCGCCCAACTATGCCATGATGTGCAACGCCGTATCGGCCATTATCAATATCATACTCGATTATGTCTTTATTTTCCAATTGGGCTGGGGAATGATGGGAGCTGCTTTTGCCACCAGCCTGGGCACTATGGTCGGCGGATTGATGACACTCATTTATCTCCTCCGTTTTTCCCGTAACGTAGGTATTTACCGTATCAAGCTGAGCTGGAAAAGCATGCGGCTTACCTGCCGTAACATCGGCTACATGATCAGGCTGGGATCTTCCGCCTTTATCAGCGAGGCATCCATTGCCAGCATGATGTTCCTGGGGAATTATGTATTTATCAGCCATTTGGGAGAAAGCGGTGTAGCCGCATTCAGCATTGTATGTTACTTCTTTCCTATCATTTTTATGGTATACAATGCCATCGCCCAATCGGCACAACCCATCATCAGCTATAATTTCGGACAACAGAACCCGGGACGGGTCGCACGTACCATCCGGTTGGCATTGAAGACAGCTTTAGGCTGCGGCATTTTTTTCTTTGCCGCCACTCTGGTATTCAATCACCAGATAGTCGGGCTGTTTATCGATAAAAGCTACCAAGCCTATGATATTGCGGTAAACGGTATTCCTTACTTTGCAGTCGGCTATCTGTTTTTTGCGCTCAACATAGTGGGCATCGGCTATTATCAAAGTATCGAACGTGCCCGGCGCGCCACTGTCATCACCCTTTTCCGGGGAACATTGTTCATGCTGGCAGGTTTCCTGCTCTTGCCTCCGGTGCTGGGAGTAAGGGGCATTTGGCTGGCCGTTCCTTTGGCCGAACTGCTGACCTTATTGCTTATTATCGGAATTTACCTGAAGGACTCTTTCGCCGTTCGCCGATGATACGTATCTTTGCATCATTCAAACAGATGCAAAGAGTCTTATGGAAACATTTATTGAAAAGTTCAGAAACAGCTATCATCTTTCAGAAAACGACACGCAAACCCTGCTCAGCTATATGGAGGAGATCCGTTTCAAGAAGAAAGAAGTCATCGTCCATGAAGGCTCCAAAAACGGAAATCTGTATCTGATAAAGCAGGGCATCTGGCGTGCCCATTATCTGAAAGATGGAGTGGACACTACCATTTGGTTTGCCGGTGCAGGCGAAGCTGCCTTTTCGGTATGGGGATATGTGGAAAATACTGCATCGCACATCACGATTGAAGTCATGTGCGATAGCATAGCCTACTGTATTCCGGGATCAACCCTGAACAATCTTTATGCTTCATCGCTCGGACTCGCCAACCTGGGACGGCAACTGATGGAACGGCAACTGCTCAGCCTCGAAAACTGGCTGATCAGCGCCGGAAGCCCCAAAGCTAAAGAACGTTATCTGACCCTTATCAAAGAACATCCCGAACTATTACAAAATGTGCCTTTAAAGCATATAGCCTCTTATTTGTGGATTACACCACAGTCGCTGAGCAGAATCCGGAGAGAAATGAAAATGTAATTTCGGAGCTTGACACAGCGACAGAGCGGGTGAAGACCTCAACAGAGGCTTTGCCATACTCCTCTTTCCATATTTCTCTCGTTATACCAATCATTCGCTCCATTTAGTCCTCAATCTCTTTCCTTTCTATCTCTTTTTAGTTACCTTTGTAAGGAACCGAATACGAGTTGTACAACTGGTACATGACGAGTTGCACAACTGGTATACGACGAGTTGTACAACTGGTAACGTACAAGTTGTGTAACCGGTACATCGAATCATATTAACCTTTCATACAAAGCACTATGGGACTCATTTATTTAGTCAGAAAGAAAAAGTTCAGAACAGCCGAAGGGATCAGAGAACTCTATTTTGCCATCCAGCGGAAACTTCAGAAAAGAGGTGGCAAGAACGAAGAAGACCTTGCCGAAATCCTTTCGGCAAACAGTTCACGAAGCAAAGGGGAAGTATTGAGCATCCTCACCGATCTGCCGGACGTGATAGAAGAGATATTGAAAAATGGAGAATCCGTATCCATCAGAGGGTTGGGATCGTTTCATGCCTCCATTACAAGCAATGGCTTCGAGCATCCGGAAGATGTATTGCCTCACGAGGTACGGGTATCCAAAGTATATTTCATTGCCGACCGCAAGTTTACCCAACGTGTCAGCCGGATGAAATTCTTTCGCTACCCACTATCCAAATATTTCCCAAAGGACTTGTTACGACCCGAAACAATCAGGGAAGAAGAGACTCGGGAAGAGGAACCGGAGTTCATTCCTGACGATAACGAATGAAACGGATACTGCATAAAAAACATGGAGCTTGTCCGGCATCTCTGCCCGATCAAAAGAGGAATCTGATACATCCCATTACAGACAGATGACAGCAGCCCTCCGGATTCATGAGTAAACTGACGAACCGACTTGAACTTCAGGCCTGCGTCATCCGGTGGTCTGCGGCAAAGGAGACCGGTCCGGGACAAGCTCTCTGTCTCGTTCCCGAACCGGTTTATCAAAAGACATATCCCAGATTTACATAAAATCCCACCTTGTGAGATCTGCTGGAGTATCCCAAAGAAGCCTCGAGCGGACCGAACAGACTATCGTAACCATATCCCACACTACCGCCCCAAACCGGTTTTGCTCCCCAGATATCAAAAAAGTTATCATTCCGGAAAGCCACGTTTCCGGTAAAGGTGACATAGTTCTTGCTACCGATACGCTGCCGCAACTTCAGGCTTGTCACCAGAACAGAGTTGTCCACAATCTCCAGATTCGTGATGCCGGCAAAAGGAAGTTGTTGAGGCAGATAGTGTCCGAAATTCTCGCCTCCCATGGCATTCAGATACGGATAAGGTATATTTTTACCGATAAGCACCCGCCCATACAAAGAGGGAATCAGGGCAAAACGATCGGTCAGTGAAAAGACACCGGCCCATGATGCCGCAAGGGCAGAGAAGGGAGCATGGCCTTTATAATGTGTCAGATTATCGGTATAGAGCGAGTAGCGTCCCTGCACATCGGTCCCCTTGGAAGGGAAATATCCCTTGTTGTACGTATTGTAATGCAACTGTGCAAAATAGCTGAAGAAGTGTTGGGGCTTCACCTCCAGACGCTGCCCGCCGGTGTTGTAAAGAAAGTCTTTATACTTAAAGAACTCAAAATTCAGCCCGGCGCCAAAGCGCAGGTTGAGAAACCATACATCCGAGAATCCAAACTCACCCGAATGATACTTATAAGTAGTGTTATAGGAACGCCTTCCGTGATCGTAGATATTGATATCGTTGTACTCAAACTGATAAGCAAAATTGAAATTGCGCATCTGCATCGGTGCCAATGTATATTCGACCCGGGCGAGATAACGTTTTCCCAGCCTTCCCGTCACCGAAACCCACGAAGGAACACGCGTATCGAGCCGGCTCCTGACGTTCAACAGAAGCGAGGCAATCTCTTCCGAATCAAAACGGATACCCAGATTAAGATTACGTTCATACTTCTCTTCCAGGATGAAGTGCAACTGATATCCCTGAGGGGTGTCGGTCAGTTTATAGCTGACATTGGAGTAAGCCTGACTGCCGCGCAAGGTGGTCAGAGCTTCATAAAGCTGTTCCATACGCATCTTGCTGTTTTCCTTCAGGTGACAGCGATGCATGATCCATTTCTTGTCACTATCCTCGATGCCGTCAAAAGTGATCTCCTTAACAAAAATGTCTTTCGAAGACCACAATGAACTGAACGGACCATGACGAGGGGCAACATAGTTCTCAGGCAGTCCTATTTCCTTCTTCAGCTTTTGCAAAGCGGTCCACTGTTCACGGGCAGCCTCTTCGCCCCGGTTCACCAAAGTATCGAGCGCGGGAATATTGAAACTTGCAGCAGAATACCCTTTCACATCCACCTTGATATAGACAGTGGCCAGTTTGATATTCTCTTCGTATCGGGTCTGCCCGGTCAGATTGATAATCTGATTGAAGATTTCACTGAGATTGTTCAGTTCATCGGCAGTCCGGAGATCATTCTGCACATCGACACCGATAATGACATCAGCTCCCATAGCACGGGCTATGTTGGTCGGGAAATTATTTTTCATGCCACCGTCCACAAGAATCTTATCACCCAGGCGCACCGGAGTGAATACGCCGGGAATAGCCATACTGGCGCGCATGGCGGTAGCTAACACTCCGTTATGAAATACGACTTCATCTCCGTTTACTATATTCTCCGAAACACAGGCAAACGGGATAGGCAGTTTATTGAAGTTGATGGAGTCGTGATAACCGACTGTCAGTTCCGAAAAAAGATTGGCCAGATTCTGGCCTTTGATAACGCCTCCGAACACATTGGCCTTCAGATTCTTCTTTAAAGGAACAGAGAGGACGTAGGTTTCCGAGTTCTGACGTTCGGTCATGGTCTGGTCTTCCCAACTGATACGGTCGCTGAGCAAGAGAGGCCAATTCTGATGATTGACCATGCTATCGAGCTGATGGGGAGTATAACCGATGGAATAAAGCCCGCCGATGATGGACCCCATACTGGTTCCGACAATATAATCGATAGGGATACCTGCTTCTTCAATCACTTTCAGAGCGCCGATGTGGGCCACTCCCTTGGCACCTCCACCACTCAAGACCACAGCAACACTCTTACGCTGCTGGGCATGTACAGGTGAGAAAACAAACAGACTGATACACAGGATAAGGACAAAACAGATTCGCTTTTTCATGACTACTACATTGGTTTCTGATCATTACAGATAAAAGACAAATGCCGGCTGCAATTTGTTTAGCCCACCGGCATGAAAGTAGTCAATCCTTATTTTTGCTTCAACCGTAAGAATAGAATAAGGTGTGCATGAAGGAAGACGGTCCGCATGGTATACGCCGCAACGTTCTCCGGCAGTTGCCACCGAAGTCAGGCAGCCTGTCTGTCATGGATACGGAACAAGCGGAACTGCCACCACAACATCCCCGCCGAGATCAGACTGGCTATCAAGTCGGAAACAGGCATACTTACCCATACGCCTGTCTGACCGAAATACCGGGGCAGGATCAACAGGCAGGGAATCAGTATCAGCACCTGACGGGTGATAGACAGAAAGATAGCTTTACTCGCCATCCCGATGCTTTGGAAGAAGTTTGACGTCACCATCTGGAACCCGACTATCGGAAAGAACAGCACCACAATCCGAAGTCCTTCGGCCGACTGACGGATCAATTCTTCGTGGGAAGTAAAGATAGATACGGCCAAGCCGGGGATCAACATTCCCATCAGGAAACCCGTAGTTGTTACAATGGTGGCTCCGTAAATGGTAAGCTTCAACACACGGGTCACCCGGGGATAGAGCCCGGCGCCGAAATTATATCCGGCTATGGGCTGCATCCCTTGGTTCAGCCCCATCACAATCATCACAAACAAGAAAACAAGACGATTGACAATACCAAACGCACCGATAGCAAGATCTCCACCATATTTTTTCAACCCCTGGTTAATCAGGATTACGATAAAACACGACGCAAGGTTCATCAGGAAAGGAGCCATACCGATGGCGAGCGAGTCGAATACGATTTTCCGTTTCAATCGGAAAATGCCCCGATGAAAATGGAGCAACTCTTCCTTATTGCTGAATAGCCTGAACTGCCACATCAGAGAAATGACCTGTGCCAGGATAGTGGCTATGGCTGCTCCTTGAATGCCCCAGCCGAAGCCGTAAATAAACAGGGGATCGAGAATCGTATTGATAACCACTGTAGCAATAGTGGCATACATTGCCTTTTGCGGATGACCGGCCGAACGAAGCACGGCATTCAGTCCCAGGTAAAGATGGGTAATGACATTACCATAAAGTATCACTTTCATATAATCGCGGGCATACCCCACAGTCTCGTCGCTGCCTCCGAAAAAATAAAGGATAGGATCGAGAAAAATAAGGGTAAGTATCGTAAAAGCAAGCCCGATGATGATATTCAGCACCAATACATTTCCCAGCACACGTTGCGCCGTATCGTAATCTTTTTGTCCCAGCTTTACCGAAACCAGCGTGGCAGCCCCCACTCCGACCAGCGAACCGAAAGCCGCTGCAAGATTCATCAGCGGAAATGTCAGAGCAAGCCCCGAAATAGCCATCGGACCAACCCCGTGACCAATAAAAATGCTGTCTACCATGTTGTAAAGTGAAGATGCGGTCATAGCGATAATAGCCGGAATGGCATACTGCATCAAGAGTTTTCCAATCTTTTCGGTGCCCAGCGCAGTGGGCGTCTTTTGTCCTGTCATACCTATTATTTTGAGGGTGCAAAGATACAAATCTATTTAGAATTAAAGGTGAAGAATAAAGAATAAGAGTTACAATGCCGTATTTCTAAGAAAAGTTTCGTATTTTTGCCTCCAAAATTGAGTTAATATCTAACGAAATGAACATATTAGAACTAAGTGAACAGGAAATCATCCGACGTAACAGTCTGAATGAACTTCGCGCGATGGGCATCGAACCCTATCCCGCAGCAGAGTATGTAACCAATGCTTTCTCAACTGATATTAAAGCCGAATTCAAAGATGACGAGACACCCCGCCAGGTATCCGTAGCCGGTCGCATGATGAGCCGCCGCATAATGGGTAAAGCCTCTTTCATTGAATTGCAGGACTCTAAAGGCCGCATCCAGGTATATATCACCCGTGATGACATCTGCCCGGGAGAAGACAAGGAAATGTACAACACTGTGTTCAAACGCCTGCTCGACTTAGGCGACTTCATCGGAATCGAAGGCTTCGTATTCCGCACACAGATGGGCGAAATCAGTATCCATGCACAAAAGCTGACGGTGCTCGCCAAATCGATCAAACCACTGCCTATTGTTAAATACAAAGACGGCGTAACTTACGACTCTTTTGAAGATCCTGAATTGCGTTACCGCCAGCGCTATGTCGACCTGGCTGTCAACGAAGGTGTTAAAGATATTTTCATCAAACGCAGCAAAGTATACAGTTCCATGCGCGAATACTTCAACTCAAAGGGATACATGGAAGTGGAAACTCCGATCCTGCAGGCCATTGCCGGAGGAGCAGCCGCGCGTCCGTTCATGACTCACCACAATGCTTTGGATATTCCTTTATACATGCGAATCGCCAGTGAGCTTTACCTGAAACGCCTTATTGTCGGCGGTTTTGAAGGTGTATACGAGATCGGTAAAAACTTCCGTAACGAAGGTATGGACCGTACACACAATCCAGAATTCACCTGTATGGAGATATATGTAGCCTACAAAGACTACAACTGGATGATGGAATTTACTGAAAAAATGATCGAAAAGATCTGTCTGGACGTAAACGGTACTACCGAAGTAAAAGTAGGCGACAACATCATCAATTTCAAAGCGCCCTATAAGCGTGTCACTATGCTGGGAGCCATCAAAGAGCACACCGGTTACGATCTGACAGGAATGAATGAAGAGCAGATTCGCGAAGTTTGCAAGAAACTGAACATGGAAATCGATGATACGATGGGTAAAGGTAAACTGATCGATGAGATCTTCGGTGAGTTCTGCGAAGGCACTTATATACAGCCTACATTCATCACGGATTACCCGATCGAGATGTCTCCTCTGACCAAGAAGCATCGTGACAACCCTGAACTGACAGAACGTTTCGAGTTGATGGTAAACGGTAAAGAGTTGTGTAACGCATATTCTGAGTTGAACGATCCGATCGACCAGTTGGAACGTTTCGAAGACCAGATGAAGCTGAGCGAAAAGGGAGATGATGAAGCGATGATCATCGATAAGGACTTCGTCCGTGCATTGGAATATGGTATGCCTCCTACTTCGGGTATGGGTATCGGTATGGACCGTCTGACTATGCTGATGACCGGTCAGTCGACCATTCAGGAAGTATTGTTCTTCCCGCAGATGCGTCCGGAGAAAGTCGTACCGAAAGACAGTGCTTCCAAATTTATGGAACTGGGCATTGCCGAAGAGTGGGTACCTGTCATCCAGAAAGCAGGATACAATCAGGTGGCCGACATGAAAGAGGTTAATCCGCAGAAATTCCACCAGGATATTTGTGGCATCAACAAGAAATACAAATTGGAACTGACCAATCCGTCAGTTAACGATGTAGCCGAGTGGATACAGAAAATTAAATAAATTAAGAATGAAGAATGGCGATGAGGAGCCGGAGCATTTGACCTCCGGTCTTCCCTGCACCATTCTTCATTCTTCATTTTTAATTCTTAATTTATAGAAATGAAATTACCCGGTAAGATAGCGATAATGGGCGGAGGAAGCTGGGCTACAGCCATCGCAAAGATGTGTCTGGCTCAGGAAGAGTCTATCAATTGGTATATGCGGCGCGACGACCGCATCGCCGATTTCAAACGGCTCGGGCATAATCCAGCCTATCTGACAGGCGTAAAGTTCGACATGAAGCGCATCAATTTCAGCTCCAACATCAACGATGTGGTGAAAGAGTCTGATACGCTAATCTTCGTCACCCCTTCTCCATATCTGAAAGCTCACCTGAAAAAGCTGAAAACACGGATCAGAGACAAGTTCATTATTACCGCTATCAAAGGTATTGTCCCCGATGACAATCTGATTGTCTCGGAATACTTTAACAAGGAATATGGCGTTCCTCCCGAAAATATTGCCGTACTGGCCGGTCCATGTCATGCCGAAGAAGTGGCTCTGGAACGTCTCTCTTATCTCACCATCGCTTGTCCGGACAAGGATAAAGCACGCGTTTTTGCCCGCCGACTGGGCAGCAGTTTCATCAAGACTTCTGTTAGCGATGACGTGATAGGAATTGAATACAGTTCCGTACTGAAAAATGTATATGCCATAGCAGCAGGCATCTGTAGCGGTTTGAAATATGGAGACAACTTCCAGGCCGTACTGATATCAAACGCCATCCAAGAGATGAATCGCTTCTTAAATACGGTACATCCGATAAACAGAAACGTAGATGAATCTGTTTATCTGGGTGATTTGTTGGTGACCGGCTACTCTAACTTCAGCCGTAACCGTACGTTTGGTACCATGATCGGTAAGGGATACTCTGTAAAAAGTGCCCAAATTGAAATGGAGATGATAGCGGAAGGATATTATGGAACAAAGTGTATTAAGGAAATCAATAAACATCATCACGTAAATATGCCGATACTGGATGCTGTATACAACATCTTATATGAGCGCATATCTCCGATGATTGAAATAAAATTGCTGACTGACTCGTTTAGATAAACAAGGAAGCAGACAAATAACTCTTTAACTCCTAAATAAAGAAAGATATGATTAGTTTGAACATTGAAAAAACTTTTGGATTCATTTCCAAGGAATCGGTTTCTGCCTACGAAGCTCAGGTAAAAGCCGCACAGGAAGCGCTGGAAAACGGCACTGGTAAAGGTAACGACTTTCTGGGGTGGTTGCATCTGCCCTCTTCTATCAGTAAAGAGCACCTGGCCGACCTGAAAGCTACCGCACAAGTATTGAGAGACAATTGTGAGGTAGTGATCGTAGCCGGTATCGGAGGAAGTTACCTGGGTGCCCGTGCGGTGATCGAGGCATTGTCAAACAGTTTCACTTGGTTACAGGAAAAGAAAACAGCACCGGTCATGATTTATGCCGGCCACAATATTGGTGAAGATTATCTGTACGAACTGACAGAGTTTCTGAAAGATAAAAAATTCGGTGTAATCAATATCTCTAAATCCGGTACAACTACAGAGACCGCTCTGGCATTCCGCCTGCTGAAGAAACAGTGTGAAGATCAACGCGGCAAAGAGATGGCAAAGAAAGTAATCGTAGCCGTTACAGATGCCAAGAAAGGTGCGGCACGCGTTACTGCAGATAAAGAAGGATACAAATCTTTCATTATCCCTGACAATGTAGGAGGACGTTTTTCCGTGTTGACTCCGGTAGGTTTATTGCCCATTGCAGTAGCCGGATTCGATATCGAGCAACTGGTAAACGGTGCTGCCGACATGGAGAAAGCTTGTGGAGCCGATGTTCCTTTCGCAGAAAACCCTGCAGCGATTTATGCCGCTACTCGTAACGAGTTATACAAGAACGGCAAGAAGATAGAGATTCTTGTTAATTTCTGCCCGAAGCTTCACTACGTAAGCGAATGGTGGAAACAACTTTATGGAGAATCTGAAGGAAAAGATAATAAAGGTATCTTCCCGGCAGCAGTCGATTTCTCTACAGACCTGCACTCGATGGGTCAGTGGATTCAGGAAGGTGAACGCACAATCTTCGAAACAGTGATCTCTGTAGACAAAGTGAACCATAAGTTAGAAGTACCTTCGGATGAAGCTAACCTGGATGGCTTAAACTTCCTGGCCGGCAAGCGCGTAGACGAAGTAAACAAAATGGCCGAATTGGGAACCCAATTGGCTCACGTAGACGGAGGAGTTCCCAATATGCGTATCGTGATTCCGGAACTGAGCGAATTCAGCATCGGACAATTACTCTATTTCTTCGAAAAAGCTTGCGGTATCAGCGGCTATCTGCTGGGCGTAAATCCGTTCAACCAGCCGGGTGTAGAAGCATACAAAAAGAACATGTTTGCTTTACTGAACAAACCCGGATACGAAGAAGAATCAAAAGCTATTCAGGCAAGACTGTAAGAGCCCAATAAAACAAGTATATAATAGAAAAGAGCGGTACTATCGGAAGTATCGCTCTTTTCTATTATATACCGATCCGTCAGATCAATCGTCTTGTTTATCGGAAGTTTTGATTTCCAATTCATACTTGGCCCCTTCACAATTAACAGGTTTGGAGAAAAGGTAGAATTTAAGTTTCACTCCATCTTCGGTCACTTGCTGCACCTTTGCCCTGATACCTATTTGAGTCTGAGAAACTCCATCCTTAAACCCTAACTTGCCATTATCCTTATCCGTAAACTCTTTATCATCACTGAGCGTTTCTTCCGGCAAATCATTAAAATCAATCTCCACAGCAGTCTCTTTACTACCCGGAGTTTCCTCTTTTACCAGAAACGTATTCAACTCCTCTCCATTGCCGTCCAGTTTTAACGAAATTTCGAGTTCATCATCTACTTTGAGAGGAGGTAAGGCCTCCATTTGCCGGGTATAATCCATCTCTCCGTCATTGACGTACAGTCCCTGCATTTCGATCGTAGGACTTGGAACAGAATCTTTGCAAGCAGTAGTCAGCAAGCATAACGACAGTAAAGGGAAAAATAGTTTTTTCATGCAATCATATCACTTAATAGATTTTGCAAAAATACATATTCTGTTCGATTCACCAAAATAATCGTATCTTTGCACTCCAAATCAATAGGTATATATCATGTTTCAGGAAGCAATTGCGCAATATCTCAAGCAAAATCATTATGAATCTATCCAACTGAAATCCGTGCTTTTCGATATGGACGGCGTACTTTTCGACTCCATGCCTTATCATGCCGAAGCATGGCACAAGACCATGAAGGCCCATGGGCTGAATCTAAGTCAGGAAGAAGCTTACATGCACGAAGGCCGTACGGGGGCCGGAACTATCAACATCGTATGTCAACGTCAATTGGGACGTGACGCCACTCAAGAAGAAATAGAGAGCATTTATCTCGAAAAGAGCATCGAATTCAACAAGCATCCCCAAGCCGAACGCATGCCGGGTGCATGGGAATTACTACAAAAAATCAAAGCGGAAGGTATCATCCCGACCGTGGTTACCGGTTCCGGACAAGCCTCACTGCTGGATAGACTCGAGCATAACTTTCCGGGAATGTTTCGTCAGGAATTGATGGTGACTGCCTTCGATGTCAAATACGGAAAGCCGAATCCGGAACCCTATCTGATGGCATTGGAAAAAGGAGGATTGAAACCTAATGAAGCTATTGTCATCGAAAATGCCCCTTTAGGTGTAGAAGCCGGACATAAAGCCGGAATATTCACCATTGCTGTCAACACCGGACCTCTGAACGGGGAAATACTGCTGAATGCCGGTGCCGATTTATTATTCCCTTCAATGCAAGCCTTATGTGAATCCTGGGAGAAATTAGCCCGACTCCTACATTAATTGGTCAATAAAACTAAAATGGCTGATAATTGTTTAATTATCAGCCATTTCTTTGTACTCCCGAAGGGAATCAAACCCTTATCTTAGGTACCGGAAACCTACATTCTATTCGTTGAACTACAGGAGCATTGTTTTTATGCGACGACAAAAGTATAAAAAATCTTCGCATTTTCCTAATGATTCACCTTTTTTTGTAGTATTCATCTACCGAACGCTATATTATCAAATATTATTTTGCAACTCTTATGCTATATAAAACGATCAATTTGATAACATTTTAGCCTATTATTCATACAGATATAGATATTATTCATATCTTTGCCGACAAATAACAATCAATAAACCTATGAGTTACCTAATAAAACCTCAGAATTATAAACCTTTGCTTGACCTGAAACAGACAGAACTGGGCATCAAACAAATTAAAGAGTTCTTCCAGCTGAATCTTTCTTCGGAGCTGCGTCTGCGCCGTGTCACAGCCCCACTCTTCGTACTCAAAGGAATGGGTATCAATGATGACCTGAACGGTATAGAACGTCCTGTCTCATTTCCCATCAAGGACCTGGGCGATGCACAAGCGGAAGTAGTACACTCACTCGCTAAATGGAAGCGCCTGACCTTGGCAGATTATCACATTGAACCGGGTTATGGTATTTATACGGACATGAATGCCATCCGCTCGGACGAAGAACTGGGCAATCTGCATTCACTTTATGTAGACCAGTGGGACTGGGAACGGGTAATTACTGCCGAAGACCGTAATGCCGACTTCTTAAAAGAGATCGTAAACCGCATTTATGCCGCTATGATCCGTACGGAATATATGGTGTACGAAATGTACCCGCAAATCAAACCTTGCCTGCCACAGAAGTTGCACTTTATCCATTCGGAAGAATTACGCCAGTTGTATCCCGATATGGAACCTAAATGCCGCGAACATGCCATCTGTAAAAAGTATGGAGCCGTATTTATCATCGGCATCGGTTGCAAGCTGAGTGATGGCAAAAAACATGACGGACGCGCCCCGGACTATGACGACTATACCAGCAAAGGGTTGAACGACCTACCCGGACTGAACGGTGACCTGTTGCTCTGGGACAATGTGCTGCAACGCTCCATTGAGTTGTCTTCAATGGGTATCCGTGTAGACAAAGAGGCTCTTTTACGCCAGGTGAAGCAAGAGAATCAGGAACAAAGACTGGAACTCTATTTCCATAAAAGATTATTGAATGATACGCTTCCACTCTCTATCGGCGGCGGTATCGGACAATCGCGTTTGTGCATGTTCTACTTACGCAAAGCTCATATCGGCGAGATTCAGGCAAGTATCTGGCCGGAAGAAATGCGTCGTGAATGTACAGCCCTTAATATACACCTTATTTAATAGCCTATGAACGTACAAATAGAAGAGAGCTGGAAAACTCATTTAGAACCAGAATTTGAGAAGGATTATTTCCGCACACTGACTGAATTTGTCAGAAGTGAATATAGCCAGTATCAGATCTTTCCCCCGGGAAAGTTGATATTCAATGCATTCAATTTATGTCCGTTTGATAAAGTAAAAGTAGTCATTATCGGTCAGGACCCCTACCATGGTCCCGGTCAGGCACACGGCCTTTGTTTCTCGGTGAATGACGGAGTAGCCTTTCCGCCTTCTCTGGTGAACATTTTCAAAGAAATAAAAGAAGATATCGGCACGCCAGCCCCGTCCACCGGTAACCTGACAAGATGGGCTGAACAGGGTGTCCTGTTGCTGAACGCCACCCTGACAGTACGCGCCCACCAGGCCGGTTCACACCAACGTCGCGGTTGGGAAGAGTTTACAGATGCTGCCATCCGTGTCCTGGCCGAAGAAAGAGAAAATCTGGTATTCATCCTTTGGGGAAGTTATGCACAAAAGAAAGGTGCCTTCATTGACCGTAACAAGCATTTGGTACTCAGTTCGGCACATCCTTCTCCCCTCTCTGCCTACAATGGCTTCTTTGGGAATAAGCATTTCAGTAAAACAAACGAATACCTGAAAGCCCATGGAAAAACAGAAATAAACTGGTAAACAGAGCAAACTATCAAACGATAGTCGATAAGCGATAAACAGCCGGCAATTTATGCTTAAAATTTCTATAGCATAAATTGCCGGCTGTTTATCGTTCGTCCATCAGATATTTAATACCACTGAATATTACTTTGAGTCTGACTTCTCTTATCCCACTTCAAGTCACGCAGGATACTTGCCGTAGCCCGAATCGTAAAATTATAATAGCGATAGCGGCCGAAAGGCGAAATACTGGCAGACATATTGAAGCAATGCAAATCACGTGTAATCGTGCAAGAAGTCTGAGTGATCTCCTTTGCCTCGAAATCATATCCGGAATTGAATGTAAACGACCAATTATTGGAAATCTTCAGGTTACCCGACATGTTGATATTTTGCGTATACTTAAACGGATAACGCATCGTATTACGATTGATCGGCTTACTACGATCCTCGGAAATACGGAACGAATAGTTCACATTCAGCGACCATGGCATCTTAAATACCTGATAACCGTCACGATCCGCCTGTGCTTTTTCTACCCTCTTCTCAGTAACCGCTTCGTCACCGGTAGAATTTCCTTTTTCTTCGTCGGCACCGTCCTTTTTCTTCTTTTGATCGTTATCCTTATCTTTCCCGAACAACTTCTTCCAGGTATCATTATTGAATGTATAGTTGATGGAAGATCCCCATCCCTGGAAACGCCCGAAGCGGCCATAAGACCATTCGGTGCGGTCACCCACTATTACATTACCCGACTTATCGAATGTATAGGCATAGGTTGCGAATACCGCGTTCATATTCAGCGTATAGTTATTAAACTTCTTGAACTTCATACGCAAACGCATATTCAGGTTACTCCATGGTTGCTTCTTTGCAGCCATATTATAAGAAAGATTGAAACCGATTTCATCAATCAAACTGACTTTCACAAGAGAGTCTTTCTTGTTACGGTATTTCATCTCCAAGTTGTTCGACACATCAAAACTAACCGTTCCGGACTTCTCACGCGGAGCTGTACCAAACTGCTGACTGGAATAAGGCGAGTAATACTGATCATTACCGTCTGCATCACGATAATATTCCCAGAATTGCCCGAAACTTGGAGAGCCATTCAATGAAATCTGCGGGGTAAAGACATGGCGAATCTGTATCTCTTTCTTCTTCATAAACAGCGGCTGGTACATACCATACATCTTGGTACTTAAAGCCAGGCTGGCCGAATAGTTGAACACCCGATAGAATCCATGAATCGTATCGCCGGGGTGTGTATCCCATTTCCGGGTAGTTTCGTCATAGCTCTTCATCACCTTACGGGTATACCAACGCTCAGTGTAATTAAATGAAGGTACCACCTGCAAATACTTGAAAAGAGTGAAAGTTGCCTGTACCGGGATGTTATGCTGCATTGCATTCTCCCATTCCCTGAAACCGGCTTTAAACAAACGGTCGTCTTTTGTCTTCAGGCTGTTAGTCAGACGTCCCGAATAACGCAATGAGATCTTTTCGTACCAACGCTCCTCACCTACCGCACGTTTACGCTTAAAAGGGAAAATAGTACTCAGAGTAATATTCAAGTCAGGCAGGGTGACAGCAATGGAAGAGTCACGCATGGTTTGCGCTATGTTGAAAGTACCCGCGAGTGTCAGCTTCTGATCCGGGAAACTACGAGAGTAGCTTACACTCGAAGTTTTTGTATTCTGGGTCATCAACTGAGAATTATAGAGGTTGTTGATATTGGTACGTTCGTAACTACTGGTAGCGAAGTTTACACTTGCCGAGAAAGTGCTGTTGGGACTCGCCTTCTGGTCTTGCCGGTGATTCCACACAATCTTGAAGTCTTTAGCAACCGAGTAGTCCGGCATACCTTTATCCCCAAGTTTGGTTACCTGATAGCCGGCCTGTAACGAACCGGAATATTTATAACGCTTGTTATAATTGGTTTCCATATTGGCGGCCCATGAACCTTTAGTAAAAATATCGGCAGTCAGCTTGAGGTCCATCAGATCACTGACAGCAAAATAGTAGCCACCACCGGTCAAACCGAAACCACGGCTGGAGTCATCCATATAACTCGGCATGACAAAGCCCGAAGAATAGCTGCTGGAAAACGGAAAGAAGAAAAACGGTACGGCCAAAGGCAACGGTACATCTTCCACTACCAGATAAGCAGGCCCCGTTACCACATTTTTCTTAGGACGGACCTTGGCTTTGGTCAACTGCATATAGAAGTGCGGATGATCGTGGTGGTCGCAGGTCGTATATCGTCCATTCTCCATGAACAGTTCATCGTTTGCGCCTTTCTTCGCATTGTTACCTACCACGTAGCCTTCCCCCTGCTGGGTAACGACGTTATTGATAAATCCTTTTTTACTCTTGAAGTTATACCGGATAGCCTTCGTTTCATAAGGAGTCTCTCCATCCTTAAACACCGGTTTCCCCTTCTCCACTCCCACAGAGTCGATCACTCCACGGGCATAGACCGTACTGCTGTCCATGTTCATGGTGATAATTTCGGCTCCCAGCTCGATGTTCTCGTAGTTCACCTTTCCATCTCCATACAAATGGGCAAATCCTCCTTGTGTAAAGACAATAGAGTCATTGGCAGAATATACAACGGGAGCGTCCAGGGGTTGTTTCTTTTTCTTCACCGATTCCGCCGACAATGTATCGGCCTTCAATACATTGGCTTTCAATGTATCGTTTTTCAGTGTGTCGACTCTCAGTGAATCGTTCTTAGGGGGTGAATAGACCACCGGCCCTTTCAACTCCCTGACACGGCGACGCTGAGCCATAGCTTCGTACGGAAGCATCAGGAGGATCAACAGTAGTATGGATGATATTATCGTATTTGCTTTCAATGGCGTCATTAACTAATAGAGTTTACGCTTGAAGGGGCAAAAGTACACAATCTTCACCAAATATACTTGAGAATCTTCATTTTTAATTCTTTTTTAGGCACTAAAGAAATAGCTTACACCAATTGTTAAAACGTTGCAAACCTTCATCTCCATACTTGGCGATGCTCTTACGAGCCCCCTCCACAGTTTTCTCACGGTCGAGATGGGTTTTCGAAAAAAACTTGTCGGCAAAGCAAATCACTTGTTCTTCCATACTTACCGGCAACATTTCGCGATGGGGGACAGGAAGTTTTTGATCCATAATATCTTTCAGTGAAAGTCCCGCCCCGGTATGCCGTTCACAGACTAATGCGTGTCGGGGGAAACCTTCCTTACGGACAAGTCCGGCTCCGAGATATCCATGACAAATGTAAGGTTCCGTCCCGAAACATTGAATACCCGGAGCATGTGTCAGGAAGATACCAATATCATGCAGCATGGCGGCTTCTTCCAGAAAGACAGTATCCAGATTCAGTTCCGGATGTTTTCCGGCGATCCATAGAGCTTTATCAGCCACCGACCGGCTATGCACGTTCAAAATATGTTTCAGTTCATTATCCTGAGGATAATATTTGTCTATCAAATCAAGCACTTTCATATTCTATTATTCATTAATTCAAAAACCACTTGCCATTGGTTTCCGGAATGGAACCCCTTCATAAGCCAAGTGTGTTCGATTGGTTTCTTAAGCACATTTCTTTCCTTCTTTACCCCTCTTTCCCGGCCTTGTTTAGTGGGCCCGGGTTCGTGTGCCCATCAGCCCGGATACCCGAGCCCGCTGATGAACAAGTCAAAAGTCGTTAATACTCCCATTCAGGCTTATCCAAGAGGGCAAACCGGCTAAACAAATTAACTTCTTCCACATAGAAAACAAGTCATGAATGAGGAAGGTTCCTGCCAAAGGCAAAGATAACAACTGTTTTTTAATACGGAATGAAGATAATCAAAAGAATTGATTGTATATTTGTGCATTTCATAGTAACCCGGAAAACGGATCTGATATCATATTAAAAACAATCCAATATTTATTCCTATGACAAAACCTTCTTACAAACAGTGGATAGCAGCCTGTACTCTCACGAGTACATTGCTATTGGGAGCCTGCGGTCCCGCTCCCGTTACCAGAGACGCATCAATCGTACCGTTGCCTAACCAAATTCAACAATCCGGCAACGCTTTTGTACTAACCCCGAATACTACAATCGGTACCACCGACCCGGAATTACAGCCAGCCGCCCAATACCTGAAAGAAATTCTTTCGGCCGCCACGGGCTACGACCTTCAGGTTAAAGAAGGCAAGGGGACAATCACTCTTGCGAAAGCCAACATCGAAGGAAAAGAAGGTGCCTATACACTTTCGGCAAAATCAGACCGGATAGACATCACAGGCAACTCTTATGGAGGGGTGATAGCCGGTATCGAATCGCTTCGCCAGTTATTCCCACCGCAAATCGAATCCAAACAAATCGTAGACAGTGTGGCATGGGCCATTCCCACGGCAGAGATTCAAGACGCCCCCCGATTCGAGTGGCGCGGGATTATGCTCGATGTATCCCGTCACTTCTACACCAAAGAGGAGGTAAAAGAATTACTCGACCTGATGGCACTCTACAAAATGAATAAGTTCCACTGGCATCTGACAGACGATCAAGGTTGGCGCATCGAAATAAAAAAATATCCGTTACTGACGGAGAAAGGCGCATGGCGTACCTTTAATTCACACGACAGATCGTGTATGAAGTCCGCTAAATCAGAAGACAATCCGGATTTTCTGATTCCGGAAAATAAACTCCGCATCGTCGAAGGCGACACGTTATATGGCGGATACTATACGCAGGAGGATATCAAAGAAGTGATTGAATATGCCAAAGTACGCGGGATAGATATCGTTCCCGAAATTGACATGCCGGGACATATGCTGGCTGCTGTCAGCAACTATTCCGGAGTAGCCTGTACCGATAAAGTAGGCTGGGGAACCACTTTCTCCTCACCCGTCTGCCCCGGAAAAGAATCGGCAATGGAATTCTGTAAGAATGTATATAGTGAACTGATCGACCTGTTTCCCTACAAATATGTACACATCGGAGGAGATGAAGTTGAAAAAGCAAACTGGAAGAAATGTCCCGATTGCCAGAAACGTATGCGGGATAATCATCTGAAAACCGAAGAAGAGCTGCAATCCTGGTTTATCCACGATATGGAGAAATTTTTCAATGCAAAGGGGAAAGAGATGATCGGCTGGGACGAAATCATCGAAGGCGGACTGAGCCCGACGGCTACCGTAATGTGGTGGAGAAGCTGGGCAAAAGATGCTCCCGCAAAGACAACTCAACAGGGGAACTCCATCATTTTCACTCCAAACGGACAGTTCTATCTGGATTATCAGGAAGACAAAAACTCTGTACGCAATATTTATAACTTCAATCCGGCAATCGAAGGATTGACTTCCGAACAACAGGCATTAGTCAAAGGCGTACAAGGAAACATCTGGTGTGAATGGATTCCTTCACGCGAACGCATGCAGTATATGGCTGTTCCACGCTTGCTGGCTATCGCCGAACTGGGTTGGAGCCAACCCTCACAAAAGAACTGGAATGACTTTGCACAACGCATGGCAAACCAATTCGAACGCCTCAACATCATGGGTATCAATTATCGCATCCCCGACTTGGAAGGCTTCCATCGCAACAATGCTTTTATCGGTGAAGGAACCGTAAAGGTAACCTGCCTCGATCCCAATGCCGAAATTCATTATACGACGGACGGCAGCACTCCTACTCTGCAATCGCCTAAATACGAAGGGCCTATTCAAGTAAAAGAAACAACGGACTTTACGTTCCGCACCTTCCGTCCCAACGGAAAAGCCGGTGACATCTCCCGGACACGCTTCATCAAGAGCGAATATGCTCCGGCTACGACTGTCACTCCCTCTACCAAAGGATTGCAAGCTGAATGGTATGAGTTTAAAGGCAACAAGTGTGCAGACATCACTAAAGCACCGCTGAACGGAACTTACCCGATAGAAAAAGTTATGATTCCCGAAAAGGCAAAAGGAAATATAGGACTGGTTATCAAAGGGTTTATTAATGTGCCGAAAGACGATATCTATACCTTTGCCCTTTTGTCGGATGACGGCAGTACGCTGGTAATAGACGGTGAACAGGTGATCGATAACGACGGACCGCACGGGCCGCGTGAAGTTATCGGCCAGAAAGCATTATCGAAAGGGTATCATCCGATAGAAGTACGCTATTTTGACCAAAACGGTGGTCAACTGAAAATGACGGTAACCGGCACTGAAGGAAACGAAATTCCGACAAGTGACTTATATGCAAACTAACATTATTGCTCAAAGGATAAATTGACATGACACACAAGGGTGTGTCATGATCCACCACAGAGTAGCACCGAATTCTACAGATCGAACTTAATCTATTATTGATAAATGATATTTATCTGTGTAAATCGGTGTACTCTGTGGTGAATACGAGTTTAGGTACACCCTCCGATACACGGATTATAATTCAGTTCCGCTCCATAACACAAAATATCGATATCATGATAAAACTTAAACTAAGCATTCTTGTATGGGCGATCGGCTTATCGATGACCGCCTTTTCTCAAACAACTTCGTCTTTGCGGGCGAAAGTGTTAACCTTGAACGACTATCCGGATGCTCTCCGGTTGTGGGAGTTATATAACGATTCCGCTTCTGTAATGGATAAAGCGACACAGTTGCATGCCAAAGTGTCATTATATTATTATTTCAACCGTCCCGATGAAATGCTCCAATGTGTTGACTCCCTCCTCACATTGTACCCCAAAGAATGCACCACAGAACAAAAGCTGGCATATTGTTATGTAAAAGCCGAAAAGCTTTTGGAAAAAGGGCACTATAAGAAATTAAACACTTGGTGGAAGTCTTTACGAAAAGACAAAAAACTCTATAGAGAAATAGAAAAGCAGGAAAACTTCCCTTGTTCGGAAAAGGCTATTCAAGGATTGTCGGATAAGGACAACTTTCGAGTGGACTTTCCGGAAAGTTCATCGACAGTTCCCACAAGCTATACTTACCCGTTGGTACTTTCAGTGACGATAAACGGAACTACCCTGCCGGCTACCATTTTTGACACAGGGGCCCCTTATACTTTTCTGACCAAGGAAACAGCAACGAAATGCAACGTACAATGCATGGGTGACACCATACCAGTGAAAAGTATGTTCGGAACCTCACAGGCAACAACCGGATTCGTCAAGACATTACAGTTGGGCAGCATTACGTTTCATAATGTGACAGTCCATGTTTCTCTGCTCGAGAAAGATCCGATCTTTTCCGGACACGATGCTTTATTAGGGCTAAAGGAACTTCGTGGAATATCCGCCTTAGAGTTTGAGTTTGGCAAATTAACTTTGAAGCAAAAATCACTAAGAAGTCCTCTCGATCCCAATATGTGTTTTGCGGAAACTGGTTGTGCATTTTTATTTGCCAACGGACAGAACTATCTGTTAGATACAGGTGGAGAAGGCAGTTTCAGCAATACGCCTGATAGCGTCTCTACCAAGGTGATAGACGTAAACGGTTATCCGGTACAATTTTTCAATACATATACAACAATCCCTGCCGCCCAAAAATCGGGTTTATTAGGATTTCCATTTTTCTCCGGATTTAAAATTTGTACACTCGACTTCGATCGTATGAACTTCTCCGGAGAAGGTTACCGACTCAGGAAAAGCTATTCGGAATTAATGAACAGTGGCGATATGATAGGACTCGACATTGAATACGAACGAATCAGCAAGACAACAGATGAAATGGGCAAATGGCTTACCAACGCATCACTCGAAATGATGAAAAACAAACCCGAAAGTTGCATTCAATACACAGACAGTCTTTTGGGGAAATATCAGCAGGAGCTTGGTGGCAGCATCATATATGTACTCAACCTCCGGGCTGCTTCACTAGCCTATCTCGGACTCTATAAAGAAGCAGGCGATCTGATGAAGATGTGCGCACAAGCCGTACCGGACATGATAAACGGCTACAATAAATGCATGGCATTAACCCCCTTTGGTGCCCAGCAGCTCAGTTGGGAACAACCGGAAGTGACTCTTAACACCACTTTTAGCGAGAAAGGATTTTTGGCCTCGGCTGAGATAAACGGAAACAAGAATAAACTCTACTTTGCTCCTGATCAAATAAACTCAAGTATCTCGGAAGCGGATGCCGGAAAGTTAAACATGAAAATCATCGAATTCGAAGACCATACAACTGCAACGGGTAAAAAACGTATGGCTATAGCCAATGAATTGAAGCTGGGCAACCTACTGATAAAAAATGTACAATTCAATCTTACGGAAGGAAATGATATCATATTAGGCAACAGCCTTCTTCGTCTCATTCCTCAATTTAGTATAGAAAGCCAAAAGTTAGTACTGATGCAGCAAGTACAGAGTTTTACGAATGCCAAGCAATACCCTCTGCTCTTGATCAACTACACTTTCTGCTTTCGCGACCCGGATGACGATACCCAAAAATATTCGATAGGTAATCCAACTCCTTATACCCGAAAAATCACATTACAGGATTTATGTAAAAGCAGTGGTAAGATAGTGTTCGATATGAAAGATATGAAGCTACTGAAAATCAACTGAATCATAATAAAATTCTAATCTAACAGACACATACCAAATGATCATGAAAAAAATAATCACAGCAAGCATGTTGAGCCTCTTATTGGGAGGTACTGTACAGGCACAAAGTCTCCCTGTCTATCTGGACGATAGCAAACCGATTGAAGATAGAATTGAAGATGCACTTTCACGAATCACCGTTGAAGAAAAAGTAGCTTTGATCCATGCACAATCTAAGTTTTCCTCTCCAGGTGTAGCACGCCTTGGGATTCCGGAATTCTGGATGACGGACGGTCCGCACGGTATCCGTCCCGAAGTGTTATGGGATGAGTGGAACCAAGCCGGATGGACCAACGACTCTTGCGTTGCATTTCCGGCACTGACCTGCCTGGCGGCAACCTGGAATCCGGAAGCAGCACTGCTGTACGGACAAAGCATCGGAGAAGAAGCACGCTATCGTAACAAAACAGTATTGCTGGGTCCGGGCGTGAATATTTATCGGACACCACTGAATGGACGAAACTTCGAATACATGGGAGAAGATCCATATCTGGCTTCACAAATGGTAGTACCCTATGTAAAAGGTGTACAACAAAACGGAGTAGCAGCGTGTGTCAAACATTATGCACTGAATAACCAAGAAATCAACCGGCATACCACCAATGTTATTGTAGATGACCGGGCACTGTATGAAATTTATTTGCCGGCATTCAAAGCCGCAGTTCAAGAAGGGAAAGCATGGGCCATCATGGGATCTTATAACCTGTATAAGAATCAACATAACTGTCATAACCGATATTTACTGAATGATATACTAAAAGGTGAGTGGGGATTTGATGGGGTCGTAGTTTCTGACTGGGGAGGTGTTCACAACACAGAAGAGGCCATCTATAATGGAATGGATATGGAATTCGGCAGTTGGACCAACGGACTTTCCAAAGGCATGGGAAATGCTTATGATAATTACTACTTAGCACATCCCTATCTGAAACAGATAAAAGAAGGTAAAATAGGGACAAAAGAATTAGATGACAAAGTAAGACGTATTCTTCGGCTGGCCTTCCGGACAACTATGAACCGTAACCGCCCGTATGGGGCAATGCTTTCGGAAGAACACATTGCCGCAGCCCGCAAAATCGGTGAAGAGGGAATCGTTTTATTACAAAACAAGAAGAACATATTGCCTATCGACCTGAACCGGACAAAGAAAATAGCCGTTATCGGAGAGAATGCATTGAAAATGATGACCGTAGGTGGTGGCAGTTCTTCACTCAAAGTACAGTATGAATGCTCTCCGTTGGATGGAATCAAACGAAGAATGGGCGATGGGATAGAGATCAGCTATGCCCGCGGATATGTAGGAGACACAGGAGGACAGTTTGATGGCGTCTCTTCCGGACAGAATCTGAAAGATGATCGTTCTGCCAGACAGTTGATTGAAGAAGCTGTACGCATAGCACAATCGGCCGATTATGTAATCTTCATCGGAGGATTGAACAAAAGCGGGCATCAGGATTGTGAAGACACCGACCGTAAAGGTCTTGAACTGCCTTATAAACAAGATAAAGTGATAGGAGCCCTGGCCAAAGTAAATAAGAACCTGATAGTAGTCAATATATCGGGAAATGCTGTAGCCATGCCTTGGATCAGTGAAGTCCCTGCCGTCATACAAGCCTGGTATCTGGGTACGGAAGCAGGCAATGCCATCGCATCAGTTTTAGTAGGAGATGTAAATCCGTCAGGTAAACTACCCTTTACTTTCCCGGAAAAGCTAGAAGACGTGGGCGCCCATCAATTAGGTGATTATCCGGGCAGGCAGAGAGAAGATGGCATATTCGACGAAAAATATAATGAAAGTATATTTGTCGGTTACCGCTGGACAGATAAACAAAAAATCCGTCCACTGTTTCCGTTCGGACACGGATTGAGTTATACCACCTTTGCTTACGGAAAGGCTACCGTAAACAAGAAAGTGATGAAAATAGACGAACAAATCGCTATCACTGTTCCCATAACCAATACGGGAAAGCGCATTGGGTCAGAAATCGTACAATTGTATATCAGTGACCTCAAATCGTCATTACCTCGTCCGGTTAAAGAACTGAAAGGATTTAGTAAAATACAACTTGCACCGGGAGAGACCCAAGAGGTCACTTTCTTAATTGATAAACAAGCGTTGAGCTTCTTTAATGATAGTCGTCATGAATGGGTAGCAGAACCGGGAAAGTTTGAAGCACAAATTGCGGCTTCGGCTACAGATATAAAGTCGAAAGTCACTTTTGAACTTGAGTAGACCCAATATTAGAAAAATACCATAGAGGCTATGTCAGAACTCTTTTTCCACAGCCCCTCATTGATCATCACAGAGTTTTAGATCAGAGAGTACGTGATAGGGCAATAATACACTGTGACACTTTTGACATAGCCTCTTATTTTTTATAAAGACCTTAAGTAGTCACATCTTTCTAAAAAAGAGAAATTTTAAGGATATACTTACAAAATGGAAATCGTGATACGATCCGCTATGCGTCCATATAGATCTATTTCATTTTAAATATATTGAATCACAGCAAACGAATCACAGCAAACTTATGTCAAACCTCAAATATCAAAAATCCGTCATAGAAGGCAACCGGGAATTTATATTTCTTTTTGATAGACACGTGTATGCTCCCCCCAAGGGTGATAGCAATCTCCTATATATACAAAATTGAAATGTTCATAATAGCCTGTATGAGTTGTACACAAGTATAAATTCCCGAAGCCTAACCGCCGGGTATCCTCTTCTACTGCTTTGATTAGTAAGTTTCCGTAATTATGCCCTCTATACTGCTCTTCGATGAATAAAGCAACCAACCACGGGTATAAGTCCATACGTGAATTAAAATCATTTGTGGCAAGTCCGGCACAACCTATAATTTCTCCTTCTTCATTCATCAGAAGATACCATTGTGGCAGAGGAGATTCCGACTCCAAACAAGTTCTGAAACAGTTATCATAAACCATTCTACTATTTTCGTCAGCCCACTTCTTTTGGAAATAAGCAATCGCCTCCTCTAAATATTGAGGGCTTTTCCGTAATGAAATGATATCCATAATTATAATCTTATTTATTAGCCGCTTACATTATTACTGCATTTTTCACTCTCTTTCTTTCTCTTCTTCCAAAGTTGCCAGCTATTAATAATGTTTTGCCACAATACATAGCTTCCCGGCCCTACAGCGGAAAGTGGGTTCAGATAAGTATGAGCCATCCAGATGGCAAGAATGGTATTCTTTTGCCCTAAAGCCTGTCCACCACTAATACGATCGTTGTATATACTGCCCAATGTTTTACCCAGAAAAAATTGAAGACAACATGCTATCAGGGCGACAACCGCAATCATAATCTCCGTAAGTCCGTCTGCCGGATCATTAATCAAAGAATAAAGCGTTTGTGCAGTGACAATAGCAAGAGAAATTCCCCATAAATAAAAAGCCAGTTCATGATAACCCAACAGCACTTTATGCACCTTGGGAATAAACCTCTGCAAGAACCAGGCTGCTAAGAAAGGACAGATCAATAAAGGAAAAACCTTACTGAGAATCACCAGAAAAGCATCTATAAAACTAATACTGGGATTGGCCTCTATCAATGGAAACAGGATCGGAACAGCAATTGCAGCTCCAATATTGGCTATCAATGTATAAGTTGTCAGACTGGCGGCACTTCCTCCCAACTTCGATGTAATAACGGCAGCCGCAGTAGCCGTGGGGCAAATAACACAAACCATCGCTCCTTCTGCCACAATTTTATTAAAACGATAAAGTAGCAGATAAACAATCAAAGATCCGAATATCTGAATCAATAAAAGCCATAAGTGTAACGGCTTCGGTTTTAAGTCACGCGGAGATACCTTACAGAAAGTGAGAAGCAACATAGTGAAAATCAGTATTGGAGTAAGGAAAGAAAAGCTGATAAATACCGGATAACCAACAGCACCTACCAGCATAGCTATCGGAAGTGTCCAATTTTTCAAGAACTTCAGCATTGTTATATCGTTTAAATTTCAGGTGCAAAGTAACGTAAAAAACTCAAAACTTAACACTAAATAGTGAGTTTTCAACAAATTTCTGCTACATTTGCACATTATTTTATATGGAACTACGTAGACCACACATATTATATATATTGATTTGCCTTTGGCTACTCGTTTCTCCATCAAACGTCAGTAGCGTCTGGGCAAAAGATTTCGTTGTAGTTATTGACGCCGGACATGGCGGTCACGATCCCGGAGCCATCGGAAAGATATCCAAAGAAAAGAATATCAATCTGAAAGTAGCATTGAAATTGGGTAATCTGATCAAACAAAACTGCAATGATGTGAAGGTGGTCTATACCCGTAGCAAAGATGTATTTATACCACTTGACCGCCGTGCAGAGATTGCCAACAATGCAAAAGCCGACCTGTTTATTTCAATCCACACCAACGCTTTGGCCAATAACCGGACCGCAAAAGGTGCTTCCACATGGACATTAGGTCTAGCCAAATCAGACGCCAACTTGGAAGTGGCCAAACGGGAGAACTCTGTTATTTTATATGAAGATGATTACAAAACTCGTTACGCCGGATTTAATCCCAATTCCGCAGAATCGTATATTATCTTCGAATTTATGCAAGACAAATATATGGAGCAGAGTGTACACCTGGCTTCATTGGTTCAAAAACAATTCCGTCATCACTGTAAACGGGTGGACCGGGGAGTACATCAGGCCGGATTCCTTGTATTGAAGGCTAGTGCCATGCCAAGCATTCTGGTTGAACTCGGTTTTATCTCTACGCCTGAAGAAGAACGTTATCTTAATACAGAAGAAGGAAGTTCTACTTTGGCAAAAGGTATATATCGGGCATTTCTCTCCTATAAAAGAGAACACGAAATCCGTTTGACAGGCAGCAGCCGCACTGCACTTCCCAATGATGACGAAGTAACCGATACTGAGGTTGCACAGATAGACAGCACAGAAAGCGAAAACGAAAAGCCCCAAAATACTCCACGCACCGACAAGCTGGTAACAGAAGCAAAAACTCAACGCCCAATTGTTGTAGAAAGCACAACAAACGACTCTGAAATTACGTTTAAGATACAAATACTGACCTCTTCACGTCCACTATCCAAAAATGATAAACGACTGAAGGGATTGAAAGATGTAGATTATTACAAGGAAAATGGACTATACAAATACACTTACGGGGCATCGTCCGATTATAATAAGGTATTACGGACACGCCGTAATACAGTCACTCCATTATTTAAGGATGCCTTCATCATTGCATTCCGCAACGGAGAAAAGATGAATATCAACGAGGCTATAGCCAATTTTAAGAAAAGAAGAAATAAACAAAAAGACTAAATAACAAAACATGAAACTCATTACAAAAGAAGTCAGGATAGGAATAGCAGGTGTTGCGGCCTTGTGCTTACTCGTCTTCGGGATCAATTATCTGAAGGGCATCAACATGTTTAAGCCTGCCAGCTATTTTTATGTAAAATTCCATAATGTAAACGGTCTGGCACAATCGAGTCCGGTATTCGCCGATGGTGTCCGTGTAGGTATCGTCCGTGATATTGCTTACGATTACAATCAACCGGAAAATGTAATAGTGGAAGTAGAAGTAGATACTGACTTACGCATACCGAAAGGAAGCTCAGCCGAACTGGTACCCGAACTGATGGGAGGAGTAAGAATGAATATTTTATTGGCCAACAATCCTCGCGAACGCTATACAGTAGGCGATACGATTCCGGGAACGCTGAACAACGGCATGATGGAGAAAGTTGCAGCAATGATGCCCGCTGTCGAAAAGATGTTGCCCAAATTAGACTCTATCCTTACTTCACTAAACACAATCATGGCAGATCAAAGCATTCCGGCAACTCTGCATTCTATTGAAAAGACAACAGCCAATCTCGAAGTTACCAGCCGTCAATTGAAAGTATTGATGAACAATGATATACCACAATTAACAGGAAAGCTCAATACTATCGGTGATAACTTTGTTGTAATCAGCGGCAATCTGAAAGAAATTGATTATGCTGCCACATTCAAAAAAATAGACGCCACTCTTAGCAACGCAAAAATGCTTACAGAAAAACTTAACAGCAAAGACAACACTGTCGGATTACTGTTAAACGATCCACAATTATACAATAACCTGAACCAAACAACCATTAATGCAGCAAATCTGCTTGAAGACCTGAAGGAACATCCGAAACGATATGTTCACTTCTCTTTGTTTGGTAAGAAAGATAAGTAGAGAATACGCCTTAAATAGAATTTATCTAAATAAGCGTGTACCAAACGAGGATAGGATGAAATCCTTTAAAAGTCTATTCATAGACAGAAAGGATACGTGCACCAACTATCAGGTTAAAGAATAACAGGTGGACCGTCACGTGATAAGCAATTAATTAACAAGTAGTTATAAAAAAGCAATAGCTTCCCATGAGGAGTATTTTATAGGGAAATGATAAGTCACTGAAAGTAAACACATTATTCTTTCAGTGAGAAATACAAGAAAAAGGAGATTTGTTTTTCTCGAATAAGATTCCCAATTTTGCAACCGTAGAAGTTTTGCTTAATTAATAAATGTATTACAGCCGCTATGAGTGAATCGAGTCATGTCGGCCTATGGAACCGCTGTCTTGAAATTATTAGAGACAATGTTCCTGAGTCGACATACAAAACATGGTTTGTTCCCATTGTTCCTTTAAAATATGAGGACAAAACGTTAATCGTACAAGTTCCCAGCCAGTTTTTCTATGAATTTCTGGAAGATAAATTTGTGGACTTGCTACGTAAGACGTTATATAAGGTTATAGGCGACGGCACGAAGTTGATGTACAACGTGCTGGTGGACAAAAGTTCAGGGGCAACCGTGAACCAGGAGTCTACTACCCGCTCTACGGCTATTCCCCAATCCGGACTTCCCCGTGTTGATGAAAGGAAAGCTCCGGGCTTGCTGCGTGCACCGGCCGTTCAGGACCTTGATCCCCATCTAAATCCGAACTATAACTTTGAGACCTTTATTGAAGGATACAGTAATAAGCTTTCAAGAAGTGTTGCCGAAGCTGTTGCCGAGAATCCGGCAAAAACAGTCTTCAATCCGCTGTTCCTCCATGGAGCATCGGGAGTAGGAAAGACCCATTTGGCCAATGCCATCGGTACCCGCATCAAAGAGTTGTATCCGGACAAAAGAGTGCTTTATGTTTCAGCACACTTATTTCAGGTACAATATACCGATTCCGTACGTAACAATACAACGAATGACTTCATCAACTTCTACCAAACAATCGATGTATTAATTATTGATGATATTCAAGAATTTGCAGGTGTCACCAAAACACAAAACACTTTCTTCCATATCTTTAATCACCTACATCAGAATGGCAAACAGCTGATATTGACTTCCGACCGTGCTCCTGTATTATTGCAGGGTATGGAAGAGCGCTTACTGACCCGGTTTAAATGGGGAATGGTAGCCGAATTGGAGAAGCCTACCGTAGAACTGAGAAAAAACATATTAAGAAATAAAATTCATCGGGATGGATTACAATTCCCTTCGGAAGTAATCGACTATATTGCTGAGAATGTTAATGAAAGCGTGCGTGACCTGGAAGGTATTGTCATTTCCATCATGGCCCACTCTACCATTTACAATAAAGAAATCGATCTGGACCTGGCACAACGCATTGTTCGCAAAGTCGTTCGTTGTGAGACAAAAGCTGTCACTATCGATGATATCATCAACGTAGTTTGCAAGCACTTCGATTTGGAATCATCTGCTATCCATACCAAATCAAGAAAAAGGGAAGTCGTACAGGCACGCCAAGTAGCCATGTATTTAGCTAAAACACATACAGACTTCTCTACTTCCAAAATTGGAAAATTCATAGGCAATAAAGATCATGCCACCGTTTTGCATGCATGCAAAACAGTAAAAGGGCAATGTGAGGTTGACAAAGGATTCCGATCGGATCTGGAAAACATAGAAACTTTACTCAAGAAAAGAAACGTGAGTAACGGTGAACGGTAGACGATGAACGATGGACATACTGCAAAATAATGTAAGATGTTCATCGTCCATCGCTCGCCCCATTTATCGCTCACCGTTCATCGTTATTTAATCCATAAAGCCCTGCCGGCGAAGTACCTTCAACAGATTCTCAGACATAAATTCATTATCCTTCTTTGTATAGCGGACATCCGTGAATACTTGGGCCAGAGTCTCTTTCTGATTCTCTTCTATAAATAACTTGTTCTCAGGCAAAGATTCCTTATAAGCATATAACCGGTTTATATCTTCGGCGGTATAATCGTGATAGCTCTCTTCATGTATAATGCCCTCTATCGGCAGACGGTCTACCTGTTTCGGAGATTCCGCCGGATATCCCACAGTCACTGTAGTAATGGGAAACACCAACTCGGGCAAGTGCAAAGCATCGATGATCATTTGAGGATTATAGGTAGTAGTACCCAAATAGCAAATACCCAATCCGGCTTCCTCGGCAAGCGTACAGAAAGTCTGTGCAACCAATAAAGTATCCATAGCGGCATTCAAAAAGGACATTAAATTACCATATCCCGGCACCGCATTCCTTTCCTGACAATATTTGCAAAAACGACGAAAATCCGCGCAAAATGTCAATACAACCGGAGCCTCCTTTACCATCGGCTGATTAAAATGAGTCGGAGAAAGTATTTCTTTTTTCTCGGCATCACGGGTGACAACCACACTATAAAGCTGCATTCCACCCATCGTAGAAGCGCGAAATGAAGTTTCAAGCAAATCATTTAACAAATCCGGCGTAATATCTTTTTGCTGGTATTTGCGGATTGTCCTTCTGTTCTTAACTGTATCCATCATATCTTTTTTCTGCAAAGATATAAAAAGAATAATCATTCTATCTCATTTATAAAATAGAATAATTTTCTTTTTGGAAAACTTCAAGCGTCGAACAAAAGCATCATTCATTTGTTTATCAATTGCTTATCGTTTATAAACGGATAACTTAGTACCGGTTAATAAATTATCTCGTTTTTATTTTGATATACCAAAAAACATTCATAGCTTTGCAGGCACGTTTGTTAATGATAAGTAAGCTTCTACATATTTACTTATTAATAAAGAAATCTAAGACACATTGCATCGTGGAAAAGCAAATTTACTCTTACGAGGAAGCCTTCGAAGAATCTTTACGATATTTTCAGGGCGATGAACTTGCTGCGCGAGTTTGGGTAAACAAATACGCAGTAAAAGACTCTTTCGGAAATATTTACGAGAAGTCACCGAAGGATATGCATTGGAGACTTGCCAACGAGGTGGCTCGCATTGAAGCAAAGTACCCCAACGCACTAAGTTCCGAACAGTTGTTTGAGCTGTTTGATCATTTTAAGTATATCGTACCGCAAGGTAGTCCGATGACAGGTATAGGTAACGATTATCAGGTTGCTTCACTTTCCAATTGCTTTGTGATTGGTATTGATGGTTCTGCCGATTCATACGGTGCCATCATCAAAATAGACGAAGAACAGGTGCAACTGATGAAAAGACGTGGTGGTGTAGGTCATGACCTCTCGCACATCCGTCCCAAAGGTTCTCCTGTGAAAAACTCCGCTCTGACTTCTACCGGTCTGGTTCCGTTCATGGAACGTTATTCCAATTCCACACGTGAGGTTGCTCAAGACGGACGTCGCGGTGCACTGATGCTCAGTGTATCGATCAAGCATCCGGACTCGGAAGCATTTATCGACGCCAAAATGACAGAAGGTAAGGTAACAGGAGCCAATGTTTCAGTTAAGCTGGACGATGCATTCATGTCAGCAGCCGTAGAAGGCAGAAAATATACCCAACAATACCCTATTGACTCCGATCACCCGACTACGGTAAAAGAGATCGAAGCTTCCAACCTATGGAAAAAAATTGTGCATAACGCATGGAAATCAGCAGAACCGGGTGTATTGTTCTGGGATACCATTATTCGCGAATCAGTGCCCGACTGTTATGCGGACCTGGGATATAAAACGGTTTCGACAAACCCTTGTGGTGAAATTCCATTATGCCCCTACGATTCTTGCCGACTGTTGGCCATCAATCTATATTCATACGTAATCAATCCGTTCACCAAAGATGCCTACTTCGACTTCGATCTCTTCCATAAACATGTAGCACTGGCTCAGCGCATCATGGATGATATCATCGATCTGGAATTGGAGAAGATAGAACGTATCATCGAGAAAATCGATCAGGACCCCGAAAACGAAGAAGTGAAACACACCGAACGCGGACTGTGGGAAAAGATCTATAAGAAGAGTGGTCAGGGACGACGTACCGGTGTCGGTATTACAGCCGAAGGCGATATGCTTGCCGCTCTCGGAATGCGTTATGGAACAGAAGAAGCGACAGAGTTTTCAGAGAAAGTGCACAAAGCAGTCGCTCTGGGCGCTTATCGTTCATCAGTGGATATGGCCAAAGAACGCGGAGCATTCGATGTATATGACTCGGAAAGAGAAAAGAACAATCCGTTTATCAACCGCTTGCGCGAAGCCGACCCGGCATTGTATGAGGATATGAAAAAATATGGTCGCCGTAACATTGCGTGCCTGACCATCGCTCCTACCGGCACAACCAGTCTGATGACCCAAACTACCTCGGGTATCGAACCGGTATTCCTTCCGGTATACAAACGCAGAAGAAAAGTAAACCCGAACGATACCAACGTACGAGTCGACTTTGTTGACGAAACCGGAGATGCCTTTGAAGAATACATCGTATTCCACCACAAGTTTGTGACTTGGATGGAAGCAAACGGCTATGATCCGGCTAAACGATACACTCAGGAAGAAATAGACGAACTGGTAGCCAAATCACCTTATTACAAAGCAACGTCCAACGATGTGGACTGGCTAATGAAGGTGCGTATGCAAGGTAAAATTCAGAAATGGGTAGACCACTCCATCAGTGTGACCATCAACCTGCCGAACGATGTAGACGAAGAATTGGTAAACCGCCTGTATGTGGAAGCCTGGAAGTCAGGCTGCAAGGGCTGTACGGTTTATCGTGACGGTTCCCGTTCAGGAGTGCTGATCTCTGCGAAGTCCGACAAAGATAAGAAAGAGGAACTCCCTCCTTGCAAACCACCAACGGTAGTCGAGGTACGCCCGACAGTGCTTGAAGCCGACGTCGTACGCTTCCAAAACAACAAAGAGAAATGGGTGGCCCTGGTCGGCTTGCTCGACGGCAGACCTTATGAGATATTCACCGGTCTGCAAGACGATGACGAAGGAATCATTATTCCGAAAAGCGTAAATACCGGACGCATCATCAAGAACGTCGATGAAAACGGAAACAAACGCTATGACTTCCAGTTCGAGAACAAACGCGGATACAAAATGACCATCGAAGGTCTGTCTGAGAAGTTCAATAAAGAATACTGGAACTATGCTAAACTGATTTCAGGCGTACTTCGCTGGAGAATGCCGATCGAACAGGTGATCAAACTGGTAGGTTCGCTGCAATTGGACAGCGAGAACATCAACACCTGGAAGAATGGTGTAGAGCGTGCGCTGAAAAAATATGTGCAGGACGGAACAGAAGCCAAAGGCAAGAAGTGCCCCAACTGCGGAAACGAGACATTAGTTTATCAGGAAGGTTGCCTCATCTGTACCACTTGCGGTGCATCCAGATGTGGATAAACTTAGCCAAGTAAATGATTAATATGTAAGCAAAAAGTGTTGAAAGGAGCCCATAGGCTCCTTTCAATGTTTAATCATACAAAGAGCACAAACGTTTGCATACTATTTTAAAGTAGTTCGACGAAAGTGAAGATACGACATATGTAGAATATTTCTATACTTGCAAAATCATTAGTCAATAATTAAATCTAATATATATGATAGTTACATTTCATATTGAATATCGCACAAGCTGGGGAGAAGAAGTCAGAATATTAGGTTCTGTCCCCGAACTTGGGAAAAATAATCCGGAGCAGGCTGTAGCCCTTACCACAGTAGACGGCATTCATTGGAGCAATGAAATATCCATTCAATTGCCGGCCGAAGGGGTTGTCGAATACAGTTATCACATATATCGTGACGGTAAGGCCATCCGTACCGAATGGAACTCCTTTCCGCGACGCATCTATCTGCCGGCCGACGTTAAGAAAAGCCTGCGCATCAACGACTGCTGGAAGAATCTTCCGGAGCAGCAATACTTCTACAGTTCGGCATTTACCGAAGCACTGCTGGCGCACCGCGAACGAAGCGCAATCCCCAAAAGCTACAAAAAAGGATTGATGATCAAGGCTTATGCTCCACGCATCAACAGCAAGTACTGCCTGGCCATCTGTGGTAACCAGAAAACACTCGGCAACTGGGACCCGGACAAGGCATGGCCCATGAGTGATGCCAACTTTCCGGAATGGCAAGCCGAACTGGATGCTTCCAAACTGGAATTTCCGCTAGAATACAAATTTGTATTGTACAATAAAGAAGAGAAACGTGCCGAAGCTTGGGAGAATAACCCCAACCGCTATCTGGCTGCTCCCGAAATCAAAGCAAACGAGACGTTGGTCATTGCCGACCGATATGCCTACTTTAATATTCCTTCCTGGAAAGGTGCAGGCGTAGCTGTCCCTGTATTCTCACTAAAGTCGGAAAAAAGTTTCGGTGTAGGAGACTTCGGAGACCTGAAGAGAATGGTGGACTGGGCGGTCAGTACCAACCAGAAGGTAGTACAGATCTTACCGATCAACGATACCACCATGACTCATACATGGACAGACTCTTATCCCTACAACAGCATTTCCATTTATGCCTTCCACCCGATGTATGCCGACCTTAAACAGATGGGCAACCTGAAGGATAAGGAAACTGCGGCCGCCTTCAACCGGAAACAAAAAGAACTGAATGCACTTTCCGCCATCGACTACGAAGCTGTCAACCGGGTGAAATGGGAATATTTCCATCAGATATTCAAGCAAGAAGGAGAAAAGGTGCTGGCTTCGAAAGCCTTCCGCAGCTTCTTCGAAGCCAACAAAGATTGGCTGCAACCGTATGCTGCATTCAGCTACCTGCGCGATTTATACCATACACCGAACTTCCGCGAATGGCCCCAATACTCGGAGTACAATGCTCAAGAGATTGAAGAACTGTGCCGCCCCGACACGGCGGACTATGCCCATATCGCCATCTACTTCTATATCCAGTTCAATCTTCACCTGCAATTGCTTGAAGCCACCACTTATGCCCGCGAGCATGGAGTAGTGCTGAAGGGGGACATCCCCATCGGTATCAGTCGCAACAGTGTAGAAGCCTGGACAGAACCTTATTATTTCAACCTCAACGGACAGGCCGGTGCTCCACCCGATGATTTCTCTGTCAACGGGCAGAACTGGGGTTTCCCCACCTATAACTGGGATGTGATGGAGAACGACGGTTATAAATGGTGGATGAAACGTTTCCAAAAGATGGCCGAATACTTTGACGCCTACCGCATCGACCACATTCTGGGATTCTTCCGCATCTGGGAAATCCCGATGAATGCCGTGCATGGATTGCTGGGACAGTTTGTACCCGCCCTTCCCATGAGCCGTGAAGAGATAGAAAGCTACGGACTCTCTTTCCGTGAAGAGTTCCTGCGGCCGTATATCCATGAATATTTCCTCGGACAAGTGTTCGGACCACATACCGACTATGTAAAGCAGACGTTCATCGAACCGACTGACACTTACGAGGTGTACCGTATGCGTCCGGAATTTGATACCCAACGCAAGGTAGAAGCCTTCTTTGCCGGCAAGAACGACGAAGACAGTATATGGGTCAGAGACGGATTATATGCCCTGATCAGTGACGTATTATTTGTTCCTGACCGCAAAGACCCGAACCTGTACCATCCCCGCATCGGCGTGCAGCACGACTTTATCTACCGTGCCCTGAACGACTGGGAAAAAACAGCATTCAACCGCCTTTACGACCAGTACTACTATCATCGTCACAATGACTTCTGGCAACAGCAAGCCATGAAGAAATTGCCACAGCTCACCCAGTCTACCCGCATGCTGGTATGTGGCGAAGACTTAGGCATGATTCCCGACTGCGTGGCATGGGTGATGAACGACTTACGTATCCTGAGTCTCGAAATTCAGCGGATGCCCAAGAATCCGGCAGAAGAATTCGGGAGGCTGAACGAATATCCGTACCGTTCGGTCTGCACCTTCTCCACCCACGATATGTCGACCCTGCGGGGCTGGTGGGAAGAAGACTATCAGCAGACCCAACGCTACTACAATCAGATGCTGGGACATTATGGTGCCGCCCCTGCCATAGCAACGCCGGAACTGTGCGAAGAAGTAGTACGCAATCACCTTTACAGCAATTCCATCCTCTGCATCCTATCCCTGCAAGACTGGCTGTCGATGGATGGAAAATGGCGCAACCCGAATGTACAGGAAGAACGGATCAATATCCCCGCCAATCCGCGTCATTACTGGCGCTACCGGATGCACCTGACACTGGAACAACTGATGAAAGCAGAAAGCCTGAATGAAAAAATCAGGGAATTGGTGAAGCAGACAGGCAGAAATCCGGAAAAGTAACATCCGCCTGTCACTTTAAGAAGAAAAAGAACAAAGAGAGAAGAGTGAAACCAAGTGTTTTTCACTCTTCTCTCTTTGTTTTCAGTAATATTCAGTATCTTTGTCAGACCAACTACACAAACATCCGGAATGGGAGATGACAAAAACAAACGAATAGATTTTGTGGACTTAACGAAAGGAGTCTGCATCATTCTGGTAGTAATGGCACACATAGGTGGAGCCTTCGAAAAACTTGATTATCACTCGATGATTGCCAGTTTTCGCATGCCTCTTTATTTCTTCATCTCGGGCATTTTCTTCAAATCCTATGAAGGCCTTTTCGGCTTCTTCATCCGAAAGATAAACAAGCTGATCATCCCTTTCCTCTTTTTCTATCTCAGCGCGTTCTTTCTGAAATACATCGTATGGAAAATCGCTCCCGGAGTCTTCCAGCTTCCGGTCAGCTGGACGGAACTCTTAGTTGTGTTTCATGACCATGCGCTGATCAAGTTCAACCCTCCCATCTGGTTCTTGCTGGCACTCTTCAATTGCAATATCTTGTTCTATCTGGTTCACAGTTTGCGCAACCGACGGTTAGGTCTCATGTTTGCCCTCACTTTGCTGATCGGGACAACCGGATTCTATATGGGCAAGCATCAGATAGAATTGCCCCTTTATATGGACGTAGCCATGAGCGCCCTGCCTTTCTACGTAGCCGGATTCTGGATTCGCCGTTACAATTTCTTCCTCTTTCCCCATCGTTTCGACAAGCTGATTCCGTTATGCATCCTGGCAGCCCTGGCAGTGATGTACTTCACCGCCACATTCGTGGGCATGCGCACCAACAATTATGCCGGCAACATTTTCCAATTTTGGGCCTCAGCCTTTGCCGGCATATTTATGATCATGCTTTTCTGCAAGAAGTTCAAGAAGCTGCCCGTCATCTCGTATATGGGGCGTTACTCGGTCATAACACTGGGCATACACGCACCTTTACTCCATTTTGAATATCCGGTTGTCAGCCGGTTTATCCACAACGAATGGGGACAGGCCATTGCCTTACTGCTGCTGACGCTGACCGTCTGCATCATTGCGACCCCCATATTCCTGAAACTGATTCCGCAAGCAGTGGCACAAAAAGACTTTATTAAAACCAAACAATCGACACAACAAGGATCATAATTGCATTAATTATCCTATTTTTGCCGGCAGATACATCAATTATAAAACTTATGACTACCCAGCATTATATCTTCCTGGAAAACGTACGTTTCTACAGTTATCACGGAGTGGCCCCCCAGGAGACCGCCATCGGCAATGAGTTTATCATCAACCTGAGACTGAAAACAGACTTCGGCAAAGCGACCGAAACCGATGAAGTGGAAGATACCGTGAGTTATGCCGACATATATGCCGCACTGAAAGAAGAGATGGAACTGCCTTCAAAACTGCTGGAACATGTATGCGGACGAATCGTAAAAAGGCTCTTCCGGGACTTTCGGAAAATCAGGGAGATAGAAATCAAACTGGCGAAAAGAAACCCGCCCATGGGAGCAGACATCGACTCTGCCGGAGTAGAGATGCATTGCACGCGAGACTGAATCGACATTAAAACACTAATAAGATGAAAAAACTTTTATTAATCCTCCTACTGGTACTGGCAGGAGAAATCAGCGCACAACAAGCAGCAACGATTGTAGTCAAGACTACCCCGGACAACGAAATTGCTTATTGGCCTACAGGCAAAGAACACCTGTTCTGCATTGCTCTGGGAACCAAAGCACAAGCCGGCCCTCTGGGAGAATTTGTCCATCAATTCCGCACCGACCGCCCCGACATGGTGCAGGTATGGACCCAAGGGAGTGATTCTTTTACACTCTACCTGACACCGGGAAGCAAAGACACCATTACCGTGACCAAAGATACCCTGATCATCAGCGGTACAAACTCGGCCTATAACCGATGCCTGAAAACAGTGAACGATTATCAGAAATACAGCGATAAACTGGTGTACATGCAGCCGCACGAACTGCGAGGAATCACTTCACTGGAGCAATATCACCGGCTGGCAGACGCCAGAATGCGGCAGGCACTCGACGCTGTAAATGCTTCCGGACTCAATGAAGAGTTTCTCGCGGAACAGCGTGCACACATCGATTACATCCGCCGGTCTATATTTATACACATTGCAAGGCAGCTGTCGAGAAAAGAAAAACTGCCCGAAGATTGGCAAAGAGAACTGACAGAAGTCATCAATTCATCCGTCAACGGTGATTATCTGCGTTCCTACCGCGGAATCGGATTCTTTGTAAACGACCTGGTTATGATGCAGTTCACCAACCTCGAAAACGGTGACCTCAAAGAGATAAAGGATTACGCCTCCTTCCTCTTCGACCGATATCGGAAGTTCTTCACAGGAGACAATCTGCAATACATGCAGGCCCAGCTTATCTACGAAGATGAATTTCAGGGTAGCAAAACTCCTTCGATCCCCCAACTATACGAAACTTATAGGGCAGAGTTCCCCAACAGTCCTTTTTTGAACGTACTCGAACCGGGCGTTAAAGAAAACCTGCGCTTTCAGAATAGCCGTATCACCGACAAAGACTATCATATTCTGACATGCGACTCCACCATCACCAGTCTGGAGGATGCGGTAAAACCCTTTAAAGGTAAAGTTGTCTATATCGATGTATGGGCTACCTGGTGCGGTCCCTGCCTCAAAGAGTTCCAATACCTGCCCGCCCTCAAGGAAAAAGCGCACAACATGGACGTTGTATACCTATACATTTCGATAGACCGTCCGGAGGAGCGGAAGAAATGGGAAAAGACCATCGCATACCATCAACTGAAAGGTTATCATTTATTAGTAAACGAAAAGTTAGGAAAATCGCTATACACCGAATTGGGAAACGAACGGCAAATACTGAGTATCCCCTGCTTTGTCATTATTGATAAGACGGGAAAGATAGTCATTCGCCATGCCGCAGCACCGAGTGAACCCGAAAAAGTGATCGAACAGTTGAGCACCTATTATAACAAGTAAAAACAGACTTCGGAATAAGCTGATTGAGAAAAGAAAAACGGGCAAAAGCTTGACTTCCGCAAAGAAAAAGAGTATCTTTGCCTATGTAATCATAAAGTATATTCCAATTAAAGTACGGTAATAGGGAGAAGCATTGGCTTCTCCCTATTTTTTATACTACTAACAGTGCGTTTCCGCAGAGCCGGTTTCCAAAGCTTGCAAAGCCGGTGTTCACCTACTTTAGAGCCGTTGTTTTCCTCATTTACACGGTTGCTTCCGCTACTTTTCCCGGTATGTCGGCTCCCATTTCCCGGCATGAAAATCGTTTTTCACCAGAAGATAATTTCTTATCTCCTATTGATAATGAACAACGGAAAGGATGAAGTCCCGAAAGTTAACAATACATAAATCTGCTATTGACAAAAATAGGCGGAAAGACAGCAGCCGGAACCGATACATCACAAAGTAAACGCGCCACAAAATACACAGAGAGCACAAAGTTATTATATAGTGATTCTACATAATTAAAACTCCGTGCTCTCTGTATACTCTGTAGTGAAATATATTTCGTAACCGAATAGGCTCTTATTTCTTTCTCTTTCTTTTCTTCACCGATTCTACCGCCTCGGTCACCACCGGTTTATTCTCGAAACGTTTCGTATAGCCCGAGTAGTCCGGATGTGTCCGTTCATAGTCCGGATCAAGGAAGAGCGGACTTGAAATAATATGATCGGCAGTGGAACGGTTGCAACAAAAGACGATGTTTTCCACACTTGCCAGACGGGTCAGTGCCTTCACATCCGTATCGTGCGGCTGAAGAGTCATCGGGTCGGTAAAGAAGAAAAGATAATCGATCTCTCCATCCACAATACGCGATCCCATCTGCTGGTCGCCGCCCAGAGGACCGGATTTCAGGATAGTAAAATCCCACTCCACATCGGGATGTTTCTCTTTTAATGCCTCCTGTATCAGCGTACCGGTGGTACCTGTACAATAAAACTTATGTCCCATCAATAACTCCGAGTTCCAAAGAACCCATTCAATCAGGTCTTTTTTCATAGCATCGTGCGCTACCAGCCCGATTCTTCGAATTAGTTTTTCCATAACGTCATCCTTTTAAATCTGATAATTGTGAAAAGAACTTCCGCCCTTTCACATAGAATTGCACTAAGATACTGCTTTTTATCCGTTCGGGAATAAAGTGTGAGGAAGTTTTTCTGAGATTCTCCGCTCTTGCATCCCGGAAACTGTCACGTAACAACTTGAATTCGCGACGGGCACGAATCACCGCTTTCGCATTGGCCGGCTGCCCTTTAAGCGCAAACGTAGCAGCCGCGATGTAATCGAGCCAGCAACGTACACGCATCACTCCGGCCAGTTCTCTGTCCGGAAGATTCTTGTAAAGCATGACAAGGTTATTACGAAAATTGAGGAAGGTCTTGTGCGGATTCTCCTTCTTCAACGTAGCTCCTCCTACATGATAGACCACACTTTGGGGGATGCAAACAATTCCACGTCCGCGGGCACGGAGTCTCCAACAAAGATCGATCTCTTCCATGTGGGCAAAGAAGCGTCCGTCCAGTCCTCCCGCTTCGCGATAGTCCGCCAGACGGATGAACATGGCGGCACCGGTAGCCCAGAATATCGGCAGTACGGTGTCATATTGCCCCCGGTCCGCTTCGACTACTCCCATCACCCTTCCCCGACAAAACGGATATCCGTAGCGGTCGATGAATCCGCCGGCAGCTCCGGCATATTCGAACCATTCTTTTTGTCGCCAACTGCGTATCTTCGGCTGGCAGGCAGCCACCTCAGGATGGGCGTCCAGATAGGCAGCCATCGGTTGCAACCACTGTCCGGTCACCTCGACATCGGAATTGAGCAGCACCACATACTCGGCCTCCACCTGCCGGAGGGCAAGATTGTACCCATCTGCAAAACCATGATTCCCATCCAGCAGAATCCGGCGTACCGAGGGAAACTCGCGGCGCAGCATCTCCACCGACTGATCCGTAGAACCGTTATCAGCCACACAGACTTCCACACCTTCAGCCTCCGAATATCGAAGCACGGAGGGAAGAAACGAACGGAGCATCTCGCAACCGTTCCAGTTCAATATAACGACAGATATCTTATTCATTTTTCTTTTCGGGGCGTTTCAGCTTCCAACGCTTATGCGACCATAGCCAATAGGCCGGCTCTTTCCGGATGGTCTGTTCCAGCCTGCGGGCAAATATTTCGGTAATCTCCCCGTCGGCTGTCTCCTTCGGACGGTCGGTTACCAGATCGAAGTCTACCCGGCAATATCCTCTCCGCTCCTTCCGCAGCTCGCAATAGAAAACCGGAAAATCCATCATCTTGGCGATACGTTCGGCACCATCCATAAATACCGTATCCTGATTCAAGAAAGTAGTCCAATAATGGGCTTCATGCATATTGGGCGATTGGTCGGTAATCAGTCCGATGGCCATCTTCTTGCCGGCACGCTTCAACTTAATCACTTCGCGGGCGGTAGAGTGTTTCGGAACATTATATCCTCCGAAACGGGCACGGATGTATTTAAAGAGTCCATCCAGATAGACATCTTTCAAGGGCTTGTATACCTGCACGGGCACATCGCCCGGACGCATAATCATTCCCATACCCGTAATCCACTCAAAATTAGCGTAATGGGGTATCAACAGGACAATCCCGCCCCGTTCGTCTATCATCCGGAGGTAGGTTTCCTTATTCTCGTAGGTCATCCGTTTGCAAAGTTCTTTCTCCGACATGCGCAGCATTTTCACATCTTCGAGCATATAGTCGCAAAGATAATGAAAGAACTTGCGTTCGATGGCCTTCAATTCTGCTGCCGACTTTTCCGGAAAAGAGTTCTTCAGGTTGGTACGTACCACCTTCCTCCGGTAACCGATCACATGATACAGCCAGAAATAGATAAAATCGGACAGCGCATACAATACCGGAAACGGAAGAACAGCCAAAAGCCACATTCCTACATAGGTCAACAAATAGAGGAGTTTCGATTTCATGTTTATTGTGTTATAGTTCCTTTCAGTGCGGTACCCTCTTCATTAAAATCTCCCAAAAGAACATTCACTACTTTATTATCCAACGCGGCGTCACTCTCCACTTCCACACGGATATAGTTTGCCGTAAATCCATGCATCAGCGCTCCCGCTTTGGGCTTTTCCATCAGGACAGGCATGGTCTGCCCGATGTGACGGGCATAAAAGGCTTTTGTTTTTTCATCCGACAGTGCAAGCAGACGCTGGCTTCGCTGGTGTTTCTCTTCAGGAGTCACCACATGGTCTATCTTCAGGGCCTGGGTTCCCGGACGTTCCGAATAGCTGAACACATGCAGCTGGGTGACGTCCAGTCCGTGAATAAATTCATAAGCTTTCTCAAAGTACCCGGCAGTTTCGCCCCGGGTACCTACAATCACATCCACACCGATAAACGCATCGGGCATCACCTCTTTTATCTTCGCAATCTTCGAAGCAAAAAGTTCTGTCCCATAGCGGCGACGCATCAGTTGGAGAACTTCGTCACTACCAGACTGTAAAGGGATATGGAAATGTGGCATGAAACTGCGTGAACGGGATACGTATTCTATAATTTCATCTGTCAGCAAATTGGGTTCGATGGAAGAAATACGATAACGTTCGATACCTTCCACCCGATCGAGGGCCTTTACCAGATCAAAGAAGGTCTCTCCGGTGGACTTTCCGAAATCGCCGATGTTGACTCCGGTCAGCACTATTTCCTTTCCGCCTTCGGCGGCAGCCTGCCGGGCCTGTTCCACCAAAGAAGCAATGGTACCGTTACGGCTTCGTCCGCGGGCAAAGGGAATAGTACAATAAGAGCAGAAGTAATCGCAACCATCCTGCACTTTAAGGAAAAACCGGGTACGGTCACCTCGCGAACAAGACGGTGCAAACGAACGGATATCTTTTGTAGCGGTCGTATAGGCTTCTCCTCCTTCGTGCTTATGCAGGTCGCCCAGATACTGAAGCAAATCTTTCTTCTGTTCCGCACCGAGTACAACGTCCACTCCCTCTATCTTTGCCACATCGCCGGGTTTTAACTGGGCATAGCAACCTGTCACCACCACAAAAGCGCCGGGATGTTGTTTCACCAGCCGATGAATGGCCTGACGGCATTTCTTGTCCGCCATCTCGGTCACCGAACACGTGTTGACAATACAAAGGTCAGCCTTTTCACCTTTCCGGGCTGTACGTACACCTGCCTCACGCAGGATTTTACCAATCGTCGAAGTCTCTGAGAAATTCAGTTTGCAGCCTAATGTATAATAAACGGCTGTCTTATCTTGAAATACAGTGGTATCTATCATAATCTGTAAAAACGCATATTCAGCGCAAAGTTACACATTATTATTAGGAGTAAAGAGGTGAAAGGAGTTAAAAGGAGTTAGAGGGGACCGAAGAAGAGGTACGGGACGTGAAGGACACCGGAAAGAAACATTCCACGTTTGTAAACTCTTCTGCCTGCATCAAAAGACATCCCTCTTTGGTTTAAAACCAGGGAAGCATTGACTTTAAGCCAAAGACACCTGCCTTTTAAAGCAAGAGCCCGTTGCTTTAAAAGGTATTTCCGTAAAGGATAGAATGCTATATTTCAACCGATTAGAGAAGAGTACGGACAGTTATCGTTTCCTCTTCATGTAAAGATATAAATAAACAATAAGCCTAATTAACACCTAAAGGTTTCTTAATCCGGAAGTTTATACCTACTTTTGCACAAATCTTCAAAAAACGTGCAATGATAAAAGAAAACTTCATTAAACTCTACGAGAACAGTTTCCGTGAAAACTGGGATTTACCTTGCTACACCAACTATGGCGAACCGGAAAGTTATACCTACGGTGAAGTAGCCGAAGAAATAGCCAAACTTCATTTACTGTTCAAGCACTGTAGTTTGCGACGGGGAGACAAAATAGCCGTTATCGGAAAGAATAATGCCCGCTGGTGCATCGCTTACATGGCTACCATCACATACGGAGCCATCATAGTGCCCATCTTGCAGGACTTCAATCCGAACGACGTACACCATATTGTCAATCATTCCGAATCCGTTTTCCTTTTCACCAGTGACACCATCTGGGAGAATCTGGAAGAAGAACGCCTGACGGGTATCCGTGCTGTCTTTTCACTGACCGACTTCCGTTGCCTGCACCAGAGGGACGGAGAAACAGTACAGAAATTCCTGAAGCATATCGATCAGTACATGACAGATACTTATCCGAAGGGATTCCGGAAAGAAGATGTGCTCTACACCACCCTGTCCAACGATAAGGTGATGCTGCTGAACTATACTTCCGGCACCACCGGATTCAGCAAAGGAGTGATGCTGACAGGCAACAACCTGGCCGGCAACGTGACTTTCGGTATCCGTACGGAACTGCTGAAAAAGGGTGATAAAGTGCTTTCTTTCCTTCCGCTGGCTCATGCTTATGGATGCGCCTTCGACTTTCTGACAGCCACGGCAGTCGGTACGCATGTAACCCTTCTCGGTAAAGTGCCCTCACCCAAAATCATCATGAAAGCATTCGAAGAGGTAAAACCGAATCTGATTATTACGGTACCGCTGGTCATCGAGAAAATCTATAAAAACGTGATCCAGCCCATCATCAGCAAAAAAGGAATGAAATGGGCCTTGAGCATTCCTCTACTGGATAATCAGATTTATGGCCAGATCCGCAAAAAGCTGATCGATGCGCTTGGCGGACGCTTCAAAGAAATCATTATCGGTGGAGCCGCCATGAACCCGGAAGTAGAAGAGTTTTTCCACAAAATCAAGTTCCCCTTCACCATTGGCTACGGCATGACGGAATGCGGTCCGCTTATCAGTTATGCTCCTTGGGACAAATTCGTCCCCTCTTCATCGGGCAAAATACTCGATATTATGGAAGCCCGCATCTATAAAGAGAATCCCGAAGCCGAGACCGGAGAGATTCAGGTACGGGGAGAGAACGTAATGACCGGATATTATAAGAACCCGGAAGCCACTCAGGAAGTGTTCACTAAAGACGGATGGTTGCGCACCGGTGACTTAGGCACCATGGATGACGAAGGCAATATCTTCATTCGCGGCCGACTGAAGACGATGATCCTCAGTTCAAGCGGGCAGAACATCTTCCCCGAAGAAATCGAGGCTAAACTTAATAATCTTCCATTTATTCTTGAAAGTCTCGTGATCGAACGAAACAAAAAACTGGTTGCCCTGGTCTACGCCGATTATGAAGCTTTGGACTCTTTAGGACTCAACCACGAAGACAACTTAAAAACAATCATGGACGAGAATCTGAAGAATCTGAATAATAATGTAGCCGCCTACGAAAAAGTAAGCCAGATCCAACTCTACCCCACTGAGTTTGAGAAAACTCCGAAAAGAAGTATCAAACGCTATCTATATAACAGTATAGCAGAAGATTAGATATGTTTTAAAACATACAAAAAAACATAATGAAACATTCTTCTAAAAAAAAAATAAAAAAAAGTTGGGCTTAGGAGTACAACATATACAAAAAGTACATACCTTTGCAGCGTTTTAATAAGCAATTGATTGTATTACAGATTTAAAAAGCAAAGAAAATGAAAAAATTAGTTTTGATGTTCGTAGCTATCGCAGCAGTATCATTCGCATCTTGTGGTAACAAAGCAGCTGACGCTGAAAAAGCAACTGCAGATTCTATCCGTATCGCTGACTCTATCGCAGCAGTAGAAGCAGCTGCAGCTGAAGCAGCAGCTCAGGCAGCTGATACTATCGCAGCTGACACTACAGTAGTAACTGAAACTGTTGTAGCTGAATAATCTCGAACAACATTAGAGAGAATTGAAAGTCTGCCGTGCCAAAGCACGTACAGACTTTTTTTGTGTCCTTACCTCTCCCCTCTCCTCAAAACAAACTTTTCCGGACGGCAACAGACAGTATCCTCATACCGTAATCGAAAGAAGTTAATATCGCAGCAACAGGATATTAACATCCTGACTACAGCAAGTTAACTTCCTGTCATCAGCAAATTAACTTCGTATCAGCAAAGAAGTTAATATCGTAACGTCACATAAGGATACTAAAAAAAGGGCATTCTCTTTCAAGAATACCCTTTCCTTATATCTCGGTATTGTATGCTACTTATTCAGCTACTACTTCGAAAGGAATTTCTACAGAAACTTCTTTGTGCAGTTTAACGATAGCTTTGTAAGCACCAACTTCTTTCACAGCGTCTTTTACAACGATGATCTTTCTGTCGATCTCGTGACCCAATTTAGCCAATTCCTCAGCGATCTGGATGTTACCAACAGAACCGAAGATAGTACCGGTTGAGCTAACTTTTGTAGCGATAGTCAATGATACGCCTTCCAACTTAGCAGCCAATGCTTCAGCATCTTTCTTGATTTTCTCAAGTTTGTGAGCACGTTGTTTCAGTTCTTCAGCCAACATTTTCTTTGCAGAAGGAGAAGCAATAACAGCTTTTCCAGTGGGGATCAAGTAATTACGACCATAACCAGACTTAACAGTTACGATGTCATTCTTATAACCCAAGTTTACTACGTCTTCTTTCAATATAATTTCCATACTTTTCCTCCTTATTTCATCATGTCAGTTACAAATGGAAGTAACGCCAGGTGACGTGCTCTCTTTACAGCCTGCGCAATACGACGCTGGAACTTCAAAGAAGTACCGGTGATACGGCGCGGAAGGATCTTACCTTGTTCATTCAAGAATTTCTTCAAGAATTCAGGATCTTTGTAGTCGATATACTTGATACCGCTTTTTTTGAAACGGCAGTATTTTTTCTTTTTAACGTCTACTGAAGGCGGAGTTAAATATCTGATTTCTGATTGAACTTGTTGTGCCATGATTAATCCTCCTTTTTGTTTGATTTAACACTTCTTCTCTTTGCAGCATATTCTGCAGCGTATTTATCCATTCTGAAAGTCAAGAAACGGATTACACGTTCATCACGACGGAAATTTAATTCCAACTTGTCAATTACAGTAGGTTCTGCATTGAACTCAATCAACTGATAGAATCCTGTAGACTTCTTCTGGATTGGATAAGCCAGTTTCTTCAGTCCCCAGTTTTCTTCATTGATAATCTCAGCACCTTCAGCCTGAAGAATGCCTTTGAATTTTTCTACCGCTTCCTTCATCTGAACATCAGACAAAACGGGAGTTAAAATGAAAACGGTTTCGTATTGATTCATACTCGTTTTAATTAAATAAATAAATTATTTGATTTTAAAAATGCGGTGCAAAGGTAGGCATTTTATTTTGAACTGCAAACATTTAATCTTTTTTTGTGTTACGAGATAGGATTTGTCAAAGAAGACATTTATCTTTGCAAAGTTGCTTAAACAATAATTTCATGATCGAACAATTTAACTTTGATATCAGGCTGATCTTTGCCATCTTGAATGGTAAGGTCTCTGCTGCCATTAATCGGAAACTATACCGGAACTTCAGACAGAACGGTCTGGAAATCAGTCCGGAGCAATGGACGGTTCTTATTTTTCTCTGGGAAAAAGACGGAGTGACACAACAAGAGTTGTGCAATGCAACTTTTAAAGACAAACCGAGTATGACCCGCTTGATTGATAATATGGAACGCCAACATCTGGTGGTACGCATCTCCGATAAAAAAGACCGCCGTACCAATCTGATTCATCTGACCAGAACAGGAAAAGAGCTGGAAGAAAAGGCCCGTATCATAGCTAACCGGACCCTTAAAGAGGCGCTGCATGGCATCACAGTCGAAGAGCTAAGCGTAAGCCAGGAAGTATTAAGAAAAATATTCTTCAACACCAAAGATTAATCGACAGGAGGGAGAAGTGAGAGCAACAAAATCAACTATTTATGGCTAATTAATGGTTTTTTTGCGAAAAATATTTCGTCCGTTAAAGAATTATGCGTTAATTTGTGACTGGAATATAATAATCTATTAAAATACACACACATGAAAGGCTTATTAAAGAATTTAGGATTGCTATTAATCTTAGTCGGAGTAATCATTCTGATTGCTTGCTCTCTGACCGGAGAAGTAAACAACAACGCTGTCTTGGGAGGCTCGATAGTATTGGTGGTACTCGGACTGATTACTTATATTGCGATAAACAAAAGAATTGCAGATTAATAGTTTCAGCAAGAAATAAAAAAGCCGGAAAACGAATGTTTTCCGGCTTTTTTATTTCTATACACTCCCCTATCCATTATGATTCGGGTTCGGGGGTGATCAACTTGTAACCTTTTCCGTGGATGTTGATAATCTCAATCGAATCATCATCTTTCAGGTGCTTGCGCAGTTTAGTGATATACACGTCCATGCTACGCGCATTGAAATAGTTGTCATCGATCCAGATAGTCTTCAAGGCAAAGTCGCGCTGCAAGATTTCGTTAGCATGCGCACAAAGCAATCCCAGCAATTCCGATTCTTTGGTAGTCAGTTTCGTTTGTTTGTCGCCGATAGCCAGGATTTGCTTCTGGGTATCAAACGTAAACTTACCAATCTTATAAACATTGCTCTCCTTGTTCTTCTTTCCGCGAACACGTCTCAGGATAGCCTCGATTCTGAAAGTAAGCTCTTCCATACTGAAAGGTTTGGTGATATAATCATCCGCACCGATCTTAAATCCTTCCAGGATATCTTCTTTGAGTGTTTTTGCAGTCAGGAAGATAATAGGAATTTCAGCGTTGGCCGCACGAACCTCCTGTGCCAGTGTGAAACCATCTTTTTTAGGCATCATCACGTCAAACACGCATAAGTCATATTTATTCTTCAGGAAAGCTTTAAATCCGGCTTCTCCATCAGGATACAACTCAGCAGAGTAACCTTTAGCCTGTAAATATTCTCTTAAAAGCATGCCAAGATTTTCATCATCCTCGCATAATAAAATACGCAGTTTCTCGTCCATATCAATCATTTTTTAATAAAGGTAATGCAATAATAAATTTAGTTCCTACATTCAGTTCACTCTCTGCCCGGATGGTTCCCTTATGATCCTGAATAATCTTTTTCACATAAGCCAGTCCCAGACCGAAACCTTTTACATCGTGCAGATTACCTGTATGCACGCGATAGAACTTATCAAACACCTTCTTCAGGTTTTCTTTTTTAATACCAATACCGTTGTCCTGTATCGAAATCATCAGTTTACCGGGCTCGTTCCAGGTTCTCACGTTGAGCACCAGGTCTTCTTCGGGCTTCTTGTATTTCACCGCGTTATCCATCAGGTTGAATATCACATTGGTGATATGCATTTCGTCCGCAAATATAACAGGATTGGTAGCCTCAAGGTTCGATGTAATCTTACCATTATAGCGTTCCACCTTCAAAGCGAACGTATTGATAACTCCGGTAATCAACTCATTGGCATCGAGTTCCTTCATCTTCAGCGTTGCTTTCTGCCTGTCGAACATAGACATCTGAAGCACCTTCTCCACCTGGAATCTCAACCGCTTCGTTTCATCATTGATGACTCCCGATATATGCTGGAACATCTGCGGCGACTTCCCGACTGCGGGGTCTTTCAGCATCTGGGCAGCAAGCGAGATGGTCGATATCGGTGTCTTGAACTCATGCGTCATGTTGTTGATAAAGTCATTCTTCATCTCTGTCAACTTCTTCTGACGGAAGACGATGTAGATGGTGAAGATGAATGTAATCAGCAGTACGATAGTGAATATCATCGAAGGAATCATAAAACTAACCGAGTCGAAGATATAATCTTTCTTACCGGGAAAGTGCACCTTCACAATACTCATCTTCGCAGGCGGATCATTCTGGAACAGAGGTTGCGTATAAGAGTCTTCACTCCCTCCGTCTTCGTAGTCCGAGCAACGATATACTTCACGTCCATCTTTATCGATCACCGAAAAATGGTAGAGCAACTCTACACCATTATTAATAAAGTTCGATTTCAGATAATTATCCAGCTTTTTAAAGTTCACCCGTTCGCCAATCGATTTATCGCTTGCCTTGTAAATCATCCGCAAAGCCACATCGTCGAGCAGAAAACGCTGATACATATACCTATTTTTAATAGCGTCAGTCAAGCTCCGTGATGTCTGCGGAATGGTATTCCGGCCATGCCTTTCGGAAATCATGGCTTTGGGCACTTTCGACGGCTCGGTGGTAATCATCTTCAGTTCAAACTCCGAATACAGGGTTCCGTCCGGTGACTTGAACCTATAACGCTCCGATTGCTGAATTAAACCGTTTTTCTGTTCGGTAGTAGAAGAAGACTGAGCCAGTGCTCTGCGTTCCGCTTCAGTGATATCCTCTAACAGCCAACGTTGCGTTTCATCATACTCTACATCCTTTGAAACCTGAAACAAAGCATTTCGCACGGATGTATTAAATTGTTCTTTACGCATCTTCACCATTTCTTCGATGTAGCTCACTTGTAAATAGAGCAAACTCAGAAAGGAAAGACCCATAATAATGCCTAATATCCAGATTGTTGACTTTTTCATAGCAACAAAATTAACACTCCCTAATTAACACTCCTAACAGCTTAACCTGTTTTAACAGGACGTTCTCTATAATTAACCGAAAGGCGTTTTTTAGGTCGTATTCTGACCACTATAACAAAACGTATACACCTTTGGTTTGCAAATTTAATAAAAAATTAAAGATTTCTCTTCAGAAAATCTACTTTCTTTAATCATTGTTAATGGACGGGAAGGCTATAAGATACCGGTTACGTCCTCTCTCACAACCGCCACACCGGACAAGCACGTCCCAAAGAATACCTAAAAAAGTAAAGCTACGAGTAGCTGCACATTCATTGCACACTTCTCGTAGCCTTATCATTTAGTAGCACAGCCACTTATAGCCTAAACCCGGCAGCTTATGACTATAATTACTCTTCTGTTTGTTTGGATTCGAAGTCTTTTATTAACTTATCCTGCACATCACTCGGAACCAGTTCGTAACTTGCAAATTTCATAATGAACGAAGCACGGCCTCCGGTAAGCGAACTAAGAGCGGTTGAATAAGAAGACATCTCTTTCAAAGGCACTTTAGCCACCAGTTTCTCATAACCGTTTTCGCTGCTCATACCCATGATCATGGCACGGCGTCCCTGAAGGTCACCCATCACGTCACCCATCTTATCGGACGGTACGAAGACTTCCACATCATAAATTGGCTCGAGAATCTTCGGTCCGGCGTTCTTAAACGCTTCGCTGAAGGCATTACGCCCGGCCAGCATGAACGAAATTTCATTAGAGTCTACCGGGTGCATCTTTCCATCATATACAATGACGCGTACATCGCGGGCATACGAACCGGTCAGAGGTCCCTGTTCCATGCGAGACATGATCCCTTTAAGGATGGCCGGCAGGAAGCGGGCATCGATAGAACCCCCGACAATACTGTTAACAAATACCAATTTTCCGCCCCATTCCAATGGAACTTCCTCAGTACCCTTCACGTTAATCTTAAATTCCTGTCCGCCGAATTTATACATATCGGGCACCGGCATTCCTTCATAATAGGGTTCCACTATCAGATGCACCTCGCCGAACTGTCCGGCACCACCCGATTGCTTTTTGTGACGATAGTCGGCACGGGCAGCTTTTGTGATGGTTTCACGATAAGGGATCTTCGGTTCTTCAAATTTCACCTGAAGCTTTTCATTGTTCTCCAGACGCCATTTCAACGTACGGAGGTGGAATTCTCCCTGGCCATGCACGATGGTCTGTTTCAGTTCCTTCGATTGTTCGATGACCCAAGTCGGATCTTCCTCACGCATACGGTTCAAGATGGCCATCATCTTTTCCGTATCGGCCTCGTTCACCGGCTTGATGGCGCGTGAATATTTAGAATTCGGATATTTGATAAAATTAAACCGGTTCTCGGCACCTTTACCGTTCAGTGTATTTCCGGTATGAACATCTTTCAGCTTCACCGTACAGCCAATGTCACCTGCCACCATCTCTTCTACTTTGATACGGTTGGCACCAGCGCAAGCATAAATCTGCGCCACACGTTCTTTCGAACCGCGATCGGCATTGGTAAAGTCGTCTCCTTCATGCACTTTTCCGCTCATGACCTTGAAATACTGAACGTCACCAATGTGTGGTTCCACACCGGTCTTGAAGAAATACAAAGAGGTAGGTCCGTTGGGATCGGGTTCCACCACTTCACCACGGGTATTATGCACTTTCGGCATTTCCGATACACCGGGCACTACATTACCCAGGAATTCCATCAAACGACGTACCCCCATATCTTTGCCTGCACATACGCAGAATACGGGGAACATGCCGCGTGCAGCCAGACCCTTACGGATACCTTCGCGCATCTCGTCTTCCGTCAGTGAATCTTGTTCGAAGAATTTCTCCATCAAGCCTTCATCGTTCTCGGCAGCGGCCTCGACCAGTGCTTTGTGCAGCTCCATGGCTTTATCTTTCTCTTCAGCAGGAATTTCTTCGATGATAGGTGCACCGCCTTCGGGTGCCCAAGAGTACTTCTTCATCAACAGCACGTCTATCAGCGAGTTGAAGTTGGGACCGGTAGCCAGCGGATACTGAACCGGAACTACTTTGGGACCGTAGATGGACTTCAGTTGTTCAAGCACCATATCATAATCACACTTCTCGTTATCGAGCTGATTCACCAGGAAGATCACCGGTTTACCCAGTTTCTCGGTATAGCGGAAGTGGTTTTGAGTTCCCACTTCGGCTCCATATTGTCCGTTCAACAGCAAAATTGCTGTATCCGTTACATTGAGTGCTGTCATGGCAGCGCCTACAAAGTCATCGCTGCCCGGGCAGTCTATGATGTTCAGTTTCTTCCCGTTCCATTCTACATGGAAGATGGTCGAAAAGACAGAATATCCATATTCCTGTTCTACCGGAAAGTAATCGCTTACGGTGTTTTTGGCAGTGATTCTGCCGCGACGTTTTATAATACCACTCTCATAGAGCAGCGCTTCTGTGAGAGTGGTTTTTCCTGAGCCGTCATTGCCAAGAAGGGCAATGTTCTTAATTTCGTTCGTCTGATATACTTTCATGATATATAAGATTTAAATGAATGATTCAGTATGTGTTTTTCGCATACCCTTTTTTTACTGAGGCGCAAATTAGGCATTAATCAAATGAAAAGCAATAAAACGGACAGTGTTACTAAACAATGTTATGTAACATACAGCCTTCGACAAGCGCGAAACAGGCTATCTGACAGAATGGAAGTATTCTTTCCGATTCCCGATTAAAAAGAGCAGTTTGCCTTACATTTACTGACTCCTTCTTCTTCCGGACAGGATGAAATAGAATGCAGCAGCAGACTTTTCGGTGCAAAACGGAGGTTTTTCCAACCAAAGAAGGGGGCATTTCGGGTTGAGCACGGTGCATTTTCCCAAAAAGAAGCAAACATTCCGTGCAAAAGAAGTAAGCATTTCCGGAAAATGCTTACTTCTTTCGGGTGAGATGTCTATATGTTTTGCCTCCTCACATATATTGTTATGTGCAGAACCCCGCACCGGTGCTTTTTTTTCTCCGGTTGCCCCGCAGAAGCATACGGAGAGAATATAGCAAAAGCATCGGGACAGAGAGAGAACGAAAGCAAATTCATCGGATTCCGCCCCAAGTCCGTCCATTTGCACACATATACCATAAATCTGTGACACAGGAGAAAAGTCTGTTGGCAAATGCAGGCGTTTTTCCGGCCAACCTTCAGGACGGCACGAAACGAAAGCATTCTGAGGCCATCGGATTATCAGATTGTCAAATGGTCAAAAAGGAACTTTCCTCCCGTTAAATAAAAGAGAATATCTACCCTACAGGGTTGTTTACTAACACGAAAACCTTACTTTTGCAATTTGAAACGCAAAAATAACTCAGACCATCATGGCAGGCATATACCTACACGTCCCCTTCTGTAAGACACGCTGTATCTATTGCGATTTTTACTCAACGACGCGAAGCGAATGGAAAGGACGCTACATCGAAGCACTCTGCAAAGAGCTGGAAATGAGATATACTTACCTGAAAGGAAAGCCTATTGAGACGCTCTACTTTGGTGGAGGTACTCCTTCGCAGCTCGACGAAAAGGATTTCCGGAAAGTATTCGACACCGTCCGCCGGGTTTATGGGATGGAGAATTGCCATGAAATAACACTTGAAGCCAATCCGGATGACCTCTGTCCGGAATACCTGCAAATGCTCTCCGAATTGCCGTTCAACCGCATCAGCATGGGCATCCAGACATTTGACGACACTACGCTCAAGTTGCTGAAACGCCGCCACAATGCGGCTCAAGCCATTCGTGCGGTAGAGTTGTGCCGTGCCCACGGTTTCCGCAACATCAGCATCGACCTGATCTACGGGCTTCCCGGTGAAACAACGGAACGCTGGGAAAAAGACTTGCAACAGGCTATTGCCCTAGACGTGGAACATATATCGGCTTATCACTTGATTTACGAAGAAGGTACTCCCATTTATAAAATGTTGCAAAAGCATCAGGTCGAAGAGGTGGACGAGGACAGCAGTGCCCGGTTCTTCACCTTATTAATAGACCGGTTGCGTGAAGCCGGATACGAGCATTATGAAATATCCAACTTCTGCAAGCCGGGCATGTATTCGCGCCACAACACTTCGTACTGGCAGGGAGTAAGTTATCTCGGCTGCGGCCCGTCGGCACACTCTTTCGACGGACAAACCCGGGAATGGAACTGCTCTTCGATCGAAAAATACATGTCCGGCATTGAAAGCGGACAACGGGACTTCGAACGGGAAGAGCGGGATCTGGGCACCCGATACAACGAATTTATCATTACCTCTGTCCGTACTCAATGGGGAATTTCACTCGAACGCCTCAGTAATGATTACGGAACGCAACTGGAGCAGTATTGTCTCAAAATGGCACGTCCTTCTTTAGAAAACGGCAAATTAGAAATATACGAAGGTGCTTTGCGCCTCACCCGCGAAGGAATTTTTATTTCCGACAGCATCATGAGCGACCTGCTCTGGGTGGAAAACTAAAATTATAAAGTCATGACCGAATCAGAGGTTCGAAAACTACTCAGACGAATGAAGGAGCTGGATTCGCAAACAGCGTTCCGGGCCTTCTACGATATGACGTACGACCGTCTCTACCGCATCGCCTACTACTATGTAAAACGCGAAGAATGGTCGCAGGAAATCGTACTCGATGTGTTCCTGAAACTCTGGGAACAGCGCAGCTCGCTTCCCGAAGTCAAAAGCATTGAGGACTATTGCTTCATATTGGTTAAAAACGCTTCACTCAACTATCTGGAGAAAGAAAACAGACGTACCACGGTATCTACCGAGACATTGCCGGAACCCGAAGCACAAAGCGACTCACCCGAAGAATCGATGATCAGTGAAGAGTTGTTTGCCATTTATGTGAAAGCACTCGACCGCTTGCCCGAACGTTGCAGAGAGGTATTCATCCGCATCCGGGAAGAGAAGCAAAGCTATGCACAGGTAGCAGAAGAACTGGGTATCAGCACCAAGACCGTAGACGCTCAACTCCAGAAGGCAACCATCCGGCTGAAAGAAGCAATATCGATGGTGAATAATGATCGATAAACAATCGACAGTGAATAATGCCCGGCGAACAGCAAGAGAGGTTTAACTTTTATTTGCACACTTCCGATAGGGAGATTCTTCAAACGCTCTGTCTTTATCCATGAAGTTCATTTAAACCAAAACACAAAGACTTAGCTTATGAAGAAGTTATTAAGACCTACAACCTTTGCACTGCTTACAATGGCACTGTGTTTCACTGCGTGTGAGAACGGCAACAACTCTTACCCCAAAGAATACCTGGGATTCGAAAAGAAAGCGCAGGATTTCTCTTATCAAAAGAATGCAGAGGAAACGGAACTGCAAGTAAAAATCGTTGCGGCTGATAAAACAAGTGAAGACCGGATTGTCTTCATCGAGTCGCCCGCACGGCCGACGAAGCCCGGAAGCTCTTCGGCACCGTTTTATAAAATTAAAGATAATAAAATCACCATCAAGGGCGGCAGCAAATCGGCCAAAGCCACAATCCTGGTTTATCCCCGGAAAGTGGGAACGAATGAATACATTCAGCTTATCTGCCGGCCTCAGAACGGAAAGTCGGAAACGACCAAGATGTCTATCCGGCTGGTGAAAAAATAACGAAATAAACAATGAAATATACAGACCGGGAACTTGACCGATTACTGGAGAAACTTATCGCATCCACCCGCTCGCCCAGAGGAAAATTCTCGGCAGCGGCAAGCTATCAGATATTAGAGAAACGATTGCCGCGTCCGGCACTTCGACTCTTCTCTTTACGCACCTTGTCGGCAGTAGCTGCCATCGCTTTGCTCTGCTTCATAGGATGGAACACTTACTGCTATCTGAAACCTGCCGCCCTACATACAATTTCCACACTGGCCGATACGCGGACCATCAAACTGCCCGACGGAACGGAAGTGACGCTGAACCATTTCTCGTCACTCACCTATCCCGAAAAGTTTAAGGGAGAACACAGGGAAGTGAACCTGAAAGGAGAAGCGTATTTCGAAGTGACGAAAAATAGGAAACACTCTTTCATCGTACAGACAGAGTCGGTCAATGTAGAGGTACTGGGCACTCACTTTAACGTAGAGTCCTATCCGGACGATCCGGAAGTGAAGACCACGCTACTCGAAGGTTCTGTAGCCGTGAGCAATAAAAGCAATTCTGTACGTATCGTCTTGAAACCAAACGAAAGTGCTATATATAATAAGGAGAAAAAAAGCATGACCCTTGAAGTTTCAGACCGCGTTGCCGAAGAGATAGCCTGGCGGAACGGAGAATTGATTTTTACCAATCTCCCCTTGCAGGAGATTGCCCGCCAGTTGTCCAACACATTTGGCGTAGATATCTCCATAACAGACACTGCTTTGCAGAATTACCGGATCACGGCACGGTTCTCCAGTGAAGAAGGTCTCGACCAGATTCTCGATCTGCTACATACTGTTGGCAATTTCAACTATTCATACAATAATAAAGAAATAACGATTACTACTAAACTTAACTAGACATGAGAAAATCCAATCCGGATTTCCACCACATCAGAAGTTACATTCTGATGTGTGTGGTTTCCCTAACCTTTTCGACAATCTATGCGCAAACACCGGAACCCAAGCTCACACTCAAACTGCAAAACACCAGCTTGTCAGAAGTCATCCGGCAGATAGAACAGGATACCGGCTTCTCTTTTATCTATGGAGAGGAGGTGAAGCTCGACCATAAAGTCAGCCTCAACGTACAAAAGAAACCTCTCAGAGAAGTCCTGAACCTGCTATTCGCCAATAAGCCGATAAGCTATAAAATAACCGGGAAGCATATCTTATTACAAAAAACGCCCCCCAAACCCGTAAGCCGGAAGTTCACTGTCAGTGGATACGTGACCGACGGAGCGTCTGCCGAAACGCTGATTGGTGCAAATATTCTTGAGAGTCGTCATCATCAGGGAACTACCACCAATCCTTACGGTTTCTACAGCATCACGCTGCCTGAAGGAGAAGCTCGACTGAGTTTCTCCTATTTGGGATATACCGGCCAGCAACATGTGCTGAACTTAACCGCAGATACTCTACTGAACATCCGGATGAAAGACAACAATATGCTGCAAGAAGTAGTCATCGTGTCGGACAAAGCCGAATCGGGAGTCATGGCCACCCAGATGGGAGCCAGCGAAATACCGATGACCCAGATAAAAAACACACCCAGCATCCTGGGAGAAGCCGATGTGATGAAAGCCATCCAGCTGATGCCGGGCGTACAAGCCGGAATGGAAGGCTCTGCCGGACTCTATGTACGCGGCGGAGGCCCCGACCAGAACCTGATCCTTCTGGACGGAGTACCGGTATACAACGTAGACCATTTATTGGGCTTCTTCTCCGTCTTTACACCTGAAGCCGTGAAGAAAGTGACACTTTTCAAAAGCTCCTTCCCCGCCCGCTTTGGCGGACGCCTCTCTTCCGTTATCGATGTGCGCACCAACGATGGCGACATGAAGAACTATCACGGAGTGGTCAGCGTGGGGCTTCTGACCAGCAAAATCAATTTCGAGGGACCGATCATAAAGAACCGGACTTCGTTCAACATTTCCGCCCGCCGTTCGTACATCGACCTGCTGGCCAAACCCTTCATGCCCAAAGACGAGAAATACAGCTATTACTTTTTTGATGTCAATGCCAAGATCAACCATAAGTTCTCTGATCGCAGCCGCCTGTTCCTCAGTGCATACAATGGCAAAGACCATTTTATGACAAAGTATGACGACACTTACTACGGTGACGAAGACAAGTACAGGGATGGCGGAAAGATGAACTGGGGAAATACCATCGTTTCGGGACGCTGGAACTACATCTTTAACAACAAGCTGTTCAGCAATACCACAGTCGCTTTCAATAACTATAAGTTTGACGTCAGTACATTCACCAAGAATGAGATACATACAAACAACCAAATCACCTGGAACCGCTATAAGGCCGATTATAAATCGGGAATCCGGGATTGGAGCGCTCAGATAGATTTTGACTATAACCCTATCCCTACACATCATGTCAAGTTCGGAGTGCAATATCTGCACCATAGCTTCCGTCCGGAAGTCTCCACCTCGAAGATATTCGACAAGACCGGAGAAACCATCGAGCGGGACACGACGTATTATACTACCTCCAACAGTGAGATCCTTGCCCACGAAGCATCTGCCTATCTTGAAGATAACTTCAATCTGAGCAGTCGCCTGCGTATGAATCTGGGCCTGCACTTCTCGACTTTCCAAGTGCAAAAGAAAAACTACTTCTCCGTGCAGCCCCGCATCTCCGCACGCTATCAGCTCAGCAAAGATGTAGTATTGAAAGCTTCGTATACGAAAATGAGCCAATATGTACACTTGATTTCATCCATGCCTTTTGCCATGCCCACCGACTTATGGGTACCTGTCACCAGCAAAATCAAACCCATGCAGGCCCATCAGGTCTCGTTAGGCGGTTACTATACGGGAATCGACGGATGGGAATTCTCAATAGAAGGATACTATAAAGGAATGAAAAATGTACTCGAGTACAAAGACGGGGTCAGCTTTCTCGGTTCTTCTACCGGATGGGAGGACAAAGTGGAGATGGGACACGGCCGCTCTATGGGTGTAGAGTTCATGGCGCAGAAAACCATAGGAAAGACAACGGGATGGCTGGCATATACCCTGGCTAAGAGTGACCGTAAGTTTGCCACAGGAGGAATAAACAACGGCGAACGCTTTCCATATAAATATGACCGCCGACACAACATCGACCTGACACTCAATCATCGGTTCAACGAACGGATCGATGTAAGTGCTTCCTGGATATTTACCACCGGAGGTACGACAACGATCCCCACCGAACTGACAGGTATTATCCGTCCGGGCGACAACGACTCATCGATAGAAGAGGGAGACTACGTCAAGCATCGCAACAATTATCGCCTCCCCGCCACCCACCGGTTAAATGTAGGGGTCAACTTCAGCAAGAAGACTAAACATGGCATGCGCATCTGGAATGTCAGCATATATAATGTATACAATGCCATGAACCCCACTCTGATATATCGCACCTACAAAAAGACTGAATATACTCAAGGCGAACAAGCACAAGGCAACCGCATACCGGTCATTCGGAAATTCACTCTGTTGCCTTGCATTCCTTCATTCAGTTATACATATAAATTCTAAGTATTTATGAGACGATCAATTCTTGATATATTCCTTTTCTTGCTGGTTATCATATCCACTGCGGCATGCAATAACGATCTTCCTTTCGACTTGAAGGAGAATCCGCCCAAGTTAGTGATGAATGCCATTATCAACGCCGACAGCACCTACAACACCTTGTTTCTGAACCTCACCGGCAGAAACCAGATCGGACAAATAAAAGGAGCCACCGTAGAAGTACGCATCAACGGTTCTCTCAGTGAAACTCTCCGTCCCGATCCGCATAGCAGCGATAAAGGGCGCTTTTACATAAACAGTGCTTTCCATCCGGGCGATGTGGTCCGTATAGATGCTATGACGGATGACGGCGAACACCACGCATGGGCCGAAGTCACCGTACCTCAACCCATCGGGAAGATAGAAAAGGTGGATACGGCCTCCATCATGAGAAAGCCGAGTAACTATGGCTACGGAACTCCGCCAAGACGACATCTCCGTTACCAAATCAAAATCAAGGACCGCCCGGGAGAGAAGAATTTTTATCGGATCATTGTGGAACAACGGAAATACTGGAAATACTATTGGGAACAAAATGACCAGACCTGTTGGGACTCGGCAATGCAGAAAAGCTTTAAACTGCAAACAAACGAGGACGTAGTGTTGACCGACGGCAAACCCAGTACGGAAGAAGATGATGAAAACGGACTCTTCGGTACTGTCAATAACAAGTATGCCATATTTGACGACTCACGTTTCACCGACGGAAGTTATACGATGAACGTCTATAACGATATCTACGGATGGGGATTCTGGGGACAGGAGTATATCTGGATAAAGACGGATGTCTACATCCGCATACTCAGCATTATCGAAAAAGAATACTATTATTTAAGAGCGTTGAATCTGCTCGACTCCGATGCCTACGACAACACCCTGAGCGAGCCTATCGCTTTCCCAAGCAATGTGAACGGAGGTACCGGAATGGTAGGGTTCAGTACAGAAACAAACTATATGCTGACAGTTAAAAACAACGCAGTTCCCCCAATGGTACCGGATTTATAAAGAAACCACTATCTTTGTGCCCTAAAAGCACATTTATATGTTTATAATTATCGGAATCATGCTCACGGGCATGCTACTGGGTTACCTGTTACGTAGCAAAAGGCTCACGTGGATACATAAAGTCATCACATTATTAATATGGCTGTTGCTCTTCCTGCTCGGCATCGATGTAGGAGGCAACGAAGCCATCGTGAAAGGATTGCATGCCATCGGGCTGGAAGCTCTCATCATCACGGCAGCTGCCGTAACCGGAAGCACACTGGCTGCCTGGGGACTTTGGTATCTGCTCCATACACGCTATCAGAAAAAGGAGGCTAAACCATGAAAGGCAGTCTCATTATCGTCTTTTTCTTCATTGTCGGCACTCTGTGCGGACTTTTTCAGCTGATCCCGTACGATTTCAGCCAAAGTAAACTCAGTTTTTATGCCTTATGCGGACTGATGTTCTGCGTCGGCATTAGCATAGGCAACGATCCGCAGACACTGAAAAGTTTCCGGTCACTGAATCCCCGCCTACTCTTCCTGCCCGTCATGACCATTCTGGGAACATTGGCTGGATGTGCCGTAGTCAGCCTCTTTTTGTCCCATCGTTCACCGTCCGATTGTATGGCGGTAGGTTCCGGATTCGGGTATTATTCACTCTCAAGTATATTCATCACCGAGTACAAAGGAGCCGAATTGGGTACCATCGCATTACTTTCAAACATCATGCGCGAAATCATCGCTTTGCTTTGTGCCCCCCTATTGGTAAAGTTCTTCGGAAAACTGGCCCCCATTTCAGTCGGAGGAGCCACCACCATGGACACGACTCTTCCCATTATCACCCGTTGTTCCGGACAGGAATTTGTCATCGTCTCCATTTTCCATGGATTCATTGTAGACTTTAGCGTACCGTTTCTGGTGACATTATTCTGTTCCATATAGGCATCATATTACAAAACGATTTCAGTTTTCTCTAATATCCCATCTTTTTTGCAGCATATTTTTGATATACATCAAGAAATGATATCATTCTGCCCACTTTTCTTTCTTTGCGCTTTTATGTTGAATAACATATTTGTATATTTGCATAGGTAAAAAGAAAAAGCTAAGCGCTTAGCAATTGTTTTTAATAGGTATTAGGGTCCTTATGACAAGGATAAGGACAAAGATTAGTTTTCAGGAATAACAATTAAAAAAGTAGGTATTATGAAAAGATTAGGATTAACATTAGTGGCAGCGCTATGCCTTGTTGCTACTACATTTGCAGCAGGCAATCAACCTACAGTTGCAAAATGGGAAGGTAACATCAATGTGAATAAATTGGGTAAATACCTGAATTTATCTTCTGTACAGGCAGAAGAAGTAGCCAACATTTGCAACTATTTTGACGAACAGATGGGAAGAGCCACCACTGCGAAAAAGAACAAGGATACCATGGTTCGTAACGCTGTTTACGGCAATCTGAAATTGATGAAAAAGACGTTGACAGATGCTCAGTACACTAAGTATACTACAATATTGAACATGACTTTGAAGAACAAAGGCATCGAAGTAAAGTAGGAACTTGATTGATGAATAAAAGGAGAAAAGACCGGTGTCGTCGAACGAACTGACATCGGTCTTTTATTTTTATGCCAATCACTGACAAAGATGGTTAACATTGATGTTTCCGGTTAAATCAGTAATTCCTCCTAAGCCAGATATTGAAAAGTCTATCATACACCTGATATACCCTCTATTTTATCTCTCTTGATATTGAGCTTTTAATAGAATACAAATTAATATCATGCTGATAAAATCCTAAAACAATAGCCTCATTGATATTATGTTGATGAGCAAATTGTTTTATTTTCATTTGCATTGCATGTGGAGATATCATGGAATGTTGTTTGAGGAATGTATTCCATAAGTCTTTACCAATTAAAGAACACTTGGCGAATTTATTTGCTTCTTCCTCGCATTTATTTATTTCAGCTCCTTCTATGGCAATATATTTCTGTTCTCTATTGTTGAAAAGATGCATATAAACATGGTATATCTCATGCAATAAAGCGAAAGCATAATTATCAATTTTGTTTAATCGTAATGTTAATACAATGGTTGGATTTTTTCCTTGCCAAAAAGAAAATCCATCAATCGGTGTCTTGTCGAATTTAGGCACTATGATAAATTTAATTCCATATCGTGATAGAATTTCTTTTGTCTTATCAATAGTGTTTATGTTTACAACAAACATTTGATTCAATTCCTGCACAAGCCTTTCTAAACTGTTTTCATCAAAATCGGCAACATCCGGCATTTGTGAACTTTGATAGAAAGCAAAATGTTTCCATGAGAAAATGTTAATGGGGTCACTCTTTAACCGTTCAGATTTCTTAAAATAAGAAAGTTCCTTTTCTGAAGAAAACGAAGCTATTAGTTCTTCAACTGAAGTTACACCGAAAATTGAATATATTATTTTTATGTTTTCTGATATTTTCGTTCCAATAACATTTAATTTCTCGAAATATTTAACAGAACAATATTGAGAAATTACTTTCCATATCTCAATATTCTTTTTTCGTTCTACTATTTTCTTATTTATATTTGCTCGGTCTATATCATATTGATTTTGTAATGATAACCAATATGAAGCATCTATTCCTAAAATTTCCTGTAGCAAAACAGCAACTTCAGGAGTTACAGCACGACGTCCCTTTATAATATCATTGAGTACTGAAGTAGGCATGCTCATAAGTGAAGCCAACTCTTTTTGCTTCATTTCTCTTGCATCCAATTCATCCTTAATGATTTCACCCGGATGAATGGCTATACAAGGTACGCAATCGTTTAATTTAATTTTAGTCGCCATAATGGTTGGATATTTCTATTAATTCTATTTCAGTAATTATCAATGAACCGTCTATTGTGGAGCTTTGAAATATTAATCTCCACCGTCCGGTACATCTAACCGATTCAAAGTCTTTTAAGTCTCCTTTCAATCGTTCATAATGCAGACTTCCGATTCTGAATAAATCTTCTATTCTTGTGGCTGCTTTTAAATGATTATATGCTTTTATATAACCTTTGATTACATCCTTAGGAAGTCTCTTGTATCTTTTGTCGTTGGTGCAACCCTCTTCCAACAACTCAATTAGTGCTTCATCTTCTGTATAGATATTCATGCAATTCGTTATCTTTCTGCAAAGATAAGGATTTTATTCTTTTTGATAATATATATCATAAAATAAATTATCAAATTTGATAATTATACAATATCATTTCTCAAAAAAAACAATAAGAAAGGATATATTGTTTCGTGAAAAACAACTTTTCAAAATTATTAGTATATAAATGATTGACAAACCATTTAATTCAATTCATATGCCGCATTTATTCTCAATACGTCCCTGTCCATCCTCCAAGTTGATTATTTCAAATCTGTCCTCTTCCGCGAAGATGGTTAACATTGATGTTTCCGGTTAAATCAGTAATTCCTCCTAAGCCAGATATTGAAAAGTCTATCATACACCTGATACCCTCCAGACTCCTGAGTCAACATGTCTTTTTCCAGTAAACCCTTCAACCCCGACTGCACCGAACTGGCAGAAGTCAACCGATATTTTTTAATAAATGCAGCAGAAGTAACTCCTTTTGCTTTCTGCTCCTTGGCAATGGCAATCATTATCTCTTTTTGCTTTTCCGGAAGACGAGAAAATATTTCTTGAAAAGTAAAGTCTTGTGTAGCAATTATATTGTTTAGTGCCAGATTTATCATAGGTACATCACAGATACCCTTTTTATCTGTCAAAATAAAAAGTTCATTCAACATTAACTGCACATACCAAGTGTGCCCATCAAACAGGGTATATACATTCTCTACCAATTGATCTGTCACTTTCTTACCATTCTCCTCAAACAATCCCTTCACAAAAGGTTTATATACCTCCAAAGGAATTGCTCCTAAGTGCATCATACTCACGCTTTGATAAAATGGCCTGGAAGGACTGTTGAATATATTCATCATTATATGCCTCTGACTTCCTGCAAAAACAAAATTAGAGTTACTGCAATGCTGAACTTTAGTCCTTAAAATAGCTTCCAGATTTTTCTCCGGATATGAACTAATTTGCTGAAATTCATCTATTGCTACAATACAAGGCTTGTCTGCCTGCTCCAGATAGATAAAGATTTCTTCTAAAGTAGTTTCAGGAGCATGAATATCTCCCAAACCAAGTTCTAAAATCGGTTCTCCTGTAATACTATCTAATTTAAATCCAATCCTTAAAGAGGTAATTATAGAAAAGAAACGATCTATGAATTTATTCCCCTGGGGCTTTAACTTCTCAAAAATCCCTTTACCCAAAGCAAAAACAAACTCTTTCAAACTTGAAGTCGCATATATATCAATAAAGAAAGTATAATAGCCTTCTTTAATCAAAGGCTGATAAAAACAATGCCTTATCAATCCCGTTTTTCCCATTCGGCGAGTTGAAACAAGAGCCACATTTCTCCCATTCATCAAGTTACGGATCAAGTTTTCTGTTTCAGCAACTCTATCACAAAAATAACGAGGAGAAACGTATCCTCCAACTACAAAAGGATTAATAACCGCCATAACTAAAATTATTATATTTATAATTATTGCAAATATAATAATTATCTTTTAGGTAAAAGATGCAAGTGAAAATATTTGCGCATAAGACCAATATATATTCCACTCAGCAAAAGGATACAGCCCAATAAATACCAATCACCATAACCCCGGCAATATAAATACCCGATGATAATCACAATTTGCACGATCATATACACCAACGATACCACCACGTGCGGTATTCTCAATTCATTAACCATGATCTGATACAAATGTTTCCGGTGAGGCAAACTAATATTTTCATGTAGCAACAACCGATGTATGATTGTCAACACACTATCCGCTCCATATACAGTAAGCATCACAAGCCAGCTGAAATCTTTCGTTTGAAGAATCAAACTCCCGATCAGGAACAGACTTTGTTTTAACACAGTGTTAAAGCTTGTTCTTTGGATGCAAATAACAAGTGTTTTAAATGCAAAAGGCTTGTTATTTGCACACAAGAATAAAATGAACGGAAATTGACGTTAACATTGTTAAACAGCCGGTTTTCCCATATAATTTAGCTCAACAATACTCCCTCTTAAACCAACGTTCGAATACAGGATCAGAAAACACATACAGTTCCCCCTCCTTCTCAATAAAATCACGCTCGGTCAGCATGCGTTTGTTGCGGGTGATGGTTTGCGCGCTTCCCAATTCATATTTCCGCACTACAGGAATAGAATTGAAGCGGTATTCACCATTGGCTACGACACGCAACATGTCTGTTTGCACAGCGGTCAGATTTTCAGTATCATTCATGCACATAGGCATATCGGTATCTATCAATTGCCGGGTACGCATTTCAATGGTTTCCGAACCTGTTCATCTTCATGCATCAATTCGTCCATCGCTACTTTGACAAGTGAAGACTTTCCCCAACGACGTGGAGAGATGAGAACAAAGACACAAATTATACATCAACGTATAATACATCGATGTATAATTTTAAAGATTATCTATTTCAAAAACAGGCATAGAAGCATCATTTAATGGTCACCATGGTTGCTCCGAAGCCATATTCCTGAAATGAAGCATCCTGATAGCGGCAATTACTATATTTTCGCTTTAATTCATCAATCAATGCTTTACGAAGCACTCCGTCACCTTTGCCATGAATGAAAACTATTTTTTGTTCACGTTTGGTTTTGTACTTCTCCATCACTTCACGGAATTTATCCAACTGATAATTCAGTATCTCGGCATTCCCCATGCCACGTGTGTCATCCAGCAATTCGTTGATGTGCAAGTCTATCTCAAGAATTTCATTCTTTCCGCCACGTTTCACAATCGGTTGTGACTTAGGCTTATCCACTTCCTTCTTCTGGATCAATACAGACTGCAGTTCCTCAGCCGAAACAAATACCTGACGGGTAGGAACATCGTCTTTCACAATATCATAAACCAAAGCCGGCTGTTCAAAGAAGTCCGACTCACGGAATGTATGCAGTTTATAGAACTTCACCGTATCGATACGCAACTCCACACAAACCGCAGGTTTCAAAGGCGCTGTCCGTCCATCTTTAAAAGCAATGAACTGAACGGCCACATGCTCCATTTCATTCAGCATATCCTTAGTAAACTCTTCCAGCAAAAGCTTCGTATTGGGTTCTACCAGTCCATGCGAACGGGTTTTCCAGGCCTTTCCTTCGGCACTCTGATATGTATAATACAAATAATAATTGCTGTCATTTACCAAATAAGCCTCAAACGAAGTACTGCTGATAGCTTTCACGTCTTCGGGCACATAAGCCAGAAAAACATTTAAAACATCACCACCCCGCACTTCGGCCGAACGAACTACCTGAATCTCAGGCTTTACCGGTTTGACGGGTTCTTCGGGTTTCTTTGGCGCAGGAGCAGCCTTCCGGGTCATATTATAATCATCCGTATCGATCACCACACACTCGCGTATCTGCATCGGGATATCAAATCCATCAGCATCTTCCACCAATACAATATCTTTTCCCCGGAATCCTTTTACGATTCCTCCGCCCACCTCACTGAGGAAGCGCACTTTATCACCTATTTTCATTGTTCTGTTTACAATTTACCATTTACAATCTACAAATTAAGGCAAATATAACTACTTTTGTCGTCGCAAAGAAAGAAATGATGAAAGAAAACCCGAAACATATCCGTATTAGCGAATACAATTATCCATTGCCGGATGAACGCATCGCTAAATTCCCGTTGCCTGTGCGCGACCAGTCTAAGTTACTCATTTATCGTCATGGCGAGGTCAGTGAAGATGTATTTACCTCTCTACCGGAATATTTGCCAGCCGAAAGCCTGATGATATTCAACAACACCAAAGTGATTCAGGCACGGCTCCATTTCCGCAAAGAGACAGGAGCACTCATCGAGGTATTTTGCCTGGAGCCCATTCAACCCAATGACTACGTACTCAACTTTCAGCAAACGGAACATGCCGCCTGGCTTTGCATGGTCGGCAATCTGAAAAAGTGGAAAAACGGTCCGCTATGTCGTGAAATGACTGTAAAAGGATTCCCGATCACTTTGACCGCCACCCGCGGTGAATGTCGTGGCACCAGTCATTGGATCGATTTCCGGTGGGACAATCCGGAAGTAACATTTGCCGATATTCTCGAAGTGTTCGGTGAGCTACCTATCCCTCCCTACCTCAACCGGGATACGGAAGAAAGTGATAAGGAGACCTATCAGACAGTCTATTCAAAAATAAAAGGCTCGGTGGCCGCTCCTACGGCAGGTTTACATTTCACCCCTCGTGTACTGGATGCCCTGACCGAAAAAGGGATCGACCTCGAGGAACTGACTCTCCATGTTGGCGCCGGTACTTTTAAACCGGTAAAAAGTGAAGAGATAGAGGGGCACGAAATGCATACGGAATATATATCCGTATCACGCAGTATTATCAAAAAGCTGATAGACCACGACGCTTGTGCCATTGCCGTAGGAACAACTTCTGTGCGTACCCTTGAAAGCCTCTACCACATCGGCGTAACACTGGCTAACAATCCGGAAGCCACAGAAGAGCAATTACACGTAAAGCAGTGGCAACCTTACGAAACGGAATGTGATGTTCGCCCCGTAGTAGCCTTACAGAAAATATTAGGTTATCTCGACCGACATGGAATGGAGGCACTGCATACCAGTACACAGATCATTATTGCTCCGGGATATGACTATAAGATAGTCAAGGCAATGGTTACCAATTTTCATCAGCCACAGAGCACTCTGCTATTATTGGTTTCGGCATTTGTGAAAGGCAACTGGCATACCATTTATGATTATGCACTCGGACACGATTTCCGCTTTCTGAGTTATGGAGATTCATCTTTATTAATACCTTAAAACATGCAAAGCGATAATAATCAGGAAATGTTCCCCATCGTAGACGAACAGGGAACTATTACAGGAGCTGCTACACGCGGCGAATGTCATAGCGGAAGCAAGCTATTGCATCCGGTTGTCCATCTGCACGTATTCAACTCAAAAGGTGAACTTTACTTGCAGAAGCGCCCTGAATGGAAAGATATACAGCCGGGCAAATGGGATACTTCCGTAGGCGGACACATCGATCTGGGAGAGAGTGTAGAAATAGCTTTAAAGAGAGAGGTCGCCGAAGAGCTGGGTATCACAGACTTCACACCGGAACTCCTGACAAGCTATGTCTTTGAGTCTGCCCGTGAACGGGAATTAGTCTTTGTGCATAAAACGGTGTACGACGGAGAAATACATCCCAGCGATGAATTAGATGGCGGACGTTTCTGGAGTTATGAAGAAATCAAAACGAATTTAGGAAAGGGTGTCTTCACACCGAACTTTGAAAGTGAAATAGATAAAGTAGAGATTTTCTCTTCTACTTCCCCCAAAGAGGCTGTGTAGAGACACTTTTCACCACGGAACACAGAGTAACACAGAGTCTTTTTTTTGTTAATAATCAACAATTTAAAATTGCCACTGTGTTACTCTGTATCTTCTGTGGTGAGTTTTAACACCTTAAATTACTTTTTTTCTATCCAACTGATTATCGTCTCTGAAAAAGGACTCTCTTTGGGAGCTACAAAACCAACCCAATTTCCATTCTCATCAATCATAAACTTCTGAAAATTCCACTGTACCGGCGCATCTTGCTTTCCGTTCAGCTTCTTCTCTGTCAACCAGTGGTAAAGCGGAGCCATATCTTTACCCTTTACCGATATCTTGGCCATTATCGGGAAGGTAACATCATAGTTCACCGAACAAAATTTGGCGATCTCTTCGTTTGTCCCCGGCTCTTGTCCCATGAAGTCATTGGCAGGAAAGCCGATAATCACAAAATTCTGATCTTTATACTGATCATACAACTCCTGCAACTCTGCATATTGCGGAGTCAGTCCACACTTGGAGGCGACATTCACTACCAGCACCTTCTTACCTTTCAGACCTGACAGTGGATACTCTTTGCCATCTATGGTCTTCACTGTGAAGTCATAGAATGATTTATTCTGAGCAGCCATCGACAGTGAAAATACCAAGGCTGCTACGAAAGAAAAAAATGCTTTCATATCTTATTATTTGGTTTATCAAATAATTAACAAGCAGCCCCGGCAGAATGTTTGAAAGCAGCCTATTCTTCAGACATGGAATAAGGTTTAGCTTCTTTGGCAAGCCCCCTCTTTTTATTCGGAGAAGCAGCCATATCAAACTCAAGTGTTCCTCCCGCCAAAAGGTCGGCATGAGTAATATACATCTTATCGTAAACCTTTCCGTTCAGCTTCACCTGCCGGACATAGCAATTGCGATCGCTCACCTTTGGCGCTTTTATTTCGAAAGTGCGGCCATTGGGCAGATTCATACGGATATACGGCAGATAAGGTGCTCCCAATACATATTGGTCAGTACCCGGGCAAACCGGATAAAATCCCATTGCCGTAAACAGATACCAGGCAGACATCTGGCCGCAATCGTCATTGCCGCCCAGGCCGTCAATATCATTTTTATACATCCGGTTCATGACCGTCCGCAGCCAGTATTGCGTCTTCCAGGGTTGAGAAGTCCAGGCATACAGATACGGAATGTGATGACTGGGCTCATTGCCATGTACATACCCTCCCACCAAACTTACTTCAGCAATATCTTCATTCTTTTCGTAATATTTGCGGGGAAGTGCCATTGAGAACAGTGTATCCAACCGACTGACAAACTTCTTCTCACCTCCCATCAAACGAATCAATCCGGCCACATCATGGGGCACGTGGAAAGAGAAATTCCATGAATTTCCCTCTATAAATCCTTCCCCGTAAGTCTGCATTGCATCAAATTCCTTCCTGAACTCTCCGTTGCTATAACGGGGACGGGCAAAACCAACCGAAGTGTCGAAAACATTCCGGTAATTATTCGCCCTTTTCTTATAAAGATCGGCCAACTGGTCGTCTCCCGCCAACAGAGCCGTCCGGTAAATAGTCCAATCGTCATAGGCATATTCCAATGTAGTGGAAGCAGCCGTCCCACTTTGATCGAAAGGTACATAACCCAATCTTTTATAAGCTTCAACTCCTTCATAATAAGGAACATTAGCTGTATGATCCATTGCCATCAAAGCCTCCCCGACAGATATATCCGCTCCTTTGGCAACCGCATCAGCCAAAGCAGACACTGCATGATAACCGCTCATACACCAGCCTTCATTGCCCATCAGGCTCCAAACCGGCAACATGCCATGTACACTTTGCTGCTGATGACGGATCATAGACTGCACCATGTCCGTATTCTGCCGGGGTTTTAGCAAGTTCAAGAAAGGGTGCTCCGCACGATATGTATCCCATAATGAGAAGATAGTATAATTGGTAAATCCTCCGGAAGTATGGATATTATGATCGAGTCCACGATACCGACCGTCTACATCCATATAAACGGACGGGTTAATCATGGTATGATACAATGAAGTATAAAACATGGCCAACTGATCAGGAGTTCCTTTGGCTTCGAGTACATCCAACTCACGATTCCATGCAGAATTTGCCTCGGCAACCAATTGATTGAAAGTTTTTCCGGCAGCCTCTGCCTCTAAATTCTTTACTGCACCTTCTGTGCTCACAGCCGAAAGAGCGACTTTTATCACTAGCTCCGGATTCTGCCGGGTATCGAAATTAAAGTAAGCCACCAGCTTCCGACCGGTCATTTCCGGGAAATTACGGTCGGTATTAAACCGCCGCCAAAAGCCTTTATACAGAGCTTTCCCTTTATCCGTATACCCATAATCCTTGATGGGCTGAGACAAAGAGATGGCAAAATATGTGTAATTGGTACGTGCCCATCCGTTCGTTATACGATAGCCCGTCAGTAATGTGTCATTTTCCACACGTAAATTAGCCCATAGAGTTTTTCCATCATAGTTGTAGATTCCGTGTATCAGGTCAAGAATGATGTGCCCGTCCGCATTATCGGGAAAAGTATATTTATGTATTCCTACCCGTTGAGTAGCTGTCAGTTGTGCCTTTATGCCATAATCAGCAAGCTCCACTTCATAATACCCCGGACGAGCAACCTCTGTGTCATGACTGAAACGGGAACGGTATCCCTCGTCAGGAGTACCGGCTCTTCCGGGATTCAACTTCAGTTGACCTGTGGCGGGCATAATCAAAATATCACCCAGATCCGAATGTCCCGTACCACTCAGATGGGTATGGCTGAATCCCACAATTGTCGGATCATGATACTGATATCCGGCACAATATTCATACGCATTTTTTTGATAAGTTCCATCTATGTTGTGAGGAATCGTATCTGTATCCGGACTTAACTGTACAAGTCCGAACGGGGCACAAGCACCGGGAAATGTATGCCCCATACCATTGGTTCCGATGATCGGGTTGACAAATGCACATACATCCGGCACTTCTGCCGTCTGCTGGGCCATCACTGTCGTAAATGCCGGAAGGAATGCCAGCAAGGAAAGTACTTTTTTCTTCATAATCTTATCTTTGTGATGTGTTGTTGATATGCAAAGATAGTTTTTTTCAGCTATTCCAATTCACTTCATCTCCACATTTTGACATTTCACCAGTCAATCTTTCCAACTCACAGTTTTCTGTTAACAATAAATATCCCGGCAACTTACCTTTGTACCGACATTCAAACACTTAAAGACTATGTTTAAAGCCATTGTACGTTTTTCCATAAAAAAGAAATTATTTGTAGGACTTACTACACTCTTCCTTCTTATCGGAGGTATATATGCAATGTTGACTCTGCCGATCGATGCCGTACCGGACATCACCAACAATCAGGTACAGATCGTAACAGTCTCTCCCACACTTGCCCCTCAGGAAGTAGAACAATTAATCACGATGCCCATCGAAATTGCCATGAGCAATATCATGAACGTGGAAGATATTCGTTCGGTAAGTCGCTTCGGATTGTCGGTGGTAACAGTCGTATTTAAAGAAAGCGTACCGACCCTCGATGCCCGACAGTTAATTAACGAACAGATTCAATCGGTAGCCGGAGAAATTCCACCGGAACTGGGCATGCCGGAAATGATGCCCATCACTACCGGATTGGGAGAAATCTATCAGTACATCCTGAAAGTAGAACCCGGCTACGAAGATAAATATGACGCCATGGAACTACGCACCATTCAAGACTGGATGGTGAAACGTCAGTTATCCGGTATACCGGGTATTGTAGAAATCAACAGTTTTGGCGGTTATCTGAAGCAATATGAAGTAGCCGTTGACCCGGATGCCCTTTTTTCATTGAACATCACCATCGGTGAAGTATTCGAGGCGCTGAGTAAAAACAACCAGAACACCGGAGGGAGCTACATCGAAAAAGCCAAAAACGCTTATTACATCCGTTCGGAGGGCATGATCAGCCGCACTAAAGATATCGAGCAGATTGTGGTTGCCAACCGCAACGGCATCCCGGTACACATCAGCGATGTGGGCATTGTCCGTTTTGGAGCACCCAAACGTTTTGGAGCAATGACCAAAGACGGAAAAGGCGAATGTGTGGGAGGTATCGCCATGATGTTGAAAGGGGCCAATGCCAATGTAGTCACACAAGAGCTGGAAAAACGGGTAGAAAAGATACAGAAACTATTACCCGAAGGAGTAAGCATAGAGCCGTATCTGAACCGCTCGGAACTGGTAAACCGGAATATCTCTACCGTAGTGCACAACCTGATTGAAGGAGCTATTATCGTATTTGTGGTACTTATCATCTTTTTGGGCAACATACGTGCCGGACTTATCGTAGCTTCAGTCATTCCGCTGGCTATGCTGTTCGCATTCATCCTTATGCGTATTTTCGGAGTGACAGCCAACCTGATGAGCCTCGGCGCTATTGATTTCGGTATCGTAGTAGACGGTTCCATCGTGATAGTAGAAGGCATACTTGCCCACCTATACAGCAATAAACTGAAAGGACGCACTTTATCGGGAACCGAAATGGACGAAGAAGTGGAGAAAGGTGCTTCGGGTGTAGTACGTTCGGCTACATTCGCCGTATTCATCATCCTGATCGTATTCTTCCCTATACTGACACTGAGCGGAATCGAAGGAAAATATTTCACTCCGATGGCAAAGACATTGGTATTCTGCATTATCGGCGCACTGCTTCTCTCCCTGACTTATGTACCCATGATGGCTTCTCTTTTTTTAAAACACACCATTATGGTAAAACCTACATTTGCGGACCGTTTCTTTGAAAAACTCAATGTCATATATCAACGGTGCCTGCATTTCTGCCTCCGCTTCAAATGGCAAACAGTTACCGTGGCCTTCGCTGCTTTAATTGGTTCTTTTCTGCTTTTCGGACGACTGGGAGCTGAATTTATCCCTACTTTGGACGAAGGGGACTTTGCCATGCAAATGACATTACCGGCCGGCAGCTCACTTTCGGAGAGCATCGAAGTTTCCAATCAGGCCGAAAAATTATTGATGGACCGGTTCCCGGAAATCAAACATGTCGTCGCCAAGATAGGTACAGCCGAGGTACCCACCGATCCAATGGCAGTAGAAGATGCCGATGTAATGATTGTGATGAAACCCTTTAAAGAGTGGACCTCTGCATCGAGCCGGGCGGAAATGGTAGAAAAAATGAAAGAAGCCCTCCAGCCCCTGGAAAATCGTGCAGAGTTCAACTTCTCACAACCCATTCAGTTACGTTTCAATGAACTGATGACCGGAGCCAAAGCCGATATAGCTGTCAAGTTATATGGTGAGGATACTCACGAACTTTACGCAAAGGCGAAAGAAGCCGCCCGCTTCGTCGAACAAGTTTCCGGGGCTTCCGATGTCATTGTCGAACAGACTATGGGACTGCCCCAACTGGTAGTGAAATACAACCGCGGAAAAATAGCCCGATACGGCATTAATATCGAAGAATTGAATACAATGATCCGCACAGCCTATGCAGGTGAAGTAAGTGGCGTCGTATTCGAAAATGAAAGAAGATTCGATTTAGTAGTACGCCTTGATCAGGAAAAAGTGGCGGACCTCAACCTCGACAAGCTCTTCATACGCACTTCGGAAGGTATACAGATTCCTGTCAGCGAAGTGGCAAGCATCGACTTGGTGAACGGACCGCTCCAGATTAACCGCGACGCCACCAAACGCCGCATCGTAATCGGAGTCAACGTACGTGATGCCGATATTCAGCAGGTAGTATCAGAAATACAACAGATACTGGATAAGAATATCAAGTTACAACCCGGATATTACTTTGAATACGGAGGACAATTTGAAAATTTACAGAATGCCATCCGTACACTAACCATTGTAATACCGGTAGCCTTGATGCTGATTCTGCTGATTCTGTTCTTCGCCTTCAAGAATGTGACCTATACACTGATGGTATTCTCTACAGTACCATTATCACTGATAGGCGGCATTCTGGCACTCTGGTTACGCGGACTTCCGTTCAGTATCTCAGCAGGAGTAGGATTCATCGCTTTATTTGGCGTAGCGGTACTAAATGGAATCCTGATGATCAATCACTTCAACGATTTAAGAAAACAAAATAAATATGCCATGACCACCAATCAGATTATAAAAAGAGGGACACCCCACCTGCTACGTCCGGTATTTCTCACCGGACTGGTAGCCTCACTGGGCTTCGTACCAATGGCCATCGCCACATCTGCCGGAGCAGAAGTACAACGCCCTCTGGCAACAGTTGTAATCGGAGGATTGATTCTATCCACTATATTAACGTTGATTATCCTTCCGGTCTTTTATAAAATAGTCAATGCGGCAAGTGCCGGTTGGAAACAGCCTAAGAGACGGTTGCATCTGTTCATCCTGCTACCGGCACTTCTGCTGAGTGCCACCGCCACGGCACAGGCCCCACAAACCGTCAGCCTGGAACAAGCGATAGAGATAGCCAAGCAAAACCACCCAAGACTGAAGATAGCCACAACGGCCATCCGGCAGGCACAAGCCGGACGGGGAGAAATTGTAGAAGCGACTCCCACCACATTCAACTATTCGTGGGGACAGTTGAATGGTGAAAATAAGAAAGACAAGGAAATGGCTTTCGAACAGAGTCTGGGTTCATTGTTGACGCCGTTTTACAAAAATGTACTTATCAACCGACAGGTACAAACAAGCACTTACTACCGCCAAATGGTCGAAAAGGAGATTACGGCAGAAGTAAAGCGCGCATGGGCCTATTATCAGTATGCCTCCGGGATGTCTTCACTCTATCACGACCAAGACCGGATGGCTGCCGAATTAAGGCGTATCGGTGAGTTGAGATACGAACAGGGAGAAATCACCTTATTGGAGAAAAACATGATGACTACACTGGCAGCCGATTTACACAATCGACTCTTCCAGGCACTAGAAGAGAAAAAAGTAGCTTTGGCCCGCTTTCAATGGAGTTGTTATGCAGATGACCCGATTACACCGAAAGATACGATAATGACACTCTTCCCCACCGATTGTGAGCAGAGAAGTACCTCCGAAGCCCATCTCGGATTCTTCAATAGCCAAGCTTCCGAAGCACGGGCAATCTTGAATGTAGAACGCAGCCGTTTCTTTCCGGAATTAAGTATCGGATACAGCCGCCAGGATATTTTGCCACTGAAAAATCTAAATGCCTGGATGGTGGGTGTATCCTTCCCGATCTACTTCCTGCCACAAAAAAGTCGGATCAAACAAGCGAAATTAGCAGTTTCGGCGGCACAAATACAGGCCGAAGCCAACATCCGAGAATTGAACAATAAAATAACAGAGTTGAGTGCTGCCTTGCGACGTTACGAAGAAAGTCTCCGGTTCTATACTTCGTCGGCACTCAAAGAGGCAGACGAACTGGTCAAAACAGCCAACTTACAATTACAACACAGCGAAACCGGTATTGCGGAATTTATCCAGTCGGTCAGTGCTGCCCGTGAAATATGCAAAGGCTATATCGAAACTATATATCAATACAACATAGCTTCTTTAGAATACGAACTTTATCAATAACCTATTGAAACATAAAAAAAAATGAAAAAAATATTTTATCCGGTCCTCTTATTGGTTCTTGCGGCATGCAAAAACCCTGAACAGACATCCGAAACCATAGTTCCGGCTCCTGCTATTGCCGACATCCCGACCGATACTGTTACGACCCAAGTAGACGGAATAACATCGGCTACTTCAAAGCCCAATCAAGTATCTTTCAACGGCACCATTGTATTGCCTCCCCAACGTCAAGCTACGGTGGCCCTCACTATGGGAGGAGTAGTGAAACACACCTCACTCTTACCAGGGCAACAAGTACGGCAAGGTGCCCTGCTGGCAACACTCGAGAATCCCGACTTCATCGCACTGCAACAAACCTATCTCGACAGCCATGCCCAAGCAGAATATCTGCAGGCCGAATATGAACGGCAAAAAACTCTCTCGACCGAACAAGCCGCTTCGCAAAAGAAGTTTCAACAGAGCAAAGCAGACTATCTGTCAATGAAAAGCAAGCTGGAAGCTACGGCAGCACAGCTTACCCTATTGGGCATCGTCCCGGAAGAGTTGCTGAAAAGCGGCATTCAGCCCTTACTACAGGTAAAGGCTCCCATCAGTGGTTATATCAGCGATGTGGCGATGAATATCGGTAAATACATCCAACCGGGTGAAGCACTTTGTGAGGTCATCGACAAATCAGCCCCCCTGCTTTGCCTGACAACTTATGAAAAAGACCTGGCAGATATGAAAGTAGGTAGTCCCGTCCAGTTTCGGGTCAACGGTATGGGCAAAACAGTGTTCAAAGCTACCCTGGTCTCCATCGGTCAGAAGGTGGATGAAGTAAGTCGTTCGCTCGAAGTATATGCCCGTATCGATGATGTCAACCAACAGTTTCGTCCCGGCATGTATGTAACGGCGAGAATACAGAAATAATCCGGTGTATTGTCTTATCTTTGTCCCCATGAAACGAATCCGAGCTATATACAACGATAAATACCTCCTATCCACCCTCATCATCTCACTGGCAGTGGCGGTGCTTATCCATTTTCCCGAATCAGTCTCTCTTTTTGACGGATTTGAGAGTCATACCCTTTTTCCCGGGATGAAATTCGCTGATGTAGCCAACGAGATCCTCTTTACCTTTTTGTCATTGCTGATTCTGTTTGCAGTCAACACCCGACTGTTTCATTTCAATCAGACCTCAATGAAAATCACATGGCAAAAGATTATTCTCTCTTTTGTACTAACCTGGATATTAAGCAATTTCCTGGGACAATGCTTTGTATATTTGCACAAGACATTTGATATTCCCGCTATAGATGCCATGGTGCACCACTACCTGCATCCATTACGCGATTTCATTATGTCTAGCCTGGTGACCAGCAGTTGCTATATCATCTACCTGATTCGTCGCCAACAACAAGTAATTGTTGAAAACGAACAATTAAAGGCAGAAAACATACGCAACCAGTTCGAAGTGCTGAAAAACCAACTGAACCCACACATGCTTTTCAATTCGCTCAATACGCTGCGTTCGCTCGTTCGTGAAAATCAAGACCGGGCACAAGATTACATCCAGGAGCTGTCACACGTACTACGATACACATTGCAAGGCAACGAGTCGCAATGCGTCACTCTACGTGAAGAAATGGACTTTGTGTCAGCCTACATCTTTCTCCTTAAAATGCGTTTTGAAGATAATCTGCGATTCGAGATCAATATAACTCATAATTCCGAAGAGTATTTGCTTCCTCCCATGTCCATACAGATGCTGATTGAAAATGCCGTAAAGCATAATGAAATCAGCAACCGCCGTCCTCTTACCATCACAATCGCGACCGATTCGGAAGAAGGACTCCTGGTAAGCAATCCCATACAGTCTAAACTGACAGCTACAACCGGTACCGGCATTGGGCTGGTCAATCTCGACAAACGCTATCGCCTCTTGTTCCGACAAGAAATACAAATCACAGAAGACAGAAACTTCACCGTTCGTATACCCCTCATCCGGAAAGACCTATGAAAGCAATCATCATTGAAGACGAAAAAGCAGCGGTACGAAACCTGACTTCACTACTCGGTGAAGTCTGCCCGCAAATAGAAATCGTAACGGAACTCGACAGTATCGCCGATACCATCGAGTGGTTCACCGATCATTCAATGCCCGATCTGGTATTTATGGATATCCACCTGGCAGATGGGTCGGCATTTGAGATCTTTGAACACGTCCACATCACCTGCCCCATCATTTTCACTACTGCCTATGACGAATATGCCTTACGGGCTTTCAAAGTCAACAGCATCGATTATTTACTGAAACCTATCGGAAGACAGGATATAGAACAGGCATTAGAAAAACTGACCCTGTTCAGTTCCGGCAATTCCAAACCTACCGGTCCGGAAACAAACGAACTTGTGAACCTGATGCGTATGTTAAAAAAGCAGGAAAGCTATAAAACCCATTTCCTGATTCCGATAAAAGGCGATAAACTGCTCCCCGTTTCAGTTGATATGATCCTGTTGTTCTACATCAGAGATTGCCAGGTGAAAGCTGTTCTGACAGACGGGACGGAATATTCATTCCCACAAACCCTCGACGAATTGACCGAATGTCTGGACCCGACACTCTTTTTCCGGGCCAACCGCCAATATCTCCTTTCACGGGAAGCCATCAAGGATATAGACCTCTGGTTCAACAGTCGTCTTTCCATCAATCTTCGTCATTCGGTATCAGGAGAGAAGATTTTAGTCAGTAAAGCACGTGTAGCTGAATTTAAAGAGTGGTTCAGCGTTAAATAATTAAGGAATAAAAAACAAATATTAATGCACGCTTGCAGAATACTCCTACAAGCCGTATCTTTGTAACCCTAATTCTAAATACTCAAATATGGCTTTCACCAACAACGTAATGATTGTGCGCCACAAGTTGCTGGCAAAATTGGTAAATCTCTGGAAAGAGAACAAATTAACGAATGAAATTGACAGACTTCCCATTGAACTGAGCCCTCGCCGTTCACGCCCGCTCGGACGCTGCTGTATCCACAAAGAGCGTGCTGTATACAAATATAAACTTTTCCCGTTGTTGGGTTTCGATATGACAGACGAAACGGACGAGCTCACTCCACTTTCGGAATACGCACGCCAGGCATTGGAACGTAAAAACAAACAGAAAGAAAATATACTCTGTGTCATCGATGAAGCTTGTTCATCTTGCGTACAGGTTAACTATGAGGTGACCAACCTCTGCCGTGGTTGTGTAGCCCGCAGTTGCTATATGAACTGCCCCAAGGATGCCATCCGTTTCCGAAAAAACGGACAGGCAAAGATTGACCACGACGCTTGTATCAGTTGCGGGAAGTGCCATCAAAGCTGTCCGTACCACGCCATCGTATTCATTCCGGTTCCTTGCGAAGAAGCCTGTCCCGTGAAAGCTATCAGCAAAGACGAGAACGGTATCGAACATATTGATGAAAGCAAATGTATCTACTGTGGCAAGTGCCTCAATGCTTGTCCTTTCGGAGCCATTTTCGAGATTTCCCAGGCTTTTGATGTCCTTGAAGGCATCCGTAGCGGTGAAAAGATGATAGCGATACCTGCTCCCTCTATACTCGGACAATTCAACACATCCATCGAAGCAGTATACGGAGCGCTTCGCCAGATGGGATTTGCCGATGTAGTCGAAGTGGCGCAGGGAGCTATGGACACCGTAAGTCACGAAGCTGCCGAACTGAAAGAAAAGCTGGAGGAAGGACAGCCGTTTATGACAACCTCTTGCTGCCCGTCTTACATCGAATTAGTGAACAAGCACATACCGGGAATGAAGCCTTATGTTTCTTCTACGGGATCCCCGATGTATTATGCCGCCCGCATCGCCAAGGAACGCCACCCGGATGCAAAGATCGTGTTTATCGGCCCGTGTGTGGCCAAACGTAAAGAAGCCCGCCGCGATGAATGCGTAGACTATATACTTACTTTTGAGGAAATGGCTTCGATCTTTGAGGGACTGGACATCCAACTTGAACAGACACAGCCATTCTCAGTACTCTATACTTCGGTACGCGAGGCACACGGTTTTGCTCAGGCAGGTGGTGTGATGGGAGCTATTAAGGCCTACTTAGGCGAAGAGGCTAAGAAATTCTCCGCCATCCAGGTCTCGGACCTGAACAAGAAAAACATAGGCTTGCTGCGTGCTGCTGCCAAAACAGGCAAAGCACAAGGACAGTTCATTGAAGTCATGGCCTGCGAAGGCGGATGTATCAGCGGCCCCAGTGCCCATAATGACGCTATCGGTGGACGCCGGCAGTTGAACCAGGAACTGATAAAACGCCGTGAATCATATGAAGAAACTCATAGATAAATTAAGGGAGGAGCGCACCCTCACCTCCGAAGAGTTCGCACACCTGTTGTCGCACTATGATGATGAAGCCTTGGCATACATCAATCAGCAGGCACGGGAAGTAGCGACCGCACACTTCGGACAGGGAGTCTACATACGCGGACTGATCGAAATAAGTAATTATTGCCGGAATAACTGCAACTATTGCGGTATCCGGAAAGACAATTGGCGAGCCGATCGCTACCGACTCAGTAAGGAAATGATTTGGGATTGTTGCGAACATGGCTACAAACTCGGATTCCGCTCATTCGTTCTCCAGGGAGGCGAAGATCCGAAACGGTCGGACAATGATATGGAGGAGATCATTGCGGAAATCCGCCGGCGATATCCCGAATGTGCCATCACGCTGTCTATCGGTGAAAAACCGGCGAAAGCTTACGAACGCTATTTTATGAAAGGCGCCGATCGGTATCTGTTACGCCACGAAACATTCAACAGAGGGCATTACTACTGTCTGCACCCCTATGAAATGTCCAACGAAAGACGTATCAAATGCCTTCAGGAACTCAAACGAATCGGTTTCCAGACCGGGACAGGCATCATGGTGGGAACTCCTCGTCAAAGAGTGGAATTTCTGATAGAGGATATACGTTTTATCGAAAACTTCCAACCGGAAATGATTGGTATCGGACCTTTTATCCCCCATCAACGAACCCCATTCTGTGACGAAAAAGCAGGCAGTGTAGAGCTGACCTTGTTACTGCTCTCTATCTTCAGGCTGATGCATCCCAAGGCACTGATCCCTTCGACAACTGCGTTGGCAAGCCTGACACCGGACGGCAGAATACGGGGTATTCTTGCCGGCGCCAATGTAGTCATGCCCAATCTGTCGCCTATCATTGTAAGAAACAAATATAACCTGTACGACCAGAAAGTAGCTTTCGGTGCCGAAGCGGCCGAAGGACTGGCCTTATTGGAAAAGCAACTGACAGCGGTCGGATATCACATCGACTACAGCCGGGGAGATTATAACAACTAATCAACAAAAGACATGTATAAAGTAGATTCACCTGATGCTGTCGACTTTATTAACCATCAGGAAATTATTGAAACACTGGAGTATGCCCGCGCCCATCGGAATGACCGGGAACTTATCCGAAATTTAATAGAGAAAGCCCGCCTTTGTAAGGGGCTCACCCACCGGGAAGCCGCCATATTGCTGGAATGTGCTGAAGAAGATCTTACTAAAGAGATTTTTCATCTTGCCAAAGAGATCAAGCAAAAATTCTATGGCAACCGCATCGTCATGTTTGCTCCGCTTTACTTATCCAACTATTGTGTCAATGGTTGTGTGTACTGCCCGTATCATCTCAAAAATAAAACCATCATCCGCAAAAAGTTAACTCAGGAAGAGATATGCCGGGAAGTTATTGCCCTGCAAGATATGGGACACAAACGCCTGGCACTCGAAGCCGGTGAAGACCCTGTGCGTAACTCAATCGATTATATACTCGAATCAATCCGTACCATCTACAGTATCCATCATAAAAACGGAGCTATCCGCCGGGTAAACGTGAACATTGCCGCCACTACGGTAGAGAATTATCGCAAGCTGAAAGATGCAGGTATCGGTACATATATCCTCTTTCAAGAGACATATCATAAAGAGAATTACGAACAGCTGCATCCCACCGGACCTAAAAGCAACTATGCCTATCATACCGAGGCCATGGACCGTGCCATGCAAGGCGGAATCGATGATGTAGGCATGGGAGTCCTGTTCGGCCTGAATACATACCGCTATGATTTTGTAGGATTGCTGATGCATGCCGAACACTTGGAAGCCGTTTATGGCGTGGGACCGCATACGATAAGCGTTCCCCGCATCTGCTCGGCCGATGACATAAATGCCGAAGACTTTGAAAATGCCATCTCTGACGAGATCTTCCAAAAGATAGTAGCCGTTATTCGCATCAGCGTACCCTACACAGGCATGATTATTTCCACACGAGAATCGCAAAAGACCCGTGAAAAAGTGCTTGACTTAGGTATTTCGCAGATCAGTGGAGGATCACGGACCAGTGTAGGCGGTTATGCCGAAGCAGAAACTCCGGAAGAGAACTCCGCCCAATTCGATGTCAGCGACACCCGGACACTGGACGAAGTGGTCAACTGGTTACTGAAACTGGGCTATATTCCCAGCTTCTGTACAGCCTGTTATCGTGCCGGACGCACGGGTGACCGGTTTATGTCACTTGTCAAATCGGGACAAATAGCCAACTGCTGTTCCCCTAATGCACTGATAACCTTACAGGAATATCTGGAAGATTATGCCTCGGAAGAGACGAAAGCTCGCGGAGTAGCCATGATAAAGCAAGAAATGCAACATATCCCCAACCCTAAAATCCGAGAACGGGCTTTAGAAAACCTGAAGCAAATTGCGGCAGGAGAAAGGGACTTCAGGTTTTGAAAACGTCGCCCCGCTCCAATCGCCTGCACATTGCCTTGTTTGGTAAACGAAACAGTGGCAAGTCGTCATTGATCAATGCATTGACCAATCAAAACGCTGCTTTGGTATCGGACATCGCCGGTACCACTACCGACCCTGTATATCAACCGATGGAAATACATGGTATCGGTCCGTGTGTATTCATCGATACAGCCGGATTCGACGATGAAGGTGAACTGGGCTCCCTACGTATCGAACGAACCTTACAAGCTGCGGACAAAGCCGACATCGCACTGATGGTTTGTTGCGATACGGAACTTTCCGAAGAGCAACGATGGATAGAGTTACTGAAAGAGAGGAATATCCCCTACCTGTTGGTACTGAATAAAGCCGATCTGTTAGAGAAACCGGATGAAGTCGCCGATAAATTGGAACAACAGACAGGACAACACCCTTTAATTGTCAGTGCCAAAGAAAAAACGGGCATAGACTCAATCCGTCAGTCTATTCTTCATCGGTTACCGGAACTTAACGAGCAACCGGATATTGTGGGAGATTTGGCCAACGAAGGCGATGTGGTACTACTCGTGATGCCACAGGATATACAGGCCCCTAAAGGGCGACTTATCCTGCCACAAGTACAAACACTGCGCGAACTTCTTGACAAAAAATGCATCACCTTGAGCTGCACAACCGACCAGTTGGACAATGCCCTCAAAGTCTTGTCAGCTCCCCCCTCATTGATCATTACCGATTCGCAGGTTTTCAGAACCGTCTACGAAAAGAAACCGCCACAGAGCCGGCTAACCTCCTTCTCGGTATTATTTGCCCGCTACAAGGGAGACATTGACTACTATACCGAAGGAGCGTATATCATCGACCAACTGACAGAAAATTCCCGGGTCCTGATAGCCGAAGCCTGTACTCATGCTCCACTGTCCGAAGACATCGGCAGAGTGAAACTTCCACGAATGTTGCGCAAACGTATCGGAGAGCAACTGCATATCGACATTGTTTCCGGAAATGATTTTCCTAAGGACCTGAATTGCTACGACCTGATTATTCATTGCGGAGCCTGCATGTTCAATCGCAAACATGTCCTGAACCGGATAGTCAAAGCTAAAGCACAAGGTGTCCCAATGACTAACTATGGAATAGTTATCGCATATATCAATGGCATTCCTTTCCACTGACAACAAACGCCTTATGAGACACGATCGTATTTCATAAGGCGTTTATGCTCCTGTCATCTAATGAAACCAAAAATTTGAAATTTATTCAAAGAGTTTGATATAATAAAACAGTTAATAATATTATTTTATCTTATATATGATGAAAATCGGATTTTCATTGGCATTTCTTTTTTGCAATTCTTGTGGTACAGTAATTTGAGTATGTTCTTTAAATGTTTCTATCTCATAAGGTGTAACAACCTGTACCAGATTATTTCCTAAGACACGTCCCCATACCGGGAACCGGTTATGCCCCTTACTACCTACCATACCTAACTGCATATTGATATCAGCCAAGTTATAAGCACTTGTCTCAGGGATATCACACTGCTCCACAACAGTTTCTCCACTGTGTTTGTCCACCGAAGCCACATAATACTTCTCATTCAGCATCATGCGCAGATAAAAACGGCGAGGCGTCTCAAAAATATCACTTACAAAAATATCACCGTTAGCAGGGAATCTTTTAATATCGCGAATATTGAGCCCACGAATAACCTCTTCATCCGAATTGCTTAGACCGGCCACTAAAACAGGCTGTATGGTATCTGCCGACAAACGGTAAATGGTATCATTGCTAGCTGTTTTAAACAAGACTGACGCCTGCTTCCCATCCGAAGGTGAACCCATTACTCCAAAAGTAAAGCCTGAATCTTCACGGGGTACCAACGGCGAATAGAAATCGTTTTTGGTAATTATCGCCTCACCGTCCTCCTGAAATACCCCAATACCAAAACTACCGTTCTGAAACGGCATAAGAGGCATAGCGATGGCACCAATGCGCTTGTTACCAAGGTGATGAGCATAAATAATGGGAGAATTTACAGGCAGGTCTTCCACAAACGTGCCTTCCAATGTATATATGCCAACCTTATTGCCGATAACATAGAAACGATTATCAGCCTCATCAGCCTGTATAAAACCTATCATACCATTAAAGTCATCGGGACCTTGGCCTTGGCGAAGGAATGTACGCAAAAAGTGTCCTTGACGATCGAACAGTACGATACGGGCTTCCTTGCCCACCAATACATAAATGTATTTGCTTGTGATGGCAAAGTCTACCACACCGTCTATCAATGAGGCATCATCATTGGTCATTTCCAAAGGGATATATTCAACTGACTCTATCTCATCAGCAATAGACAAAGTTGCCGGCGAATTAAGTGCATCACGAACGGAAGCGGTTAACAGACCTGTTTGGTCGACTTGATTTAAATTACAAGATGCCAAAACAAAAACGCCAATGGCAACCATGAAAAAAGACTTTGTGTTCATCATGTTTTAAAGTTATATTTTGGTCAAAGATACAGAACATTTGTTATTTATCATTTCTTTTTCCGGATATTTTTCCATGAATCCACAAAACATATAAAGCTGAAATTCCTATATTTGTAATGAAAAAAAGATTACTATCCAAAAGTATTATAACTAAAAAAACCTTTTACTTATATTTCTCCGGAATCTTCCTCTCGATGATGGCATCAAATACCCGTGACAACTCTTTAATAACCAAAAAACATTTCTATCACTTGAAAATTGGGTAATATAATTAGGCTGTGAATGTCAAATGATAACATTCACAGCCTATCACTATCCAACTAACTTTCAGTAGGATATATTACCTAAAATATATAGTTCCGGTTCTAATAAAACCGGCTATTCACTTTCTCTATAGAACAATACCTCTGTCAGTATTGAAAATCTTCCCCTTTGACGTACACCCGGTAATCTTTTATCATGCCGGGATATCCCTTTTCGGCACGGGGCAAATAGCGGAAACCGGTTACGGTATAGTCTCCACCCAGATCGATGACTAATTGATGAGGATAGGCATCTTTAGCCACCGTCATCCAGTAAGTGGATTCCTGAAGGTCGAACACTTTATCTCCCGTACAGTTACCGCTACGTGTCTCTTCGCTGTCGGCATAGCGTATTCTCCACTTTTCACGTGAAATTGGCTTACCGTCGGCACCCAGTACATCGAGTTCGGCGATGGCTGCTATCTTCTTTCCTTTTTGTGCCGAAAGGGCCTCAAGGCAGAAATAACGACCGGTACTCTGACGATCAAAGCAAACTTCCTGCCATCCGTTGCCCGGAACAAACGTACCTTCGGCAACGGGAGTTTCCCGACTCAAGTCCAGTTGTTCACCCTCTTTGCGATGGGTAGAAGCCCCTTCATTGCGTAACCAATCCAAGATGGGCTTCTTCAGTCCGCGGATAGATGCTTTCTCAGGGCCTTTCAAATCAAGAACAATAATTTCATTTTCTCCCTCTTTGAGCCAACAACCGGGCATGAAGAGTGTCTGCTGCGGACCAATCTCCCAGAAACGTCCGATAGCAAGGCCGTTAACCCATACCATACCTTTACCCCAAGTACTCATGTCAAGGAACGTATCGCCAACTTTATCCAAACGGAAGGTAGTCCTATAATACGCAGGCATAGTCTGAGCTGTCCCATTTTTATATCTTTTATCTTGCACAAACGAATAATCCACCGGAAAACTATAAACCGTCCAATTCTTTAACTCTGCAGATTGCTTTCCACGGACAAGTTCTACTTTTTCAGTGATACCTTTGCGATCGTGAATCGACTCATCAAAGTTAACACGTCCCATAGCTTCTACCAGGATGTCGATACGCGTTCCTTTCTTCAAAACCGGCAGTTGCAAGACAAATTCACCACGACGACGGTCCAGACGAGCCAACAATTTACCATCGGCAAAAACTTGTGCCCAATCATGTACTTCTGTGATCTTCATCGTAGTGCCATTTTCGACAGGCTCCTGCAAAGTAGTCCGATACAAAATCGTTCCCCACCCCTGATCAAAAGCCTCCATCGGTTGTATATCCATACTCTCTTTAGCCTCGGGCAAATTGGAAAAGAGAGGAGCAACCTGAGTAAACTCCACTTCAGGTATCTCAATCACCGGAAAAGCTTCGGGAATCTCAGGCAATTGTTCTCCTGCAGGCAGATAATTTTTCAGCAGATCACGAAGCAGGAAATATTTGTCCGTAGTCCATCCCGGCTCACTGATAGGCGCATCGTAATCGTAAGAACTACACATAGCGGAGTAAGACGGATTGTTGGCACCACCCCAATGCCCGAAAGTAGTACCTCCATGGACCATATAGAGACTGAATGAAATATTACGGTCAAGCATATCTTTGATACCCTGCACCATGCTTTTGGCAGGACGGGTCTCATGCTTGCGTCCCCAATGATCAAACCATCCACTCCAGAACTCACTACACATTAATGGAGTCTCCGGACGAGCCTCTCTGAGACGCTTGAACTGCTGTTCAATGTTGGCTCCCGTACCAAAATTGATAGTCCAGAGCAAATCGTCCAATCCATTCCGATCAAAGGTACTGCTCCAGTCACATTGAAAAAGAGGAACTTCGGTAAACCCGGCACTTTTCACTATATCACGAATAGCCGAAACATAGGGTTTGTCAACTGCATAAGCACCATATTCATTTTCTACCTGCACCATGATAATGTTTCCTCCGCGAGTAATCTGCAAAGGTGCAAGCTGTTTTCCGACTTCTTTCATAAAGATTGCAGTGCGCTCCATAAAATAAGGATCGAGTGTACGAAGTACAATATCTTTCTTCTTCAGTAACCACCAGGGAAGTCCGCCCATCTCCCATTCGGCACAAACATAAGGACCCGGGCGTACAATCACATACATCCCATGCTTCTGAGCCAGGCGGCAAAAAGCGGCTATATCATTTTGTCCGGTAAAGTCAAACTGTCCCTCAGTCTGTTCATGGATGTTCCAAAATACATAAAGACAAATCGTATTCATCCCCAATGCCTTACACATCTCGATACGATGCTCCCAGTAAGGAGCCGGAATACGGGTATAATGCAACTCGGCAGCCTTAACCGTAAAAGGCTTGCCATTCAAAAGGAAAGTGCTCTTCCCGATTGTGAAATTTTGTGCTGCAACAGGCAACGAAAAAATCAAAATGAGAAGCAGAATCAGTTTTTTCATGTTCTTATTAAATTGTTTTGAGTTTTTGAGTCGTCTCACTAAAGCCTCCTTTCTTCAAAGAAAGACAGTGTTTCCGATATCCGACAAGGGTTTCTCCCATGATATTTCCGAAAACAGAAGGTACAAAGAAACGGGAAATATTATTTCGAAAAAATAGACTTTGTTAAAAAAAAGATGGATTATATTATGATAAAAAAAGGCTGCATCGTTACCAATACAGCCTTTCGTATATTTATTAAATGACTTACTTAGCCAATTCGTTGATTACGTTCATAATCTTCTGCCCGATCTCCTCAGCAGCTTCCATAGTCGATGCTTCGCTATATATACGGATGATCGGTTCGGTATTACTCTTGCGCAAGTGTACCCACTTATCGGCAAAGTCAATTTTCACACCGTCAATATCATTGATCTCTTCATTCTTATAGATATCTTTCACTTTAGCAAGAATGGCATCTACATCGATTTCCGGAGTCAGATCAACACGGTTCTTGGCAATGAAATAAGGAGGATAGGTTGCACGCAACTCACTAACCTTCTTACCTTCGTGTGCCAAATGGCTAAGGAATAATGCAATACCTACCAAAGCATCACGTCCGTAGTGACTGGCAGGATAAATCACTCCACCGTTTCCTTCACCACCGATCACGGCATTTGTTGCTTTCATCTTGGTCACAACATTTACTTCGCCTACAGCAGAAGCATTGTATTCCATACCATATTTGCGGGTTACGTCGCGCAAAGCACGGGTAGAACTCAGATTGGATACAGTATTGCCCGGAGTATGTTTCAATACATAGTCTGCCACCGTAACCAGTGTATATTCTTCACCATACATCACACCGTTTTCGCAGATCATCGCCAAACGGTCTACGTCCGGGTCAACGACAAACGCTACATCAGCTTTTCCACCCTTCATCAGGTTCATGATATCTCCCAGATTTTTTTCCAACGGTTCCGGATTGTGGGCAAAGTTTCCGGTCGGTTCACAATAGAGTTTTTCGACGTGTTTCACCCCCAGACGTTCCAATAATTCGGGCAGGATGATACCTCCTACAGAGTTCACACAGTCGATAGCCACTGTGAAATCAGCTTTTTTGATAGCCTCAACGTCTACCAAATCGAGTGCCAATACACTGTCGATATGTTTTTTATTATAAGTCAAGTCTTTGCGATAAGATCCCAAATGATCGACATCCGCATAATCGAACTCCTCGGCAGCAGCAATACGAAGTACTTCTTGCCCTTCGGCTGCATTCAGGAATTCTCCATGCTCATTCAGCAATTTCAATGCATTCCATTGTTTGGGGTTATGTGATGCAGTCAGAATGATACCGCCACAAGCCCCTTCCATTGTAACAGCCAGTTCGGTTGTCGGAGTAGAAGCAAGATCGATATCAACTACGTCCCAGCCCATACCCATCAAGGTACCGACTACGACATTCTTTACCATCTCACCGGAAATGCGGGCATCACGGCCCACTACTATCTTGTTACTTTTTGATTTGCATGTTTTGCGAATCAAAGTGGCATAAGCCGACGTGAATTTTACAATGTCAAGCGGGTTCAGTCCTTCGCCTGCGCCTCCGCCAATGGTTCCACGGATACCAGAGATAGATTTGATTAGAGTCATAGGTTGTTGTTTTAGAAAATTGGTTATTTAGTAGTTTTAGTTCAATGCTTTCTGAAATTTACGAATATCGTAGAAATAGGGGTTTACATATTGGTTTGCACTCTGATGTCCCATCTTCGAAGGTACAATCATTCTCACATGGGCATAATTGGTAACATACTTTAAAGCAAGCAGCCATCCGGGAGGAACATCCGTCGTACCATATTTGGCATACATCGACCCCTCTGTAAATACACCGGCTACTGAAGTACCGTTATCCACATAACGGAAAACGTCCGGATAAGTATAGTAATTCGGATAATTTTCGAAACCGGGAAGCACCACATTGAAGCAAGTGGTATCGTTCGCCTTGATGTCGTGCTCTACAAAGCGTACGGCTACAATATTGTTATTCTTGATAGAGTCATTTTCCGGTTTATCGGTAACTATACCCTTATCCACAATTTGCATGTAGACTCCGTTTGAGAAAGCCACGTATTCGTTCTTGGTCGTATCCGTTTTATATCCGTTTGCTTCAAAGTCACTCTCGGAAATAGTCTGGATATTGTATTTTTTAATAAAGGCGTTTACTGCGTCTTTCTCTTCATCCAGCATTTCAGCATAAGTCTTCGAATTGTCGCAAGCCTGGAACATATATCCAAAGGCTAACAAGGAAAAAAATAACAATAGAAGTTTTTTCATTTCTGTATCTTAAGTATATTCCGTACAAATGTATTTTAAATTAGTCGAATCTTTAGATTTAAAAGCAGAAAGTTCAAGTCTTTTAACCTTTGACTTTCAACTTTTAACGGAAGAGCGATGAGCCAACCGTCAACTTACCTCTTTATTCTTTCAAAAGTGGTTTATATTTCTCCAATGCTTGTTCAAACACTTTTACAGCCTCTTCCATAGTACCGTAAAATTCCCCTCCGGACGCATTGAGATGCCCGCCGCCATTGAAAAATTCCGCAGCTAACCGATTACAAGGAAACTTACCTACTGAACGGAGAGAAATCTTAATCATTTTCTTTTCAGTGTCCTCACGTAGAAAACAAGAAAAACAGACATTCTTGATAGACAGAGGTATGTTGACAAACCCCTCGCTATCCCCTTTGATATAATCAAATTTGCCCTGTTCTTCCTTTGTCAGTGAAATAAGGGCGGAATTGTAATCTTTATACACCTTCATATTCGATAACACATATCCCATCAGACGCAAACGGCTTTCGGAATAAGTATTATAGACTTTCCGGTAAATATCATCTTTATCGATTCCTTTTGAGAGTAACTCACTGATGATGAAATAGATTTCACGATTATTAGAGTTATAAGTGAACCCTCCGGTATCTGTCATCATGCCCGTATAGATACATTCGGCTCCTTCTTTGGAGATATCACTAAAATATCCCATCCGGCAAATCAATCGAAACACCAGTTCGGAAGTAGAGGAAATCTCAGGATGTGAAATGGTGATTCTGCAAAAATCTTCAGGATAAAGATGGTGGTCTATCATTATTTTGCGCCCCGGTGAAGCGGCCACTATATCACTCATTTCATCAATACGCTTCAGCGCATTAAAGTCAAGACAACAAATGACATCTGCCTCCATAATCAGCTTGTCGGCAAATTCCTGGTAACGGTCATACAGCAAAATATCCTTACTACCCGGCATCCATTTCAGAAAATCGGGAAAAGCATTGGGGACAATCACATTGACAATTTTATCTTGAGAATCCAAAAAATGATACAATCCCAATGATGAACCAATGGCATCTCCATCAGGTGACACATGAGATACAATTACTATTTTGTCGGCCCGTTCAAACCATTTGGTAAAATGATCAATATGAGCCTGAGCAATCACTTTAGTCAGCATAACTTGTTTGTATAAATATTGAGTTGGCAAAAATACGATAAATCTCTGGAATAACCTCGAAAAATGGGAGAAATGACGCTAAACGACTTAATATCAGAGTTGTTACGGTGTCAAATGATGACAAGCCGAAAAATCGGAAAACGCAAAGAAGAGCGGATTTAAGAAGAAGAATGGTTTGCAAATCATTACCCGTGAAAGAGTAAGATTTAACATATGGGAGATGCTATTGCACCGTTTGTCACCGATTTGCGTATCAAGGTCTAACTCGTTGATATTTAACTTTGCAAACAAAAAAAAACGAGTATGGCAAGAAGTACATTCAAAGTGCTGTTCTACGTGAACGGCAGCAAGGAGAAAGACGGTATTGTCCCCATCATGGGACGAGTGACAATCAACGGTACTGTGGCGCAGTTCAGTTGCAAGCAGACCATCCCGAAAACCCTTTGGGATGCGAAAGGCAACCGAGCCAAAGGCAAGAGTGCCGAAGCACGGAACATCAATCTGGCATTGGACAACATCAAGGCGCAAATCATCAAGCACTATCAGCGCATATCCGACCGAGAGGCATACGTAACGGCTGAAATGGTGCGCAATGCCTACCAAGGGGTAGGAAGCGAGTATGAGACACTGATAAAGGCTTTTGACAAGGATTGCGCCAACTTCCTGAAACGTGTCGGTAAAGACCGCAGCATCGGCACGTACAAGGTCATGGTAAGGGCAAGGAACTATGTCGCAGCCTTTATCAAGTCATCCTACAGACGGACGGATATGTCCATGCTGGAACTTACACCCGACTTCATCAAGGAGTTTGCGGCTTATCTTACGGCTGAACGGGGACTGAAAAACGCCACCATCTGGCTGAACTGCATGTGGCTGAAAGGGGTGGTCATGCGTGCGCACTATAACGGACTGATACCGAGAAATCCGTTTGCGCAGTTCCATATCAGCCCGAATGTTAAGGAACGGGAGTATCTGACAGAGGACGAAATCAAAAGAATCATGGCGCACGAGTTTGACAACCCCACCCTCGCATTGGTGCGGGATCTGTTTATTTTCGCCTGTTTCACCGCCTTGTCTTTCGTGGATATGAAAGAACTCACAACGGATGAAATAGTGGAGGTGAATGGTGAGAAATGGATATTGTCGAAACGGCACAAGACAAATGTCCCGTTCCAAGTGAAGCTGCTGGATATTCCCTTGCAGATAATCGAACGGTACAAGTATCTGTCGGAAGACAAGCTGGTTTTCGGGAAAATCAACTATTGGACGATGTGCAAACAGCTGAAAAAGGTAATGGCGGAATGCGGAATAGAGAAGCAAATCTCCTACCATTGCGCTCGTCATACGTTTGGAACACTGGCTCTTAGCAAGGGGATGCCCATTGAAAGCGTGAGCCGTGTTCTGGGACACACGAACATTGTCACGACTCAAATCTATGCGAAGATAACCACGCAGAAACTTGACAATGACCTGACGATGTTCGGCAACAAGCTGAACGCATCGTTCGGAAGTGTAACCCCATAACCAAGCATAGCCATGAAACGAAGCATCATAACAACAGACGGTAACGGCAACATCATCATGCCGACCGACATTAGCGCAACCGCCATGAGCGAATGGGAACTTTGCGACCTGTTCGGAGTAACTGCCCCGACATTCCGTGCAGGGCTGAAGGCTCTTTGCAAGAGCGGAGTTTTAAGGGAATACGGGATAAGGCGAAGCATACGGGTATCCGATAATTGCTGTATGGAGGTTTACAACCTTAAAGCGATAGTTGCCCTCGCTTTCCATATCAGCACATTCGGAGCGGAAAGGGTACGCAATGCCATTCTTGAAAGACTGTACCTGCGAAAAGAGAAAACAAGCATCTTCTTCTCGCTGAATACCAACGGCATATCCAAATCCGAATACTTCTCGTAGCTGAATGCCTGACATAATTCACTCGGTAAGTCAGTAATTCATTAAGTCAGTACGACAGAACGACAGACGCTCTGATTTTTTCTCCCGAAAAGCGTAATCCGACATTCGCTTTTCGGGAGTTTTTCCGTTTGCACAACCCGTTTCCTGCCCCAAACCATTGAAAGTTTTTGTTTCGGGGGCTATTTGTCACCATTCTGCTGTATTTTGCATAACAACCTATCCGATAATTGATTATATTTTTGCAGCTGGTAATTTTCAAACTTAAAACCATTTGATTATGTCAGCTATCGAACAACAGGACAGCCACAGACCGCCATCGGATGGTGGCATGGCAAAGGAAGAATTTATCCGTGTCGGGACAACGCTCTACAAGATTGTGGAGCAACCGAGACTGAACGGAGGGTATATGAAGAAACGCATCGCATGGAACAACGAGACCCTGCGACAGGATTACGGCAAGGATTACATCGGCAGCGTTCCCAAGTATGACGGCTTCTGCACCGTACCCGAACACATCGGCTACCGTTCCGTGGTCGGCAAGTTCCTTAACCTCTACGAACCGATAGACCACCGACCGCAGGAGGGCGATTTATCGCATATCCAATCTTTGGTACGGCACATCTTCGGGGAACAGTACGAGTTGGGGATGGACTATCTGCAACTGCTCTACCTGCAACCGATTCAGAAGTTGCCTATCCTGCTGTTGGTGTCGGAAGAACGCAACACGGGCAAAAGCACCTTCCTAAACTTTCTGAAAGCCCTTTTTCAGAACAATGTGACTTTCAACACCAACGAGGATTTCCGCAGCCAGTTCAATTCCGACTGGGCTGGCAAGTTGCTTATCGTGGTGGATGAGGTGCTGCTCAACCGCAGGGAGGATAGCGAGCGGTTGAAGAACCTCAGCACCACACTTTCCTATAAGGTGGAAGCCAAAGGCAAAGACCGTGACGAGATTGCGTTCTTCGCCAAATTCGTGCTGTGTTCCAACAACGAGTATCTACCCGTAATCATAGACGCAGGGGAAACACGCTATTGGGTGCGCAAGATAGACCGCTTGCAGTCCGATGATACCGACTTCCTGCAAAAGCTGAAAGCGGAGATACCCGCCTTTCTTCATTTCCTGCAACACAGACAGCTATCCACCGAAAAGGAAAGCCGGATGTGGTTCAACCCCACATTGCTGCATACAGAAGCCTTGCAGAAGATTATCCGTAGCAACCGCAACCGGCTGGAGATAGAGATGTCGGAACTGCTGCTTGACATTATGGTTGCAATGGATGTGGATAGCGTTTCATTCTGCCTTAACGACCTTGTCGTACTGCTGGTACACTCGCAGGTAAAGGCGGAAAAGCACCAAGTGCGTAAGGTGGTGCAGGAGTGCTGGAAACTGACACCTGCACCAAACGGGCTTACCTACACCACCTATCAGGGCAATTACAACAGAAATTGTCACTATGAGCCGATAAAGAGGGTGGGACGCTTCTACACCGTCACAAGGGAGCAACTCGAATCCCTGTAATACTATCATTTTTCTGTTGAATTGTTGAATATGGGTATAAATACAATGACAATAAACGATATACATTCTCAACAAAATCTCAACAAGCCAAAAGAGAAGTTGAGAGACCACCGATACCCGTTTGTGGATTTCTCTTTTGGCGAGCGGTTTGTTGAGAAGATGTTGAAAGTTTACAGGTCTGTATATAAACATATTACATCAACAGTTCATCAAATCAACAAATTTTCATCAACTTCAAAACCGTATGTAATATGACAATCCAAGATGTAAAGCAAATCAAACTGGCAGACTATCTGCAAAGTCTGGGCTATACGCCTGTAAAGCAACAAGGCAGGAACCTGTGGTACAAATCACCGTTACGGGAAGAAACGGACGCATCGTTCAAGGTAAACACCGAGCTTGAAAAATGGTACGACTTCGGCAGTGGCAAAGGCGGTAATATCATTGCATTGGCAGCGGAACTCTACCATTCGGAAGATGTAGTCTATCTGCTGAAACGCATAGAGGAGCGGACAGCATACATCCGCCCTGCATCGTTCTCTTTTGGCAGACAGCATTCCGACAATCAGCCTTATCAGGGATTAAGGGTTGGTGAGTTGTCCTCTCCTGCTCTTATAGCCTATCTGCAAGAAAGGGGAATAAACATCGGACTTGCCAAAAGAGAATGCAGGGAGCTTCGGTTTATGAATGCCGACAAACCCTATTTTGCCATCGGCTTTCCGAACATGGCAGGAGGATATGAAGTGCGCAACAGATACTTCAAGGGATGTGTCGCCCCGAAAGACATCACCCATATCCGACAGCAGGGCGGAAACGATGTATGTGTTACCTGTTCGAGGGGTTCATGGATTACCTTTCATTCCTTACCATCCGAGTGGGAAACAATCCGCAACACCCGCGATTGGACACACAGGACTATGTCATATTGAACTCCGTTTCCAATCTTGCAAAAGCGGAAAGCATATTGGAGACCTACACCCAAGTCGGCTGTTTCCTTGACAACGACACGGCAGGACGGAACACCTGCAAGAAGCTGAAAGAGAAGTTTGGGGAACGGCTGCTTGACAAGTCAATGTACTGAGTATAAGGACTTGAACGACTACCTGTGCGGTAAGCCCTTGTCCCAATCGGCAGAGCCGATAAAGGAGAAGAAGCAAGTCCAATCCGCAAGGCGGATGATGCAGCCACCGAAAAAGAAAGGGGGATTTCATCTGTAATAAACATGTTCGCTTTCCCAAAGGTATTTAGACAGAAATACCATAGCTCAATAGGGCGTTTTCTTCACGCATTACTCCGTAACGCTAAAAACACCCTATCGAGCCAAAGGGAAATCCCTTTGGAAACCCTGTGCAAACGAGAGCAGAAGCCAAACTCGTTTGGATTATGCCGAGTGCAGCAATGGGTCATTTGCATAATAAACCCTGTGAGCCGATGTCACAGGCAGAGAGAAGAAACATAACGATAACCGCAAAAATAGGAATAATATGGGATATTTTTCATTAGACATAAAGAAAGCAAAGGGTACATCGGACACCACGCAGTCCGACCATATAGAGAGAAAGATAATACCTAAAAACGCAGACCCGACAAGAACGCATCTGAACAGGGTACTTGTCGAATACCCCGATGGCGTTCACGGCAGGGATGAAGCGATTGCCCACAGGCTGAACACGGCAGGCATCAGACGGAAAATCACACACGACCAAGTCCGTGTCGTTCGGGTGGTCTTGTCGGGTACGCACGAGGACATGATGAACATACAGGAAAAAGGAGAACTCGATGAATGGTGCAGCGACAGCATCCAATGGCTGCAAGCCACATTCGGCAAAGACAATGTGGTTGCCGCACATCTGCACATGGACGAGAAGACTCCGCACATACATGCAGCCGTTGTTCCCATCGTGACGGGTGAAAGGCGCAAAGCCAAGAAAGAGCAGACGGACGGTAAGCGCAAGTACCGCAAGAAAACAAATTCCGTCCGTTTGTGTGCCGATGACCTGTTCAACCGCCAGACCTTGGTCGCCTACCACGACAATTACGCAAGGGTGATGGCGAAATACGGATTGCAGCGTGGGGTACGGGGTTCGGAAGCACGGCACACCACCACCATGCAGTATTATAGGGACTTGAAAAAGAAGAATGAAGTCCTCGAAACCGAAACCAGACTGTTGCAGGAAAAGAAGACCGAAGCGCAGGAGGAATTGAGACAGGTAAAAGCAGAAATCCGTACTGACAAGCTCAAATGTGCAGCCACCGATACGGCAACCGCCCTTGCAAGCAGTGTGGGTTCTCTTTTCGGAAGTGGAAGAATGAAATCGTTGGAACGCAGGAACGAGGACTTGCAAGACCGCATCCTTGAACTTGAAGACGAAGCCCGACAACGGGAACGGCAACAAGCCGAACAGATACAGGAGATAAGAAACGCTTACGAGCAACAGCACCGCAAGCTGTCGGAGTTTACGGATTTTGTCAGACGCTATTTCCCGTATGTGGAGAAGCTGATGCCCGTGGTAAACTTCCTACGTGAACGTTTGGGCTTCAATGACAGAATAATCAGAAGACTGTGCGAGTTCAAGGAGGTCGGAATAAAAGGTGAACTCTATTCTCGTGAATTTAACCAGCACTTCAAAGCAAACGGTACGGTTTGCTCTCTCAAACAGGACACAGAGGGAAGATTTGAACTCAACATAGACGGTGTTTCACACATCAATTGGTTCAGACGAAAGAAAGAAGAGTTTATGGAAGCTCTGAGTGTGCCAAAAAGAAAACAAAATCGGAGTATTAAACTGTAAATCAGATATAATAAAATCGCCCTTACCATAGTATATATTGCAAGGGCGATTTTTTCTAAAAGTTATTACTCATCAATGTTATAAAAACATATACCGTCTGGAAATTTTATATTAGGAATCCAAAGAGGAGAACCATCCCATCCTTTATCAGTAGAACCATTTACACGATAAATAGTCAATGTTATATCGTTTTTAAAGCTATCTCCTAACCGTCTGTCAGTAGGGGATAACAAAGTTCCTGTACCTTTACTTATGTCACGATTAGTTCTAACAATTAGACGATACTTTATCGTTGGTCGTTTTTCTTGAAGGGCTTTGATACAAGCAATATATTTGTTGCTATCAAAATCCGAATGCACTGAACTGCCTGTCAGTTTTAATATTTTGATTAGTATTTCTGCTGAAACATCTGAATATTCTGTGTTAATATATTGCTCCACTATACTATCAATATCTTTAGTGTATTGAGATATGGGATTGTTAGCAAACATATTAGCACCTCCCACTATCATGTTTAAATACTGGTTATCAAGTACATTCTTTCTTGTAGGCTTTATTCCATTTGGATAAATAACTTGTATGTTTTCTATCCCGTTTTCTATTTGCTTGATTAGAATTTCATTAGCTTCATTCAATGAAACAAATAAAGAATGTAATGTCCTTGGTATATAAATTCTAACTAATTCTTTTTCTCTATCATACCCAAAAATTCTCGAATGCTGCCAAAATGTATCAGCTTGTGGCATTTTGGATGAACGACAATAATACACGGTCTGTAAATGAGGAAATGTGATTCCACGTCCTAAAGTATTACCTCCAACAACGATATTGAATCCTTTTGATAAATCTAATGCGTCTGGATTGTTAGAATCTCTACAGATAAAACTTTTAGAGTTGAGAGGGATGACACAAATCAGCGTATTATCTAAAATCTCAACAATTTGCTCATATATATCGTCATAATGTGGTAAATCTGGTTTTGTTTGTTGCAAATCAGTCCATGTTTCTTTTAACTGCTCAAGGAATCCCTTATCTGAGGTAGATTGTTGTAATAAATTCAAATACTCTTGCACGCATTCCACAAATTTCTTATGAATGGATATTCGTACACTAGGATGAATCATAAAGTTGCAATTAGTTTCACCTTTGATTTTCTTATACGCACATACGACTAAGAAAGAAACTATACCTTTTCTCAAGCCTTCTGGACATAAAATATCCCCATCTTCGCTAATTTCGTCTAATTCATTCTCAGATGTGAATCTTATGCAATACGAGGTCGGATTTGAGTAAAAGAAATTTCCACCCAAATAATCTTTGCCAGGTTTAAAATAATTAATGAATGCAGGTTTCCAACCAGACATTACAGTTTGTAATATAATTGATTGTGGCGTAGCTGTAACTTCTAAATACAGTGAAGACGAAGCGGTGTCTTTTATTTTTTGCAAATGTTTATTTATGGTACTTGTTCTGTTTCTGTTTACTAAAGTATTTAAACTTGCTGCATCTGCTTCATCATCAAATATTGTTAAACACAACCCTGTATTAAGTTGATATGTCATTAATAGATTCCCCCATTTCCGTAATACACTTGCGTTCTTTTTAAGGACAATGACTATTGGCTTAATGAGATTATGTGGATTAAATAATACCACATCACTTTCTGATAGTACAGTAAATGATGTCAAAGCACTCTTTACTCTATTATACGTTTGTCTCTGCAAATCAATGTTATCTGTTGTCAGAAGTAGAAATATACGATAACCTTTATCTGCTAAATGAGAAATTACACCCAACATTTGACCTGTTTTCCCACTTTGTACATTACCCAATAACAATCCAGTTAATGGCTCTGTAAAATCGAATCTGCTTTCTATATTACTTACAACAGATTTGGCTGTAGTCGTAATAGAATCTGATAGCGATGAATTATTCAGAGAACTTGTATATGTTTCGAGATAAGTCATATTTTACTCAAGAGTTAAAATCCAAAAATCTTTATCTACAGATTGAGTTAGGACCAAAGAACTTTTACCGAACTTTCTTAAAGTTTCTTCTGTTACCTTATCTCCTAATTTGAGAGCACCAGCATTCTCCATTTGTCCTTTTATCCATCGACCCAATATTTTCAAATCGTGAGCAGAGCGGAAATTTTTTCCATAATCTCCTTGACGAGCACATTCAAATTTATAACCATCATTTGTTATAACGGTGAAATTTCCATCTTCTTTATTTGGCAGAAGCGAGCGATTTGGAATCTTAGTGCTAATAATTATTTCAACTTCATAATAATCTCTTCTACTGAATCTACCCTTCACTTTTCCTGCTCCAAAATATGCGTTAAGATTGGATTTATCTTCAGTTTTCAAAGGAATTCTCACTACATTCTGAGAACCTTTCAATAGGCACTGTGCTGTTTCTTCTCTATTCAATTTTTCTACATACTCAAAACCATCCAATAGTGCAGTTGTAGGTTCTTTAAAATTTTCTATTGGTTTAGCATCAGATATTGATTCTCCTAAAATGTTGGTTATCTCTATTATTCTGTTATGAATGCCCATACCACTGTCAGCCTCAAAAAACACGTCTGATTCTATTAGATTTTGAGATGTTCCAATAAAACTGCCCAAATTTGACGAACCAACAAAAGCACCTAAACATTCACCATCTTTTAAGAAAGAATACATTTTACCATGAAACATTGCTTTAGGGGAAACATACACATTACCCAAGTCATTCTTTATTAGCTTTTCTCCAAGTTCTTTAACTGCATCATATTGCAATTTGGTAAAACCATCAATGTAATTCATACCAATAAATAACGACAGATTCAATGTATGTTTTCTATATTCAATCAATCGCCTTAATTCGGCAATGGATTCATTAGATATGAAACCTGTTGCTATATTCAATTGAGTAGCAGTCTCAAAATATTTTGAGGTATAATCATTAATACAATTAGCATGTAACGAATTAATGATAGGATTTTTAGTTAAAAGTAAGTCCATCACTATTGTAGTATTAATTGATATCTTTCACTGAATGACATATTTCTCAAAGTTTCTAATTCTCTCTCTAAATCAACCCTTTCATATTCCCCTAAAAAAAGAGGTTTAAGAGCTTCTGCTATTGCATGAACGCCAACAGGAGGTACTGCATTTCCTATTTGTCTACGAACCTCAGTTGTGTTTCCATAAAAAACAAAGTCATCAGGAAATGACTGTATTCTTGCGCGTTCTCTATTGGTTAGTGGTCTGTTCTCTGGATAATGATATCCCCAAGTTCCCCCGCCACCAGCAGCAATTATAGTTTTTGATGGTTCTCCCAAATGCACGCGCCTATAAACATGGCTAATCATGCCTTTTACATAGTATGGGCTATCTTGTGGTATATCAGTAAAATTACCACCTTCGGAAATTAGACTGATAATCTTTTTTGTCCTTTCTGTACAACGAATAGGTTCATTATTTGCATCAACATCTTCAACGCCCTTAAAAGCATCCCCTACAGTTACTAATGGTTTTAGTCCTTCCGTTGCTCCATGAGTAGGCTTTGGATGTTCAAAATTAAATCCTGTATCAACTCTAATGCCGACAATTAAGACACGTTCTCTGTATTCTGGAACTCCATATTCTGCAAAATTATAAAGACGTGGCTTTACTATATAACCAGGCTCAATATCTTGAAAGTCTTTAATTATTTGCTCTATTGCTTTTTTCTTATTCGCAGTTAAAATGCCCTTGACATTTTCGGCAACAAAAGCCTTTGGTTTCTTTGCATCCACAAAACGCAAAAAACTCTTGTATAAATTACCACGTTCTCCATTCAAACCTGGCTGTTTCCATATGATACTAAAGTCTTGGCATGGGAATCCACCTAAGATCAAATCACAGTCTGGTATAGTAGGATTATTATATGGGTCAATTTGTTCTATATCCCCTTCAACTATAATATCCCCAAAATGATTTCTAAAAGTCACACAAGCTTCATGCTTAAAATCATTTGCCCACACAGTAGTATAATCCCCAACCTGCTCGAAACCTAAATCCAATCCACCACAGCCTGAGAATAGAGATATTATATTTGCCATTTTCTTGTTCTTTTTTATATGTATTTCAAATACGCCATATACAAATCAATTTGCAAAGATACATAATTTTATTGGATGTTTCGAGAAAAAGAAGTACTTTTGCATATGAAATGAGTTGCTTAAAACGCAAATCAAGACAAAGCATTGCAAATAGTACAGTTGCCAAGTCATTACCTCAAAGACGGGTAATTCTCCCAAAGTTCTTTGTATAAGGCACTAACAGAAGTTTTCCAGAATTACAGTAAATCTTTGTACTTAGAGCAAAAACCTCACAGAACCTTCGTCGGAAAGGGAGATAAAATGCAACCCCAACCGGCGACATTCTTCACTATAAGCCTCTTTATAATAAGCAGACAGAGAAGAATCCAAAATAACTTCCCGGCAATGAAACAAACCTACCAATGACTCCAACTTCCCTGTATAGCCTTTGCATACATACAAATAATCTATGTTTAACGATTCAGCAACGGTTTTGTTCCGCCAACGATTGTCACTAACCATACAAATACGTTTATTACCGAACATAAGCAAATGATCCTGCATCCAAAAACCGGACGAATGAAAATTGTCTGTTATAGCAACCGGAACATCCAGATGCAGTCTATTCCAATATCCGGCTACTGCACGCGAAAGCCGTCTTTCATCCGGAATGCTGTCCGCATAAGCCAACCACGACTTACCACAAGCCTCGATACAATGCACCACCGGACATCCCCGGACATTATAGAAAACAATGCTTTGCACCGGACGGTCCATCATTCTGCTCACCCAATGAAAACTTCCCATAGCCAAGATACAAATACCAAAAACATATAAACATCTCAAACTGCGCACTACTTTATAACGCATACCGATCAACAAGACCAGATAAAAAGCAAAAGCTTCTGTCGGATAGATCCAGACACGATCTATAGATGCCAACGGTAAATGTTCCACCCAACGGACCATAGTATTCAACCAATCAACAAGAGATCTCACTACCACTGAAAATCCTGTATAAAGCATAGGAAAAGGGGTGAGTACCAGCAATGCGACCGTTGCATACATGATGCCTGAAACAAGTGGAATTACCAACAGATTAGTCAACAAAAAATGAGTAGGAAATCTGGAGAAATACAATAAAACCAAAGGAGCAGTACCTATCTGCGCAGCAAGCGAAACACTCATTAATGCCCATACCTTCTTTAACAAGCTATTACCGACCGGCAATTGGCGGAACAGCCAAGGATATAATAACAGAATAGCTGCAACTGCTGAAAATGAAAGTTGAAATCCTACATCGAACAGCCAAAAAGGATGAACCACCAACATGATACATGCAGTCAATGCAAGTGTATTGAGTGAAATACCTGTACGCCGGGATAAAACCGACAAAGCCAACAGTGAAAACATGATAACGGAACGGACGACCGAAGGAGAGAGACCGGTAAAAAAAGCGAATCCCCACAATGCGGTAATTATCACTACCGCACGAAAAAGTCTCACACCAAAAGTATTCCCTGGCAGCCACTTCAGAAAAAACAGAAGCATCATATACAGAAACCCGATATGAAGTCCGGAAAGTGCCAGTACATGACTGGCTCCCGATACAGAGTAAGTTTCCCGAATATCTTCGCTCAACTCCTCCTTATAACCTACCGTAAGTGCGGCAAGTACGGCAAATTCATCCGGATTAAACTTCAAAGCACGATATTGGTCAAGAATCCGATCCCGGTATTCCAATGCAATCTGCCTGCATGATCGGGAAAACCGATATCCGGTAATTTTCCAATTCCCACTTGCAACAAAAGCAATCCCGCTAATCCCTTTGTAGCGCAGATAACGCGCATAATCAAATTCATCGGGATTACCATTATTTGAAGGTGGAGATACATGGGCAAAAAATATTAACTCATCCCCACTACGTAACCCTTCGGACAATGAATCCTTCGATATATAAAGCAAAACTTTTCGATTTACCGGCATGGTGCACACTGAATCCTGGCTTTCCTCCAAAAATGCCCGACAAAGGAAGCTATGTTCCTTCGGCTCCGGTTGTTCCGACACTACAGCCCGGTAAACACATTTTTGTTCCGAAAAAGAATAAAGCGTCTGTTGCAAAGCCTGATTTATTCCACCTGCTCCGCCAAAAAACACGAACAGGTACAAAATACAGCCGAACATCCAACGTAAAGAGTAACGGTGAGAAAAATAAACGACTAGGAGCAGAAGAAATAATCCTGCCAGCCCTCCTGCCAGCACGCCCTTCGAAACACAGACTCCCCTAAAAAACAACCCATTGCCAACAAGAAAGCCTGCTATCAGAGGGAATAGCAGGCGTATAAAAGGATATCGGTGTAAATACTGAAAGTTCACAAGACGGCTCTACAGCCCTTTCATGGCGTGAATCATTCCTTCCGGATTCTCAGCAGCAAAGATAGCATTTCCTGCCACCAATGCATCTGCCCCGGCAGCTATCAGACGGGCGCCTGTTTCCAGATTTACCCCTCCATCAACTTCGATCAGTGCTTTAGATCCGGTACGCTCAATCAGTTCACGAAGCTCTTTCACTTTCTCTACCGAGTGTTCAATAAATTTTTGTCCGCCAAATCCGGGGTTCACACTCATAACCAGCACCATATATACATCCCGGATAATATCCTGCAACAGGGCTATCGGAGTTGCCGGATTGATAGTGACCGCTGGTTGCATACCTGCTTCACGAATCTGTTGCACGACCCGGTGTAAGTGAGGACATGCCTCGTAATGCACATTCATGATGTGGGCACCCAATGCCTTCACTTCAGGAATAAACTTTTCCGGATTGACTATCATCAGATGTACATCCAACGGCTTTGAAGTTAACTTAGCTACATATTTCAGTACCGGAAAGCCGAAAGATATGTTCGGCACAAATACTCCGTCCATAATATCAATGTGTACCCAGTCTGCTTCACTACGGTTGATCATCTCAATGTCCTTTGCCAGATATGCGAAATCTGCAGAAAGGATAGAAGGGGATATAATTGGTTTCATATTCATCATTCTTAAAATAATAGCACAAAATTAACAAAAAAACATCAGGGCTCCCCCTCAATAACAATTTATTTGGCAGAAATTCTTTTTCTGCTATTTCAAATTCATAATTATAATCAACGGGATCGGCTCATATCCCAAAAGGATAATGTACTATCTGTTATTACACAGCCTTCATCTTAAATGCTTCAGTCAGATGGAATCCACGTAAAAGTTCATCTGTCTTCAGTCTCTTTTTACCTGGCAACTGCAACGAAAGGACATTTACAAATCCATCCGGCACAGCCACTCTCAAAAAGTTTTTTCCATCAGTAACAATGCTTCCGGGAGCCAACGTATGCACCTTTGGCAACTTCTCACTCTCAAAGATTTTCACGACAACCGCTTCCCCTTCCGGATTCACCAACTCACTCCATGCAGCCGGATAAGGCGAAAGCCCACGAACAAAATCATAAACCCGTTTCACCGGCTGATTCCAGTCAATTCGGCAGGTCTCTTTAAAAATCTTCGGAGCCGGACGAAGTTCGCCTGCCACTGCCATTTCTTCCTGAGGAATTGATTTCACCTTTCCCTCCAGAATAGCGTCTACAGTTTCTATAACCAACCGACCGCCCAAATGCATCAACTTGTCATGCACAATCTCTACATTGTCCGTATCGGCAATGGGAATACGTACTTGCTGGATTACTTCCCCCGTATCTATTTCATGTTTCAGGAAAAAAGTAGTAATACCTGTTTCGGTGTCTCCGTTGATCACTGCCCAGTTTATAGGCGCTGCTCCACGGTATTGCGGAAGCAGAGAAGCATGGAGATTAAAAGTTCCCAGACGTGGCATATTCCATACCACTTCCGGCAACATACGAAAAGCTACAACAATCTGTAGATCGGCTTTCCACTCACGTAACGCCTGAATGAATTCTTCATCTTTCAGTTTTTCCGGTTGCAGCAAAGGCAGTTGATGATCCAGTGCATATTGCTTTACCGGAGAATACTGAATTTTATGTCCGCGACCGGCAGGTTTATCGGGCATCGTAATCACTCCAACCACATTATAACCGCCTTCAACCAGACATTGCAGGGCTTCCACGGCAAAGTCCGGAGTCCCCATATATACAATTCTTAAATCTTCTTTCTTCATAATTTATAAGTTATGAGTTTCACACTGCAGATTACGAAAGTAACGAATTGCCTGCAAAGCACACTATCCGTTACATACAGCCATCGCCGTTCCGTCAATCTTCCGAGAAATGTACCAATACCTGGCGATATGAATTAAATATCTTAGATTTGGATACAAATCCCAGGTATTTGCCCTCTTCATTGACCACAGGTAAGTTCCATGCTTTTGTATCGTCAAAAGTCTGCATCACCTGTTCCATGCTATCTGTATCATACAGACGGGCAGGGACCGAGGTCATCAGTTTACTAACGGTAAAACGATGATAAAGTTCCTGACGGAACATGATGTTCCTGATATCGTCCAGTAGCACGACACCCAGCAAGACCCCGTCTTTATCCGTCACAGGAAACATATTACGATGCGAAGTTGAAATCGCCTTCACCAATTCACCCAGATCCATTTCCGGACGCACGCTGACAAAGTCAGTTTCAACCACATTTTCAACTTTCATCAGTGTCAATACAGCTTTATCCTTGTGATGGGTCAGCAACTGTCCCTTTTTAGCCAAACGCATAGAGTAGATACTATGAGGTTCAAACACGATGATTGTCAGATACGAACTGACCGAAACAATCATCAGAGGCAGGAAGAGGTCATATCCGCCCGTTAGCTCGGCAATCAGGAATACTCCAGTCAGAGGTGCATGCATGACTCCACTCATAACCCCTGCCATTCCCATCAACGCAAAGTTCTTTTCGGGCAAAGTCGAGGTAAAGTCAAAATCATTGCTAAAGTGCGAAAACACAAAACCGGCAATACATCCCAGATACAGCGAAGGTGCAAAAATACCACCACATCCGCCTCCACCGTTGGTCGCACTCGACGCAAAGACTTTCAACAGAATGATCAGCACCAAATAGACCAGCAACAGATTACCGTATCCATAAAACAACGAGTTATTCAGTACCGTATCCCAGTCGGCATTGCTCACGCCGTTCAACAATAGTTCGATCGTATCGTAACCTTCACCATACAAGGGTGGAAAGAGGAAGATGAGCACACTCAGCATCACACCTCCCAATGCCAACTTCTTATATGGATTGGAGAGTTTGCCAAATACTCCTTCCACAGAGTTCATAGCGCGAGTGAAATAAAGCGATACCAATCCGCAAAAGATTCCCAAAAGAATCACATAAGGAATACGCTCCAATTCAAAAGGCTGATCCAGATGAAATTTAAACATAGCCTCCTGTCCGGTCGTAATATACGAAACAGTGGCAGCCGTGACAGCCGAAATCAGCAATGGTAATAAAGACGACATGGTAAGGTCGATCATCAGTACTTCAAGCGTAAACACCAGTCCGGCAATAGGCGCTTTAAAAATACCTCCGATGGCACCCGCCGCTCCACAGCCTACCAGCAACATCAGTGTACGGTGCTCCATCTTGAACATACTTCCCAAATTCGACCCGATTGCCGATCCGGTCAACACAATAGGTGCCTCGGCTCCTACCGATCCGCCGAAACCGATGGTAATGGCACTGGCAATGGTCGACGACCAGATATTATGTCTTTTGATACGCCCCTGCCTCCTCGAAATTGCATAAAGAATCTTCGTAACTCCATGGCTGATATCATCCTTTACGATATTGCGTACAAACCATCCTGCCAGAAAAATACCGACCACCGGATAAACCAGATACAGGTAGTTGGCCTCCGTCGTATTAAAGTTATCTGTCAGGAAATTCTGTATCGTATGAATAAAGAATTTTAGGAGCAGTGCAGCAATGGCAGTAAAAATACCGACCAGAAAACTTAAAATGAGAATAAACTGCTTTTCTTTGATTTTATTCTCGCGCCAGATAATAAAGCGCTGTAATAAACTTATCTTTTCTTTTTCCATCATTCGCGAATAATCTTGATCACTCCACCTTTATCCAGTTTAATGATACTCGATGGTTTAGGACGACTCATATCATCTTGTCGAAAATTGACAATGTAATCCACCGACGATTTTATTTCTTCGCTGATTTCATTAAAATTGGCTGCTCCCGGTTGTCCGCTGACATTGGCAGATGTCGAGACAATCGCTTTGCGAAACTGCTGGCACAAACGACGGGAAAACGCCTCGTTTGTCACCCGGATGCCTACGCTTCCATCCTCTGCAAGCAGATTTGAAGCCAGGTTGCGGGCACCGGAATAAATGATAGTTAATGGCTTATCGGCAACCTCAATCAAATCCCAAGCTACCGAAGGAACATCCTGCACATAGAATTCCACTTTCACCGGCGAGTCTACCAATACCAGCATCGCCTTGCTGTCAGCACGTCGTTTTATCTCATACACCCGGCGCACAGCGTCTTCATTGGTAGCATCACAGCCAATTCCCCAAACCGTATCGGTGGGATAGAGAATCACCCCGCCTTCGCTCATCACTTGACAAGCTTTTTTAATGTCTTCTATCATTTCTTGATCTATTTCTTGTGAGAATAACGTGCAAAAATACTAATTTTGCCCAATAATAACAAAGGTTAAGAGAAAACAAATGGAAGAAATCGAATTTCATCACAGTTTACCTATACAACTACGATTCAACGACGTAGACAAATTCGGACACGTCAACAACACCGTCTATTTTTCATTTTACGATCTCGGCAAAACAGAATATTTCGCTTCTGTATGCCCGGGAGTCGACTGGGAAAAAGACGGCATTGTAGTCGTACACATTGAAGCCGACTTTCTGGCACAGATTTTTTCATCGGACCACATCGCCGTACAAACCGCAGTTTGCGAAATCGGAACCAAAAGCTTTCATCTGCTGCAACGGGTCATCGACACCGAAACAATGGAAGTGAAATGCATCTGTCGTTCGGTCATGGTGACATTCGATCTGGAGAGACACGAATCCAAGCCACTGACCGAAGAATGGATAGAGGCAATCTGCCGGTTCGAAGGGAGAGACTTAAGAAAGAAAAAATAAATAATCCTCCGTAGATACCTTTTTTCTACGGAGGATTTTGTTTTTCTCCTTAATATAAGAATTCCCTATTCACGTTCCCCGACACACTCGCGTCAAACCAGGAAAGATTGGATTGATCAAGCACCCATTTCTCATAATTAGGATATGCTTTCGTAATGATAACTCTTTCCTTGGGATAATTCCACGCCGGTGAAGAGTCTTCCTTCCGCGGGAAATCAAGAGCCCATGGATATCGGTTATCCATACGATAATAAACTTCAGCCCCAGGATCCGATCTGTCATTTTCTGTCCCGAAGAGTGAAGTGTCGGCATGTTTTGTCGGCTTATAATCTACCAGATGTATTTCTCTTTGACGGCTGTTGACAAAAATAAACGGATTAAACTTCTGAGTTAACAAGCTGCTGACAGGAGTCTTCAGTCGTACGGTTACTTCAACCGGAATAGCGGAAACTCCGACCGCCGCACCCTCCGTATTCACATATCCTTCAGTCGTACCGAAAGCAGTATTAACATCATTCCAGACAATAAAAGTAGCCCGGTCATTACCCTCTTCAAGCGTAGCACCTTCCGACTTTGCTTTGTCGATATTGTCAGCCGAAAGCGGCAGTTCGATGCCCACACCGATATGCGTCCATGAAGCTGCTCCCTTTGCAATCGGCGTGAAAGTCAACTTTAGAGCAGTAATCATATTATTATCCCCTTTCTCCAACTCATAACTGTAATTCATCACAAAATCGTTGAAGTCATAGTCCCCCATCTTAGGCCACTGGTCTTCAAAGGCCAATGTACCATAAACAGCCTCCGATGGAGTAAATTCATCGATCACCGGAATGTCTTCTTCCGGTTTTATGGCAGATACCGGTGATGCGGTAAGCTTTATCATCACATCATTAAAATCATAATCTGCTTTCGGATCATCATAAGGGCGAATATCGAAGCCCATAATGCAACAGTTATAATCGGGCACATTTCGAATCACCGCATTCGTCCTTTTCGTTGCATTCAAAGATGGGGTAGAGTAATAGAAGCCATTAACATCTCCATTCGGGAAGGTCTGATTCTTGAACTTATAGGAACTTTTTGAATTCACTCCTCCATTGGCAGCATTTACATTAGCTATATTCAATCCGTCACGTGCCACAGCAAAACCGATACGTGCACCTTTCGGGAATACCTTACTATATTGTTTTCCGTCCCAATACAACAATTGTACTTTTAAACCCGAAGGACACTTCTGCTGATGAGTATTCGGAAGTAACAAAGTCATACGATGTCCCTGTATATCTTCACGTCTGCCAAGCTCCCCTTCCTGGTAGCTATAATAAGCCAACACATTGTAGACGGTCGCATTATTTACATAAAATCCACCATCACCGACATACGTAGCCCACACTTCCGCTCCCAATTCATCAGTCACCACCAGATCAGAGCTCTTTTTCAAATCCACATCCTGCACATTCTTCTGTTCCGGATACCAACTATTCATTAAATTTAGAAACTTAGCAGATAATTCCTCTTTCGTAACAAGCGGAGAAGCATTCAAAAGTGGTATACCGTCTTTTCCAATCTCCGAATCAGTATAAGGGCTATACAATTCATAAAGATTGCTTAGTTTCTGGCCGACGGGAACATCCAATCCTGTTTCACTCCGGGTGGCAACCATACGGGTAGTAGCAGTCTTGATTTGAAAGGCTGTTGCAGTCAAGTTGCACGTCATCGAAGGTTGCACATCCATCTCCTGCACTCCGGGATAACCGGCTGTCAACGAAGCGACATACAACTTATCACTGTTTGCCGGAACAGAAATAGTAGCATCAATCTGCCCATTCCCATCTGTATAGCCCATATAGAGAGGCTTACCGGAAATAATCCCGTCTTCTTCATAAGGCTGTTGAAGATACACTCCAACCCCTATCCCCTCAGCAGCTTTTCCATCTGCCCGGATAACAGATATATGAATCTGTTTATCGGATCTCAAAGCGAATTTGAACGATAGATCCAACTCTTCCGTTTCGCCAGGATCCTCCCCCGACGGTTCATACAAATCTTTCTCATTTACACATGCTACACAGCAAAGTGCTATCAGCAGTGCATACTTCAGCAATGATACATTTCTCTTCATAAGACGATGTTTGTCTGTTTGTGTAAGGTTACTATATTCAGTAAATTAACAACCTAACTTGAATACAAAAATAACAAAAAAACAGAAACTTACAAAATCTAATCATCTTAATGTAGATTTTATTCTTTTTATATCAATTTATATAGCCATGTGAAGCTTACAGTCAGTCCACGATCCAACTATCAATATTCCTTGTTTTCGAGCTAAAATTCACTCCTACCTTTATCAGTTGGCGGGAATCATTGGCAAACGGAGCGGCATATCCCTTTTCTTCTATCTGTTTCAAAGCCTCTTCCGCACTCCCGTCAAATTTGAACTCCATCACATGCTACCCCGCATTTTTCATCCTCTAAACTGAAGATTTAGAGGTTTTCAAATGAGAATCTATATAAAAGTAATTATCATCTCGCAAACTTTCAAAGTTCTGTATCCCAATCGGGTAAAGTTTAGCCATAGCGTATTCCTATTAATGGCTTCACTCACAAATATACAAGATTATTCCTAATTACCGATTCCGTAAACCATATAATAAAATGCCGCTATCCATTCTTTCAAACAGACAACGGCATTTATTATTTCAACCGAAATGATCGGCTGACCGTCAAAGTAATCCCTGACCTCCTATTACCCCGGCAATAGCACTTGCCACAGCAATGATTACTTTCAAAAAGATGTTCCAATTATTTTTCCTCATATTCTAATCCTATAGAACCGCTAACTACGCAGTCGGATCATCTACTATGTCTCCATCACCACCTCCGGAACCATTATTGCCCGAAGCACCGATCCCACTCGCTTTCTGGAACTCAACACCCTGAAACAAAGCCCGGGTAGTACCGATAGCCGCAGGACGAGTATATTCAGGAGTAAAATGACAAAGAAGGGCTGCCACCTGATTCGGGTTCACCTCTTCCTCTTTGTCCACTCCCCTTCCTCGTGTACGCGCTTTCATCGTAAAAGTACCCAATCCGTCCAGACGTACCGTCTTACTGTCCAGCAATGCACTACGCATCGCTGTCATCAAGTTACGAACCACATTATGCACATCACCCGGAGTCAACGACGATTTTTCCGCAATCATCTCAGCCAATTGCTGAGTAGATACCACCTTGCCTACCTTCACCAAGTTCAAGTGCCATTTCTTATCACCGGACTTAGTTGCCATAGTCGATTTTACTGCTTTATAAAATAATGCCATATTCCTGCATCTCCTTTTTTTAATGTTATTACTACTGATTTTATTCACATTGCGTTGATCAACATTGCAAAGGTGAACATTTGCAGGAAGATGACAAAAGAAAACAAGGCATCCGGATCAAGTTATACAGAGTAAGTTATAATCATCACATTATCAGTGCTATTACTTATTTTTTTCTTATACATCTACTTCACATACTCTGCTATTGTCCTATTATTCATATTATACCCGTTTAACGAAATATCCCCGGTTTTATACCTGGCATGGCATAAAACCGGGGACGAAACAAAAATCTATACCCATTAGGGCATATCTTTTTTCTACTTCGTAAATCTCCGATAAGCCTCTTCCAGTTTTTTATCGTAGTGATTCTGAGCATATCCGGGACCATTATATCTTTTGGCAAAACCGGCCCAGTCTTTCCGCTCCAGATTGGGCCGTAATTCAGCAAATTTAATGAACCTGGCAAATGCCTCCAGTTGCTTATCTTCTCCGGAACACATATCTTTCACCATTTCATCTACACTGCCGTACCCGCACATCACATAGTTAAAGCCCATCACCTGAAACATTCCCCATGAAGTGGAAGCGTCAGCAGCTTCTTTATGTATTTCTCGGGCCTTTTCCAGACGTTCATACTCTCTTATCCCTCCATAATAATGTTCTCTCCTCCAACTGGGATAAAGAATATTTTCATTACCGGCAACATACTTCTCCGGATCAAGTCCCCGCTTTTTGAGTTCTCTCCAAAAGATGTGACCTTCAAATAAAATTATCGGCCTCCCCGGCGCCACAAAGCCTCCACGACCACCGTTTTTTTAAGCACTCAATTACTTTAACCCTATTAAAAAACAGCGATTTATCATCACTTACGATTTCAAATTTAACATTTAATTTGCATATTATTCTAGAAACGCTTCCGGAGCGTAGGTTGAACAGTCTTTATTTCCACTCATAATTTCACGGAAAGCATGTATCAGATAATCGCTGACTTCCAGACCATGCATTTGGGCTGTTTCCATTACTGTAAGATATGTAGTAGCTACATCCACTCCAGCATCACTGCTATAGAACAAAGAATTCTTTCTGTTTACGGTAAAAGGTCTGACGACATGCTCAGCAATCATATTGTCGATTGTATAACGACCATACGATAGTTCTGTAATTCAGCCCAACCGTTAAGATCAAGTCTCCCAAATAAAGGCGATTGGCATTCTTTATCATCTTTTCGGCTCTGGCATGAAAAGTTGTGAGGATTTAGAGCACATCAGACTGCAACCGACGAAGTTTTATTTTATCAGCACTTCGGTAAAGCTTGATATTCTCTGCTTCAACCATATACAAAAGTCCAATCTGTTCTACAAACCACGCGGCATCAGAATCCTTACTTATCTCTTCGGCTTTGAACTTCGCCCGCACATGCGCCCAACAAAGAAGATGGACATTTTCAGGATTCGTACGTGCAAGATATTTATAAACGACGTAACCATCAGAATGAATCGAACCTGTAAAATCCCCTAAAAGTTCCTCTATCGGGCGACATCCACGACTGTCATTCTCATCATTGTCATAAAGGAAACAAACCAAACCGTCTAGCTTGTTGACCAAAACCCAAACATACTTTTTAAAATATCTGCCGAGTTTCGTACCATCCCCCTTATATTTTATACGTACCCTACACCAACTCTCATCAATATGAAGAATGGATTTCACCTTCAATAATCTCTGTTTGATGTATTCATATAAAAGTTTCAAATAATCGGCAACCCTCTTAAGCCAGTTAGAACGGTTATTCTCGCTGGAAGTAAACTTATCAATGCGCATACCATACGAATATTCTCTCTGTGATTGGGAGTATGAAGCGATCAACTGTTCACAACCATATCAGCAAGAAATTCGAGAGTACAGGGGCCACGCTTGTTGTCGAGATTCTCTGATTTTATTTTAGTCAAATCCAAGGAAAAATCAGCACTACCTGTGGAAAAAGTACCAGAACCGTCATCATCCATCTTATCCTCTTCACGGCTCTTTCTGTCTTCTTGTCTGATACGGAAGGAGAGACTCTTCTTGCCGTAAGACATTTTATTGTGACGCTTGGTATAATCCGACTGCTTAGAGACTTCTTCACTCAAATCACGGATTTCATCAGTAATGATACAAATGATATATTGAAGACGGGCTACTTGAGACTACAAGGATTCATTGTGCTTCTCAGAAGCCTCCATTGAGGGTTTCTACAAAGAATAGGACTCCTTGAATTGATTGATGGCAGTGGACAAACTATTGATCTTATCTATGTAATCTCCACGTTCCATTTCAGATAGCGGTTGATTTGCTTGGGACTCCTTATCCAAAGCATGGAAATAATGAGCCTACATAATCATTTTGTCTATATCCGTTTTCTGACTCTTTTTTACACTAAAAAATCAACAAAAACAACGGACAAAAAAGCATATAACACAGTGTATTACAATTAATATCAATCTCACATTATAGATAACGTACATACAACAGAACATTTAAACAATGCTACCAAGTACTTGAAGTCGAGTTGAAAATGAGTCACACGACCACCTTCATAGACAGGATGCATAAACTGGTAACCACGTTAATTAATTCTGAAAGCAGAACAGGCAAGATATATATACGAAGCAATACAAACAGACAGTCAAAGCAGATAATTCATAAATTACTAGATCACATTATAAACCTTCTACATCATACTTTGTACATTACCACATTTGTGTTTCTAGTAAGCACGTAATACCACCTCGAATGCTTCTGCATACTGAAGTCCCCATTGACCACCACGCATAGCTGCAAGTCCAGTAATGTATTCTACTGAACGAGGATGAGGATACGTACGCATCACACCTCGATACATCGAAAGTGCCTTAATTTTAGCATCCACCCCCTCTTTGCCTACCTCTACATAGCAGTTCGGACGGAATAGGCTCATAGCACTATTAATAGCCCACTCTGTGCAAGAAGGAACTTCCATGTACCACAGCTCTTTCACACGCTTTATCTCTGGACGACGTTGGAACAAACGCACCGCCTCTTGGCACGCCATCGACGTCATCAGATGATCATTATTCGTATCCGCAGGATGGTGTGTTATTACAATATCTGGCTCACTCTCCCTGATTGCACTCTCTATGAATTGTACCAATTTAAGGTGAGGCACAGTATTCATCTCTATATTCGGGAATGTAGCCTCAAACTTGTGATGCACTCCCACATACTTCAACGCACCGTTCATATCCTCCTCTAATTCATTATCCTCTGGGCGGAATGCACGCGCCTTTGCTTCAGTACACATAATAGCCACATCTATTTCATCACCTTGATGTGACCATTTCCAAATTGACGCACTAACGCCAAGAACCTCATCATCAGGATGAGCCACTACAATCAAATATTTCATGTTATTTTCTATTTATAATAAGTACTTACTCGTAATTATGTTATAGTGAACAGCAAAGCCATTACCGATTACTGGCAAATATCGCATATTAGTCTTTTCACATGCTGTAGTCAGCATAATTAAATAAAATAGTGTATATTATTTTTTATTTTTCAAACAAAAATTCGGCAAGGAGCGCATCATGATCACTCAATCCCCCCTGCATTAATTTTCCTTACAGACTCAAGGTGAAGCGAAGTTTTAGAGTACAAGATATGATCAATCTTATACGGCAACGGACTATGGATTGTAGTATCTTAACTGTGCCACACTTCCATCAAGCATCGGTAAAACTTACATCTTTAAAAACACGCAACGCTGGCGAACCCGTCACATCATTCATATCTCTAAGCACGACGAACGGAGTTGATAATGTCAGCAATAAATCAATTATTACATTTATCTCCTGCTTTCGCAATACCAAAGCATTCTTGATATTTTGAAGATAATTTCCAAAAGCCCCAACACCATCTATATCATCCGGCTTAATACTATTGGATACTACCGAATAATTATTGCTCTACAGATGATAGCCATACAAATCTACTTATTTGCCCTGCAGCATTATTGATGACAAAACAGTATAGGTAAAATAATTTACACATTCAAATATTTTCACTTGCTTCTTTAGCAGCTATATACTGTAGAAATAATGAATATCATTACATATGACATGTGTCGTATATGGAAAATGCGTTTTAAGCAGAGTATCTAATTTATATAAGAACAAGAATATCCACTAATAAGCGACCTTAATAACGAAAGGAAATGTATCTGCCCTAGTTAGTTACATTATTTTAATCCCCAAATTTTATCATACTGACCTACAACATTCTTTGCATCATATTGCTTAGCGGACTCTGCTGCCTTCGTAGCCATAGCTTCATAAATATTCTTATCTTCAATCAGTCTGCATAAATCAGAAACAGCCTTATCAGAATCATTCAATCTAAACAAAAAACCATTTTCACCTTCTTTAATCAAATCAACCTGACCACGAGTTGCTGTAGCTACTACAGGTAATCCAGATGCTAATCCCTCTATCATATTGATAGGTAACCCCTCGTTGATACTTGAGGCTAGTAATACGTCTGAAGCTCGCAAAAGATCTTGTACATCATTGCGATAACCTAAAAATTCCACAAATCCATTCAGTCCTTTAGATGCTACAATATTCTTATATTTATCCATCATAGAACCGCTGCCAGCCAAAAGTAGTTTTACATTTGAATGCCGCTTAACTAATTCTTCCATCACCTCAAACAATAGAACTTGATTCTTGCGCTCTGTCAACTCCGCTGGATAAATCATAATAAATAAATCATCTGCATAACCTAGCTTATTACGCAAAGCAGTCTTCTCATCAAAATTACTCCTTTTGAAAACAGAGGTGTCAATACCAACGCCATCCACGTTATATATTTCCTTACAAGGAAACTTATACTTCAACGCCGCTTCATAATCCTCCTTGTTCATGGTGAAGGTACAATCAGTTGAATAGCACAATAACTTCTCTGCAGTACGGAATATAAAATTCTTCAGTTTGCTATTACCTTCATAAAAATTATATCCATGAGCAGCATAGATAATTCTTCCCTGATGTTTTCCTATTGTAGCCAATCGTCCGTATGCCCCAATTACAGGTGTACTGAAATAGATAAGATCATAATGAGTATTCAACAGTTTCCTAAAGTTTTTAAAATACACTATATTTCGCTTGTTAATTGGCGTTCTTCCAAATTCTAAATCATACTTTGTAATAGAAGGCGGATAAGAATCGTTACCAGAAGCGACAACGGAAACTTCATAGCCATTTTCTTCCAAATGTTTGATATGATGTAGATGAAATTTAATATGGAAATGATCATAATTTGCAACGAATAGTGCTTTCTTCTTATCCATTTACAGTTATGTCTATAGTTGTTTGAAAATCAAGATTACAGTATGTGTTCTCACCGTACTTAGAAAACTCCAAATCATAATTATCATCCGCAAAGGCACGCTCAACCCTTGACATCATCTTCATTCCAATCTTTACAAGCCAACCGAAACCGGGGATAAGGAGAGTTTTCTTCCCCATCGCCTTGCGAATAGCAACAATAGTATCAGCCGTAGAAATCACATCTGCGTTTTGTGGATGAAAATAACCGCCTTCACCATTCGCTACCAGTTCACATATAAAGTTATCTAAATGCCCAATATAAATCATGCTTTTCTTATTCTTGTAGTTTGGGAAGATAGGAGTCAATGAAGCCACCTTCTGTAACAACACAAAATTACCCTTGCATCCTTTACCATACACAACAGGAGGACGAACAGAAGCTATCTTAAAATCCTCAGCTTCCATAGCATGAATTTTCTGATCAGCCAGATATTTGCTTTTCCCATAGAAGTTCTTCGGACCTTCCTGCTCACGCGAGCTAATGGTTTCGGTGGTATCACCAAAAACATTCATACTGCTCATGTAGATATATTGTTTTACGCCTGCCTTCTTGGCCACATCGCATAATTCTACAGCAAGGTCTGTATTTATCTTATAGAACAAGCCTTCCATATCATCTGTAATCTTAATGTGAGCAATACCGACCACATTCACAACAGTATCAATACCTGTGAAGTCAATATCCTTAGGCTTCTGCTCGAACGAATTAATGATGATTACATTATTACCAGACTTTTTCAAAGCATGATAATAATGTTCACCGATGTAGCTGTTCTTTCCGTAAACTAATACTTTCTTCATTTCTGCACTAACTTTACTTAAAGTTTTCCCAATTTTCAATTACAGCATCCCATGGGGCACGATCTTCCTTGTCGTAGATATACACACACTTGGCGTCCTTAAAGTCGCGAAGCCACTCGGCAATGCTCACCATGCCACCTTCCACACGCTTGCCATAGTCTATTACCTCACTCATCGAAGTGAATGGTTCAAATACCCTCCGGTCTGCAGGATCAATATAGCCGTTCTCCATACCCTTCACCCACAGGTAATCCAAAGGCATACCCGCAAACTTACAAGTCGGATTCCATGCTGACGCACGGAAATTTGTTTCCATAAAGTAGAAGGTGCCATCTTTGTCAATAAGGAACTCTACCTCAAACACGCCCTCGAAACCAATCTCTTCGAACATAGCTTGAAGCTTATGCTCCATCTCCTTATCCGTGAACATACACACATTGTGGAAAGGACTATAATATCCCTGTATCAAATACTTCCAAGTCATTTGGGTGATAATCTGCATATCCTTACCACGATTGATAGTATACCCCTCCAACGCCATCTCATTTTGTTTATCCACAAAATGCTGAATCATAATCAGTGGACTTGTAATCTTCTTAATGGACTCCTTCAGTTCTTCTTCGTTCTGGCAGACAAACACATCCCCTTTCCAACTACCCGAATTAGGCGAAATATCCTTAGTAATGATTGGATACCACAGTTGCTCTGGCAGCGGATCCTCCTTGCCAATAACATATGAATCCAATACGTTGAAACCATGTTTCTTTGCCAACTGCTGGATGTTGTATTTGTCCATAAACTCATTGATTCTGCCGACACGACCAGCGTTGTAGGTAATGAACTTATCCTTCCACTCGTCATAGTGCAAGTCGAAGTATCCCACCGACTTATCATCCGAGAATACAATATATGGTTTCTTCTCCATATTACCATACTCCTCCATCAACAACTTGTAGCCTTCCTCCACGGAGTCCACACGATGCAGTTTAGAAATGTACTTGCTCCGGCAAGCCACCTCATAACGTCTCTTCACTGAGATATACACAGGGTTAATACCGTTCTCGCCAAAAGCGCGAATCATATTCAACGGATTGTAGTGTTCTAGTGCAAACACGATGCACAAGTGACCATTGTAACTGTTGCTCATATAGTTAATGTAAGTCATTTCGTTCTTCTAGAAGTTAATAGCGTATTATTGTTAAGTCTAAAGAACTGATTCAGTAGTTTTCTATAATACTTATAAATATACTTTTCAAAGAACCAATGTCTTGACACCATTTTTTCCACAGCATCTGTATACATAGACTTTGGTCTTCTAAATGCCGACTGTTTAGGTTGATCAAAAATATGGAATAAATAAGATTCAATATCACCATCTTTATATTTTACAATACTTTCATTAAGCATTGACAAACATAACTTATCATTCTCATCTATTTCCTTTACCCTTGCCACAATATCATCTAATGTCTCATAATTATGGCAATTAACAAAAGCATTCTCATTAAAATCTTCTGCCACTCTTGGATCTCCCCAATAAATTGGAATTGTACCCGCCGCGAAAGCTTCAACTATTTTCTCTGTGCAATACCCACAATACGAAGTATTCTCGAAAGCGATAGAAAATTTGTGTTTTTGTTGAAAAGCAAATTTATCACTCACGGCACCGCCAATGTTGTTCATATAACGGCCTCCTGAATTCACTTTCTTATATTCGCACATCTTTAGAAAAATGTCAGTTCTTCGATCCTTAACAAAACAGTTAGAAACAACATAATTGCAAAATTCTTTTTTATTCTTCAAATCATCTATAGTGTACTTCTTCCTGTTCAAAATCATGTCAAAGAATTTTCTATACTGAAACAAGGTGAATAATGGAAGACGGAAATATCTGTCATCAAACGAGAACCTATCATACCCAATGCCGTAATCGCAGTGATTAAAATTTGGAGTATAGCATTCCGTAGTAAAGAATATTTTCACGCAATTATCATACTTTGCATTAAGATGCTCTTGACCAAACACTGAATAAATAACATAATCAGGTTCATCGGATAACTCAACTTTGTATTTTTTACTAAGAATTCCACTAAAATACTCATACCCGAGTTCAGTTGTGTAGGAGCCTTTATTAAAGTCTAAATATTTTAATTTAATAGTTTTCATTATCTCAGAATAATTTTTATTAAATAATCAAGTTCTGTCGTACCATATCGCTGGTCGATAGTAATAGGTATCACATATCGTGAAATCCAATGCTCGAAGCTACCTTTTGGTTGTTCATCACAGATATAGCTCCACCAGTGCCCCTGGAAATGCCTAGCCTTGAAAAGACGCTGAATAAGTCCATCGTCCTCCACTACCAACGGATACACCATAGGGATAGTCGTTTCATTATAATACTGCTTCGGATTAATCTTGTTGATGCCACCCAACCGATTGTGCATATAGTCGAAGTTATCACGTCTCTTTTGTTTAATCTGCTCATAGTCCGTTCCATCAAGGATAGTACGTGTCAATTTTGACATCTTCATGATGTCCTCCGTATCAATACGCTGTTCGTTAATATGGCGAGCTTCGTATCCCTTACCCTCACAACCATACTCTATACGCATCAACAGAAAAGCCGCCGTGTCTGAAGAATAACATTGAGGATATTCGCCTACATACTTGTGAGCACCCTTTCCAATCACATACGAGCCATCCGGCACACCTACAAATTTGCGGCAAGAGTAAATGTTCAATGCACCCGCTACAGGCTCACAAAAAAAACCCTGGCAGTTGTCGATGATAGGGTGTTCTGAAAGGCTTGCCAACTCAGACATGCGCTTGTGCGACATAATACCGTAGTAGTTCACAAACAAAACAGCCTCGTCTTTCTTAGCGTCCAAATCCGTTGGATTCCAATCATTGTCCGTATGGTAGAACTTCACCTTAGCACTATGCTTCAGCAACAACTCCCGAACAGTATCACACTGGTAATAGGGAATCCATATTGCCTTCACACCACTCACACGAAATGCATGCCAAATGGCAGAACGACCAGTATTTAGACGAGCAATATCCACCGACTGGTTATAATATTCCTTTCCCTTGGGGAACTGCATTTCTATGAAACTTCCAATCTCCATTATTCACCTATTTCTTTATCGGTTCTAAACTCGCTTTTATCTAACTTAGGTGCTCTAACCGAATCATCCGGACGACCAAAGCCAAGCACCAACTTGATAGTCGTAAAGAACACAATCCAATCTAGCTTTAGGCTCCAATTACGCACATAGTACAAATCCTGCTCAGCCATCTGACGGCGGTTCTCCGACTCACCCTCATGGATAGCTTCCCAACCCGTGATGCCAGGACGCATAGACTGACGCTCCATCTGCTCTGTCTCAGTCATAACCAGCATTTCCTTAGGCAGAATAGGACGAGGGCCAATAAAAGACATCTCACCCGTTAAAATGTTCCATATTTGAAAGAGCTCATCCATATTCGTCTTGCGCACTATCATGCCCCACTTCTTCAGTCGCACCTCATCAGGAAGCAAATCTCCGTTCTCATTTCTCTCATTTGTCATCGAGCGAAGCTTATACAACGTAAAGTGACGGTTCCTATATCCGACGCGCACTTGCTTGAAAATAGGCGAAGAATCCGGTGAAGCAATAGCCACTAAAATCACACCAGCCAATAGCACAAACGTACAAGGAATAAACAGCACTAACGCCAAAAGCAAGTCAAACGTTCTCTTAATGAAATATCCCATTATATACAATATTTATTTACTATCAAAACACAAATAAAAGCAAGTTATTTTTACCATTCTAAAAAGAAATGGTAATATTCCAAAGATACTTCAAATCATACATTTAGTGCTTTTTGAAGTTCTGATAACACCAAATTTCTTTCATCAGTTGCTTTTTGAAGTAAATCATTAACTTTTTGCTTGAATTTGTTTTTATTATCCATTAAGCTTGAAAACATGGCATCAAGTTTCTCTGCAGAAACCTCTTCAATAGGTAATGAATATTCTGACAATCCCAAATCTTTCATAATACCTTTGCCCTTGTTTCCTCCATAAGTAATTGCGACTGTAGGAACCAAAGAATTAAGTGCAAAAATTACCGAATGGAAACGAGTACCAACAACGCAATCAAAATAAGAATAAACTTTCTGCAATTCTCTACACGTCAAACTTTTATCATTAATATATGTAATGCCATCTATATCTTTGCAAATCGATAACACATCTTCTATAGCATCGCAATCATTCTCATGTGCACTTGGTCCTAACGTATGAGCAACCATAGTAACATAAAATCCCATTTCTCTTGCAAAAATTATAAAACCACGAATTGATTGACAATATGCATTATAATGTTCCTTGGAATTTTCACTTTCAGGAAATCTATAAGGGCGCAATGTTATAGCAATGTTCTTGTTATTAATATCAACCCCATTGTTCTTCAAATACCCGACATAATCTTTTTTATCGGACGTTTGATAAAAAGCTAAATCCAAAGATTGTCGTGCTTTTATAACAGTTGTACTATCAAGGTATTCTTGGGATACAGATTCCCTAGTATAGACTAAAGAACATTTATTTAAAGTTTTCTCAAGCATTCTCTTCGCTATTTTATTTTTCAATGGTCCTATAGAATTAGGTAACAAAACAACAGGCTTCTTATAATGAGTAGCCAATTTATAATCAAACAAATAATAATAAAACTGATATGGGTCTGTGATTTTTCCATAGGAATGTAAAAAACCTCCACCTTTAACAAATACTGCGTCACACTCCTTAAACAATTTTATTGATTTTCTTTCTTCCCTGTTAAATAAGCACATAGCAAATTTATTCACACACTCAAACTTAGTTATTAGCAAACGAGTTCTGAGGTAGTCATATAGTGCACACCCGCCCCATAATAAAAGAGTCAACAAATCATAACCAACTTTATGATTATCATATATTCGAGAGGGATGCTTTAGAATTGGCGAAATGAGTTTGTACCCAAGTTCTTTTGTTTGGCAAACTTGATCTTCGTTATCAGAATCCATTAAGAACACTTCTATTGGCTCATCTTTAAATAAAGATTCCGCTAAATGCGCAGACTCCCATATTAAGGCTTGATCGCCACGATTTAAATCTGTATTGCTTGGAATAATTAATACTTTTTTCATACGACAATTTATAGTAACAGCAAAATTATAACAACGAAATAGAGGACTCGTATGCTGGCAAGTTTGACGAGGATAAAAAGAATAGATAAATAAAACAAGATAATATAAATAAATACACGATAAACCGCCCCAATCTTGACTTTCTATATTCTGCCAATGCACGTGGAACTAGAATCATTGCAAACATATTAAAATAGAAAGCAATTCTGAACATCTCGCCAATTACACCAGTCATTGCTTGAAAAATCAAGCCAACAAGCATCATATTAAGAAAAAAAACGTTTTCTTTACTATTATATATTAGATCCGCTCTTTTCACATAACAGAGCAGGAAAAGGAACAATTGAACAAAGTAACCAGATAGACTCAACTCACTTACAATAGATGTTCCATAGTGATCGAACCTATCACCTAAGAGCATAGCAGATACTATGGTAAACTGTTCTAAGTGAAACAAATTGCCAATTGAAACTGCACCTATTGCAATTAAAATGTACCAAGAATAAAATGGGAGAAGTCGAATGAAAAAAACAGCTAAAAATACTAAAGTCGAATTATGAATTGTAAATGCAATTGTTATTAATGCTAGGAATTTGATAAAAGCAAAATTATTGGCTATCAAAAAATCTCGTGATGTTGTAATTTTCATTAAATAGCGATAGGATATCATAACCAAAGACAACGCAGCTGCCTGCCTGATACCAGATGCAACAAATGCAAAATAGCCAAGCACAAACACTATTAAAAAAGCGACAGCATAATCTTTTGGGGTTTCTAAATTTTGTTTACAAAAAAAATACAATCCGATAGAAGGAAATAATGACCAAAACAACAGAAATACTTGATAGTTATCAGAAATGATAGATGGAAGCCAAGATAGAATTACATATAGTGGTTCTGTTTTTGTTTTTGAAAAGTCCCAAATTTTATCAAGTGACATTTTTTTAAAATAGTCAAAGTCACTAACATATCCCATTGTATCAGGAAAGCAATCAAAATTGCGAAGACCAATAATAAGCCAAATACAAAAACATAGCAATTTTAGAATCGTGTTATTACTATTTTTTTTTGAAAGATACCCTATCAATAATAATAAGAAAAACAATATATATATCACGACATTTAATTTAAAAATCAAAGTATTTTTCTATAAAGTTCGCAATACTTTTGTGAGAAGGAAAGTTTTGAAAAACGTTTTACAGCTATTGACCTACACTTAAACCTAACAGAGTCTGTGATGGCAGTGTTTTCTATTACAACCTTAAGTGCATCAGATGTACAATTTTGCGTAACAGCACCAACACCCTCAAATACTGATTCGACACTACCACCTGTTGGAAATGTTATAACAGGCGTACCACACGCAAGTGCTTCAATATTTACCGTTGGAAAATTGTCCTCTAATGTCGGATTCAAAAAAATATCAGCCATACTATAATATTCGGCTAATTCAGCTTGATTGTTAGTTCGTTTAATTGTTTTAATACTATATGGTAGATAACTAAGATCATCATCGTTCACTCCAATTAGAACAATTTTATATCTTGAATCTAATTTATCTACTAGTTCTGCGAAATACTTCCCTCCCTTTCTCTCTGAAAATCCACCCGATGAAACCCCTAATATGACAGTTTTCCCCTTGTAGCCCATTTTTTGCTTTATCAAATCATGATTTTGCGGTTTGAACACCTCCAAGTCAATACCATTATTTATTACATTTACAGATTGAGCAGTTGATAAAAACGAATCATTTACTATTTCTTTAAGCCAATTAGATGGTGTTACAATATTCAGGTTCTTACAAGAAGTAAACATTTTCTTTTTCTTTTCAAAATATTTCTTCGAGCGATCCACCCAGCTTTGAGGATATCTTGAAAGGCCCTCACAATCATAACAAGCTATTTTCCATTTATCACATCCGATATAATCAAAGTATGCACAATGCCCAGTAATAGGCCAACAATCATGAAAAGTCCAAACTACAGGTATATTGTGTTTAACTAAATATGCAAATAGCAGCTCAACATTCAGATAAAAGCCATGAATATTGTGAAGATGAACTATATCAGGCTTATACTTATCCAAATCAGAAAGCAATTTTGTTGTAGTCGTAAAGAATCCAAAACCATGATTACCTAACAAACGGTTTTCTAACTGAGATGCTCTCAAATGAAATACATCACCATACAACGATGCCCTTGAGGTTACTTCACCCATTGCACAGAATGCATGGCTATTTATTCTTATTGAATCCATGTAATCCTGTAAATCGGAAACAATTTTTCCGGTGCTTCCTATCCCGTAATATTGGTTAATTAGTGCAACTTTCATCAGTGTTGTCATAAAAATAATAACGCTTCTTGATATGCATTTTTTATTTAATGTTTAATTCAAATATTAGTTATTTATTCGACTTATAATATAGGGGGTATTTTCAAAAGTGCCACTTATAATCAAATGCTTAAAACAATTTTAATTTATTAAACGGGCTGAAGGGTTAACAATAATGGTTTTATCAGGTATATTTTTAACAATTGTCACATTCTGACCTATAACAACATTATTTCCAATTCGAATATCTCCAATTATTTTACTACCAGCACCAACAAACACATTATCACCTAATACAGGTGCTGGTGAACAAGTACTCTTGTGGCCGATTAAAACCATCGGATAGAGCGTGCAGTTTTCACCTAATTTACATTTAGAATTAATAATAATAGGTCCCCAATGCCAAATGGTCAATCCTTTGCCGCAAGTATTAGGGGGAATTTGGAACCCAGTTTTGTAACTATATTCTCGTAATAACCACCGATAATATAACGACATTAGGATATGATAAATACCCTTATTATTAAAATGATACTCAACATGCCTAAGAGTATAAATATACTTCCATATGTATTTCTGATCAGAAATGGGATTAGAAAACAAATGATTCATAACTCTTTTTCCCCACCATTCATTTTCCAAAGGAAAATTCTTTGCATCACAAGACAGATATTCCCTAAGGTCTTTTTTTGTAACTATCATATTGAAATTATAAGAAGATCTTAACTATTTAGTATTTTTAAAGTAAGATTTGCAATGTTTTTCCAAGAATAGTAATTTGTCACAAAATTACATAGAGTTATATTAGCATTGGACTTATTAATGCTTTCAAGATATGAAACACAAGTTTCAAACTTAGGCTCCAATATAGTAATAAACTCGTGTGGCAAATAACTATTCTCTATTTGTTCCGATGCAATCACTATATTACAACCACAAGCACTTGCCTCTAAAAGTGCGTTATTGGCTGTAAAGCGAAGTAGCGGCAAGAAAACAACATTAGATTTCCAATATAATTCACGCAACTCAACATCGCTAATACCACAAAAGCAATGAATATTTCGGTTGGTAAAGAACTTGTGATTTTCTTTTGAACAAATGACATTTATAATTTGATTCGGGTTCTTTTCAAGCAGTTTACAAAAAACCTCATTAGCAAGTTCAAAATTACGAAGCCAATTCCCCACCATTAGTATAGATCCATCTTTTTTAGTTTCGTAAGACAATGGCAACCGGTAAAAATCGCATCTAATACCATGTGGAACAAAGGAAACATTTTTTCTTTCAGTAACTTCTTCAAACAAAACGATTTCATCTTCTGACATTAATATTATGTGATCAATCCGCTTGAGGTAATTCAACCAGAAAGGTCTCTTTTTGAACCATTCGAATGGTTGGTGAAGTGTACATACCACCTTGTGACGACCAACACAGCGCAAAAAAAGATCATCTATAAGGTTTTCGCCATAGATAACATGAAAACATAAATTCTTGTTGGTAATAGATAACCATAAAACACGGAGTAAATACCAAGGCGCAATATGTTGGCCCCACAATATCCTATTTATACCTCTTATCATTTTCGCCAATACAGAACTCGACTTAGCAGAGAATTGATTATATAGTGTTTGACAATCAACACAATAATCATACTTCAAACTTGAAGCGATATGGTGGTACCCACCCATTGTATTCTCATGATGGGGAAAAGCAAACCCCACATATACTAATTTTAAATATTCCATAATTTGTATATTTGAATGCAATAATTTTTAAGCTGCGTTTCAAACTGAAATTTGATGTTTTACACTCATTTGTAGGGGTATAATGCACGTATTGTCCGTTTATGTTATTTAGTCTAAAATCGCTTTAAATCCTCACAATAAGTTAAGCGGCAAAAATCCGATTGACTTTATAACTTTCTAACTTTGATGTAAACAGATTGAGAAAGTATGGATATAATAGCAACGAGAAAACTAGTATACTCGAAAGGACTAGACTGAGGCATATCTGTGTATCTTGAATAAGTTATTGTTTTAATGCTATTAACATAATCAAATCTACATTGTATAATCATATTTATTCTTATTTAATTCCAATTCATTAAAAAGGATATCCCATTTGTCAGCTATGGTAGTTACATCAAACTGTTTACACGTTTGTAACGACTTATAAGATAATTTTTGCCATAGTTTGTTATCTTCCATCAGTCTAAAAAGAGCTTTTGTAAAAGCAGATATATCACCATTTGGTATAATTAATCCATTTTCCTCATTTGTAATTATATCGTGAAGTGATAAAAAAGAATCCATAACGATAGGAACAACACCATAACACTGTGCTTCGACTAGTGTCATTCCAAAACCCTCTAAAGAGGAAGTCATCAAAAAAATGCTTGCATTTTTATAATAAGGAACGGGATCTTGAAATCCAAGAAATTCAACCTTCTTAAGATTAAGATTACTTACGAGAGTTTCATATTCTAATTTACTAGAACCGTCTCCCACAATCTGGAATTTCCATTCGGAAAATCTGGATTTTGAATCTTTTTCAACGTTAGCCCAAACCTTAATAGCCCTTGATATATTTTTACAACTCTCTTCAAGTCTACCAACAATAAGAACTATTTTCTCTTTACTATTAGGTTCGTATTGGTAATATTCTTTTTGAGATAAAGGGTTTGAAATAGCGAAAACTTTTTCTTTATAATTATAGTGATTTGATACTTCTAAGTATTGGTTTAAGAATTGTGTTGAAAGAAATATATATTTATCGATATAAGGAAAATATTGTTCTACTTCCTGTATAGCTTTTTTTTCTAAAAAATATTCATAAAATGGTGCAATTAAAATTTTCACAACTTCTTTTATGGTATTAGCGAAAATACTACCATGTTTAATTTCTGGTTTTAAAAGCTTTGATAATCTATAGCTGATAGAAATGCGATTGTAGAAAGATGTATGTAAACATTTTACAACTTTTGCACTAGTTTTTATTTTTATTGAAGTAGTGTATTCTAACGGGATCCACTGATTAATAACAATTTCGATACTATTTTGCCTTATGTAATTACAAATTTGTTGATTAACAAATTCAGCCATACTAACATCATATGAGTTTTGATCACATTTGACATTGTCTATACGATATGAAACTATTCTATCATCTAACATAGCAAAGTTGCTAATCTTCGAATCTACAAAATAAATTACATGAACATTGTGTCCTCTCTTCTCAAATTCATTTGCCAAGCTTCTGGTAACTGTTTCTCCTCCCCCAAATTCGGGCCATAATCTTACTAAAAAAAGAATATTCATAATACTTATATAGGCTGAGGTTCCCCTGTGTGACAATTTTATTTCTAATAAGGTTTACTTAAATTTTGTAAGCTTTGTTTTTACTATACTCTTCAATGAAATTCTTTCCTCACAAGTCATTCCAACACAATAAATAAAAATGACGGATATAAACCAAGAAAAAATAGTTATTGTGATTAATTCAACAATCATATTCAAACATAATTGCTTTTTTAGCCATAATGGAATAAACAAACAAATTGGCAATGTAATGACAATTCTAAGGAGAACCTGTGACAAATAATCAAATATTTTAATTGATATTTGAGAAGAAAAAAAGATAATTCTAACAATAATGGCAAAAATTTCTATCGCCAATTGTATAAAATACACGCAATAGGGTGAAAAACCTAAATAAAGAAAAAGTAAAGATACAGGTAGATTTAGCAACAAGATGCCGCCTATAATTAACTGATATTTTTTAATAATGCCAGTGGCACTAATCGCCGTTGCAAATGGATTAGCCAACGCTGTTATAAATGAAACCAAAACCGACAATCTCACAAAGCCAACCAAATAAGGAGGAACTTCCTCCAGCCAAAGAGCCATCAGGGAATCTGCTTCTACAAATATAGGTATCGAAATAAAATAGAGCAAGAAGAAAGATATTTTTGAACTCCTAAGGACTAAAATATTCATTGACAACAAATCATCAGAAGCGTATTGCTTGATTATCTGAGGATTGACAGCTGTCTGGAAACTACTGCAGAATTGTATTAGACTGCCCTGTACCTGAGCGGCCAACCCCCTTGCTGTATTTACGATAGGACCGAAAAAGACGTTGAGAATCATATTTGTTCCCTGACTATACAATATAAATGCTAAATTTCCAATAATCGTCCAGCCTGAGAATGCTAACATCTCTTTTATCAGTTTTAACCCTATTTGTTTTACAAAACCGACTTCATTAAAATGCGTTTTACTATAATAGCCATATGATAATTGAATGGAAATTTGCGATACCATCAGTAGAATAGCATATATTACCAATCTATCATTTTGTGAGAATTTCAATGCAATAGCGATACCCAAGCGTAAAACTGCATCAATAAGTGTAATTGCTGCATATGCCCCCATTTTTTCATGAGCTATTATATCTGCATAAAATGGTACAGCAATAATAACAAAAAACAATGAAACTATAGAACAATGAAATGCTACTAAAGCTGCCCCCATACGCTCTATAGGAAATACCATAACCATATGAATATACCATAGACCAGCGCATTCGCATACGACAACAATCACGAGGGCGAAAATACTATGAATAAGCAAAGAAGCAGAGAATACTTCCTTTAATTTGTTAAGATTACCTTTGCCTAAATAATAAATTAAATAACGCTGAGTGCTGTTGCTCAATGACAAGTTCAAGAAAGATAACATTACAACAAACCCAGATACTACATTGTAAATACCAAAGTCAACTACACCCAGAGATTTAAGAATGAGCCTGCTAGTATAAAAAGAAATCAGCATACTAATAATCATTCTTAAATATAGAACTATAGTATTTTTTGCTATAACTTTATTATTTGTTGAACCCATTAATTGAATATAGAAATCCTGGTTTATTGAATGCTTTTAAGAAACTGAATAGATTGTCCTTGCATTTTGGCGAGACGATCTTCCACATCACCCCAGTCGATAGGCTTTAAATCATTAAGATCTGTTGATTCATCAACAATTCTATGCTCTAAATTAAGAGCGTTTAGAAGCGAAAAGAATCTAGCAGCTCCTCTTTCCTTGTTGACAACAACAATAAACGGTTTTCTAAAGATGATTGAAAAAGCCATGCCATGGAAAGAATCTGTACAAACAGCTTGCGAAGATCTTATAGAATCTAACCAATCAGAAACAGATGGTACAACACGTAAGTCTAAGGGTGCAGAAACATCCTCCACCTCACTATGTGGAAAAACAGAACTAGTATCTAAGATTTTTGAGTATGTCTCCACAATTGGCATCAAGCTTTTCTTATTGAGAATATATGCACATAACTTTCCTTCTCTATAAGATTCATGTTTTTCTATTAAACCAGAATAGAATTTATTATCAAGTAATAAAGTTGGGTCAAGTACAAATTCAGGCTTTTTCCCTAGCTTATCATAACATAAATCTATTGTTGATGATTCTCTTATACTAATTTTTAAAAAATATTTAATTGCATCCCTACAAATTGATGTTTCTTTTTCAGTAAACAACCACTCGTCTGTGCCAAACGATGCTGCATAGGAATATTTCTTAATATTGTTATCTATTTGATAAAGAAAAAAATCTGCTACATTTTGTACATAGCCCGGTCTCCATACTTGATCACTTCCTACAACAATTGCATCAAAACCTAATTTATTGATTTTTTTCATACTCTTACTTGAATAATAGAATTCGGTGTAAGGGCTCAAGTGTTTATCAATAAAAGGCTGTGTATATTTTGTAATAATAGGAAATTCGTCTCTGTATTTTTTACTAATTTGAACAATTATAGGTTTTCTAAATATATATTTTTTAATTGTACGAACAGTAATTCTAAGAAACGAATCTTTACGTTCTACATGTCTGCGTATTAACGTAACATCATGTCCGAGATCAACTAGTTTGGTCTTCAATGCTACAGCTTGCAAAATACTACCATAACCAGTTTCTACAGGTAATGTTAATAATCCTATTTTCATATCTAATCTTAACTTAATACTTTAATAAATAATTTACACGGATCAACCTAAGTAATTTATTTACAATCCGTCTTATCAGTACATGGCGTTTCAAAAAAGCCATTTCTTCTCGGACAGACTTGTGATTAATCCTCTTATAAAAATTCTTTCTATACACGCTACACGTACCACTCTTAACTGAAGCGGGATTTTTCATCATAACCTCACCAAATTCTCTACGTGTAAGCGTAAGCCCTTCTAAAAAATGAATTCCCTTTTCCGTGTTTGCAAGCACAACACTCACTCCCCTATCATCGTCAACGATAATATCATCACTTTGATAATTCCAGAAGTCTCCAAGTGTAATATCACTATTGCTACGTCCGGCCTTTGCAGGACATGAATAGCAAGAGTATCTTTGAACCGCACGTTTAAGAACACAACTAAAGAAGGAATTTTCATAATTGAAATCCGAGACAATATGCGTAGTAGCACGCTTAGATGATATTACAATCCTAAAATTTTTCCAACCTTTTGATTTCTCTCGGAATTCAATATTTGATATTTCTTGAGAAGGTTGACTGCTATTTATTTTAGGATATACCTCTTCTTTTAAATATTTACTCCACAAAAGAGGACTTGGCACACCTGCACAGATTAACTCAACAGCTAAAAGTTTATCGTATTCCTTATTAAGGAATAATTTCAGCGCCATTATTTGACACGATGTTCCACTAAATAATACTGGTATTCCATTTTGTAAGAGTTTTTTAGTTTGTAAATATACATCATTCATTCTGCTTTGTACATACTTGCTTCCACGCATTTTTTGCACATCATCTAATGTATACGCCACTTCATGCTTCACTCTCCAATTTTTATCGTAACATGCACCGATTACAGCACCTCCTTGATTAATTATTTTTTCTGCAAGATAAAAAAAGACACCACCTGAAGAACTTTTAAGCCTAATTTCCGCATTAGGATTAATCGCAGCAAAAACATCAATAGGATTCTTATTTTCTTGTAGATTAAGTTCTGGACAAGTCTTTTCACATAATCCGCAATTTATACATATGGATTCGTCTACAATTGGATACATGAAACCTTCTTCATCTGGTTTCATCGTAATACATTTTTTGGGGCATATCTGACTACACGCCTCACATCCACAACATTTAGATTTATCGGTAATTTTTATCATATGATTTATCCGCTACGCCCTTTTACCTACAAGCAAGAATTAGGTCAGGAGAAAAAAACTGATTCACCTTATAACGTTTATCAAATATAGAAAATAATTGTTTGCTTATTCCTTTCGTGATTAGCTACAAAAGTGTACCTGAACCTCCGGCAAAAACAATTCTTTTCATTGTATCTCAAATTGTAAGCGTCCAATTATACTTTAGTTATTTGAAAGCCCCTTACGTTACTCGTAATCCCCCTTATCACAGGACTCTCAAGGATAGAAACAATGTCCTTCCAATCAACCTGATAAACAGTCTTATCTTATTCAATGAGGATTTTCATAAACCAATAACCTCTCGAAAAAGTACGAGTATGAATATTGAAGGAGTGTTTCTCGTACATGACCATACGAAGACTGCGCTCATTCTTGGACATAAAAAAAGAAAACATCACCGTTATAAGGATTATGATGATAACTCATACGAATAGCTTTCATAATCAGGGAATAACAACAACGCATATCATGAAAATGCGGAAGGTAATAGAAATTCTTTAAGCCCGAAACTGCCAGCATAAAACCTCCAGATTATCTACCAAACGGAATAAAGTTAGTGTCCAATTTTGACATATCCTGTATGTATAGCCGCCAAAAGGCGGTCATACATTAAATAAGCTCAAAAAAGGAGTTGATTTTTAAAGTCTATTATTACCCAGTCCGATAGTCATGGGAAGAAAATTCTCATAATCCCTACGTCCGTTAACGATTGCCTGCAAAAACATTTTAAAGTATCGCAATGCAGGAACGCCCTGCATCTTGCAAGTGGATATGATCGTATAGTAAGCTGCAGATACTCTCGCCATCTTGTCACTGCCAAAGAATAAGGAGTTCTTGCGCTCACCGGACAGTGGGCATATGAATCGTTCCGCAATGGAATTGTCGATCGTATAAGAACCATCTTTGAGGTAAGCAAAAAGTTGAATCCAGAAAGTATTCAGGTAAAATTCAGAGCTTTCTCCATCAACTTGCCTCTGGAAGGATGCATATTCGACAGTATTGCATCCAGCTTGATGCGCAATCGTATGATGATCTCTTTAGTCTCTAGATTCTGGCGGCAAGTTGGTATCTGTTCAGCACTTAACTTACCATCTTCATATTCGGCTTCCAGATGATAAAGTTCTCCAACAGTATCTAAGAAGAAGGCGGTATCCTTATCTCCCTCTTGCTCCAAAACATATTTGAATTTTGCACGGGAATGAGTCAGACAGCAAAGATGATCGGTATCTATCAGTTCGTCATCCAAATACATATATACATTGGAGCCGTCAGACTGAAGCGCCTTGAGTTGGCTATCACCAAGGATGTGACGTAAAACCCTCATAACAGTAGATTACCACCTTAGCAGCCTTGTTCACCAGACACTACATATATTTCTTCCCATAGCGGTCTTCAACCTTCATACGACACTAGGTTTCATCGCAGTTGACGATAGAATCTTTCTCAAGACAAATATCTTTCAGTATCTTTATCAGTTCGGTAACGCTCAACATAAAGTCTCCAACTTCTCCACAAGATGTTTCAGACCATCGTGGCTTAGATTACGTTACCGGATGTGAACACCATTGCTCATACTGATATCCACCATGATACGAACTGTTTCCTGACAGGAAGCAGGGTGAGAATCCTGAGGCTCCGAATGTTCCGGTTGACCTGAATCCAGATGACCGGTCACTTCTACCGGAGCCAACTTGTGACGTGTATCCTTCTACCATTTCTAAAAGAAGTTGTAGGAGACCTTGTTTCTAAAACAAAAGGATTGAATAGACTTTTTGTTACTCAACGCTTCAAACTTGTAGCGAAAGAAGAAACGTTCAAAACCGCTGTTACTATACATATTTATAGGGTCTCTGATTACAGCGACAAAGGTCTCCATTTTCTATAAATTATGCTAGATGTCTTTTGGGGACGCTAACCGAAAACAAGTTAAGACGTTATTTTGGGACACTTACCTCTTTCTTTGAAATTGAAACTAGAATTCGGCAAGCAGCTCACAAAAAATTCTCACATTTAAATGATACATCATTAAATTTACGGTTATATCGATCAGTCTACCTCGCTACACGGATACTGGTTTTCCTCCAAACTCTTTAAATGCTCCACAATCTCAAACTCTTCCCTCGTCAATTTCCGATCCTTCCAACCGTCTATTATTGCATGTGCCTCCGCCGCCAGCTCTTCGTCAAAGACCTCGGCGTAACAGGCTACCAACAAACGACATTTCAGCAGAGAGACGGGAAGTGTATCCAAGAGATCCCAACTACGATTGAGGACCGACTGGATTTTATCTTCCTTATCACCGTGATTATAAATGGTAGCATTATAGCCGGTCAACAAAGCGATACAAAGAGAAGCTTCCTCTTCGAGGGTACGTCCATGTGAACCGAAAAGATGCTCACAACGATGATACACATCCGTATTCAACTGACGGAAACGGTCGGAATAGATGGGTTCGCCATCCAGACCTAAATGGAGAAGTTCGTGCGAAACGGCGCACAAAGAATCGATTTCTGATTGCAAAGACAACATGGTGATTTATTTACGTATTGGAATATGCACCACAGAGGGCACAGAGTTCACAGAGTTTTTAATTCTTTATTAATTCGATTAAAGAGGGATGAATGAAGGCCGTGGCAACTGCCATAACCCCCTGGATGGAAACCACCACACGGCGGTCACCTTTGATACGGACAAACTCACCCTCAACTCCCTCGAAGATGCCACCGGTGACACGGACACGGTCTCCCCTTTTCATGGAAACGACTGAAGGATCCAGATAAACAACCTGTTCATCGTAATTACCGGCAACGGCGATAAAACTACGCATTTGGACTTCAGGAATGGTAATAGGCTGACGGGTCTCACGGTCCATGATATAACGAATAGGAAGAGAAGCCCCGACAGTGGATTTCATTTCGTCAACCTCACTGCGAGTGGCATAAACAAAAACCAAGTTGTGAACAACAGGAACCAATTTACGGATCTTACGCTCACCACGGAATACGTATTCATAGCGCATGGGAAGAAAATTCCTCACTCCGCGGGAGTCCAGGTATTCCTTAAAGGCAAGCTCACGGCTATAGGTGATACGAAGGGCGTACCAGGATTTATTAATGCTATTGTTCACAAAAGGATATAATTGGGGGACACCGGGGTAGTGAAACACCTTCCGGTCAAGTTTGCTAATTCTGTTGTTTGCCTTGCAGCGTATATCATTTTATCAGGTACTCCCCTATCGCAGGAGAGACAGTTTGAAAAAGAAGAACAGAAAACGAAGTTTTGAAAAAACAGGGCCTTACTGATCTTACAATCTGTAAACGAGTCTATTATGAAGCGAAAGTGTTTCAAAAGACGATCGTCTTTTGAAACACACTTTTTTAAAGATCCAGACAATTAAAATACATATAAAAGCAGACAGATATTAAAGCGTTTTTTGTTAGTTTATAGACATTTGATTATCAAACAATTAAATAGATCAAGCCATGAAGGAAAACATTTTTTTTATTAAACATTTTGCAGTTATGAAAATACCCTCTATCTTTGCGTTCAATTAAACGATCGTTTATTGAAACACTCACTTTTTTAAGAACTATTTCATTTAATGTCAGACAATTAAGAAGAGAAAAGGTTTCATTTTCCCTTTTATTTCCCCTTTAATTCCACATTCATTTGCCCACTGAAAGATTACTCTCTACCTTTGCAACATATTAACAACATTTAGTTATTGATTAAATAAAAAAATCAT